>Ga0190274_10000012_pt1 | contig 387060 bp, 383 predicted proteins | sample Popmic531T_FD_133002 | JGI IMG/M metagenome (GOLD analysis project Ga0190274, IMG submission 133002) | Populus adjacent soil microbial communities from riparian zone of Yellowstone River, Montana, USA - 531 T | ecosystem: Environmental > Terrestrial > Soil > Riparian zone | place: USA...
CCCGGCCTTCTCGCCGAAGATCGCGCGCAGCAGCTTCTCTTCCGGCGTCAGCTGGGTTTCGCCCTTCGGCGTCACCTTGCCGACCAGGATGTCGCCCGGCTTCACGTAGGCGCCGATGCGGATGATGCCGCTCTCGTCGAGGTCGCGCAGGTAGGTCTCCGACACGTTCGGAATGTCCCGCGTGATCTCCTCGGGCCCGAGCTTCGTGTCGCGCGCCTCGATCTCGAACTCCTCGATATGGATCGACGTGTAGTAGTCGTCCTTCACGAGCCGTTCGGACACGAGGATCGCGTCCTCGAAGTTGTACCCGCGCCACGGCATGAACGCGACCAGCACGTTGCGGCCGAGCGCCAGCTCGCCCATCTCCGTGCACGGCCCGTCGGCCAGCACCTGCCCTTTCACGACCCGCTGGCTCACGCGCACGATCGGGTCCTGGTTGATGCAGGTGTTCTGGTTCGATCGCTTGAACTTCGTCAGGTTGTAGATGTCGGCGCCCATCTCGCGCGACAGACCCTCCGTCTCGCTGCCCTCGACGCGGACCACGATGCGCTTGCTGTCGACGTAGTCGACGATGCCCGAGCGGCGGGCGACGACGACCGCGCCGGAGTCGCGCGCCGTGATGTACTCCATGCCGGTGCCGACAAACGGCGACCGGGCCTGGAGCAGCGGCACCGCCTGCCGCTGCATGTTCGACCCCATCAGCGCGCGGTTCGCGTCGTCGTTCTCGAGGAACGGGATCAGCGAGGCGGCGACGGACACGAGCTGCTTCGGCGAGACGTCGATGTAGTCGACCTTCTCACGCGGAATGAGGATGAAGTCGCCGGCCTGACGCGCGCTGACGCGGTCATCCACGATCCGGTTGTCCTCGTCCAGCTTCACGTTGGCCTGGGCGACGATGTACTGATCCTCTTCCCACGCCGACAGGTAGAAGCAGAACGGCTCGAACTCCACGCCCTTCTTCTTCGGCTGCCCGTTGACGCCGACCAGCTCGTGCGCTTCCACTACGTCGCCGACCTTGTACTTCGGGTTGCCGCCGGCGTTGGTCACCTGCACGAAGTCGAGCACGCGGCCGTCCTTGACCTTGCGGTAGGGCGACTCGATGAACCCGAAGTCGTTGATGCGGGCGTAGGACGAGAGCGACGAGATCAGGCCGATGTTCGGGCCTTCCGGCGTCTCAATCGGGCAGATGCGCCCGTAGTGCGTCGGATGCACGTCGCGGACCTCGAAGCCCGCGCGCTCGCGCGACAGGCCGCCCGGCCCGAGCGCGGACAAGCGCCGCTTGTGCGTGACCTCGGACAGCGGGTTCGTCTGATCCATGAACTGCGAGAGCTGCGACGACCCGAAGAACTCGCGAATGGCGGCCATGACCGGCTTCGCGTTGATCAGGTCGTGCGGCATCGCCGTCGCCATTTCCTGGTACACCGACATCTTTTCCTTGATGGCGCGTTCCATCCGGACGAGACCGATGCGGAACTGGTTCTCGAGGAGCTCGCCGACCGAACGGACCCGGCGGTTGCCGAGGTGATCGATGTCGTCGATGAGCGCCGGGTTCTTGCGCAGCTTCAGCAGGTACCGGATGACCTCGTAGAAGTCGGCCGGGTGCAGCACCTTCTCGTCGAGCGGCGTGTTCAGCTTGAGCTTCGTGTTCAGCTTCAGCCGGCCGACCCGCGAGAAGTCGTACTTCTGCGCGTTGAAGAACATGTTCTCGAACAGGTTGCGCGAGCTGTCGAGCGTGGGCGGGTCGCCCGGACGCAGGCGGCGGTAGATCTCGATCAGCGCCTCTTCGTGCTTCTGAATCGGATCCTTCTTCAGCGTCTGCGACAGGACCGGTCCGATCTCGTCCTTCTCGGGGAAGAACATCTCGATGCGCGCGACGTTCTTCTCCTGCGCCATCGCGATGACGCGCTCGGACAGCTCCTCGTTGGCCTCGAGGATGACTTCACCGGTCGCCGGATCGATGACGTCGATCGCGGCGAACGCGCCCTCGCGCTCGGTCTCGGCCAGCTCGATCGCCTCGACGCCGGCCTTCTTCAGCGCCTCGATCTGATCGCGCCGGATCTTCTTGCCGGGGTGCAGCGCCAGCTCGGATCCCGGGATCGGCAGCTCGGCCGCCGACCGCCGGCCGACCAGCGAGTCGCCGACCTTCCACATGACCTTGCCGTTGGTCATGACGAGTTCGTCGATCGTGTAGAACGCCCGCAGGATCTCGTGCGCGCCGCGCAGCCCGAGCGCGCGCAGGAACACGGTGGCCAGGAACTTCCGCTTGCGATCGATGCGGACGTACAGCAGGTTCTTCGCGTCGTACTCGAACTCCACCCACGACCCGCGGTACGGGATGATCTGGGCGACGTAGAGGCTCTTGTCCTCGGTGTGGAAGAACGCGCCCGGCGAGCGGTGCAGCTGGCTGACGATGACGCGCTCGGTGCCGTTGATGATGAAGGTGCCGTGATCGCCCATCAGCGGGATGTCGCCGAAGTAGACCTCCTGCTCCTTGATGTCGCGGATCGTCTTGACCCCGGTCTCGGGGTCCTTGTTCCAGACCACGAGGCGGATGGTGACCTTCAGCGGCACGGCGAAGGTCATGCCGCGCTCCTGGCACTCCTCGACGTCGTACTTGAGCTTCATCTGCACGGTGGTGCCGCACAGATCGCAGACGTCGCCGCGCGCGTCGTTGGCGCGGCCGCACGTCGGGCAGATCACGGCGCCTTCGCCGTACGGATCGGCGATCAGCACGGTGCCGCAGCCCTCGCACTTGGCGCGCAGGTGCTCGAGCCCGGTCAGCCGCCCGCACTTGCACTCCCAGTTGCCGATCGAGTACTCGATGAACTCGAGCGACGAGTTCTCGCGGAAGTCGCTGATCGGGAACACCGACTTGAACACGGACTGCAGGCCGACGTCTTCGCGCTCGGCCGCGAGACGGTTCATCTGCAGAAAGCGTTCGTAGGATTTCTTCTGGATCTCGATCAGGTTAGGGATCGGGACCGTGGTGTTGATCTTGGAGAAGTCGATGCGCTCGCGATAGACGTTCTTAGGCAGGCTGTACATTCAATGACCCCTGGGCCCGGACGAAGGCCGACAGCCAAAAACATAAACGACCGACCGGGCAGGCCCGGCACGAACGACCGCGGGGCGATTGCCCCGCGGCTCCCTGGATTGAGGCAGGCGCGCGGCGCGCCCGCGACGCTACTTGACTTCGACCTTCGCGCCGGCTTCTTCGAACTTCTTCTTGATGGCCGCGGCCTCGTCCTTGGTGACGCCTTCCTTGATCGGCTTCGGCGCCGATTCGACCAGGTCCTTCGCTTCCTTCAGGCCGAGGCTGGTGACTTCGCGGACGACCTTGATCACGTTGATCTTGTTGCCGCCGATGTCCGTCAACGTCACGGTGAACTCGGTCTTCTCCTCGACGGGCGCCGCCGCGCCGCCGCCACCGCCCGCCATCGGCATCCCCATCGGCATCGCCGCCGCCGCGGACACGCCAAGCTCGGACTCGAGCGTCTTCACGAGCTGCGACAATTCGAGCACCGTGATTCCCTTGATGTAATCGACCACCTGCTGCTGCGTCACTTCGGCCATTGCTCTGCTCCTTAAAAACGCGGTCAAACTGCGAACGTCGACGCTCGTGCGTCGGCGTTAATTCCCCTCGGATTTCTTCTTTTCGTAATTCGCCAGCACCGTCACGACGTCGCGCGGCACCGCGGACAACACCGTCACCAGCTGCTGCATCGGCGCCTGCATCACGAACAGCAGCTTGGCCAGCAGCTCCGGCCGGCCCGGCAGCGTCGCCAGGTCCTGCACCGCCGCCGGCGCCACCGCCCGCCCCTGCACGACCGCCGCCTTGATGCTCATCGACGGCGTCGCCTTGATGAACGTCGTCAGCGTCTTGGCCAGCGCGACCGGGTCCGTGCCGGTCGAGACGACCGCCGTCGGGCCCGTGAACTGGTCGAGACAGCCCTCGAGGGCCGTACCGCTCGCGGCACGGCGGGCCAATGTGTTCTTGACGACCCGATAGGTCGCGCCCGCGGCCCGAATCTGCCGGCGCAGCTCGGTGACCTGCGGGACCGTCACGCCCTTGTAATTGACGAGGACGGCCGTGCTCGCCCCGCGGAACGCCGCCTCGAGCTCGCCCTGTTCCGTGACTTTGTCCGCTCTGCTGACTGCCATGTGCCTCGCTCCGCTCGGAACTCACAACTAACAACTAGCAACTAACAACTAACAATTTGCGCAGTTGTCGGTCGCGAGTTCGCTAATGCTTTATCAACTCGTCGACGTGCGACGTGTCGATGAGGACGCCGGGGCCCATCGTCGACGACATCGTCACGTTCTTGAGATACCGTCCCTTGGCCGCCGCCGGCCGCGCCTTGACGATGTTCTCCATCAGCGCGTGGGCATTGGCGATCAACCGATCGGCCGCGAACGAAATCTTGCCGATCGGCGCGTGCACGACGCCGGCCTTGTCCACGCGGAACTCGACCTTGCCGGCCTTGATCTCCTGAACCGCCTTCGCGACATCCGGCGTGACCGTCCCGGTCTTCGGGTTGGGCATCAGGCCCTTCGGGCCGAGCACCTTGCCGAGCTTGCCGACCGACCGCATCATGTCGGGCGTCGCCACGACGGCGTCGAAGTCGGTCCAGCCGCCGAGGATCCGCTCGACGACGTCGTCGCCGCCGATCTCGTCAGCGCCGGCCTCGCGGGCCTCGCGCTGCTTGTCCGCGTTTGCGATGACGAGCACTTTCTTGCTCTTGCCGAGGCCGTGGGGCAGCACGACGGTGCCGCGCACCATCTGATCCGAGTGCTTCGGATCGACGCCGAGACGGACCGCCATCTCGACGGTCTCATCGAATTTCGTGTACTTGACCTTCTGAAGCAGCGGTACGGCTTCTTCGATCTTGTGAGGCCGGGCCGGCACCTGTTGCCTGGCCGCCTGGTATTTCTTGCCACGCGTGCGCATTGGGATGACTCCTCGTGGTCGTAACGGCCCTTTCAGGCCTGCCACCTTACTTAGTTGCTCGCGGGGCCCCACCCCCGCTCGCTCGCTCAGCGCCGCTCCTACGTCGCGGGCTTCGCGGTCTGTTCTCGCTTGGGCCCCCGGTTCCCCGGTTGCCCTGTTCCCCGGTTAGTCGATCACGTCCAGCCCCATCGACCGCGCCGTGCCGCGCACGGAGCGGACCGCCGAGTCGATCGATTCGGTGTTCAGATCGGGCAGCTTGAGCTTCGCGATCTCCTGCACCTGCTTCGCCGTCACGGTCCCGACCTTGTCCTTGTTGGGCACGCCGGACCCCTTCGCGATGTTCGCCGCGCGCTTGAGCAGCACGGCGGCGGGCGGGGTCTTCGTGATGAACGTATAGGACCGGTCCGAATAAATCGTCACGACGACCGGAATGATCAGCCCGTCATCCTTGGCGGTCTTCGCGTTGAAGTTCTTGCAGAAGTCCATGATGTTCAGCCCGTGGGGGCCGAGCGCGGTGCCCACCGGCGGCGCGGGCGTCGCTTTGCCCGCGGCAATCTGGAGCTTCACTTGGGCCTGAACTTTTTTGGCCATTTAGAGCTTTTCCACCTGTAAAAAATCGAGCTCGACCGGTGTCGCGCGGCCGAAGATCGTGACCATGACCTTCAGCGTGTTGCGATCGGTGTTCACTTCGTCGACCACGCCGTTGAAACTCGCGAACGGCCCCTCGTTGATCCGCACCTGGTCGCCGCGGCCGAAGGAGTACTTCGGCTTCGGCTTCTCGGCGGCGACCGTCACCTGATGCAGGATCTGGTCGACTTCCTCGCGCGACAGCGGCGACGGCTTCGTGCCGGCGCCGACGAACCCGGTGACCTTCGGCGTGTTCTTCACCACATGCCAGGCGTTGTCCGACATGTGCATCTCGACCAGGATGTAGCCCGGGAAGAACCGCCGCGAGCTCTTCACTTCGCGGCCGCCGCGCTTCTCGACGATGTCCTCGGTCGGGATCAAAATCTCGCCGATTTCATCCGCCAGCCCGTACGCCTGCACGCGCTGCTCGAGCGATTCCTTCACCTTGTTCTCGAAACCCGAGTAGGTGTGGATGATGTACCACTGCTTCGTCTTGTCGTCCGTCATGGTCCCCATGGCGCTTGACTCCTCGCGCCTACCCACCAAGGGTCTTGAATGCCCACGCCACGAAACGCGACAACACCATGTCCACGGCGTAGAGATACAACCCGAAAAACATCGACACCAGGATCACGACGACGGTCGTCGCCCAGACTTCGCGCCGGGTCGGCCAGGTGACGCGGCCCAGCTCGCTGCGCACTTCCGACAGGAAGCGCCGGCCGCGGCCGAACCATCCGAGAACCTGATCCGGTGAGTCTTTCAGGTTGTCCAACATCGCTGACTTCACGACACCCCTCGAACGCCGAATGACAGCTAACTGGCAGGCCAGGAGGGACTCGAACCCCCAACTCCCGGTTTTGGAGACCGGTGCTCTACCAATTGAACTACTGGCCTAAATTTGATCCGGGGGCTTCGCCCCCGGACCCCCTACACGCTCACTTGCGCAATCCGTCGCCTGGCTCGACCGCGACAGATTGCGCGCCGTTCGCGTGGCGTGCTCGCTTTGCTCGCACGCTGAACCCCGTCGCAGAAGACCCTACTTGCTCTCCTTGTGCGCCGTGTGCTTGCGGCACGAGCGACAGAACTTGTTCATTTCCAGCCGCTCGGACGTCTTGCGCCGGTTCTTCGTCGTGCTGTAATTCCGGCGCTTGCAGTCCGTACACGCCAACGTCACGATTTCCCGCATGGTTCAGCCGTCCTATTCCACGATCTCCGTGATCGTGCCGGCGCCGACCGTGCGGCCGCCTTCCCGAATCGCGAAGCGCGCGCCCTTTTCGAGCGCCACCGGCGTCAGCAACTCGCCGCTGATCGCCGTGTTGTCACCCGGCATCACCATCTCGACGCCCTCGGGCAGATGCAGCGTGCCCGTGACGTCCGTCGTGCGGATGTAGAACTGCGGACGGTAGCCGTTGAAGAACGGGGTGTGGCGGCCACCCTCGTCCTTCGACAGGATGTACACCTCGGCCTTGAACTTCGTGTGCGGCAGGATGGAGCCCGGCTTGCACAGCACCTGTCCGCGCTCGACGTCTTCCTTTTCCACACCGCGCAGCAACACGCCGATGTTGTCGCCCGCTTCGCCCGAATCGAGCAGCTTGCGGAACATTTCGACGCCCGTGACGACCTTCTTCTCGGTCGCCTTGAAGCCGACGATCTCGACTTCCTCGCCGACCTTCACGCGGCCGCGATCGACGCGTCCGGTGACGACCGTGCCACGGCCGGAGATCGAGAACACGTCCTCGATCGGCATCATGAACGGCTTGTCCGTCTCGCGCTGCGGCATCGGAATGTAGGTGTCCAGCGCGTCCATCAGCTTCAGGACGCTCTCGACGCCGGCCGGATCGCCCTGCAGCGCCTTCAGCGCCGACACGCGCACGACCGGCAGGTCGTCGCCCGGGAACCCATAGCTCTTCAGCAGGTCGCGCACTTCGAGTTCGACCAGGTCGAGCAGTTCCGGGTCATCCACCGCGTCGACCTTGTTCAGGGCGACGACGATGAACGGCACGTTGACCTGCTTGGCGAGGAGCACGTGCTCCCGCGTCTGCGGCATCGGGCCGTCAACCGCCGACACGACCAGGATCGCGCCGTCCATCTGCGCGGCGCCGGTGATCATGTTCTTGATGTAGTCGGCATGGCCCGGGCAGTCCACGTGGGCGTAATGCCGGTTGGGCGTGCCGTACTCGACGTGGCTCGTCGCAATCGTCAGAATCTTCGTCTCGTCACGACGACCCTGCGACTCGGACGCCTTCGCCACCTCGTCGTACGGAATGAACTTGGCCCAACCCTTGTCGGCCGCCACCTTCGTGAGGGCCGCAGTCAATGTGGTCTTGCCGTGATCGATGTGGCCAATCGTGCCCACGTTCACGTGCGGTTTGGACCGATCAAATTTCTCCTTCGCCATTGCTACATGTCTCCGTCTGTGTTGTGCCGCCTGTGTTGAGTACTCGCTCGCGGGGTCCCACCGGATCTCGCGCCCTTACTGTCATTCCCTGCTACTGGAGCCGATGACCGGGATCGAACCGGTGACCTCGTCCTTACCAAGGACGTGCTCTGCCAACTGAGCTACATCGGCCTTCGCGCTCGGCTGCCGTTCGTTCCTCGCGCTACGGCCGACACGTCGGCCAATTCCTACTCCCGCTCACCTGACGACGCACCTGGCGCATCGGAGCCCACGTGCCCGTTCCGAAGGGTGCAGGAGTCCCTGCCGATCAAACATGGAGCGGGAGACGGGGATCGAACCCGCGACCAACAGCTTGGAAGGCTGTGACTCTACCACTGAGTTACTCCCGCCCGCCTTCGCGACCCGCTCACTTCGTTCGCCGCTTCGGCGCGGCAAGCCCGATCTTCCGCTCACTTCGTTCGCCGCTTCGGCGCGGTCAGCCCCGACCTTCCACTCCCATCGCCCGCGCGGCCGTTGCGCGCGCTGTTTCTCTCGCGCCCTCGGCCTGCCGAGCCGTAACTGCGAGCGCAACGAGCGCTCAGCGAAGCTGGTGGCGAGGGAAGGATTCGAACCTTCGAAGCCGCTGGGGCGACAGATTTACAGTCTGTTGCGTTTGACCGCTTCGCTACCTCGCCAGAATTTGCGCTCGACCCCGCGTCGAGACATCACACGTCAATCGTCCCGGCTCTCCTCCTCCCGCTGAGGGAGCGCTTGACCGACCGCCATCAGCTTGGAACGAAAGAAGTTCCCTGCGACGTGCGCGCGTGGGCGAAGCTCGTGCGTTGGAGCTGGCGAAGGGATTTGAACCCCCGACCCGCTGATTACAAATCAGCTGCTCTACCTGACTGAGCTACGCCAGCCGGACAAAACGGGAATGGTAGCACGGCCCCAACCGGACCGGCAACCCCCATGCCATCAGACGGGACCGGTCTGGACGCTCGATCGGCCCCCAAACCGGTCATTTCCCGACCTTTCCCCCATGCCGGCGCTGCCGGGCGGCCTCGAACAGCCCAATGCCCGCGGTCACCGACACGTTCAGGCTCGCCACCTCACCCGCCATGGGGATGGACACCAGCCGCTCGCACGTATCCCGCACCAACCGCCGGAGGCCTGTGCCCTCGGCGCCGACGACCAGGGCGGTGGGCAACGTAAGGTCCACCGTGTCATAGACATCCGGCGCGGCGGCGTCGAAGCCGATGGTCCACACGCCCAGCTCTTTGAGCTCATCCAGGGCCCGTGAAATGTTCACCACCGTGGCGATCCGCACGTGATGGACCGCGCCGGCCGATGCCTTGGCCGTCGCCCCATCCAGAGGCGCGGCGTGGCGCGCCTGCCGCACCACGCCCGTGGCGCCGGCGGCATCGGCCGACCGGAGGATGGCCCCGACATTCTGCGGATCCTCCACCCCGTCGAGCACGACGATGAGCGCCGGCCCGTTGGCTTCCGCCACCAGTTCGGCCAGCGTGTACGCGGCCAGCGGCTCGAGCTCGGCGGCGACGCCCTGGTGCACGCCGCCGCGCGTCAGCTTGTCGAGCGCGCGCCGATCGACCGTCTCAATCGGAATACGCAACTCCCCCGCCCGCGCCACGATCGCGTCCACGCGCGGGCCGGCCCCGCGCTCGTGCACGAGCCGCGACACGCGGCGGGCCTTCAGCGATTCCGCGACGGAATGAACCCCGTAAATCATCGGCATATCAGGCTCGCAACAGACGCGAAACCTCGGCCGCGCGGTGCGCGCACGAGGGAATGGGTTTCAGCGCGGCCGCGCCACCGAGCGCCGCGCCACGATCGATCGCCGGCACCGCCAGATCCAACTCCGGACCGGAGTCGGCCGCCGTCAGCGCCAGTCGAATCGGGTGAAACAGCGCACGGCCTTTGAGCCCGGTGGCCTCGCGTACCCGCGCGGCGGCCAGCCGAAAGCTTTCGCGGTCGAGCGCGCCGTGATCCGCGACCGCGGCCGCGAATGCTTCGACGACGCGGACGCCATCCGCCTCGGCCCGGAGCAACGACGCGGCCCGCGCGGCGTCCCAGTCGAAGATCGTCGCGACACGCTCGGGGATTTCCTCGATGCGATCGACGGATCCCACGGCAATCGGCAGGAGCGACTCGATGTAGTCAAGCGGCGCGTCGCCAGAACCCGTCACGTATCCGGCGTGGCGAAAGTACGGCAGCGCCTCGCGGGCGATTCTGGCCGGCGAAGCCTCCTTCATGTAGTGCCGGTTCATCCACGCCAGTTTCGCCATGTCGAACACCGCCGCGCTGTGGCTGACCGACGACAGATCGAACCGCTCGGCCATCTGCGCCATCGGCAATATTTCCTCGTTCTCGCCCGGCGACCATCCGAGCAGCGCCAGATAGTTCACGAGCGCTTCGGGCAGATAGCCGCGCTCGCGAAACTCCGCCACGCTCGTCGCGCCATGACGCTTGGAAAGCGGCGCGTGGTCGGGTCCCAGCACGAGCGACAGATGCGCAAAGACCGGTGGCGTCGCGCCGAGGGCCTTGTACATCAGCACCTGCCGCGGCGTATTCGAAATGTGATCCTCGCCGCGAATGACGTGCGTCACCGCCATGCGCACGTCATCGATCACCACGGCGAAGTTGTAGGCCGGCCGTCCGTCGGAGCGCACGATGACGGGATCGCCCATGACGTCCGTGCTGAACGTCACGTCGCCGCGCACCAGGTCGTGAAACGTCACGTCGCGGGTCTCGGGGATCCTGAACCGGATCGCGGCCGCTTCTCCGCCCGCGACTCGCGCGGCGGCCTCGGCGGGCGCGATTCTGCGGCAGCGTCCGCTGTACTTCGGCGGCTGCCCCGAAGCCAGCGCCGCCTGGCGCTCGGCGTCGAGTTGATCGGGCGCGCAGAAGCAGCGGTACGCCTGCCCGGCCGCCAGAAACTGCTCGGTCACCTGCCGATACAGATCGGACCGTTCCGACTGGCGGTACGGGCCGAAGGGCCCGCCGGCGTCGGGGCCCTCATCCCAATCCAAACCCAGCCACCGCAGGTCCTCGAGGATGCTGGTCTCGGACTCGCGCGTCGATCGCTCGGTGTCGGTGTCCTCGATGCGCAGGACGAACGTGCCGCCGCGCCCGCGCGCAAGCAGCCAGTTGAACAGCGCCGTCCGCGCGTTACCCACGTGCAGGTGCCCGCTCGGGCTCGGCGCAAACCTCACGCGCATCGTCATCGCGCGCGCTCCGGGATTGGCGCGAGCACCGCAACGGCATGCGCCGCGATGGCCTCGCCACGGCCGACGGCATCCACGCCCTCGTTCGTCTTGCCCTTCACGCTGACCGCGGACGTCGCGAGCCCGAGTACCGCGCCGAGCCGGCCGCAGATGTCATCGATGTGCGGCGCGAGCTTCGGCCGCTCGAGAATGACGGTGACGTCTGCGCTCGTGACGGTCCATCCCAGCTCGCGCACGATGGCCAGACTGCGCGCGAGCAGATCGAGGCCAGCGGCATCCTTCCAGGCCGGATCCGTATTGGGAAAGTGACGTCCGATGTCGCCCGCGCCAGCCCCGCCGCAGATCGCGTCGATCAGCGCATGACAAACCACGTCACCGTCCGAATGGCCGAGCGGGCCGCGGTCGGACGGCACGACGACGCCGGCCAGGACAAGCGGCCGCCCCGCGACGAGGCGATGGAGGTCGTAGCCCGTGCCCACGCGGGACGGGGTCTCGTACCGCGCGCGCGCGCCGGCCAGGTCTTCGGGGGTCGTGATTTTCACGTTCCGTTCGTCTCCCTCGACGAGCGCGACGGCGTGCCCGGCACGTTCCGCGAGCATTGCTTCGTCCGTCGCCGCGATACCCGTGGCCCCGAGCGCGATCGCCGCGTCGAGCACCGCCCGCCGAAACCCCTGCGGCGTCTGGGCGAGCCACAGCCCGTCACGCGGGACGGTTTCCGCGACGAGTCGCGTGTCGGAATCCACACGCTTGACCGTATCGCGGATCGGGATCGCGGGCACGGCGGCGCCGGCGCGCGTGGTACCGGCGATCACGCGGTCGATGAGCGCGGCATCGGCAAACGGGCGGGCCGCGTCGTGAATCAGCACGACATCGACCTCCGCCGGCAGCGCCGCCGCGCCCGCGGCCACGGAATCCTGGCGACGCGCGCCGCCCGCGACACACGTACAGGCCCGCTGGGTCGGTCCGACGAGTTCCGCGCCTGAAGCGACGACATCGGCTGGCAGGACCACGACGAGATGTGCGATCGCGGCGTGCGCGTCGAAGAGCGCCACGCTGCGCTGCAGCATCGACCGTCCGCCAATGTCGAGGAGCTGTTTCGGAGCCGGCGCGCCCATGCGATCGCCGCGCCCGGCCGCGACGATGATCGCCCCGATAGACACAACCTACGATTGTACGATGCGGCCGCGCGTCAGGGCCACCGCGTGCCAGGCGCCGCACGACCGCCGCCACGCGGCCGGCGTCTATAGTCGCGATGCCTGCGGCGCACCCGGCGCGACTCCGGCCCTTTGCTCTCTGGGCGGCGCTGATGGCTGTCAGTTGCGCAACCGGCCCCACATTCCCGAGCCCGCGTTCGTGGAGCTGCAATCCGTCCGCGACGTCTGCGACGGACGTGGTCGAATTCTTCCGCTCGCCGTTCGACGGCACGTACCCCGTGGGCAACCTGTTCGATCACGACAAACCACTGGGATCTGACGACCCGGCCGCCCGAGTCGTCACGCTCTGCGGCCTCACCGTCAAGGGACAGGTCAACGGACACAATGGCTATGACTACGCAATGCCCGAGGGCACGGTCCTGCGCGCCGCCGCAGGCGGCACGGTCCTGTATGCGGGACTCGAACCGCCGTCCTTCTGTCCCGGCCTGAACACGACGGTCCAGGCTCTGCTCGTGGAGATTCAGCACGCCGCACCCGACGGGGGCGTCTACGTTTCCGTGTACGGGCACCTGTCCCGAATCGACGTCTCAGACGGTCAGGTCATGGCCGAGAGCGAGCCGATTGGTCTGTCAGGGAACACGGGCTGTAGCGGTTCGCCGCACCTGCACTTCGGCGTCTTTCGTCGCGCCCTGAGCGGGTCGTACGTCGTGCTCGATCCGTACGGCTGGCACGCCACCGGTGAGGACCCGTGGGAGATCGACGCGCGCGGTACCAGAAGTCCCTGGATGTGGCGCGCAGGCGCCGCTCCGCCTCTCACCCGGTGATCGTGGCTACGGCGCGACGATGCGGCCGCGCGTCAGGGCCACCGCGTGCGCGGACACGGCTTCGGACAACGGCGCCGGGACGAAGATCACGACGAGCGCCCGCACGGTCGCGGTCGTGACCATCGTGCGCGCGGAATCGGACGTCGGATTACCGAACGGCCCCAGTTCGTCAGCCAGGGTCAACCGATCCGCCACGTGCACGGCCGCCTTGCGAATGCCCTCGTACTGCTCGCCGTCCCGGCCGAGCCGCAGGGTCACCGCACCCTGAATCCGATCGAGATCGTAGAGGCCGTACGGCAGCTGGGTCTCGAGCGAGCTCCAATTGATGATGTCGACGAGACTGTTGATGATCGGCAACTCGTCGCCCTTGCGGACGCGCCGCAGCAGGGCCTCGGAGGACGGGCGCGTCTTGGTGGGATCGATCCCGACGCGCTTGTACATGGTGCGCACCGCGGCGATGATGTCGGCCGGCTCCGGCATCGTCCGCATGCGCGCGGTCGCCGCGCGGCGCGCGGACTCGAGCGCCTCGTCGCGATCCACGACGCGGACCGGCTCGGCCGTGAACCACGCCGGACGGACGATCGCGGCGACATCAGGATCGACGGTCAGCATGCGGCTCTCCTCCGGGAACGGCGCTCGCCACGATGCCCTGCACGCGTTCCGCCAGCGCGCGGGCGTCGTCTCGGGCGAGCCCCCGCGTCACGATCGGCTCATGCACCGTGACGACGACGGTGGCCGGTAACACCATGAACCGCCCTTTGGGCATGACGACACGGCTCCCGGCCACGCTGACCGGGACGACGGGCAGGCCATTCTCGATGGCCAACAGGAAGATGCCGCCCTTGAACCGCTTGATGGTGCCGTCGATCGTTCGTGACGCCTCGGGAAACACGACCAGCGACGCGCCGGACCGCGCCATCCGCTGCATCCGCTTGAAAATCGCGGCGCCCGGGTTCTTGCGATCGACCAGCAGATGGCCGCCCCGCCGCAGATGCCAGCCGATGAACGGCACGTAGAACAGCGCGGCCTTCGCCATGATGCGCAACTGCCGCGGCAGCGCGGTGAACAGGATCGGCGTGTCGTAGAAACTCGAATGGTTGGCGACGAAGATGCAGCTCTCACCGTCAGGCGGCAGTTGTCCGCGGCGATCGATCCGCACGCCGCTCGTCACCAGAATCAACCGCGCCCAGATCTGGGCGCAGCCATGCGCCCATCGGCCGCGGCTGTCGAACAGGCCGCCGATGAGCGACGCCGTGCCGAGCACGATCGTATAGAACGCGATCGACGGGACGAGGACGAGGACCGTCCACCACCAGCGGAACGGAGGAACGCTCACGCCTGCGCAGCCGAGCGCCGGCGGGCGGACTCGTCGCGTTCGACGCGCTCGACGGACCGGTTGGCCGGGTCGTGCGCCCCGGCGCCGCCATGCTCAATGTACCGGCCGAAGATCATCCGGCCGGCGGTCGTCTGCAGCACGCTCGTCACGGCGATATCGATCGTCTTGCCGATGCGCTGGCGCGCGTTGTCGACGACGACCATCGTGCCGTCGTCGAGATAGGCGACGCCCTGCGTGTACTCCTTGCCTTCCTTGAGGATGAATACGGACATCAGTTCGCCCGGCAGCACGACCGGCTTGAGGACGTTGGCCAGCTCGTTGATGTTCAGGACGGCGACGCCGCGCAGCTGCGCGACTTTGTTCAGGTTGAAGTCGTTGGTCACGATCTGGCCGATCAGCGAGCGCGCCAGCTCGATCAGCTTCAAATCGACCTCTTTGACCTGCGGAAAGTCGACGTCGGAAATCACGACTTCCACGCCCGACATCTTCTGGATGCGCTGCAGGATGTCGAGGCCGCGGCGGCCGCGATTACGCTTGAGCGGATCGGCGGAATCGGCGACGAACTGCAGTTCTTTCAGCACGAACTGCGGCACGACCAGCGTCCCGTCGAGAAAACCGGTCTCGACGATTTCCGCGACACGGCCGTCGATGATCACGCTCGTGTCGAGAATCTTGTATCGCTTCTGCGGTCGGGCATCCTTGAAGAGCGACACGAGCTTGGCGGGCTCGAGCCATTCGCCACGGCGCGCGCCCAGCATCATGCCCATGAACGGCAGCGCCACCACGATGAGACCGTGCAGAAACTGGACCTTGGTGTTGCTCGTGTTCGACCACGTCAGCGCCCCGACGATCGTGTTGGCGAGCCAGAGGCCGACGCCGAATCCGAGGAGCCCGCCGAGCACGCTGGTGACGGCCGCGTCACGCAGCCGCGTCTCCGCGGCGACGATCACGAGCGCGATGGCCAGGCCGAGCCCGGCGCTGGCCAGCGGATGCCCGGCGATCGGGGTGATGACCCACGAGGTGTACGCGACGGCGGCGACAAAAATGGCGCGCGCCAGAACGAGACCCGTCATGGTTCACGAATACTACATCAGGGCGTCGAGTGCTTCGCCGACCGTACGGACCCCGACGATCTCGAGACCCGCGGGCGCGTCGGCCGGCGCAAGACTGCGGTCCGGCATCAGGCAGCGCCGGAAGCCCAGTTGGCTGGCTTCGCGCGCGCGCAACGCCGCCTGCGCGATCGTGCGGACCTCGCCGGCCAGCCCCACCTCGCCGAACACGACGACGTCCGAAGGAATGGCGCGGTTGCGCAGGCTCGACGCGACAGCGGCGACCACCGCCAGATCCGCGGCGGGTTCTTCGATCGTCATGCCGCCGGCCACGTTCACGAAGACGTCGTCGCTCGAGAGATTCAGGCCCGCGCGTTTGTCGAGCACCGCGAGCAGCAATGACAGCCGGTTGGGATCGAGGCCGCTCGCCGTGCGGCGCGGATTGCCGAACGTCGACGCGCTGACCAGAGCCTGCACTTCGACCAGCATCGGCCTCGATCCTTCGATCGCGCAGAAGACGGACGAGCCCGGGACATTCGCGGGACGCTCGGCCAGGAAAAGCGCCGAGGGATTCGGGACCGGCTTCAAGCCGGTGGCGGTCATCTCGAAGACACCCAGCTCGCTGACGGCGCCAAAACGGTTCTTCACCGCGCGGACGATGCGATGCGCCTGCTGCTGGTGGCCCTCGAAGTACAGGACCGTGTCGACGACGTGTTCGAGCACCTTCGGACCCGCCAGGCTGCCGTCCTTCGTCACGTGGCCGACCAGGATCGCGGGCAAATTGCGGCTCTTGGCGATGAACAGCAGGTCGGTCGCGGCCTGCCGCACCTGCGACACGCTGCCTGGCGCCGACTGCAGCTTGAGTGAAAACACGGTCTGGATCGAATCGACGATGAGCAAAGCCGGTTTCACGCGATCGATTTCGTCAATCAGCCGCTCGACACAGGTTTCGGCCAGCAGGTAGAGCGGCGCTCGCGTCACGCCCAGGCGTTCGCCGCGCATCTTGATCTGATGGCCGGATTCTTCGCCGGAGCAGTACAGCACCGGGCCCACGGTCGCCGCGAAATTGGCGGCCGCCTGCAGCAGCAGCGTGGACTTGCCGATGCCCGGCTCGCCGCCGAGCAGCACCAGCGACCCCGGCACGATGCCGCCGCCGAGGACGCGATCGAACTCGCTGATGCCCGACGAGATCCGCTCCGCCGCATCGGCCTGCACGTCCTCATACAGCTGCGACCCGCCGCCACCCAACGCGCCGGCCGCACTCCGCCCCTCACCAACGGGCGCGCCGCGCTCCTCGACAAACGAATTCCACGCACCGCACTCCGGACAGCGGCCGAGCCACTTGGGCGACTGCGCGCCGCAGGTTTGACAGGAGTAGATGGACTTGGCGGATTTCATGGTTCTAACTAACAACTAGCAACTAACAACTAACAAGTGGGGTTCACGAAGCAAGAACTGGTCCCGCAGCGTGATGGCATTGCGATTGCTACGCAGTTCAACCATGGAGCATCACCCGCCAGACTTCGGAACGCGAACCTTCGCCTTCGCTTGCGACATCGTTCGTCTCTACCAGGCGTTCCTGGACATTCCCCGGTTCCCGCTCAGCATCGCCCGACAGGTTCTGGACGCCGGGACGTCAATCGGCGCCAACTGCGAGGAAGGACGGGCGCCTGCCAGCCGCCGCGATCTGGCGAATCGCCACAGCGTGGTGCTCCGAGAAGCCCGAGAGACCAAGTTCTGGCTGCGGCTTATTCGCGCCACGAACCTGGCGCCCCCAGCCCTCACCGAAGCAGCGCTCAAGGAGGTTGATCAACTTGTGGCCATCTTCACTGTGTCTGTCCGGAACCTCAAGAACGGGTAGCGACTACCCATGAGCCTGCGTCCCCAAGCCCCCTTCCTACCCTCCGTCCCCTACTTGTTAGTTGTTAGTTGTCAGTTGTTAGTTAGAACTCTCGTAAACTCTCTCCACCCGACTCCCCAACCGACACAACACTTCCCACGCAATCGATCCAATCGCCGCCGCAATCTCGCGCGCGGTGATCTCCTCGGCTCCCTGGCGTCCGATGAGCACGACGTCGTCGCCGGGCGACACGTCGCGGCCGGTGACGTCGACGGCGATCATGTCCATCGACACCGCGCCGACGATGGGCTGGCGGCGGCCGCGGATGAGGACGCTGGTCCGGCCCGACGCGCGCGTGTCGAGGCCGTCGGCGTAGCCGGCCGGTACGATCGCGATCGTGGGCGGCGCGTCGGCGCTCCAGCGCAAGCCGTAGCCGATGCCCTCGCCCGCCCGGACGCCTTTCACCGCGACAATACGCGATGAGAGTGACAGCGCAGGACACAGGTCGAGTCCGCTCGCGGCCAGCGGCGGCGGGACGATGCCGTAGAGCAGCAGCCCCGGGCGCACCCAGTCGCCCCACGTGCGCGTGTCGCGCAGGAGCGCGGCGGAATTGGCCGCGTGTCGCCGCAGTCCGCGCAGGCCCAGCGACCCGAGCGCGGCGACGGCGCGATCGAACCGCGATCGCTGCTCATCCATGAACGCCGACTCGGGCACGTCGGCGGTCGCAAAGTGCGTGTACACGGCGTCGAACGACAAGTGCGGGCTCTCGAGTACGGCCGGAAGGGTCCGCCGGAGATTGTCGTGGCGGAATCCGAGGCGATTCATGCCCGTGTCGATCTTCAGATGGCAGGCCAGCCGCGTGTCGTGCCGCGCGGCCGCCTCTTCGAGCGCGCGGGCCGCGCCCGGCGTCGACACGGTCGGCGTGAGCCGGTGCGTGAACACGCCGTCGAGGTCGCTGACCGACAAGGCACCGAAGACGAGAATCGGAATCGTGACGCCGGCGTCGCGCAACGTGACGCCCTCTTCGATGTCTGCGCAGGCGAGCATGGCGGCGCCGGCGTGCTCGAGCGCCAGGGCGACGGAGGCGGCGCCGTGGCCGTACGCGTTGGCTTTGACGACGGCGATGATGCCCGGCGCGGGCCGGTCGGCAGGACGGCCGGATTCCAGCAAGCCGGCAATGGCCTTGAGATTGCCCGCGATCGCCGGCAGGCTCACGGTGGCGACAGTCGGCCGGCGCATCAGCTCTGGAATCCGGACGCCAGATTCTCGAAGCGTGTGTACTGCTTCAGAAAGGCGAGGCGCACGGAGCCAATCGGACCGTTGCGCTGCTTGCCGATGATCAGTTCTGCCGTGCCCTCGGCGTCCGGCGATCGCTCGCCCTCGACGGCGTACATGTCCTCACGGAAGATGAACAGCACGACGTCGGCGTCCTGTTCGAGCGCGCCGGACTCGCGCAGGTCGGAGAGCTGCGGCCGATGGTCGCTGCGGCTTTCAGGGGCGCGGCTGAGCTGGCTCAGCGCCAGAATCGGCACCTGCAGTTCCTTCGCGAGAATCTTGAGCGAGCGCGAAATGGACGCGAGTTCCTGCTGCCGGTTCTCGAACCGCCCGCGGCCCTGCATCAGCTGCAGGTAGTCGATGATGATCATGTCGAGGCCGTGCTCCATCTTGAGCCGGCGCGACTTGGCGCGCATTTCGAGGATGCCGGCCGACGGCGTGTCGTCGATGTACACCCGCGCGTCGTGCAGCCGCGCGAACGCCGCGACCAGGCGATCGTAATCCTGCTCGCCCAGGAATCCGCCGCGGAACCGGTGCGCGTCCACGCGCGCCTCGGACGTCAGCATGCGCATGAACAGCTGTTCCTTCGACATCTCGAGGCTGAAGATGCCGACGGTCTTGGCCGCCTCGGTCGCACAGTGCAGCGCGATGTTGAGGACCAGGCTCGTCTTGCCCATCGACGGCCGCGCCGCCACGATGACCAAATCGGACTTCTGGAACCCGGATGTCATTTCGTCGAGTTCGACGAACCCGCTCGGCACGCCGGTGACCAGGCCCTTGTGTTCCTGCAGCTTCTCGATCAGCTCGTAGCCGGTGTTCACGAGCTGGCTGAGCGGCACGAACCCCGACCGCAGGCGGTGCTCGGCAATCTGGAAGATCGACCGCTCCGCCTCGTCCAGCAGCTCGTCGGCACCTTCCTCGGCGTCGTACGCGCGCGTGAGAACTTCGGTGGCCGACTGAATCAGCCGCCGCAGCGTGGATTTTTCCTTGACGATGCGGGCGTAGTACTCGACGTTGGCCGACCGCGGCACGCCGTCGGTGAGCGAGGCGACATAGGCGGGCCCGCCGACCTCGTCGAGCTCGCCGCTCCGCGTGAGCTCGTCCTTGAGCGTGACGGGATCGATCGCCTGGTTCCGCTCGGACAGGCCCACCATCTTCTCGAAGATGCGCCGGTGGGCGTCGCGGAAGAAATCACCCGCGTCGATGACTTCCGCGGCCTGGTTGAATGACGGATTGTCGATCAGGATCGCGCCGAGCACACACTTCTCCGCCTCGAGGTTATGCGGCAGCGTGCGATCCGACATGGGGATGACAACTTACAACTAGCCACTCACAACTAGCAACTAACAACTGTAGGACGCCCGGCGGATCGCGGTCCGCCGGGCGGTGAGGCGCCGGACTGGTCAGGCCGGAACGATCCGGACCTTGACGTTGGCGGTGAGGTCGCGGTGGACGCGGACGGCCACCGTGTGATCGCCCAGCGACTTGATCGGCTCGGTCAGCTGGATCTTGCGGCGATCGACCGTGACGTCCTGGGCCGCCAGCGCGTCGGCGATGTCCGCCGTCGTGACCGACCCGTACATCGCGTCGTGCTCGCCGACCCGGCGGCCGATCGAGACCTCCAGCCCCTCGAGGGCCGAGGCCAGCGCGCGCGCGCCCTTCATCTCCTCGGCCTCGCGGGCCTCGGCTTTCACGCGTTCGCGCTCGATTTGCCGCTTGTTCTCGCCGGTGACGGCCAGCGCGAGCTGGCGCGGAAACAGATAGTTCCGCGCGTAGCCGCTGGCCACCTTGACCACCTCGCCACGGCGGCCGAGGTGCTCGACATGCTCCTTCAAAATGACTTCAATCGCCATGGCTCGCCCCTAGTCCGTCACGTACGGCACGAGCGCGATCTGCCGCGCCCGCTTGATGGCCACCTGCAGCGCCCGCTGGTGTGTCGCGCACACGCCGGAGATCCGGCGCGGCTGAATCTTGCCGCGCTCCGGGATGAACGGCGCCAGCAGCTTCACATCGCGGTAGCCGATGTAATCGATCTTCTCGACGCAGAACTTGCACAGCCGGCGCCGGCGGAAGAACGTGCGCTTCGCGCCGCCCTTCTTGTCGTCCTTGTCCTTGTCGCCGCTGCGGCCGCCGCGGCCTCGTCCTTCAAATTCGCTCATCGGTCGCCTCCACGAAAGCCCATTTCCGGTCCATCCAGCTCATCGGAGTCCTCGAGCCGGCGGTTACGCTCCTGCTCGGTCGGCTCGGGCGGCAGCCCGCGCCGCACGCGGCGGCTCGCCATCGACTCCTTGCGGTGCGTGCGCGCGCGGTCCGCGATCTGCAGCTGTTCGTCGACGCGCACGACCATGTGCCGGATCACGATGTCGAACACGCGCAGCCGGCGATCCAGCTCCGCGGTCATCGCCGCCGGTCCGTTGATCACCTCGAGGACGTACACGCCCTCGCGATGGCCGGCGATTTCATACGCCAGCTTCCGCCGGCCCCAGTTTTCGGTTTTTTCGAAGGTCGCCCCGAATCGATCGGTCACCGCGGCGATCTGCGTGTGCAGATCGGCGAGGGCCTCTTCGGTGGTTTCCGGTGGAACGATATAGACCAGTTCGTACTGACGGACGTTGCTCATGTGCCTCCTTATGGACATCAGGTCACCGGCCTCACGCCGGTGACAAGGAGCCTTCAATCGGTGTCGTCGCTGCGGTTGAACGTATTCATCGCCTTCGCCAATCCGTCGAGCACCCACGTCTCGACGGCATCGGCGGCCCGGGCAACCGCCGCTTCAATCCCGGACATCTCTTCCGGCTCGAACCGGGCCAGCACGTGGTCGGCCAGGTCGCGCCGCGAATCGCCGCGCCCGACTCCCATCCGGAGCCTGGCATAGTCATTCGAACCCAACTCGATGGCCATGGACCGCAGTCCGTTATGGCCACCCTCACTGCCGTTCGCCCGCAGGCGCAACCGCCCGAGCGGGAGATTCACATCGTCGCAAACGATCAGGACGTCCGGCAGCGCCACCTTATAGTAGCGGCTCAGCGCCCCGACGGCCTGGCCGCTCAGGTTCATGAACGTGAGCGGCTTGACGAGCAGCACCACGTCGCCTGGCGGGGCTGCCGGGTCGGTCCGGCGCCACTTCGCCTGCAGCGCCTCGGCCGGCGCGGCGTCGAACGCCAACCCCTGACGCGCGGCCAGCACATCGATGACGTCGAATCCGACGTTGTGCCGCGTGCCGCGGTACCGCGCCCCGGGATTGCCCAGGCCGGCGACGAGTTTCATGCGCGCTAGTCCTTCTCGTCCTCCGGCTTCTCGATCTTGCCCTTCTTGATGACTTCGGGCTCGGCCGGCGCCGTCGGACCAGCGGCTGCCGCGGCGGCATCGGCCGGAGCCGGCTCAGCCTCAACCTTCGGCGGCACGACGTGGACGATCAGCATGTCCGCATCGCTCAGGGCCTTCCACTTGCCACCGGTGTCGAGGTCCCGGACGCGGATGCCATCGTGCAGGCCCAGGTCCGTCACGTCAACCGTAATGTGGCCGGGAATATCCGCCGGCAGACACTCGATGATGATGTCGCGGTGGACGAAGTCGACGACGCCGCCGTCAACCTTCACGCCGCGCGCTTCGCCGGTCAGGTGCACGGGCACCGTGACGCGCAGGACCTTGTCCATGGCGATGTAATAGAAGTCCGCGTGCAGCAGATCGAGATCGACCGGGTGGTACTGATACTCCTTCACCAGCACGCGCGCGTCCTCGCTGCCGCCGGCGAGTTTCAGCGAGATCAGCGTGTTGGCGCCTGACGGCGAGCGCAGGATCCGGAGCAGGGCTTTCGGGTCGACGGCGATCGACTCGGTCTGGCGCGCCTCGCCGTACACGACGGCGGGGATCATCCCCTCGCGGCGGAGGCGGCCGGATTCGTTCTTGCCGAAACGTTCACGGCGGACGGCTTCAAGCGTGGCTTCCATAAGATCCTCTGTTAATTAGTTGCTCGCGGGGCCCCACCCCCGCTCGCCCTCGCGGCTCCCGCCGCTCGGCCGCTCAGCGCCGCTCCTACGTCGCGGGCTTCGCGGACTTTCCTTCGTTGCTCGCGGGGCCCCACCCCCGCTCGCCCTCGCGGCTCTTGGCCGCGAACTTCACTTAGACAAATAACTTCGAGACCGACGTCTCCTCGTGAATGCTGCGAATGGCCTGCGCGAGCAGCCGCGCGACCGAGAGCACGACGGTTTTGTCGCTGGTCTTCGGACCGGTGGGAATGGTGTTCGTCACCACCAGTTTCTCGAGTCGCGAGTTGTCGATGCGCCCGATGGCCGGCCCCGACAGCACGCCATGCACGGCACTGGCGAGCACCCGGCTCGCGCCGTTGTCCATCAGCGCCTGCGCGGCCTTCTGAATCGTGCCGGCCGTGTCGATGATGTCGTCGACGATGACGCAGGTGCGGCCCTTCACGTCGCCGACCACGTTCATCACCTCGGCCGTGCCGTCATCGCTGCGGCGCTTGTCGACGATCGCCAGATCGGCGTCGAGCCGCTTGGCGTAGGCGCGGGCGCGCTCGGCGCCGCCGACGTCGGGCGAAACGATCGTCAGCCCGTCGTAGCTCTGGCGCGCGATGTACTCGATGATGACCGGCGCCGCAAACAGGTGATCGACCGGGATGTCGAAGAAGGCCTGAATCTGCGCCTTGTGCAAATCCATCGTCAACACGCGGTTCGTGCCGGCCGCACCCAGCAGGTTCGCCACCAGCTTGGCCGAGATCGGCACGCGGGGCTTGTCCTTGCGATCCTGCCGCGCGTAGCCGTAGTACGGAATCACGGCCGTGATGCGCGAGGCCGACGATCGCCGGAACGCGTCGATCATCACGCACAACTCGATCAGGTGCTCGTCAACCGGGGCACAGGTCGGCTGCACGATGAAGACGTCGGTGCCGCGGATGTTCTCGTCGATCTGGAATGAGACTTCGGTGTCCGGAAAGCGATGCAGACGGGCGACGCCCATGGGGATGCCGAGGTGCTCGGCAATCTCCTGCGCCAGCGCCGGATGGGCGCTTCCCGAAAACAACTTCAGTTGACCGTGGATCATGTCTGCGTCGTCTGTTAATTAGTTGCGCGGGGCCCCACCCCCGCGCTGCTCGCGGCTCTTCGCCGCTCGCCCGCTCAGCGCCGCTCCTACCTCGCGGGCTTCGCGGACTTTTGATTAGTTGCTCCCGGTCATCCCTGCAGTTCCCGGTCGCTCCCGTTCGCTCCCGGTCGTTCTCGTTCGTTTTGGTTGGGGCGGAAGGATTCGAACCTTCGAATACGGGATCCAAAGTCCCGCGCCTTACCGCTTGGCCACGCCCCAATTAGTGGGCGCAAACACGGGAGTTTATCACACGGTCATGAGGCGGCCGGCCTCGGCGGCAGGCAGGGTCTGCGTCGCGCGAACGAACCAGCCGGGGCGCGCCAGCCATCGAGCCGCAGCGACGGCGGCCCGAGGCGGAAACACAGCAAAAACGGCCGAACCGCTGCCGGTCATGGCGGCGGCGACCGCGCCTGCCTTTCGGGCGGCTTCGATAGCCTCACCGATACCCGCATGGCGCGTGGCGACGGGCGCCTGCAGGTGATTGACCAGGCGCAAGGGAGCGGGCCATCCCACCTCGAGGTCCGTCCCCTCGTCCTGCGACGGGCTGGCGGACCGAGCGCGGTCCTCGTCCAGCCATCGGTAGGCGTCGGCAGTGCCGACGCCGAACGCCGGCTTCATCAGGACGATACCGAGGCGGCGAATCGGCCGCAGGGGCAGTACCTGCTCGCCGCGACCGAGACCGATGGCGGTGCCGCCTGTCAGAAAGAACGGCACGTCGGAACCCAAAGTCGCCGCGAGTCGGTCCAGGTCGGCTCGTGACAGTCCCAGGCGCCAAATCTGATTGAGGCCGACCAACGCGCCGGCGGCGTTCGCGCTGCCGCCGCCGAGACCCGCCGCCACCGGAATCACCTTGCGGAGCGTCACATGCGCGCCGTGCGGATCGCCGGTGCGCCCGGCCGCGGTCCACAACGCTGCAGCGGCGCGCCAAATCAGGTTCGATCGATCTGACGGGACGTCGCCGCCGGAGGTGGCCAGCTGGAATGGCCCGCGGGTCCGCCGCAACCTCAGCGTGTCCGAGAGCCCGATGGACTGCAGGACGGTCCGCACATCATGAAACCCGTCAGCGCGCTTGTCACCGACGTGCAGCGTCAGATTGATCTTGGCCGGGGTACGTAGCGTCACGGCATGGGCCAGGGGCGCGGCTCTGACGCCGGCGCGCGTTTTTTCCAGGGACCGGCCGCGCGCAAATCCTCGAGCGTCATGGGCGCGGCTGAGCCGGCCGCCGCCGGCAGTTGGAAGACCGTTGGCGGAATGGCCGCATTGACTTCGCCGTCACTGATCGTCAGATGCAGGGAGGCCGCGAGCGATCCCGCGCCCGTCGACCGGATCCACACGTCGTCGGGTTGCCGGCCTGCGCGACGCGTGAATTCGACGACGAACGCATCGGTCGTCGCGGCCCGGATCTGCCACTGTCCGGCCACCTGTGTCAGATACACGCGCCCTTCGGCGGTACGCATCGAGATCAGATCTTTGTGACGGACCGCTCCGTCCGCAGTGGCCGTCTGCGTCACACATCCGGTGAGAATGCCGAGCAACTGGCGCGGCGTGAGGGGCACACCGACCACCGCTTCCAGAATCGCGGCCGGCGTCCCCGTGATCACTCGCTCGTCGTGCCGGAGCCATAACGTCGCGCGATTGCCGGTACCGGCCAGGACGAACAACGAATTGCCGGCGACCGTGGCGCCGATGTAGATCGAGTCGCTGGTGGTGACGGCCACTTCGAGGGACACGGGCCACACGCGTTGCGTGCCGACCTTCCCGGAGGCGCGGGCGCCGGCGACGAACGCCTGCACGTCCCCGCAGCCTGCGCTCGCCGCGGCCCACGCACTTGCCGCGTCGGGCGCCGGGCCGCCAGGATCAACCGGCACGACAAACGTCGCGTGCGCACAGCCAGCGGCCAGACTGCCCGCGACCAGGCACACGCTCACGCCGCGGACGGCGCGGCTCGTCGCGCAGTTCCAATGCATCACCAGCGGCGATTCTGGCATATATTCACGGCATGGCCGTCGACCCGGCGCTCCTCGAGATTCTGGTCTGTCCCGCGTGCAAGAAGCCAGTTCACCTGGTCAATCACGGGGCCGGACTCAAGTGTGACGCCTGCCGGCGTGTATATCCGATCAAGGACGACATCCCGGTGATGCTCATCGATGAGGCGACGGTCGAAGCCTGATTCGTTGACCATCCTCCTCGTTCGTCCTCGCCTGATTGGCGACGTCATTCTGACCACCCCGGCGATTCGAGCGCTCCGGCGCCGCTTTCCCGACGCCACCCTGCTCTATCTCGTCGAATCGCTGGCCGCGCCGGTCGTGGCGCAGAACCCGCACATCTCAGAGGTCGTGGTGATGGAGCGGCGCCGAGGGTGGCGGCGCTGGCTGGAGGACCTCCGGCTGGCGCAACGGCTGCGTCGCCGCGGCATCGACGTAGCCATTGATTTCCATGGCGGCCCGCGCAGCGCCTGGCTGACCTGGGCCACCCGCGCACGCATGCGAGTGGGCTACGATGTGGCGGACCGTCGCTGGATGTACACCCACGTCGTGCCAAAACCCCGCGGCTACGCACCGCGCCATTCAGTCCAGAACCAATGGGACTTGCTGGCGCCCGTCGACGCGGCATTCCGCCATCCGCCCGACCGAACCCGGGATCGGATCGAAATGCCCGTGGCGCCCGACGCCCGGGCGGCCGTCGCGGCGCGGCTCGAATCGTTGGGCGTCGGCTCCCGCGATCATCTCGTCGTCGTGCACGGAACGGCAGGCAACGAATTCCGGCGCTGGCCAGCCGCGTCTTTCGCCACGGTCGTGGCGGCTTTGGCCGCCCGCGGAACGGACTACGTGGTCGCGGTCCTGGGCGGCGCCGGCGACGAATCGACGGTGATGGAGATTGTGCAAGCCGCACGCGCCGAGTCCAGCATCGATGCCCGGTTCATTCCGATCGTCGGATGGCCGTTGGAACAGGTGCGCGCGTTGATGGACCGCGCCGGCCTTTTTGTCGGTGGCGACAGCGGGCCCATGCACGTGGCGGCCACCACCGACGTGCCCATCGTCGCGCTCTTCGGCCCGACGACCCCGGAAACGTGGGCACCGTGGCGGCCCGAGCACCTGCCGCTGGCGGTCATCGACGTCGGCGCGCTACCTTGCCGGCCGTGCGATCAGCGCGTCTGTGAACCTGGGGACTTCCGCTGCCTCCGCCAGATCGCGCCCGAGACGGTCGTCAGTGCCGCCACACGCCTCCTCGAAGGGACGAGATGACGACGCGCTCCGCGAGCCTGACCTTGGTCGGTTTTGTCCTGATCACGGCGTGCCTGGGCGTCGTCCAGTTCTCCCTGTTCGCCGCGCAGAGTGTGTTCTTTGTGGCGGCGGCGCTCGTCTGGATCGTCGTGGCGTCGCGTGATGGGCAACGCCCGGACGTGCCGGCGTTCTTCCTGCCTCTGCTCGTCTATGCGGGCCTGACGCTACTCAGCGCGGCGGTTTCCGGGGCTCCCCAGGAAGGCTTCTGGGATTCGCGGCAGCTGTTGATGTTCCTGATCGTGCCGATCGTGGCGCGCTTCACGCAGGGTGATCGGGCCACAAAGACGATGGACGTGATCATCGCGATTGGCGCCGCCGGCGCGGTCGTCGGCATCTTCCAGTTCGCGATCCTCGGCAAGGGCGCCCTCGATGACCGGCTGATGGGGCCGCTCGGCCACTGGATGACGTACTCCGGCGTCCTGATGCTGACGACATGCGCGGCTGTCGCGCGGATCGCCTTCACACGGATGCGATCGCCGTGGCCGCTCATCGCCGTCCCAGCCCTGGTCGTCGCGCTGGGGCTCACGAACACGCGCAATGCCTGGATCGGCACGTTGCTGGCCGTGTCGGTGCTGCTGGCGATTCGCAATTGGAAGCTCGTCATCGTCGCGCCGCTCCTGGCCGGGCTGGCGTTCCTCGTGGCGCCAGGCCTGGTGAAGAGCCGGGTGGCCTCGATCGTCGACACATCGGATCCGGCGAATCGCGACCGCATCGTCATGTGGAAGATCGGCGCGGACATGGTGCGCGACCATCCCTGGTTCGGCACGGGCCCCCATCGTCTCGAGGGCGTGTACCCGGATTATCGACAGAAGTATCCCGAAGCGGTGAATCTCGTGAACCCGCACCTGCACAATGTGCCGATTCAGATCGCCGCGGAGCGAGGACTGCCGGCCCTTGCGGCCTGGCTCTGGTTCATCGTGGTCGCCACGCGCGATCTCTGGCGGCAAGTCCGGGCGCGGATCGTGCCGGCCGTCGCGGCAGCGGGCCTGGCGGCGGTCGTGGCGATGCTCGCCGCGGGGCTGTTCGAGTACAACTTCGGCGACTCGGAGTTTCTGATGCTCTTCCTGGGCCTGATCTCGCTGCCGTACGCCGCCGCGCGCGCCCATCGATCGGCTCCGGCCGCCGGAGCCCCGCGTGCGTGACACCCTCACCCGCTTCACGGGCCGCCGCATCGTCGTCGTCGGCGACGTGATGCTCGACCATTTCGAGTTCGGCCGCGTCGACCGCATGTCGCCCGAAGCGCCCGTGCCGGTCGTCAGGTTCGTGCGAGACGAGTACCGGCTCGGCGGCGCTGCCAATGTGGCGCACAACGTATCGGCTCTCGGAGGCCGCCCACGCATCGTCGGCCTCGTCGGCGACGATGCGGCGGCCCGGCAGTTGCGGCAAGGACTGACCCAGGCGAACGTCGACGACACCGGCCTCGTCGTCGATGCCGGACGGCCAACGACACGCAAGGTTCGCATTGTGACGATGCGCAACCAGCAGGTGGCTCGGCTGGATTTCGAAGCGGACGGCGAGGCGTCAGCGGCGACCGAAGACGCCCTGGTGCAGCAGGTGTCGGCGGCCGCGGCCAAGGCCGATGCGATCGTGCTGTCGGATTATTCCAAGGGCGTGATCACACTGAAGGTGATCGCCGCAGCCGTGGCCGCCGGGCGTGCGGCCGGCGTTCCGGTTCTCGTCGATCCCAAGGTGCCGAAAGCTGAACGCTATCAGGGCGCGTCATTGCTCACGCCGAATCACCACGAAGCGGAATTAATGACGCAATCGACCATCCGCACGGTGGACGACATCCGGCAGGCGGCGCGGCAACTTCACGAGCGCACCGGTGGCAACGTGCTCATCACGTGGGGCGAACACGGCATGTGGGTGCTCGATCGGAGCGGCGGCCGCACGGTCGAGGAATCGCTGCCCGCGGCCGCCCGGGAAGTGGCGGATGTGACTGGCGCCGGCGACACGGTGATCGCCGTGCTCGCGCTCGGCCTTGCCGCCGGCGCACCGCTGATTACCGCCGCACGCCTCGCCAACCTCGCTGCGGGAATCGTCGTCGGTCACTTCGGTCCAACGGCGCCGACGATGAAAGAACTCGAAGACGCCATCAAATAACGATGGAGCCCGGGGTCTTCAGACCCCGGGATGCGGACAAGCTAATGGCGGAAGTGTCTCCGTCCCGTAAACACCATCGCAATTCCGTACTCGTCGGCGGCGGCAATCACCTCGGCGTCGCGCATCGATCCACCCGGTTGCACGACAGCGGTCGCGCCGGCGGCGGCCAGGGCATCGAGGCCATCACGGAACGGGAAGAACGCGTCGGACGCGACGACTGATCCACCCAGCCGATCGCCACCTTTCATCACCGCGGCTTTGACGGCATCGACGCGGCTCATCTGTCCGGCGCCGACGGCGAGCGTCGCGTCGGCATTGGTGAAGACGATCGTGTTGGATTTGACGTGCGCGCAGACGCGCCAGGCGAAACGCAGCGCCTGCCATTCTTCCGGTGTCGGCTGCCGCTGCGTCACGACGCGAGGCCCGTCGGCATCGGGCCAGGGCCGTCCGGCTTCGGCGACGTGGTCCTGCGCCTGCACGAGCCAGGCGCCCAGAATCGTGCGCACATCGCGTCCCGCTTCGAGGCCGCTGAAGTCGGCCGTCACAACGCGCAGGTTCGGCTTGGTCGCGAGCGCCGCCCGCACGTCCGGTTGGTCAACCACCGCGGGCGCGATCACGGCTTCGATGAACGTCGACGTCAATGCCTGCGCCGTCTCGAGGTCGATCGGCCGGTTCAGCCCCACGATGCCGCCGAACGCTGAGAGCGGATCGACGTCGCGCGCGCGGATGTACGCACCGGCCGGCGACGCGCCGATGGCCACGCCGCAGGGATTCGTGTGCTTGATGACGACGGCGACGGGCTCGTCGAACTCGAGCGCGATCCGCGCCGCGGCGTCGAGATCCAGCAGGTTGGTAAAGGACAACTCCTTGCCCTGCCGGACAGCGGCGCCGCCAAACGCGCGATCGCCTTCGCGATACCAGGCGCCAGGCTGATGCGGATTCTCGCCATACCGAAGGTCGCGGATCTTCGTCAGGGCCGGTGACCAGCGATCGGGCAGCAGACCCGCGTCGCCGTCGGCACGGTGAAATTCACCGTGCTCATCGACGCGGAACTCCTGCAGGGTCGAGGCGATCGTCTGGTCGTAGGCCGCCGTGTGCGCGATGGCGCGGCGAGCCAGATCGAAGCGCAGAGCCAGATCGGGTCCGCCGGGACCGGCCAGCGCCGCAAGCACGCGATGGTAGTCGGCCGGCTCGACGACCACGAGCACGTCGCGGAAGTTCTTGGCGGCCGCGCGCACCATGCTCGGTCCACCGATGTCGACTTCCTCGATCAGATGGTCGAACGCGATATCGCGTTTGGCGGCGGCTGCGGCAAAGGGATACAGATTGACGATGACCAGATCGATGGTCGTGATCCCCTGAGTGGCCAGCGCGGCCAGGTCATCCGGACGATGGCGCCGGGCCAGGATGCCGCCATGGATCTTGGGGTGCAGCGTCTTCACCCGGCCGTCCATCATCTCTGGGAAACCGGTCACCTCCGAGACGCCGACCACGGGCAGGCCAGCCGCCGCCAGCGCCTTGGCGGTCCCCCCGGTTGAGACCAGTTCCCAGCCCATGCCGGCCAGGGCGTTGGCGAACGGAATCAGGCCTGTTTTGTCAGAAACACTCAGCAATGCCCGCATCAGTCGATCCATCTCCCCGGTTGTGCCATTGCGGCACCACCCAACTTTAGGTTAGTTGACATCCCCCAGCCCCCCGACTAGAGTTGCCGGCTGACGTTGGACGGGCCAGTGTCGTGGACGAGGCCGCAAGCTGCGGTCTCTAATTTTGTACCGTGTCGCGCCCGTGGAATTCGCGACAGGGGGAAATGCGGCGGGGTGCGTCGCGATTCTCGTAAGGCAGGCACGTAGTATGCGCATCACCGGCAAGGTCAAGTGGTTCAACAACGCTAAAGGGTACGGATTCATTGAACGTGAGGGTGGCAACGACGTCTTCGTGCACTTCTCCGCGATTCAGGGCTCCGGGTTCCGGACGCTCGAAGAGGGCCAACAGGTCGAGTTCGAAATCGTCGACGGTCCGAAGGGACCGCAGGCTGGCAACGTCACCAAGCCGTCGTAACCGCAATCCGGGGGCTGTGCCCCCGGACCCCCAACGCTCATCGAATCAGCAGCCAGACCATCGGCAGCCACAGTTCACGTGCATAGGGCACGCGACGGTCGTTGATCAGCACGTCGTTGCCGGGCACGCCGGCGACGATGAGATAGAGATCGCGCAGGCGCATCGGTCGATCGGCTGTGAAGAAGCGCGCGCGGTGCCAGCGCTTCCCTTCTGATTCGTGCTCGAAGTACTCGTCCGACGCGCGGGCCAGTCGAATCGCGCCCTCGCAGGCCTCGCCCTCGAAATCCGGAAACACCAGCGACACGGAAAACGGCAGATTGAGCGGGCCGAACAGCGCCTCGCGCAAATCGGGATCGACCTTCGCGAGTTCCTCGTCGCTGGGCTGCTCGCGCACGTCGGTGTAGGGCCAGAAGCGCTCCAGCGGACGCGTTTCCGGCCTGTCTGGCAGCACGCGATCGGGCGCTTTCGGTGACGGCATCGAAAACCAGCGTGATGGTATCCTGACCTGCTTTCACGCCGCAAACACGCATGGCGTCACTCCGCGACATTCCGTCGATTGAACAGTTGCTGCAGCGCGACGCGGTGCGCGCCGCCATCGCGCGCCACGGACGCGATGCGATGACGCGCGCGGCGCGCCAGGCCGCCGACGAAATCCGGGCGTCGCTCACCGCACCCGACGCGGTCGCGCCCGCCGACATGATGGCCACGGTCGAGTCGCGCACGCTCGACCTGGCGGCGGCCGGCGCCGCGAGGTCGTTGCGGCGGGTCATCAACGCCACCGGCGTCGTTATTCACACCAATCTGGGCCGCGCCCCGCTCGCGGCCGCCGCGCTCGCGAACGCGCGGCTCGCGGAGGGCTACTCGAACCTCGAGTACGACCTCGCTCAGGGCGCGCGCGGCCATCGTCACGTGCACGCCGAACGCTTGTTGTGCACGTTGACCGGCGCCGAGGCCGCGCTCGTGGTGAACAACACCGCCGCGGCCGCGCTGCTGACGCTGGCGGCCCTGGCGCACGGCCGCGAAGTGATCGTGTCGCGCGGCGAGCTCGTGGAGATCGGCGGCGGCTTCCGCGTGCCCGACGTGCTCGCGCAGTCGGGCGCGAACCTGCGCGAAGTCGGAACGACGAACCGGACCCGCGCGTCCGATTACGCCGCGGCGATTGGCCCGCGTACGGCGATGATGCTCCGCGTCCACCCGTCGAACTTCCGCCTGACAGGGTTCACCGAGCGCCCTGAGCTGGGGGAACTCGCGGCGCTGGCGAAACAGTTCAGGCTGCCGCTGGTCGAAGACCTCGGCAGTGGCTGGCTCGGATCGGACGTGGCGCCGCCGCCGCTGCGCGATGAGCCGGCCGTCCGCGCCAGCATCGACGCGGGCGCGGATCTCGCCCTGTTTTCCGGCGACAAGCTCCTCGGCGGCCCGCAGGCCGGCATCATCGTCGGCCGTCGCGCGCTGATCGACCGCATTGCCGCGCACCCGCTGATGCGCGCGCTGCGCGTGGACAAGCTGACCTATGCGGTGTTGGAGGCGACGCTGACGCTCTGGGCCGATACGCCGTCACGATCGGAGATTCCGGTCTACCGCATGCTGACGTTGACGGCAGACGAACTCGAGCCTCGCGCCCGCGCGCTCGCCGGCCTTCTCGAGCAGCTGGCGGGCGTCCGCGCATCCCTCATCGACACCGTCTCGACCATCGGCGGCGGCAGCGCGCCGGGCGCCGAACTGCCGACCAAGGCCATCGCCCTCGACGTCAAGGGCCTCACGGCCGATGCGCTCGAACAGCGACTGCGCGCCGCCCGAACGCCGGTCATCGCCCGCATCCAGGGGAACGTCGTCGTCCTCGATGTGCGAACAATTGACGACCGCGAGTTCGACGACGTGGTGGACGCCGTCCGCGGTCAGCGATCCTGATAGCCGTCCCGGGCCTTGATCGCGGCGTTGCGGCGCGCGACGGACACCTGCAGCTTGTGCCAGCCGCCCGACGTGACGCCGGTTGGCGAGTAACCGACGATGTAACGGAGCCGGTACTCCGCCAGCAGCTTCACGAACGCGGATCGCAGGTCGCTCGTCCGCTGGACTTCCGCCAGATCGCCGGCGGTGGCCTCGACGAGATCCTTGAGAAACGGGTCGCGTGATTTGGCGGTCGTCACACCGAACACGACGACGTTCGATCGCCTGGCCGCGTCGATGACGGTCTTCGGATCGAGCCAGCTCGCCGTGTCCACGCCGTCGCTGAAGACCAGCATCAGCGATCGGCCCGCGTCCGAGGCGCCAAGCGTCAAGCCCGTAAACGTCGCGTCGACGATGGACGTCAGGCCCATCGCGCCGCTGGCGTCGATCGCCCGACGAACGGTCGACAGGTCGGTGGTCAAGTCGCTGCCGAGCGAGACCGCGTGGCTGAATGAGACAAAGGCAGCCCGGTCCTCCCCGCGCAGCTCGCCCAGAACGGCGTGTCCGGCCGCGCGCAGGTCGGCGGCCCGAGGTCCGGCCACGCTGCCACTCGCGTCGAACGCGAGGACGATGTTCAACGCCAGTTCGTCAAAGCTCAGGTACTCGACCTTTTGCGCGACGCCATTGTCGAGGATCGTGAAATCGCCGGGCTGCAGGCCGGTGATCGGCTTGCCGCGATCGGTCACCGAGACGTCGAGCCGGACCATGTCGCGCCGCGCGCGAAACGTCGGTGCCTGATTCTGCGGAGCCGCGGACGTCGCAACGCCGACGACGACGGCGATTGCCGCCCCGATCGATCCGAGGGCGTTTCGTCTCATCGCAGTGCCTTCGCCACGGCCACGTCCAGACGGTCGAATAGCGCGTCGATGTCGCCGACGTGAATGACGTCGTACCGCCACCACGGATCGCCGAAGACGTCGAGCGGATTCACCGTCGCCAGCATCCGGAGCTGCGACAGCGCCTCGTCCTGCTCGCCTCGCCTCCAGGCCAGCGACGCCAGGGCCAGCCTCGGACTCTGCGCACCGGCAAAGAAACCCGCCGCGCGGCGATACGCCGCCTGCGCCGCTTCGTCGCGGCCCCGCGATTCCTCGGCACGCCCGAGAAACAGCGCGGCCAGGTATCGCGCCTCCGGCGTGGATACGGTGATCTCGGCGGCCTGCAACAGCGGAGCGGCGTCATCGTAACGGCTCGTGAGAACCAGGACCCGGCCGAGGCGAAGCCTCGCCGCCGGCAGGTTCGGATCCAACTCGAGCGCGCGCTGGAAGTCACTTTCAGCCTGCCGCAGCAGATCGCGGGGCTTACCCGCGACTGAACTCGCGTCCGGCGCCGCCGCCTGAACCTTGGGCGCGGCGAGATTTTCCCAGGCGGCGCCGTTGAACACCCACACTCGACCGTCGTTCGGAAACAACTTCCGCGCGCGCTCGAGGTGCGGCAGGAGCGCGTTGTACAGCCGCTTGTTCTGCAGATACTCCATCGTCGCGTCGTACCAGGCGCGGACCACAGGCGACGCGGCCGCAGGCGGCCCGACGATGTCGAGCGCTTCGCGCGCGATGGCCCAATGCATCGAAAGATCCGCGATCTGTGTCTGCTGGCCGTCCTGCACGCGGGTCGCCGTCGCCTGCGGCGGCGCAGGGATCCGCGATGCCGCGGACGGCGCCGGCCGAGCCGGTGCCGCATCCTCGACGGGCTCCATCGCCACGCGCGTGTGCAGCAGGGCGGCGCGAATCATTATGCGGCTGATAAGGCGCCGCGACGGGTTCTCCGGATCGCCGAGGAAGGACAGCTCAGCCGGCAAGTCCAGTTCGTCGTCGGTCAGACCCATCAGGGGCGCCAGCGACTTGAGATTCAGCGTCCGGCCGTACAGCTCGACGCGGGTCGTGGGCTTTGCGATCACCATCTCGAGCAGGTTGCGCACCATCCGCAAATCGTCGCGGATTCCCACGAGCGTGAGCGTGTCCAGGGTGGCCGCAGTCCTGGCGGACAGGTCCCGCTCGCCAATCTCGTGAGCGCGCACGAGTTCGAACCAGGCCTGGAGGCGTTCGAAGGAGGGGACGCGAGCGCGAATCGGAGGCGGCGGAACCGCGCGGCTGCCCACTTGATCGACGTGGGCGAGCGTGGTGCTGGCGATCCACACCACGCCAACGATGGCGACTCGCGCGAGGAGGGAGCGCGGCACGGTCAAGCGATCTTAATGGAGCCCGGGGTCTTTAGACCCCGGGGTGAGGGCCCCCGGGTCTGAAGACCCGGGGCTCCATGACGTGCGCTTAGAAGATCGCTTCGACCGACTGCCGGGCGAACGCAAGGACCTGCCCAGGCTGGACGCCCAGGTAGAAGACCACGACCAGCGCCAGGCCGAGGCCGGCGGCGACCATGATCGGCGTCTTTGGTCGGTCGCCGGGGGCTTTGTCGTCCGTCATGTACATCATGACGACCACGCGCAGGTAGAAGAAGACGGAGACCACGCTGGTCAGCACGGCGAGGATCGCCAGCGCGATCATGCCCTGCTGCACCGCGGCGTTGACGACGTACCACTTCGCGATGAAGCCCACGGTCGGCGGGAAGCCGCCGAGCGACAGCAGGAACACCGTCAGCAGGCCCGCCATGCCGGGACGCTCGTGCCAGAGGCCGGCGAAGTCGCGGATGTCGTCGTGGGGCCGATCGTTGGACGAAAGGGCGGCGATCACGCCGAAGGCGCCCAGGTTCGTGACGGCGTACGCGGCCAGGTAAAACAGCAGCGACGCCTTGCCGGCGTCGCTCGCGGCCACGAGGCCGAGCAGCAGATATCCGGCGTGCGCGATGCTCGAGTACGCCAGCATGCGCTTGACGTTCGACTGCGCGACACCGACGACCGTGCCAATGATCATCGTCAAGCCGGCGATGACGGAAAGAATCGGGATCCAGTCGGCGCGCATCGGTTCGAACGCGGACAGGAACACGCGCAGGAACGCCGCAAACGCCGCGGCCTTGACGCCAGTGGACATGAACGCGGTGACGAGCGTCGGCGCGCCCTGATAGGCGTCAGGCGTCCACATGTGGAACGGGACCGCCGAAATCTTGAAGGCGAAGCCGACGAGCAGCAGCAGCATCGCCATGACGAGCAGCAGGTCGGGCTGCGAGATCGACGACGCGACGGCCATGCCGATGTCGTCCAGCTTCGTCGAGCCCGTCGCGGCATACGCCAGCGCGATGCCGTACAGGAAGAACGCGCTCGAGAATGCGCCGAGCACGAAGTACTTGAACGCCGCTTCCGCGCCTTCCGCGCTCGCGCGCTTGATGCCCGTCAGCACGTAGACGCCGAGCGACATGATCTCGAGCGCGATGAAGATGACGAGCAGATCGCGCGTCGCTCCCATCAGCATCATGCCGGCGAGGCTGAACAGCAGCAGCGTGTGGTACTCGCCCTCGGGCAGATGGTCGCGCTCGGCGGTGCCCCACGACAGCAGGATCGTGAGCAACCCGACGACGCAGAGAATGAGATTGATAAAGAGCGCGAAGTCGTCGGCCAGAATCACGCCGAAGCCCGTGCGGTGCTGGCCCCACATCATGACCGAGGTATAGGCCGCGCCCGTGAGGCCGATGATGCCGAAGATGCCCGCAGGCATCCGGTCGCCCTTGCGCCGGACCGCTTCCGCGACCAGCGCCGCGCACCCGGCGAGGACGACAATCAGGACGGGAACGATGCTCTGGAAATCTTCGAAGGTGATCATCTACTTCACCCTCGCGACGGCGGCGTCGAGCATGGCCTTGGCTGGCGAATCGGCCGGCGCCACGTGCGCGTTCCCCGGGGCCCGCGTGCCGACGACCGACTGAACGTTCTTCTTCACCGCCGGCTCCATCGGCCGCAGGAAGAAGCCGGGCACCACGCCCATCACGATCGCCATCACACACACCGGCGCGATGACGGCCCACTCACGCGGGCTCAAATCCCGCAGGCCGCGGTTCTTGGGATTGGTGAGCGGCCCGTAGTTCACGCGCTGGAACATCCAGAGCATGTAGACGGCCGACAGGATCACGCCGGTCGCCGCCACCGCCGTGTAGTACGGCGCGTTGGCCGGATCGAACTGTCCCTTGAAGGCGCCGATCAGAATCAGGAATTCGCCGACGAACCCGTTGGTGCCCGGCAGCGCGACCGACGCCAGCGTGATGAGCAGGAACGCCGCGACGAGCTTGGGGGCCACCGCTTTCAGGCCGCCGAATTCCGAAATCAATCGCGTGTGACGACGGTCCGACAGCATGCCGACAATCAGGAACAGTCCGCCGGTCGAGATGCCGTGCGCGAGCATCTGATAGACGGCCCCCTGCACGCCGTTCACGTTCAGTGCGCAGATCCCGAGCACCACGATGCCCAGGTGGCTCACCGACGAGTACGCGACCAGCTTCTTCAGGTCCGGCTGGACCATCGCGACCAGTGCGCCATAGACGACGCCGATGATCGCCAGGATGGCGATGTAGGGCGCAAACGTCAGCGCCGCCTGCGGGAAGAGCGGAAACGCGAATCGGAGCAATCCGTACGTGCCCATCTTCAGCAGGACGCCGGCCAGAATGACGGACCCGGCCGTCGGCGCCTCGACGTGCGCGTCCGGCAGCCACGTGTGGAAGGGGAACAGCGGGACCTTAATCGCAAACGCCACGGCGAACGCCAGGAACAGCCAGGTCTGCGTCGCCGGCTCCACATGCAGCGCCAGCAGGTCCGCCAGATCGAAGCTGGGCACGTGCGTGACGCTCTGGTGGTAGTACGCGAGCCACAGGATCGCGACCAGCATCAGCACGCTGCCCGCCATCGTGTACAGGATGAACTTGATCGACGCGTAGATGCGCCGGTCGTAGCCCCAGATGCCGATGAGGAAGTACATCGGAATCAGCATCGCGTCCCAGAAGACGTAGAACAGGAACATGTCGAGCGACACGAAGACGCCGATCATCGCGGCCTCGAGCAGGAGCATGAAGAACGAGAACTGCGGCACGCGGTCCTTGACCGACTCCCAGCTGCAGAGCAGCGCGATGGGCGTCAGGAACGTGGTGAGCACCACGAGGAGCAGGCTGATGCCGTCCACGCCGACGTGGTACGAAATGCCGAAATCGGGCAGCCAGCTGTGCCGCTCGACCATCTGGTACTCGGCCGACGCCGAGTCGAACTGCGCCCACATGAGGATGCTGATCGCCAGCGTCACCAGCGAGACGAGCAGCGCCAGCTGACGGGCGAGCACGGGGCGATCCTTGCCCGTGAACAGGACGCCAATGCCGCCCACGAGCGGCACCAGCACGAGCGTCGTCAGAATCGGCACACTCATCGCCACAGGTAGTAACCCACAATCGCCACCACGCCGAGGAAGAAGGACATTGCGTACGCCCGCACGGACCCGGTCTGCAGGCGCCGCAACACCGCGCTCCAGCCCCGGACGACCAGGCCGACGCCGTTGACGGTGCCGTCAATCAGCCCGGCATCGACACCGCGCCACAACAGGCCCTGCGAGACGCGCTTGACGGGCTGCACGATCACCGCGTTGTAGAGCTCGTCGACGTAGTACTTGCCGAGCAGCAGCCGGTGCACGCCCGCGAAACGCGTGGCCCAGGCGTCAGCAATGGCCGGCCGCTTCAGCCAGATCATCGTCGCCAGGCCGATGCCGGCGAGCGCGACGAGGGTGGAAAGGCCCATCAGGCTGAGTTCGATCGACGAGCCATGTTCGAGGGCGGCAACTTTCTCAGGATCGGCTGTCAGTTCGGACTGGGGCTCGGCGCCAATCGCCCGAAAGCTCGGGGCCAGGAACGTCTCGATTCGGTTTTCACCGCCCAGTGCATGCGGCACACCCACGACACCGGCCACGACGGATCCAATCGCCAGTACGATCAACGCAATCGCCATCGCCGGCGGCGCGTCGTGCAGGTGTGAGCCATGCCCGGCGCCATGGCCGTGCGTGTCGTGATGCTCATCTGGCTTGTGTCGGCGCTCGCCGAAGAACGTCAGATACAACAGCCGGAACATGTACGTCGCGGTCAGGAACGCCGCAACCACCGCCACGCCCCAGAGCACCTTGTGGCCGCTCTCCCACGTCTTCCAGAGAATCTCGTCCTTCGAGAAGAACCCGGCGAGCGGCGGAATCCCCGCGATGGCGATGGTGCCGATGAGGAACGTCAGGAACGTGATCGGGAGCGCCTTGCGCAGGCCGCCCATGTTCCGCAAGTCCTGCTCGCCCGCCAGCGCGTGAATGACCGCACCCGATCCGAGGAAGAGCAGCGCCTTGAAGAACGCGTGCGTGTAGAGATGGAAGATGCCGCCGGCGAAGGCGCCCACGCCCATCGCCAGGAACATGTAGCCGAGCTGGGACACCGTCGAGTACGCCAGCACGCGCTTGATGTCGTTCTGGACGAGCCCGATCGTGCCGGCAAACAGCGCCGTCACGACGCCGACGATCGCCACGACTTCGAGCGTGAACGGCGCGTGGCCGAACAGCACCGCGTTGCGGCCGATCATGTAGACGCCGGCGGTCACCATCGTGGCCGCGTGAATGAGTGCCGACACCGGCGTCGGGCCTTCCATCGCGTCCGGCAACCAGACGTACAACGGCAACTGCGCGGACTTACCGGTCGCGCCGAGGAACAGCAGCAGCGACGCAAAGGTCAGCACGGTCGCGCCCGCCAATGACGAGGGATCGCTGGGCAGCAGCGCGACTTTGGATGCGACCTCCTGGAAGTCGAGCGTCCCGAACGCCCAGAACAAGGCCAGCATGCCCAGAATGAAGCCGAAGTCGCCGATGCGATTGACGATGAACGCTTTCTTGCCGGCCTCAGCCGCCGTCGGCTTGGTGAACCAGAACCCGATCAGCAGATACGAACAGAGACCGACCCCTTCCCAGCCGATGAACATCACCGGGAAACTCGCGCCCAGGACCAGCACGAGCATGAAGGCCGCGAACAGATTCAGATATGAGAAATAGCGCGCGTACTCGCCGTCGCTCTCCTCGTGCATGTACGCGGTCGAGTACAGATGAATCAACGTCCCGATGCCGGTGATGATCAGGATCATCACCGACGCCAGCGGATCGACGCGGAAGGCCAGCGGAATGCTGAGCGAGCCGGATCCGATCCACGTGTAATAGCTCTCCGAAATCGCCCGCACGCCATCCACGGGCTCGAGACCGAGGAGGCGATAGACCGTCATCGCAGAAAAGCCGAACGACGCGGCCATGACGCTGGTCGCCAGCAGCCCGGACACGGCCTTGGGCAGCCGGCGCCCAAGGGCCGCGTTGACCAGGAAGCCGGCGAACGGCAGCAGCGGGATCAGATACAACGGCACGCGGTTACCACTTGAGCGAGGTGAAGGCGTCCGGCGTCAGCATTTCCTTGTGCCGGAACAGCGCTATGACGATGGCCAGGCCCACGGCGGCTTCCGCCGCGGCGACCGTGATGACGAAGAACACGATGATCTGCCCGTCCACCTGGCCGCGGAAGCGATCCACCGCGACAAACGTCAAGTTCACGGCATTCAGCATCACTTCCACCGACAGCAGGATGGTGATGATGTTGCGGCGGAGAAACACGCCGGCCGTCCCGATCGCAAAGAGCACGGCGGAGAGCATCAGATAGGAATTGAGCGTCGGCTCAGGCAACATGGCTCAGCGCGGTTCCTTCCTGGCGAGAATGACGGCGCCCACCATCGCGACGAGGATCAGCACCGACGTCGCTTCGAACGCGAAGGCGTAATCCCTGAACAACCGCACGCCGATGTCATGCACCTCGGTCGGCTTCACGTCGCCGCCCGGCATGTTGAGCACGGTCATCCGGCCGATCGCCCAGAAGAGTTCCAGCGCAAGGACCGCGGAGATCACGGCGCCAAATCGCCGCGGAGCGGCGCCGCCGAGCAGCCGCGCCGCCCGGCCGATGGGGATTTCCTCCGTGGGCACGTTGAGGAGCATGACGACGAAGAGGAAGAGCACCATGATGGCGCCCGTATAGATGATGATTTGAATCACCGCCGCGAACGGCGAACCCAGCAGCACGTACAGGCCGGCCAGCGCCACGAACGAGACGATCAGCAGCAACACGCTCCGCATCGGGTTGCGCTGCCCGATCACGAGCACGGACGCAGTGACCGCACCCGCCGCAAGAATCCAGAACAGTAATGCATCCATCGTGGCGCCCCTGCCCTACCAGCCGTTAACCCGTAGCGCGACATACGCGCTGACGAGCAGATTGAGGACGGCCGCCGGCAACAGCCACTTCCAGCCGAATTCCATCAGCTGGTCGTAGCGATACCGCGGCAGCGTCCACCGCATCCAGATATAGAAGAACAACAAGGCGAGCACTTTCAGCAGAAACCAGATCCAGCCGAAACCGTCCGGCAGCGGAAACGGCCCGTGCCACCCGCCCAGGAACAGGTCCGTCGCCACCGCCGAGACGGTCACCATGTTCACGTATTCGGCCAGGAAGAACATCGCGAAGCTCATCGAGCTGTACTCGGTGTGGTACCCGGCGACCAGCTCCTGCTCCGCTTCCGGAAAATCGAACGGTGCGCGGTTCGTCTCGGCGACGCCGGCGGTGAGAAAGATCAGGAACCCGAGCGGCTGAATGAACACGTACCACTTGGGAATGAAGCCGAACCAGTAGCCGGCCTGGGCGTCGACGATCGTCCCGAGCGACAGCGACCCGGCCAGCATGATGACCGCGGCAAACGACAGGCCGTACGAAATCTCGTAACTGATCATCTGCGCGGACGCGCGCAGCGCGCCGAGCAGCGAGTACTTGCTGTTCGAACTCCACCCGGCGAGCACGATGCCGTACACGCCCATCGCCGTGATCGAGAAGATCACGAGCAGGCCGACGTTGACGTCGGCCACGGCCAGGTGGATCGGATGTTCGAGCCCCTTGAACCCGAAGAGCTTGTCCAGGAACAGGAGCCTGGCCAGGGTCGAAAAATCCGTGTCCGCGCCCCAGGGCACGACCGCGAACGCGGAAAACGCCGCCGCCGCGGAAATGATCGGCGCCAGATAAAAGAGGAACGCGTCCGCGGACTTCGGCCGCAGCTCCTCTTTCATGATCAACTTGATGATGTCCGCGAGCGGCTGCAACAGCCCCTTCGGGCCGACCAGATACGGGCCGTAGCGCTGCTGCACGAACGCCGCGACCTTGCGCTCCATGTAGACGAGGATCGCCGCCGAGTTCAGCAGCATGAAGAACGTGAACCCGATGACGATGAGCTGGGCGATGATCTGCGGGTTCATTGTTTGGATCGGCGGAGCCCCCTGCACCCCGCCTGGCGCGCTTCGCTCGCGGGGCCCCTGCGCCCCGCTCCGCTCGCGCGCGAGAGTCTCTGCAGGCTGTTCATATTAGTGAGCCACGGCGCGTGCGCCGGCACGCGCGCTGCGCCAGGGTGCTGGCACGGTGCAGCGCCCCTCGCGGATGTGCGCTTCGTATTCGTCGCGGAACAGCGAGACCGTCGACAGGACCGGCGTCGCTTCCGCGTCGCCGAACGCGCAGAGTGTCTTGCCCATGATGTTGCCGGCGACCGAGACGAGCAGGTCGAGGTCGCGCGTTTCGCCCTCGCCCCGTTCGATCTTGCTCAGCAGGCGGTGCAGCCAGTCCCCGCCCTCGCGGCACGGTGTGCACTTGCCGCAGGATTCGTGCTTGTAGAAATAGAGCAGGTTCTGCGCCGCCCACACCATGCACGTGGTCTCGTCCATGACGATGCAGCCGGCCGAGCCGAGCATGGAGCCGGCCTTGGCGATGCCGTCGTAGCTGGCGGGGATGTCGAGTTGGTGCGGCAGCAGCACGGGCACCGACGACCCGCCGGGGATCACGGCCTTGAGCGCATGGCCGCCGCGGATGCCGCCGGCGAACTTCGGGTCGTAGATCAGATCGCGCAACGACACGTCCATCGGCGCCTCGAACGTGCCGGGCTTCTGGACATGACCGCTGATGCAGAACAGCTTGGGCCCGGTGTTCTTCTCAGGCCCGATCTTTGCGAACCACTCGGGGCCGTGCTCGATGATGAACGGCACGTTGCAGAGCGTCTCGACGTTGTTGACCGCCGTCGGGCAGCCCCACAGGCCCTCGACGGCCGGGAACGGCGGTTTGATGCGCGGCTGCGCGCGCTTGCCTTCAAGCGATTCGATGAGCGCGGTTTCTTCGCCGGCTTCATAGGCGCCGGCGCCGCGGTGGATGTAGATCTCGCAGTCGAAGCCCGTGCCGTAGATGTTCTTGCCGATATGCCCGGCCGCGCGCGCCCTGGCCAGTTCGGCCTCGAGCACGAGTTGCACGTGGTAGAACTCGCCGCGAATGTAGATGTAGGCGACCTTCGCGCCGATCGCATGGCAGCCGATCAGGCAGCCCTCGAACAGCAGGTGCGGATTGCGCTCCATCAGCACGTGGTCCTTGAACGTGCCGGGCTCGCTCTCGTCCGCGTTGCAGCAGATGTACTTCGGCTTCGGCGACTTCTTGTCGACGAACTGCCACTTCATGCCGGTCGGAAACCCGGCGCCGCCGCGCCCGCGCAGGCCGGAGGCCTTGACGGCCTCGACGACCGCGTCCGGCGTCATGCCGAGCGCCTTCTTCAGCGCCTGGTAGCCGCCGTGCTGCTCGTAGAACGCCAGCGTGTGGCAGTTGGGCTCGCGGATGTAGCGAGTCAGAACGGGATCTGTCATGACGTGACTTTCAGGTGGCAGCCCGTCAGGGCGGCCGTCCCGCGCGTGCGCAGGCCTTCGACCAGCGCGCGCGCGTCCTCGGGGCGCTGGCACTCGTGCCAGTCGTCATTGACGCCGACGACCGGCGCCTTGTCGCACGCGCCGAGGCACTCGACTTCGAGGAGCGTGAATTCCCGCGTGGCGTCGGTCTCTCCCGGCTGCAGCCCCAGCACCTGGGACAACTCGTCGGTGACGCGCTCGGCGCCCATCAGCGCGCACGACAGCGTGCGGCAGACCTGCAGCACGTACTTGCCGGTCGGGCGCGTGAAAAACATGACGTAGTACGTGACGACGTCCTCGACTTCGGCGGGCGTGCAGCCAATGACGTCGCCCACATGCCGCATCGCATTCAGCGTGAGGTGCCCCTGCTGCTGTTGCGCGATGAACAGCGCGTAAAGAATCGCCGACTGCCGCCGTTCCGGCGGGTAGCGCGTGCAGATCTCCTCGAGGCGGGCCCGGTTCTCCGCCGTGTAGACGAACGCGGGGCCTTCCTCGGGCACCGCTCGCGCGGACTTGTGGTGCCCGCGGCCGTAATCCATGTTCGGGTGGAAGGACATGTCAGTCTCGGATCTTCTGTTTATTAGTTGCGCGTGGGGCCCCACCCCCACGCGCGGCTCGCGGCTCTTCGCCGCTCGCCCCGCTCAGCGCCGCGGCGACGCCGCGGGCTTCGCGGAGATTTTTTAGCGCTCTCGCTGCGCTCGTGCGCGGCATCATCGGTCTACGTCCCCCATCACCACGTCGGTGGATCCAATTACCGCAATGACGTCGGCGATCAACCCGCCGATGATCATCTTCGGCAGCGCCTGGCACGCGATGAACGACGGGGCGCGCGATTTGACGCGGAGCGGGCGGTTGCTGCCGTCCGACACCACATAGAAGCCGTGCTCGCCGCGCGGGCCTTCCACCGGGACGTATGCCTCGCCCTTGGGCACGTTGAAGCCCTGCGAGTACAGCAGGAAGTGCTGAATCAGCGCCTCCATCTCGGTGTAGACGCGGTCCTTGGGCGGCGGCACGTAGCGGAAATCGCGGCAGTCGAACGCGCCGGTCGGCGAAATGCGGGCCAGGGCCTGATTGCACAGGCTGACGCTCTGCCGCATCTCCTCCATCTTCACCTGGTAGCGCGCGTAGACGTCGCCGGCGGTCGCGGTCGGCACGGTGAAATCGAACGTCTCGTACTTCAGGTACGGAAACGCCTTACGCACGTCGTAGGGAATGCCGACGGCGCGCGCGAGCGGTCCCACGAGCCCGAGGGCCATCGTGTCCTCGCGACTCAGCTGGCCGACGCCCTTCGTCCGGCCGAGCCAGACCTGGTTCTTCGTGAGGAGCTTGTGGTACTCGTCGAGCTTGGCGGGAAACTTGTCGAGGAACGTCCGCACGGCCTCGTGGAACCCGCGCGGCAGATCCTCGCGCAACCCGCCGATGCGGATATAGCTCGGAAACAGCCGGAAGCCGGCCAGCATCTCGTTCAGATTGAGCAACTGCTCCCGCTCCCGGAAGCAATAGAGCATCACCGAGACCGCGCCGATCTCCATGCCGTGCGTTCCCAGCCACACCAGGTGGCTCGACAGCCGGTTCAACTCGGCGATGAGCACGCGAATCCAGGTGACGCGCTCGGGCATCTCGAGCCCGATCAGCTTCTCGACCGACAGGCAGTACGCCAGGCTGTTCGACTGCGGGCCCAGGTAATCCATGCGCTCGACGAGCGGAATCACCTGCTGCCATTTCTTCTGCTCGGCCGTCTTCTCGATGCCGGTATGCAGGAATCCGATGGTCGGCTCGGCCGAGACGATGTTTTCGCCGTCAATTTCGAGGACCAGCCGCAGCACGCCGTGCGTGCTGGGGTGCTGGGGCCCCATGTTGACGGTCATCGTTTCGCTGCGAAGCTCAGGCATGCGTCACCACGTCGATCGCTGGCATCGGGCTGATCACTGAACGTCCGGCTTCGGCGCCACCGGATGCGCACGCTTCACGGCCTTGTCGTGGCCGACGCGCACATTGCGCGCGAATTCCTCGGCGGTCATCTGCAGCGGCGACCACGACGCCGCGTCCTTCCGGATCTGCACCGGCGAGTCGCGGCGCAAGGGATAGCCTTCCCAGTCGTCCGGCATCAGGATGCGCCGCAGATCCGGATGATCCACGAAAATAATGCCGAACAAATCGAATACTTCGCGCTCGGGCCAGCCGGCGGTCGGCCAGATGCCCGTCACGCTGGGTACCCGCGCATCGTCTGCCGGCAGGCCGACCTTGAGCCGCAGCCGGCTCGCCTGCGCGGGCGCGGTGGCACCGGCGGTCAGGAACGCCGCGCCGATACACGCCATGTGGTAGACCATCTCGAAGCGCGGCTCGTTCGGCAGCCGATCGACCGCCGTCACGTCCACGAGCAGCGCGTACTGCAGACGCGGATCGTCGCGCAGCACGCGGCTGACCTCGAGCAGGTGATCGCGATCGACGGCGAGCGTCGGCATGTCGACGGCGGAAAGGGGTTCGATCGCGGCGCCAGGGACGGCGACGCGCAGCAGATCGAGAAGACCGGATGCGTCCATGGCGTCCAGGCGCGTCAGGCGCTCATCCTCTGCTGATCGATCTTGCGCTGCAGCTGGACGATGCCGTAGATGAGCGATTCAGGACGCGGCGGGCAGCCGGGGACGAACACGTCGACCGGCACGATCTGGTCGCAGCCCTGCACGATGGCGTAGTTGTCGAATACCCCGCCGCAACTCGCACACGCGCCCATGGAAATGACCCACTTCGGCTCGGGCATCTGATCGTAGATGCGCCGCAGGACCGGCGCCATCTTCCGCGACAGGCGGCCCGCCACAATCATCAGGTCCGACTGCCGGGGCGACCCGCGAAAGACTTCGGCGCCGAAGCGCGCGATGTCGTAGCGGCCGCAGCTCATCGCCATCATCTCGATCGCGCAGCACGCCAGGCCGAACGTCACGGGCCAGATCGCGGATCGCCGCGCCCACTGGACCATCTTCTCGACGGACGTCGTCAGGACTGGAATTTCAATGTCTGCCATGGTCTTCTTTGCTTAGTTGCGTTTGGGGCCCCACCCCCAAACGCCCGCTCGACGCCGCTCCTACGTCGCGGGTCTCGCGGTCTTTACTTAGTTGCGCTCGAGGCTCGCGACGCTCGCACCTCGCGCGGACTTTTGACTAGTTGCGCGCCGCCTATCTCTTACGTTCGCCGCTCCAGTCGAAGGCGCCCTTGCGCCACACATATACGTAGCCGGTCGTCAGCAGCGCGAAGAACGTCAGGACCTGCACAAACCCCATCATGCCGAGGTCCTTGAAGGCGACCGCCCAGGGATAGAGGAACGCGACCTCGATATCGAAGAGCAGGAAAATCATCGCGACGAGGTAAAACTTGACGGACTGGCGATCGCGGGCGTCGCCGACGGCCGGCATGCCGCACTCGTAGGGCGCCTCTTTCTCGGGCGTGGGCTTCTTCGGCCCCAGAAACTGGGACAGCGCGACGGACCCCGCCGCAAACCCGACGCCGAGCCCAATCATGATGAGGATGGGAAGAAAACCGCTCACGTGCCTCCTCGCGCGGAGCTTGTGCCCCGGAAGATCAAGCAAAGATAACGGACGGTCCGGGCAGAGTCAATTGTGGCGATGTGATGGACTAGGCCGTATGGAGCGATCGAGCCTCCCCGTACCATGCGCATCCTGCTGAACGGCGAGCCGCGCGAGCTGCCCGGCCCCCTGAGCGTCCGGGATTTGCTGGCCGTCCTGGGCATCGACGCCCGCGTGGTGGCGGTCGAGCTCAACCGGGCGGTCGTCAAACGGGGCAATCACGCGGATACCGTTGTCTCCGAGGGAGCTGAAGTGGAAATTGTGGCTTTTGTGGGGGGAGGCTGACGGAGAGGGGCGGAGGTCTCGGAGAAGAGCGCTGGTCGGTTCACACGGAGACGCGGAGATCCACGGAGAAACCGCGGGGAGCGACCTGGCTGGCCGCCTTGCGGCCAGGCGCGTGACGAAGATCGGCGTAGCCGGGCCGGCCAGGTCGCGTTTCCGCGGACCCTCCTCATCTCATTGGGAGCCGACTCCAGAGTTGCCTGTCTCCGTGGATCTCCGCGTCTCCGTGCGAACCGACCAGTGCTCTACTCGACAAGTTCTTCCAGTAAGCTGATCTGTCATGGACCCGTTTGTCATCGCCGGTCGCACGTTTGCCTCCCGCCTGGTGGTGGGGACCGGCAAATATCCGTCGCACGCCATCATGCAGGCGGCCCATCAGGCGGCGGGAACCGATATGGTGACCGTCGCCGTCCGCCGCGTGGACCTCAACGCCCGCGGCGAAGGGGCGCTGCTTTCCTGGATCGACCGGTCGCAGATCTTTCTGCTGCCGAATACGGCCGCCTGCTACACGGCCGAGGACGCGATCCGCACGGCGCATCTAGCCCGCGAAGCCGGGTTGTCGAACTGGATCAAACTCGAAGTCATCGGGGATCAAGAGACGTTGTTTCCCGACAATGAAGCGCTGCTCGTCGCCACCCGCGCGCTGGTGAAGGACGGGTTCGTCGTGCTGCCCTACACCAACGACGATCCGGTGGTGTGCCGCAAGCTCGAGCAGGCCGGTGCGGCGGCGGTGATGCCGCTCGGGGCGCCGATCGGGTCGGGCCTGGGCATTCAGAACCCCGGCAATATCGCGCTGATCAAGGCCCAGGCGGGCGTCCCGGTGATCGTCGACGCGGGTGTCGGCACCGCGTCCGATGCGGCGATCGCCATGGAACTCGGCGCCGACGGCGTATTGATGAATACCGCCATCGCCGGCGCGAAGGACCCGGTCGGGATGGCGTCGGCCATGCAACACGCGGTGATGGCCGGACGGCTCGCGTTTCTCTCCGGCCGCATCCCGAAACGCGCCTACGCGTCGGCCAGCAGCCCGGCCGATGGCCTGATCGCAAGGTCCGCCGTCTAGGAGGCCGGACCTTCAGGTCCGGCATGTCGCCTACAATCGAATTCGCCCATGCAGTTCACAGAAACAAAGATTGCCGGCGTCCTGATCGTCACGCCCGACGTCTTCAGCGACGACCGCGGAGATTTTGTGCCCGCGTGGCTCCCCGACGCGTTCGTGGCACGCGGGCTCGACGCGCGCATTGCGCAAGGCAGTCTGGCCCTGACGCGCCGACGCGGCACGATTCGCGGCATGCACTTTCAGGCCGCGCCGTTCGAGGAGACCAAGATCATCCGCGCCGTTCGCGGCGCGGTCTTCGACGTCGCGGTCGATCTGCGTCCGGGCTCCCCGACCTTTCATCAGTGGGTTGGTGCCGAGCTCACCGCTGAGAACCGGCTGGCGGTTCATATTCCACCCGGGTGTGCGCACGGCTACCAGACGCTCGCCGACGACAGTGAAGTGTTCTATTTCGTGTCGGCGCCGTACTCCCCCCCGCATCAGCGAGGCGTGCGCTGGAACGACCCCGCGTTCGGCATCGACTGGCCGCTCGGGGAACCGACCTCCATTCATCCGCGGGATGCGAGCTACCCCGATGTCGATCGGCCTGGCGTCCGATGACCGACGACCGCAAGACGCGCGAAGAGCCGGTCGTCGCGGACAACCGCAAGGCCGGCTACGACTATCACCTGCTCGAACAGTTCGAAGCCGGGCTCGTCCTGGCAGGCACTGAGGTCAAGGCCGCGCGCGAAGGCCGTGTGAACCTGCGCGAAGCGTATTGCCGCCTCGAAGGCGCCGAGGCCTGGCTCCTCAACGCGCACATCGGCCAGTACAGCCATGGCGGGTACGCGAGCCACGACCCCGTCCGGCGCCGCAAGCTGCTGCTGAACAAGGCCGAGCTCAACAAACTGCTCGGCAAGACCACCGAAAAGGGACTGACGATCGTCCCGCTGCGCATGTATTTCAAAAAAGGCCGGATCAAACTGGCGATCGCGTTAGCCAAAGGCAAGAAGCAGTTCGACAAGCGCGAAACGATCCGCCGGCGCGAATCCGAGCGCGAAACGCGGGCGGCGGTCAAGAGCCGCCGGGTATAATCGCCGGTCGGTGCGCGCGTGAAACCTCCCACAGTTCCGGCGACCGGCGCCGCGGTCCCGCTCCTCGATTTGAGCGCCCAGTACGCCCCTATTCGCGACGAGATTCTTGCCGCCATCACGCGGGTCTGCGACAGCCAGCGGTTCATCCTCGGCCCCGAAGTCGACGCGATGGAGTCTGAATTCGCGTCCCTGCTCGGCGTGGCCGACGCCGTGACTGTCTCGTCAGGTACGGACGCGCTGCTGGCGGTGTTGATGGCGCTCGGCATCGGCCCGGGCGACGAAGTCATTACGCCCACGTTCTCGTTCTTCGCCACGGCCGGCTGCGTGAGCCGCGTCGGTGCGACGCCGGTGTTCGTCGACATCGATCCGGTCACGTTCAACGCGGATCCGGCTGCGATCGCGCGGGCCGTGACGCCGCGGACCAAAGCCATCCTGCCGGTTCACCTGTACGGTCTTTGCGCCGACATGGACGCGATCCTGGCCATTGCCGCCCGGGCCGGCGTGCCGGTCATCGAAGACGCGGCGCAGGCCATCGGTGCGCGCATCGGTGACCGACAGGCCGGCAGCCTGGGCGTGGCCGGCTGCTTTTCGTTTTTCCCGTCCAAGAACCTGGGCGCGTTCGGCGACGCCGGACTGGTGACGACCAATGATCCGGGGCTGGCGCAGGAACTGCGCCTCGTCCGGAACCACGGCGCCGAGCCGAAGTACTACCATTCGCGCATCGGCGGCAATTTCCGGCTCGACGCCCTGCAGGCCGCGGTCCTGCGCGTCAAAGCGCCGCATTTATCCGGCTGGACCGCGAGCCGGCGCACGAACGCCGAACGGTACCGTGCGCTCTTCCGCGACGCGAATCTCGAGAGCGTCGTCGAGCTTCCGATCGAGCCGCCCGGCTACACGCACATTTACAACCAGTTCGTGATCCGCGTTTCGCAGCGGGATGCCTTGCGCGACCATCTGACGCGTCACCGGATCGGCACCGAGATCTACTACCCCGTGCCGTTCCATCGGCAGGAATGTTTTGCCGGCGTGGTCAAACCGGACGACCACTTCCCCGTCGCCGATCGCGTGGCGGCGTCCTGCCTGGCCCTGCCGATCTACGGCGAGCTGACGGCGCCGCAGCAGCAGCAGGTCGTCTCGGGCATCGCCGCCTTTTACGGCACCACGCCATGAAACAGCTCGTCCTCATCACCGGCGCGTCGGGTCAGCTGGGCGAGGCGATGGCCGCGCAGCTGGTGCCACACCATGAAGTGGTCAGCATGGGGCGAGCCGAACTCGACGTTACGAACGCCGGCGCGACGCACGCCACGATCACGGCCGTCTGCCCCGACGTCATCGTCAACTGCGCCGCGTACACGAACGTGGACGGCGCCGAATCGGATCCGGCGGCGGCGCTCGCGGCAAACGCCTGGGGCGTCCGGACGCTGGCGCGCGCGGCGGCGGACATCAATGCCGCGCTGGTGCACTTCAGCACGGACTTCGTCTTCGACGGCACCGGCGACCGGCCGTATCGCGAAGACGATCCGCCGAATCCCCGCGGCACGTACGCCGTGTCGAAACTGCTGGGCGAGTGGCTGGCTGCGGAGGCGCCGACCTGGTACGTGTTGCGCGTCGAGAGCCTGTTCGGCGGGCCGCGCGCGCGCAGCACCGTCGATCGCATTCTGCAGAACCTGCAGGCCGGCCGCGAAGTGGTGGCCTTTGCGGATCGCACCGTCTCGCCCAGTTACGTGGACGACGTGGTCAAAGCCACCAGCGCGTTGATTGATGCGGGCCGTCCCTCGGGCGTCTACCACTGCGTGAACAGCGGGTGGACGACGTGGTCCGGCCTGGCGAAGGAACTGGCGGCCATCGTCGGCAAGCCCGACGCGCCCATCCGCGACGTCCTGATGGCCGACATTGCCCTGCTGGCGCCGCGGCCCAAGTTTGCCGCGCTCTCCAACGACAAACTCGTCGACAGCGGCATCGCGATGCCCACCTGGCAATCCGCGCTCCGCCGCCATGTCGAGATGATGACGACGGACTCCACCACATGAAGGCGCGAAGGGCCTGAAGAAACGCTTGGGTTTTCGGAAAACCCAAAACGTTCTTCACGCGCTTCGTGCCTTCATGTGAGGTACTTCTCGACGAGGTGCTCGCCGATGGCGAGGCTGGCCGTCAGGCCGGGTGAGTCGGTGCCGGCGGCGTGAATCAGGCCGGGCACCCGCGTGTCGGCGCGAATCAGGAAATCGGCAAATCGTTCTGTCGCCGGGTGCAGTTTCGCGCGAATGCCGGAACTGCCGAGGCGCAGGTCGTCGAGCGTCACCATCGGAAGCAGCCGGCGGGTCGGCTCGAGGAAGGCCTCGAGCGGCAGCCGATCGCGTTCGTAGTCGGACGGATCGTCCTGATAGCGAATCGTCGGGCCTATCCAGACCGCCCCCGTCATCGTCCGCGTCAGATGGACGCCGAGTCCGTGACCCGACGGATGGGGCACCGGATAGACGAGGCCGCGCACGAGCGCGCGGGCCTGGGGCGCGAGCTCGGCATATTCTCCGCGGCACGGATAGATCGTAAACGGGTCGCCGCCGGCCATCTCTGACACGCGGTGGGCCAGGAGCCCGGCGGCGTTGATGACGACGTCGGCGTCGATCGTTTCACGCGGCGTGGTCACGGCCAGCCCGGTCGATCGACGCGCGATGCCCAGGACCGGGGTGCCGCGCAGCAACACGCCGCCGTGGCGCTCCAGTTCGGCCGCGAGCCGCTGCACGTACGCGTCGGCATCGATCCAGCCCGTATCCGGCGACCACGCGGCTCGCGTCGCCGCAATATGCGGCTCCCGATCGCGCACAAAGGCTGGCGACGCCTCCTGCAGGTTTGCGCCATTCGCGGCGGCGTGGCGCATCAGTTCCTCGAGGCTCGCGTCGTCGCCAGGTCCGGCGACGATCAACTTGCCGCAGCGCAGGTGGGGCACGCCGAATTCAGCGCAGAAGGCATAGATCCGCTCGCGCCCCGCGTGGCACAAGCGTGTTTTGAGTGACGAGGCGGGATGGTACAGCCCGGCGTGGATCACGCCGCTGTTGTGCGTCGACGATTCCTGGCCGGCGCGCGGGTGCCGTTCGATGACGCACACGGGATGGCGGCGGCGCGCTGCGGACAATCCGCACGCCAGGCCGACGACTCCTCCACCGATGACGACCACCACGCGGCCATAGTACAGGCCCAACCAGCCGCGGGCCAGACGAGTGATATCGTGTGGGGCCGATGTCATCCAAGCGCGCACTAATCACCGGGATTACTGGCCAGGACGGTTCGTATCTGGCCGAGCTGTTGCTCGAGAAGGGCTACGAAGTCTTCGGCCTCACGCGGCGGCTGTCGGCGGACAACTATTGGCGCATCAGGCACATGATCGATCGCCTGACGCTCATCAACGGCGACCTCCTCGATCAGCTGTCGTTGATCCGCGTGATCGAAAAAGTCCGGCCGCAGGAGCTGTATAACCTCGCGGCCATGTCGTTCGTGCCCGCCTCGTGGGATCAGCCGATGCTGACCGGTGAGTTCAATTCCCAGGGCGTGACGCGCGTGCTCGAGGCCATCCGCGTCGTGGATCCGTCAATCCGCCTGTACCAGGCCTCGTCGTCGGAGATGTACGGCAAGGTGCGCGAAGTGCCGCAGCGCGAGACCACGCCGTTCTATCCGCGCAGTCCGTACGGCGTCTCGAAAGTGTTCGCGCACTACATCACGGTCAACTACCGCGAGAGCTACAACCTGTTCGCGGTCTCCGGCATCCTCTTCAACCACGAGTCGCCGCGCCGCGGGCTCGAGTTCGTCACCCGCAAGGTGACGGATGGCGTGGCGCAGATCAAGCACGGCAAGGCCACGCAACTCCGGCTCGGCAACCTCGACGCGCACCGCGACTGGGGATTTGCCGGCGACTACGTGCGCGCGATGTGGCTGATGCTGCAGCAGCGGGAGGCGGACGACTACGTGGTGTCGACCGGCGAGAGCCATTCCGTCAAGGACCTGGTCGAGATTGCCTTCGGCCATGCCGGCCTGAACTGGCAGGATCACGTGGTGCTCGATCCGGCGTTCCTGCGGCCGGCGGAGGTCGATCACCTGATTGGCGATCCGTCGAAGGCGCGCGATCAGCTGGGCTGGAAGCCGACCGTCGACTTTCAGGGTCTGGTCAAGATGATGGTCGACGCCGACCTCGAACGGCACTCGTAATGTCCCGACGGAAAAGAGATTGAACCTTGGGGGGCCATGGAGAGCCATGGAGCGAAGGTCGACGACAAGAACACGGTTGATTGACCGTCGGGTCTAGTGGCCCGGCTCCGCCGGGCCCCCCAAGGTAAATGCCGAACGTTCTGCTCTTTACGTCGACGTTTCGCGCGATTCGGCGAGGCGCGCGGCCAGCAGGATCGCTTCGATCAGGCTGCCCTCGTCGGCGATGCCCTGGCGCGCGATATCGAACGCGGTGCCATGATCGACGGACGTGCGGATGATCGGCAGGCCGATCGTGACGTTCACCGCGCGGCCGAACGCGAGCAACTTCACGGGCACCAGTCCCTGATCGTGATACGCGGCGACGACCACGTCGAACTCGCCACGGACGGCGCGCACGAAGAGCGTGTCGGCCGGAAACGGCCCTGACACGTGCACGCCTTCGGCGGCCGCGCGGGCCACGGCCGGACGAATCACGTCTTCATCTTCGCGCCCGAACAATCCGCGCTCGCCGGCGTGTGGATTGAGGCCGGCGACGCCGATGCGCGGCGACGGGATGCCGAACTGCGGCAGCGCCCGTGCGGTGAGCCGGATCGTTTCCAGCACGCGCGATTCCGTGAGCGCCGCGGGCACGTCGCGCAGGGCGATGTGCACGGTCGCCAGCACGACGCGCAACCGCTCCGACCAGAACATCATCGCGACGCCATGCGGCACGCCACACAGGTGTGCCAGCAGATCCGTGTGGCCTTTCCACTCCAAACCCGCGGCCGCCAGGGCTTCCTTGTTGATCGGCGCCGTCACCAGCGCGGCGGCTCTGCCCGCGCGTACGGCGGCGACGGCTTCCACAATCGTGTCGTAGGCCGCGCGACCGGCGGCTGAACTGATGCGGCCGAACGGAAAACCAGCCAGGTCCGCATCCGTCTGCGGGCCGAACACCATCGGCTGGCACGCGAGGACGACGCGCGGATCGCGGATCGCCTTGGCGACGATTTCCGGACCGATGCCGGCGGGATCGCCGGTGGTGATCGCGATCACCGGACGCGCCGCGTTCATAGGTGCAGCGCGACCCAGTCGGCGACGATTTTCGGGCTGGCGTAGCGATCCAACGCCGACTCCGCCTGCGCCAGCGCGGCGTAGGCCTGCGCCACGCGCGCGAGACCGTAGCCGGCGGAGAGCTGGCGCAGGTCGCTTTCAAGATCCGCATTGTCGAGCGCGGTCGAACCGCGCGTCGCCAGGACACCGAGATCGCGTACGAGCGAGCGCAGGACGTCGAGGCGGGCGCCGAGCGCCTCCCGATCGCGCCGATCGGATCCGTGCTTCGCCAGCGCCGTCGAGGCCTTGAGTTGATCGCCCACGCTGCGCGTCGCCGCGGCAAGCACGCCCAGGGCGGCGTCACGGTCGTCGCCCAGGTCGCCGGCTTTTTCGGCGAGCGCACGCGAGACGCTGCCACCAGAAGCCGCGGCCAGCGCGTTCGCCGCCGCGCGCTCGACGCCCGCGTGCTCGACCAGGACGCGCGCGACGTCCCGCTCGTTCAGCGGACCGAATCGCAGGCGCCGGCACCGCGACTGCACGGTCTCGAGCAGCGTGCCCGGGTAGGCGGAGACGAGGATCAGCACGGCGGACGGCGGCGGCTCTTCGAGCGTCTTGAGCAGCGCGTCCTGCTGGATGACATCCAGATCGTCGGCCGCGATGATGAATACCCGCTTCACCGCCTCGAACGGGCGGTATCCGATCGCATCCAGCACCCGCTCGCGAAGGACTTTGATCTTGATGATCGAATCCTCGCCGCGATCGATCGCCACGACGTCGGAATGCTGGCCGCGGCCGATCCGCTGGCACGTCGGACACGTGCCGCAGGCATCGTCGGCCTGCGATGCCCGGCGCGCCGGGCAATTGAGCGCCTGGGCGAGCGCGATTGCCGTCGCCCGCTTGCCGACACCGTCGGGGCCGGCAAAGAGCAGACTCTGCGGCACCCGTTCGCGCGCGACCGCCTGCCGCAGCAACGCGACGACCGGCGCGTGCCCGATGATGTCAGCCAGGCGCATCGTAGGGACATGCTAGCCGTTTTTTTGTTCTGGGGGCTTCGCCCCCAGACCGCGCCCTCGGCGCCTTGCGACGTGCCGCGGCCGGATGTCATAATCGTCCGTTGCCGGTCAGGGGGCGGTTAGCTCAGTGGTAGAGCACCGGCCTTACACGCCGGCTGTCACAGGTTCGAGCCCTGTACCGCCCACCAGCCTTCGCTCCGCCGAAGTCTGGCCTGTAGAAAGCCAGACGGAGGCGAGCTTCGGCTTGGCAAGTTTTCGTGTTTGCTTGTTAGTTGTTCAAACGGGGTCGTAGTTCAGTTGGTTAGAACGCTGGCCTGTCACGCCAGAGGTCGCGGGTTCGAGTCCCGTCGACCCCGCCATTTTTAGTCGGAAGAAACCACAGAAAATCGAGCGATTTCGACGGAGACCGGCGCCAGCCGGTCTCCTCTCTCGATCGGCCTATTGCGTCAGATCGCGTCACATAACGCCACAGTTAGGCGCTGAAAAGTTACCAGGTAACTTTTGTCGGTATGTCCCAGCCTGTCACACAAGTATTTTATTGTGTTACTATGCTTCCGGAACACGACGCCGACGGGCTCCTGCCAGAGGGACTGCACCTTATTACATGGGCTGAGTTCGTCAGCCGGTTCGGCGGGTCAACCCGGCGGGCGGCGCTGTTGGCGCGGGTGCGGCCAGCGCTGCGGCACTTGGCCGAGGCCGGCTGTCAGGCGGTCCTGATTGGTGGGAGCTTCGTGACGACGAAGGAACGGCCAATGGACATGGACATCGTGTGGAGCGCGAAGGGCGTTGACGTCGACGCCCTGAACCCCATCTTCCTCGGCCCGGACGGGCTGCCCATCATCAAGGCCTCGTTCGGCGCGGATATGTTCCCCTCGTTCCTAATCGAGGCCGCCACGGGCGAACCGTTCGTCGAGTTCTTCCAGCACACCCGCGACGGTCGCCGCGTCGGTGTGGTGATTGTGGACCTGCTGACCATCGGAGAGGATGAGGACGATGATCACGACTGAGCGCGCCTACAAGATCACGCGCGCGGCCGCGGCGAAGTTCCGCACCGCCATTGCGGCCGCGGAGTCCGGCGCCAGGGCGCCGGCGTCGACGCCGGCGGCGGTAGTGAAGATGACGACCGCGGCGATGCGGGCCCAGCTCGCGGCGCTCGAGCGCGAGCTCGAGGTGTACGACCGCATGAAGCGGGGCGACGCCGAGTTCCGCCCGGCGCCGCTCGAGGACCTCGGCGCGCTCCTGGTGCAGGCCCGGATCGCCCGCGGCTGGACCCAAAAAGAGCTCGGCGATCAGGTCGGGGTGTTGATGCAGCAGATACAGAACTACGAGCAGACGGGCTACGCGCGCGCGAGCCTGACCAGGTTGCGCGAGGTCGCCCTGGCGTTGGGGTCGACGATCACCACCACGCTCGAACTGACGTCGATCGTGAAGGAGCTCACGCGCGACAGAGCCAAGCGGCGTAGAATCTCACCGCGATGAAGCTAAACGGCTGGCAGCGGCTGTGGGTGGTCCTGTCCGCGCTCTGGACGGGCGTGGTGGCTTGCATGCTCGCTCTCGCCGTCCAAGAGCATGACGACGGGTGGATTCACTGGACGCCCACGTTATTGGCATGGATCGCTCCCATCGCTTCGGTCTACGCCATAGGAGCTGGCGTGGTATGGGTGAGACGGGGGTTTGCGAAGGACGGGCGGTAACGGCACCGCTCACCACCAGTGAAAGATCTTGCTGAGGATCGCGAAGAGCCCGCCGCCGGCGGCCGCCGCGACCGCGATCTGCTTCTGCTTCTTCGTCATGGGCTTCGACGGGCCCGCGCTGGCGCCGCCGCGGCCGCCGTCAGCTGACGGCGCGGCCGGTACCTCATCAGGAACCGGGACGGGCGCCGGCGGCGCGGGCGGTTGATAGGCGCGCACCGCCGGCAGCGCGATCGCCGGCCGCGGCGTCTGCGTGACGACGTCCTGCCAGGCGGCGCGCAGCCACGGGTACTTCTGCTGGCCGCTCGGCCGCACCCAGTCGAACGCCGCGACGACCTCCACGCCCGGATAGCGATCGACAAGCGCCGTCTGGAAGTGATGGAGCTGCGCGATCGTGCCGATCGGGTACGCGTCATGGCCGTCTGGCCCGACCGGGTTCCCGCAGAAGATCGGCACCCAGAGCATGACCGGCAGGCCGGCGCGCGCGTAGATCTCGAGGCCCCAGTGTTCAGTCCGCCAGACCGCGTCGAACGCGTCGAGGCAGACGTTGCCCTTCATCACCGGATAGCCCTGGTGGCCGATGAGGGCGTCGATGCCCTCCTCACGCAGCGCGCGCACGAGCTGCACGTGCCGGAACGCCTCGAGGGGGATGTCGGTGACCGAAGGCTGGCCGTCCTCGCCGTAATCCAACAGCGCCAAGGCCTTGTTCGCATCGTGGTAACACGCGAGTCGCGCGCCCGAGAGCTGCGCCAGGCGCTTCATCGAGCCGGCCCAGCGGCGTGTGACGACACCGTCGACAGTCTCTTCGCGGACGATGTGTTCCGCCGGCGGCTTCGGCCAGTCGAGCGGATAGACGGTCAAGTCGTCGATGCCGTCGCGCAGATCGTGAATCACGATCGCCGGCGGATGCCCGTTGAAGAAATCGCGCCACGCCCACGGGCCGCCTTCGACGTGCGGCTTCGCGCCGTCCGTGTACGACCAGTGAATGTGCCCCGGCCCCTGGACGACGCCGTCGCTGACCGCGACCATCCACCGCGGCCGCCGGCTGCCGGCGACACGGACGGGCGGCAGCGGCTCGTAGGCCGGCCAGGCGGCGGTGGAATCCGGCGCCGGCGCGCTCTCGCAGCAGATGGACACGTACGGCTGGCCGGCGATGACGCTTAGCCGGGCTCGGTGCGGCGTGTACGTCGGCCACATGCGACGGTCGCCCGTCGCGGTGTTGACGAGCACCACGCCGCCCAGAAGGCCGACGCCGGCCTGGCCGGCCGCGAAGCCGGTCATCTCTTCTGGGAATGACAGCGTGACGCCGGCGACGGTGCGATCCGCGCGGACGGCCACGCCTGGCACCGGTGTGCCGTCGGGCGCGATGTGATGAATGCCTGACGCGGAGTCGTAGAGCATCGGCACGCGCAGCGGCGCGAACCGGCTGCCGGCGGCGTCGACCTCAACGGTCATATCCGGCGTGCCGTCGAGCCCGTAAACGTGCAGCACGTCGCTGTTGTCCTGCTGCAGGTACAGCCGATCGCCGGGCCCGAAGGCGTGCGCCCAGTTGCCGGCCGTGTCCTGCGGGACGCCCTGGAGGTCGATGACCGGCAGGACGGCGCCGGCGTCGGTCACGATCCAGACGCCCGGACCGTCGGCCCGCTTCACCGCGGCCACACGTCGACCGTCACGGGCGATCATGAAGTCGAGATACAGGCCCCAGCTCCGCAGCGGCACTTCCACCGGCGGTCCGTCGCCGCGGAAGCGCACGCCCATGAAGCCGCCGCCGGCGTCCGACGTCGCCCAGTGCCGGGTCTGGTTCGGTCCTTCGACGACGACGCTCGTGTAGGTGAGCGGCATGGCGGCCGTTACTTCTCGGCGACCTGGACGACGAAGGAGTGATCGTCGATCTGCGGCGGGGTTTCGGTCGTCGTGTACCGGAACGTCACGGTGTAGGCCACGCCTGCGGTGCCGTACCGCATGCGGAATTGCACGCCGCGATTCGCGACGCCGGAGGTTGGGGATGGCACAACATCGATCTGGTCGATTTCCAGAATCCCGTCGTCGTCCTCGAGCGGCGACGTGACCGTGAACTCGCCAGAGTCGAACTCGGCGCCCGCGGCCAAGTGGCGCGCGCCGTCGATGGTTCGAAACTTCTGCGCGTTCGGGTCCTTCCGAATGACCGTCTCTTCGGTCCAATGAATCACGTCGCTCATGGCGCTCTCCTTGCCGGCAGCAGGATGACGGAGGGGTCAGCGGGTAACAGGATCGTGGTCCGCTCGGCCGGCAGAAGGATCACGTCGCCTTGCGGCGCGACGACGACCAGGTCGGCGAGGTCGTAGCGATAGGCGCTGAGGGCATGCCCGGCGCTTTCAACGGTTAGAGCGCCTTCCGCCGCCGGCAACACCAGCAGCGACGCCAGCCCGAAGCCGAGCGCCGCGGCCCGTTTGTTTCGGGTGTCGATCATCCGAGCTCGCCCTTGCGATAGACCGTCCCGTCGTCCGTGTCCGTCCGCGTGCCGATGTTCCCGCTGTCCGCGTCATTCCGCAGCCGCATCACGCCCGTGTCCTTGTCGAGGTCGGAGATGTTCCGCGCCAGGGCGAAGAGCAGGCCGACCTTCGCCGCCAGGGACGACGCCGCCGCGGGCACCAGGACGGGCTCCGCATACGTGTCGCCCGAGAGCGCGGCGACCATCTGCGTCTTGACCTCCGCGGCGCTGAGGTTGTTCAGCGCGGCGATAGCCGAGACGATGGCATTCGTGGCCGCGATCAGTAGCGATTGATCGGCCGGGTCAGATGGCAGGTTATCCGTCTTCGCTTTGATGGCCGCGACCTCCGTGTCCAGGAAGTCGTCGACGACCGTCAGGGCCGCGGCTGTGGCCAGCGGCGATGTCGCGGCGGTGATGGCGGCTTCCACCGCAGACTGGTCGGCCGGATCCGACGGCAGGTTGTCCGTCTTCGCTTTGATGGCCGCGATCTCCGTGTCGAGGAAATCGTCAACGGTGGCCAGAGCCGCGGCCGTCGCCAGCGGAGACGTCGCCGCAGTGATGGCTGCTTCTACCGCGGACTGGTCGGCCGGGTCGCTCGGCAAGTTGTCGGTCTTGGCCTTGATGGCCGCGACTTCAGTATCCAGGAAGTCGTCGATGGTATCGACCTTCGCCGACACCGCCGCGATGAGGCCGGCCACCACGGACGCATCGGCCGGATCGCTGGGCAGGTTCGTGGTTTTGGCGTCGATGGATGCCAGCTTCGTGCTGTTGTTGTCCATCTCCTGCCGCACTTCCACGGCAGTCGGCGCCGTCGCGCCGGGAATGGCCCCGAAGGGAATGAGATAGAACACGCTCGTGTTGTCAGGGTTCGTGACCCACGTCGCCACGCTCGCCACCTTCGTGGCGCCGACGTAATCGGACACGAACCGAGCCTGCCCGGCACCGGTCCCGGACGCGATGACAATGATCTGGTTGTTGTAGAAGTCGTCGACGGCCGACGCGCCCGCATCCAGCGTGATGGCGCCGGCGGCGCCGGCTTGCGCGGTGTTCGTGCGCGTGTAGCCGGCCGCGATCAGGCTCAGCACCGCGGCCAGCGTTGCCGCCATTTCAGTGTCGAGGAAGTCATCCACCGTGGCCAGGGCCGCAGCCGTCGCCAGCGGAGACGTCGCCGCAGTGATGGCCGCTTCCACGGCGGACTGATCGGCGGGGTCCGACGGGAGATTGTCCGTCTTCGCTTTGATGGCCGCGATTTCCGTGTCGAGGAAGTCATCGACCACCGTCAGAGCGGCAGCCGTGGCCAGCGACGAGGTCGCCGCGGTGATGGCCGCCTCGACGGCCGACTGATCGGCCGGGTCGCTCGGCAGGTTGTCGGTCTTGGCCTTGATCGCGGCGATTTCCGTGTCGAGGAAGTCGTCGACGGTGGCCAGGGCCGCGGCCGTCGCCAGCGGAGACGTCGCTGCGGTGATGGCCGCCTCGACCGCGGACTGGTCGGCTGGGTCACTCGGCAGGTTGTCGGTCTTGGCTTTGATCGCGGCGATCTCTGTATCGAGGAAATCATCGACCACCGTCAGAGCTGCGGCTGTCGCGAGCGGCGAGGTCGCCGCGGTGATCGCTGCTTCGACCGCCGACTGGTCAGCGGGGTCACTCGGCAGGTTGTCGGTCTTGGCCTTGATCGCAGCGACCTCGGTGTCGAGGAAGTCGTCGATCGTGTCGAGCTTCGTGTTGACGGTGGAGAACGCGGCCGCGATGTCAGATGCGTCCGCGGGATCGGACGGCAGGTTGTCCGTTTTCGCCTTGATTGCGGCGACTTCCGTGTCGACGAAGTCATCGACCGCAGTAATCATCGCGGGAATGTCGCCAGCCGTCTGCGGCGTGCCAGCCACGTGCGTGACGTTCACCTGGTGCACCTGCCGACCCTCGGGCAGCTTGATCACGAACGTGTCGTTGTTGTCCGGCGCCGTGTTGAAGTCGGGCACGACCGTCGCCTTCTTCGTGCTGCCGACGTAGTCGGAGATGACGCGAACCTCGACGACCGAGTCGATCGTGGCAATCACCACCATGCCGTTGTAGAAGTCGTCCTGGTCGCTGGCGCCGCTGTCGAGCACGATCCCGTCCGTGTCGCTGCCGCCCGAGGCGGAGGTGCCGCTGCGGAGCGTGACGAGCTTGCGCGGATAGAGCGACCAGGGCGTCGTCTTACCACCGCTGGTGGACGTCTTGGTAACCCCCGACAGGCAATCGCACGTCAGTTCCGCGCCCGTCAGCGAGAGGTAGTACTTGGCGGACGATCCGATTTCCGTGGCTTCGTTGGTGCAGTCGGCCGGGGTGTCGCCGTTCTTGCTCACCTCGGAGTCGAGGCCCGTCGCGCCGGTGATCGGATCGCCATCGGCGTCCAGGATCACCAGGTCCAGCACGAAGGGCGCCCCATAAATGGGATACGGCAGGGCGTTGTTGCGGAACGCGGTGACTTCAGCCATGTGATCGAGTTCTCCATCTCGTCGAGCAGGCGCGCGCTTTAGAGCACGCGGTTCATCAAATCGATCGCGTTGGCGTTCTGAAACGTCCCGTCGAGCACGCCGTGCGTGCCGTCGATCAGCGTGAACAGGGTCTGACCGTGCCCGGGTTCCAGCCCGCAGGCTTCCTCGAGCGCCGTGAAATCCGAGCCCTCGAAGAGGTGATACGCGCGGAGCCTCAACGAGCCGGTCAATTCATAGAGTTCGCGCGCGAGGCGTACCGCCCGCAGCACGTCCGCCGCCATCTTCGCGTTGGTGTCCAGGTTGTTGACCTTGATTACGTCTACTGCCACGGGTCACCTCCCTTACGCCGCGAGTCGCCGCGGCACGACTAGGCCCTCTCGCGAGCGGCCCCACATCCGCCCTGAGCCCTTGTTCCCGATCCCTTGTCCGCCGATGTAGGGCATCGCGCCCCAGCGGCGCATCGTGGGCTGGCCACCGGCGGCCACCACATCACCGGCCTCAAAAAGCGAAATGTTTTGAGTAGGTCCGACGTTCCCGCCGTTGTAGCCTGCTAACCCAGGAGCCGATCCCGACTCAGGGACGTTCGCGTTCTCGGCCACGGTGTCAACTAGTGATGAGTTTTTCCAGTACTCGATGTTCGATCCATTGACGCGAAGCTCGAGGACGTCACCGGCCGTCACGCCGCTATATGTGCCGAGGAGTGCCGAGTTCGCTGCGCCATTCCAAAACGCGAAAAATTCAACTTGATCGGACCGGCACGCCAACTGGTACCCCGCCCATGACCCGCCAGTCCCAGATGAACGAAGCAACGGGCCGAGATAGCCGGTCCCGTAGTTGCCAGACGCGTTAATAAAATTGATCGTGATCCGCGAGTAGTGATCAGGACTAAACGACTCGACACGATGGGCGTACCCGCCTGAGTCTGGCGTTTGCGGTCCGCGACATTTGAGCGAGTCCACGGTCAGCCCAGAGCCGCCGAGCAGGCTGTTGACATAGTTGGCGCCGATCGCGCCGTTCGCCCGGTTGAAGTCGTCCGTGACCGTCATCGCGATGTCGCCCGTTACGCGGCGAGCCCGAGCGGCGCGAGCTGCGCGGCCAATTTCCGAAACGCGCGCACCTTTAGTTGAAAGACGCGCGAGCGGCTGATGCGCAGCGCAGCGGCCGCGTCGTCAATGCTGCGGTCGTCGACGTAGAACATCCACACGATCTGGCGTTCGCGCGGCTCCAGCGTCGCGAGCGCCGCGTTGAGATGCCGGCGGAGTTCCCGCGCCGCCGCGAACTGCTCCGGCGTCGTGGCGGTGGACGGCGGTGGGGCCTTCTTGAGACGGTTGACCGTCACGGCCGTCACCGGCGTCAGCCAGGCACCCACGTCGGTGCCGCGCGTGAGCGTCCGGAGGTGCTCGATCTGCTGCAGACAGCGCGTGACGTCGGCTTCGGGCCAGCGCAGCCGCTCGGCGAGTGCCGCCGCGGTCGGTGACAGGCCGAGTCCGACGAGCGCGTCTGCGGCCGCCTGCACCGCGCGCGCCTTTCGTCGCAGGCCACGCGGCCAACTCCCGCGGCGCAAGTCGTCAATCATGGCGCCGCGGACGCGCAGGTAGGCGAACTGTTCGAAGGTGAGCCCCTTCGCCGGGTCGTAGTCCGGCAACGTGGCCATGACGCCCAGCACCCCGCTTTGCACGACGTCGTCGAGGTTCACGTTGAGGCGACGATGCCGGCGCACGAGCCGGGTCGCGACGCGGCGAACAAAGGGCAGCGCGGCGAGTACGCGGGCGTCGTCGACGGGCATGCCCATGGTTCGCGTCGGCGTCAGCCGACGATGACCGTCACCGCGGGGCCGACGACAGTCGAGCCATTACTGTCAGTCGCGCTGGGGCGGAGCGCGTATGCACCGGCAGGCCCCTGGTCGGCCCGAAGGGTCGCCGACCAGGCGTTCGGCCCGCCGCGGATTTCGCATTCACAGACCACATGCCCATCCGTCGCGGACAGCACCTCGAGCCGCACGCTTGCCACGGGCCCGGTCGTCGTTAACGTGACGAGCGTGGCCGTCGTCAGTGCCCCACTGGGCGGGTCAAGTAGCTCGGCAATGATCGACATCGGCGCGAGCTCGTTACAGCCCGTCGGGCACGCCGGCGCGCTGGGCGAGGCCGGCGCGGGCAGGAAGTCGATGGCTGTAATAGGGCCTTCGGTACAGCGCGTCTTCGCACCTTGCGTGTCGCAGATTTGCACCCGCGTCTGGTAGGTGCCCTTTGTGGCCGGCGGGAAGTCTGCCGTGCACGTCATGGTGGCGGTCCCGGTGCAGTCCAGGTTCACCGGCGCGACGTAGGTGGTGCCGCCGTCGGTCGAGATCTTCTGGCCCGGGACATAGCTGTTCAGCACCGCGCTTGAGACCGGCACGGTCCACTGCAGCTGGGCCGGCGCGGCCGCACGGTACAGAAGCGTCGGGCGGCCAGGCACCGCGGCCTTGGGGGCCGCCATGGAGACGCAGCCGATCAGCCAGACCAGACAGAGTGTGAGGGCGAGTCGAGGTTTCATGGTCATGGGGAATCTCATGGGGTATCCACTCCTTGGGGAAAACAGGCGCCTTCGTGCCGCGCTAGGCGGGGTCGTCGTTGTCCGGCTGCCGACCGATGTCACCGGCCTGGGCGGCCTTCTCCGCGGCACCCTGCTCGACGAGAGCCGCGGCACTGTCGCTGAGCTTGTCGGCGGCCAGGCGAAGTCGGCCGAACGCGGCCTCGAACTCCGCGTCGGTCATGTCCGCGACATCAGGGCTGATCGCGGCCAGCTCGAGCCGGCGCTTTGCCCGCGCCTCCACGATCTGCGCGACGGACGTCACGCCGATCTGAATGAGCGCGATCCAGTCCGCCGTTTGCAGCTTCTTCACGCAACACCTCCACACGTCGTCTGGACCGGGAGCAGGACCAGGCGCAACGCGGCGCCGGCAATCTGCAGCGCGCGATCCGTCGACCGCTCGAGCCGTTCCCAGATGGGTTTCACCAGGTCGAACAGGACGGCGATGGTGTTCTGCCTCGAGGCGCACGTGGTGAGCGCCTGGGCGGCGTCCGAGGCTTTCTGGAACGGGGAGAGCGCGCGGGTCGGCAGCGCCCCACATTCCCGCGTGACCGCCGGCGTGGGCGCATCGCGGCCCACCACCTTGAGAATGCCGCAGCCGATCTCGGTCTTCACCGCCGGGGCGAGCGACGACGTCGTGAGGCTTTGCGTCACGCCGTCCGCCAGACCCAGCGCCGTGGTCAATCGGTCGACGACGTCAGCCGTCTGTTCGCGCGCGGTCGCCTGCTGCACCGGCGTGGGGTTCTTGATCGTCAGCGCGCAGCTCGAGGAGACGAGCGCGCCCAGCACCAGCGCGATGAAGAGGGCGCCAGAACCGTTGCCGTTCCCGGTGCCCGTGCCGGTCCCCGACTTCTGGGCCTCTTCGAGCCCGTGCCAGGCGCCGGCGGCAATGCCGAGGACGTTGACGAGCATGATGAGATACGGCCAGGCGGTCTCGCGCGCGAAATTGCCGGCGCTGTACCCGTAGACAAAGACAAACAGCACCGAGACCACGAGCGCGGCCAGCGAAGCCCAACGGCCGCGCAGCCCGGCATTGCTCAACCACCGGCAGGCCGCGCCCACGACGCCGCCGACCATGAGACTGGTCGCTTGAGTGTCCATCCCGGTTTCAGTCATACGGAGGCGCTCCTGATGTGGGCGTTCACGCGCGCTGCAAGACCGGGCCAGTATCGTACTGAGGCGACGACGGCCGAGTTTTCTGGTTACAGAAACTCCGGCCCGACGGCGCGCAGATTCAATACAGGCGGAAGAAGGTGTGATGACCGACGACGGCGATCGGTGTGGCCCGGCCTGGCTTCGCCCAGTCAGGCGGGTTGTGTTTCAGGAGTTCCGTCGTGAGGTACGAGTCGGCGCCATTCGTCAGATCGAGCAGGGCGCCCCCGATGATGCCCTCGGCGATCCACGCGAGCTGGTTGACGTTCGCACCCACCGGTTGCCGGGTCAGGAGCGCCTCGGCGAGCTGGTAGACGCGCCTGGTGTTGGGGGATAGTGGCTCCCACCAGCACGAAAACTGCCCGATGTCTCTGCCGGTTTTCACGACCGACTTCAGACAAATCCCCCGGTAGGTTTCACCCCACCAGTCTGGCTTCTGATCGTGGCCAAGGTCGGCGGTCACTCGATTTCGAATGACACAACCGACGGCGATCTGCCCTTCGATCGGCTCACTCGCCGCCTCGCCGGACAGCGTACAGATCAGCGCGATCCGATCGGTGAGCGCCGCGCGGATCTGATCGGGTCGCATCATGACGGCTGGTCCACGCTCGTGCTGCCGGCGGCCGCCACAGGAGCCGGAAAGAACTCCGGCGGCGGATCGACGGCGCCCATCCACGCCAGCACCGTATCCGTGCCGGGCTCGAGGATGGGCTGCATGCTCCAGCTGCAGAGCCCGCTGCGCAGCGCGCCAGGGCGCTGCGTCACGCACCGCGCCGTCGATCGGAAAGGCCGCTCGTCGGAGATGGCGTGATGCCACGCGCGCACAAACGGATCCCGATCTTGCGGAATGACCACGTTGATCCAGCCTCGGCCGCGCATGTCCTCACACGAGGTGTCGAAGGCGCGCTCGAACGCGGCATTGACGGACGTGATATCCCCCAAGGCGTTCGTCTCGAACATCGGGCGATCAACGACGATGTCGAACATCGTGGAGAGCCGCGCCTGGCTCATCACCGCGGCCTTGCCGGCGGTCGTCACCTTGTCGTACAGCGAGCTGCCGCCGTTCGGCCCCAGCAGCGCGCGAATCTGGGCGGTCTCGCCTTTGACGTCCGCGATCTGTTTCGAGCACGCGTGGAGTTGCGCCGGGTCGAACGCCGCGAGCTTGAGATTCGTGGCGCTCACGCCCCTAAAGAACGCGATCGAGGGCTTCAGCATGAACTTCCAGCCCAGCGAGAGCACGCCCGCCCCCGTGATGCCGAGCGCCGCCTCGAGCGCGTAGAGATTGTCGATCCAGGGTGCGGTCATCATCTACCCCTGCTTCCAGGACAGCAGCGTCACGCCGGCCGTGCGCGTCGTGTCCATGCTGGTCACAAAGAATCCGACCTCGTCAGCCGTTAGAAAGTTCGTCCGGCCGACCGAATAGATCGCCGTGAAGTGCTGGCCGTCACCGCTGACCGAATACACCCGGTTCGAGCCGTCGTCCGCCAGGCGAAGGAAGATCGGGGTGGTGGGATAGAGAAAATGATCCCCCACGACCGCAGCGTTGAACGACGTCGCGGTGTTGTATTGAAAAATGCCCACAGACATGCCGTTGTCGACGCCCAGCACAAAGCCCTGCAGTTTGCCGTCCGACGACTGCCGAAACATCAGCCCGAACGTCGAGTTGTTGCCGAAGACCTGCCGGAACTGGGCGGTCGGCAAGAAGGCGGCGGTGATGGTGTAGGGCGTCGACGGCGCGGCCTTCTTTCGGATCCGCAGGCTGGCCCCGGATTGCGTGGGCGCCTCGAGGTAGATCCCGCCGTTCGTCGTGTCGACCGTCGCGCTGCCCTGGTTCACCCAGGCGAAGTCGCCATTGACCGGCGGCGTCATTGGGAAGAGGGGGCCCCACGGCACCCAGGCGGATCCCGAGTATCGCGACGCGTAGAAACTGTTCGTGTAGAACACCGCGTCGCCGGAACTCGGCGAGCCAGGCTCGCTGCCAAACGCGGTGGTTCCGACGAGGTTGCCGCTGCCGCCGGCCGACCCGTTCGACGCCGCGGTAATCCGGCCCTTGGCGTCGACCGTCAGGTTGGTGTTCGTATAGCTACCGGGCGTGACCGCGGTCGACGCGAGCGTCGCGGCCTGGGAACCGGTGCCGGGCCCGGCCGTCACGTCTCCCGTCAACTGATTCAGCCCACCGCCGCCGGTGTCGAACGCCACCCACCCGGTGTTCCCACTCCCAGACGCCTTCTTGTAGACCGCGCCGTTCGTCCGGTGGTACGTCGACCCAGCCGGAGCCGTGGCGGCCCCTTCCGGATCCGCCGTGCCGCTCAACACCTTCAGTCCGTTCGTGAACTGAAACACCTGCGCGATGCGCGTTTGGGCGGCCATCAGGCCACCGCACAGCAACACGATCAGGACCACCAGGTGCCGCGCCGTGAATCGTCGCTTCATCGTTCGTTCTCCCGTCATATCCGATAGCCCTCGAGGAACCCGTACAGCTGCATGTCCGCGTCCGTCGCGCCGCCGCCGGCGATCGGCAACATCCAGTACTCGACCTCGCCCGTCGCGCGCGGAATCACCAGCACCTGTTCGTCGAAGACCGCGGTGGCGTTCGTCACGCCCTCGACCACGGACGTGTCGCCGCTCGGGTCTTCGCCGGCCAGGAAAATCGACGGCTTGACGGTCCCCGCGGCGGTCGCCGAGAAGATGCGGGCCCGCTGGCCATGCGTGCCTGGAATCTCGCCCCAGTTGATCCGAAACGGCCGCCAGTTGAACGGCACCGCGACGCCGCCGTCCGTCAAACACGTTTCGTGGCGCGAGCCACCAATCCATTGCTGCGACATGAAGGCCTCGTACTGGAAGAAGGAGAGCTCACCGACGCGCGTGCCCAGATCGAGCAGGGTCAGCCCCACGACGAACCGTGAGAGCGCGATCTGCATCCCGAGCACCGCGTGCTTGCGCTGCGCATATCCGGTGGCGGTGGCGCCCTGCCGATGCGTCACGGCCACCACCTCCCCCGGCGACCGGCGGATGCTGTGCAGCATGGATTCGGCCCGCGCCGGCTGCGGCATGTACCGGCTCTCCCGCAGGTGCGCGAGTGCGACGCCGCGGGCCATCCCCGCCGATCGGCGCCACGTCAGGGACATCGACTCGTCCGGCTCCCGGTCGTCATACCGATCGGCTGATTGCGAGACCGCGTCTTCCTCGGTGACCGCCGGCTGCAGCGTCACGTTGCCCAGCTCGTCGTACCGATCGGCGTACTCGTATGGCAACGCGTTCGCAAAGCCCTGGTCCGTGACTTGGATGCCGAAGGTCCGGTCGACGATGTCGAACCGCTCGTCGAGTTCGGCCGTCGCGTCGGCGTGGGGGTTGTGGACCGCGACGACCATTTGGCCGTTCGGCTTGATGCCAACCTTCAGCTTTCCGCTCGGACCGATGTCCTGGAAGAACTGATCGACGGTCATGTCGCCGGCCAGCCACCGCTGCGCGCCCGGCCCTTGTTCCATCACCTCGAGGCCATCAATCGCCGCCTGGTCCAGGCTGGCGTCGTCCAGCCTCGCCGTCCCGTCGGTGAAGACCGGTTCCTGATCGAAGTCGCCCGTGATGGACGGTACGTCGGTCAGCACGGCGTTCTTCGCGATCATCCGGAGCTGCTCGTAGAGCGACGTCTCCACGTCCGTGACCGCGACGTTCGCGTGCCCTTTGAGGTTGACGCGGAAGGCTTCCTGGTCGAAGCCGTCGACGCCGAGGATGCGGCCGGCCATCGGCCCGGTGACGAACATCATGCACGGCGTGTAGGCGCCGGCGGTGTACGGCAGCGCGCCGAAGCGCGCGGTGTAGCCCGGCTTCCCGGGCGCCAGGAGGTCACCGCCGTATTGGCCCTCGTCGACGCGGACGCCGTTCAGGTAGGCGGAGATGTATTCCCAGCACGGCCGGCCCGACAGCAGGAATCCGTCCCACTCGAACCCGGTCAGGTCCTTAACCTTGCCGACGTGGACCGGCGTCACGACCCCGGACGGCACGGGCGCGCCCGCGATGACCTCGTAGCCGCTCGAGGACCAGTCGTACGTCCAGTACACGTCGCTGTTTCCGTTGACCTGGCTCGTCGGCACGATGAACCGCTTGTCGAAGGGGTTCGTCGGGTGCCGCCGGAAATAGAACTCGTAGTAGTCGACGCCGGCCAGCGGCGTGATCGCCAGGCGGACCGGACGCAGGTAGCCCGCGGAGAAGATCGACGCGACGTCCGGAAACTCGCCAGGAAAGAGCGCCGTCCGCGTTCCGTCGTCCATCACGGCGACGACCGCGACATAGGCGAACGGATTGACGGCCAGCAGGCCGCCTGGCGTGATCGGCGTCGCGGCCTCGGAGGCGAGGGTCGGGAAGTGCGTGAAGCGCACGCCCGTAACCGGGTCGTTGGTTTCGAGATAGTGCGAGAACTTGACCTGCCCGGTGAGGATGCGGCCGATGTAGAACCGGTAGCTATCCGCCCCGTCGTTGTCGCACGCGGCGTCGATGGCCGCGTTGTCCGCGGTGATGACGACCGGCGTGATGCTCGACGGCAGGAACGGCATCGGGTCGCTCTCGACGCCGGCGACGACCCGCGCGACCTGGACGTAGTACGCGTCGCCCGGGTTGTCGCCGAGGTTGATGGCGCCCATGCCGACGGCTTCACTCGAGGTGAGGCCCGTCGGCGCCGCCGCGATGTCGCCATAGCTCGCGACCGGCGAGGCGCCGCCGTTCCCGCCGCGGCCCGCCTCGTCGTCGACGAACACGATCGGCCCAGCGTCCGAGCCTTCGTCTGAGAGCACACCGAACGCGACCGGCACGGCCCGCTCCTGCGTCTCCGGCGGCGCCTCCGGAAAGATGTCGATGATCCGATCGTCCCAGAGCTTCTTCGACAGCCGCTTCGCAATCCAGCCCTTGGCGTGAATCACGAATTGGTAGTCCACCGACAGGTCGCAGCGATCGACGAACCCGCGAAAGACGATCAGCGGCTGGAGCTGCTGCCGGCGGGCCTCGTCCGTGATGCAATACAGCGTGAACTCTTTACCCCGCAGCGCGCGCTGCGCATCCCGGCCCAACATGCCCCGCAGCTGCATGAGCCCGTCGGCGCCAGGCAGATCCGAATAGGTCACGTCGCATGTCGGGACCTGGATGAGCCCGCGGCGGTCCGACAGCGGAAAGCTGATGTCCCCCACCGATAACATCAGCTCGTCCTTATAGCCGTCGTTGTAGCCGTCTGGGTCGGCGATCGAGATGGGCGACCACGGGAATCGCTTCGGCGTGCCGTCGACGTCGCGATGCGCGAGCACGGACCAGTACAACGGGCCTTCGACCCCGAGCAGCGCGTTCAGATGCTCAAAGTCGACCGTGGAGACGTCGCCGAGCGCGAAGAACGCGGGGTCCGTGACGTTCGCGTAGTGCGTGTCCGTCTCGTCCTGGCTCCAGTCCAGCGTCGTGATGCGGACCTCATCCATGCGGCCCGGGATCGTCGGGGTCGGTGTCGCGTCAGCCCCGATGTAGAGCGGGTCCAGTCCGGTGTAGCCGCCGCTGTTATAGGCGGCGCCGGCGTTCGTGCGGACCTTGTTGAGCACGACGAAGTTCGGCTTGGCGTTGCCGGGCCCGCCGTCCCAGCCGGCCTCGAGCAGGTTCCACGCGTTGAGCGTCATCGGCACGCTCGACACCGCGGCCGCGAAGTCCCGCGTGTTCGCGCCGCCCACCAGATGCCCGGTGGCGTCCATCCCCATCTTGTAGTTGAGGAAGTTCGGGTCCTTGTGCAGGAGGTCGCCAGCGACGAAGCTCGTCGGGTAGAACCACATCAACATCCGGAGCTTGCCGGTGACGCTGAGGAACGTCCCGCTCGCCGACAGGTATTGTGTCGACCCGTTCAGGCTCAGGCCGTCGCCGATCTGGCCGGCGATGTTCGGTGGCGCGCCCACCGCCGTGGCGTTGTAGCCGAAGTAGGCCGAGTCCTTCAGCTTGTTCGCGCCCGTCGGCAAGTGCAGCACGAAGCGATACCCGCTGCCGAAGCCGTCGTTGTTCCAAATGCCGTGCGGGTTCGCCTGGTCGGTCGTGATGGCCGGGTTGCCGACGGCCACGTAAATGACCGTGTCGACGCTATCCGACAGGGACGGGATGCGGATCCACGCCACGATCTCGCCGGTCGTCGAGTCCCACTTTTCGATCTCCCAATCGAGCTTCGTGGTGAGCGCGGCCTCCGCGTAGAACCCGATGTCATAGCCGGACGCGTTCCGCACGACGCCGCCGGCACCGACGGCACGCAAGAATGAAAACGTGCCGCGGAACAGGAACGCAAAGTCCGTCCGGGGCCCGGCGACCTTCGTGTGGTCAATCGTGATCGACCGTGAGTACGCGAACGCCATCGGCCTACCAGGGCAATCCGCGCGAGAGTACCCGCACCGGCAACGGCACGGCCCAGCCGGCGGCGCCGAAGGGACGCCGCGTCAATCCGTCATCGCCCAGGCGGACGAGCCAGGCTTCGTTTACGACCGCATTCGGCACAAACCAGATCGGCCGCGCCGATCCCTGGGCGGCCTGATGCAAGGCCTCGAGGTCCGCGAGCTGCGCCGCGGTCACGACGACGGCGCCGTCGATCGCTTCGCGGCGGCCGGCCTGTTGATACACCAGCTCGATCCCGAACGCGGTCTCGAGCCGCACGTTCTTCCACCGCTGGGCCAGCACCGTGCTCGGGCTGAGCTCGTAGGTGGTGTCCAGCGTGCGGTACGTCGACCCGAGATGGAGCGCGCCCAGGATGATCGGCGCCGCGTTGCCGGTCACCCGCAGCCGCCAGTACTGCTTGGCGGAGAGGCCGGTGCCGGCGATGAATGGACTGGAATAGAACCCGTCAGCGCCGACCGTCGGCACCGCGAAGCTGGCGCTGACATCTGCGCCGCCTGGTGCCGCCCCGCCCTCGAGCACGGCCGCCACCGTGAGGTTGCTGTTACCCAGGATCGAGAAGGCCGGCAGCACTGGGGCCGAGAAGGCGAACCGCAGCTCGAGATTGACCTCCGCGATCTTGAACGGATACGCCCAGCTGCCGTTGTTCAGGCGCTCGACGTAATAACCCGTCAACGGGGTGCCTGACTGCACCGTGATCGAGACGGCCTGGTCGATCAGGTTGTCGCCAGGGCGCGCGTAGACAATCATGCGTTCACCCGCCGGAGAGCGGCTGCGAGCCGCGTCGTGGGTCCGACCGGTTTCCCGGCACCCGCGTTGTTTTCAAACTTCCGCAGCATGTCCTCGAGCACGACGTCACCGAGGTGGTTGTCCCCGACGTACAGCGCGACGGTGCCGGAGTAGTTCTTCACCACCGCCGGCTCGCGGCCGCTCGCGCCACTGCCCGTCACCGGCGGCCCGGCCGGCACAGCTCGACCGAAACCGCCGTTCAACCCTTGCGCGACGTCGGCCTTCACACGTTCGAGGAAGCGCGCGGCATCCGCGCTGGGACTGAGCTGATGGCGCGCGTGCTGCAGGTCCGTCGAGAGCCCGCGCATATGCCGACCGGCCACGACGCTCGCCTCCGGCACGGCCTGCGCCAGCAAGTCGCGGATCTCTTTGAGGTAGTCCGCCATCTGCTGGAACGACGACTTGATGTCATCCGTCCAGGAGAATCCGGACGGGTCGATCGGGTTCCCCAGCTCGTCCTTGAGCAGCTGGGCACGGGCCAACTCGTCGACCCACGGCTTCATAAACGTGGGGAGGGCCGCGCCCGTCTTCTTCGCGTCGACCAGCAGCGCGCTCATTTCATCCGCAAGACCGGCGAGCAGCGCGCTCCGGTTGCTGCCGGCCTGCTCGGTCGCCATCGTGAGGAAGTTGTTGATTTCGTCGAAGGACGCACCCAGGCGAGCGGTGTTGATGCCGGCGCCGAGCGCCTCGCGGGCGACGCCGAACTTCTCGGCGCCCTCGTCCAGATACTTCCACGAGGGCTTGCCGGCCAACGCCTCGAGCGACTCCCTGGCCTGGTCCGCCAACAGATTCCACTGGAGGATGTCGTCGAGCAGACCCTTCAGCGGCCGCGGCGCGACCACCCCATTCAGCCCGGACACGAAATTCGACAGGCGGTCGACGGCCGATCCGACCGCCTCCGCGTTGGCTTCCGCGTCGGCCAGGAAGGCCTTCATGTCGGCCGACACGTGCTTCAGCGAGCTGAAATCCGTGCCCATCCGAATCAGGTGCGCGTGGATCTGCTCCTGGGAATAACCCATCTCGACGAGCGTCGCGGTCGTTTCCTTGATGGACTTCTGGTATTCCCGATGCTTCATCACCAGCGTCATCAGCGCCTGGACACCCAGACTGATCCCGAAGGTCAACGCGGCGTTCGCCGCGGCGGACGCGGCCGCCCGCGCGTTCTCCGCCACGGCCGCGGCCTCGCTGGCGGTAATTAAGCCAGCCAGTGCCTGTTTCTCAGCGTCCCTGGAGGCGGCAGCTGCTTTCGACGCCAGAACGAACAGCCGCGTGATGTTGGTCGCCTGCAGGCCGTACTGGGAAATCAGCTGAAAGGTCCGTGAGCCGGTTTGTCCAATGGCGCCAAGGAGAAGCTGCGCGGTCGACAACAGGTTGCTGTACCGCTGCAGGGCTGAGATGTCCTCCGGCGGCGGCGCCAGGCGCACAGGCTTGATCGAACCCGCGCGCTCCATCGCGGCAAGCAGGTCCGTGAAGTCCTTGGCCGAGGTCTTGAACAACGCCCGATCAAGCGGAGCTGGCGCCAGATGCACGGGCTTGATGGAGCCGGCGCGTTCCATCAGGTCGAGCGTCTTTTGAAAATCCGTACTGGTGTCGATCTTGAAGCCGGCGACCAGGTCAGACCACGCCGCCTTGAAATCCTTCAGCACCTTCGGGAGCGGGATGCCCGCCTGCTCGAAAGCCTTGATCTTCTCGAGTAGCCCAGGAATCTGGGAAAACAGAATGACGCTCTGCTTCTGCGCAAGCTCGAGCGTGCCCGCGAACTCGCGCATTTCCTTCGCGAGGCCACGCGAGGTCAACGCGTCGACGGACCGTTGCAGCGACTCCGCTTGCCGCTGGCGCTCGTCGGCCTCTCGCTTGAGCTCTGCTTCGGACTTCGGCTTCGGCCCGTCCGGCGCCAGCGGAATGTCCCGGCCTGGCACCGTCTTCGGTTTCTTGTCTGCACCAACGCCGAACAATGCGGCGGTGTCCGATCCCATGATGGCCGTGGCCAGAATCGGATGGTCTTCCCAGAACTTGACGATGGAGCCGAGGCCTTCGATCGCCTTCGCCGTAGCGTTCGACTGAAACTGCGCCCATCGATCGCCCATGTCATCGATCCGGCGCACACTCTCATCCGTCGCGATCTGGGTCGCGGCTTTGATCTTGTCGATGTCCGCGACGACCCCTGGCGCGATCTCCGCCCACGCCTTCCCGTACAGCGCGACGCCGATCCGGTTGCGCTCCCCGGTGTCGGTGATGTCGTGGAGTTTCTTGGCGATCAGCTCGAACTGCTGTTCCGGATTCAACGCCTTGACTTGCTGCAGACTGAGGCCGAGGTCGCGCAAGGCATCTTTCGTGGCGTTGCCGCCCTGCGCGATCGTGACGCCGAGTTTGAAAATCCCTTTCGCATAGGTCTCGATGTCGCCACCGGCCTGCTTCGCCACGGCACTGTAGAGCTGCACCGCGCGAATACTGAGACCGGTCTTGTCGGAAAGGTCGACGATGTTGCCGGCCGTTTCGACGGCCTGCTTGGCAAAATTGATGAGGGCGCCCGCGCCTTGCTGAACGAGGTTGGCGGCCGAGAAGGCACCAACCATCCCGATGAACGCGCCCTTGACGTCGAGGAACTTTTTGGCGGCCTCGGTGGCCTGGCCGGCCATCCCCTGGAAGCCGGTCTGGGTGGTCTTGGCGGTGGTGCGCGCCGTGCTGAGACGCGTAATGACCTCGTCCAGCCCACGCTTCATGGACTGAACGTCCGTCGAGAGCTCGAGGACGACCTTCTCGACTTCCGTACTCATCGCGGCACGTGACGCACGCCGATGCCCATGCCGCGCAGCTCCGCGTTCGTCGGCGCGGTGGACTGGTCAGGCGAGGCGAGACGATGCCAGCCGTCCAGAATCGCCTGGGCCGCATCGGGCGACGCGAACGAGCCGGTGCCCGAGGCGATCTGGAGCCGCGCGGCCAGGGACTCGCTGGCCTGCAGCTTGGGCACGCGAGCGGCGTAACTGCGCACCATGGCTAACGGGAACCGGACCCACCAGTCGAGCGGGTCGCCACCGTAGAACCGCGTGAGCTCGGGGATGAGGTCGATCCACTCTTGCGGCCGTCCGGCCGCAACCCGGCGAGCGCTTTCACTGCCTCGGCCGACGTCAGTGAAAGTCGAATAAAAACCGTGACGATGTCCCCGCACTGGTTCGCCGTCAGCTTGCGCACCAGCGCCGGCGGCGCCACGAGGACGGCCTTGACGATCTTGAGGACGACCGCGTTGAACGCGTTCTCCGCGGCCTGCTGCGCCTGGCGCGACCGGCGCCGCTTTGGCGTCAGGGCCGCATCGCCCAGCTCGAACATGCGCTGGATGTCGCGAATGACCTGTTGACTGTCAAGGATCGAGAAGTCGTCGAACCGCCGCAGCGTGTACGACTCGCCATCGATCTTGATGACCAGGCGCGCGGGGGTTTCGGTCGACAGGTCAAGGAGTGGAGTGATCGGCTTCTGCGTGGGGGCCATGGGTGTTCTCTACGCCTCCGGGACGATGGATAGGAGTCCGACGGGAGTGCCGAGCCTCCGGCTGTCGTGTAAGAGCGCTTGAAGTTCCTCCGCCGCCACCGAGAGCGCTTCTCGGTGGCGGCGGATTTCGCGTTTGTGGGTGTCGATAGCCGTGCGTTGGGTCGCGAGCCGCGACCGCAGCTCATCTGCGCTACGTGCCGGGTTCCGCATTCTGCTGCAGCAGCCGACCGAACCGCTCGTCGACGCTGGCGGCGTTCGGATCCACGAGGGCCTTGAACTTGAACAGCAGGCCGAACGGATCGCTCCGGCGCGCGACGGGGTTCGGCTCACCGATCTGGACGACGCGGGGAATCTCGTACTGCGCGACATAGTCGTCGCCGTACGCCGAGGCCCGCGTGCCACGAACCAGGAGCGCGAACTCGCTGAGGATGATGCCGCGCGACAGGCCCATCTTCTTGTAGCCGGCCGACCCGACACCTGGCGCGACCGTGCTCACCGTGTTCTGGTTGAGCGCCTGCGCGTGGACCTCGAGGCGCCAGTCGGCCACCGTGACCTCGATCATCAGGTCCTCGGTGTCGATGAACTCCTTGAGCGTCCCGGGATCCCCGAGGCCGCGGAAGGGCTTCGTGGTCATCGGATGCGTGATCTTGATCCCGTCATCCATGTAGTTCAGGTCGCCGTTCTGGCCAAGCTTCGTCCAGGCGATGGGCGGCGTGGTGAGCAGCGCCGGGAACGTCGCGCCGACCGCGGCGTAATAGAGGGTCAGGGGCGCGGCATGAACTTCGTACGGTGGGGGCATATGCGCTTCTCCTTATGAGCCAGACCGACCGAAGCTCGATCGGATGGCGAACTTGAGTTCCGACGACATGGTTTTTGCGAGCTGCATCTCGCCGCGCGTGACTCCGGCGGAGGCGTACTTCACGGCCACGTGCGCGATCGACGGGCCGTGGAGCTCGACGATGGCCTGGCGCCGCGGCTGCCGGCGCATCCGCCGGTTCGGGTCACGCCGGAAGACGCCGCGGTGACCGCTCGGCATCTGCGCGATGAAGGCATGCGGGTAACGCTTGCGGCCGCCGCTCGACATCGCCGTGACGACTCCGCGGCCACGGCTGGGGTACGGTCCTCGGGCGGCAAACTTGATGAGCGGCAGGCGTTTGGCTCCAGCCGAGAGCTTGGCCGTCAATCGAGCCGGCAGGGCTTCGCGCTCGTACAACACCTTTCGCACGTCGCCAACCGTCAGCCCGACGTCCTTCGCCGTCAGCCGCCCCACAACGACCTTGGCACTCCGCAAAGCCCTGTTGATCGCCCGGCTGGCGGCCACAGGCGCGTCGGCGCCGAGGTGCCGGAACGCGGCCTCCGCGACTTCGCTGTGCAATCGGCAGACGGTTCCAGCCATTACGACTCCGGTGCTCCCCAGACTTCCGTGATGGGCACGAGATACGGCACCACCGCGCCGATCACTGAACTGCCCGCTTCCCGCTCGCGCGTCCGCACCGCGCCGCGCCGCATCCGTTCGTACGCCAGGTTGCCGAGGTACCGATCCTCGAGCTCGATCGCTTGCTTCACGTCGGCGATCCCCGCTTCGACGTTGAACCACGAACAGTCAGGCGCCGCGGGGACCAGCACGTGAATCTCGACCGGCAGATCGAGCTGCAACTTCTCCATCTGCCGGTTGCTCACTACCTCATCGCCGACGAGAATCGCGAGGACACCACCGGGGTCATCCGGCCCAAGTTCGACAACCTCCTCCAAGTGCACGAAGTCGCCGAGGTTGGTCCGGAATCCGTTTGGAATTGTGATGCGCTCAAGGCGAGCCTTGATGGCCTCCAGGACGAGCTGTCGCTTTGGCGTCGTTGTGCTCATCCCCTCACCACAAACACGCGATAGTGGTCGTCCTCAACCTGCACAGGTCCGTCGACGATCCACACCTCTGCCGTCCGTCCGGCCACCATCGGGGCCACCACTTTGGTACCCCTCGGCACTGCTTCGACCTCATCGAGCCGCAGCGCCAGAATCCGCCGTGGCTCCCTTTTTCCGAACTGCCCACCAGGCGGCTCGACATCCTGGAAGGGCGAGATCCAGACGACCGTGGTCTCGACGGCCGCTTGATCCGGGGGTGTGACTGTGGCCGGCACCCCGAACGCGTCAAAGAACGACGCGACGGGCGGACGCGCATCCATGCCGTGTCCGCCCGTCCCTCGACTAGCTGCCGATCGTGAGCTTCACGACCGCGCGCGGCCGCAGGCAGAGCGCGAGCGGGTTGCTCTGCGTGTGCACCTTGACCGAGCGGTTGAGCTCCTTGTCCTCGACGAGCTTCGCGTAAATCGGCAGACCGACCGTGTTCACGGTCTCGATGAAGTCCGCCGGCGCGAAGTACGTCTTGAACAGGCCGGTGCCTTCAGGAACGACGTATGCCTCGTCGCTGTCGACGAAGTCCACGCCGCTGACCCGACCGCGGTATTCCTCCCAGGTGATGCCGCCGAAGTCGAACCCCTTACGGAGGTCCTGGCGGAGCACCTGCCCCTCGGAGACCGTGAACGACCGTTTGACCTCGGCATGCGCCACGAGCTGGTCGAAGAAATCGGCACCGCAGAAGGCCCGGTACCCCGACACCGACTCGTTGCCGAGCTCCGTCTCCACGAGCCGCTGGATGGCCACCGCTTCGTTCCGGATGTCGGCGCTCGAGTCCAGTAGCGCGATCGAGTACACCTGCTGCGACACGCCGAACTCGGTGAACAGGTCATAGATGACCGTCGAACCGTCGGCGTCCAGGATCTGACCCTTGATGGCGCCGATCCGGAGGTGCTCGAGCGTCACCTCGTGCATCGCGCGCAGGTCCGCCAGGCGTTCGTTCACGATTGCCTGTACAGTCGCGCTCGCGTCCTCGGATCCGAACGCCCGCACGCCCTGGACCTCGTCGGCTTTGATGACCGACTCCTTCTCGAGGTGCGGCACCAGGAAGCTGCGCGCGATGCGCTTCTGCTGGCCAATGGTCGTGGCTGGACCACCCCGCGGACTGATCGGAATCAGCTCGAGCCGACCATCCTTCAACTCGACAACGGCCGTGGTGTTGACGATGCCGCCGCTGCGGAACAGGCCCAACTGGCCAATCCGCCCCGGCTTGAAGGGCGCATTCAGAATGGCGTCCGTCAGCGATACGAGGCTGAAGGCATCGCCGCGAAACACATCGATCATGGTCGCGTCTCCTTGAAAAAGGTTCGGGGTCGATCGCTCTCGAAAGTCGAGGCGCGCGAACTAGTCGCGCGCCTTGATGCCCAACGTCCGCAGGTCGACGTACGCGGCCGTCTTGTCCGCGTCGACGAGGCCGGACGCCCACTGCAGATCCGCCTTGCGGACCTCAGCGTTCAGGTTCACCACGACACCGGTCTTGTCCGCCGGCGAGACGGCCGCGTTGACCAGTTCGCCGTACAGGATGCCGGCGGCCGTTTCGCTGCCGTCCGATCCCGCGTTGTCGTACGGCACGTACTTGCCCGTGGCCGTGAGCTTGCCGAGAACCATGCCCGGCCGGAGCGTGGTCGCGGCCGCCACGGTCACCGTCACGGTGTCGTGGCTCAGGCGCCCGGGCGCCTCCGACAGGATGAACTCGCTGGGGTACTGGCCTTCCGTGAGAGGCGTCGTCATGCGCTGGCTCCTTTGTTCATGGCCGCGTAGACCGCGGCCGGGTCGATCCGGGGTTTGGACTTCGTATTGCTTTCAGGACGGAGGCCGGTGTCGATTTCGACCTTGTCCAGCTTCGCGGTGATAGTGGTCAGGTGTCCCTTGACCGCCTCGACCGTCATGCCGCCGGCGATGTAGCCGGCCGCGAGCTCGGGCTGCTTCGCCTCGGCGCACACCGCGGTGATTGCGTCAGCGCGCTGTGCGGTCGCCACCTTGGCGGCTTTGGTCTCCGCGACCTTGGCTTGGACGGTCTCGAGCGTGGCGCCGGATTCCACGAGGCCCTGCGCAATCTCGAGGCAGCCAGCCGCGGTGCAGGCCTTCAGGACCTCAACGGCCGGTGCCGGCTGCGGCTTGGACGCTTCAGGCTTGAGCCAGCCGTCCACGCGCGCGCGGTATTTCTCCGGCACCGCGAGCGTCTTCGTGGCGCGCCGGTCAATCAGGGCGGCCGCCTTCAGACCTTCGGTCTTCGCCGTGGCAAAGCCGTTTGCGACCGCCTCGTCCGCGTCCATCCAGGTCTCGGCATCGAGCAGCGCGATGATTTCTTCGTCGCTCAGCTCTGAGTGCCACTTGTAGGTCGCCACGATGGCCGTCCGAACTTTGTCGAGGTCGTCCGCCGCCTTCCGCATGTCCTTGGCGGCGCCCATCGCGATCGTCCAGGGGTTGTGGATCATCACGAGGGCGTTGTCGGCCACCGTGACCGTGCTGCCGGCCATCATGATGATCGACGCGGCGCTGGCGGCGAGGCCGTCGACGAACGTCTCGACCGTTCGGCCCTTGGAGAGCTGCTGGTCGCGCAGCGCGTTCGCGATCGTGAGCGCGGCGAAGCAATCCCCGCCCGGGCTGTTGATGTGGACGCGAATCGTCTTGACCGACGCCGGCAGCTCGGCGAGCTGCTTGATGAAGGCCTTCGCGGTGAGCGTTATGTCGACGCCCCAGAACTGGTTGATCATGTCGTCGACCCAATCGCCGATGATGTCGACGATGTGGATCTCCGCGACCGACGGATCCGACGATGCGACTTCCATGCGGAACCACTTCATGCGGGTGCTCCAGTGGGTTCAGTGACCGGATCGGTCACCGGCTTGGCCGCGGCGTTCTTCGGCTGCCGGCCGTCCGAGTCGTATTTGAGATGCAGGTCGTCCGCGCGCTTGTTGTCCGACGCCTGTTCGGTATCAATCGACTGGGCGTCCTCGCCGCGCTCGCTCACGACCGAGCTACGCGACGTGAAGCCGGCGCGGATCGCCGCCTGGTCGGCTTCGACGTCCTGCACCGGGTGCAGGTACGGCCAGCCTTGCGGCATCCACTTCACGCGCGCCCACGGTTCCGGGTTTTCGACGTAGGCCACGGGAATCGGAATGGCGCCGGACAGGAACACGCGGTCCATCCACGCCTGGTAGACACGCCGACAAAACTGAAACGCGATGATGTGGTGCTGCCAGGTCTGAATGCGGCGGCGGAACTCGTGCAGCAGCACGCGCACGACCCGGTCGTTCACGTTCGACATATCACCCGTGAGCACTTCGTACGGCACGCCGGCGCCGGCAGCGACCGCCTGCAGCTGCTGGCGCATGAACGCCGGGTAGCTATCGGGCGCGGCCGGCGGCTCGGAGAACTCGAGCTCCTCGCCTGGCGCGAGCTCCTGGAAGAGACCGGGCTCCAGCGTCAGCATGGGACGGTCTCCCACTGAGCTCAGTGGTTGCCCCGTCAAAGGATGGATGGCCTCGGTCTCTCCCAGGGTCGTCGGCCTCTTCACGAACGCGACGAACAGGTTGGCCAGCTGCTGCCGGAGCAGCACGGCGTCGTCCATGCGGTCGATCTCATTCAGCCGAATCAGGACCGACGTCAAGTGCGGCACGCCGCGGAGCTGGCCCGCGCGCAACGGGTCGTACACGTGGATGACACTGTCCGCAGGAATGCGGCGGAGCTGTGAGAAGTCCGCATCATCAACGTCGCCCGGCCGCGATTGGAAGAACCAATACGCCACGCGCTGCCCGATGGCGTTGAACTCGATGCCGGCCTTGACCTTGTTGCCGCTGGTCGGCACGACGAGGGAATGCGAGTACGGGCAGAGTTCCGGCTCGATCACCTGAATCTGCATCGGCACGGACAGCCCGTCGGAGGTCAGCCTCGGGCGAATCCGGACGAAAACTTCGCCAGCTTCCTTCCAGGTCCGCACGATCTGCGCCTGCTGGCCGTAGAAGTCGAGCAGGCCATCCGCGTCGCTCTCGTCCGTCCACTTGACCCACAGGTCCGTCACCTGGCGCGCGAACGCCGCGTCGTCAGCCTTCGACAGCGGCTTGATCCCGGTCCCGACGATGTTGCTGACGAGCTTGTCAATCGCCTCTTTGCCGTAGCCGTTGTTGCGCACGGCCGCGCGCGATCGATCGCGGAGCGTGCCAAGCGAGCTGAGCACGCCGTTCGGACTGGTCGTCGGCGCCCGCCAGCCGAAGGTGCGACGCGTCTGGACCGCACCAGCTTCGAACGCGGAATTGCGAACCTTCGGGGCTGTGCCGCCGCTGGCGCGACGAGTCGTGCGCGTGGTGCGCGGTGCGGCTTTCACAGGCCGAAACCCTTGCTCGTGACGCCGAAGGCCTGCTTCGGCCGGGACTGCAACGCGTTCAGCTGCGTCTGGAAGTAGGCAATCTGATCGCGGATTTCTTCGAAAGATCGATAGGTCACGACACGATCGGCAAACTGCACCGACCGCTCGTGGCGTTCGAATGCTGCCTCGAGTGCAGTGATCTTTGCCTGAAGTTCGGTCGCGGTGTACGGCACGCGGAAGACAGTGTCGTACCGATCTCTGACGGCCGGGGTTTTCTGGTTACAGAAACGGGTCGCGAAGACGCGCCGCGTCATGCCCCGGTGTGGCGGTTTCAGCACCGCCGACGGCGGGTCTAGACCTGCTCGGCTGAGCTTTGGTCAGGGCCTCGAGCATGAGCGCATGGATCGTCGTCCCCGTTCGAAGCGCATAGATCGCGTATGCGTCGTGGACAGACGCGGGCAGCCGAATCGTGACGCTGCTCATGGGCACGTTCTTCCGCGGCCGCGCCATCAGGCCACCGCCCGAGCGAGCGCCTCGGCCTCAAGGTTCCGCCAGATCCGCACCAGCTCGCGATGGTGCCAGGTCGGCTCCACGCAGAACACCATCCGGCGCAGCGAGGTCTTGACGTGCACGATCCGCGTGACCGCGGCGTCGAAATCCGACCAGCTCGTGTCTTCGCAGTTCCACTCGAGACATGGCAGCTGCAGGAGCCGAAGGGACTCGCCGATCGGCGTCTCGAACACGGCGCCGAGCGCGGCCTGGTTGATGCCACCAAATCTCGAGCGCCAAGCCTGGTGATACACGCGGTCAACGAGCATCAGCTCGTTCATGGCCAGCCAGGCCTCGACGAACCCGCGCGTGCGGGCGGTCACGCGCAGGAACACCACGCCGGCGTTGAACGGATAGATCGCCGATCGGCGCACGGTGTAGGCAAGATCGAAATCGAGCGCCCACACGTCATCCAAGGGACGGAGGATGACGGTGTCCGAGTCGACGAGCGCGAGCAGCTGGCCGTCGCCGGCGGCGCGCACGGCGTCGACCCAGTGCCGCAGCTTTACGGTGTTGGCCAGACTGGCGTCGTCAACGCGCGGACTCGAGGGGCGAGTTGGCGTCGGCAGCGCGGAGATCTGCCGGTCCCACGTCGAGCAGTGCGTCTCGGCGGAGTGCGCGAGAACGCGCGCGAGCCGGTTCCACTGACCATCGCGGTCGTCGCCGAAGTAGCACGACACGAGCCGCGGAATCACGTCGACCAGCGTCGCATGATCTCGACCGGTCGGCCGACCGTCGAGGGGTCATACTGCCAGTTTTTTTCGGCGGAGCGACGGCTTGTGTCGAAGGAAGCGCTCGAGCGGTAGATCGCAGACGTTCACCCACTCGTGATTGCAAGCCTGACACCATCGGTGACGTGCAATCGTGAGCGTCTTCCGGTTGACGTCGGTCTTGGTGACGACGTTCCGAGTGGAGCGGCATGCCTGATTTGGGCACGTCACCGGTAAGTACACCATCGACGTTCACCGGTCGAGATAGCCACTGCGCCCGACGCGCGGCCGCGGAGCCCACGCCGGAGCTGGCAGCGGCGTCGCCGGCGGCGCGCCGTCCGGTGGCGGCGGCTGCGGCATCGCCGCCCTCAGCGCGTCGAGCATCTGCCGAATGTTCGGATTGAACAGCCGCAGCGCGGCCAGGGCGAGCACGGAGGTATCGAGCGCCTCGTTTCGATCACGGTCCTGCACCCACACCACGTGCGTGGCCACACCCGCGCGGCTGTACCGCGTCTCGGGATGTTCCGCGCAGAGCTGGGCGAAGTACTCCTCGTCGACAGTGTCGAGGTGCAGCGGAAAGTGGATGTAGCCGGGCCCGGGCGCCGCGAGCGCAAGCGCCGCCATCACGTCGCTCTTCGCGTCGTCGACGTTGATGGGATACAGCCGCACCGGCCGGGCCGACCGGCCTGAGCGCTTCTCCGACGGTTTGCCGACGATCGGCTCACCGCTGCGGCCGGCAATGCCCTTTGTCGCGAAGATCCGCCGGCTCTGATAGGCCAGCACGAAGTCATAGACCTCGTCGGTCGCATACCCGGAGTCGATGCAGGTGGCGTGAATCGGCAGCTGCGCGCCGCACGCGTGGGTGTACTTCCGGCCGAGCGCCTCGAGCAACGCGGCCCGCGTCTCGGCGTGCTTCGGATTCCCAGGAATCGATCGGACGTCGACGACCCAGCGCTCCATGGCTTGGCCCCACGCCACAACTTGCAGCTCGAAGCGGTCCTCCTGCACGTCTACGCCGGCGGTCAGCGCGACGGCCGAGGCCGGCACCTCCACGTTCTCGCCGCCGTACTCCTCGCGTCGCGTGACCAGGCTCTGCGGATTCATGCGCGACCCTCGGTTCTCCCAGCCTTCCGCCAGATAGGTGTTGATGAACACGCGCAGGCTCTCGGTGCCGCGCTCGCGGCCGGCGAGCCACCGCTCCACCAAGTCTGGAAGCGTGACGGCGCCGAGGGTGGACACCATCGCCGGCAGGTGAAACCCGATCAGTCCGGCTTCCTTCGCCGGCACCGTCGGCCGCCAGACGCCGCCAGCGACCATGGCGCGCCGCATCGGCTCGGTCAAGTGCGCGCCGCATCCGCCGTGCTCCGCATCTGGGCATTCGATCCGAGCCGAGGACGCGGCCTTCTCGTCGAACACCACGCGGAAGTGCTTCGGGTCTTTCCAGGTGATCCAGTCCTGGCGGCCGCAGCTCGGGCACGCCACGAAGTACCGGCGCTGATCGCTGCGCTTGTACATCGTGTCGATCCGGCCGTCGACGAGCGTGGGCGTCGAGACGAAGATCGTCAGCCCGTCGTAGAACGTGCGCGTCCGGTTCTCGAGCAGCTCGGCCGGGTCGCCTTCATCGCCGACGACCGCCGGAAAACGATCAACGTCGTCCCCCATCGCGATGCGGACTGTGCGGCGTGCGAAGGTGTTGGGCGTATTCGCCCCACCCAGGGCGAGATACCCGTTTGGGAATAACTTCAGGGTCAGCGTGCTCTCCGCCTGGCGGCCGCCGCGGCGGGTTTTGCTTTCACTGACGATCGAGTCGAGCGCCGGCGTAGAACGCACCATGTCCTCGAGGCGCTCCTTCGACCACTCCTGCGCGACTTCCTTCGACGGGTGGACCATCAGCATCGGACACGGGTCGTGCTGAATGAAGTAGCCGAGGATGTTGTGCAGGCATTCCGACCCGCCGACCTGCGCGCTCTTGATGAGCGCGATGCGCCGGACGGTCGGCTCGTGAACGGAGTCCATGATGCCACGCAGGTACGGCGTCGTCGCCGTCCGCCAACGCGCGCCCCTGGCCGCACTGGTTTCCGGCAGCCGGCGGTGCAGGTCCGCCCACTCACTGACGGTCAGGTTCGCCGGCGGAGCGGCCGCCTCCGACCAGGCGGCAATCAGACTCGTGCTCATTCAGGCTTCACCAGTTCAACGGAATACGGAACGTACAGCGGGTGCTGGGGCTGGCCGTCTTTCAGTAGTCGCAGTGCCATCGTCCGCGGCGCCGCCAGGATGAGATCTGCTCTCGTCTTCGCGACCAGCGAGAGTTTCTGCGCGCCCCACGCCGCGACCACTAGGTCGCAGCGGTTCAAAATGTCGACAAGATACAAGCCGTTGTCAGGACCAACAGCCTGCGACTCCAGGCCGCTCCGGCACATCTGCGCGATTCGCTTCGGATCCTTGCTTCGCCACGCATACAGATTCAGCATGTAAAGCCAGTCAAAGCCCCATCGCCGCGCGAAGCCAACACACTTCCGAATCGTCGGGTCATCCTTCGCCGCATCCGCCGTCGACGGGTTGAGACCCACAAACGCAACCGACCGCTCACCCATCGACAGGCGCCTGGCCAACCAGTAGCGGTACAACCCATCGCTGCTAACGAAGGCGTCAGTCGTCAGGTATTTCATCCGGCGTCCTCGTTTTGCTTACTCGCCGCACCCGCGTCCTTCACGGCCTTCCATCGGTTGATCTCGTCGCAGATGTCCCGACACAGCGCCGTCATTGGCGGTTCGAACTCTCGCGACACGATGCCGGCCTGCACCGCGCGCCGCGGCAGTGCCATCACCTGAGTCACCCAGCCCTTTATGTAGGCCTGCCCTTCGCGAACCACGACGGCGCGCGAGACCACCTCTCCGCGCTCGCGCTGCAGCTTCAGCTCGTTGAGCTTCGCGGAGGCCTCGTACGCGCGCGTCTGCGCAGCCTCCTTCGCATTCTTCCCCTGGCCCTTCCGCCACCAGTCCATGCAGGCGATGGCGTCATACGTGCTCCGGCGCCCGTGGCCACCCGTCGTCACTACCGGCATGCCCTTCGTCGTGAAGTCCGTAACCGTGTCCGGGTGCACGCCCATCAGCTTCGCGAGCTGCGCCCGATCGACGAATGGAAAGGCCAGCGCGGTCTTCTTCGACTTCTCCGGCTTCTCGCCGGCAGCTGGTTTCGCCGCGCCGTTGTCCGGCGGCTGGTCCGTCATGGCGAGGGCAGCTGGATCCGGATCGACGGATTCTTCTCAGGCCCTCGACACGGACAGTTCGCCGCCCGCGGCGTGTCCTGTGGCAGCTCGTCACCGAAGGCGCGCCGCCAGTGGTAGACGTACAGACTCTCGAGCAGATAGACCCGCCGGCCGGCGCGGCGCAGCGCGAAGTGCATCTGGTGGTCGACACAGAACAGCCCGTCAACGAACCCGCCGGCTTCGCGCCAGGCTGACTTCGAGAGACAAAACAGCACGCCGCCGAACCCCTGCGTCATCGTGATGTCGAGCAACGTCCGCTGAGCGAGGCGGGCCCGGCCGATCTTCCGGTGATAGGCGATGTCGTGGTTATCGAGGTCGGCCTCCTGCGCGCGCTGCCAGGATGCTGCGATGCGGTTCGTGACCGCCACAAATGCGCCGGTGTCCGGGAACGCCGTGACCGCTTCCTCGAGCTGCCGGTACCACTCGCGCGTCGTCAGCATCATGTCGTGGTCGAGGAAACAGGCCCAGCCGTCTTCCGGGACGAGCGACATCGCCTGGTTGTATGCAGCGCCCAGATTGCGGTCGGACGAGAACGGCGTCATGGCGACGATCACGACTGAAACTCCACGGCGGCCACCGCAGCAGCCAAAGGCATCCAGTGGTCGCGGACCCATGGATAGCGGTGATCGTTCAAGACCTCGAGGTCCGCACTGCCCAGCACGACGATGCGGGCGCCGGCGCCCAGCTCGCGCCGAGATGGGCCGACGCCAAACCCCTCGAACCGCGCGTAGCCCGCGCCGTAATACGTGACGAATCCATCGTCCTCAGTCCAGAAGGGAATCGTCGGCTGCGAACGCAGCCAGTAGTTGAGCATCGCCTGGTCAGAACCCACACCGGTTGGCCAAGCGATGAAGGGGAATCCCTTTGGGTCAGCCTGATATCGGCGCCACGCACCGTCCAGCGCACCGACGTCACATAGAACAAAGCTGCCGCTGAAGACGCCGGCATGGCCGACGCGCCACCCGACAATCGGTTCTGGTCGGTCGACGATCGGCGTGATGTCGTCGACGAGCACGACGTCGAGGTCGATCGCCAGCATGCGCCGACCGAACTGGGCTGCCCACTCCCGGCTGTATTGGAACATCCGGCGACGACACCGAAGATCGCCGTCCACCAGCGGCGCGGGCAACGCCACCGGCACAATGTCGCGGTGGAGTCCCGTTGCGTCGTCCGTCACGCAAAACAGGCGATGCTCCAGATGGAGGTGCCGCTCGAGCGCCGCGCGCAGCACATTCACGTGAAGCGGACCGAATCGCGTGCCCCACTTCCAACACACCACGCTCAACATGACGCCGCCTCCGAGCTGACGTCTGCGCGGTGCCATTCGCCGGCGGCGTCGCGGTACTCGACCGCTGATTCGGTGTAGATCCAGATCGAGGCGTCGAACCGCGTGCCGCGGGCGTGCGCGCGCTCGACCCCCCATCCGTATTCGGTCCACGCAAGGCCGACGAAGCGCACCTGATGGACCTTCTTTTGCCAGCCCTGGCCGTCATCGGCACGGACTTCCGTGAGCACGATGACGGGATCCGGCGGACGGTTCGCCGCCATGTTGGCGCGGTGCACCAGGACGTCGACGCTGACCTGATAGCCCTTCGTCATGCGACAAACTTTCGACCACGGCGGCGCCGCGGAGCATTCCGCGCTGGACGTCGAGACTGCGCAGGCGGCGCCGCAGCGGGCTGCGTGCCGCCGGCGTCACTCGCAACGTATTCATCGAGCTCGAACTGGTCTTCGTCGAAGAACATCCGCGCGCGCGGGTGCTGGCGCTGCGTCCGATAGCACGACAGCGCCAGGCGCTTCAGCTCGGGCCACTCCGCATCGACCGGCACACGCTGCCCGAGGCGCACCTTTCCGGCCGCGTCGTACGTGTGGTACGCAACCAGCCGGTCGCCAAACACGGCGGCCGCGACCGTGGCCACCGTCACGTGGTCAGGATGGGAGGCGTTCGGGTCGGGCGCCCACACCCGGGTCGGCTGCAGCCTGGCGTCCACATCCCGCATTTCACGCTCGAGGTCTAGTGCGTCAGCGACGCACCACATGGCGACGTCCTCGACGCCAGCCATCCGCATCGCGGCGCAGCTCTCCTCTAGACGCTCCCCGGTCGAGCCGTAGTCCCGCACGCTGGGAAAACAGATCACGACGCCTGGGCGATGGCGCAGCACGGTGTAGAACGCGAAGAGCGTCTCGTCGTCAGAATGCGGAGCGAATAGGAGAGTCACCGTCTCAATCCCTCAATGAAAAACACGTCGGGCGGCGCGCCGTGCTGGGCCTGAATCAGCACGCCGCTCCGGAACATGCTCGACCTGGCGTTCAGGTCGTAGGCCACGAAGTCGGCCTCCTCGAGGAAATACCGGACGAACGCCGGACTGGTCATGGTCACGGCCGGCTCGGACCCGCGCCAGCCACCCCGCCGCGAACTCTTCGGGTGAACGGTGTCGTCCTCGGTGATACGCACAACGCCGGCGGGTTCTAAGACCCGCGCGAGCTCCGCGAACAACGCCGGCCAGTCAGCCTCGTGGACGTACATCAGGGCGTGCGAAATGGAGATGCCTGCCACCGACCCCGTCGCGATCTGCGGCAGCCCGTCTTCGAAGACCCATCCGAGACTGCGGTCGAGGTTCACGAACCCGGGCATCGGGTGCCAGGACGGCGACCCCGGCGTGCCGCACCCGAGATTCAGCAGCAGAGGGCCGGCGGCCGCCGGCGGCAGGGTGACCGGCAGCCCGGCGTGGTGGCGGCCGTCCCGCCGCTTGCGGTACGTGGCCAAGACATCAGGGATGTAGCGCACCCGGGCATGCGCAGCCAGGCGGTACAGGAAGTGCCAGTCTTCCGGCTGGTGGTCGCTGAACCGAATGTCGTCGGTCAGGACCGCGCGCCGAATGAGTGGCGCCATGATCGGAATGAAGTTGGCGACCGCCAACTGGTCTCGAATCCATCCGCCGAGGTTGCGGTCACCGTACCGGTACTGCTCGGACGCCAGGCGACGCCGGCCGCGGCTCTCGTCGTCGATCTGGACATCGCACAGCACCCAGCCGACGTCGTCGCTGAACGCGGCGAGCTGGCGCTCGACCTTGGTCGGGTCGATCACGTCGTCGGCATCCAGGAACATCACGAACTCGCCGGACGCTGCCGCGAGGCCAGCATTGCGCGCCGCGCTCGGTCCGCCGTGAGTGATGGACACCACTCGAATACGGTCGCCAAACAACGCCAACATCTCGGCGGTGCCGTCGGTCGAGCCGTCGTCGACCACAATGACCTCGCACCGGCAAGTCTGGGCCAGCGCGCTATACACGGCCTCCTTCAAGAACGCCGCGTGGTTGAACGTCGGGATGATGATGGTGGCGGCGGTAACCTGCTGAGCCACCGTACCTTCCGGCGGTGACGCTCCACCGTACCGTCCACCAATTGCGCGTTCGCCGGGCTGATTCACCGCAGACCCCTGGCGACCTGACTTGTTGCTGCCCCTATGGACCCCTCAACGAGGTGTGCGAAACCTGCGCCGTCGCCCACCCGCTTTGCGTGGCAGAGTACAGGGTCCCTCGTTACGTAGAATGACATAACGTGATACGTCGATGCGCGTACCGACATCACCGACTCGATCGATCGCGCGGACCGTACTGATACGGACGCTCTGACTGCTCGCGCTCGCGCGCCACGTTGACGTTCAGCCGACGATCCATGAACCGTTGACCGTTCAGGTCGCCTTCGGCTTTGCGCGCGTCGTCCGCGCTCTCAAACTCCACGAAGCCGAAGCCGCGCGACTTCCTCGTCTCACGATCGAGTGGGATGCTCACACGCACCGGCGCGTGACCGGCGTCCTTGACGAAGTCGGTCAGGTCCTCTTCAGTCGCACTGAACGGCAGATTACCTACGAACAGCTTCTTGTTCTCCATGTTTCCCCTTCCTCAGTCGACATCGTCAGCCACGATCACGTTCGCGAACTTCGGGAGCGACCAGCGGGCCGCACGACTCGCGCCGACGATGGTCACCTGGCCATCAGCCTTCAGCCGCTTCAGTTCTGCGGTGACGTCAGCCTCCCGCGCCTTCGCCGCGTCAACAATCGCGGACTTCTTCATTGGCGCCTGGAAGGCCGTGAGCGTCGACACGATCCGCTCCGTGAGCGATCCGTCGGCCGGCGCCTTCTTCCGACCAGTCACCGTGCGCAGCGCACGTGCGGCCGACGCCGCGGCGCGCCGCACAGTCAGCCGCCCACGGTTGGCCGATTTCGGTGCGCGCTGATATGCGCGCACGATCCGCTCCGCCTCGGCCGGCGAGGCCTCGACCGTCAGTACGACCTGCGCCGGGTCGAACGCGGCGCGCACCGCCGTTAGCGCCGCTCGCTGGTGCTCGAGCCGCTGTGCCGTCTCAGCCACGGCAGCCTCGAGCGCCTGTACGATCTCGTCGGGCTTCATGCCCGGCACCCCTGCCTGCCTGCCTGCCTGCCTGCCTGCCTGCCTGCCTCATGTCAGCTCTCCCTTCGCAATCGCCGCGATAACGGGCGTCTTCGGCGGATGACCACCGCCCTTGCGCCACTCCGTGTACTCAATCGACGCGCGGTGAAATGCCGCGGCGACCTCGAGCACTCCGTGGTCACACAACATGCCGAGCAGGTTCGCCTGGAGTAACTCGCGGCTACGTTCAAGCCAGTCAGCCGCCTGCTCCTGGAGACTCAACGTGTCGGCGGCCATTTGATCCCTCTAATCTGGCCGAGCACGCGCTCACTGTCTGACCAGAGTGGCGGCTGCTGCATCTCAGGCGGCGGCGCGATCGAAGCGATGACGTGCCCAAACACCACCTCCGGCTGGCTGACGTCGAAGTGCAGCCGCGGCGCCAGCACGAGCGTGCGCTTCATACCCTCCATCAACTGGCGCAGGAGACTCGGGCTGCAGCCGCGCGAGGCCACGACGAGGATGTCGATCGCGTCATCATCCAAGTCGAACGGGTGCGCGTATTTGCGAAGGATGGCAAACCGTTCGTCAGCGCCGGGCAGGTCGACGGATATCTGAAGACCAAACCGGCGCCACATCGCTGGATCGAGCGTGTCCTTCGTGTTGGTTGCCGCGAGGCCGATCCCGCGATAGCTCTCAACCCTGCGGAGTAGGACCGTCAGCGCCTGGTTTTGATCATTCAACGCCGCGGCGCCGCGGCCACCCGACGGCGCAATGCGCTTCTGGCTGATAGCGTCGAACTCGTCGAGCAGTAACAGGCAATGCCGCTCGATCGGCTTTAAAATATCGAACAGACTCCCGATCGCCTTTCCGGTCTGGCCTAGATACATGCCAACGATCCGCTCCGATTGGACGGCAATTAGTGGCAGGCCCAACCGCGCGGCCAGGTGGTGCGCCAGCGTGGTCTTACCCGTTCCTGGTGGGCCGTAGAGGAGCGCAAGCCGCCGCGGCTCGATCTTGACCGCGGAGAGCTCGGCCGCGTTATTGATCTCGACCAGCCATTCGTGGATCGCATGTGCAACCGTCGGCGCCAGAATCGGTTCATCGACGTCCTCTGGTCGGAGCACCTCGGCGAACTCCGTGACCGCCTCGAGGGCGCGATCGATACCGTCCTGGCCCTCACTGACCGGTGGACGAGCCAACGATGACAATGGTGTTGGACGCACTTACGCGGCTCCCTGCTGCTGGCTCGCGTTCGAACCGGCCTTGTCGTCCTGGTGACCCTTGTCCGGCGTCGGAGTACGCCGCTGGAACGCGGCCGGCGTATCCATCCCGTTCGACTGCCGCTGCGCACACCAGCCCTCATCCCACGCCGCGCGACACGGATCGCCGGCGCGATACGGGTTGTCGTAGACACGCTGGCCAGCGGCGGCAGCAGCGCCACCCTCTTTTCTGGCCTCCTCGGGGTCCTTGGGTGGAAGGAGCGGTGGCTGCTGCGGGAGCGAAGGCTGGTCCGCATCCGGCGCGTGTGGTGCGCCCTCGTCTCCGGGCGCGGAGCCAGGCGCCGGCGAATCCTGCGGCGGCTCTCCCGGACGAGAAGCTGGCGTCGCGGCCTTACTGTCGAGCCGGCGGCGCGCCTCATCCGTCAACGGATCCCCTTCAAGCATTCCAAGTGCGGCCAGGTAGATCACTTCGAGCGCGCGTCGCTCCTGCCGCTGCTCCGGCGTCATCTTCCGCAGCTTCAGCACGACCTTCAGCGTCCCGGTGTCGTAGCCGTCAGCCTGAGCATGGTCAAAGCGGGCTTTCAGCGCATCGGCAGCGTCCTGCTTCTTGTCCTCGAGCAGCTCGAGTTCTTGCACGTGATACACGAGCCGCTGGCGAGGCGTCCGCCTGTCGTAAATGCTCATCGTCGATCTCCTACGAGAAACCCGTGTTGAATCAGAAACGCCGTCAGCGCGTCGACGCCGCCCATGACGTGCGCGATCCCGCGGTTGAAACACTTCTGCTGAAACCGGAGCTGCGCCTCTGAGGGCACGCCGTCCTCGGCCTTCACTTCGTGCCAGACGCACGTCGGCGTGACGGCGCCGGGCTTCGCGAGCGGCGCGCAGGCCGGCAGGAAGACCCAGAGGTCGCAAATGCCGGGCGTCTGCATCGTCCCCTGGTGGTCGCCGCGGCGCCGGCGCGTGCCGAGCACGTAGATATCCGTTTCGTCCTTTGCGCTGTAATGGCAGCCGATGGCGACGTATAGGGCGATGCAGTCGCGCTGGACGACCTTCTCCGACGCGCAGGCGCGTGGCCGGGGCGCCTGGCCGCGCGCGCGGGCCTTCCGTCTCCCGTAGGCGGGCCGGCCGCAGAACTTGCAGCGGCCGCGCTCATAGAGACAGGGCGTCGTGCACTTCGGGCGCGGCGACGCGGGGGCGAGCGACGGGCGGATCCGTGTCCGGCCGACGACCGTGCGGCCGCGGCGAGGCTCGAGGCCGGCACCGGCGAGGATGGCCGCGAATGGGTTCTGGCGACTCATGATTGCGCCTCGAGCCAGAAGCGATATTGCCCGGCGTCGATCCGCTTGCTGCGCACAATGACCGGCTGGTCGCGCCGGCGGTAATACTGACGCAGAGCCAGGAACGCGCGTGAGCGCTCGGATTCGGACAGCGCCATCTCGCCGTAGCCGCGGTCGAGGATGTCGCGCCGCAGCCCGTCGTAGCGGCCGCGCAGGTTCTTGTTCGCCGCGGCCTTTCCATGCAGCAGGATCGACACGGACTTCGCCGGGCTCGAGGTGCCGCGACAGAGCTGACAGTCCAGGCACGTGGCGCGGTGGCCACCCTCGTCGCTGGCCGGGCAGGCGAACTCATCCGCCCGGAGCGGAGCCGTCGACGGACGCGCGCGGAATGTGCGCCAGCCGGCGGCATGCGCGCGATCCACTTCGCGTTCTGTTTCGCAGCTGGCCATCAGCAGGGATCGGAAGCGCTGGTCGCAGGTCTCCCACTGGTGCGTGTAGCCGACCCAGCCCGAGGCTTGGGCGAGCAGCTGCTCCCAGATCTCGAAGGGGACGAACGCCGGGTCGCCGTAGGCCGTGATGCGAACGGCCTGGTCTTTGAGCGCGGCCGCGCCGGCAGCCGGCTCGAGCTTGGGATAGAACCCGAGCAGGAACTTGCGATAGATACCGATCGGCCCGTTGAACATCGAGACGTAGCAGGTGCGGGTCTCGCCCGATCGATGGACACAATCGCCGCACAACGCGCGGTCGGCGCCCGTCTTGAGCCCATCGAACGGCGTCATGTCGCGCAGCAGCAGCCAGGCCTGATACATCGGGCCTGTCTTCGCGTTCGAAGACAGGCCCGTCAGGATCAGGACCATCGCGTCGCCAGTCACCGGCGACGGGCCTTGCCACGCGATGAAGGCGCGCGTCATGACGCCAGCCCTCCTCGGAACCACGACGTCAACTGCTCGGGCGCCATGCGATAGGCGGCAACGGTCGGCGCATCGCTGGAGCCACAGATGTCGTGTTCGACCGGCACGCCGGCCTCGATGAGCGCATAGACGTCACGGCGCACCGTGCGCTGCGACACCTTCAGCCGGCGCGCCAGCCGGCGCCGCTCGTGCACCTGGCCATCGGCCAGGACACGCAGCAGCGCCAGACAGCGCTTCAGCCCACGCAACCGCAGCTCGCTGCCGTCCATCAGCCGCGTTTGCCTTTCTTGGTCTTCTTCGAGGTGGCCGGTTTCGTCGCCGTCGTCTTTCGGCTGGACTTGGCCTTCGCGGCCGCCTTGGCCTTCTCGTGCTGGCGCGCGAACTTCGTCAGGTCGAACCCGAGCAGCTTCGAGGTCTTGGCAAAGCTGGTGCGGTTCCACGCTTCGTGCGCCACGTGACTCGCCAGCACGATCGCGGTGCAGGTCTTCTCACTCAGGGTCAACCCGAACCGCTGCGAAATATCCTTGAGCTCGTGCGGCTTCAGCATGTCGCGCACGATCGCGGGCGTCAGGCTGGCCTTCAGCAGCGCCGGCACGAGGGCGCGCATCGCCGGCCCCTTCAGCAGCGAATACTGGCGCTGCTGCGCCTGCTGGCGCTTCTGGGCGAGCTCCCATTTCGATGGCTTGCGGTTCTTCGCCGGCGTGGATTCGTCCGACACGTCGTCGTAGGTTGGATGATGCGTGGGGCACTTGCTGTCGCGGCAGATGTGCGTGAACTCGGTCGGGCCACCGTGCACGACCAGGACGCGTTCCATCGACTTGCACGCGGACGGCTTCCCCTCGGTGTATTCCTGTCGGCTGAGGATGCCACCGAGCGCCTTTTTCTCCGCCGGCTGGAGATACCACTCCCGCGAGATCTCAACGATCGGGGTGCCGGCTTTCGCCAGCGCTGGAGCGTCCGCGAGCTCGGGCAGTCGTGCCTGCAGATCCGGATCTGCCAGGTCAGCTCGCACGTGGTCATAGATCCAGTTCTGCAGGCCGGCCGGCGACGCGACATCCTCGCGCAGCGCAGCCCAGTTCTTCGCCTTCAGCCACTTGGGAATCTCGTGCCGGTGCAGATCGAGAAAACAGCCGCGCTCAAAGGCCATCGACTGGACGTCGCCCTTCAGCTTCGCCAACTTCTCCGCGTGCGCGGCGGTGATGACGTCCTCGAGGAAGGCCTCACCCACGATCGGCGGCAACGTCAACAGGCTCAGCCGGCGCTTCACGTAGGACACGGGCTTGCCGAACTTGGCCGCCAGCGCCTCCGGCGTGTACACCTTGTCGACCGTCCGCAGGCGAGCGAAGGCCTCGGCCTCGTCGAGCGGATGGAGGTCGTGCCGGTTCAGGTTTTCGATGCAGGCGATCTCCTGGCACTGCGCATCGCTCAGACCGGCGCGAATGACGACTGGAATTGCAGCGAGGCCCGCGGTCACCGCAGCGGTGTAGCGCCGCTCGCCGGCGACCACGAGATAGCCATGACCGTTCGCCGTCGGCTTGACTAGGATCGGCATGAGGACGCCGTGCTGCGCCACGCTCGCGTTGAGTTCCTGCTGACGCGCATCATCGCGGTGCTTGCGCGGATTCCACGGACCCGGCTGAACCGCGGCCAGGGCGACATGAGCGAAATCGGCCGGCGTCGGCGCCGGGGCATCGGATGGCTCGGATTTCGCCGGCGGGTCTTTCGGGGCAGTAGCAGTTCTGGACATGGGCACTCCTGAGAACACGGGTTAGTCGGTTAGTCGTTGCGATCGGCCGCGGCTGGGCACCATCGGCCGCGCCGACGCTCAGACTCCAGTCGCGCGAACTGCCGTTCGATTTGGGCCGTTTCGGCGACCGCGGCCGCAGACCTGACTGCCGCGCGCATTTCGCGGGCCTCCGCCCGCAGCGCTCGGGCTCTCGCGTGTTGCCGGCCGTCTCGGGCCGCGCGCGCGACGTGGCGACACGCGCGACAGAAACGGTTGAACGAGGCGTGGGCGCAGAGGATCGGCGCCATCACCGGTCGCCTCGGTCGCCGGCCGCGGCCGCGCGCGGATCGAATCGCGTGGCCACGTCGCCGAGTTTCGAGAACGCGACGACGGGCCGCGGCGGCGTGACGTAGACGCGCTTACTCGCGACCGGCGGCGGCGCCGGCGTCTCGCGACGCAGGCGTTCCTGCTCGAGCCGAAACTGTTCGAGGTCGATCTCCGCGGCGTTCAATGGAAACCCCGCGAGCTCAGCGCAGCTGGCACACCGCTGCAGCTGGTGGGTGGTCATCAACGCCACCGGCGCACCCGCGGGCACGGGCTGCAGGCAGCGGCCACAGACCGTCTCCATGACCAGGACGGTCCAGGTCATCCCGCCCTCCGCGCACGCGCGCCGACGACGCTGTCGACAATCGTCCCGAGCTCCCGGGCGTGCTCCCACTCGATGCCGAGATCCCGCGCGGCGATGGTCTTCAGCTCGGTGAGCAGTTCCGAGTCCACCGGCCGCCCGTCGAGGTCGACATACGGCGGCCCGCTCTCGATGAGCGCGTGCACGGCGGCGAGCAGGTGCGTGCGCCCTTGCCCGAGGCTCATCTGCGCGACACGGGCGCGGCGCGCGCCGCGCGGCTCTTCTGGCTCTACGTTCTTCATGGGGACGGGCCGGGTCGGGTCGGGATACTGCAGGTCGAGACTAGATAGAAACTGGCTACCGACGTGGTCGGAACTAGTTCCAATCACGTCTTTCTTCACAGCCGGAAGGAGGGGCATCCCCGCCTCAATGGGCGTCCGGCTCCCTTTCCGATTGTTGCAACGCAGGCAACACACGACCACGTTCTCAAAGCTGTTCGCGCCGCGCGGCTGAACATGGTCGTAGGTGCCGCCCTGCTCGCTGCGACGGTCTTTCCAATTCACCACGCGCCCGCAGTACCGACACTGATTCCCGTCTCGCTCCCGGATGGCCTCAATGAGGCCAGGGATGCTGTAGAGCTGCTTCCGTCGGACGTCCCACTCGCGCTTGGCTTTGATGTCCGCCGCGGCGGGGTTCCACTGCGTGAAGTCGTGGAGCCGGATGCCATCAGCCTCCTGGTGGGCCAGGCCGGCCGAGACGAGGGCGGCGATCACCTCGCGGGGCTTCGGCTCGACCCTGCTGTGATCGATCTCGAAATCAGGAAAGAACCCGTCGGTGAGTTGATCGGCGGAATACAACGCCACCTCAAGCCACAGGGCAACCACGCGCCCGAGGGCACGTCGACCGCCCAACGTCGACGCCGCGGCCCTGACCTTCGGGTGCCGAATGAACCGGTCGTCGACCTTGAGCCACATCAGCCGCGCTCCGAACGGGTATTCACAATCTGGTGGAACCGCTGCAGGAAGAGATGCCGCGCCAGCTCGGGCCGGTGCGCCGGGATGGCTGGATGCGTGCCGGCGGCGACCGCGTGCGCGGGGTCGCTGTTGAGGACCAGGTCGCGCAGCTCGACGTGCAGCGCGAGCATGTCGGCCTCCTTCACCGCCGGCGGCTCGATCGGGTCGAGCCCGAAGCGGCGGTAGATCAGCGCCTGCAGCCGGGCCTCCGCGGCCCGGTACTGCTCGAACGCGACGGTGTGCTTGATGGGCCGCGCGACGTCGCCCAGGTAAGCCTCGGCCGCGTCGTGTAGCAGCCCGTACAGCGCGAGCGGCGCCGGGCACAGGCGCGAGACCACGACCGAGTGCTGCGCCACCGAGTAGAACCACCGCGTGTGGCCGGTGAAGCGGCAAAGGTGCGAGAGCCCGTGGGCGATGTCCTCGAGCTGGATCTCTGTCTCGAGCGGATCGAGCGGCCAGAAGAGCTGGCCGGAGGCGACGCGGATCGCTTGGAGAGGCGGACGGCGATCGATGACCGCTGCGGCGACCGTCTTCATCGCGCATCTCCTGCCACGGCGGAAGCCTTGTGGTGTGCCGGTGGTGCCGACAGCGCGGCGTGGACCGCTCGCACAGCAGCCTCGACCGCCTGACGCCGCGCGAGTTTGTGTTCAGGAGCGTCACTCGGTTTCAGGAGCTGGGCCTTCCGCAGGCGGTCTCGCACGTCGTCGGGCACCCAGCGCCAGTGCTGCGCGCACATGAACTCGACAGGCGCGTCGTCACGCACGCGGAAGCTGACGGCGCACGCACCGATGGCGCGCATCAAACACGGCCGGACGGTGATGACGTTCCGGTGGACGTGAGGATCCTGGGCGAGATCCTTCGGCCGTCGCTGGGCCTGCTGGATCCGGTCCGTCAATGAGCCACGACACTTCGCTGCGCCCATCACGCCACCTGCCGTTCGAGCGAGCCGGCCTCGCGAATGGCCACCGGGTGCGCCTTCGCGCCGGTCACGCGACACGCACGCACTGGCAGGAGCGTGAGCACCCCGCCGCCGCGGCGCACCTTCGTGCCGTCCGCCAGGCGCACCACCTTGCCGCGCACAAGCTCGGTCAGACGGGGCGCCACCAGGCGGGGATCGTTGCGGGTGATGCGCTGGCGTTTGAACATGAACTCTGTGAGCTCCGCCGGCGTCGGCCAGGCCATCGATTTGTTCCGGTAGTACGCGAGCGCGGTGACGACTTTCCAGGTGCGGCGATTCGCCGAGCCCGAGGCGCGCAGGCGTGCGTAGACCTGACGGGACACACGACGCACGACCTTCCACGGGCGTTCTTCGCGCGCGACGTCGACGAGCAGAGAGAGCTGCGTCATCGGCCGCCCTCGCCGGTTCTGGCACCGCCCGCGCGGCGACGGACGTTGATGTCGACGAGTTCTCCGGGCCCGGCGGACGCCTTACGCCCGCGCATCCGACTGGCGGCCGTCCCGATCGAGGTCACGCGCTTCTGGTCCTTCACCGCGCGGTCGACCATTGGCTGCGCGTGGCCGCACCGGTCGCAGACCAGGTGCAGGACCTCGAGCTTCGTGCCGGGTAGCCGACGGCGTTCGCGATACATGCGCGATGCGCCGGTCCGATCGGTGTGCCGGCACGGCAGCACGCGCGCGGCGAGCCGGCGAAGCCAGGCCCAGCCGATCACGCGTCCCTCCGAGCCGGCGCGAACCGTAGGGCGGCGTGGTAGACCTCGAGCGCGTCAGTGAAACCCGGCAGCACGCTCTCCGCGGCCGCGGCCGCGCGGGCGTGCGCCGCTTCGTCGAGGCGCTGGATCGCGACTTCGGAGGCCTCGTAGTAGGCCTGACGCGCCGGCACGGACAGCGCTTTGAACAGCGGCTCGAGGTCCTCCTCGCGTGCGACCTGCCCCGGCAGCTGCAGGAGCCGGGTGTGGAAGAGCGCGACGGCGATCAGGTGCGCTTCGAACGACAGCCGCAGGCCCACGGCGATCCCCGAGGTGGGGGCGGCGGTGGAGTCCCCGCGAGCCGCGGACGTCACCTCCACCGCCGGCGCGTCGGGCTGGGGACGTGCGGGGGCACTCGGGCGGCCGCTGATGGGCGCCGGCAGTGTGCCGGACGTGATCGGCTGACGGGCCGCGCGCAAGGGCGTAGGGACAAAGGTGAGCAACGACATTGGAGGCCTTACCGGACAGTGCGTGACGGTGGCAGCGGCAGCAGACGATCCGAGAGGCGCGCGAGCGCGCCCGGGAAGAAGAACTCCCAGGCCGGCGCGACGACGTAGAGCCAGAGCAGCCAGGCGGTCAGGCCCGCACCGGTGATAGCCCAGAGGACGATCACGATCTCAAGGACGTTTTGCACACGGCCTCCAGTCGCTCGAGCCCAGTGGGCGCTCGAAGCAGCCATTGCGAATGACGCGGCTCTCGGACTGCAGCTCGATGACCTCGACCTTGCGCGCCTCGTCGCGCAAGACCGCGAGCACGAATGGGCCGCCGTTGTTGAGCTCCCCGTTCAGCTCGAGCAGCCGCTGGACGAAGCGGGGGGTCAGGAAGAGTTGGTAGTCGCCAATCATCGGGAACTCCGAACAGGCAGCAACTGAGGTTGGGCCGCGGCGGGTGCGCTGGCGCGCGCCTGCATCCAGCGGGTGTTCGACTTCACCGCCTCCACGCTCGCGCCGGTGAACCGGCGCTGGCGGCCGAGGCGCGGCAGCTCCACAATCGCCAGCTCGCGGGCCGCCATCAGCCGCTCGAACGTTCGCCGGCTGATATTCAAGTGCCGCAGCACGTCGGAGACGTGACACGTCGCCGGCACCGGCTCGCCCACGATCGCGGGCGTGAGGGCGCTCATGAGCGAACCTCGCCGTCAGTCGGACGGCCCATGTGCGCGACGTGCTCGCAGTCGCACGGCCGCGGCGGATCGAGGATCGACAGTTGCGTCAGCGCGGTCCCAGGCCTGGCGCAGCCGGCATGGCTGGCAGTGACGCAGGCCGAGCACAGGAAGAACGTGCCGTAGCTCGTCTTCGCTTGATGCGTCGCGGTGCGGCCAAGGTAGATATGCATCAGCCGATGTCCTTGATCCGCAGCGCGAACTGCTCGACCAGATCGCCGAGCGATCGGGCCGCGCGCGCCCGCTTCGCTTCTGGCGTGTTGCCGCGCTTCTCGTCGACGACCTGGTTGTAGGTGTGTTCGAACTCCGGACACGCGAGGCTGAGAGCGGTGAGCCAATGCCCCGCGAAGTTCCGGCCTTCCTTGCCGTTCAGCGCGTCCGACATCGCCGACGCGGCCGTGCCGCAGATCTCCGCCATCGCGTCGACCGACAGCCCGATCCGCGCGCGGGTCTCCTTGATGTTCGCGAGGAACTCCTTTTTCACATCGATTCGCAGGGGACGTGAATCGGTGTGAACCGGCAGCCCATCGACGCGGCGCGCGTGTGAATCGCTGCGAACGCTTTTCTCGGGCGTTCGCTGATCCAGATCAACAACGATGTCAGTAGCGCGACGCTGCGGATGAGCCATGGCTAGGCAACCTCAGCAGACTGTCGAGATGGAAAGAGGTCCTCAATCGAGCAGCCGAAGAAATCGGCGAGTGAATGAGCGAGATCTGTCGAGACTGACTTGTAGTCGCCGCGGACCAGTGCGCTCATGCGCGGTGCAGCGATGCCGGTTGTTTCGCAGGCTTCCACTTGTTTCGAGGTGGTCAACGCAAACGCAACGCGGAGGCGGTTCGGAACTGACTCGGCAGGGATGGCCCGGAGGGCGGCGAGTTGTTCGACCGTCAACTTCATGTTGAAGCCAACTCTAGGCACCCAAAAGTGTCATGTCAAGCTATTTATTAGCTTGAACTGCACTATACAAGAGCAGTTTCTTGCTAACTAGTTGAAGCTCAATGACTTTAGAGCTTGAAAAAATATCGTCAGGGACTATCTTTCAGGCGGTGCCAAGCTTCGGAGAGAACGTCCGTGCGCTCAGGCAGAAGCGCGGGCTGAAGGCCAAGGACCTGGCCGATGCCGTTGACGTCAGTCCTTCCGTGGTTTCTGCGTGGGAGAACGATCGCAGCGGCCTTCCAGAGACGCCCACGCTCTTTAGGCTCGCGAAGGCGCTGCGCGTCTCGATCGACGAGTTACTTTCCGGCCTGGACGCGGAGTATGACCTGATCCGTCACACGGGTACGGGACAAGAACATGAACCCGAACTGATCGACCGCGACATCACGCGCGGGTACAAAAAGAACGACGTGCCGGTGGTCGGCGACGCCGAAGCTTCGACGAATGGAATCATCCAGTGGGACAACGTGGGACTGGTCCGAGCAGAGATTGAAGCCTGGGTCTCGCGGGCCTTCAGCGACGGGGATCCAAAGGCCTACGCGCTGCGCGTGCGTGGCGACTCGATGGTGCCGCGCTACTTTCCAGGTGAAATCGTCATCGCGCAGCCGAGGATCCAGCCGCGAGACGGCGACTTCGCGTGCGTGCAGCTCGCGAACGGCGAGCGCCTGGTGAAGCGCGTGTTCCGAACATCGAGCGGCTGGGTGCTGCGATCAATGAACGAGGCCTATCCGCCGCGCGAGGTCTCGAACGAAGAAGTGCACGCGGTGCACGTGATTCGGCACAGCGTGGCGCGGATGTCTTGAGCTGCCAGGAAACAACGGAGGCGCACTAGTGGGTTTCTTGATGGCGATGTGCCTACTCGGCGCGCTGCTGCTGGGCGGCGCGGCGCTCGTATTGAGTTCACAGGCCACGCTCGGCGCGACGCTCGCCGGGCTCGCGTGCCTGGCCGCGATTCTGGCCAGGATTGCGCAAGCTGAATCCCAAGCCTCAGAAGCCAAACAGCGCGCCACTGGTGTCAGCGCCGAGCAAATCCGGTGCCTGGCCTGCGGCGAAGTCTCCGCGCAAGGTCCACGCAACTGCCCAAAGTGCGGCCACGAGTACTTCACACCAGTAACGAAACCAGGAGCTATCGCATGAGAACGATCGGATTGTTGTTCGTTACGCTCGTTGCGGCCGTGCCAACCCTCGCGTGGCAGGATCCGCGGCCGTCGACGACCGTTGCCGTCCCGGGATCGGTCAAAGGCACCCTCGACGACAAGGACGAGCGGATGCCGATCGACATCGACAAGGGCGCCAAAGGTGGCCCGGTGGACTCAATCGCCTTCCGCCTGAATCAGCCATCGCGCGTGTATCTGATGCTCGAGTGCGAGCAGTGTCTCCCACGCCTCGTGCTCATGGACGGGGACGGGGTCGCGCTCAAGAAGGACACCCTGCAAACGTCAAGGCCAGCACGCGTCAAAGCCGACCTGAAAACTGGCGACTACGTCGTGAAGGTCGGCAGTGTCGTCGCCCGCGGCGGATCGTACGCGCTCACTGTCAGCAACACGGCGGAACCGGAAGCCACGTTACTCGTGTTCAACTATGTGAAGGCCGGGATCGTCAAGGGCGGCAAGTCGGTCCAGACCCGCGTCACCGTCCGCGTCGGGTGGAGCGGCGTCACGCTCCAAGAGGCCGACCACCCAGAAAAGGTCCTGAGGACGATCCCCTTCGCTGACGTCGTCGGCATCGATTCCGCGACGACGTCGACCTCGAACATGACAGCCGCGGTGTTGTTCGGGCCCGCCTTCGCGCAATCCGGCCACCAGCAGTGGATCACGATGCGCACCAGCGCCGAGACCGTCACGCTGCAGGTCGAGGCCAAGGACTATCCGCTGGTGCTGTCCGAGCTCCAGAGACTGACCGCCAAGAAGTAGATGACCGCCTACGTCTTCACGATCAGCTCGCTCGAGACGGGCCGGACACTGGGCGCCGCGGTGGTGGCGCCGCAGGCGCGGTACGCGTCGATCGCCTGGCGAGGGGCGGCGCGGATCGAGCGCTGGTTCCTGCCGCCGGCGAGCTGGCTGGCGGTCGAACGGGCCGGCGCTGAGCAGCTCGAGGCCGGGCCGCTGCCGCACGACTCACCCTTCGTCCAGGCGCTCCGGCTGCCCAACGACCAGGTGCTGCAATACCTGAGCGTCGAGCCGGTCGGCGCCGCCGGCGGGCTCATCCACGTCGAGGTGCTCGACGCGCGCCTGCGGGCGGCGGCCGCGGCGTTCGGGGCGCGGGTGGAGCTGGTGCCGTGAGCGACTTCGTGGTTTCACTGCTCGTGAGCATGGCCGGAGGAGCATTCGTGGCGCTCATTCTGATGGCCAAGCGACTCGATCAGATCCACGCGATTCTGGTCCGGATGCTCGAGCAGCTACCCGAACGCAGGCCGACCGAACAGGAGTTGGGAAGAAAAAAATAATGGCAGCTGAATCGAAGGTTCGACGGTGAGCGAGAATCCGCAACTGGACCAGGAGACCAGGTCCAGAATCCTGCGCGAGGTGGCGGCCGAATGCAGCCTGCTGATCGATCCGCAGATCAAGCTGCAGGCCTCCCTGTTTGACAAGGCAAAAACCTACTCGAACGTGGTGCTCGCTGTGGGATACGCGGGGTACTTCGGCGTCTGGTCCTATACCAAGCCATTCCTTTCACGCCGCCAGTCGATCTGGACGGCGATCCTACTGCTCGCGTCATTGACGACCTATGTCCTGTTCGAAGTCCTTGTCATGTTCGTGACCTCACGGTCAATGCGATACAAGGCGAATGAGCTCTTCAAAATAGATCCAGCCACCACCGATCCATGGGATCTGCCGGGCCGGTTTGCGGCCTTTGAAACCGAAGGCAACCGGGCGCTCTTACGGTTCGCGCCGATGTGGTCGACCGTGTATGTCGTCGCGGTCGGGACCGGCCTCGGCGGAGTGCTCGTCATGCTGTCAGGGCTGTTTTGGCAGCTGACCCACTGAGACGAGCCGTGACCACCGAAAGAGGAAACGCGCAGGTCAAGATCGTCGCCCGCTCGAGCGCGCCGGGGATTGTCCGCGAGGGCAAGGGCTGGCGCGTGTTCGTCCGCGTCCGCGTGCCCGGCACGAAGACCGGGTCGAAGCTGCTCTCGATGCGGTTCAAGCGCAGCGCGACGCTGACAGAAATGAAGCAGTGGCGCGAGGCCCAGCGGGTCAAGGCGCGCGAGCAGGCCGGGCCCGCACCGGACCCAGGGACGTTCGCCGCAGACATCGAACGCTATCTAAAGCAGGTCGCGGCGATGCCCACGATCACCTGGCGTCGGCGGGACCTCGAGGCGTGGCGCGAGGCGTGGGGCGATCTGGCGCGGTCGGAGATCACGCGGGACATGATCCGTGGGCAGCTGCAGGCATGGCGGGCGTTCGGACCAGTTGTCCGGTACGTGCCGCGTAAGAAGGAGTGGCGGAAGCTGCAGAAGCCGCTGTCGGCCTCCGCGTGCAACCACCGCCGGACGGCCCTGCTTCACCTGTGGAACGTGCTCGACGGCGACGGCGCCGCGAACCCGGTGCGCGAGGTTCCACCGTTTGAGGAGCCAGCGGCGGCGCCGCGGGCCAGAGACATCGGGTTCCTCGAGGCGGCGATCGCGCGGATGCGTAACTCAAAGGACCGGGCGCGCGCCGGCGTCCTGCTGTGGACCGGGATCCGGGGCAACAGTGAGTTGGGGAAGATGACGGCCGAGCACGTGAAGCTCTCGGCCGCGGAGTGCCACGTCCCGACGGGCAAGGGTGGGAAGCGGTTCCGGTTCGTCCCGCTCAACGCGAAGGGCATCGCCGCCTGGGAGGCCTTCGCCGCGGCGAAGGCGTGGGGCGAGTACAACAAGAACCTGCTCCGGAAGTCGTTCCAGCGCGCGTGCCGCGCTGAGGCTCGAGCTCGTGACCCAGAGAACAAGACACCGGAGCGCGTGCGGCCATACGACCTGCGGCACTCGGTAGCCACCGCCTACCTGCGCGCCGGCGCCGACCTGGCCGACGTGCAGGACCTGCTCGGTCACACGACGCCCCGGATGACCCGGCGCTACGCGCCGCTGCAGCGGGCGAAGCTCGTCAGCGCGGCGAAGGCGCTCGAAACGTAAGAGAGAAGGAGAAGGAGACCTCCATGCCTGCGAGCAGGAAAGTACCGGTCCGAGATCTCGCACTGGACTTGAAAAACTTCAGGACGATCCATCAGGAATCTGAAGTCACAGCAGTCGAGGCCATGATCGCGACCAGTCCCGATCGATTCTGGGCGTTGGCAGACAGCCTTCATCAAGACGGATATCTACCGACCGAGCACATCATCGTTCTCAAAGAACCATCCGGTGTGCTGCGGGTCAAGGAAGGTAACCGTCGCGTGGCGGTCCTAAAGCTCCTACATGGCATCATCCCGATCGACGGGCTCGACGTACCGGCCAACATCGCCGCGGCGGTCATTTCGATACCTGAGAGCTGGGCTACCGAAAATGAGAGCGTGCCGTGCACGATCTTTGACGCGAAGGACGCTGCGACGGTCGACCGGATCGTACGACTAGCCCACGGCAAGGGCGAAAAGGCCGGTCGAGACCAATGGAACACAGTGGCGCGCGCCAGGCACAATCGCGACCATAACGGCGTCAGCGAGCCCTCGCTCGATCTCCTTGAAAAATACCTCGACAAGGGCAAGAACGTCACCGCCGACCAGAAGTCACGGTGGTCAGGAATGTATCCAATCACGGCGCTCGAGGATGCGATGAAGAAGCTGGCGCCACGCTTAGGCTCGGCCAGTGCGCCAGCTATGGCGACCCAATACCCCTCAGTGCCGTACCGGGATGGGCTGGAACGGATCATCCACGACATCGGGTTGGAGAGATTGCGGTTCGATGGAATCAGAAACCGCGACGTTGATTTTGCAGCCCAATACGGCATTCCGCCACTTCGACCGCAAAACACAAAGCCTGGAACCCAATCGACAAGCACCGCGACGGCCGGCAAGAAGGCCACCAAAACGAAAGCTGGAGCGGCCACTACGACGCCAGGGGCGCCGAAGGCCGTCGCGGTGACAGACCCGAAGGGCGTCAGAAAACTGCTGCGAGAGTTCACTCCACTTGGCAATGGCCGAGAGAAGCTCGTGAACCTTCGGGACGAGGCAATCGCACTGGATCTTGCAAAGACCCCGTTCGCTTTTTGCTTCGTCCTGCGGAGCATGTTCGAGGTGTCAGCAAAGGCGTACTGTCAGGACCATCGTTCGAGTCCCACCGGACCGAAATCACGGAAACCGGACGGCCAAGACCGACACCTGGTCGATGTGCTCAGAGACATCACGACCCATCTGACGAAAAACAAGACCGACAAGGAAAAGGTCAAGCTGCTGCACGGTGCCATGACCGAGCTGGGCAAGCACGATGGGATTCTTTCGGTCACATCAATGAATCAACTCGTTCACAACCCGCGCTTCTCCGTTGTTCCGCGCGAGGTCGCGGTCTTGTTTTCGAACATCCTGCCGCTCCTCATCGAAATGAACAGTTGACACAGGCGCTAGACTGAAACGCAGTGTCACTTTATCGAACGCCGCTCCGGTACCCGGGTGGCAAACAGCGGCTGGCGCCGTTTGTCACAGAGATCCTCGAAGCCAACAACGCCGACGGCTGGAACTATGTTGAGCCGTACGCGGGCGGCGCCGGCGTCGCCATGGAGTTGCTTGTCGACGAGCGCGTTGGGCACGTCTACCTGAACGATTCCTCGCGACACATCTACGCGATCTGGAAGAGCTTGCTCACCGACCCCGAGCTGTTTTGCCGGCGAATCTCGAGAGCGTCGCTGACTCTCGAGTCGTGGCGGCGGCATCGAGAGGTGGTGCGCCACCCGACAGACCACGACCTAGATCAACTTGGGTTCAGCACGTTCTTTTTGAACCGTTGTAACCATTCAGGCGTGCTCACTGCTGGAGTTATCGGCGGCAAAAGCCAGAAGGGAAAATGGCGCATCGACGCGCGATTCCCGCGCAACGAGCTCATCCGTCGAATCGAGGTCATTGCGAAGCTCGCGTCACGCATTACGGTCAGCAACCTCGACGCAGAGAAGTTCATCGTCGCCAAGGTGAACAAGCTGTCCAAGCGCACACTGGTTTACTGCGATCCACCATACTTCGCGCGCGCCAAACGCCTGTATCTGAACATCTACCAGCCCGAGGACCATGGGCGGCTGGCGAAAACGATCCAGACATCGCTCAAGCGCAACTGGCTGGTCTCGTACGATGCGCACCAGGCAATTCGCCGGCTTTACGCTGGCCGGAAGCAGTTCTCCTACTCACTCAGCTACAGCGCGATCCGGGCCTACGCCGGCAGCGAAATATTTATCCTGTCCGATTCTCTAAAGCTGCCAAAGACGTCGGCGACCAAGTACATCGCGAGCGGATTGGCGCGAGCGTGATCGGAAAAGTTACCGGGGCGAGTTACCACGGTTTCTGTAACTCCTTGTTACGACCACGAGTTACACCGACTTGTCGTCTGGCCTGTCACGCCAGAGGTCGCGGGTTCGAGTCCCGTCGACCCCGCCATTTCATTAGTCCGGGGGCGTTGCCCCCGGACCCCCGACACGCTCACTCGCACGATTCGTCCGCTGGATCGACACGGACAAATCGCGCTCCGTTAGCGTGCCTCGCGCCCGTTGGGCGCTCGGTGAACGCTCGCGCGCGTTCGTCGTTCCCCTCGTCGTTCCCGTTCGCTCACGTTCGTTCCCGTTCGTTCCCGTTCGTTCCCCACCCATGTCTCCCCGCCTGACTGTCGCCTTCGCCGTGTTCGTCGAGGGCTATGACCCTGAACGGCCGACCGATCTGCGGCGCATGACGACGGGCATTGGCGGGTGGCGCGCCGAAGCGCCGCCGACGGTGGCGTTGACGCTGGCACTGGGGCTTTGGAATGCCGGCACGGACGGTAAAGTCACGTGCAAGCTCGGCGTCCGGCGACCCGGCGAGGACGTGCATTACATCGGCGAAGGCGAAACGACCGTGAATGATCCCGGCGAAATGGTCGTCCTGCCGCTCAAGATGACCCTGACTTTCGATCGCCCCGGCACCTACTGGGCGATCGGCGAATTCGACGGCGAACGTCTCGTCGAAGTGCCCTTCACAGTCACGGCCGAAGAGGGCCCCGCGTTCAAATAACCGTCTCACACCTTCAACATCAATATCCCAATCGCCGCCCCCAGCCCCGCCATCGCCTGATACTCGCGATTGGCCATCACTCGCGCGAGGCTGAACGACCGCGTGACCGGTGCCGCGCGGCCTTCGCGATAGGCGGAGTACTCGCCCGTGAACTGCCGATCGAGCAAAGCCTCTTCCATCCGCATCGCGGCTACAAACGTCGATCCGACATAAATCGTCGCGATCGCGACCACCCAGATCGATTGGCTGGCCATCGAAAAGCCGGCGGCCATGATCGCCGAGCCCAAATACAGCGGATGACGCACGAAGCGGTACGGGCCGCTGCGCGTCACTTCCCTGCCCTTCTCGATGTGCCCCGACGCCCACACGCGCACGGCTTCACCCAGCAGCGCGACGCCGCCGCCGATCAGCAGCGACCTCGCCGTGGGATGCGCCAGGACAAGCGCCACGGCTGCGCCAAGAAATCCGAGCGGCACGCGCAGACGCGCCAGGAGCTGCCAGCTCATGGCCTGCGATCGCGCGAGCCTGCGCGCGTCAGCCGCTGATCGATCGCGCGCGTGACTTCGTCAACCGTGATCGTACCCAGGCACCACTCACTGACGTCTCGCCGGCACCGGCGTTCGTAATGGCAGTCGCACGCCTCGTACCGCGAGATGGACACATCGTCGGCCGACCATGGACCGTTGCGGCCGGGCGTGGTGGGGCCGAACAGGGCGACGATGGGCACGCCGAGCGCGCCGGCAATGTGCAACGGTCCGGTGTCGCCAGACACCATGAGCGATGCGGGCCGGAGCAGCGCAATCAACTCGTGCAGGCCGGTCGCCGGGGCCAGGTGTGCGCCACCGCCAGCCGCATCGACGACTGCACGCGCCTCATCCTGTTCGCCGGGTCCCCAGAGCACGACGGACTCCATACCGTGCCGGCTGCGAAGGTCACGCGCGACCCCACCCAACTTGCCCGGCGGCCATCGCTTGTTCGGCCACGCGGCGCCCGGATTGAGGACGGCAAATGGAGCGGCCACGGTCGCGAGAAAACTGGCGATGACCGGGCTCTCGACCGGCGCGATCGGAAAATCTGATGGGGTCAGACCGGGGTCAGACCGGGGTCGGAGCTGTGTCTGACCCCGGTCTGACCCCGGTCTGACCCCAAGAGAGGCGGCCAGCTCGAGGTTCTTGCGAATGACATGCTGGCTGTCGTCCACCGTCACGCGTTCGCCGTAGAACGGCGCGGCCAGGGGTTCGCGCAAGCCAGCCCGATCGAACCCGACGACGCGACTGGCGCCGGACAACCGGGCCAGGGCCGCCGACTTCAAGAGGCCCTGAAAATCGAGTGCGACATCGTAATGTTTCGCCCGCATCGTCCGCCGCGCTTCGAGCCAGGCGCGGGCGCTCCGATCGCGCAGGACGATGAGCGACGACACCGCCGGCACGAGTTCCAGGAACGATCGATGTGCGGCATCGACGAGCCAGTCGATTTCCGCGGCCGGATACGCGCGCCGGATCGCCGCCACGGCCGGCAGCGTGTGCACAAGGTCGCCGAGCGAGCCGAGCCGGACGATGAGAATGCGGGAAGAACGAGGCCGGGACTCGTTTCCGGGTGAACCGTCAGGAAACGAGTCCCGGCCTCGTTCTTCCCGCAGTTGCTCGAGCAGCCCTTTTGTTGAGTGGTCCTTCGGGTCGCCGACGATCGCGATCCGGCCGCCGTAGGCCTTCACGGTCTCGCGCTCGGGCACCGTGTCCACGGTGTAGTCGGTGCCCTTGCAGTGGACGTCCGGCTTGATGAGATTCAGCAGCCGCTCGACGGAACGCTCGCTGAACAGCACCACGTAGTGGACAACGCGCAGCGCCGCCACCAGTTCAGCCCGCGCCGCGGCGTCGAGAATCGGCCGGCCCGGTCCCTTCAGCGCGGCCTCGGACGTATCGTCGTTGATGGCGACGATCAGGCGATCGCCCTGCTGCGCCGCGCCTTCCAGATAACGCACGTGGCCGACGTGCAGCACATCGAAGCAGCCGTTGGCAAAAGCAATCGACCGCCCCGCGTGCCGATCCGCGGCGACGAGCGTCAGGAGCTCGCTATCAGTGACGACCTGGCCCATGCGACAGGAATGAGCTTACCGCGCGATCGAGGCCGCGAGTTCCGCGCGGCTGACCGTCGCCGTCCCGCGCTTCATGACGACGAGACCGCCGGCATGGTTCGCGAGGCGGGCCGCTTCGCCGAACGACCCGCCGGAGGCCAGCGCCAGCGCGAACGTGGCAATCACCGTGTCGCCCGCTCCGGTCACATCCGCGATCTGATCGGATCCGACAATCGGGATGTGATCGGTGGGCCGGTCCGTCTCGAACAACGCCATGCCGCGGCTGCCGCGGGTGATGAGCACGGCGCGACACCCGAGCTGACCGAGCAGCTTCCGTCCCGCTCGCTCGAGCGTGCCGCGGTCGTCGTCGATGCGCACACCGAGCAGCGCCTCGACCTCCGATTCATTCGGCGTCACGGCGGTCATGCCCGTGAACGCCGTCAGCGCGTAGCGCGAATCGACGAGCACGACCGGCGGCTTCTTGAGCCGCGCCGCGGCCAGAGCCCGGCGCCACATGCCCGGTGTCGCCAGGCCGCCGCCGTAGTCGGACAGGATCACGGCGTCCGCCTTGCGAATCGCCCGCGCGACGGCTGTCTCGATCTGTTGCGCGATCGCCGGCGTCACGGGCGATCCGGGGCGGTCGATGCGCACGACCTGCTGTTTCGCCGAGTGCACGCCGCCGGCAAGAATGCGCGTCTTGACCGTCGTGATGCCTTTCTTCGTGCGCAGGACCCCTCGCACGTCCGCGTGGCGGCCCAGGACGTTCAGCAGCCGATCGCCGGCGCTGTCGAGTCCCACTGCGCCAATCACCTGCACCTGCGCCCCCAGCGCGGCGACGTTGGCGGCGGCGTTGCCGGCGCCACCCGGTACGATCTCCGTGGAGTCGTACTTGAGAATGAGCACCGGCGCTTCGCGCGACACCCGATCGATCTGGCCGTAGATGAACTCGTCGGCGACGAGATCGCCGACCACCACGACACGCGCCTGACCAAAGCGCGAAAGGATCGCGCGCAGACGATTACCCGGAACAGTGCTCACGCCAGCTCCTTCGGAAACCCGGCCTCGGCGAGAATCCAGCCGGCCGCCTCGAACACCGTCTCCGCCACGAACGCTGCGCCCGGCGGCACGCCGCCGTGCCGCACGATCTGCGCGGGCCCGTACCCCGTTTTCACGAGGATGCCGCGCGCGCCGGCGCTGGTCGCCAGCCCGATGTCGGCCATCTTGTCGCCGACGACAAACGAACGCGCGAGATCGATCTCGAATCGGGCCATCGCCTGATGAATCATGCCCGGTCCCGGCTTGCGGCAGTCGCAGTCGATGCGCAGCGCCTCGATGACCGCCAACGGATGATGCGGGCAGAAGAACAGCGCGTCGATGCGGCCGCCCGAGGCCTCCACGTCCGCACACATGCCGGCATGCACGCGCTCGACGAGGTCGCCGCTGTAGAACCCCAGGCCGATGCCGCCTTGATTGGTCGTGATGCAGACCAGGAAACCTGCGCGATTGAGGAGCCGGATGGCCTCGATGGCAAACGGAAACCACTGCACGTCCTCGAGCCGACTCAGATAGCCGACGTCGTGGATCAGCGTGCCGTCCCGATCGAGAAAGACCGCGGGTTGCGCGCTCACGCGACGCCTGCCTCGGCCAGCCGACGCGACGCGGCGTCGAAGACGCGTTCCACGGTGATTCGCGTCATGCAGCGATGATCGATGGGACAGTCCCGCAGCATGCAGGGCCGGCAGAATACCGATTCGAGGATAAGGTCATGATCGCCCGCCGGTCTGGTGGCTTTCTCGTTGGTCGGCCCGAAGATGGCCACGACCGGGCGGCCAACCGCCGACGCCAGATGCATGCCTCCCGAGTCATTGGACACGCACACGGCCGCGCGCGCCAGCACCGCCGTCAACGCACCCAGGCTCGTGCGCCCGACCAGATCAATCACCCGCGACCGCGCCGCCGGTGTCCGCGCACGAAGCCAGGATTCTATCGCACGCGCGGCCGGCCGATCGTGCGCCGCGCCGGCCAGCACACACACCGCGCCGCGATCCGACACCAGCCGCGACGCCAGTTCGGCCATGCGTGCCGGCGGCCACTGCTTCGCCTGACCGTACGCGGCGCCCGGCAACAACACGACGAGCGGTCCGCCCGCATACCCGGCTCGCGTCAGCAGGATCTCGGCTTCTTGCGCGCTGACCTTCGACGGCGCAACAGCCGGCGGCTCGTCGCCGCACACAAGATCCAGCCCCCGCACGAGCGCGCGGTAATAGTCGGACTGATGCGGCGAGGGCGCGGGCGCGCGGCCGCTCCTCCTCGTCAGCAACAGTCCGCGGCCAGCCGTCGGATACCCCCATCGCTCACGAACGCCGGCACGATAGATCTGCCAGGCCGATCGAAACGAGTTGGGAAACAGGACGCCGACGTCGTACCGGCCCAATCGCAGCAGGGCCTTCACACCGGCCGACGTCGCCGGCAACTCGATCACCTGATCAGGCGCAGCTGGCGTGAGTTCGTTGAAGACAGCCGCCACGGCCAGCACCGCCGCGATCGTCAGGTGCGCTGCCGGAAAATGCCGGCGGATCGCGGCCAGCGCCGGCAGGGCCAGCACGGCGTCGCCGAGCCAGTTCGGCGGCCGCACGACGACGCGAGCCGCGGCGTCAGCGGCCATCAATCGCTCTCGTCCGGCGCGGGCGCCGGAAACATGTCCACGCGGCTGGGCTCCGCGACGCCGTCGGCGCGCCACCGCCGGTGCATCCACAGCCAGAGGTGCGGGTACCGACGCACGTACATTTCGAGCACGTCGGCGCACCGTTGCGTCAGTTCGCGCACGGGCTCCGCCGAATCGGCACTGGGCATTTCGATCGGCGCTTCGTACACCATGCGGTACCGTCCGCGCGGCAACGGCAGAGCCACCGCCGGTATCAGCGGCGCGCCGGTTCGCAAGGCCAGACTGGCCAGCGCCGCGGTCGTGGGCGCCGGCCGGCCGAAGAACTCGACGGGAATCGACTCAGCGCCGTGGCTGTACTGATCGATGAGGATCGCGACGCACTCGTTCTGCTCCAGCGCGCGGAGCACGCGCCGCAGCGCGCCCTGTTTGTAAATCACGCGATTGCCCGTCGCGCATCGCACCCGTTCGAGCAGGTCGTGCAGCAGCGGATTGTCGAGCGGCCGCGCGAGCACCCAGAACGGCGGCAGCACGAGCGGATGCGCCAGGCCCCCGAGCTCCCAGTAGCCGAAATGGCCCGTCACGATGATCGCGCCCTTGCCCGCCGCCAGAGCCGCACGCACGCGGTCGTCGCCCTCGAACTCCACGCGCGCGCGCATCCGATCCTTCGACAGCGTGCTGAAGCGCAACACCGCGATGAGCAACCGGCCGAAATGCCGAAAGGTGGCGCGCGCGATGGCGCGGCACTCCGCCGGCTTCTTGCGCGGGAAGGCGGCCTGCAACTGCGTCACCGCGACGCGTCGATGACGCGGATCGACGGCATAGGCCAGCATCCCCACCGCCGAGCCGAGCCATCGCGACGCCGCGTCGGGCAGGATCCGCACGACGCCGCGCACGGCCATCACGCCCCAGTACTCGCACCGATGACGAAACGTCGGCGTGGCCGTCACGACCGGCGTTCCTTCACGCGCCCCAGCAGCCAGCTCTCAAAACCCGCGGCGGGCTCGACACGAACCGTCAGCGGCACGGCCGCTACCGGAACCGCGAACGGCCGCCACCGGCGCAAGCGCATCGCGTCCTTCTCCGTCGTCAGGACGCCAACGGCGCTCTCGTCCTGCACGGCCTGCTCGATTCGTCGCACGTCCGCGAGCGAATACCGATGATGGTCGCGAAAGGCCAGAAGGCAGGCCACGCGCCACCCCGCCTGCTCGAGCGCGCGCGAGAAGCGTTCGGGCTTGGCGATGCCGGCCACCGCCACAACGGACGCGCCCTCGCCGGGCACGCGATCGTCAGGATCGAGCGAGACGGGTTCGCCGAGGTGGCGCGTCATCGTGAACATGTTTTCGGTGGAGCCCCGGGTCTTTAGACCCGGGGGCATGACACCCGGGGTCTGAAGACCCCGGGCTCCATCAAGAGCTCCATCGACGATAACGGCATCGGCGCGGCCCAGGGCGGACGGCGATTCGCGAAGGCGCCCGAACGGCATGCGCCTTCCGTCAAAATCCTCCGGCGCAACCGCGACGATGTCGACATCACGTTTCATCGATCGATGCTGGAACCCGTCGTCGAGCACACAAATTGTGGAACCGAATTGCGTGGCCGCCAGCGACGCGGCCACGGCGCGCTGCTCGCAGACCAGCACCGCGGCGCCTGGAACGCTCCGGGCCAGGAGCAGCGGCTCGTCGCCCGCGCGATCGATATCGGCCAGCACGTGGGTGCCGTCACTGACGATCGTCACGCCGTCCTCACGGCGACGGCGGCCGTATCCGCGGCTCAGGATCGCCGGCCGTTCGCCCGCCGCGACGAGCAGCCGCGCGATCAGCGCGACCAGCGGCGTTTTGCCGCGACCGCCCATGGCGATGTTGCCGACGGAAATGGTCACAACAGCCGAGTCTGGCCTCATCGTCTGAACGGCCTGACCACGCCACGCGAACCCGGCGGCGGCAATACCTGCGCGATCACGTCGAGCGTCCGCGGCTTGGCCCCGCGGTTGGCCTCGACCAGCGCGCGTGCGGCGGCGCCGAGCCGGGCCCGCTCCACGGGATCGCCGACCAGACGCACCACAACGGTTGCGAGCTCGGAGGGCGAATGGACCTGTACCGCGCCCTGCTGCCTGAGGAAGGCCTCCGCAATTTCCGCGAAGTTCTCCATGTGCGGCCCGAACACGATCGGCTTGCCGTGCACGGCGGGCTCGAGAATGTTGTGACCGCCCTGATCGACCAGACTTCCGCCCACAAAGACCACGGTCGCCACCTGGAACAGATGCGCGAGTTCGCCGAGCGTGTCGAGGATCACCACGTCCGCACGCGGTTCGGCATCGACCGCCAGCTCCGTGCGGCGGACCACGCGCAGGCCTTCCGCGCGCGCGAGCGCGTCGGCTTCCCCGAACCGCTCGGGCTTGCGCGGGGCCATGATGAGCAGGGCCGTCGGGTGGGCGCGCCGCAAGGCGGCAAACGCCGACAGGACGGCCGACTCCTCGCCCTTGAGCGTGCTCGCGGCAATGAAGACCGGCCGGTTCGGCGGCAGTCGGAAAAAGCGCACGACCCGGGCGGCGCCACGGCCGGCGGAAGCCGCGGGCATCTCGAGCGATTCGAATTTCAGGCTCCCGGTCACGGTGACGCGGGCCGGATCCGCGCCGATGTCGATGATGCGGCGCGCCGATTCGTCGCTCTGCATGCAGAACCGATCGACGTCGTCCAGCACGCGCCGGAACAGCCCGCGCGCCAGCCGGTACCGGGGGTACGACCGGGACGAGATGCGGCCGTTGACGAGGATGGTCTTGACGCCCCGCTGCCGGCACGCCCGGAGGAGGTTGGGCCACAGCTCCGTTTCCATCAGCAGGAACACCCGCGGCTTCACGAGCCGCAGCGTGCGATTGACGAACGGCGGCAGGTCGAACGGCAGGAAGAAGACCGCGTCCACGTCCTGCAGCCGCGATCGTGCGATCTGCTGGCCGGTCAGCGTGGTCGTCGACAGGAAGATCTTGAGTCCCGGGTAGCGCTCGCGGAGGTCGGCGAGCAGGGCGCGCGCCGTCAGCGCCTCGCCGACCGACACGGCGTGAATCCAGATCGACTCGTCGCCATCCAGATTGAAACTGACCGGCAGAAAGCCCATCCGTTGGGCCAGGCTGCCGTAGTACTTCCGATAGCGGATCGCCTGATAGAAAAACCATGGCGACAGGACGATCGCCAGGACGACGATTGCCAGCGTATAGAGCGCGTGCACGTCAGCGGATCATACCCTTCGGTGCTAACATTTGCAGGTTCGGTTCGTCGCGATATTCCCGGAGGAGCGCACGCATGGCCATCAAGGTTGGCATCAACGGTTTCGGAAGAATCGGCCGCAACATTCTGCGAGCGGCGATGCCGCATGACGACATCGACATCGTGGCGGTCAACGACCTCACGGATGCCGCGACCCTCGCCCATCTGTTGAAATACGACTCGATCCTCGGCAACCTGAACGCCGACATCCGCGCCACGGGCGACCGCATCAGCGTGGACGGCGACGAGTTCCAGGTGCTGGCGCAGAAGGACCCGGCCGCCCTGCCGTGGAAAGACCTTGGCGTCGACGTCGTGTTCGAGGGCACCGGCCGGTTCACCAACCGCGACGACGCCGCCAAGCATATTCAGAGCGGCGCCAAGCGGGTCATCATCACCGCGCCCGCCAAGAAACCTGACGTGACCGTCGTGATGGGCGTGAACCACACGCAGTACGACCCGGCCAAGCACCAGATCGTGTCGAATGCGTCGTGCACGACGAACTGCCTGGCGCCGATCGCCAAGGTGCTGCACGAATCGTTCGGCATCAAGCAGGGCTGGATGACGACCATCCACTCCTACACCAACGACCAGCAGCTGCTCGATTTGCCGCACAAGGACCTGCGGCGCGCCCGCGCGGCCGCCCTGTCGATCATCCCGACCACGACGGGCGCCGCCTCGGCCGTGGGCGAAGTGCTGCCGCAGCTCAAAGGCAGGCTCGACGGCATCTCGCTGCGCGTGCCGACGCCGAACGTGTCGGTGGTCGACCTGAATGCGACGCTGGAAAAACCGGCGACGTCTGAGGCCGTCAACGCGGCGTTCAAGGCGGCGTCGGAAGGCGCCTTGAAGGGCATTCTCGAATACGTGACGGCGCCACTCGTGTCCATCGATTTCCGGGGCAATCCGCACTCGGCCATGGTCGACGCGGCGTACACCAAGGTGATGGGCCAGGATTTCGTGAAGGTGCTGGCCTGGTACGACAACGAGTGGGGGTACTCGAGCCGGTGCGTGGATTTGTTGCGATTCATGGCGAGCAAGGGCCTGTAGGGAAACGGGACACGTGAAGAGCATCAAGGACCTGAAGCTCGACGGGCGGCGCGTGTTTGTGCGCGTGGATTTCAACGTGCCGATTGAGCACGGCGCCATCTCCGACGACACGCGCATTCGGGCGGCCGTGCCGACAATCAAGTACGCGCTCGCGCATGGCGCGACGGTCATTCTCGCGTCGCATCTGGGCCGGCCCAAGGGCAAACCGAATCCGGAGTTCACGCTGAAGCCGGTCGCGGATCATCTGGCGTCGGTGCTCGGGCAGCCCGTGGCGTTCGCGCCCGACTGCGTCGGGTCGGCGGCGAGCGGTGTGATCGCGGCCCACCCGCGCGGCGTGATCCTGCTCGAGAATCTCCGCTTTCACGCCGAGGAAGAAAAGAACGACGCGGCCTTTGCCAAGGCGCTGGCTGCGCTGGCCGATGTCTATGTCAACGACGCGTTCGGGTCGGCGCATCGTGCGCACGCCTCAACGGAAGGCATCGTCCATCACATCGCGGAATCAGCGGCGGGTCTGTTGATGGCGGCGGAAGTCGAGTACCTCGGCAAGGCGCTCGGATCGCCGGCGCGTCCGTTTGTCGCCATCCTCGGTGGCGCGAAGGTGTCCGACAAACTCGAAGTGATCGAGAACCTCCTCGGCCGCGTGGATGCGCTCCTGATCGGCGGCGCGATGGCCTATACGTTCCTGAAGGCGCAAGACCAGCCCGTCGGCACATCGCTCGTCGAGCCGGACTTGATCGACACCGCGCGGACGCTGCTCGAGCGCGCGAAGGGACGCGGCGTCACGCTCGATCTGCCGGTCGATCACGTCGTGGCGCCGAAGCTCGACGCGTCGGCGCCGACCGCGACCCTGGCCGTTGGCGATGCCGCGATCGGCGAGCGCATGGGCCTCGACATCGGCCCGAAGACCGTGGCGCGCTATGCGGACGTGATTCGCGGAGCGAAGACCGTCGTCTGGAACGGCCCGATGGGCGTGTTCGAAATCCCCGCGTTTGCTGCCGGCACCATTGGCGTCGCACGCGCGGTGGCCGGCGTGCACGGGACCACGATCATTGGCGGCGGCGATTCGGTCGCGGCCGTCACGCAGGCGGGCGTCGCCGATCGCATGACGCACATTTCGACGGGCGGCGGCGCGTCGCTCGAGTTCCTCGGCGGCCGGACGCTGCCGGGCGTGGCGGCGTTGTCGAAGGCTTAAGCTGGAGCCCCGGGTCTTCAGACCCGGGGTCTGAACCTATGCGCACACCTGTCTTCGCCGCGAACTGGAAGATGCACAAGACGAAGGCCGAGGCGGTCGGCTTTGTCATCGAGCTCGCCGTGTTCGCCCGCGACGTCGAGCAGATCGAGATCATCGTGGCACCGCCTTTCACCGCGCTCGCGGCAGTGGCCGAAGAGGCCGGGGACACGCCGGTCGCCGTCGCCGCGCAGGATCTCTATTTCGAGCGCGAGGGCGCATTCACCGGCGAAATCAGCGCCGCGATGATCAAGGACGCCGGCGCGACGCACGTGATCGTCGGCCACTCCGAACGGCGGCGATTGTTTGGCGACACGGACGAGTGGGTCAACCGCAAGACACGCGCCGCGGTCGCGGCGGAACTGATCCCGATTGTCTGCATCGGCGAAACGCTCGCCGAGCGCGAGGCCGGCCAGACGCTGGCCGTGCTCGATCGTCAGATCCGCGCGGCCCTCGACGGTCTCTCGGGCGATCAGATCGCCGCGTTGCTGATCGCCTACGAGCCGGTCTGGGCCATCGGCACCGGCAAGAACGCCACGCCGGCCGAAGCCGACGAAGCCCACCGCCACATCCGCGCCCGCCTGCGCCAGTGGTTCGGCGGCACCCCCGCCGACGCCTGCCGCATCCTCTACGGCGGATCCGTCAAACCCGACAACATCCGCGACCTGATTGGGCTGCCTGATGTGGACGGCGCGTTGATTGGCGGGGCGTCGCTCGAGATCGGGAGCTTGAAAGAGATCGTAAGGCGCTCAGCGTGACGACGGGTTACGGCAGGTGACGACGGGTGACGGCAGGTCCAAGGAACCATCTGACGCTGGCCATTGGTTTTGTCAGTAAAAATGGGACTCTCTAACTAAACGGTCGGCCAGGCGAAGCGTCGTTCCTCGTCCCCGTCGTCACCCCTCGTCACCCGTCGAACCTGTATAATCGTCTGTCTATGTATTACTTCGTCGTCTCCATCTACGTCCTCATCTGTCTCCTTCTGCTCGTCGTCGTCCTGCTGCAGCAGGGCAAGGGCGGGGACATTGCCGCGGCATTTGGCGGGTCGAGCAGCCAGACGGCGTTCGGCGCCCGGGCGGGCGCGACGTTCCTGACGCGCGCGACGGCCGTGCTGGCGACGCTCTTCATGCTGGGCGCGTTTTATCTCGGCGTCCTCGGGCACAGTGGCAGTAGTTCGGTCCTGAGCGGCGTCCAGGGCCCGGCGGAAGTCGCCACGCCTGAGCTCCCGATGAACAAGCCCCTTCCGACCCCGCCCGCCGGAACCCCGGGCGCATCACCGACCGCGACGCCGCCGGCCGGCCAAACGCCAGCGCCCGCGACGACGCCCAAGCCGACGCCGACGAAGACGCCGGGCGGCGGTAAGTAGTTGAACAGGCTAACGGGATAACGGGGCCGTTCCCCGGCTATCCCGTTAGCCAGTTCTCTTCACGACCAATCGATCATCGTCAGCCGATACGATCTCCATCTCGCGCACGGGTGTGCGTGAGGACGGATCGAAGAATTGCAGTCGTGGGCCTTCGAGCGTCCAGGTCCCGGATGATTCGTGCGGCCCGTCCGTCGGCGCAATGCCGATTTCAATCAGCGATCGATCCGGCCGGAGTTCAAATCCCTGGCGACCGCGTGAGCGCGGGAAGGCGTAGGACGCCGGCCGGTAGACGGTTTCCGTCGCACTGTCTTCTTCGTGGGAATGCAGCCAGCGCTGTTGGATCCGTTCCGGCGTCGCGTCGGCCATGACTGACCTCAGATGCCGATGGCACTCCGTGGACCGGCGAGGCTGGCCTGCATCCGCGCGATCTGTCCGCGCGTAAACATCACCATCACGCGATCGTCCACGTAATCCATGTAGTTCACGAACATATCACCGCTGGGACCGTTGCCACACGAGACGTGCGGAAAGGTCGGCGCGTTGTAGTTCGGCAACTGGGCATTGGGCGTGTCGGCGACGTGATCCGTGCCCGTGCAATCACTCGTGTCGCCCCAGATGTGATTGAGATTCAGCCAGTGACCAACCTCGTGCACGGCCGTTCGTCCCTCGTCAAACGGCGCCGAGGCGGTGCCCTTCGTTCCGAATGCCGTATTGAGAATCACGACGCCATCAGTGGCCGCGGGGCCGCCGGGGAACTGCGCATAGCCGAGCAGGCCGCCGGCGAGCGTGCAGACCCAGATATTGAGGTAAGTATCCGTCGGCCACGGATCGGCTCCACCGCTCGCGCTCTCCTTCACACCATCGTTCGTCGAGAACGCATTCACCGTCGTCGCGGTCCGCGTGATGCCGGTCGTCGGTTTGCCCTTCGGATCTATCGTCGCGAGCACGAACCGAATCTGTGCGTCGTCGATCAGCGCGGCCCAAACCGCCGGGCACGTGGCTGCGTCTGGATTGCCGGCACTGAAGTCGCGATTGAGCGCGTCGATCTGACTGTTGATTTGCGCGACCGAGATGTTTTCAGCGGCCGTCCTGGAGAGGACGTGGACGACGACGGGGATCGTGAGGGGATCGGTCCGCACCAGGCGCGAGGCTGCGCCGTTCTCGGTCAGGCGGTTGGTCAGCGCGTGAATCTCGGCGCGACGCTCGCGCATACCGGGAACAGTCTCGAGCAGCCGCATGTGCGCTTCCATCGCACCGCACATCCGGCGGCGCGGAACGGGTCGTGCCTGCTTGCGAGATGGTGTGCGGCGCTTCGTGGCCATGGGGTCCTCCAACGGCGGGACACTACCTGACCGCCGCGCTCGGGAACATCCGTACGGACACGGGTTTTCGCGGGACCCGACCTTCCGCCGCCTGCTGCAGCGTTCCGAGCGCTGGCTGGACAACCGTTGTACAGTCCGACGCTGTGCCTGCGAGCATGCCGGCGTGTAAACCGAGGCTCAGGTCGCGCCTTCGGCGATGGGTGACGCCGTGATTGCCCCCTGGACCTGGTTCCACTATCAAATGGTCCTGCGTTCCGATCGCAACGGCGATTGGACAGGCGTCGCTGAGGAGGGCAAGGCTGCCAGCTTGCTCGGCAGCGGCCCGGCGGCGGTCGTGACCAATGGCCGCGTCACGCTGACCCGTCGACAACCCGAGATCCCGGGGCGAACGGACGTCTCGGTGACGAGCTTCGATGGGGGTGAGACGCTCCACGCGGTGCTGCGCCAAGGGGATCGGCTTGGCTGCTGGCGTGATGGAACCGGCCAAATCGGATTGTCCGTCAGCCGAGCCGGATCGTTGGTGCTCGGCCTCGGCACTGTCGGTTACACGCCGGGCAGCGACATCGCCATCGATCACGATCCCCGTGTTGAAGAGACACAGCTCGCTGGCCAGATCCGCTACATCGATCGACCGGGAACACATATCCTCTGGCTGGATCCCGATCGGCCGAGTGACGTCACGGCGCGCCTACGCGAGCTCGACGAACGAGGATTTCCCGGCGTGAGCGTCCTGGCGATTGTGGTGCGGACGGACGACCAGGCAGTCAGCCTCGAGTTGAATCGGCGAACGATGGGGCGCCCCAATCCTGCTGTCAGCGGCACGGTGTTCTTGAACGCGTCAACGCGGTTTTCAGGGGTCGAGGAGTGGCTGCAGTACGGCCGCGCGTTATCGACTCGGCGACCGCGTGATCTTTGGCTCCGGCTGCGGACGAGCAAGAGCGAGGGCCGGGTTCCAGAGGGGACGACCGCCACTGTCGATGGCTGGCTTGTGCACGTCCGTCGGGTTTATGAACCGGGACTGCCCGGGCGGCTGTCGCAACTCGGTCTGGTCGCCGCGGACGCCGGCGTCACCCCGGCGATGCTCGAACGCAGTACCGCGGCGATGGCTGACGGGCTGACGTCACGTTAGATCAGACGAAACTCGCCAACTCGCAGAAGACCGTAGACGAACCGGCCAAGTTGGCTGATAGAATCAAGATTCGAAGCATTGCCTACCATCGCGGGAGTGGCGGAATTGGCAGACGCACCAGCTTGAGGGGCTGGCGGGGGCAACCCCGTGAAGGTTCGAGTCCTTTCTTCCGCACCATTTTATTTAATGAGAGAGGCCGGCGTGCGCTGGCCTTTTCGCGTTTCACCGTGCTCCTCCGCGTCCTCCGTCCCTCTCCGAGTCCTCCTATCCCTTTTCCAGTACCTCCGGCCCTACGATCCAGAACACCGCAATCGTCAGGATCATCGCCGCCGACGCGACCGCGTGTCCGGTCATGAGAAAGCCGACCGACGCGAGCGTCGCGGCGCCTTCGACGATGAACCAGACGGACATCGCCTTCTGCACGATCTTCGGCGTAGACCAGTACTCCCCCGTCGTCTGGCCCGGCCGGCGCGCCGGCACGGCGGGCTTGAGCACAAACACACCGACGAGAGCCAGCACGACCGCGATGCCGGAGATGACGTAGGCGATTAGATCGGACGCTTGATCCGGAGGCAACAACGGTTTGAGTCCGGCGAAGCGGAGGATCAGAAAAATCGCCGCGAGGATCGAGACGCCGATCCGCAGGAAGTGGTACAGAAGCTGAGGACTGCCCTGTTTGGCCGCCATGGGATGGCCTCAATGTACAACGAGTCGTTTTCGGCATCACGCGGCCACCGTGTGGCAGGCGATGACCCACTCGGACCCCATGCAGACCCACGTCGTCCCGCACGTCGTGCTCCGGGCGGGTACTGGCTTTGCACCGAGATCAGGCATGCCTGCACATTCCCATTCCTACGGTACCCGTCTTGCCGGATTCGTCGGCATGGCCATTCTGGCCGGCGCGTGTTCGGCGCAGACCACCGAAAACGGAAGCACGGATTCGGCGGCCTCGTCCACGCCGCAGTCGGCCACTGCGACGAACGGCCCGTGCGATCCCGATAACGGCGGCATTACGGTCCCGCCGGGTTTCTGCGCCAGCGTCTTTGCCGACAACCTGGGTCACGCGCGTCATCTCACGGTGGCCGCCAACGGCGATGTGTATGTCAACACGTGGATGACCGATCGCAACAAGACGCCGAATCCAGCTGGTGGGTTTGTCGTCGCGTTGCGTGACACGAATCGCGATGGCCGCGCGGATCAGATCGAACGCTTCGGCGCGATCGGCGTGCCCGGACAGAATGGCGGCGGCACGGGCATCGCGATCCATAACGACGGTCTCTTCGTCGAGGTTGACGACCGCATCGTCCGCTACCAACTCACGGGTCCCGGGCTCGTGCCGGCGATTGAACCGGAGCCCGTGCTCAGCGGCCTGCCCCGTGAAGGGGATCACCAGATGCATCCGTTCGCGATCGCGAACGACGGCACGTTGTTCGTCAATTCCGGGTCGATGACGAACGCCTGCCAGGAGAAAAACCGGACGCTCGAATCGCCGGGCCGAAGGCCGTGTGCGGAACTGGCGACGCACGCCGGCGTCTGGCGGTACGACTCGGACCGGCGTGGCCAGACGTTTTCGGCACGCGAGCGCCATGCGACGGGCATGCGCAACACCGTCGCGCTTGACGTCCATCCACTCCAAAACCAGCTGTACGCGGTCGTCCACGGACGCGATCAACTGAGCGAGAACTGGCCCAAGCTGTACACCGTTCCGGTCAACACGGAACAGCCGGCCGAAGTCCTCGTTCGCGTGGTCGAGGGCAAAGACTACGGCTGGCCGATGTGCTATTTCGACGGGGCGCGCGATGCGTACGTCCTGTCGCCGGAATACGGCGGCGACGGCGGCAAGGCCGTGGGATCGTGCGCGGCCAAGGAGCGTCCGCTCCTGGCGTTCCCGGCACACTGGGCGCCTGAGGCCATCGCGTTTGCGGAAACGGGGCCGTCGGCCGACTACTCAAACGGCGCGTTTGTCGCCTTTCATGGATCGTGGAATCGCGAACCGGCGCAGTCCGGATTCCTGGTCGCGTTCGTGGCGTTCACGGACGGGCGTCCCGTCGGACGTTACGTGGAATTCGCAACGGGATTCGCGGGAGCGCAGATGCCGGCCAAGCCGGAGTTGGCGGCCCATCGGCCCGTGGGCGTCGCGGTCGGACCCGATGGTGCGCTGTACGTCTCGGACGACGTCACAGGCCGGATTTGGCGGATTGCAAAGGCGCCCGCCGGGTCTCGGTGACCTGGCGGGCAAGTCGAGGTGTCGCTACTCCCGAGTCCCATCTCAAACGCCCGCGTGGTGGTCCGTTCGCGGCTCGCTGATCGCCGCGATCGTCGTCACCAGATCCACGCCTTCGGGCCTCGACGCCTTGCCGTCGCGGCCCACGCCCTGGGCCACGTCGCCCAGCGACAGAATCCCGACGAGGGCTCCCGTGTCGTCGGTGACCGGCAACCGCCGGACCTGACGCTGGGTCATCAGCCGCTCCGCCTCTCTAACGTCATCCTGGGCGCGGCACGTGCAGAGGTCACCGGACATGACCTCGGCAATCGAGATCGACGACAGCGGCGATCCGTGGAACAGCGCGGCCATGCAGATGTCACGGTCCGTGACAATGCCGATGGCGCGGCCGCGGTCGTCAACAACCGGCACCGAACCGCAATCGCAGTCCCACATGATGCGGGCTGCCTCGGCGCAGGACGAATCGCGCGTGCAAGTCGCCGGCATCTGGGTCATCAATTCTTCGACACGCATGTGGGTATCTCCTTCCCGGGTGTCGATGCAAACGCTGTGCCTCGCAATTCACTGACAGGGACGGTCCGACCAATGGAATCGGTACGTCATCCGCCGAGAGTGACGCGAGGGTTACCCTGAGTCGGAATCCGCCGGGCCGTGGTCCAATAGGCCCCCATGCAGCGATCGGGCGCGGTCTCGACAATCGCCATCGTCGTCTTGATAGGGTCGATCCTGATTCTCGGGATTGGCCTGCTGACGGCCGGTCTCTCGCTGGTCATGCCCCAACTCCCGGCGCGCGTCGGCAGGCCGGCCCCTCCACCGGCGGCGTTCATGCTCGCGGCCAGTCTCGTGTACATCGTGCCCGGCGTGTGGGGCGTGGTGAGCGGCATCGGTCTCTGGCGACTCAAGAACTGGGCTCGCATCTCGACGATCGTCTTCGCCGTCGTGGCCGCGCTCGCGGGCGCGGTCGTGCTGCTGATCACGCTCATGTTCCTGGCCGTGCCGCCGCCAACGTCCGATCGCCTCGATCCTGAGGCGGCGGCGCGGATGCTGGCGATCGCACGCGGCCTCATGCTGGTGATGTCAGCGGCGTTGCTCGGCATTGCGATCTGGTGGGGCGTGCTGCTGACGCGGCCGGCGGTCGTTCTGCAGTTCACGGGCGGCGACGGCACCACAACGACCGAGAGCCGGCGGCCGTTGAGCATCAGCATCGTGGCGGTGCTGATGTTGATCGGCGCGCCATTCATGCTTTTCAGCCTGCTGATGCGCGCGCCGGTGCCGCTGTTCATCGTCATCCTGACCGGCGCCGCGTCGGTAGCCTACGCGCTCGCTGTCGCCGGCACACTGACCTACTGCGGGTTGGGATTGCTGCGCCTCAAGCCCATCGCCCGGCGCGTCGCCATCGGGTACTTCGCGTTCGGCATTCTCAGCAGCGGCGTGTTCTTTCTGGCGCCCGGCCGCGACGCGCGGATGGCGGATCTGATGGCCCGGCAGCACGCGCTGTTTCCATCGCTGCGGACGTCAGACCCCGCGGCACCGCTGCCGTCCCAGATGTTGATGGTGTTTGGCGTGATCGGCGGCGTGTTCGGCGCAGCCGTGCCGCTGTATTTTCTCGTCACCCGGGGCGCGGCGTTCGAGCCGGCGGGCGAAGGGACTACTACTCGTAGTGCAGCGCCGACACGGGATTGAGACGGGCGGCGCGAATAGCCGGATACAGGCCGAACACGATACCGACGGTCACCGACACGACCGTGGCGACCACGACCGACGCGACCGTGACGATGGTGGACCAGCCGGCGAAGTAGGCGACCATTCGTGACAAACCGACGCCCACGATCGTGCCCGCCGCGCCGCCACTGACGGTAATCAGCGTCGTCTCGATCAGGAACTGGCGGACGACGTCGATCTTGCGGGCGCCCACCGCGCGACGCACGCCGATTTCACGCGTCCGCTCCATCACGCTCGCGAGCATGATGTTCATGATGCCGATGCCGCCGACCAGCAGCGAGATCGACGCGATCGCGACCATGACGAACTCGAACAGGCGCTTCGTCCGCTCCTGCTGCGCGAGAAGTTCGGCCGGGACGATGATCGAAAAATCGCCGGCGCCGTTGTGGGTCGAGTCGAGCAGGCCGCGGACCAGCACGCCGGCCGGCGCGACCTGCGCGTCGCTCGTCATGCCGATGTAGATGCCGTCGATCTCGTCCTTGTAGTAATAACGCGAGTCCTCGATGCGCATGATCGCGGACTTGAGCGGCACGTAGATCAGGTTGTTCTGATCCTGCGTCGGGAGCCCACCGGTGTCCCCCTGAACCGCCAACTGCGGCCGGACGACGCCGACGATGCGATACCAGGTGTCATTGACCTTGACGAAGCGGCCAACCGGGTCTTCTGAACCGAAAAATCCGGCAGCGGCGGCTTGACCGAGCACGGCGACCGGCGCGGCGGCCTCGGCTTCCTCTTCCGTAAAGAAACGGCCGCCCGCGAGCGTGAGGCTGGCGATGCCCTGATAGACGGGCGACACGCCGTAGACGACGGGCACGTCACCGTAGGGCTTGGGCAGCAGCTTCGCCGGCGTGAATCGCTTCCGCGCGGTCAGCGCGGAAATCCCCTGCAGGCTTCCCTGGATCATCCGGACGTCCCGGAACGTCAGCCCGGCCGAGAGCTTGCGGATCTTGAGGAGCGCCGTCTGATCGGTGGACTCGCGGGCCTCGATGATGACATTGCGCACCCCCAGCTGCTGGATGAACGCGATCATCTGCTGCTGCGCGCCCGCGCCGATCGAGAGCATGGCAATGACGGCCGCGACGCCGAAGATCATCCCCAGCATCGTCAGGGCCGATCGGAGTTTGTGGGCGCGCAGGTTGTCGAACCCCTGCGCCAGTTCGGGCCAGAACGAAAACTTGCGCCGTCGCTGCGCCGGCGCGTCGCTCACTTCTTGCCTCCCAGCGGGCTCGAACCGGTCGTGGGGGCGCCGCTCAACTTCATGGCCGCCACGGGATCGACCAGCGCGACCTCCGTGCCCTCGTCCACGCCCTCGATCGCGATCTGGCTTTCCGTCCGGTGCAGCACTTTCACCTGCTTCGGTGAAAAGGCGTCCGCGCTGCCGGCGCGCACGTAGAGCGTGGACTTGCCGTCGATCTCGAACAACGCCTGGCGCGGCACGAGCAGCACCTTGTCCACATTGCCGCCATCGATGAGCACGCGCACGGTCGTGCCCGGCCTGAGGCGCGGATCGGGATCCGTCAATTCGAGCGTGATATCGAACTGGCGGAGCGGGCCGTACCGGCTGTCGGGACGGCCCATGCCCGCGACGGCGGTCACGCGCGCCTTGGGCGTCAGCCCCGGCACGGCGTCGGCCTCGAGGCGAGCCGTCTGCCCGACCGCCACATTCGCGCGCTCCTGCTCATTCACCGTCGCGCGGACCTCCATACTGCTGAGGTCGTAGATATCCGCGACAGGCCGGCCCGACGACACCGTATCGCCGACGCGCAACGTCGGGATCGTCATGCCCTCGTAGCCGTACATCATCCCGTCCATGTTCTCGCGCACGTTGACCACGCCGGCCGTGGGCGCGCGCAACACCAGATTGTCCATGTTCTGGCGGGCCCGCGTCGCCGTCATCATCGATCGGTTCTTCTTTTCTTCGAGCACGGTCAGCGCCGCCTTGTTGGTCAGCGCGCGCTGCGCGACGTCACGCTTCAACTTGTCGAGGTTGCGCTCGGCTTCGCCCAGTTCGGCCTGACGAATCTTGTGGTCGTTGGCGGAGATCAAATCCTTGTCAACCGCGGCCATCAGACCAGCGCGGCGGACGTCGAACTCGGCGGTGAGCAGCCCGAGTTTGTCCCCGGCTTCCTGCGCCTTGATCTCCGCGCGGCGCTTGATCAGCTCCTGCTCCGCTTCCTGCAGGGCCGACTCGGCGTTCTCGAGTTCGAACTGCACGTCGGCCGGATCGAACTCCATGACCGATTCGTCCTTCGCCACTTGAGTGCCGACGTCGACCATGGACAGAATCCGCAGCGCGGTGCCCGTGGGTGGCGCGGTCAGGTTCGTCTGCTTGGTCGCCCGCAATTCACCCTGCAGATACACGGTCAGCGTCATCGATCCGCGTGTAACGCGCGCGGTCGGGACGACGGGCGCGGAGGCGGCCGACAGCGGCGATGATTGGCCGAACCAGCGATACCCGGCAAAAGCCCCGCCGACGACCACAATGCCAGCCACCGCGAGAATCACGACTCGTCTGGTCGTCACGATCCGCTGCCTTTCGTCGGCGCCACCGGCGACACGAGCGAGACGCGGTCGCCGGGATTGACCGGGCCCTTGATGGCGGTCTGGTCCCGGCCGCGCCGGATGATCTCCACGGGCACGGCGACGAATTCCCGGCCGCTGAAGCGATAGACGACCGGCCGGCCGCCGTCGGCGAACACGGCCTTCGTCGGGACAATCAGGACGTCCGGAATCTGGCCCACGCCGATGCGCGCGACCGCGCTCATGCCGGGCCGCAGGCGTTCATCCGGATTGTTGAACGTGATTTTCAGATCGAATTGTTTCGTCGGCGGCCAGCCGCCCGAGAAATCGACGCGCGCGAGCAGCGAGATGTCTGAGATCGTCGCCTCATATTCGCGATCGGCAATGGCATCGGCGCGAATCGCCGCCGTCTGGCCGGACTTCAGCAGGCCGCGGTCGATCTCGTCGAGCCGGGCCACGAGGAACACGGCCGACAGATCCGGTAGCTCCAGGAGCGCCGCGCCGGAATACGTCTTGTCGCCCGGCTTGAACTCGGACGGCATGCCCATCATCATGCTCGACGACCGGTAGTTGGGAAGAATATTGACCGTCCCGTCAAGCGGCGCCTTGGCGACGAGCGCCGACACCGCCGTCTCGTACATGGCCAGGTCGGCCTTGATCTTGTCGATCATGCGGTTGCGCGCCGCGAAATCGGCCGCCACTGTCAGCTTCGCCGCCGCCTCGGCCGACTCCACTTCCCGCAGCCGTTGTTTGGCGTCGGCCAGCGCGAGCTTGCTCCGCTGGTTCTCAATCGATCCGGCGATTTCGACGTCGGTCACGGAGAGCTCGGCCTTCGTGACCTCGAAGTTGGCCTTGCGGACGGCGGCGTTCTTTTCCTCGAGCGAAATCTTCGAATCCGCCTTCAGCTGTTCCAGGCCCGCCAGCGCGCTGCGCAGGTCCGACTGCTTTTCCTGAATGGTCCGGCGCATCGTCATGGCGTCGAACTCGCCGACGATGTCGCCGGCCTTCACGGCCGTGCCGTTCTTCGCAATCTTCACGATCGTCAGCTCACCCGCGTTCATCGGCGCGAGCACGAGCGTCGATCGCACGGGCCGCACTTCGCCGCGGATCTCCACGACGTCCGCAAACGCGCCCCGGGTGACTTCCGCCGTCGGGAGGTTGGGGTCAACCCGCCGGCCGTAGACGGTCCAGGCGCCGGCTGCGACAGCCGCCAGCACGACGACGCCGGCGAGACTCCGCCACACGACGCGCTTCCCGCCCGCCGGGCGCACGACGGTCCCGAGCGGCACGGATTCCTGTCCGCTCACTTGCCGCCTTTCTGCGCGGCCGCCAGGACGGGTGCCGAAGGCGTCACTTCGACGGACGCCGTGAGGTCGGGCAGTAATTGCGGATGCGATCCCTCGATGGAGACGACGGCCACGAACATCCGCACCGTCTGGGACATACCGGTCGTGGCCAGGGGCGTCACCTGCTCCACACGACCCTTGAAGCTCAGGTCGGGAAAGCCGTCGAGCCGGATCGTGGCGGGCATGCCGGCTTTCACTACCTCGGTATCCGCCTGATTGACACGGGCCCGCACCTGCATGGCCGACGTGTCGACCAGGTCGATGATCGCCATCCCGGGTCGCGCGCTATCGCCCTCAAGGATTTCGACCTGGCCCTGCGATCCCTGTTTGTACATCGTCTTGACGACGACCAGTCCGGCAAACGGCGCACGGACCTGCATCTTGGTACTGTTCTCTTCGGCGTAGCGAAGGGCCCGCGCCGTCCGCTCGCGCCGGATCTCGAGGATCCGCAAATCGGCCACGGCTGCCTCGCGTTTCAGCTCGGCGGTGGCCTGCAACTGCTCGAGTTGGGCGACGTTCTGCTGCAGCGTCAGCGTGTTCTTCTCGGCCTCCACGCGCGCAATCAGATCGTTCGTCGACACGGCGAGCTTCGCCCGTTCGATGTTGTTCTGGGCGGCCACGAGTGCCGTGCGGTCTTTCTGCTCGGCCGCGGCCTGGTCGGCGCGCTTGCGCTCGAGCTGGCTGTCAAGATCGATGAGTTCGGCCCGCTTGTCCGATGCGGCGCGCGTCTGGTCCTGGGAATCGAACTCGAGCACGAGGTCGCCGGACTTGGCGCGGGTGCCGGGCTTGGCCAGGGTCGTGATCGTCATCGGGGCGAAACTGCCGGACATCCGGGGGGCGGTAATCGTCCGGGACCGGACGGCCTCGAGCGTGCCGGCGAACCGCAGGCTCCCGGAGGCGGGCGCCGCACCGTCCGCCTTCGGCGCCCCCGACGAGGCAGGCGCCTGGCACCCCGCGGCGAACACGAGGCACGCGAGCCAAGGCAGCGCCGTTACTCGAAATGGCATTCGCACGTTTGGAAACTGGTGTTATGACGCCGGCCACCCACAACTGGTTTACCCGAGGTCTCAGACACCACTACGAATGTTTTCGTTCCGGGTTCAGCACGGACAGGTTTCGGCAGGAGGGTGGGAGACCGACAGGGCCTGACAGGAACCGGGGAACCGGGGAACTGGGGAACCGGGGAACTGAGGAATCGAGGAACTGAGGAACCGGGGCTCAGTCGACGACAATCCCCAGGATCTCCAGCACGCACAGGACTCCGAGCACGACGATCGCCGCCACTGCCGCGTAGCGCACGTAGCGCGGGGAGACGCGCGTGGCGATCCAGGTCCGGATGCCGTGGCCGAGTGTCACGGCCAGGCCACCCTTGGTGACCATGGCCAGGACGGCAGCCGCCCAGACAATCAGGGCGGCGGTCGTGGTGGACATGGTGCCGTTCGTCTGGGCCGCCGCCACCCACGTCGCCGCCCAGGCGCCGGCGCTCAGCATGCCCTTGTCGCCCCACTCAGAGAGGAAGATGGTCGTGAAGGCGACGGCGGCGCCCTTCACCATCCGCTCATCCTTCTCTTTGGGAACCCGCACGTCCGGCTTCCGCCACATCGCGATCGCGACGCCGATGAAACTGAGTGCGGTCAGCGACGCGACGAGCCACTTGGGAAGCAGGTCGCCAATGGCGGCGCCCACGGCCACGGCCACGGCCATCTTGGCCATGAACGCGAGCGCCATGCCGGTGAGCACGCCGCTCCAGCGATACCGCGTCGCCAGGACGCCGCTGGTATAGAGCAGCTTGTCACCAACGATCTCGGCGATGAAGACGCCGCCGTAGGTGGCGAAGAAGATCTCGAGCATCTGGGAAGCTCCCCTGGCGCGTCACAACGGCGTAACGCGCCCGTAGGATGCCACGTCCCGCCAATTACGGTCGTCGATAGTAGTCAGGAGCAGCGGGCGGGCCTCCGTACAGAACAACGCCCCTGGAGCACCAGGGCCGTTCGTTTGTCCGGCCGGCCAATCAGCGACTAGCGTCGCGACGAACCGGGTTTTCGGGCTTGATCCCAGCGCGCGGTCTTGCAGCTGGGGCAGATGCGTACATCCTTCATCCGCGGCAACCATTCGTGCCCGCACCGCTGGCAACTCAGGGTCGCTCGCATCGATACCGCTCGACGTGCTGCAACTAGACGAGTCATTCGTTCTCCGATGAAGCGGTCTTAATCCGTCACTGCAGGCGCTAGACGATCGCCGCACCCTGGCGTGGCACGGCGCTGTGATTCTTTACGCCAAAGACGTCACGCCGTTTCTCTTAATAACCCCGAGGGAACGAATTTGTCAGCGGGTCACAGTTCTGTCAGGGATTTCTCCGACTATGACGCTGCGGCGCCGTGAACGGTTCCCAATAAGGCCGTCGACAAACAATCTTGGTAGCCGCCTCGACTGGCATCCGACTTGCCCTGACGACAGGCCTGTCATATGCGCCAGCGTCGACGAGTGGGCCGGGACCAATGAAGGTCCTTTATGTCTCGAACGTTGCCGAGGACGATCCGGTCCTGCCGGCCCTCGCCGCGTTGGATTCGACTTTCGACGTCCATGCAGCCGTCGGAGCCGCGGCCGCGTTGGTGGCGGTGCGGACGGACGGATCGTTTCAGCTGGTCGTCCTGTCGCACCAACTCCCGACCAATGAAGCCCTGGCTCTCATCGCGACACTGCGGCGCGATCGCGCCGCCGTGGCCGTCCTGCCGCTGGCGACCGACGATCGGCGCGACTTCTTCGGCCCGGCCATGACCGCCGGCGCCGACGATGTCCTGGTCGTACGCGGCACGGAATTCGTGGATGCCGCAGAAACGCTGCGGCGCGTGCGCCGCAGCCGCCATCTCGGCCGGCCGAACGGAGAAACGCCGCTGCTGGCGTTGTTCGTCGGACAGGACGACCTCGCGTGGGATCTGCTGCTCGACATGGCGTTCGTCAACGCCGACCGCGCCGCGGTCACAGCCGATGGTGAGATGGCTTCCCCGCTCACGATCAACGGTGTGCCTGCCGATGTCGTCATCCTCGACGAGCACGCCGGCGACACACACCCGCTACTAGTCGTGAAATGGCTGAAAGCCCACGTGCCCCTGGTGCCAGTCATCGTCCTGACATCCTCCAGCGGCAGCGATGTGGGCGGCGCCGCGCTGGATCTGGGTGCCGACGATGTCGTGAGCAAGTCCGGCACCTATCGCCGCCGGCTCATGGCGACGTTGCATCGGTATTACGTGCGGAAAAGCGCGGGCGGTGCGACAGGTACGACAGGGACGGCAGGGACGGCAGGGACGGCAGGGACGGCAGGGACGGCAGGGACGGCAGGGACGGCAGGGACGGCAGGGACGACCGGTACGCGGAACGACCTGGAGCCGCCCGACGACATCGCGCACATGCGTGCGGTGATTGCGTACGAGGGGCAGATTCGCGGTCTCACCGCGCACGTGCACACGCTGACGGCGGAGCTGAGCGAGCAACGGCGCGCGCATGAGGAACTTGCCGAAGCGGAGGCCTTTGAGCGCGCGATGCGTGACCGCGATCGCGCCGAACTGACGCAGTTGCGCCAGTCCTTGTCCGACGAACGCGACCGGCGCATCGTCCTCGAAGGCACGCTGCGCCATACCGAAGACCGATCGCGGGCCTCCCTGGCGGACCTGGACGCGCGCCATGTCGCCACGCGGCGTCAACTCGAAGAACAGCTGGCCGTGGCGGCGGATCGGCTGCATCAGGTGGCCGACGAGACGCAGGGGCTTCAGGCACGTTTGCAGAACGAGCTGGCCGCCCAACAGTCCGAGCGCGAGCGGCTGATCGAGTCCCGGCTCTTCGGGTACGCGACCGTCACGGCATCGGGCGCGGTCGTCCGGTGCAACCAGACATTCGCGCGCCTGTTCGGCTTCGACAGCGCGGCCGACGTGCCCACGACGGAACCGTTTGCGGGACTGCCCGATCACGAACACATCGTCGCGCAATTGCGGGACGGCGCCACGATCGACCGTGTCGAATCGGTCGCCCGCCGCGCGAACGGCAGCGCGCTGCATGTCCTCACGTCGGCGGCCCTGCTGACGCCGGAGGGCGACGGGGCGCCGCTCATCGAGCGCATCCTGATCGATCTGGACGCGCGGACACGGCTCGAGGAACAACTGCGCATCACGCGCCGGCTCGAGACCGCCGGCCGTCTTGCCGCCGAGATGTCCGCGGAGATCGAGCCGCTGCTCGCATCGTTTGATGATCTGACCGCGCCGCCCGAGACGCGTCGACGCGCTGCGCTGCTCGTGCGACAGCTCCTGGCCTTCAGCCGCCGCCAAGCCAAGCCGGCGGGCTTTCTGTCGTTGCCCGACGCGATCCGGCGCGCCGAGCCGCTCTTGCGGCAGATCGCGGGCGAGGCCGTGACGCTGGAATTCCGGCTCGACGAGGTCGGCGCGATCGCGGCCGGCGACGAAGACATCGAACAGTTGCTTGGCGCGTTGATGTTCGCGACGGTCGGCAGCCTGCCGTTCGGCGGCACCATCACGATCGACACGCAGTCGGTGCGGTCCGGTTTCGACCAGCACACGGCCCTCACATTCGGCGCCGCCGGGTACGGCGTCCACTCAGCTCCTCTCTCGACATCCCTCGTACGTTTGGTCAGCCGGTGCGGCGGATCGATCCGCGTCACCGACGAACCCGCCTGCACCACCACTCTGCACGTTCACCTCCCCAGCTGATCATCGGCGGCGCCGGCCGCCGATGGTCCCCCACCTGTCGTTTGGTGCGGGGGAACTTTGTCCTCCTTTCTCGCGTGATCCATATCGAAAGTGGTGATCGCGGTCAGAAGGTTTACGCCGGTCCCGCAAGCGGGTTACAGTCGCATCCGGATGCGATCGGTCTGGCGTCAGCACGTCCTGGTCTTCGCGGCGTACGTCGTCCTCATGCTCGTCCAGTCGTGGCCGCTGCCGCTGAAACTGTCGACGCATCTGACGGGTACCCCGGCGGGCGATGCCGGCGTGTACGTCTGGAACATCTGGGTCTTCAGCCACGAGATTGTCGAGACCGGTACGACGCCGCTCCGCACCGCCCAGATCCTGCCGCTGGGCGATCCGACTGGCGTGGAGCCGACCGATCTGAGCCTGCACAACTACACGATCGCCACCGACCTGCTCGCCCTGCCGTTGCTGGGCTGGCTTGGCGTCGTGCGCACATTCAATATCCTGTTTTTCTTCAACGGTGCGCTGGCCGCGTTCGGCGTCTATCTGCTCGCCCGGCATCTCACGCAGAGAGGGCCCGAGTCGTTTCTCGCCGGGCTGATGTTCGGCTGGTCCGCGTTCCTCATGACCCGTGGCCTCGGCCATTTCAGTCTTCATCAAGCGGCGCCGCTGCCGATTTTCATGCTCATGCTCTACCGGGCCTGGGACTCGCAGAAACTCCGCGACGCGATCCTTGCGGGCGCCGTGCTGGCGTGGGCGTCGTTCTGCGATCCGTACTACGCGATCTATTGCCTGATGCTGGGCGGCTTGTTTCTCGGCAGCCGCTTGCTTGACATCCAGGTGGCGCGCCGCGAGCCGCAGGGTCTGGCGGCGGCCCGGAACCTGCTCAACGTCGCGATCGCCGCCGGCGCCGCGCTGGTCATCGGCGTGAAAGTCCTGGGGCAGGGATCCGTCAACATCGGACCACTGCATCTGTCGATGCACTCGCTGAACACACCTATCCTGGTGCTCTCGGTGCTCCTGGCGGCGCGGCTTGCCGTCTCGGCGAACTTTCGGATCACGGCGATTCCCTTGCCCACGCGACGGTTCGTGGTCCGCGCGACGCTCGCCTGTGGCGTGGTGGCAGCGATGCTGATGTCACCGACGCTACTGGCGATGGGACGCCGGGCGGTGACCGGCGACATGACGACGGTGCCGGTGCTGTGGCGCTCGAGCGCGCCGGGCATCGATCTGCTGGCGCTGCTGATGCCCAACCCGAACCATCCCCTCGCGCCGGCCAGGTGGGCCGAATGGCTGGCGGCGGGCCCCGGCGGCTACCTCGATCAAGTCGCGGCGCTGTCGTGGATCGGGCTCGCGATCATCTTCGTGGCCTGGCGCTGGGCCGGCTTCCGGCCGTCGCGGCTCTGGCTGGTGATCACGATCGGCTTTGCCACGCTGGCGCTCGGCCCTTTCATTCAGATTGCGCGCATCAACACGCTGATTCCGACGCCATGGACGCTGCTGCGCTACGTGCCGATCATCGGGTCGGCCCGCATGCCGCCGCGATTCATGGCCGTCGTGACCATGGGCTTTGCGGTGCTGCTCGCCTACGCACTGGTGGCGCTGACGTCGCGGTTTCCAGGGAAACGGCGGCTCATCCTGTCGGCCGCCGGCGTGCTGCTGGCCGCGGAATTGATCGCCGCGCCGCGCCCGCTGTATTCAGCCACAGTCCCGAAGGTGTACGACGTGATCGCGGCCGATCCCCGCCCCATTCGCGTGCTCGAGCTGCCGACGGGCATCCGCGACGGCTTGTCGTCGATCGGCGATTTCAACGCCGGCTCGCAATTCCGGCAGACGTTTCACGGCAAGGGATTGATCGGCGGCTATCTGTCGCGCGTCGCACCGTCGATCAAATCGCGGTACCGGCGCATGCCCGTGACGTCGGCCCTGATCGACGTCAGCGAAGGACAGAAGTTGACGGTCGGCCAGATCGATCGCGCGATAGCCGGCGCCGACGATTTCGTCCGCTCCACCCACCTCGGCTACGTCGTGATCGACACCAGTCGCGTGAGCGCGGACCTTCGGGACTTTGCCACCGCGCTGCTCGGCCTGAAAAAGATCGCCGAATCAGACGGCTACGAACTCTACACGACGAAGTTTCCGCCTGGCCTCAAGCATTCGCTGCCCGGGCCCTGATTCCAGCCGGGCAGCGCCCGCCGGACTGGCGCCGCGGCTCGCGTCCGTGTACGAATAGAGCCAGTCTCGCCGGAACGCGCGGGATGAGGGTGAGCGAAGGCGGATGCAGAAAATCGGCGACACCATTCTTGACGCCATCGGCCACACGCCGATGGTTCGCATCAACCGGATCACGAAAGGCGTGATCCCGGCCACCGTGCTGGCCAAGATTGAGACTTTCAATCCCGGCAATTCGATCAAGGACCGCATGGCCCTGAAGATGATCGAAGACGCCGAGCGCGACGGGCGCCTCAAGCCCGGCGGCACCATCATCGAGGGCACGTCGGGCAACACCGGCATGGGGCTCGCGATTGCGGCCGTCGTGAAGGGCTACAAGTGCATCTTTACGACAACGGACAAGCAGTCCAAGGAAAAGGTCGACGCGCTTCGTGCGTTCGGCGCCGAAGTCATCGTCTGCCCGACCAACGTCGATCCCGAGGATCCGCGTTCGTACTATTCGGTCTCATCACGACTCGAACGTGACACACCGAACGCCTGGAAGGCGAACCAGTACGACAACCTGTCGAACTCGCAGGCCAACTACGAGCAGACGGGACCGGAAATCTGGGACCAGACGGACGGGCGCGTGACGCACCTGGTCGTCGGTGTCGGCACGGGCGGGACGATCTCCGGCGCCGGTCGTTATCTCAAGGAAAAGAACCCCGCCATCAAGCTCTGGGGCATCGATACGTACGGATCCGTGTTCAAGAAGTACAAGGAGACCGGCGTCTTCGACAAGAACGAGATCTATCCCTACGTGACCGAAGGCATCGGCGAGGACTTCCTGCCGCAGAACGTTGATTTCAGCCTCATCGAGGCCTTCGAGAAGGTGACTGACAAGGATGCCGCCATCATGACGCGCCGCATCGCGCGCGAGGAAGGCATCTTTGCGGGCAACTCCGCGGGCGCGGCGATGGCCGGGCTGCTGCAGCTTCGCGACCGGTTCACGGCCGACGACGTCGTCGTGGTCATCTTCCATGACCACGGCACGCGCTATCTCGGCAAGATGTTCAACGACGACTGGATGCGCAAGAAGGGCTATCTGGCGACGGCCGGGCTCACGGCGCGCGACCTGGTCGCCGCGCGGCCGCGCACGCCGCTCAGCACGCTCGACCCGCACGACACGGTCAGCCGCGCGGTCGAGGTCATGACGGCCAACGACTACTCGCAGATTCCCGTGACGGACGGCGGCCGGTTCATCGGGTCGGTCACCGAAACGCGCCTGTATCAGGCGATCGTGAAGGACCCGGACGTCAAGACGCGGCCGATCGAAACGATCATGCAGCCGGCGTTCCCGTTCGCCGACATTTCGATGACGCTCGACGCGCTGGCGACGATGATCACGCCCGAATCAGCCGCGGTGCTGGTGCGAGACTTCAAGACGCAGGACACCTATATCATCACGCGGTGGGACGTCATTCGCGCGTTGGGATAAACGAGGCCGGGGCTCGTTTTCTGACGACGTCCGAGAAAACGAGCCCCGGCCTCCTCGCCACGATCATTGCGGTCGCGATGATCGGCCAGATCGCGCACGGCAACTACGCGGGCAGCGGCGACGCGGTGCACTACATGGTCGCCGCGCACTCGGTCGCCTTCGACCGGGACTTCGATCTCGCCAACGACTACAGCGATCCGTCGCGCATCATTCGCGACCCGGCGGGCCCGCACGCGCGGCCCGGCGTGGACGGCGTGGTGCGGCCGGTGCACGACGTCGGGCTGCCGATCGTCGCGGCGCCGGTGGTGGCGCTGGCCTATGCGACGGCCGGCACCGTGAACCGATGGCCGGAGACGCTCGTCCGCCGCGCCAAGCTCAATCCGTTCATCGTGCTCCGGCAACTCCTCAGCCTCGCGATGATCGCCGCCACGATCGCGCTGGCCCTGCTGTTCTTCGACGCGAGCGCGGCCCTGACGGGACAACGGACGTGGGCATTCGTCTGGACGCTGGCCTGGGCGCTGTCGCCGCCGATCCTGACGCACGGCTACGTGTTCCTGACCGAGATCCCGAGCGCGATCATCGCGCTCTTCGTCTTTGTCAGGCGCGATGGGTTGCGCGGCGGGCACGCGACGACGCACGGCGTACTGCTCGGCCTGCTGACCGGACTGCTCTTCCTGATCCACGTGCGCAACATCGGGCTCGTGCTCGCGCTGGCCGCGCTGATCGTGTGGCGCGTGCGACAGACGCCCGTGCGCGCAATCGGGTACGCCGCGGGCCTGGCCGTCATGGCCGCGGTCAAGGTCGCGATCAACCTGCGCTTCTGGGGCGCGCCGCTCACCAACCCGCACGAGCATCTCGGCGCCTGGCCGGGCATCGCGGCGTTGCTCTCGCAGAGCGCAACGAGCCTGGCCGGCCTGCTCCTCGACGCGCGCCACGGCTTGCTGCTGGCGGCGCCGATCTTCCTGCTGGCGCCGGCCGCCTGGATCCTGCTCAAGCGCCAGTCACGCACGACGGCCTACGAACTGCTCGTCGTCATGGCGGCGTATCTCGTATTCGTGATCAATCCCGTGACGAACATCCACGGCTGGCGTGGCGGCTGGTCGCCGGCGGCGCGGTTTCTCGTCCCGATCGTGGCGTTCGCGTCCCTGGCCGTGCCCGCCGTGTTCGCGGCGCGCGTGCGCATGCGCATCGGCGTTGTGATCATCGGCGCGCAACTGATCGTCAGCGCGTACCTCTGGGGCCATCCGATGCAGCAATGGAGCGAGGGCCCCGGACCCGCGCCGTTCGTGCAGGCGCTGGTGGGCCCATCGGCCGCGGCCCGCATCCCGCCCGTCGAGCAGTTGAGCGGGCCGGTGCTCGCGTACCTCGGCATCGCGATGCTGATCACGACTGGCGTGACAGTGATGTTGGTGAGAAAAGCGCGGGCCTGACGTCGAAGGTCGAAACGCTAGCGAGGCGCGTAGGTGGGACCGGACGCGTCCCAGAACGGCGAAACTTTCTTGACGGCGCCCATGACGCCCTGAATCTTGTTGCCCAGGAACCACCGGGCCCCGCGCAGCGACGCCCGCGTGCGTTGCATGGCATCGGACAGCAGGCCATGCGAATCATCGCTCGCATTGGCACTGCCGAGCGCCGGCGTCTGTCCAAGATCGGCCATGCTGATCACGTCGAACACGGGTAGATCCAACGCGTCAAGGTCGGGCAATTCCACGGTGGTGCCGTACGACAGGGCGTTGGAGAGGTCGACCGGCAGCGGTGCCGGTGGAAGGCTGAGTTCTTCGAATGTCGTCACGGCCCACGTTTCCGATGCGACGGGCAGCGCCGTCACGTGCGAGACGGTCCGGCGAAAGACGGGCGCGGGGATACGGTCGGGAATGGCGGGCAACATGACCGGCGTGCGTTCGTCCAAACCCGCCACGCGCGTCACGGCCGGAAGCGGTCCGCCGACCGGCCAATAGTCCACGATGGCCCCGGCCCCGGCGAGCAGGCCCAGTCCAGCGACCGCCAGCGTCTTGGCGTAGAAGTCCCGGAGGGAGTCGCCCCGCACCCGATTAGTCTACGCCTGTGTGTCAAGCGCGGGAAGTGCCTAAATCAAGCCCCCGCCCGACGGCTACGCCGCCCGCCGCCGCACGATTAATGGCCGCGCCAGGGCCATCACAATCAGGACCAGCCCGAAGGTGCACACGATGGTGGCGCCCGTCGGCAGGTCGAAAAGCACCGAAAAATACATGCCGAGAATCGAGACGACGCCCGCCATGACGTAGCCGATCACCAGCCGGGGGCCAATCCGCCGCGCGTACAACATGGCGCCCACGGACGGCACGATGAGATAGCAGAACACCAGCAGCACGCCGGCGATGGCCACCGAGCGCGTCACGACGAACCCGAACGACGCGTAGAACAGGAAATCCCACCAGCGGATCGACAGGCCCTTCGCGACCGCCGCGGCCGGGTTCGTGGAGATCAGCAGGAAGCGCTGCCGGAAGACGTAGTGGAACAGGCCCAGCACCACATAGATGCCCGCGGTCGCCAGCACCTCCTCGCGCGACACGGCCAGAATATTGCCGACGAGCATGTCTTTCAGGTGCTCGCTCTCGCCGGTGGATTTGGCCATAGCGACAATCACCGCCGCGGAGGCCACCGCGTACGTGATGCCGATGATCGCCTCCTGCGGAATGTGGGCCTCCTGCCCTTTGATCATCGAAAAGATCAACGCGCCCAGAAACGTGAAGCCCAGGCTCATCCAGTAGACCGCCGGTGAATGCGGATCGCCGCCGAACGCCGGCACCAGCACCGCGAGCGTCGCGCCGAGTGACGCAATCTGGGCGAGCGACAGGTCCACGAAAATCACGCCGCGCTCGACCACATGCAGGCCGAGATACGCGTGAATGCCAGCGATCACCAGACTGGCGATGATCGGCCACTTCAGGAACTCGAGAATCGACCAGTCCATCGCCGGCCTACTTCCCCGTCACCTGTTTGAGCGCCGCGGCCATCGTGCCGACGTTGTACTCGAACAGCTGGATGTAGTCGGTCGCGGCCTTTTCACCGCCGACCGACGGCGCAAGCGTCACGACCTTGCCGCCCGTCTCCGTCGCGATCTTCTGTGGCGTCTTGGCGTCGAAGTACGACTCCATGACGATGAGCTTCACGCCCTGGGCCTTCATCGCGGTGATCAAGTCGATCGTGTGGGAGGGCGACGGCGGAATGCCCGGCTTCGGTTCGACGTAGCCCATGACGTCGAGGCCGAAGCGATCCATGAAATTCGGCCACGACCGGTGATACGTCACGACCTTCGTGCCCTTGTAGGGCGCCATCATCGCGTCCCACTTTTTTTCGGCGGCCGCGAGCCGGGTGCTGAAATCCGCGTAGCGTTGCGCGAAGTACGCCTTGTTGGCGGCGTCCAGTTCTCCGAGCTTCTGCTGAATGGCCTGCGCCATCCGGCGGCCATTGCCGGGATCGAGCCAGTAATGCGGATTGCCCGAGGGATGCACATCCCCCATCGCCCGCGTGATCTGGCCCGTCGGAATCTCGAGGATCTTCACGGTGAGCGACGCATCGAGATAACCGGACGCGCCCGGTTGAATCTTCGCGTTGCGACTCTGCGTGACGAGCGGCGGCAGCCACCCGATTTCGAGCTCGCGACCCACGGCGATCAGGAGATCGGCGCGGACGGTGGCGATGATGAAACTGGGTTTGGGGTCCACGTGGTGCGGATCCTGATAGCCCTTGGCGAAGGCCGTCACTTCGACTTTGTCCCCGCCGATTTCGCGCGTCAGGGACGCCAGATCTTCGGTCGTCGTCACGACCTTCAGCGGCGCGGCGGCGCGCGGCGTCGCGAGTGACGCGCCGACGAGAGCGGCCGCAATGAACGTGCGATGCAGTACGCGCATGGTCATACTCCTTCTGAAACTCAGAACACGTGGGCGCCGTGGGCGCCGATGGCGAAGTTGATCTGGAACAGGAACTCGTTCGCTTCCTTGCCTTCGGCGTAGTTCGTGCGCCGGTACTGGCCGCGGATCTGGCTGAACTCGCTCGGCCAGAATGTCAGGAACACCGACCCTCCGGTGTCGCGCAGCGACGCGTCGTAGCTGCGCTCGGATTGATCGAATCGCCCGCCGATATACCAGCGTCGCGCGAACTGGTATTCCCCGAGGCCGTAGAACCCGAACGCCGTCGTCTGCGCGCCGGCCGGCAGATCCTGCCGGCTCCAGATCAATTCGGTGCGCAGTTGCAGCCGTCGATAGATGGCGCGGCGCAGCGGCCGGTACCGAAACGTCGCATCGACGCCCACCAGCCGGCGGTCGAGTCGCAGGGGATCGGTCGTGAAATCCGGGAAGCGGATGCCCAGATCCGTGGGGCCCTGCGCGATCGAGGCGCCCAGATCGATGTTGGTGGACTCGGTGATGTCGCGATAGCCGCGCAACCGCCCGATGTAATTGAGCCGCGATCGATCGTCGGTCTGGAAGACCTCCGACGACCCGCGCAGCACCTCGCCGGTCGCCTCGAGGAACGTCGTGCCGACCGGGATCAGCTTCGAGACCGAGAAACCCGCATCAGAAATCCCTTCTTCGCCGCCCACGAGGTTGTCCGTGACGAGCGGTCGATCGACGCTGGGCATGCCGTGCGTGTGCAGCGTGTTCACCTTGCCGAACGCGGCCCGCATCTTTCCGGCCTTGACGAGCAATCCGGCCGGCAGCGTCGTGAACGTGATGAAGCCTTCCTCGATCTCGATCCCCCCGGGTCCCGCCGCCAGGAAAAAGTCCGCGCGGGCGTAGGGGTCGACGACGGCCTGAAAGGACATCTCGACTTCGCTCATCTGAAAGGGCGGCTGCGTGCTCATCGGGTTCTTGCCGGCGACAGCGACGAAATTGCCGATGACCGAGATGTCGGGATTGAAGCCCTTCGATGCCTGAGCGGGCGCGCCGCTGGTCGGTGCGGGCTCCGGCTTTGCGGGGTCCTGCGACGGCGGTTGCGCGGTCGGCGTCGCCGCGGGCGTCGCGGACGGCGTTGGCGTGGGCGTCGCCGCCTGCGCGAACGCCGGCGCGGCGTTCCCGGTGAGCAGAACGCATGCGAAGAGTGCACCGACACACAGCCGGAGACGTGCCATGACGACCTCGTTTGCGAAGAAATTGAGCGGAGCCCCGAAGGCGGGGCGGTGAACAGCCGTCAGGAACGGGCGGGCGGTCCGCGCGGTGCGGCGTCGCCGTAGAGCAGAATCCCGTGACGGTCGATCGGATGCGTGGCGAGGAGTTCGACAGCGCCGAGCGGCGAAATGACTTGCAGCACCGAGGAGACGAACGCGCCGGCCATGTCGTGCCGGAGGTGGCACGAGAGGCAATGGCCCGTTGGCGCCAGCGCGGGATCGACATCGAGCCGCGTCGTGGCGCGGCCAGGAACGACCTGCGGACCGCAGACGCCGTCCGGATCGGTGAGGTCCCACTGGGCGGAGGCCGGCGTCCAGAGCCCGGCGAGCAGGGCAAAGACGACGGTCAAAACAGCCAGATGGCGCGAAGCCGCTCGCATTCCTGTCTTGACTGTAGCAAGCCGGGGGACAAATCACCAACCCGCTGATCCTTAACATTCGCTAAGGAACGGTTGGGTGTCCTAGTCTGTACGTGCATGTCCAAGGTCAGTGCCCGCACGGCGAGCCTGTCAGCGCTGCGTTCGAGCGCCGATCAGGTGTTCCGGCGGTCGGCCGGCGCGCCGCTCATTACGGGCAATCGGGTGCGCCTCCTGCGCGACGGGCGCGAGAACTATCCGGCGTGGGAAGAGGCGATCAACAGCGCGCAGTCGACGATTCACGTCGAAATGTACATCGTGCATCACGACGCGGTCGGCCGCCGGTTCATCGACCGGCTGGCGGCGCGCGCGCGAGCGGGCGTACGGGTGCGCGTGCTGTACGACTGGTTTGGCTGCTTCCTCGCGCCGTACGTCCGGCTGTTCGCGCCGCTCGTCAGCGCGGGCGGCGAGGTCCGCGCGTGCAATCCGCCGCGCTTTTCCGCGGCGTTCGGCTGGACGCGGCGCAACCATCGCAAATACATCTGTGTCGACGGCCGGACGATGTACATCTCGGGCCTGTGCGTGGGACGGATGTGGGCGGGCCAGCCGCACAAGCATCTCGATCCGTGGCGTGACACGGGCGTCGAAATCGTCGGGCCGGCCACGGCCGCCGGCGAACGCGGCTTCGCGGAAAGCTGGAGCCTCTTCGGCGGCGGCACCGAACCTGTCGAATACCCGGACGAGAGGGTGATTGAGCCGGCGGGCGACGTCGCGCTCCGGTTGATCTACACCGAACCGTTCGCGGCCTCGATGCTGCGCGTGGACCTGCTGGTCGCCGCCATGGCGCGGCATCGTCTGTGGATCGCGGATGCGTATTTCATCGGCCACGGCCCGTATGTCCTCGCCCTGCAACAGGCGGCGCGCGACGGTGTCGATGTCCGGCTCCTGCTCCCGCAGGACAGCGACGTCGGCTGGACCGTCCCCGTGTCGCGCACGCTGTATCGCACTTTGCTCGACGCGGGCGTGCGGGTGTTCGAGTGGAACGGCACGATGATGCACGCCAAGACGGCGGTCGCCGACTCGCAGTGGGCGCGCATCGGATCGACGAACCTCAATTTGAACAGCTGGGTCGGCAACTGGGAACTGGACGTCGCCATCGAAGACGCCGGCGTCGCGCGCACGCTCGAAACGCACTACGAGGAAGACCTCGAAGGCGCTCGCGAGATTCTGCGCGAGGGCGCGCACGGGCACACCCGCCGCCCCGCGGATGAGAGCGACGTTCCTCGCGTCGGCCCGCTCGGCCGCCGCCCAGGCGCCACCCGGCGCGCCGCGCGGCGGGCGCTCCGCACCGCCACGCGCGTCGGCCAGAGCATCGGGGCGGCCGTGATGGGCAGCCGGCAGTTGGAGTCCTGGGAGTCCGCGCCGCTGGCGACCCTCGGCACGCTCCTGCTGCTGATCGCGGTCCTCGGCATCTGGCGTCCGCACTTCTTGTCCTGGCCGCTCGCCATTCTCTTTATCTGGTTTGGCCTGTCGTTTGTGGCCCAGGCTATGGGATTCTTCCGCGGGCGCAATCTGCCATGAACGACCGTGTCGTCATCACCAACGTCACACGCGTCACGGCCGACGGTCCATCGGCCGATCAGGATCTGGTCGCGGCTGAATCGCCGCTCGAAATCCTGCTGACGCACGATCCCGCGTCGCCGCAGGCGCACTCCATCGGACTCGTCATGCGCACGCCCGGCGACGACGAGGATTTGGTGGCGGGATTGCTGGTGAGCGAACAGATCGTGTCGCATCCAGACGACATCCTCGGGATGACGTTCGTCGCGGAGACGGGCTCTGGCGTGGAGGGCCCGGCCGCGCATCCGGCACGCGCAACCGTCAGACTGGTGACGACGATTGAACTGGGTTCGCTCGTGGCCGCGCGCGTGCTCGACCGGACGAGCGCGTGCGGCATGTGCGGACGTCTCGCCATGCAGACCGTACGGCAGCGTGTGGCGCGGCGTCCGGACGCGCCGGCGATCGACGCGGGCGTCATCGAATCCATTCCCGCGCGGCTGCGCCAGGGACAGGCGGTGTTTGCGGAAACCGGCGGCCTGCATGCCGCGGCGCTCTGCACGCTGCAAGGCGAACCGTGGCTGCTCCGCGAAGACGTCGGCCGGCACAATGCCGTGGACAAGGTCGTCGGCGCCGCGTTCAGGTCAGGGCGCTGGCCGGCCACCGAGGCGCTGCTGGCGGTGAGCGGCCGCGTCGCCTACGAGATCGTGCAAAAGGCCGCGGCGGCCGGCGTGGTGGGCATCGTCGCCGTCGGCGCGCCGTCGAGCCTGGCCGTGGATGCCGCGCGCGCGGCCGGCCTGACGCTGGTCGGGTTCACGCGCGAGGGGCGGTTCAATATCTACACCGGCCGAGAGCGCATCGTCGGCGCCCGGCTCACTCAATAGGAAAAGATTTCACCTTGGGGAACCATGGGGAGCCATGGGGGTGAGCCCCACGGCTCTCCACGTCTCCAAGGTGAATCCGATCGTCGTGACTGAACGGACGCGCTAGGATCGGGCCGTGCGCAGTACCCCGATGGTGCTCGTGGCGGTTTCGCTGGGCTGGACTCTTGCGGCACATGCCCAGAAGCCGCCGCCGACGGCCGCCCAGCGTGTCGAGCGCGGGACGCAGGTATACGCGCGCGAGAAATGCGCGACGTGTCATCAAATCGCGAGGAAGGGCAACAGCCGATTTCCGCTCGATGGCGTCGGCTCACGGCTGTCGGCCGAGCAACTGCGCCGATGGATGACGGACACCGCGAAAATGGAAGATGCGCTTCCGCGGATGCCCGCCGTCCGCATGTCGGCGACGAAATACCACCTGTCCCCAGCCGACCTCGACGCCCTCGTCGCCTACCTGCTGACGCTGAAAGACCGTTCGGATACACTTGCCGGGCAATGTCCTGGTTCACCCGGATGAATCACCCGGCCAGCGCGCGGTACCGGCTCGGGCCGCTCGAGTGGCGCGTTCTGGAAGCGTTATGGTCGCGCGAGATGCCCGCGGCTGTCCGCGACCTGGCTGATGCGTTTCCCGAGACCGCCTACACCACGCTGATGACCACGCTCGATCGGCTTCATCGCAAGGGTTTGTTGACGCGGGAGAAGCAGGGTCGCGCCTTCCGGTACCAGCCGAAGCTCGGCCAGGCCGAGTTCGCATCCGCCAGGGCGGCCGAGGCCGTCCGGCACGCCGTGCAGCGCAGCGGAGGCTCGCTGACACCGCTCGTGTCCTGTCTGATCGAAGCGGTCGGCGACCGCGATCGCGAGTTGCTCGACGAACGCGAATCGCTGGTGGCCGCGCGCCGCGGTGAGCCGAAGAGCCGGCGGTGATGAGCTTCTCGCTCCGCGTGCTTGCCGTCGGTGCGGCCACGGTCGCGTTCGTCACGCTCGTCCTCACGCTCATCGTCCCGCTGCTGGCGACATCCGCGTCAAAGGGTAGCGCCACCCGCCGCGCACGCCGTCTGGGCATCCTCAGGCTCATCCCGGCCGGCGCCGGCGTCGTGGTCGGCTTGCTGGTCATCGCATCGTTTCTGAATTTCGAGCCACGCCAGGACGAGAACATCGGCTGGTTGATTCCCGCGCTCGGCGGCCTCGGCGCCCTGCTGATTGCGGTGGGCGTCTGGCGCGCCGGCCGCACCGCGCTGGCGACACGACGGCTGACCCGCGACTGGCTCGCCGGTGCGACTCCCATCACATTGCCAGGCGTTTCCGTTCCGGCGGTTTCGATCGCCTCCGCGTTTCCCGTGGTCGCCGTCGTCGGCATACGCCAGCCGAAGCTCGTGATCGCGCGATCGGTCCTGCAGACGATTACGGCCGACGAACTGGAGGCCGTCCTCGCCCACGAACAGGGCCATATCGATCGCCGCGACAACCTGCGACGCCTCCTGATGTACGCCGCGCCGGACGCCTTGTCATGGCTCCCGCGATCGTCGCAGCTCGCCTCGGCGTGGCGCGCCGCCACGGAAGAAGCCGCTGACGACGACGCAGCCCGGGCTGGCGAGGGCGGTCGGCTGGCGCTCGCGTCCGCGCTGATCAAGGTCGCCCGGCTCGCCACCGGCATGTCCCGGCAGCGGTTGATGCCGGCCAGCACGCTGTACTGCGGCGAAAGCATCGACGCGCGCGTGCGCCGGTTGCTCGAACCGGCCGACGCCGCGGTGGCCGCCAGGCCCGAACGCCATCGCCTGCGCACGCTCGCGCTGATCGCCGGCACGATCGCCGTGTCGATGCTCGCGCTGCGCACCGTGCAGGCGCTCATCGAATTCACCATTCAAACGCTGCCCTGACACACCCGTGCGCCTGGGTTCCGACGTCGTGTTCGATCGCCAGCTCCTCCACGGCCGGACGGTCGGCATCGTCTGCAACCCGGCGTCGATCGATGCCGCGTTCCGTCACGTCATCGATCGCGCGGAAGACGCCGGCGTGACGGTCGGCGCCATCTTCGGCCCTCAACATGGTTTCCGCTCGGACCTGCAGGAGAACATGATCGAGTCGCCGCATGGCCACGACGCCAGGCGCCGCGTGCCGGTCTACTCGCTGTACAGCGATACGCGGGAACCGACGGCCGAGATGCTCGCGGGGCTCGATGCGCTGGTCATCGATCTTCAGGACGTCGGCACGCGCATCTACACCTACATCTACACGATGGCCAACTGCCTGAAAGCCGCCGGCGCACACGGCCTCCCCGTCGTCGTCTGCGATCGCCCGAATCCGATCGATGGCGTCACCGTGGAAGGCCCGATGCTCCGGGCTGGATTCGAGTCGTTTGTGGGCCAGTATCCGATTCCGATGCGGCACGGCATGACGATCGGCGAGCTCGCGGCGCTGTTCAACACCGAGTTCGGGCTCGGAGCGAAACTCGAAGTCGTCAAACTCGAAGGGTGGGATCGATCGACCTATGGCGACCACACCGGATTGCCGTGGGTGCTGCCCTCCCCCAACATTCCGACGGTCGACGCCGCGGTGGTCTATCCCGGCACCGTGCTGCTCGAAGGCACGAACGTCTCGGAAGGACGCGGGACCACCAAGCCGTTTGAAATCATCGGCGCGCCATGGGCGGATCCGGAACGCCTCTCGTCAGACCTCAACGGTCGAGGACTGCCGGGCGTGTACTTCAGGCCGGCCCTGTTCGAGCCCACGTTCCACAAGCACGCCGGTACCCCCTGCGGCGGTTGCCAGATTCACGTGACCGATCGCGCGCGCTTCCGGAGCGTCGAAACGGGCGTCGCGGTCATCGACGCGATCCGATCGGCCAATCCCGGCGCGTTCGCATGGCGCAACCCGCCGTACGAGTACGAACACGACAAGGCGCCGATCGACATTCTGTACGGATCGGATGAGTTGCGGGTCCGCATCGACCGGGGTGAACGCGCGGCGGAGATTTGCGCCGGCTGGGCGGACGAGGTGCAGCCGTTCCTCAATCTGCGCGCACGATATTTGGTGTACTAATGATCTCGGAGGCGTTACCGATGAAGCGTCGTGTTGTTGTGCTCGTGGGGTGCCTGGTGCTGTGGGTAGCCGTGCTGGCGACGGTCGCCGGTGCGCGAAGCGTCGCGCAGAATCCGCCGGCGGCAGGCGCCGCGCAACGCGGCAGCGGCTGGACGATTCCGCCAACGGCCGCCGAAGAAAAGACTCCGCTCACCGTCAATCCCGGCGTGATCGCCGCCGGCAAGAAACTGTTCACCGACAAGTGCCAGCGCTGTCACGGCGCCGAAGGCAAGGGTGACGGTCCCGAGGGCGAGCCCGAGCACGCGCAGGACATGAACCTGACGCTGGCCGCCCGCGCCGCGCGCAACCCGGACGGCGTCGTGTTCTACAAAATCTGGAACGGCCGCCCGAGCCCGAAGATGCCGGAGTTCTCCAAGGAACTCACGAAAGATCAGGCGTGGGCCATCGTCGCCTACGTTCAGACGCTGCGCGCGAAGGCCGACGCAGGCCGGTGAGTCAACCGGCGCCGGACGCGGTCGATCGCTTCGAGCAGGAGATGATCCTGGCCGCTGACCCGGCCACCGTGTTCAGTTGTTTCTTCACTCCCGACGCCCTCCGGGCGTGGTGGCAGACCGCAAGGTCGGTGACGACGCCCGTCCCATTTGGCGTGTATGCGGTCGAGTGGCCGGCTACGCCGTATCGTGACGACTTGCTTGGCGCGCTCGGCGGCGTGTTTCACGGCACGGTCGTGGACGTGCGCCTCGGGCGCGGATTCCTCGTCGCCGATGCCTACTGGGTGCCGCCGGAAGGCGATCCTATCGGCCCGATGGCGCTCGAGGTCGAGTGCGCGCCGGATCCCGCCGGGTGCCGCCTCAAGGTGCGGCAAAGCGGATTCGAACCGGCGCCACGCTGGCGGCGCTATTACGCTGTCGTCTCCCGCGGCTGGCAGCTCTCGCTCGCGGCGCTGAAGCGATATGCGGAAGCGGAACCGAGAAAGGCGCAGGGATCCAAAGGTCCGCGAGTCACCTCTTGATCCCCAGCACCCTCCCTGCCGCAATTGCCACAAACGCCGCGCTGAAACTCAACAGCGCCCCCATCTTCGCCTGATCGAGCACCGGGCTCGGCGCAAACGCCGCGGCTGCAAAGAACAACGCGACCGTAAAGCCGATGCCGGCTGCCATGCCGAGCGTCACGAGCGTCCGCAAATCGAGGCCGGCCGCACGACGGAATCCGAACTGCTCCGCCAGGAGCGAGGTCGCGACGATGCCGATCGGTTTGCCGATGACCAGGCTGGCCAGAACGATCCACGTCACCGGTCCGACGGCCGTCAGCGGGACGCCGGCGTTGACGAGCCCGAATCCGAGCAGCACGAATTGGACCGGCGCCCTCCACCAGTCCGCGAATTGTTTCAGCGTGAACAGACGCACGGTCGCCGCCCGGCCGAAGAGGCGTAGATCCGACTTATGGTGCGGCATCAGCGGAATGATCGGCACCAGGGCCAGCGCCGGATGAAGGCCGCCATAGAACAGCCCGAGCCACGAGAGCACGCCCGGTCCACACACGTACGCCCAGAAGTTTTCGACGCCGTACCGGCGCATCGTCCACGCCAGCACCATTCCGGGAACCAGCAGCGCACCGAGCATCACGGGCGACAGTGCGCCGCTCGGATAGAACACCGCGAGCACCAGCAGGCCCAGCGCATCGTCGGCAATCGCGAGGAGCAGGAGAAACGGAATCGCCGGACTGCCGCGCGGGAAGATCAGACGCGCCGCAAGATACGAAAAGGCGATATCGGTGGCGCACGGAATGGCCCAGCCCGAGTGGATCTCCGGCATGCCGAGCGCGCGAATCGACAACAGGTAGATGCCCGCCGGCGCCGCCATGCCGCCGACCGCGGCAAAGATCGGCAGCGCCCCTTCGCGGACGGATGACAGCGGCCCGCCCGGCAACATGGCTTCGACCACTTCCTTCGTCGCCAGTCCGAAGAAGAAGACCATGGCGATGTCGTTGACCGCGAATCGCAGCGACGCCGAGACCCGGCCGTAACCGGGCGCATTGACGTTGACCCAGACCAGCGCCGCGAGCGCGCCGGCGATCAGCAGCAGCGAATTGTCGAGGATGAACTCGAACGCGGCCGTCGCGCCGCCGTGACCGCGATTCGGCCGTCCGGATTGGCCCGACATGCGCCTGAGGCTAGAGCGTTTCCACGTGAACGAAATTCGACAGTCCGTCTTTCGCCAGATGGGAACCGATCGACACGAACACGACGACCGCCCCCGCGCCCGCGAGCGCGCGGCTACGCAAGAGGCTGCGCGCCTCGTCGAGTCCAGGCGTCTCAGTCACGACCGGAGCCACGCCCCAGACAACGGCCAGCCGGGCTGCGGTGATGGGATTGGGCGTCAGCGCCAGAATTCGCGCGGACGGGCGGAGCGCCGCGAGCAGACGCGCCGTGTTGCCGGTTTCGGTCAGCGCGACGATGACATCGGCACCGGCGCGGGCGGCCAGCGCGACCGCCGCTTCCGCCAGCGCGCGGCCATGGGATGGCCCCGCAGACGACTCCGGGAATCCATTCCCGGAATCCATTCCGGGAGTCGTTTGTGGACTCGCCTCGGCCTGCCGCAGGATCTTGTCGAGGGTCGAGACGGCCAGATCCGCGTACTCGCCAATGGCCGTCTCTCCGGTCAGCAGCACGCCATCCGCGCCTTCGTCGACGATGTGCGCCGCGTCGGTGACTTCGGCCCGGGTCGGGCGCGGCGCCGAGCGCATGGATTCGAGCACCTGCGTGGCGACAATCACGGGCGTGCCGCGACGGCGCGCCGCCAGAATGAGGCCCCGCTGAACGGCCGGCAGCATCTCGAGGGGCATTTCGATCCCCAAATCGCCGCGCGCGACCATCAGGGCATCGCATTCGTCGAGAATCTCTTCGACGCGCTCCACCGCGTGCGGCTTTTCGATCTTCGCCACGAGCGGCAGGTTCGGCGCGCCGGCCTTGGCCGCAGCGGCCCGCACGAGCCGCATGTCGTCGGCGGATTGCACGAAACTGACCGCGACGAGATCGACGCCCATCGCAATACCGGCGGCGAGGTCCGCCTCGTCCTTCGGTGTCATGGCGGTCGTCTTCATTTCCACGCCGGGCGCGTTGATGCCCTTGTGCGACTCGAGCAGGCCGCCGGTCACGACGCGCGTCTCGAGACTTTGGCGGTCGCTGGCGACGCTCGTGACCTCGAGTTCGATCCGCCCGTCGTCGAGCAGCAGCCGGGCGCCGGCGGAGACGGATTCGAACAGCGCCGCGAATGTGGTCGAAACGCGGCCCGGCCGGCCCTCAGCCTCGCCCAGTTCGATCGTGAGCGTTCCGCCTGGCTCGAGCGGGATGGGCGCCGCAACGGTGCCGATACGAATCTTCGGTCCGGACAGATCCTGCAGGACCGCGACAAACCGGCCCGCATCGGCCGCGGCACGGCGGACGCGGCGGTACATTTCCCTGTGCCAGTCGAGGGTGCCGTGCGAGAAGTTCAGCCGGATGACGTCGGTACCGGCGTCAATCAGCGCGCGAATGCGATCGGGCGCTTCCGTCGCCGGGCCAATCGTGCTGAGAATGCGCGTGCGTCGCATGCGTCGTGGGCAGCGTACAATCTCCCCGTGCGCCGGCACAACCCGACATGACCATGGAACTTCCGACGCCCACGCCTCAAATGCCGCCGCCATCGGTGACACCGACGCCAACCGGGCCCAACTGGGCACTGCTGGCGTTCGTCACGGCCATCGGTGCCCTGATCATCTCTGGCCTGACCTGGCTGCAGTTCACGCGCGCAATCGACGAGTTGAAGCGGACCCAAACGGCCAGCGGCCCGACGATCGACCTGGCCGACGCGCCATCGCTGGGACAGGACACGGCGACCGTGGCGCTCGTCGAATTCTCCGACTACGAGTGCCCGTTCTGCATCCGGCACTTCCAGCAGACGATGCCGAAGCTGGTGGCGGCGTATGTGAAGACCGGACGCATCCTCTATGCGTTCCGGGACTGGCCGGTGGACGAACTCCATCCCCAGTCCATTCGCGCACACGAGGCCGCGCACTGCGCGCTCGAGCAACGCAAGTTCTGGGAGCTCCATTCCCGGCTGTTCGCGCCGCCCGGATCGCACACGCCTGAGCAGTTGACCGGCGCGGCCCGCGAGGCCGGGCTCGAGATGACGGCCTTCACAGGCTGTCTCGAGGCCAACCGATCGAACGCGGCCATCCGGCGGACGAGTCAAATGGCGATGGAGCTGGGGGCGACGGGCACGCCGGCGTTCTTCATCGGCGTCCGCGATCGGCAGAACAACACGGTGCGCGTGACCCAGGCCCTGGCCGGAGCGCAGCCGTACGAGGTGTTCGCCCAGGCGATCGACGCCACGCTCGCCAAAGTCCGCTAGCCAACAGCACGCCGGCCGGGGGGAACCTTTGGCTGGCGGCTTCCTTGAAGACCCGGGGCGCGCGCGCCCCGGCCGTCAGGCGGCGTGGACCGGATCTTGCAGTTTCTTCGCCCATGCGGCGCAGATCTCTCGCGGCGTGGATGACCGTGCTTGTCGCGTGTTGCGCGGCGTCGGCGGGCGGCTGCCTGCTCCACCACTCGTCCAGTCATGCCACGTCCAACTCGAATCGCCGCGAGGCCATTCGCCATGCGCAGGTCTGGATGGAGACGGACATCTCCGCCCGCGACCTCAAGGCGGGCCCGCAGGGGCCCGGCGCGTTCAAGCCGGGCGAGACGATCACCTGTGACTATCAGGAGCAGGAGGTCAACGGCCGATCGCCCAAATTCATGTGCGCGATTCCCGGCGCCGCCAGCGACGTCCTCAAGGTAAAGTACGGCCGCGACAACGCGGAAGTCTATGGGGAGATGCTCAGCTCGCGCCTCCTGTGGGCGCTGGGGTTTGGCGCCGACCGGATGTACGCCGTCCGCATCATCTGCCGCGGGTGCCCGGCCACGGTGCTGGGCGGCACGCCGCTGCCATCGGGCGAGCGCCTGTTCGATCCCGCGACAGTGGAACGGAAAGCGGCCGGTCGCGAGATCGAGACCTATGCGAACCAGGGCTGGGGCTGGCCGGATCTGGATCGCGTCGATTCCAAGGCCGGCGGCGCACCGATTGCGCACCGGGACGCGCTGAAACTGCTCGCCGTCATCATCCAGCACAGCGACTCGAAGCCGGAACAGCAGCGGCTCGTGTGCCTCGATGACGGTCCACCGCCGGCGGACGGCGTCGACGTGCCCTGCACGCATTCGTTCATGATGATCCAGGATGTCGGCCTGACGTTCGGCCGCACGGACATCCTGTTCCACAAGGAAAACTACGTGAACGTCGATCGCTGGGCCGGCACCTCGGTCTTTGCGACGGGCCTCGCCGGCTGCGTCGGCAATCTGTATAAGCCGCTGCTCGGTACGCTCGAGCGGCCGCCGATCAGCGAGCCGGGCCGGGAGTTTCTGTCCAGCCTGCTGGCGCAGCTCCGGGACGAACAGATCCGGGACCTGTTCACGGCCGCGCGCGTGCAACTGCGCTCGCGGAAACCCGCCGGCGATCGTGATTTGGGTGGGGCCGATGTCAATCCAGGGGATCCGCGCCTGATTGACGACTGGGTCGCCGCGTTCAAGCACAAACGGCAGCAGGTCGCCGAACAGCGCTGCGGCGCGCCGCTCTCGACTAGGTAGCGACCTTCTCGCGGTCGTCGTCCTTCTCTTTTTCCTTCTCTTTCCCTTTTTCCTTGTCCTGGTCCTTCTCGTCGTCGTCCTTGTCCTTCGGTTTCGCCTGCTCCCAGTCAGCATCGAACGTCGCCAGCACCTGCTTCGCGACGGCCTTGTTCCGGACGATCAGGCCGACCTCGCGGCGTCGATCGAGTTCGAGCCCGCGCAGGCTCTGACTGCCGATGAATACTTCCTGGCCGTCGCGGACGATCGCGCGCACGTGCAGCCGGAGCTTCGACAGTTTCGCCGCCTGCAGCCCCTTGCCGCGGAGCGTGACCTTGCCGAGCACCCGCACGTCCACGCCATTCTTCGCGCGCTCGAGCAGCAGGCGCAGCATCGGTCCGTCGCTGACCTTCGGGTCGTAGATCGCCAGCGTCTTCTTCGCGGATTTGATCAACGCGCTGAGCCGGTCGCGCGAGTTCTCGGGGCTCACCACGAGATCGGAAACGCGCGACTTGAACGGATCCTTGTTCGAGTCGGCGTCGAACAGCGCGACGGCATCACGAACGACTTTGGGATCGGTCGTCACCACGCCAAAACTACGGCTCTGGAAGACATCGAGGCGCGTCGCATTGAAGCCCAGCAGCCAGAGCGCCGACCCGTCGATGATCGCGTATTTGCCGTGATAGCGAATGAGGTCATCGGCCGTCCGCGAGACGGTGACGCCGGCTTCGAGCAGCCGCTGCTCGAGCTTGCGCAGGCCCTTCTCGCCGCCTTTGTTGGTATGGGCGATCAACGCCCGCACATGCACTGGGCCGGAGACGGCCGCCGTGAGCGCCTTTTCGACCTCACGGAGATCGAACCGGAAAATGGCGATATCGACGCTCTTCTTCGCCCGCTTAATCGCGTCGACGAGGGGCGCGATGCCCGCTTCCGGCTGAACCATCAGCTTCATCACACGGCCGGGGCCTTCTCCTTTTTCTCCTCCCACTCGAGCGTGCTCTGGGGATCGAGATCCGCGATCGCCTTCGAGAGCGCATCGGTGCGCTGGTTGAGCGGGAGCTTCAGTTCGAAGGAGAGCGCGTCGGGCGCCGACGCGCGCAGTTCGTATGTCGCGTGGTGCCGGCGCAGCAGCTGCTCGATCGTCGGCTGCAGCTTGGGTGCCTCCTTCGAGTTGATCGTCAGCATGAAGAGCTTGTGCGCCACAGGCTCGAAGGACTCGAGCAGCCAGAGCACGACGACGAAAAAGAACGTCGCGAACATTGACAGCGTGTAGAGCCCGACGCCCGCGCCCAGACCCACGCCCAGGGCCGCCAGCATCACGCCGGCGTCCTTCGGATCGGCGACTTTGGCGCGGTACCGCACGAGGCCGGCGACGCCGACGACGCCGAACGCGCGCGCGAGACTGGCGCCGACAATCAGCATGACCAGGGCTCCGATGATCGCGAGGATGATCTGGGTCTGAATGACGGCGGGGGATCGCTGGGGCGTGCCACGGCGGCGCGGCCGGATCGCCAACGCCGCACCAAGCACTGCCGCCAGGGGCAGCCGCAGCAGCGCCTGACGCAGATGTTCGAACTCGAAGCCCGGACTATCCAGCCTCGCTGTTTGGTCCGGCAAGGCCTGTGGTGGTGCGCCCTGGGCGTAGGCCACCGGGGCCATCGCCAGAGCCAGCCAGATCAGGAACCAGGCGTACGTCAGTAGTCCCCTGGTCCAGTTCGCCGCCCATCCGCCTGTACGCCCTCGTGGTGCCATTCAGTGTCCAGTGGAGACACACTCGCAAATGCCGTGCCTGTACCCGTAGAGGTACGGCCATGCATTATGTCCGCCCTCGGGCACACTTGAGCCGGTCGGTGCCCTTTAAGAGCAAGGGGGACGGGCCCGTTTTCCACAGGTCGGCCGCTGGTGCTCACTTCGGGCGCGCGCGATGACGCCGGCGTCATTGCGCGGGCTCTTCCGGCCGACCTGTGGAAAACAGGCCCGTCCCCTATGCCCACGGATCAACGAGCGCCTTCGGGATGGTCAGCGCGCCGGCCATCTCCAGCGCCTCATTGATTTGATTGAGGCCGAACGTCCTCGCACCGATGCGGGCCCACGGCACCTCCGCCCCGTACCGCTCGAGTGCCCGCAGGGCGCGGAGAAAATGGCCGGCCTCGCTGCCCCAGCACCCGCGGATGTCCAGGTGCTTGCGGTTGATGTGCTCGTGGGCGTTAATCACGCTGTCGCCCACGTTGGTGTAGTGCCCCGCGATCACATACGCCCCGCCGTTCCGGGCCAGCCGGACACCCTCCTCGAACGCACGCGCGGATCCGGCGGCCTCGACGACGACGTCGGCGCCGAGACCACCCGTCAAATCGAGCACCCGCGTCAGCCGCTCGTCGGGCGTGGTCGTGTCCAGGTCAATCACCGTGTCCGCGCCCATGTCACGCGACAACGCCAGGCGATCAGCGGGCGCTCCGATCACAATCACCTGCGCGGCGCCCGAGCGACGGGCCAGCGCGGCCGTGCTCATGCCCACGGCGCCGGCGCCCTGCACGACCACCGTGTCGCCGAGCGTGATGCGGGCGCGCTCGATGATATGGACCGACGTCAGCAGGCCGCAGCCGCCGCCGATGTAGGCATCGAAGCTGACCGATGCGGGCAGAGGCGCGATGATCACGCCGGGCTCGAGATACACCTTCTGCGCCCAGCCGCCGAACAGGCCTTCGCTCGCCGAATCGGTGATGCCGTAGACCCGCCGTGACGCACACCGAGTCGGCGTGCGATGAACCGTGCACGCCAGGCAGCGCCCGCACGTGCGATGAACGTCGAAGAACGCGATGCGGTCACCCTCGTGCAAGGGCGCGCCGGTGACATCGGCCAGCCTGCCGCGCACCTTGTCGAGCGTGCCCGTCGTCACATGGCCGGGAATGATCGGATAGGGGACGCCTGACAACCGGCCGTGCCACAGATGCACATCGGTTCCGCACACCTCCGAGCGCGCGGTTCTGAGCAGCGCGGCGCCGATCGGCAGATCGGGTTCGGCGAATTCGCGAATCTCGACAGGCGCGAGCGGCGCAGTCATCACGGCGGCGAGCACGGACGCAGGCATGGGCATGAATCATATGACGTCAAACTTCGAAGTTCGAAGTTTGTCCTGATACAGTCTTGCCCGTGCATCTGGTGGAAGCGGGCCTGGCGTTTCGCGCGGGACGCATTCGATCAATCGATCTCGTCGAGCAGTCGCTCGAGGCCATCGACCGCGATCAGCCGCGGACCAACGCCTTCATCCGCGTGGATGCCGACCGCGCGCGGGCGGACGCGGTGCGCGCGGACGCCGATCGGACGCGCGGGATGGATCGCGGTCCCCTGCACGGACTGCCGATCTCACTGAAAGATCTCATCGACGTCGCCGGTGAAGTGACGACCGCGGCCTCGCGCGTGCTGGCCGGCCGCATCGCGCCCTCGGATGCCCCCGTCGTGACACGCCTGCGCGAAGCCGGCGCGATCCTGATCGGCAAGACCAATCTGCACGAGTTTGCGCTCGGCACCACCAGTGAGGATTCCGCGTTTGGCGCCGTGCACAACCCCCGCGATCCGACCCGATCGGCCGGCGGCTCCAGCGGCGGGTCGGCGGCCGCCGTCGCGTGCGGCATGGGCCTGGCGTCGATCGGCACGGACACGGGTGGATCGATTCGAATCCCGGCGGCGGCCTGCGGCGTCGTGGGACTCAAACCCTCGATCGGCGAAGTGCCGACGGAGGGCGTCATCCCGCTGAGCACGTCTCTTGATCATGTCGGTCCGATCACGACGACCGTCGCGGACGCCGCGTTGCTCTGGTCCATCCTCGCCGCGCGCCGGCTGCCGGACCAGGCCTCCGCGAACCCGCGCGGGCCACTGTCGCTCGTCCGGTTGCGCGGCTACTTCGACGATCCGGTCGAGCCTGCCGTGCGCGAGGCCTTCAACCAGGCCGTCGCCTTGCTCGCGGGCGCGGGGGCCAGGATTCAGGACGCCGAACTGCCCACGGCGGCGGGCATTGTCGAGGCCTACGTCAACGTCGTGCTTCCCGAAGGCGCCGCCTGGCATCGCCATTACCTCGATACCCGCGGCCACGACTACGCCCCCATCGTCCGCGCGCGCTTTGAAAGCGGCCGATCGATTCCGGCCGTCAAATACGTCGACGGGGTGGCGTTCTGCCGTGCGCTGCGACACCAGGTCTCTGATCTGCTCGCGAATGCCGATGCGCTCATCCTGCCGACGCTGCCGATTACCGCGCCGCGGCTGGGCGCCGACGACATCACCATCGACCCGGCGCGTGGCGATCGCACGCCGGTCCGCGGCGCGATGCTCAAGCACACGCAGCCGTTCAATATGAGTGGCCATCCGGCCATCTCCCTGCCCGTTCGCACGGCGGGCCTGCCGGTGGGCCTCCAATTGGTCGGCCGGCTCGACGACACGGCCGGCCTGCTTGCGATCGCGGCCGAGTGCGAGAGAATCTTGGCTGATGCCTAAACAGATCTCCGTCCAGGACGCGCACGACTTGCAGGCCGGCGGTGCGGTCTATGTGGACGTCCGATCGCAGGGGGAATTCGAGGGCGGCCATCCCGCGAACGCGGTCAATGTGCCGTTGATTGATCGCGACGCGCGCTCCGGCCAGATGATGCCCAACCCGGACTTCGTGGAAGTCATGAAAGCGAACTTCCCCGCCGATACCGCGCTGCTGATCGGCTGCCAGGTCGGCGGCCGCTCGCAACGCGCCGCGCAGATCCTGGAAACGTTCGGATTCACCGACGTCGCCAATGTCAAAGGCGGCTTCGCCGGCATGCGGGATCCGATGGGACGATCACTCGAACCTGGGTGGATGGAAAGCGGCTTACCGGTCGAGACTGATGCCCCGGGAAGGGCGTATCCGGACCTGGCGAAAAAAGCTGGACTGGAATAGCAAACAAAAACTAACAACGAACAACTAGCAACTAACAAGTGAGGAACGGCCCTTCGCCTTCACCTGTTAGTTGTTAGTTGTTAGTTGTTAGTTAAAGGTATTTGAACAATCCCTTCAACGCGCCGTAGATCACCGACCCCACCGCGGCCATGAACGGCGCGACGTTGCCGCCGACCAGGGCGTCGGCGGCCTGCGCGCTCTGGATCGGATCCGTCAGCAGCAGCCAGATCGTGGCCGCGGCAATCGTCGCCGCCATCGCGCCGATGATGGCCACGAGACTGACGCTGAATCGGACGACGCTCATGGGACTCCGGTCAGTCTAGCACCAGGGAAAACGGCCTCGCGCAGCACGCGCGAGAATTGATGAATTGTTAACACCGACACGCCACTCGCAACTATGGCGACGGTACCAACACAATTTTTCCGAACTGTTCCGACGACTCCAGCCGCACCTGCGCCTGTGCGGTCTCAGCCAGCGGGTACGTACGATCCACAGCAGGCCGCACCGCGCCCGCAAAGAACAGCGCCGCGGCCTGGAGCAGTTCGTGCTTCGCTCCCATATACGAGCCCAGCAGCGCGAGCTGACGGGCAAACAGGTGGCGCAGGTCGAGCCGGGCCTCGAATCCCGTCGTCGCGCCACACGTCACCACACGGCCGCCCCGGGCCAGGCAGCGGACGCTCTTCTCCCAGGTCGCCGCGCCTACGTGTTCGACGACGACATCGACCCCGCGGTTGGCGGTGATCTGCTTGACGGTCGATACGAGATCGTCCCGGTAGTGGTTAACAACGGCCTCGGCGCCCAACTCGCGGGCCCGGGCCAGCTTCTCGTCGGTCCCGGCCGTCGCGATCACCCGCGCGTGGTGGGCACGCGCCAATTGAATGGCGGCCTGTCCGACGCCGCTCCCGGCGGCCAGCACCAGTACCGTTTCCGACGGCCGCAGCCGCGCGCGCGTAAACAGCATCTGCCAGGCGGTCAGGAAGGCGAGCGGGAACGCCGCGGCGTCCACGTCCGTGATGTGGTCCGGAATAGGAATCAGGTTCGCCGGCGGCACCGTCACGTACTCGGCATACCCGCCATCTGACTGGTAACCCAACACGTCGTAGGCCGGACAAAAATTGTCCTCGCCAGCGAGGCAGCGGGCGCAGCGTCCGCAACTCAGGCCAGGCTGAACCATGACGCGCTGTCCGGCGGCGATGCCGGACTGGCCCGGTTCGACCACGACGCCACTGACGTCGGCGCCCGAGATGTGCGGCAGCGGAATCCGGACGCGCTCGAGCCCGCGGCGTTGAAACAGGTCCAGGTGATTGAGCGCGCAGGCACGAACCTTGACGACCGCCCATCCCGGAGGCGGCGAGGGATCGGGTGCCTGCTCGTACACGAGCACGCCGGGATCGCCATGTTGATGAAAACGAATCGCGTTCACGCGAGTGGATTATGCCGTCCCGGCGCGGGCAGAAACAACCGGCGTCGGCAGCGCGATCAGAACTCGATCTGGACTTCGACCACGTCGCGGCCGAGCGTGCGCAGCGGCTCGCGGTGCCGATCGAGATCCGTGACGACCACAATCGTGCAGTCGGCCGGACGCAGGGTCGTGCCGGCCGCGCGCGCAATGTCGGCCGGGTTGAGGGCGCCGATGGCCGGCACGAACCGATCGAACGTGTCGTCCGGCAGCCGGTAGGTCGCCAGATCCACGAGCGCCCGCGTGAGCTGCCCGGCAGTTTCGAAGTGCCGGACGTAGCCGCGCGTGAGCGAGGCCTGGGCGCGGTCGAGTTCGTCGCGCCCGACGGCATCCGGCTCGGCGATGATGGCGCACTCGCGCAGCACCTCCTGAGCCGCCACGTGCGCCGCGTCCGCCTGCACGCTGGCGTCGCACGAGAACAGCCCGCCGGCACGGCGCATCTCGAAGCCGGTCCGCGCGCCGTACGTGATCGCGCGGCCTTCGCGGAGGTTGCGATTGATCCGGCTGGTGAACTGACCGCCCAGCAGCGCATTCAGCGTGACGAGCGCGTGATAGTCCGGCGTGCGCCGCGACGGCCCGAGTTGTCCCACGCGCAGCTCGGCTTGCGCCGCACCCGGCCGGTGTACGACCAGCACGCGCGCGCCATCGCCGGACCGGGCGGTCTCGGGCAGCCGGGCCGGCTCGGCGCCCAAGGTTCCCCCGGCTCCCCCGTTCCCCGGTTCCCCGGTTCCGTCTCCCGCCTCCCAGTCGCCGAACACGCGCGCGACTTCAGCGCCAACGGTGCCGGCGTCGACATCGCCCGCCGCGACGAACGTCGCGCCGGCCGGCGACCACGCGCGCGTCCACCACGCGCGCACATCGTCGATCCCGATCTGCTCGACGGATCGTGTGGTGCCCAGCGCGCCGTGCCCGTAGGGATGGTCGCCGAACACGCCGGCGATCAAGGCGCGATCGGCCATCGTCGACGCCACCCGGCTGGCCTGGCGCAGCCGGCTCAACCGCAACTCGCGCACACGCGCAAAGTCTTCGCTCGTGAATTGCGGGCGCCGGACGATGTCGGACAACACGTCGAGGGCGGCCGGCAGATGGCGGGTCAGGGTCTGGAGCGAGATCACCGTCACGTCGGCGGCCGGCTGCACGTCGAGATGCGCACCCATACGCGCCAGCGCGTCGGCCAGCGCAATCGCATCCCGTTGGCCGGCGCTCTCGATGGCCAGTGACGCCACCAGGCTCGCCAGTCCGGGCCGATCCGGCGGGTCCCCGGCGGTTCCGCGGTTCAGCACGAGTGCGCACGAGACCACCGGCACCGAGGCGTGCGCGACCGACCAGATCCCGAGCCCGTTCGGCAGCGACGTCCGCGAGACCGGCGGAAACGAGACGGTCGCTGGCGGCCCTGGCGTGGGGAGCGTGAAACGGTCGTCGATCATGATTCAGGCTCGCGCCCGCTCAGGCTCCCGCCGGCTGGGGCTCGCGTTCGCCGGGCAGGACCGACAGCACGGTCGCGCGGTCCGGATCGATCCAGCGCGCCACAGACTCGCGGACGCGCTCGGTCGTCGCCTCCAGGTACCGCGACAAGTCCGCGTCGAACCCATCCGGCCGCCCCTGATAGACGTTATAGGCATTCAGCTGATCGGCCTTGCCGCCGGAACCGCCAAGCGATTGCACGCGATAGACAAACGCGGCCTCGGCCTGCGCGCGACCGCGCGCCAGATCCGCGTCGTCTGGTCCGGACTGCCGCAGGCGATCGATTTCCTCGACGATCGCGGCGCGCAGCGTGGACAGTGACTGTCCTGGCGCCGCCGTCGCGACCACCTGAAAGGTGCTGACGAGCTCGCGCGACGACTGAGACGCCGCCAGCTCCGTCGCCACGCGCCGGTCGTGAACCAGACGCCGATAGAGCCGCGAGGTGCGGCCGTTGGCCAGCAGATCCGCGGCCAGATCCAGTTCCGCGTCGCCCGCCGCAAACAGCGGCGGCGCCGGCCAGGCCATGTAGAGCCGCGCGAGGTCGACGCGATCGTGCAGGACCACTTCCTGCGCGCGCGCTGCAACGGGCGTGGGAAGGACGGGCGCGACACGCGGACCCGCGGGAATGGCGCCGAACAGTTCTTGCGCAGCCGCAAACGCGGCGGCCGTGCTGATGTCGCCCGCGATGACGAGCGAGGCGTTGGCCGGATGGTAGTACCGCTGGAAGAATCCGCGGACATCGTCGATCGACGCGCCCAGCACATCGGCTGTCTCGCCGATCGTCGGCCAGGAGTACGGATGGCCGTCCGGAAACAGCGCGCGCGAGAGGGCAAACTGCGCGAGTCCGTACGGCTTGTTCTCGTAGCTCTGGCGCCGCTCGTTGAGCACGACACCGCGCTGCGTCTCGAAGTTTGCGGTGGTCAGGGCCGGCAGCAGCCAGCCCATCCGATCCGCCTCCATCCAGAGCGCCAGCCGTGCGGCCTCGGCCGGCACCACTTCCCAATAATCCGTGCGGTCCGCGCTGGTCGATCCATTCAGCGTCCCGCCCGCGTTCTGCAGCGGCTCGAAATAACTGCGGGGATAGTGTTCCGATCCCTCGAACATCAGGTGCTCGAACAGATGCGCGAAGCCCGTCTTGCCCGGCCGTTCGTTTTTCGAGCCGACGTGGTACCACACGCTCACCGCGACGAGCGGCACGCGATGCTCCTCATGGACGATGACGTCCAGCCCGTTGGCGAGCGTCTGCTTTTCGAAGGGAACTCTCACGGGAGTAGTCCACCACATGAAGGCACGAAGGTCATGAAGAAAACGCTTTTGGGTTTTCGGAAAGTTCTTTTCCCAAAACACCCTTCACGAACTTCGTGCCTTCATGTGGTGGAGTTTTCGTACAGGTCTAGCGCACTTCCGTCAACGGGATCGCGCGTCGCGCATGGGCCGAAATGGAGATCTGCGCGGCGATGCGCTCGGCGGCGGAGATAATCGCGCGCGCCGGCGCCGAGTCCGGGTCGCTCTCGACGATGGGGACGCCGGCGTCGCTGCCGGCGCGGATGGGCTCGTACAACGGAATGCTGCCGAGAAAGGGCACGGACATCTCGGTGGCGAGCCGTTCGCCGCCGCCCTTGCCGAAGATGTCGCTCTCCTGGCCGCAGCCGGGGCACGCGAAGTAGCTCATGTTCTCGATCAGCCCCACCGGCGGGATGTTGAGCTTGCGATACATCGCCACGGCGCGGCGCGTGTCCGCCAGCGAAACGAGTTGCGGCGTCGTCACCAGCACGGCGCCGGCGACCGGCACCGTCTGGCTGAGGCTCAGCGCCACGTCGCCGGTCCCGGGCGGCATGTCGACGATCAAATAGTCCACGTCGCGCCACTGCACGTCGCGGAAGAACTGCTGAATGGCGCCGTGCAGCATCGGGCCGCGCCAGATCACGGGCGCGTCGTCCTGCGTCAGGAACCCCATCGAGACGACCTGCAGGCCGTACCGCTCGGCCGGCATAATCTTGGTGCCGTCCGTCTCGAGTTGCGTCTTCAGCCCGAGCATGATCGGCACGTTCGGGCCGTACATGTCGCCGTCGAGCAGCGCCACACGGCTCCCGCGCCGGGCCAGCGCCACGGCCAGGTTCACCGAGAGCGTCGTCTTTCCCACACCGCCCTTGCCGGCGCCGACGGCGATGATGTTCTTGACGCCCTCAACCGGCGCCCGCCCAAGTTCTGGCCGGCCGACCGCGCGCACCTGCGCCGTCATTTCGACGTCGACACGGCTCACGCCCGGCAGCGCGAGCACGACCGATCGCGCCTGGTCGCGCAGCAGGTCCTTGACCGGACACGCCGGTGTCGTCAGCTCCACCGTGAATGCGATGTGGGTGTCTGCGATCTTCAGGTTCTTGACGAACCCGAGCGCGACGATGTCTTTGTGGAGGTCGGGATCCTTGACGGCGCGCAGCGCATCGAGGACGGCAGCTTCAGTAACAGGCATGGCGGATTCCCAGTAACACTAGCGCAGCAGATGCTCGGCCAGGTCGCCGAGGTATGGCACTTTGAACGACGCGCCGTGCCAGGCCTTGACCATCAGAAACACCCAGAGCGCAAAGACCGCGAGGATGAACGGTATATAGAGCACCAGACCGACGAACGGCACGCCGCTCAAAATCAGGCTGGCGAGCAGCACGCCGACGAACGTCACGACCGATTGCATCGCATGAAACCGAACGAACCGGTCGCGCTTCTCGACCGCCAGCAGCACGGCGCCCGTGATCAGTCCGCCCGCATACGCGACCGTTGCCAGAAAGCGCGGGTTGGGCTGGCCCGCGGCCTCCGGCCCCGGCGTGGTCATGCCGGCGCTCCGGTCGCCGGATGGCGCGTCGATCGCGGCGGGCGCCCGAAGGCGCGCCGCGCCTCGTCATTGAGCAACACCCAGAAGGCATAAATGCTGAGGGCCGTGCCGAAGGGCACGAGCAGCAGGTTCGGCACCGCAAGCGCCAGTGCCGCACGGCGCGCCGAGGGCCGGCGGCGTGCGAGCGCGCGGCCGGTCAACCACGTCGCCACGCCACCCGCGATAAACAGGACGCCGCACCAGAGCAGGATCCAGACGCCGGCCTGCCCTGCCGCCGTCGCATCGACGAGTTCGACAAGGGCGCGGCTGGTGCCGCCTGCGAGGACCAGCAATGACACACCGGCAAGCGCCGCGAGGCCGCCCAGCATCACATGCAGGCGTCCGAGCACGTCGAGGTGGATCGGCATCGCTGGGTAGGCCGGGCGTCCTCCGCCGAAGAAGGACACGGCCGTCAGGCGCTATCGAGCGCCGAGTGTGGACAACAATTCGCGGCGCGCCGCTTCGTCGAGCACCGTCAGGTCCATGGTGCCGTCGCACTCATCGCACAACACTTCGACCAGGGCGGGCCGACCTTCTTCCGACGGCGGCTGAAATTGACCGTCGACGATGCGCAGCAGCGACATCTGGAGCGTTTTGACGAGAAAATTCTCTGCGTTTCCGCAGTTCGGGCACGTAAGCGGCAATGCGTTACTCCGTTGGACCGATAGCGTACTGGTCCGTCCGACGAGTGTATCGCACTCTTTCCGCGTTACGCGTAGAGAATCTTCGTTTCTACGTGGTTTACGGCCAAAATCCTCCCGATGGCCTCGGCGTATCGCTCGATCTGCAGGCGATGTTCGGGCCGGGGCTCCCCCGTTTTGAACTCCAGAATCACCGGCGGTCCCTGGGCCGGGACGATGAGGCAGTCGACGACGCCGCGGACCGTCCCGCCTCCGTCGTCGCCCGCTGCCAGGGAAAATGGCACCTCATAAAAGACCTGGACTCCGGGGTCGTGCACCCCCGGAACCGCCGTCAATGCGGCGACATCCGGGCGGTGGCGCAAACGCAGGTAGAGGCCGGCCGCGGCCTGGACGAGCGCCTCGACGTCGTCGACATCGACGCGCTCTTCCCGCCGTAAAGCGTCCTGCGCCCGGCGGCACAGCACGTCCATCGGGAGGTCGCCGGCCAGCGTGAGTTGAAAGAGCCGATGGACGAGGGTACCGACCAATCGAGAATGAGGCCGGGCCGCATTTCCCACGGACGATTCCCGGACTGCATTCCGGGAATCGATTCCCGGAGTCGTTTGCGAGACGGTCTCCGAACCGGCGCGAGCAGGAGCCAGCCAGGCTACGTCCAACTCAGCGCGTTCCTTCTCGACCTCCTGGGACGCAAACGATGGCGGTGCCGGCCGGCAGATGCGGAAGGCGAACCGGCCGCCGGGACCGTCCCAGCTGACGCGCTCGGCGTCCAGTGTCGCGCCCGCCTGTGCGAACGTGCCGAGCAGAGCCGTGGGCAGCAGGCTGGCGAGACTCCGCGCGCCTCGGCGGACCTGCCCGCGATGGTCGAGTTCAGCCGCCAGGTACAGCCGGTCGCGTGCGCGTGTGACCGCGACGTAGAGCAAGCGGCGCAGTTCTTCCGTATCTCGTTGATCCTCCAGCCTGGTCCCGTCGGTGCTGGTGAACGCGACTTCAGGGTCCCCGCCAGGCCCGCGCTCGATCACGCTGATCCCGCCGCCGCGCCCGCGACCCTGCGCCTGCAGGTTGACGAGAAAGACGATCGGAAATTCCAAGCCCTTCGCCGCGTGCATCGTCATCAGTTGCACGGAGTCGGAGGCTTCGAGAATCGCATTTGACTCGTCGCCGGCGCGCAGCGTTTCGAAGTACTCCGCAATCCGGCCGAGCGTCGCGTAGCCCCGGCTTTCCACGCGCCGAATCAAGGCCCGGACTTTCTTGACGTTTTCTCTGGCCTGATCGAGACGCCGTCCGCGCATCTCGAAGACGTAGGCCGATTCCCGGATGACGGCGTCGACGAGTTCACTCGGCGGCACGCGATCGGCCTGGGCCAGCCAGCCGGCCACCCCACGTCGCGCGAGATCCAGGAGCGCGCGATCGGTCGGCGACAGCCGAGCGGCGGAGGCCGGCGGCTCGGGCAGGATCAGCGCCTGCGCGAGCGCAGGCGCCAGGGCGACGAGACCCGAGTCGGACAGGCGGACGAAACGGGACCGCAGCATTTCAGCCGCGCGCAGGTTCGAATCCGGCTGCGCCAGATACCGCATCAGCGCCTGAATGTCCTGAACTTCCGGCGCGTCGAAAAAGCCAAGGCCCTTGTAGACATAGGTGCGGATGCCGCGGTCCTCGAGTGCTTTCTCGAAGTACTGGTGGCCGTGGCGCGCCCGAAACAAGATCGCGACGTCGTCGGGCCTGGCCGGCCTGGACGCGCCGTCGCGCGTGCGCACGATGCCTTCCGCCAGCAGCCGTTCGACTTCCGTCGCCACCGCCTCCGCACTGTGGGCAATGGACGACTCGGCGATCATCCCGAGCACCGGCTGTCCATCCCGGAGCGCGCCGTCGCCGACCGTGGGCGCCGGAAACCGGTCGGTGTCCGTGTACGTGAAGCGCTCGTCGATGCCGAGCCCGCTGACGACCGATTCGGCGAGCGCATTGACGAAGGCCAGCAGTTCCGGCACGGCACGGAAGCTGGCGGTAATGGCTTGCCGGACGCGGCGATCCGGTCTCAGCGCGGAGATTTTTCGCGCCGCTTCATCGAGCAACGTCACTTCCGCGTGCCGAAAGCGATAGATCGATTGCTTGCGATCGCCGACGATGAAAATCGACGTCGCCGGGCCGGACGCGCCTTCGCCCTCGCCCCACGCGTCGACCAGCAATTCGACCAGCCGCCATTGCAGGCGGCTCGTGTCCTGGAATTCGTCGACCAGCACGTGGTGGTACCGCGCCTGCAGTTTCAGCCGGCTGCGGGCGAATTCCTCCTGGCGCGACAGCAGCCGCACGGATCGATCGAGCAGTCCGGCGAAATCGAGCAAGGCGTGTTCCTCGAGCAACGCCTCGTACTTCGACGCGGCGATCTGTAGCAGCCGCAACAGGCCGCGCGCGAGGACCGTGTTGATGGCGGCCTCCAGCTGGGCGAGCGCCTCGGCGAAGGCCGGGGCCATCGACACGACGGCCTCATTGTGCGCATTGCGCGCCGCGGGGCTGGCGAACAGGTCGGCCTTGAACTTCGGATCGGCCTTCTTCCGGGGCTCGCCGGCCTTCGTCAGGAAGTACCGCTCGACGCGCCGCCGCAGATGCTGCAGGCGCGGCAAGTCAGCCGGCACGGCAAACCGGTCAAGCGCCACGAGATCCGCCAGCAACCAGCGGTACTCGGGCGCGCCGTGCGGGCCTTGCTCGAGCAACGCCCCGCGGTGCGGTGACCGCGCCAGCAGGTCGCGCAGCCGGTCAATGAACGCCTGTGCCGCGTCGTCGGCCTTCGCATCCGCGGCGCGATGCTTGACGAACGTCGCGACGGCCGGCAGCGCGACGTGGCGGCGGTCGAGCAGATCGGCGATGGTCCGGCTGAGGGTCGGCAGTTTCACGCGTGCGAACAACAGCCGCAGCGCATCGTCACGGACGATGAGGCCGCGCGCGGCCCGCAGGGCCAGGTCCGTCGCCTCGCGGCTGAATCGGCCGATCTCGGTTTCGTCGGCGACGTCGAACCCGGGTTCGACGCCGGCCTCCAGCGGGAATTCGCGCAGCAGACCGAAACAGAACGCGTCGATCGTCGAGATCTGCACGTCGGCGATCCGGTCGAGCAGCTCGCGCCAGCGGGCGCCATCGATGGCCCCGGCGGCGTGCCGGCGCCGCAGCGCCGACAACACGCGCTCGCGCATTTCCGCCGCGGCCTTGCGGGTGAAGGTCATGGCAAGAATGTTGGAGGGATCGACGCCGGCTTCGATCAATCGCACGTAGCGATCGACGAGGACGCGCGTCTTGCCGGTGCCGGCCGACGCCTCGAGCACGACGTCGTTGGCCGGCTCGGTGGCAAAGTCGCGCGCCGCCTGATCGGGCGGCCGCGGGTCGTCTGCGTCATCGCCTGCGCCGGGCAGATCAAACAGGTTCGGCTGTTGCATGATCCTCCGCCGGATATTCCTTCCGGCAGACGCCGGCATACCGGCACCAGCCGCACATGTCCAGCCGCCGGGGCGTTGACGGAAACTCGCCGCGCTCGATGCGATCGATGATGCCGGCGAACGACTCGACCCGGGCGCGCACCACATCCTCCGCCTTCCGATCGCGATTGCCGAGCGATCCCTCGAACTCGTCCTCGTCGCCGAACGCCAGGTACATGGCGGCGCCAATCCGGTAGGGTTGCGGGTCGGCGCGCTGGAGCAGCGCCTGCGCCGCATGCGCGTACACGGCAATCTGAATGGACGTGTCGCGATCCGGCAGCCGACTGAGCTTGTAGTCCACGACGCGAATCGATCGGTCCGAGAGCACGTCGATGCGGTCCGCCTTCCCCGCGATTTCGATCGTCCGCGTCTTCAACCCGCCGAGCTGCGGGAAGTCGAACGGCCCCCGGAGGTCGGACTCGAGCAGGCGCCGGGTAATCTGTCCGCTCGCGTCGGCCTCGAGTTCGAATACGCGATCGGCGATGCCGGGCGCGACCAGCGATCCCAGCAGACGCGAACGTTCGAGCGCCCGGTCGGCCTCCGGCAACCGCGCCAGCGCAGCCTCGGTGAGCACCGCAAACCGCGCGAGGGCCTCCGGCAGCGTGGCCGGCGTGATCGCGCCACCGGGCTCCGCCTCCCAGTCGCGAAAGAAGTGCTCGAACAACTGATGAATCAGCATTCCGCGCTCGAGCGGCGTGAGACCGGCGGCTTCCTCACGTTCTTCGGGCAGACCCAGGACGTTTTCTGCGAAGTACTTGAACGGACAATCGACGTAGTGATCGACACGGCTGACGCGGTAGCGCTGGGGCGGTTGCGGGCCGACGAAACCGCCAAACGCGCGGCCGCTCAGGTCTGGACGCGCCTGCCGCAGCCGCAACCATTCGGCGGCGTCCGCAAGCATCGCGAGTTCACCCGGTGCGGCGCTGGTGATCACCTCGTCGTCGAACAACCGCCGCCGTGCGACCGACGGCGCCGGCATGGCGTTGGCGCTTCGTGCCAACTCCACCATCGGGGACAGGGCGAGAATCGCGTCACCTTCGAGCTGAAAGGCCGACAGTCGGATGGTGCCGGACGGCAGCGCCAGCAGATCCGTGAACGCCGCCCGCTCCACCGCCGACTGGTCGGCTTGTTGTGGCCAGCCGAGCTCCTTCAGCAAGCCGGTCGTGTAGAAGATGTTGCGGCGCGCGCGCTCGGGCCAGTCGGTTTCGACCAGACCGACGAGGTGCATGTGATCGAACTCGCCGAATCGCGCGGCCACCGCGTCGACCAGATGCACGCCCGGCGCGCCACGCAACGGCGTGAACGTTTGCGCTTCGATCGCATGGTGGATCGCCGAGGTGATGTCTTCGTGACGGCGCGCCGCATTGTCGTGCCGCTCGAACGCGTCGGCCAGGCCGTCCAGTGCCGCCAGCACGGATGCACGGGCCCGCAGATGCCGTTCGCGCCACACGTCGCCTTCGTCCGGCAGCCGCTCGTGCAGACGAAGAAACGTCGACAGCGCGCGCACCTGCGCGGCCGCGTGGTCACCATCGCGAAACGGACGAAGCGCCTCAGACACAGCCGCGGCGGCGCGCGCCGCCCGTAACGCGCCGTCGTACGCGCCCGCCCGGCGGGCGTCACTGTCACGAACCTGCGCCTCGACTTCCTGGACGAACGACGACGCGTCACCCGTCGCGCGCCGTTCGGTCAGCGCCAGGTCGAGCGCCGAGGCTTCCGGCGCAGACAGTGCACGCTCGTCGACCACCAGGCGCAGCAGCCGCGACCGCAGAAGCTCGACCGACGACTCACGCGTGCCCCCGGTCCTCGCCACGGTCATGACGATGTCGAGCAGCGCCGCATAGGGTTCGGCCGCCAGCGGCAGCGCATCGAACGCCTGGTACGGCACGCGCGCGTCGGTCAGCACGTGCTGGGCCAGATAGAGATACGGCAGCGGCCGATGGAAAACGATGGCCGTCCGGTCGCGAAGAACGCCGCCGGTGACGCCGGCGCGGGCGCGAATCGTCCGCGCGACGTCCCGCAGCTCCTCTTCGCGGTCACGGCTGACGAAGCAAATGGCGTCCGGGTCATCGCCGCCGGGACGGACGAGAATGGGCAGAGTCGCGACCGCGTCGCGGCGCACTTCTTCGACGCCCGGCAGTTCTGTTTCCAGACGCGCACGAAATCCCGCGTCGTGGACGGCGTCCGTGACCACCACATCGACCCGCGACAGATGGGACAGGCGGCCGAGCAGATCGAAATCTGCCGGCCACAAGCCGCGAATATCCGACGGCTGGTCGGCCACCGCGACAATCAGGTGACTGTGCGGCAGCGCCGGCTGGTCGTGCAACAGCACCCGGCGCAACTGGTGCTCGTCGATCGCATCGCTGGCGACAACGGCGCGCTCGTACGCGAGCCAGCTGAGCCCGAGAAACGCCGTCTGATGAATCAGCGCCTCGCTGCCGCGGTCGGTGTCGCGTTCCACGGCCAGCTGCGCGAACAGGGCCTGCGCCAGGCGCCGCACGGTGCGCTGACGGCGGCGCAGTTCGTCGTAGAAATCGAGCATCGCCGCGATCAGGCCGGGACGCAGCGGAAACGGCGCGCCGCCCATGCGCGGGCGCTGGCTCGTGAGTCGCGCGGCGCGATCGAGCAGCACTTCCCGCTCGGCACGCGTCAGCAGTCGCCGGGCCGTCGGCAGCGCGGCGAGCCATCGCTCGAGCCACTCGGCCCGGGTCAGTAGATCCGGCAGGAGCACCGCACGCGGGCGCGCGGTGCCCAGCCGCGATTCGATCGTCTGCCGCAGCAGTTCGGCGGCCGCACGCGTCGGCACCAGAACGGCCCGGCTGCGCGCGTCGATCGGGCTGCCCTCCAGCGCCAGATCGACGATCGCGTCCTTGAAGGCCGAGAGATCCCGCGCCCGAATCAGTCGCCGGCGTTGCATGGTCTTGCCCGAGTCACTTGATCTTTGGAGGATACAACCGCGACACCAGCTGCTCCCGCGCCTGCGCGGCCAACAGCATCGCGCCGGCGGCGGCCGACGACGCCTCGTCGGCGATCGGCTGACTGCGCAAGGCCACGGACAGGCGCCGGCGGGCGCAGGCATGATCGGCCATCCGCAGCGCGCTGACCAGCGTCGCCTGGACGTCGACCAGGTCGGGCGGCGGCGTGAGCGCACCGAGCGCGGCCAGGAGGTCTGTCAGGCGCGCGCCCGCGCGCTCCAGCCGTTCGTAGGCCGTGTACCGGAGATCGCGAATCGCCGTAAACACCGGGACGAGTCCATCGAATCCACTCATCGTCGGGCGGACGGCGCGCTCGTAGGCCAGCAGGCCGACGCGGACGGCCGCATAGTGTTCGACCGCGGCCCGATAGGTGCGGGCCGACGCCAGCATGGCTTCGACTTCAGACATCAGCGTGCGCACGACCTGCGGCCGCTGGTTGCCCAGCTCGTCGTTGCGCATCCGCAGGAACTCGAGCACGGCGGTCAGGGCATCCAGATCGCCCCGTTTCCGCGCGGCCTCTGCCCGAACGCGAATCTCGACCGCCAGTTGTTCGTAGGCCTTCGTCGCGTTCGCTTCGAGCTCGACCGCCCGCGCCACCCGGGCGCGCAAGTCATCGGCCGCGGGGTCGTTGCCGGCCGCGGCCGCCGCGACTTTGAGGATCGCGGCCCGGTCGTCCTCGGAATCGGAGGCCGCCGCGGCCGCCAGGGCCAGAGAAATCGACTCGGCCGCACCGGGGGCGGCCAGCAGCGGCTCGACCACCGCTGTTGGGCCCGCGTGCAGATCCAGACTGAACTGGCGTTCGCCCGCCGCGACGCGGAGTTCGGAGATCACTTCGTCGAACAGGCGGACCAATTCCTGCACCTCGACAGCGCGATAGCCGTACGTGCCCTTCGACCAGGCCACAAGCCGGCCCTTCGCCTGCTCGGCCATCTCGAGCCGTCTCTTCGGATCGCTGATCGCGGCCACTTCGGCGATCGCGCGTTGCACTTCCTGCGTCATCGCCACGTAGTCGAGTTCGCCGCGCGTGGCCGCGTAATGCACGAGCCGGATGGCATCGGCATAGCGTCGCGTCCGCTCGAGATCGACGGCACTGGCCGGCAAGCTCATCAATTGCAGCGACCGCTGCTGATCGCCGCCGCCGGCGTTGCTAATGACGAGCAGCGTGAAGACGACGCGATCGCCCGCTTCGGCAGACTCGCCGTAGCTGGGCAGGGCCGTGCCGTTCTTCAGAAAGACCCGAAACACCGCCCCGGCATCGACCGCCGGGGCCTGGCGGGCGTTGGTCGTGCCGCCAACCGCGATCAGAAACGCGAGCAGGCCGGCCGTACGGACGCCGAACGCCCTAATCCGCGCGATCGTCATGCGTTGGGCGGTGCCGTGGACGCCGGTTCACCCGCGCCTGTGGAAAAGCTGTGGAAGATCCGTGCAAGACTTGTGGAAGACCGGCGCGCGTCAACATTTTTTCGACGCGTGCGGCCCGTTTCTCGCACGATCGCACCAACGCGGTGCAGCTTCGCACGGCGCTTCGCTTGCGCTTCTCCCCCCGGTCGCTAAGATTGACGCTCGTCGCGCCTCGTTGCGCAGCGTTGACAGTTGTGAACACAGTACGCATCACACAAACGATTCACGGACGATCCTACGTCATCGAGGTGCGGCCAGTGGCCGCGGATCGATGGCGCGCGCAGATCGCTCCCGCCCCGGGCGTCGGTTCGTCGCTCATGCCGTTCTATGGGCCGACGCCGGATGAGGCGGCCAAGTCCCTGGCGACATGGCTGGGTCGGGTGGGGGGGCGGAAGGTTCAAGGGGCCTGAGGGTCGCGGGGTGCCACGGGTCCTGCGGGTCCTGCGGGAGTTGCCGGTCCAAACGGTCGGGCGGGGCTATAGTAGCGGCGTCATGCGAGTCACTCCACGGCTCCTTCTGCTGGTCTTGCTCGTTTCCGTGGGCCTCGAGGCCCGGTTTCTGGCGCAAACGGCTGCGCCGGCGGCCCAGCAGCCAGCCGCCTCGGCCCTGCCCCGCGTCCATCTCTTTGCGACCGGCGGAACCATTTCCAATCGCAACGGCGGCCGGCTGACGGTTGACGAGTTGATTGCGTCGGTGCCGAACCTCGACCGTCGCGTTCGCGCGACTGGCGAACAATTCCTGAACGTCGCCAGCGGCCAGATCACGATGGAACAGTGGCTGGGCTTGGCGCGGCGGATCAATGAGAAGCTGCGCGCCGACAAAGATCTCGCTGGCGTGGTCGTCACCAGCGGCACCGACACCCTCGAGGAACTCGCCTACTTCCTTCATCTGACTGTTCGAGACGAGCGGCCGTGCGTGGTCGTCGGGGCGATGCGCAATCCGAGCACGCTGGGGTACGAGGGCGCGGCGAATCTGGAAGAGGCGTTCCTCGTCGCGGCCGAACCGGCTTCGCGCGGCATGGGCGGCCTGGTCGTGCTCAACAACGAGATCAACTCGGGCCGCGAGGTCACGAAAACGGACGCCAAGCTCCTGAACACGTTCAGCTCGCATGACTACGGCGTTCTGGGCAGCGTCTACGACCGCGTCCAGTACTTCCGCAAACCGGTGAAACGCCACACGGCGGCCAGCGAGTTCGACGTGACGAAAATCGAGACCCTGCCGCGCGTGGACGTGATTCTGACGTATCAAGGCGCGCCCGGCGATCTCATTAAGGCGGCGGTTGACAACGGCGCGAAAGGCGTCGTGATCGCCGGCGCCGGTGCGGGCGCGACGAGCGGCACGCAGGGCGAAGGCATCACGTACGCCACAGGCAAGGGCGCGTTTGTCGTCACGACGACGCGCGCGCTCGGCGGCAGCGTCGGCGTGACGCTCAGCGGCCGGGCGTCGATGCGCATCAATGGCGACGACCTCTACCCCATCAAAGCCCGCGTGCTGCTGATGCTCGCCATCGCGACGACGACTGACCCGAGCGAAGTAGCGAGGATGTTCCGCGAATACTGAGTTCTCTCACAGCGCCTCGCCAAACAGTTCGTCCGCCGACGTCACGAATCCACGGACCATCGGCAACTTCAACGCCATGGCCATCGCGGGCAGCGTGCGCGTGATCAGCGCGACAAGGCCGCGCGTGGCGCGCTGGTCGCGACTCTTGTCCAGCAACCACCACAGGATCACCGCCAGATGCGCGAGATACAGCAGGCGGCCCAGCGCCGCGCCCAGCTTTCCTGACGGCGCATCGGTGGCCTCGCTGACCGCGGTCGTGAAAATGCGCTGGACCCGGTCGCGTGAAAATGCGGTCGCGGCCGCGAACACGCCCTCATCCGCGTCGGAAACCATCATCGGAATCAAGGCCTTGAGCGGCCGGCGATGGGGCCGCAGGACGTCCAGGCTCGTGTGGAGCGCGAAGGCAAACCGATCGCGCCACCGGCCGGACGGCATCTTCAGAGCCCTGACCACGTAGGCGGCCGACAGTTCGTCGTAGAGCGCCAGGACCACCGCCCGCTTGCTGGGGAAGTAGCGGTAAAGAAGTCCCGGGCTCACGCCTGCGTCCCGGGCAATGTCACGGAGCGTCGCGGGCTCGTATCCACCGGCCGCAATCCGTCGAATCGCCGCCTCATACAGCCGCTGGCGGGTCTGGGCTCCGGCCGCCGTGGGACCAGGGGGGCGGCCCCGCCGACGTGGATTGACATTTTTAGTAAACATGTTTATCTATAATACATGAACGATCGCCCCTTGCGCATCGTGATTCCCGGCGGCTCGGGCCAGATCGGCAGCTTGCTGGCGCGGGCATTTCAGCGCGACAGCCACGACGTCAGCGTGCTGAGCCGCCGGCCGGCGCCGGCGCCATGGCGGACCGTCGCGTGGGACGGCCGCACGCTGGCCGGCTGGGTCAGCGAACTCGACGGCGCCGACGTCGTCATCAACCTCGCGGGCCGCAGCGTCAACTGCCGGTACGGCACAACGAACCGGCACGAGATGATGGAGTCGCGGATTCGTTCCACGCAGGCGATTGGACACGCGATTGCGGACTGCGCCCATCCGCCCAGGACCTGGCTGCAGGCCAGCACGGCGACGATTTACGCCCATCGCTTCGACGCGGCGAACGATGAGGTTGCCGGGCTGATCGGCGGAAGCGAGCCAGACGTGCCCGCGCTCTGGAAGTTCAGCGTCGACATCGCGCAGGCTTGGGAACGCACATGCGTCGAGGCGGACACGCCCCGCACGCGCAAAGTGCTGATGCGTTCGGCGATGACGATGAGCCCGGATGCCGGCGGTCCGTTCGCCGTCCTGCTCCGCCACGCCCGACTGGGACTCGGCGGGCGCGCGGCAAGCGGGCGCCAGTTCGTTTCCTGGATCCACCACGAGGACTTCGTTCGCGCGGTGTCCTGGCTGATCGCGCACGACGAAGTCGAGGGTGTGGTGAATCTCGCGGCGCCTGCTCCCCTGCCCTACACCGAGTTCATGCGGGAGTTGTGCGACGCCGCAGGGATTCGCGTCCGGCTGCCCACGCCGGCGTGGCTGCTCGAGATCGGTGCCGTCTTTCTCAGAACTGAGACGGAGCTCCTGCTGAAGAGCCGCCGCGTGGTGCCGACTCGTTTGCTCGATCTCGGCTTCGATTTCAGGTTCCCGCGATGGCGTGAGGCGGTGCGGGATCTGCTGCGGTGACCGCCGACGTCTTATCCCTTTCCCGGCTCGACGTGCACGAGCACATCGGCGACCCACGACAACTCGGTCCTGAGTTTCGATCGCACATGTCCCGCGATCGCATGCGAGGCGGCCACGGTCAGTGCCGGATCCACTTCGATGTGGAGGTCGATGTGGTACTGCAGTCCGGTCTTGCGCGCGAAGACCTTGTCGATCGCCTGCACGCCGCCGACCGACCGCGCCACGGCCGAGATCTCGGCCATCAGATCGGCCGATGGCATCGTATCGGCCAGTTCCAGTGACGCGTCCCGGATGACGCGCGTGCCCGTGAGCACGACCACCAGGCCGACAACGAAGCCGCCGTAGTGGTCGGCGCCGAGAAAGCGCTGCGGATCGTAGGTCGCCAACCCAACCGCGATCAGCGCGGCGGTCGCCGACAGGATGTCGACCGCGTCATTCCACGCATCCGCCACGAGGGCCGCGCTCCTGATGCGCCGGCCGACGCGGAATTTCACGGACGACACGATGGCGCGCAACGTAATGGCGGCGCACAACGTGACAATGGCGGCCAGCCCTGGCGGCTCGTGCTGCAGGTGGGCGCCCTGCATCGACTGGTACGAAATCATCAGGCCGCCCAGGACAAGAATGACGCCCACGATGAAGGCCGACAGAATCTCGAACCGCCCGTGCCCGTAGGGGTGATTTTCATCGGCCGGCCGCGCGGCCACGCCCATGCCAATCAACACGATGCTCGCGGCAAGCACGTCCCCGCCGAACTCGAACCCGGTCGCGAGGACGGACGTGGAATGGTCGATGACACCGACGATGATGCTGGCCGAGGCCAGGACGATGCTGACGCCAATGCCCGCCAGCGTGACGCGACGCGCGCTACGGTAGCGATCCTGAATGGGCTGGGATCGTGACGGCACTCGCGGGACCAGTGGTTAGTTTAATCCTTCAACGTACCCAGGCGCGGATCGCGGTCTTGTCCATCGTCTCGATCAAGGCGCGATTGGCGCGGCAGCCGGCAGGAGACGCGGAGTTAGCGTCGAGGTTGTACTTGTCGGCGGTGTCGAAGCAGCGCGTGATGCCCGTGATGATGAGCACCTGCGGCGCTGACCGCGGCAGCGTAGCGTTGAAGTATCCGTAATTGGGCCGGACGAGCGGCCGGCAACCCGCCGTCGCGGTCGTCGTGAATCTGGCGCGAAGCGTCGCGCCTTTCTCCGCGTAGCAGGCCGGCGCCGCGAGTTCCGCCGGCGAGAGCTGGGCGATCCAGTCGGTCACCTCGCGCAGGGCGCGCCTGGCGTCCGCCAGGCTTTTGCCGGTCCCCGTGGCCGGGCCAATTTCCTTCACGAGCGACGCCTCTTCCATGGTGATCGCGTCTTCAACCTGCTTAACGAAGGCCTGTGGATTCGGCATCTTCGCCGCGGCGGCGGTCTCCTGCGCCTCCTTGACGCGCGTCGCGCGATACGCGGGAGTGCGGACGACCGCCAGTTGAGCCGTGTAGGCCGCGACGGTCTCCTCGAACCCCTGCACAACGATCTGCCGGGCCCTGGCCACCAGATCGAGCGCGCCTCGCTGCGGCAGTGGCGTCCAGAGCGCCGCGGGATCGCGCGCGATGATCAGGCCGTCGCCGTACCGTGGCAGCCCTGCAATCTCGCCTTGCGGCATCGGCTTCTGAAACGCATCGGTGTCGATGGGCCCCCAGTCCGCCACGACGCCGCGGTCGATCACTCCGCCGCCGATCTGATTGATCAGAAACTGCTGTAGCGCCGTTTCGCCGGTGTCCTCGCGGACGGTCTTGCCATTTTTCTGATACTCGAAGATCGGAAACGCGCCGAACGTGAATCCGCCCTGGATCGGCAATTTGCCGGCGGCCGGCTGACCCGGCGCGTATTCGGCCACTTGGTATCCGGCGATGGAGCCCCAGGTTTCCACGCTGAACCCGATAGGCGTCGCGACGCCTGTCGCGCGTCGCAGGATGGCGTTGAGCGCGAGCAACTGGTCTTCGAACGCCTTCACGAGCGCCGGCGCCGCCGCCTGCTCCCTCGCGCCTCCCGATCCGGTCGTGCTGGCCAGCGGCTTCCACGGTTTCCACGTGCCGGGCGCGTCTGGCAGCGACTTGGTCTGAGACCAGACATGAACACCACCTACGCATGCGACGAGTACGAAGGCCGCGAACCAACGACTGAGGGAATTCAGACTACCCACTTTATCGGCCTCTTCATCGTCGGACTCCCCAAGGTGTCTCACTGTTTTCCGAAGTGTCGATCACTGCACCCAGACGGTCAGCGCCGCAATTCGGCCGGATTCCGAGTCCTTCGTCGGAAAGATGCAGAAATCTTCCGCAGGGTTTGCGATGCGCCAACAGATTGCGTTTCCGCCGAGTGAAGCGCTCGCGCGCATCTGGGCGTCCCCCAGCTGGAAGAGTCCGCGCTGCTTCCCGTAGACGTTCCAGAGGGACTGCAACGCCGCGAGATACAGGTTGCCGTCTGTTTTCGCCAGGAACGGCGTAAACACGACGGCGTGCATGTCGCTGCCATCGGCAGTCGCCTTGGTGAGGGCCATCACTTCTTGACCGCCCTGTGCCACAAATGAGAACTGCTTCGTCGGCGCGCTGGTCGTCTGAGGCAGCTGCGTCGGGGCCGCGGCCTTTTCAACGGCCACGATGCCTTCTGTCTTTCGTGCCGGCTCTTGAGCTTCGCGCCGCCGTTGTTGATCTGCCGGCGTGGTCACGCGCTCTCGTTCCTGAGCGCGTTGACACCCTGCACCGCCAACGATCAGGGTCAGCAACAGGGCGATTCCGCTGAGACGACGGGTCAGCGACGGTGAGGGTTTTGAATTCATGACGCTATTGGACTGCGAAAAGGCTCCGCGACCAGTGACCAGCGAAGCCAAACGACTGACATTCCCGGCCAGCTCGCTGCCGCATCGTTGAGTGACGAACACACGCTGCGGCCAGCGCAGGGTCACAGGGAATAGAATCGGGACAATGGCGCACCACTCGCACAAGGCGATGGTCCTCGTCGCGGAGCGCAAGCTGGCCGATTTCATCAGCCCGCCCACTCCCGGCGGCGTGCTCGAGGCAAGCGGCGTGATCGCCAAAGGCGCGGACTATTACGTCATCTTCGACAACGTCAGGCGGGTCGGGAGAATCCATCGCAGTCTCGAGCCCGGATCAACGCGACATTCATGGTTCGGGCCGAAGCGGGACGGGGAAGGATACGAGGACATTGCCTTCAGCCGACACACGCGCCGCTTCTACCTGCTGATCGAGGGAGAGAAACATCCAGACGGCACCTATAAGGCGCTCATCGACGAGTGCGACGAGTCCGCACGGTACAAGCGGCGGCGGTGGGTCGATTTTGCGTTCGAGAAGCGAAACACCGGTTTCGAAGGCCTGTGCGCCTTACGGTGGCGCGGGCAGGACTTTCTGCTCGCGCTCTGCGAAGGGAACCGGTGCCGCGCCGGCCGACCGGGACGAAAGCCGGGTGGAGGACGCCTCCACCTGCTTCAGCGCTCAGGCACGCTCTGGAAACCCGTCGCTCGCATCAAGCTGCCACGAACCGCCGCGTTCGAAGATTACTCAGCGGTCTCCCTGCGAGGGCGCAGGCTGGCGGTCCTCTCTCAACAGTCCTCGCGGCTCTGGATCGGTACGCTTCGCTTCGGCGACTGGACTATTGCGGACAACGGAACGACGTACGAGTTTCCGCGAACGAAGAACGGCAAAATCAAGTACGCGACGCTCGAGGGGCTGTGCTGGCTCACGAACCGGTCGTTCGTGTGCGTCTCGGACCTCTCAAAGCGGGAGCACAAGAAACGGCACCGGAAGACCGACCAGTCAATTCACGTGTTCAAGCTGCCACGGCGGCGCGACAAGTAGCTACCCCGAGCGAAGCCGCGAACGAGTGGAGCGTGAGCGATCCGGCCGTCTCTCTCACGGCCGATACTGAGAATCGGCCATGTCCCGTTAACGGCCGAGCACCCGCCGGCATCGGACGCAAGGACGGGGCTCGATCGGATGAGCGTGGCGAGGCTGGCGACCTCTTCGTCCGAAAACTGACCAAGCACTCGAAACGGCCGATTCGGATCTTGATCCCCGGTGAAGTGAAAGTGCCGTTTGGCGAAAGCTCGGCCCGAACCTGACTTCAGATACTTCTCAAATCGAATTGCCAGTGCCTCAGCCGGAAACTCGATTGACACGGCAAGTTCCCAAGGTTTGTAACGAGCCGTATGTGGACACCGTCCTGCGTTGTGGGCCGCGAGGCGTGCGGTCAAGTCGGCGGTAAGGCCCACATACGGCCGATGGGGCTCGGTCCGACTGCGAAGTACGTAGACAAAGTTCTTGATTGGCATGCCCGCCGAGACATTGCAAGGCGATTGCCAAGACGCGTTCGTGCGAAGGTTCAGGAGGGGCGAAAACTCGGCCCGCGGAAAGATCCAGCGAAGGTTGGCTCGCCAACCGTAGCTCGCGGTCAGATCAGGGACGCCCGCCGTCGCCCTTCGGGCTATGGCGGGCAACCTCCGCATGGATCGGCGAGCGGAGGTTGGTGGACCAGACCGGGATCGAACCGGTGACCTCATGAATGCCATTCATGCGCGCTCCCAACTGCGCTACTGGCCCAATGGGGGATGCAATTGCCGCCGCCCGAATTGTTGATTATAGCCGGTCAGGCGGTTGCGCCGTAACCTCCAGGAAAGAATGAACCTTGGGGGGCCATGGGGAGCCATGGAGGCATTGGACTACTTGCCTCTGCGAGGACAGCGAGTTGCCTGAGCGCGGGCGTGGTTGCCCGGCTTCGCCGGGCTAGCTGGGGAACGAAGCGAACGCGATCGCAAGCGCCGGGTGGGTTGTCTGGGCGCTTGCGATCGCGTTCGCTTCGTTCTCCAGCCGGCCGCAGAAGGCGGCCGCCACGCCTGAGCCCCATGGCTCCCCATGGCCCCCCAAGGTGCTTCCGTACGTCCCGACTCCGACATCGACCGCGTCTTGCATGCGAACACGCATCGTTGGATGATCCGCCCACACCCGATCGCATCCTCGGAGCCATGACCATGAAGCATCTCTTGATAGCTGTCGTGCTGGCCGCGTCCGCCGCTGCGACGGCGGCCGCCATCGCCGTTTCCGCGACCTCGGATCCGGAGTCGCGGACGAGCCCGCAGCAGCCGGGCCCCGAACATGCGCGTCTGGCCGCCATGGTCGGCACGTGGGACGTGGAGATGTCCATTTGGTCCCAACCGGGCCGACCCGCCCTGACGGTCAAGGCCACCTCGACGATTCGCGCGTTGTTCGGCGGACTGTTCGTCGAAGAGCAAATCGAGGGCGCCTTGATGGGCACGCCGTTCACGACGATGGCCTGGACCGGGTTCAACACGGACACCAGGAAATATGAAGCGACGCGCATCGCCAGCACGAACCCGATCCGCATCGCCGAGACCGGCGTGTTCGACGAGAAGACGAAACGATTCGAACTGAGCGCCGACTACTCCATGGCCGGGGACACCTGGCACCAGCGCACGGTAATTGAGCAGACGTCCCGCGACGTCATGATCGCCGCGAGCTATCTCCGGTTCGGCGCCGTGCCGGAATGGAAGGGCGTTGAGATCAAGTACACGCGGAAGTAAGAGTCGGGAGTTGGCTAACTAACAACTGGCAACTAACAACTAACAATGGCGATGGCGCTTGACAACTACATTTCTACTGTTGTAGAAATGTAGTCATGAAACTGCCGGACGCCGCCGTCACCCGCTACGCCGACATGTTTGCCGCGCTCGGCGCGGAACCGCGGTTGCGCATCGTGCGCCTCCTGCTCTCCGCCCACCCCGACGGCCTCGTCGTGGGCGACATCCAGGCCGAAACCGGCGTGACGGGATCGACCCTCTCCCACCACCTCGAAAAGCTCAAGAACGACGAACTGGTGACCGCCGAGCGCGAAAAAGCCTTCATCCGCTACCGCGCCAATACCGGCGCCCTCGAGGAACTGCTCGGCTTCCTCTACGCCGAGTGCTGCACACGCAACCGCGCCATCGAACCACGGCGGATCTCCGCCGTCTGCAAATAGGAGCTTCCCATGAGTACTGAACAGGTGAAAGACGTCGTCCGCGAGAAGTATGGCCAGGCGGCCCTGCGGGCCAGAACCGGCGCCGGGAATTCGTGCTGCGGCGGCGACGCGGCGACGGAGATCTGTTGCGATCCGATTACATCGAATCTTTATGATGCGCAGCAGGCTGACGGCGTGCCGGAGCTGGCGCTGAAGGCGTCGCTCGGATGCGGCAATCCGACGGCCCTGGCGGAGCTGAAGCCCGGCGAAACGGTGCTCGACCTCGGATCGGGCGGGGGCATCGACGTGCTGCTCTCCGCGCGGCGCGTTGGACCCACGGGGAAAGCGTATGGGCTCGACATGACGGACGAGATGCTCGCCGTGGCCGACGAGAACAAGCGCAAGAGCGGACTCACGAACGTGGAATTCCTGAAAGGCGAAATCGAACAGATTCCACTGCCGGCCAATTCCGTGGACGTGATCATTTCGAACTGCGTGATCAATCTCTCGGGCGACAAGGACCGCGTGCTGCAGGAAGCGTTTCGCGTGCTCAAACCCGGTGGCCGGTTCGCGGTGTCCGATGTTGTCGTGCGAGGCGAGGTGCCGGCCGGCATCAGGAAGAACATGGAACTCTGGGTCGGCTGCATCGCCGGCGCGCTCTCGGACTATGACTACGTGGCCAAGCTGACGCGGGCCGGTTTTGATCACGTGGAGATCGAGCCCACGCGCGTCTACAGCATCGAGGACGCGCGCGCGTTCCTGACAGCCGAGGGCATCGACGTGGACCGCATGGCCAGCGAAGTCGAGGGCCGGTTCATCAGCGCGTTCGTGCGCGCCGTGAAACCCGCGTCCCCTGAATCCTGCTGCGGCCCGACCTGCTGCAACTGACGACCAGGGCACACGAGCATCGAGGCGACCGTGTTCAACGTGCTTTTTCTGTGCACCGGCAACTCCGCGCGCTCTGTCATGGCGGAGGCCTTGTTGAATCACCCGACGATCGGCCACGGCAGGTTCAAGGCCTATAGCGCGGGAAGTTTTCCCAAGGGCGAGGTGCACCCGCTGACGCTTGAGACCCTGGCGGCCCATCACCTGCCGACGACGGGCTATCGCAGCAAGAGCTGGGACGAGTTCGCCGATCCGCAGGCGCCGGCCATGGACTTCGTGTTCACGGTCTGCGATGAAGCCGCCGCGGAAGTCTGTCCCATATGGCCCGGACAGCCGATGACCGCCCACTGGGGACTGCCCGACCCGGCCGCGGCGACTGGCACCGACGAGGAAAAACGTCGCGCGTTCCGCGACGCCCTGCTCACGCTGCGACGGCGGATTGACCTGTTCGCCAGCCTGCCCTTCGACAAGCTGAACCGACTGGCGCTGGGCGATCGGCTCAGGAGTATCGGGCGCGGGTAATCAGGTCTTCGACCCGGTTCCCTCGCAGATATTCCCGTCCAGCGACACGCCGTCGAAACGGCCCGTGACGCGATCGAAGAACAGCTTCACGTCACGGACGTGAATCACCGTGAACTGCTGGCCGATCGTCACTTCAACCGGGATACCCAGGCGGTGCTCGCATGGTGCAGCTCGCATGAATCCCGGCACACCAAGTGCGTTCAAGAACCACCCGAGACCCCGGCGCACTGCAATTCTCGCCATGGTCCCTCCTGTGTGGTCGAACCTGGCGAGGTGTATTGCAGATGCCGTGCCGGAAGAAACGGTGCGATTACGGCAAGGAGTTGCACGGCGGCGCCCACCATCGCACCAGCCGCGCCAGTAAATCTTTCCGGTCGTCAGCCGTCGCCGCCGGCTTATACGAAAAGAGCAACGGCTGGACTTGCAGGCAGGGCCCGGGCTCGGAGAGGTGAAACATCAACCGCGCGTAGAGGTCGTCCGTATCACCGGCGAACATCGGGCGGCCGGTGCCCAGCATGTACACCCCCGGTTCGCGCCGGACCTCGCGCGCGAGCGTCTCGCGGTCGAGCGGACGCCACGGCGTGGTCCACGGGGCGTGTTCGTGATGCGCCATCACGAGTTCGACGAATCCGTCGTGCCGGTCGCTCGACGCCCAGGCGTGGACGCCTTCCATCATCGCCAGCAGCCGGGCCTTCCGCCACGCCTCTTCCCACGTCGTGAAATCGGTCACGATCGCGGGCGCGAGGCCGCCAGGGGCCTTCTGCATACGGATGAGCGTGTATCCCGGATCGCTCGGGGCGACGACGTAGTCCCGGAATGAAAACACCATCATGAGTTTGGCGTCTGACTGCTCCCGCGAGGGCACACCCGCATCGGGGGCCAGAGGCCTAAGTTTGCCATCCCATGCAATTAACGTGCGCGCAAGTTAGTCAAGTGAAATGGGCCTGCTCGCCGGACCGCCAAATCAGAGTTGGTACGCGGCTACCCTCTCTGAGCCTGAATCACGCGCATCTCTGTCCGCCCAGCCAGCGACGGCAGTTTCGTGTTCATCGATCTGCCGGCCGGCGAGTATCTGATCGCGGCCCTGACCGATCTGGATCCGGACCAATGGCAGGAGTCGTCATTCCTGGAGCAGGTGGCGCCGGCCGCGATTCCGTTGCGACTGGCCGAAGGCGAACAGAGACGGTAGGATTTGCCGCTCGGGATCAAACCCCGGCGGAAAACTCGTCGACCTGCTCGGGAGGATGCCATGAACTGGAATGCCTGGATTCGCCAGATCCACCGGTGGCTGTCCATCGCCTTTACGGTGACCGTCATCGCGAACTTCGTCGCGCTTGCCCAGGGTGGAGGCGGGATGCCGCCGCCCTGGATTACCTACTCGCCGTTACTCCCGCTCGCCTTGCTGCTGTTCACTGGCCTCTACATGTTCGCGCTGCCGTATGCCGCCAAGTGGCGGGTTGCGAGGAAATCATGACCGCCAAGAAGTCAACCGCGGTGCCGGCTCGGTCGGCGGCGGAACTCATGACAGTCCGCATCGGCAAGATCGGCGGCTGGCAGGGCGAGACCCTCAGCCGCGTGCGTGCGCTCATCAAAGACGCCGACCCGAACGTCGTCGAAGAACTCAAGTGGATGGGCACCCCGGTGTGGTCGCACGACGGCATCCTCTGCACGGGCGAGTTCTACAAGACGGCGGTGAAACTGACGTTCGCCAAGGGCGCGTTTCTCGAGGATCCGGCGCGGCTGTTCAACTCGAGCCTCGAGGGCAAGCAGCGCCGCGCGATCGACATCAAGGAGGGCGAAGCGATCGACGCGAAGGCATTCAAGGCGCTCGTCCGCGCGGCGGTGGCGCTCAATGCTTCGAGTGGCAAGAAGGCGGCGAAGCGCAGGTAACGCGGCTCAGGAGTACTCGCGCCACCAGGTTCGCAGCTCGACCCGCGTGCCCCGAACCGCCACCTGAAACACCGCGTTCACTCCGCGGAAGCGGACCACGTACAACGAGGGGTCGAAGTGATCGGTCCAGACGACGACAATCGACTTGGCGTCCACCTTTGGAATGGGCCGCAGCGGAACGCGCGTGCCATACGGCATGCTGTCCACCAGACGCCCCGTTCTGACGGCCTCGACGATGGCGACGACGGCGTCGTAGGGAATGGTCGGGGGCGTCTCAATGTCCTGGACGCCGTCGCGGGTTTGCAATCGCCAGGCGCCGACCTCGTGGGGTCCGTCGGCTGCGACCCAGGTGCCGGACGAGGGTGCGTCCGGTGGTTTCAACCTGGCACATCCATTTGGCCAGGCCGTGCTTGTCACCCAGACCTTTCGCCACGTCCGGCGTTGCCCGGCGGTGGCCACCACCGACTCAATCAGAAGCGCCTCGCACCCGAGCGGTTGCAGGATGGTCCCTTCCCTGATGACGGCGGCCTGATAGATGTTCAACTTCGCCGCCAGTGCGAGCACGTCCGTTTTCTCTGCGTCGGTGAGCGCGCGCGTCAGGCGCCACTCGGGTGTCTGCGCGGGTGGCGGTCCCGCCGCCAGTGCGAGAATCAGAACGGTGAGGCCGAGACCGATTCTCATGGCTGGACTGCCTGGTTCATGGTCGCGCGACTGCCTGGCCGTTGCAAGGGACTTGCCTTTCGACAGCCAACCATCGAATCATGGGCGTTCACCAGATTTTCCAGGGGTTCTCATGACGTGTGCACGTGTAATGGCCGGTGTCGCAATCGTGGTGTCTGTCGCGTGCGGCGGCGGTGGCGGTGACGCGAGCAGCGGAGGCGGCGGGTCGGCGCCGGATGGCAAGTTCGTTGAGGGCAAAGACTACGTCGTCCTCGAACGCGTGCGGCTGCTCGATTCGCAGGGGTTCGACAAGCCGGTCGAAGCCATGAGCCTGCTGGCGCCCAGGGGCTGGAAAACCGACGGCGGCGTCACGTGGGGAAACTGGAACGGGTGCCGGGGGGAGATGGTCACCTGGCGCATGTCGTCGGTGTCCCCCGATGGCGCGATTCGGATCGACATCCCGCCGACACGCACGTTCGTCTGGTCGGAGGACCCGATGCTGCAGCAGACCAACCTCAGGGCCGCGAAGACCGGCGGCTGCGCGGTCCACGAGCCCTTTGACGCCACGACGTACCTGCAGGCGATCGCCCGCGACGAACTCGGCGGCGCAACGGTGAGCGACGTGAAAACCGACGAGAGCCTCATGGCCACGATCGCGAAAATGGTCCAGATATCCGACGAGACCTCACGCCAGTTTGGCAACGGCATGCAGGCGTCGGGCACGGGAATCTACGGCACCCTGAAGTTTCCGGACGGGTCCGAAGGCCTGGCCAACATCGGCGTCAGCTCATTCAAGAAGGACGCTCGCGACATGTTCACGGGCCGGCCGAACGGCTTTTCGTCGACGAGCGTGTTTCACCGCGTGATCGTGCGGTTCCCCGCCGACCGGCGCGAGGAGGCCCTCAAGCTGTTCGGGACGACGCTGTCGAGTTATCGCGTGAACCCCAACTGGCAGCAGGCCAAGGATCAATTCATAACGAAGCTCGGCAACATCGAACATGCCGGAAACATGGATCGGATCCGCCTGATGGGCGAGCAGAGCGCCGCGTATGCCAAGGCCCGCAGCGACGCGCAGGACGCCTCGATGCGGAACTGGGAACAACAGAACGCGGCGTCGGACGCGAACCAGCACCGGTTCATCCAGACCATTCGCGAAGTGGAAACCTGGAAGGACAGCAGCGGGGCGCCCGTCGAGTTGAGTGCCGGCTACCACCACGGCTGGAGTCGGCCCGACGGGTCTTACATCCTGACGAACAACTCCAACTTCGATCCGGCAGTCGTCTTTCAACAGAACTGGACGAAGATGGAAAAGAAGAAATGACCATCGACGCCGGCGGTGCGGCACGCGCGGGGAAACTTATCGCGTTCCGCCGATGCGCAGGTCCTGCACCGCCTTGGCGCCATCGGTGATCGAGACCTTCACCGCCGCGCCGGCGAGTTGTTCGAGGATCGTCCGGTCCTTGAAGTCGGACGCGGCAAAGTCGGTGACCGCGGCAATCAGATAGTCACCCGGTGGCAGATCTGCGAACACGTACCGGCCCGCCGTCGATGGGCGCGCGATCCTCATGCGGCGCGAGTTGGGCTGCCAGAGCCCACGACCCGCGGGCATCACGACGACGTAGTAGTCCGTCGCGGGCTGACCGGCAGGCGTCGTGAGCGTGCCTGACAACTCGGCGTGACGATCCGAGAACGTGAATACGATGTTGGCCGCATTCGCGCCATCAATCGTGACCGGGATCTCCACCGCGTCAGCGCCATTGATCGTCGCGGAGCGCAGCCACCAGCCGGTGGCCGGTGAGTTGCCCGCGATGAACGCCGTGGCCAGATACTCCCCGGGAATGATCCCGCTTGCCGAGAACAGCCCGTCCTCGTCGGCATTCACGGCCAGCGAGGTGCCCAACCCGTAATTCGTCAGGTTACCCATCCCTCCGCCAGAGCCGCCGGGTGATGACAGCGCGACACGCACCGACGCGAGACTGGACGGCGGCGCGAGCGTCCGGCCGTCAAACACGACGCGCCCGGAAACCGAGAGTCCGGGCTGCAGGCGCAATTCAAGGCCGGTGACGTCGTTGCCGCTCACGTCCACTTCGGCCTTCGCCCATAGCGAATCGGCGGGACGTTTGGCCGTCACGGTGTAGCGCCCAGCCGTCACGTTCGTATAACGGAACCGGCCCGTCCCCAGCACGGCCGAACGGCCGGTCATGATCGGCGCAGCGTCGAAGCTGAATGGACTCGGCGCGCCGTTGCCGCTGATGAACAACTGAATCTGCGAGGCCGGCTGCCCGGATGGATCGAGGACCACGCCTTCGATCGCGCGCGTCGGCACGAGCATCAGATTGATATCGATGCCCGATCGCTCGTCGCCCGCCGCCACGGTAATTACGCCCGCCTGCGCCGGCGTCGGCGCGTTCGGGTGGAACACGGGGCCATAGGTCACGGTGCGGTCGAATGGCGGGATCGCTGGAGCTGCCGATGATGCCGGTGATGACGCGTCGCCGAGTGCGCGAAATGCCGCGTCCATCGCCGCAGTCGTCGGCTGCACGATCTCGCCGCGCTGCACGGACTGCGGCGTCGCCATCACCGTATACGCGCCAGGCGCGAGACCGTACGCGCGATACAGGCCGCGGTCGTCCGTGATCCAGGGCGAGCCCAGGACCGAACTCATCATGTCAATTTGTCCGACCGGGGAGACCACGACGCCGACGTTCGCGGCCGGCTCGCCGTTGACGTCCCGCACCGTGCCTTCGATCGCCGCGCCGCGGGCCATGTAGAGCGTGACGTCGTTGATGAGGGCGGCGGGCGCGATCGACAAGCGAGACGGGAGGCGGCCCGGGCGGCGCGCGCCATACGCGGCGGGCAGATACGCCGCACGCGTCGCGGTGACGTCGTACTCGCCCGCGATCACGCCCTCGAACACGAACCGTCCGTCATCATCCGTGATCTGACTCATCTGCGACGGTCCTTCGAGCGTCACCATCGCGCGACGGATCGGCTGACGGCCGTCCTCGACACTGACGACCAGGCCCGCGATGCGCGAGGTGTTTGCGCCCTGGTCCCTCCCCGGGTCTGAAGACCCGGGGCTCCATCTGAGGGTCGAATGGAGCCCGGGGTCTTTAGACCCCGGGATCGAAACTGCGGCTAGCGCCAGAATGACGGCGAAGGCCCTCATTTCACCTCCTTCAGCGTCAACGTTTCCGTACGCTTCTCATCCCACCCCAGCTTGACGCGCGTCGCGACCGCGGACGCAGCAGCCAGACGTTTCGGGTCCTGCCAGAGGCGGTTCTGCGCGGCGGGAACGGCGAGGACGAAGTATTCGCCGGCCGGCAGGTCGATCCGGTAGCTGCCGCTGCTCGAGACGCTGGCCGATCCGATTCGCGTCGGCCGCAGGCCGTATCGCGACCACTGCGCGCGATCGGTCGGGAAATACAGCACGACCGACGGCCGGGGCTGCGCGCCGTCCCCCTGGACGCTGCTCACGACGAAGCCGGAGAGCGTCGCGACCTTGTCGGTCACGGTGACCACGATGTCGTCGAGTCCGTCGGGATTCGACGTGTCGATCGGCCGCGTGGTGAAGTCGCTGCGGCCCACGGTGATCGACTTGATCGTCGGTAAACCCATGAACTGCAGGATGTATTCGCCGGGCTGTAAGGCGTCCACGGAGAATGTCCCGGCCGTGCTGTCGAACCTACCGCCCGGCAGTCCCAGCGAGAGATCGCCATCGGCCGGTTCGGCCCGGACCGGGCCGCTTGCGGGCGGCTGCGAGGTGCCGCCCGACGCGCCGGACAGCGCGAACGCGCCGGACTCGATCACCACGCGTCCCCGGAGCCGCACGTTGGGACGAAGCTGGACGGTGAGTCCCGTGACCGACTCGCCGGCGACGCTGATCTGCTGCCGCGCCGTATGCGTGTCAACGGTCTGGTCGTTGAGGTACGAGTACCCGACGTCGGCGCCAGGAATATTCGAACCCCCGCCCGAACCCTCTCTGAATGCGGGAGGAGCCGGCAAGGCACGCGCATCGGCCTCACTGAGTGACGCGTACGCGCGAGATGCCAGCAGTGTGTAGGGCCCGTGAGGCACGCGCAGAAAGGTGAACGATCCGTCGGCGGTCGTGACGGTTGTCGCGGCTTCGCCGCCCGGCGGCAGACTCTCGCTGCCGGCCGGCGCGAGGCGGACGATCATGTTGGCGACGGCCGCGGCGGGCCCCACGAGGCGGCCCGAGACACTCGCGGCCCGGACGGGCGCCCACGAGAAACTGACGCCCGTCCGCTGCTCGCCTGGACCCAGTACGATCGGCAACGCGTCGGCGATCGTGCGGCCCGCCGGATGAAACAGCGGCGGGTACGCGCGCGATTGGCGGCCCGGCGGCGTGGGGTACGCGCCGGCGATGAGCACATAGTCGTGGTCCCCCGCCAGGGCGCCATCGGGCTTCGGCAGTCTGACCATGAGGCCCGGGCGGGCCTCGCGCAACTTGGCGAGCACGTCACCTGTGCGTGACGCCGGTACCGACGCCGACACAGACGGCAGCATGACGAGGTATTGGCCTGGCGAGAGTCCAGTCAGGCGGAACGCGCCGCGATCATCCGTGGACGTCACGCGGCCGGCCGCGACACGCTGGACACCGGACATCATCACGACGCGCAACGCGCGCACGAACACGTTCACCATCGGCTCGCCCGCCTCGTCGAGCACCACGCCGCTGATGGTCGAGGGCTTGGCCATGGCGATCGTGGCGTTCACAAAACGCTGACGGCTTTCGATCGCGATCGGTCGCTGGGTGACGCCGCTCTCGGCGTCGCGTCCGTACGCGCCTTCGGCATACCCGGACTTGCTGGCTCTCAGCGTGTACGAACCCGCCGGGAGATTTGCGAACAGGAACCGGCCTCGCGCGTCCGTCATTTGCAGCGGCGGCCCCGACAGCGTTCCCGCCTGTGGCGCGATATGCACCACGGCCCCGTCGATCGGCTGGCCACTCGCGGCGTCGACCACCGTGCCGGCGATGACGCCGAACGCGGACGAGGGCGTATTACCGGTCTGCGGCGTCTGACTCCAGACGGACGCGGCGGACCCCGGTTGCCCCACCACGAGAGCCGAGAGCGTCAATGCGAGAAGGGCTGGGCGCATCCTGAATATAGACACCGGGGACAATGAATCGTGCCATGCATCGCGTGGATTGCGTGTTGTACCATCGCGCGCATGAAATCCTTGAGCGCACGAAGGTTGACCCATGCTGCGCTTCTGCTCGCCCTGGCAGCCTCGCCGAGTGTCCTTTCGACCCAATCTGCAACACCCAACGTCACGGAATCTGTGGTCTGGTCAGGCACGGACGTTCCCATGGGCTCGGGCGGTGTTCCGGCGGACGGGCGGTACCTGGTGTTTGGTGACGTCGAGGGAAAGCTTCAGGTCAGGGACCTGCAAACCAACCGCACGGAGATTCGGGAACTGGCTGGTGGCACCGTCGAGAACGCCAAGCCGTCATCGTCGGGCGACCAGATCGCCGTCACGTGGTTCGATCGCCAGGCCAAGGCTTATCAACTTCGCGTGATGGCGAGGAATAGCACGACGCCCACCCTGCTCTATCCCGGCAATGGTAGCGGTTACGTGATGCCGCTCGACTGGACTCCGGACGGGAAAGCCATCCTGGCGTGGACGGCTGGCGCGGACAGCGGCGGGAACCTCTCGCTATTTCCAGTTGATGGCAGCCGCGAACGTCTGATCCGTCGTGTCAACGAAGGCGTGGTGTCCGGCGGAGCCGTCTCGCCTGACGGCCGGTGGATTGCCTACGGAATCGGATCCGAGGTGAGGCTCGTGTCTTCAGAAGGCACGGGAGACAGTCCGCTCCTTGACGAGCCCGCAGCGGTGCTGGACTGGTTTCCAGCCGGCAGCTCGCTGCTTGTCGCCTTGCCGCGTGGCGGCAGCGCGGGCGCCTGGGCAGTCGAGGTCAAAGACGGCAAGCGAGCCAGCCAGCCCCGGCTGATTCGACCGAACATCGGTCGAGTCGAAAGCGTCGGCTTCGCCCGCGACGGGCGCTTTTACTTTCACGTGACGACTGGTGGTGTTGACGTTCACATCGCCGAACTCGATCCGGACAGCGGCAGCTCTCGGGGCGCTCTGAAAGTACTGCGCGGCGCTGAGCCGAATGTCGTAAGGGAGCAAGCGACCTGGGCGCCTGACGGCAAACGCATCGTGTTCATCCGTGTTGCGCCGATGCAGCGGGCGTCGGTCGTAGTCATGGAGGCGGCCGGCGGCAACGTGCGCGAATACGAGGTTCCCGTTCAGAACATCGAACGACCGTTTTGGCACCCGAACGGCTCGAAGATTGGGATGCTTGGGCGTGATGCGAAGAACCAGAACGGTGTGTTCGAGCTGGACCTGAGTAGCGGAAGGACCGTTCAGATTTTCGGAGCGACGCTCGCTGCCGAATATGCACCCGATGGCGATCTAGTTTACCGCCGCGCGCAGACGGCAGATTCGCCCACGGCTATCGCCAAGCGGAATCTGGTCACCGGTGCGGAATTTGTGGTCTACACAGGGCCCGGCGGATTTGACATGACCGCTGATGGCAAGACGTTCTTGCTGAATACGCGCAATAACAGTTCCCTCTGGATGGCATCGGCAGGTGGCGAACCTCGATTGCTCGTCGGAGGAATCAAGAACTCTGCGAATGAATTTGCCATTCGGGATGATGGCCGGTACGCGTACTACGTCACCACGTCACCGTGGCACCTGTGGCGCGTTCCACAGAACGGAGGCGAGCCGCGACGAGTCGGCGACTTCTCTCTCGAAGGCATCGACCACGTGAGCGTCAGACCCGACGGTTCAGCCGTGGCCCTCAGCGGCGGGGTCGCGTCGCTCGAAGTGCGAGTCTGGCAGGGGATAAAGTAAGGCGCCTGTTCTTTGACTTGCCTCAATCCCCTGCCTGACCTTAGACTGGCTGAGAACTGCCAACTACGCCCGACGTGTACCGGCGTAGCTGTCTGAAAAAGGACCGGTCATGCCCAACGGCACGATTGCTCGTTTACTGATCGACAAGGGATTCGGATTCATCCGCGACGAGAGCGGCGTTGAGCACTTCTTCCACCGCTCGTCCGTCCGCGGCGCCGTGTTCGAACTGCTTCGCGAAGGCCAGCGCGTCGACTTCAGCGTGGAAGAATCCCCCAAGGGACCGCGCGCCGCGGACGTGAGGCTTTTGGAATAAGCACCTGCAGTCACCAGTCAGGACCGAACCAGCTCGTCTTCCGTCCTGACTTTTGACTTCTCACTTCTCACTTCTGACTTCCACGGAAGCCCCAGGGGTCCGGTGGCCCTCACGGTCTTCAAAACCGGCTGCTTCCCGCGTATAGCGGGAAGGGAGGGTTCGACTCCCTCAGGCTTCCGCCATTCGATCCATCCAACGCAGCAGTCCGGCTGTGTCCTCGAGCGTGTCCAGCACCAGGTCGGCTTCGGCGGCGGCCAGGGCATCCTTACGAAACAGTCCCGTCGCCACACCGACGCTCCGCACCGAGTGGTGGCGCGCGCAGTCGATATCGAGCGGCGTGTCGCCAATGACGACAACCTGCGTGGCCGGCACGACGGCGCCGATCCGGGCCGCCTCGGTCATCGCAATCGGGACGAGGTCGCGCCGGTTCCCGTGATCGTCGCCGAACGCGCCGAACGTGAACCGGGACCACAAGTCGAAGTGCCCGAGCTTGATCGCGGCGCCGCGCGCGAAGTTGCCCGTGAGTAATCCCACGGCCACGTCGTCCCGCCTCGACAACGCATCGAGCACGGCGACCACGCCGGGCAGCACGCGCGCATCGGGATGGGGCTTGGCGAGTTCGCCTGGCAGGTGATCGAGATACGCATCGCGAAGCGCGCGGATCGCATCGCGCGTCGGCTCGTGTCCGATCGCCCGCATGACGTCGGAGACGATCGCGTGATCGGTCCGTCCGGCCAGCGACACGCCGTCCAGCGCGCCAGCGACGCCATAGAGCGCGAGGAACGCGGAGTCCATCCCCCGCGCGCCCGCGCGGCCGGACGTGATCAGCGTGCCGTCGATATCAAAGAGCACCACGTGAGAAACATTCGGCATACTCGATCTACAATTCTCTCCTAAACCTGTTTTCGACCTGAATCAGCTTCCGAAAGGACTCGCCATGTTCCGGCTTCCCCTCCGACTGACGTTGGCCCTCACTCTCGCCGTCGCCGCGGCCACGGCGCTTGGCGTATCCGCCCAGGGCGGCGGCGCGAAAGCGACGCTCGCCGGCGAAGGCATCACGGGCACGGTGACGCTGCGTGAAGTGCCGGCCTCGACCTCGCCGACCCACGACATGAAATTCATGACGGGCATGATGGCGGTCGAACTCACCGTGAACGTCACCGGCCTCAAGCCCGGACCGCACGGCTTCCACCTGCACGCGGTCGGCAAATGCGAAGCGCCGGGGTTCACCACCGCCGGCGGACACTACGATCCAGGCCCGGCGAGCAATACCGATGCGGATGCGAATCATCCGTTCCATATGGGCGACATGCCCAACCTCGTCGCCGACGCAGCCGGCAAGGCGACGATGAAGTACACGACGACGCGCGTGACGCTCAGCGACGGGCCCGTGACGGTGTTCGACGCCGACGGCACCGCGATCGTCATTCACGGCAATCCCGACGAGGGCGTCACGGCCGAATCGAAAGCGGGCAAGAGCGGCGGCCCGAGGGTTGCGTGTGGAGTGATCAGCAAGTAGGTCGACACGCACAATAAACAGTGAAGTAGTTGAGGAGTGAAGGTTGTTGGGGTTTTCAACAAGGCCCCTACTCCTTAACTGCTTCACTACTTCACGGTTTGTTCCCCAGCAGCTGACTCAGCCAACTTCGTCGGTCTGGCGTGACCTTCCCACTGGCTGTATCCAGTCGCAGCCGCTTCCCTCCCGCTCCCCTCGCGAACTCATCGTCATTACTGATCGCGACCCAGCCAAAACCCCGCGCGGTCGAGAACGCGCGCAGCGTCTCGCCAAACGTCCGGGACTCGGCTTTCTCGTCGAGCGCGGCGGTCGGGTGCTCGAGCAGGACCAGGCGCGGCCCATTGGCGGCGGCGCGGGCGAGGTGCAGTCGCACGCGTTCGAGTTCAGACAGCGCGCTGACCGGACCATCGACACGCCCGGCAGCCAGGCCCACGTCGGCCGCGTCCTGGCCGGCGCGCGCGCGGACATCGGCCGGCATCGGGTCGATTGACAGCGTCCGCGGCAGCGCCAGGTTCGCCGCGACGCTGAGCGTATCGAGCAGCACGGCGCGCCGCGTGACGATCCCGAATTGATCCAGAGACGTCAGCCATTCCGTGTCCGTGCTGATCGCGCGCGTGTCGCGGCCGGCAATCGACACCACGCCCTCCTCAGGCAGCGCGGCACCCGTGACGAGATGCACGAACATCTCGGCAGCCCCCTCGTCCAGACCGCTCAGCACGACGCGATCGTCGCCGGCCACCGACAGGTTCGCGATGCGGAGCGGCTGCGGCGCGGGGTAGGACTTGACGAGCCCGGTGATCGAAATGAGGGGAACCGGCGTCATGATTCGGAGCGCGGGTCTGAAGACCCGCGCCTCCATTGCTCGATGGAGCCCGGGGGCTTCAGCCCCCGGGATCTGCGAATCAGATCCTCAAAGTGCGTTTCGGGCAACGTCACCGTCCCCACCATCTCGGCGCGGCCGCTGCCCGGGCCGTGGTAATCCGAACCGCCGGATACACCCACACCCAGCTCGCGCGCCATGTCCAGATAGCGCGTGACGGCGTCGGCGTCGTGATCGGGACGGAACACCTCAATCGCGCCCAGCCCGCGCGCGGCGAGCGCCGGCAGTAACTCGTCGTGCCCGACCTTTCCTGGATGCGCGAACGACACGAGTCCGCCCGCGCGGCCGACGAGCGCAATCACCTCGCCGGGGTCGATCCCCCGCCGCGGCACGAACGCCGGCCGGCCCGTGCCGAGCAACCGGTCGAACGCGTCCCCGATCGACTTGGCGTGGCCGTGAGCGACCAGCAGCTTGGCGACCGCCGGCCGCCCCAACGCCCGGCCCGTCGGCTCTGTCGCCAGTTTGAGAATGGAATCCCGAGGGACGACAGCGCCGAGCGCATCAAGGCGATCGAGGATCTCGAGGGCGCGCCGGACGCGATCGGCACGCTGGGCCACGAGGAACCCGGCAAGTTCGGTGTGGTCGGTGTCAAAGAAGTAACCCAGCATGTGCACGTCCGCGCCGGCGTGCACGGCCGTGATTTCGATGCCCGCGATGACCGTGAGCGGCGTGCTGGCCGCCGCCGTGCGCGCGCGCGCCAGACCAGCGGTCGTATCGTGATCCGTGATCGCGCACGTGCGGATGCCGGCCTCGACCAGGCGCCGGACGAGTTGCTCCGGCGTCGATCGGCCGTCAGAGGTCGTCGTGTGCAGGTGAAGATCGATCACGCGGACTGACGTCGTCGTCCGCCAGCGGCGCGCGCCGGGCGCGTGCGCGACGCGCCACCGCCTGAACGGCCAGCGGTGCGTGCCGTGAGCGCGCGGTATTCGCGGATCAGCAGATCGAGATGCTCGCGCTCCTCGTCGGCGAACTCGAGAAACACGCGCTTGCCTTCCGACTCTTCGAACCGCTCGCCATACTTCTTGAAAAAGCGGTGAGAGCCGCGTTCGCAGCGAATACCGATGAGCATGGCCTGGCGCTCGTCGACGCCCTTCTTCAACTCCTCGGTGCCGGCCGCGAAGAGGCCGTTGGCTGCGCCCTTGAAGAACAGAAACGTCGGCTGGGCCTCGAGTGCCGGGTTATCGGCCATCAACTGCCGGTAACGCGCCTCGAGGCGGCCGAAGTGATCCTGCTCTTCGGTGGCGAGCTTCTCGAACACGCGGCGGCCCCGGCCTGGCTTGGTCATGCGCGCCGCCCGCGTGTAGAACTCCCGGCCGCTGAGCTCGGTGGCGATCGCCATTTTCAGGGCGTCCCGCGCGAAGACGGCGTCGGTCGGCACCGGCTGCGGCGGCGCGGCGTGGCCGGTCCGGCACGCCTCGCACGTGCCAAAGATTTGCACGACGCTCTGCCGCGGCACGAAGTGCCGCGCGGCGGCGACTTCTTCGATCAGCGTCTCGACGTCCGAGCTGAGGAACTCGAACGACTGGTCGCACGACTTGCAAATCAGATGGAAGTGGCGCGGGTGCCGGTAGGAATGCTCGAATCGGAACTTGCCGTCGCCGAAATCGACGCGTCGCGCCATGCCGGCGTCGACCATCCACTGCAGCGTGCGGTAAATCGTGGCCCGGCTGATCCGCCCGTCTTCGCGGCGGACCGCGTCCACCAGGGTGTCGGCGCTGATGTGCCCCTCCTGGCGGAGGAACACGTTCACGATGATGTCGCGCTTGGTGGATCGCCGGCCGCCCGCGGGCCGCAGCCGGTCAACGAACTCGGTTGCGGACGGAACCGGCACCGGCCTACGCCGAGAACGAAGACCCGCACCCGCACGTGCTCTTGGCGTTCGGGTTCTTGATGGTAAAACCGCCGCCCGCGTTGTTGTCGACGAAATCAACTTCAGCACCCTTCAGGTACCGCAGGCTGATCGGATCGACGAACAGACGGACGCCGTTGACGATGAACGTCTGGTCGGACTCGGGGTCGCCCTCGCCCTCGTCAATCATCAGGCCGTACTGAAAGCCCGAGCAGCCGCCCCCCTGCACGAACACCCGCAGGCCGGACTCCATCTTGTGCTCTTCGGCCAAAAGCTCGGTAATCTTCTCCGCCGCCGCTTCGGTCACGTGAATCATGTGTTAATTATAACGCCCTGTGAGCCAGCCGCTGTTGCCACCCTCGTCCGGCCCGAATCTCGGGGAAATCGTGCGCGGCATCTGGCGCCGCGACCCGACCTCCATCGCCGGGCCCGACGCGCCGGCGGTCGAACTGTCCGAAGTCAGCGACCGCTTCGGCTGGCTCGATGCCCCGGCGGGGCTGGCGGGGCGCATCGACGAGGCCGTCGCCTTCGCCACGCGCGTGCGCGAAGACGGCATCACGGACGTCATCCTGCTCGGCATGGGCGGCAGCAGCCTCTGCTCCGAAGTCCTGCGGGACGTGCCCATGAAGCCCGCGGGCGGCTGCCGGTTCACCGTGCTCGACACCACCGACGAACGCGCCATCCGCACCGTCACCGAGTCGCTTGACCTCGCCCGCACGCTCTTCCTCGTCGCCAGCAAGAGCGGGACGACACTCGAGGTGACGTCGCTCGAAGCGCACTTCTGGGAACTGGCGAGCGCCAGCGCGGGGGCTGACGCCGGCCAGCACTTCGCGGCGATCACCGATCCGGGCACCGCGCTCGTGGCACTCGCGGCGCGCAAGCGGTATCGCGCGACGTTCCTGAATCCGCCCGACATCGGCGGCCGCTATTCGGCGCTGTCGCTCTTCGGACTCGTGCCAGCGGCGCTGATGGGCGTGGGGCTGCACGCGCTGGCGTCGTCCTCGGTGAAGATGGCCGCGGCGTGCCAGGACGAGGGCGACGACAATCCCGGCGCGGCGCTCGGCGCGTTCATGGCCGCACAGGCGCAGGCCGGGCGCGACAAGCTCACGCTGCTGCTGGCGCCGGCGATGGCGGCATTCGGCGACTGGGCGGAACAACTGATCGCCGAGAGCACGGGCAAACAGGGCCGCGGCGTGCTGCCGATCGTCGGCGAGCCGATCGGACCGGTGCGTGAGTACGGCCCCGATCGCGCGTTCGTGGCCGTGCTGACCGAGACCAGCGGCGCGGTGGCCAACGCGGCACGCGACCTCGAGCGCGCCGGACATCCCGTGTTCCGCATCACGACGAGTGCCGCGGACCTCGGCGCCGAGTTCTTCCGCTGGGAATTCGCCACGTGCGTGGCCGGCACACTCCTCGGCGTCAATCCCTTCGACGAGCCCAACGTCGCCGAAGCGAAGCAGCGGACGCGGTCGCAGCTCGACGCGCGATCGGCCACCGGCGCCTTCCGGATCGAGCCGCCGTTCGAGCGCGGCGACGGGTACTCGCGACGCGAATCGCGCCCAGCCCTCGGACGGCCCAAATCCGGCGGACGCCGGTTCGTCGCGATCCTCGATTTCCTGCCCGCCGACCCGCGCCGCGCGGATTTGTTCGCCGACCTGCGCGGGGCGCTCAGACGCCGGCTCGGCCTGGCGACGACGCGCGGCATCGGCCCGCGGTATCTGCACTCGACCGGGCAGTTTCACAAGGGCGGCACAAACACCGGCATCTTCGTGCTGCTCACGGCCACCGACGCCAGCGCGACGCCCATTCCCGGCACGGCGTACACATTCAGCACGCTCAAGCAGGCGCAGGCGCTCGGCGACTTCGACGCCCTGGTCGCCAACGGCCGCGAAGTCGTGCACTACCACCTCGAGGATCCGACCGCCGACTTCTCCGTGACACTGGAGCGGCTGATCGGTAAGATCGGCGAATGAGCATGGCCGCGCTGCTCCGTGCGTGCGTGTTGTCCATCGTGGCGCTGGGCGCGCTGCTTCCGGTGCGGGCGCAGCAGGTGCGGCCGGCGCCTCGCTTGTTTGCGCCGGAAGAACTCGGCCTGCTGGAAGGGCCCGACCGCGACGACTGGCAGCAGCCCGATCAGGTGATGGACCATCTCGGGATTTTCGAAGGCGCGCACGTGGCGGACATTGGCGCCGGCGGCGGCTGGTTCACGATCCGGCTGGCGCACCGCGTCGGGCCCCGGGGCATCGTGTACGCCGAGGACATTCAGAAGCCGATGATCGAGTCGATCGGCCGCCGCGTCAAACGCGAGGGGCTGGCCAATGTGAAAACGGTGCTCGGCACGCCGACCGATCCGCATCTCCAGCCCGGGCTCGACGCGGTGCTGATGGTCGGTGTCTACACGCAGATCGGCGATCCCGTGGGCCTGCTCAAGCAGATTGCCCGTGCACTCGGGCCCAAGGGCCAGCTCGGCATCGTCGATTTCAAGCCCAACGGCAGCGGCGGACCTGGTCCTGCGCTCGAGGAACGCATCAGTCCGGAAGTGGTGAAGACGCAGGCTGCGGCGGCGGGACTGGTGTTACACAGCCACGAGACGTTCTTGCGATATCAGTATCTGCTGGTCTTCGGGAAAAGTGAGAGATGAGCCGGGAGCCCGGCTTTATTTCTCGCGTCCCAGCAGGACCCACGCCATCGGCAGCACCTTCGCGGCGATCGCGGCCTTGATGAGGTCCATGGCGATGTAGGGCACGAAGCCCTGCGCGAGCGCGGTGCCGAGTGTCTGGCCAGGCATGAACGACAGCCACGAGACGCCGCCGGCGAAGATGACGGCGAGCCCGATCAACATGCTGGCGAGCGACGTGAGATAGCGCCGATCCCATCCGCGCTCGGCGAGCCAGCCGGTGATGAACGCCGCCACCGGATAGGCGAGGAGATAGCCACCCGATGGTCCCACCAGGCGCCACGCGCCCGGCGGCAGCACGAGGGATGGGGCGAAGACCGCGAGGCCGGCCGCACCGGCCGCCAGATACAGCGCCTGCGCAAGAAAACCCAGTCGGGAGCCGAGGGCAGCGCCGGTCAGCATGACGGCGAGCGGCGTCAGCGTGAACGGGACCACAGTGAACGGCAGCGGCGAACTAAACTGGGCGGCGGCGGCCGTCAGCGCCACCGCAATCAACACGCCTGCGGCGCGAGCCAGGGCGCGCTGATCCGATTGCCCGATGGTGTGACTGAGGAGCGATCCCGTTGGCGCGGATGAGGCCTGCACGATCATGACGAGCGATCTTAACGGAATGCGAACGGCCCTGACAATCGCGGGCTCGGACTCGAGCGGCGGCGCGGGCATTCAGGCCGACCTGAAAACGTTCGCGGCCCATGGCGTCTTTGGCATGAGTGCGATCACCGCCGTCACGGCTCAGAACACGCAAATCGTGGCGCGGGTGCTCGCGTTGCCGGCCGACATGGTCACGGCCCAGATTGACACGGTGCTGGCCGACATTCCGCCTGACGCGACGAAGATCGGCATGCTCGCCACGGCCGCCATCGCCGAAGCCGTCGCGGTTGCGCTCGCCCGTCATCATCTGCCGCACGTCGTCCTCGACACGGTGATGGTGGCCAAGGGCGGCGCGCGGCTCCTGGACGACGAGGCGGTCGCGATTCTGCGAGATCGCCTCCTGCCGCTCGCCGCTCTCGTCACGCCGAATGTGCCCGAGGCGGAGGCGCTCACGGGCATCTCGATCCGCACGGTCGCGGACCTCGAGCGCGCGGCCGTCGCACTGGTGTCACGGGGCGCCCGCGCGGCGCTGGTGAAGGGCGGGCACCTCGAAGGCCCGGCCGTGGACGTCCTGCACGACGGCACGGGCGTTACACATCTGACTGCGGCACGCATCGACACGCGCCATACGCACGGCACCGGCTGCACGCTGTCCTCGGCGATTGCGGCGCGCCTGGCGATGGGCGACGACCTCGTGTCCGCGTGCCGCGCGGCGAAGGCCTATGTGTCGAAGGCGATCGCGCGGGCGCCGGGATTGGGACACGGGCACGGGCCGCTGCGACATGAAAAAGGCCGGGGCTCGTTTCCGTTATGATCGTTCGGAAACGAGCCCCGGCCTTTTTCATGTCCCTCGCCATCACCCGCGGACCACTCGCAATTGACGCCCTCGCCGCCGACCTCGAGCGGGACGTGCAGGCCACGGGCGAGGGCTGCGGCGCCGTCTGCACGTTCCTCGGCATTGTGCGCGCGACGCACAAGGGCCGGCGGGTCCGGCATCTCGAGTACGAGGCGTTCGAGCCGCTGGCGATTAAGGTGTTCGAGCGGATCGCCGCGGAGATCGCGGCGGAATGGCCCGAGGCGCAGGTGGCGATCCACCATCGCGTCGGGCGGCTCGCGGTTGGGGACGCGAGCGTGGCCATCGCGGCGGCGACCGCGCATCGGGCGCAGGCCTTTCAGGTATGCCGCTATGCGATCGAGCGCATCAAGCAGATTGCGCCGATCTGGAAGCACGAGTTCTTTGACGCCGGCGACGCCTGGGTTGAAGGCGCCACGGCCGACGTCGAGGACGAGGACGCGCAGCGGCGGGCGCGGGACATCGCGACATGCGCGTGAGCGTGCAGTTGTTCGCGCGATTGCGCGAACTGGCCGGGCACGCAGACCTCGCGTGTGACGTGGCCGACGGCGCGACGATCGCCGACGTCTGGCGCGCGGTCGCCGATCGGCATCCGGCGCTTGCGCCGCACGGATCGAGCGTGTCGTGCGCACGCAATGAGGATTTCGCGCGCATGAGCGCGGCCGTCAGGGACGGCGACGCGATCGCATTTTTGCCGCCGGTTTCTGGCGGCTAGTTGGAGCCCGGGGTCTTCAGACCCCGGGTTGAGGATTCATGACACCGCAGGCCCACGACAAACTGAAATCCGTGACGGCGCGCTACGAGGAACTCACCCGACTGGTGAGCGACCCCGTGGTCCAGGCGGATCCGCCGACGTACCGGACACATTCGAAGGCCCTGGCCGAAATCGAGCCGCTCGTCGATCACTACCGGCGGTTCCAACAGCTCGATGGCGAGCTCACCGGGGCGCGCGAGCTGGCCGAGGCGGGCGACGCCGAGATGAAGGCCATGGCGCGCGACGAAATCGGACGGCTCGAGCGCGAACTCGACGGGCTCGAAGACGCGATCAAGGTGCTGCTCATTCCCAAGGACCCGAACGACAGCCGCAACGTCGTGCTGGAAATCCGGGCGGGCACGGGGGGTGACGAAGCCGCGCTCTTCGCGGCGGACCTGTTCCGGATGTACTCGCGGTACGCCGAGCGCCGCGGCTGGAAGGTCGACGTCATGTCGATCAGCGAAACCGGTGTCGGCGGCCTGAAGGAAGTGATCGCGTCGCTCGAGGGCAAGCTCGTCTACCGGTTCCTGAAGTACGAAAGCGGCGTGCACCGCGTGCAGCGCGTGCCGGCCACCGAAGCCAGCGGCCGCATCCACACGTCCACGGCGACCGTCGCGGTGCTGCCCGAGGCGGAGGAAATCGACATCCATATCGATCCGAAAGATCTCCGCGTGGACACGTTCTGTTCGCAGGGACCCGGCGGGCAGAGCGTCAACACCACGTACTCCGCCGTGCGCCTCACCCACCTCCCCACCGGCGTCGTCGTCTCGCAGCAGGACGAGAAGTCGCAGGTCAAGAACCGCGCCAAGGCCCTCAAGGTGCTGCGGTCGCGGCTCTATGACATCGAGATGCGCAAGCAACAGGACGCCCTCGCGAAAGAGCGGCGCGGCCAGGTCGGCACGGGCGAACGGTCGGAGAAGATCCGCACGTACAACTTCAAGGAAAACCGGATCACCGATCACCGCATCAACTTCACGATGCACCAGCTCACCAATGCGCTCGACGGCGATCTCGAAGAACTGATCGCGCAGGTCGAAGCGCACACCGAGGCGGACAAACTGAAGCAGGCGACTGAAAGCGACGACCGCCCGAACGCCGCGAAAGACTGATCGGTGACCGTCAACGACTGCGTGAACGACGCAGCCGGACACCTCATCACGGCCGGCTTCGACCGCGACGAGGCTCGGCGCGACGTCTCCGTCCTCGCGCGCCACGCCCTCGGCTGGACCATGACGGACTGGGCCACCGGCCTGCGTGAGACCGCCCCGCCAGGTTTCTCCGCACAATTGGAAGCGGCCGTGCGTCGCCGCGCGACACGCGAACCGGTGGCTTACATCACCGGTGTGCGCGAATTCTACGGGCGCGACTTTCAGGTGACACCGGCCGTGCTGATTCCGAGACCGGAGACAGAGCTGGTTGTGGAGATGGCGACGGGCTTGACGGGGATCGGACCACTCGTGGTGGACGTCGGCACCGGAAGCGGGTGCATCGCCATCAGCATCGCACTCGAGTGTCCTGGCGCGCGGGTGATGGGGACAGACGTCTCTGCGGCGGCACTCGACGTCGCGAGGGTCAACGCGCAGCGGCTTGGCGCGCGGGTGGAGTTTGTCGAGACGTCCCTGTTGCCCTCGGCCCCCGCCACCTTCGACGTCATCGTTTCGAATCCACCCTACGTCTCCCGCGCCGATCGCGACGCGCTGCCGCCGGATGTCCGCGACTTCGAACCCGGCACGGCGCTGTTCGCCGACGACGACGGCCTGGCGGTCATCACCGCGCTGGTCGCAGCCGCGCGCGCGCGCCTCGCACCGGGGGGCTGGCTGCTGATGGAGATCGGCCAGGGGCAGTCAGCCGATGTCGCGGCGCTGGTCGAGACCACCGGGCTGCGGCTCGATCGGATCGCGCCGGACCTTCAGGGCATTCCGCGGCTGGTGGTCGCCAGACAGCCCGCGCGCGACGCATAATCGGGCTCATGTCGACGTGCCTGTTCTGCCGCATCGCCAGTGGCGAGATCCCGGCCACGAAGGTCTACGAGGACGACAGTCTCGTCGCCTTCGATGACATCAACCCGCAGGCGCCCATGCACGTGCTGGTCATCCCGCGCGTGCACATCGCGACGCTAAACGATCTCGGTCCAGACCGCGATGCCCTGGTCGGTGAAATGGTCCGCCGCGGCGCCGCCATCGCCGCCGAACGCGGCTACGCGCAGAGCGGCTACCGGACGGTTTTCAATTGCCTAGCGGACGCCGGCCAGGCGGTCTTCCACATCCACCTGCACGTATTGGGCGGCCGCAGGCTTGCCTGGCCGCCCGGTTAGGGTCAGACGGGGGTCAAACTCAGGTCTGACCCCCGTCTGACCCCGGTCTGACCCCCGTCTGACCCTTGCTCTCGAACAAGTACGCACCGCCGCCAGCCTCGCGATTGATCTGAAAGTCGACGGCGCGGTACCCGCGCGCAAACAGTGACGTCATGACGTTACGCGTGGCGTGCCGCCACGCCAGGGCGATCTCGGTCTCTTCGCGCTGCATCTCGGAAAACATCGGCGGGATCGATACACGAATGCGCGGCGCCGCCAGGTCGGCATGCGCGGCGGCCACGTGCATCCACGCGCCGCGAACGGTCGTCTGCATCGCGTCCGGCGCGTCGAAGACGCCCGGCGCCCGAACCGTCAGCCGCGCATCCGCGGTCTTCCGGCGCGACAACCGGCCCGCGACATGCGGCTCGCCAATCCACCACTCCACCATCAACCGATCGGTGGGCGTGCCGCGGTGCAGCGGACCCGCCAGCGCGCCGTACACGTTTTCCGCGTACCCAGCCCCAACGGCGCCCAGCACATGCAGGTTGAAGTGCGCATTGGGCGCCTGAAGCGGATCGAACGTCCACTCGATGAGATCGACGCCGGCAACGAGCGCGCGTGCACGCTGCGCCCATTTCAGGCGCTCGGCCAGCCCCTGATGCCGCCACGCAGGCGTGACGCCGAGCATGTGCGACCAATGCGTCGCGAGACCGTCGCGCACGCCGCGCAATGACCACACAAAGCCGACCAGTTCATCACCCCGATAGGCGCCGATCAGAATCCCGCCTCGCTTCATCGAGACGAAGAGCACGGACGCCGGCACAGTCTCGCCGTCACGGCCCCACACGGATTCCTGAACAGCGACGACGGCGCGGCAGGCCTCGAGGCTGGTGATGTCGCGAAGTTCGATCGCCGCCTCGCTCATTCGCCCCCCCCCAGCAGATCGGGCAGTTCGCCGAGCGATCGGATCACGGACACGTCGGCCGGCGGCGCCTGCGGCGGTTCGCGTCGGGCCAGCAGAATGCCCCGGATGCCCGCCTGACGCGCGCCGACGATGTCGTGGGCGAAACTGTCGCCGACCATCACGGCTTCGTCCGGACCGACCTGCATCAGGTCGAGCGCCGCTCGAAAAATGCTCGGATGGGGCTTCAGAAAACCGTGATTGTTCGACGAGATGGTCACCGAGATGAGGCCCTCCAGCTCGAAGTGGGTGCCAAAGGAATCGAGTGGCCGATGCGAGTTGGAAATCAGCCCCAGCTGGAAGCCACGGGCCTTCAGCGTCCGCAAGGCGTCCGGCACATCGTCGTACAAATCGAAATGGCGATGCTCGGCCCAGTCCTCGTAGATGGCCCGGGCCACGACGTCCACATCCGGCCCTTCGCCGCCCATCAGTTCGATGATCCGGCTCGTGTATCGCACGAACAGTCGGTCATCGTACAGTTGGTCCGGCGAGTCCAGGAGTTCGGACGCGCCCGCCACGGCCGCGTCGAACCGTGTCGTATCCACGCGGATGCCATACGCCGCGCAACTGGACGCATAGCCCACCCCCTGAAAGCGCGGACCGGGATGGATGAGCGTGAAATCCACGTCAAAGAGGACGGCAACGGTGCGCGGCACCGGGCCAATTATAGGCTGCGGGATAGAATGAGGACTTCATCAGGCCCTGACGTCCATGAGTGACTGGAAAGACACGCTCAACCTGCCGCGGACCGACTTCCCCATGAAGGCGAACCTGCCGGCCACCGAGCCGGCGGCCATCGCGAAGTGGGATGCGATCGATCTGTACGGAAAGATCCGCGCCGCCCGGGCCGGGGCGCCGAAGTTCGTGATGCACGACGGTCCGCCCTACGCGAACGGCCAGATCCACATCGGGCATGCGATGAACAAGGTGTTGAAAGACCTGGTCATCAAGTCGCGGACGATGGCCGGGTTCGATGCGCCGTACGTGCCGGGCTGGGACTGCCATGGCCTGCCCATCGAGCTGAACGTCGAAAAAGACAAAGCCGCGCCCGACAAGGATCGCGCGCCGGTCGAGTTCCGCCGTGCCTGCCGCGCGTTCGCCGAAAAGTTCGTGGACTCGCAACGCGACGACTTCAAGCGCCTGGGCATCCTCGGCGACTGGAGTTCGCCGTACCTGACGATGACACCCGACTACCAGGCGGCGATCGTGCGCGCCCTGGGCGTCTTCGTGCAGCGCGGCCTTGTCTACAAAGGCAAGAAGCCCGTGCACTGGTGCCTGCGCGATCGCACGGCCCTGGCGGACGCCGAGGTCGAGTACGAGCCGCACACGTCGCCGTCGATCTACGTCGAGTTCCCGCTCTCGTCCACCGATCAAGGCGAGTTGGCGCGGCGCGTGCCGGAACTGGCCGGCAAGAGCGTCACGGCCCTGATCTGGACCACGACGCCCTGGACGATTCCGGCGAATCTGGCGGTCGCATTCCATCCGGACTTCGACTACGGCGCCTACGCGTATGAAGACCGCGCGGTCATCGTCGCATCAGCGCTCGCCGGTCGCGTCGCCGAAGCCACGGGACGGCCGTTCGGTTCCCAAATCGCCGCGTTCAAGGGTCGGGCCATGGACCGGGTGCAGTTTCGGCACCCGTTCTACGACCGTGATTCGCTCGCGGTCCTGGGAGAACACGTCACGCTCGATCAGGGCACCGGCATCGTCCACACGGCGCCGGGCCATGGCGCGGACGACTTCGCGGTCGGGTCGCGCTACGGCCTGGAGATCTACGCACCGATCGGCACGAACGGCCGCTTCCTGGCGGATGTCGGCCTCGTCGGCGGCCTGAAGGTCTTCGAGGCCAATCCGGTCGTCGAGTCGGCCCTGGCCGAGCGCGGACGGTTGTGGTTCCGCACGGACCTGCAGCACTCGTATCCGCACTGCTGGCGCTGCCACTCGCCGGTCATCTTTCTCGCGACGCCGCAATGGTTCATCGCGATGGACGGCCTGCGCGCCACGGCGGTCTCGCAAGCGGATGCGGTCCAGTGGATCCCCGACTGGGGCCGCGAGCGCATGACGGCGATGTTCACGAACCGGCCGGACTGGTGCATCTCGCGCCAGCGCGCGTGGGGTGTGCCTATCCCCGCGCTCGGCTGCACCGGCTGCGGCACCTCAATCCTGACGCCCGACATCGTCGAGCGCGCCGCCCGCGTGTTCGAGCAGCACAACGCCGACGCCTGGTACGAGCTGACGACGGACGCGTTCGTCCCGGATGGATTGGCGTGCCCGCAGTGCGCCGGCACGACGTTCGAACGCGAGCGCGACATTCTCGACGTGTGGTTCGATTCGGGGTCGAGCCACCTGGCCGTGCTGGCCAGGCGCCCGGGGCTCACCTGGCCTGCCGACCTGTATCTGGAAGGCACCGACCAGTATCGCGGCTGGTTCCAGTCGTCGCTGCTCGTCGGCGTCGGCACGAAGGATCGCGCACCGTACCGATCGGTCCTGACGCACGGCTTCGTGGTCGATCTGCACGGCCGCAAGATGTCGAAATCAATCGGCAACGTCGTCGCGCCGCAGCAGGTGATCGCGGAAAGCGGCGCCGAGGTGCTGCGGCTCTGGACGGCGATGGTCGACTATCGCGACGAGGTCCGCCTGGGCAAAGAGGTGCTGTCCCGGACCGTCGAGGCCTACCGGAAGATCCGCAACACGTTCCGGTACCTGCTGTCGAACCTCTACGATTTCGAGCCGTCCCGCGACCGCGTCGCCGCGGCCCAGCTGCTCGACGTGGATCGGTTCGTGCTGTCGTGCTATGCGCGCCTCGCGGCCGGCGTGACGCAGGCGTATGAGCGCTACGAGTTTCAATCGATCTTCCACGCGATCAACGAGTTCATGACGGTGGACTTGAGCGCCGTGTATCTCGACGTGTCAAAGGACCGCCTGTACACGTTCGGTGCCGACTCGCGCGAGCGCCGGTCCGCGCAGACGGCCGTCTACGTGATGGCCGACGGCCTGACGCGGCTGGTGGCGCCGGTGCTGTCGATCACGGCCGAGGATGTCTGGTCACGGCTGCCGGGCGCGCGCGAGGAATCGGTCCACGTCGCGCACTTCCCCGCCGACGTCGCCCCGTGGCGCGACGACGCGCTCGAGGCGGAGTGGCGGCAGCTGCTCGACGTGCGCGAGCGCGTCAACGCCGTGCTCGAAGGGGCGCGCCAGCGCAAGGAGATCGGCAATGCCCTCTCGGCGCACGTGTCGATCGCCGCGCCCGAACCGGTAGCGTCGCTGCTCGAACGCCACCGCGACGAGCTGGCCATGTGGCTGATCACGTCGAGTATCGACATCCACAGGACCGCCGGCGGCGAGTTGACCGTGGACGTCCGCCACGCCGACGGCGACAAGTGCCCGCGGTGCTGGCGGTTTGTGACCGAGCGCGCGACGGACGACCCGGTCGCGGGACTGTGTCTGCGCTGTGTCGATGCGCTGGGAGCGACCGCCGCCCATGGCCCCCATGCATAGCGATGATCCGCGCGATGTGCCCATGACAGAAACGAGCGACGATCTCATCGGCGGCCGCCCGCCCGTCGGCATCGCGCTCGATGCCTTGCCGCCCGCCGATGACCGGCCTGCAGCGACCCTCACCGGTTCTGTGACCAACCCGCCGCGCGCCGGCCTCCTGTGGTGGCTGACCATCGCCATTATCGGCGCCGATCAAATCACCAAGGCGCTCGTGCGCGGATCGGTCGCGCTCTTCGACTCGCGTCCACTCGTGCCGGGGTTCATCGACCTCGCGCACGTGCGGAATGAAGGCGTGGCGTTCGGGCTGTTCAACGCCTCGACCGTTCCGTACAAGTGGGTGCTGACCACGGCCCTGGCGCTGGCGGCGCTGACCGGCATCACGTATTACGCCCGGCATCTGCGCGGCGGTGAGAAGATCGCGCGCATCGGCCTGTCGATGATTCTCGGCGGCGCGCTCGGCAACCTCATCGACCGGCTCTGGGCCGGGTACGTGCTCGACTTCGTCGACGTTTACTGGCGCGGCTGGCACTTCTGGGCGTTCAACGTGGCGGACGCCTGCATCTTCATCGGCGCCGTGCTGGTCTTCGTCGATCTGCTGGTGGTCAAACCTCATGCATCCCATTCTGTTTAGCGTCGCCGGCTGGCCCGTATACGCCTATGGGGTGCTCCTGGCCGCCGCGTACCTCGCGGGCCTACAGCTGGCCGTGATCCGAGCCCGCCGCGCCGGGCTCGACGCGGCCCGGGTGATGGACCTCGGCATTTACCTGATCATCGCCGCGCTCGTCGGCGCGAAGCTGATGCTCATTGCCACGGACTTCCGCTACTTCACCTCGCACCCGCGCGAGCTGCTGTCGCTCGTGCGCGCCGGCGGCGTGTTCTACGGCGGACTCATCGGCGCGTTCCTCGTCGGCCTGTGGCTCGTGGGCCGGTACAAGCTGCCGGTGTGGAAGTCGGCCGACATGTACGCGCCCGGCATCGCGCTCGGCCACGTCGTTGGCCGGCTCGGCTGCCTGATGGCCGGCTGCTGCTACGGCACGCAGACCGCCGCGGCGTGGGGCATCACGTTCACGAGCCAGATCGCGGCAGACAATGCCGGCACGCCGCTCGGCGTGCCCCTGCATCCGACGCAGCTGTACGACGCCGGTGCGGAGCTGCTGATTCTGGTGTTGCTGCTGGTCTTCGAGCGGCGCGGCCGCCCGTTCCCGGGCCGCACGTTCTGGCTGTACATCCTGCTCTACGCGATTTCGCGCTTCATCGTGGAAATCTACCGCGGCGATCCGCGCGGCACGGTCTGGGGCCTCTCCACGTCACAGTTCGTGTCGGTCGTCACGCTGCCCATCGCGCTCGTGATGCTCGCGCGTCTCCGGCGCCGCACACCGGCCGTCGCGTGATGGTCGCTGGCGGTTGCTCAGGCGTGCGTGACATGCTGCCGGCCTCAGCCGCACGCTCGCGCGACCTCCGCTGGCGGGACCCTCGGCCGCGCTGCGGCAAATTCGGCCTGCAGCATGCCACGCACACCTGAACAACCGCCGTCGATTCGGCACGCGCACGTCGTGTTGACGGAGGCCGATGCCGGATTGCGGCTCGACCAGGCCATCACGACGCACCTGCCCGCGCTGTCCCGCTCACAGGCCCAGCGACTGATTCAGGACGGGCGCGTCCGCTTGTCGGACGGCCGCCCCAAGCCCGCGCTCATCGTGTGGCCCGGACTCGAAGTCGATGTCGAAATCCCCGCGCCCGCGCGCGCGACCCCAGGCGCCGAAGCGTTGCCGCTGGCGGTGCTGCATGACGATGCCGCCGTCGCGGTCGTGGACAAGCCGGCCGGCATGGTCGTGCATCCGGCCGCGGGCCATGGCAGCGGCACGCTCGTCAACGCGCTGCTGCACCATCTCGGCGGACTGAGCGGGATCGGCGGCGCCGCACGGCCGGGCATCGTGCACCGGCTCGATCGCGGCACGTCGGGTGTGATGGTCGTGGCCAAGACGGACGCGGCCCATCGCGCGCTGTCGAAGCAGTTTCACGACCGGCTCGTGACCAAGGAGTATGTGGCGCTCGTCTGGGGCACGATGCGCGCCGGCGAGACGCTGTCGACGCCCATTGGCCGCGATCCGCGCGATCGCAAGAAGATGTCGAGCCGGGGCCGCAAGGTGCGGTCGGCGGTCACGCGCGTGCTGACGGCCGAGCCGCTCGGCGGCGTGTCGTTCGTGCGCCTGGCCATTGGCACCGGCCGCACGCACCAGATCCGCGTGCACCTGAGCGAGGCCGGGCATCCGGTGGTCGGCGACACGCTGTACGGCGGCGAGCGGAAGAGCGTGCCGCCGCGACTGGCCGCGCTGGCCAAACTGGCCCGGCCGTTCCTGCACGCCGCCCGGCTGGGGTTTGCGCATCCCGACGACGGGCGCGCGTTGTCGTTTGATTCGCCGCTGCCGGCGGATCTTGACGGTGTGCTGGCGACACTCCGACGGGCGTCCGGAAAACCATAGGGCCTGTATGCAGATTGCCGGGAACCCGTGCTTCGTGTGCAGCCAGACGATCGGCCTCATGCGCGACGGCGCGGGGTGCCTGCGCTGCCAGCGCGTCTTTCATCGCAGCTGCCTCACCGAACAGGTCTGTCCGAATTGCGGCGAGTCCCTGCTCCCGACGGACACCGTTCATGAGACGCGCGTGCACCCCACTGGGCCCGCTGGGATCGGCGGATGGATGATCCTGCCCGCGATCGGCTTTGTCTTGGGTCCCATCGTCAGTTTTGTGTCGCTGGTCAGAGGCGTCACATTGTTCTCGGCCGTCAAGGCTGCGGGCTATGGTGGGATCTATGCGCTGGACCTTCTCCTGGAAGCGGGATTACTCGCGTTCGGGCTGTACGTCGTGCGGCGGTTTTTCGACAAGAAGCGCGACGCCCCGCCGCTCATTGTCAGGTTTTTCGTCGTGAGTCTGGGCGCGACAGCCGCCTTTCTCGTGGTCGCGCTGCTCACCGGAGCGGAGATTTTTGCGGTCGAGACGCAGAAGCAGCTCGCGCGGGAAGCCATCGGCGCAGCGATCTGGATTCCGTACTTCAAGAAGTCCAAACGCGTGGAGGCGACGTTCGTCAATTGACGACGACCGAACCAGGATCATGAAAGTATTCGCCCTGCTGTTGATCTCACTGATCGCGCCGTCCGCACGGCTGCAGACGCCGACGGCCGAACAGCTCTACAGCGTGCCCGCGTGGGCTCGGCCCGTCCTGGACCGGCAGGATTTCAAGAAGGCCTACGAACTCGATGCCCATCTCAATCCGTTCTGCCACCGTGCGGATTTCGATGGCGACGGCAAGCCTGACCTGGCCGTGCTCATCCGCGAGCGATCCTCAGGAAAGATTGGCATCGCCTTCGTCCACCGCGGCACGCTGACGTCCTACATCGTCGGCGCCGGCAAGCCGGGCGTGCGCGGCGGCGACGACTACACCTGGATGGACGCCTGGATTGTCTTCGACAAGGGTCCGGTACCGCGTGGCGCCGGCGACCCGCCGATCCTCAAGGGCGACGCGCTGATCGTCTTCAAGACGGAAGCCGCGAGTGCGATCTTGTGGTGGAGCGGCACGGGATATCGCTGGTACCAGCAAGGCGATTAGTCCACGCGGCTGACGACATCCCGTGCACGGCGTTCCCCAGCGCTCGAGACTCGCCTGCGTCGGCCTCGCGATCGCGACGATCGTCGCCGGCCTGGCGTCGCGGCAGTGGCCCGCGGCGCTGCCCCGTTTCATCGCGCTCTACGCCGGTGACACACTCTGGGCCGCGATGGTCGTCTGGCTGCTGGCGCTGGCGTCACCGCGCGCGAGCACCACTCGACTCGCGTCCACGGCCCTGGCGCTGGCGGTCGTGGTCGAAGTGTCGCAGCTCTATCACGCACCCTGGATCGACGGCATTCGTGGCACTCGGCTCGGGGCGCTGGTGCTGGGCCAGGGATTTCTCTGGAGCGACCTGGCCTGCTACGCCGTGGGCGTCGGCCTGGCCGCGAGCGCCGATGCGTGGCTCGTGAGACGCCAACCGTCCGCCATGCGAAAGTAGTCCGATGCCGAAAGCCGCCGCTCGTCCCCGCACGCTCTCGTCCAAGGTCGCCTTCACCGGCCGCGTCTTCCATGTCGAGCGCGACCGCGTCCGCCTCTCCAACGGCCGGACGACGACGCTCGATATCGTGCGGCATCGGGGATCGGTGGTGCTGATTCCGCAGCCCTCGGCGAGCGAGGTCATCCTCATCCGCCAGTTTCGCTATGCGATCAACCGCTGGGTGTGGGAGTTGCCGGCCGGCACGCTCGATCCAGGCGAGGGGCCGCAGACGGCGGCGCGACGGGAATGTGCGGAAGAGATTGGCTGGTGGCCGAAGCGAATCACGAGGCTCGGCGCGTTCTATCCGTCGCCGGGCATCCTGGACGAAGTCATGATCTATTACCGGTGCACGGGCCTCATCCGCCCGCCCCGGCCTGCCGCCCAGGACGAGGACGAGCAGATCGAGCCGCGATCATTTTCGCTGCGACGCGCTCGCGCGCTCGTCGCGCGGGGCGATATTGTGGACATGAAGACAGTGGTCGGGCTGCACCTGCTTCGGCGTTAGCGCCAGCTCCAGCACCTCGTCCATCTCCGTCGCATAGTGCACGGTCAGGCCCTGACGGAGTTCTTCCGTCAGGTCTTCCTTCACGTGCTTCTCGTTCTGCTTCGGCAGGATCACCGTGTCGATGCCCGCGCGGCGCGCCGCCAGTACCTTCTCTTTGATACCGCCCACCGGCAGCACCCGGCCCGACAGCGTGATCTCCCCCGTCATCGCGACATCGCCGCGCACCGGGCGGCCGGAGAGCGCCGATGCCACGGCGACCACCATCGTCACGCCCGCCGACGGGCCGTCCTTGGGGATGGCGCCGGCCGGCACGTGCAGATGGATCTCGGCGTCCTTGTAGAACTGCGGGTCGACGCCGTACCGCGCGGCGTTGGCGCGGAACCAGGACAGGCCGATGCGCGCGGACTCCTTCATGACGTCGCCGAGTTGGCCGGTCAGCGTGAGCGTGCTCCCGCCGGACATGCGCGAGGCCTCGATGAACAGCACGTCGCCGCCGACGGGCGTCCAGGCCAGGCCTACGGCGACGCCGGGGTCGCGCGTCCGGTCCTTCATTTCCTCGTCGAGATGGCGCGGCGCGCCCAGCAGGTCTTCGACCGTGGCCCGCACGATGGTCACCGGCGCGAGGTCGCCTTCGGCACGGCGCCGGGCGATCTTTCGGCAGATCGATCCGATCTCGCGCTCGAGGTTCCGCACACCGGCCTCGCGCGTGTAGCCGCGAATGATGGCGCGCAGCGCGTCGTCGTCGAACGCCACGCCGGAGTCGGCCAGCCCGTGATTGGTGATCTGCCGGGCCACGAGGTGGTCGCGCGCGATGCGCAGCTTCTCCTCTTCGGTGTAGCCGGCCAGCTCGAGCACTTCCATGCGATCGCGCAGCGGCCCGGGAATCGGGTCGAGCATGTTCGCGGTCGTGATGAACAACACCTCGGACAGGTCGAAGGGCACGTCGAGGTAATGGTCGCGGAACGAGTTGTTCTGTTCCGGATCGAGGACCTCGAGCAGCGCCGACGCCGGGTCGCCGCGGAAATCCTGGCCGAGCTTGTCGATTTCGTCGAGGACGAACACCGGATTCTTCGATTCGGCGCGGCGCAGCCCCTGCATGATCTGGCCGGGCAGCGCGCCGATGTAGGTGCGCCGGTGGCCGCGGATCTCAGCCTCATCGCGCATGCCGCCGAGCGACACGCGGACGACCTTGCGGCCGATGGCCGAGGCAATCGACTTGGCGAGGGACGTCTTACCCACGCCGGGAGGGCCGACGAAACACAGGATCGGGCCCTTCACGTCCGGCTTGAGCTTGCGAACCGCGAGGTACTCGAGAATGCGATCCTTCGCCCGCTCGAGGCCGGAGTGATCGGCGTCGAGCACGGCCTTGGTGCGCGCCAGGTTGATGTCCTCCTCCGTGCGCTTGGACCATGGCACCGATACCAGCCAGTCGATGTACGTGCGCGCGACGGTGTACTCGGCGGCGGCGGTCGGCATCTTCGACAGGCGATCGAGCTCTCGGACGGCTTCCTTCTTGGCGTCCTCCGGCATGCCGGCCGCGTCGATCTTGGCGCGCAGCTCGTCGATCTCCTTGGCCTGGTCGTCGCCCTCGCCCAGTTCCTTCTGGATCGCCTTCATCTGCTCGCGCAGGAAGTACTCGCGCTGGTTCTTGCCGACTTCCGACTGGACCTGCGACTGGATCTTCGAGCCGAGCTCGAGCACTTCGAGCTCTTTGGTGAGAATGCGATTGAGTTCCGCCAGCCTCGCGCGGACGTCGAGCGTCGCCAGCAGCTCCTGCTTGGCGGCGGTCGCGACGGTCGTCAGGCTCGACGCGATGAAGTCCGTGACCCGGCCGGGCTCCGCGATGTTCGCCGCGAGCGTCGTCAGGTCGTCGGACAACACGGGCGACAGCTGCACGACCTGCTGGAAGTTCGCGCGGACGTTCCGCTGCAGCGCGTCGACCTCGAGCGCGTCGGACGGGCGCAACTCCTCGGGTGTCTCAACGACTTCGGCCCGGAGGTACGGCGACGACGAGGCGATGCGGACGAGGCGGATGCGCGCGAGGCCCTGCACGATGAGGCGCAGGCTGCCGTCGGGCAGCTTGAACATCTTGTGGATGTGGGTCAGCGTGCCGATCGCATGCAGATCCGCCTGGCCCGGCTCTTCGTGGGTCGGATCGGTCTGGGTAAAGACCCCAATCAACTTGCCGCCGGCGATCGCGTCGTCGATGAGCTTGACAGAGCTCTCGCGCGCCACGGCGAGCGGCATGAAGGAGTTGGGGAACAGCACCGTGTCACGGAGGGGCAGCGCCGGAATTTCCGGCGGAACGGTGTAGGACCGTTCGTCTGTGACTGGGCCGTGACCGGTTTCGGTCGTCATCAATGCCTCCATGATCACCGCGCTCGCTCGTCGAGCGAGTCGCGGTGGGACCGTCGCGCCCGAGCACGACGTTCCCGTTCTCAGCGTGGCGGGGAGGCGTTTGACGCGCGCCGGCCCGCCGTTTCGGCGGAGCCAGCACGCGATGCGTGGGTCGCCGTTAGTTCAAGTCGAGGAGGAAGCCACCGGCGCGCCGGCTCGTCTGCTGCCGCTCGCGCAATTCGGCCACCTCTCGCTCTTCCTCACAGTCCTTACAGCGGACCGCGAACGGAAGCGCGCGCAGGCGACGTTCGGAGATCTCGTCGCCGCACTCGAAACAATACCCGAAGGTGCCCTCTTCCAGACGATGGAGTGCCTCGTTGATTTTCAACAGGGTCTCCGACTTCATCTGAATCAGCGCAAACTCGATGTCATCCTGGATGTCCGCTTCGGACGCCTCGGCGGCGTCCAGAACGCCCTGGCCTTCGCCAGACGCGCCCACCGCGCGAACATCGCGCATCTTCGTCTGCACTTCGCTCAAAATCTCCCGGCGCCGCTCCTCAAGAATCTGCTTGAGCTCGGCATACCGTGTCTGCGCCATGGCTTCCGACTTGCCACGTGCTTTCATGACTGGCCTCATTTCTGTGTCGCCCGCGTTCCGTTCACTACCCGTTGTCTCTCCGCCGACCTTCTTACCCTGTTGCCACGACGGTGGCGTAACCAGGAGGTCGCCGGCTTGCCCGTTTCTGGGCCTTTCTACGTCCCGCCTGCGCCGGCGGTTTGCCAACCCGGTCTGACGTGACCCGTGATGGTTGGCTATCCCGCAAGCAAACAAAGTGCCAATCGTACACCACTCAGACGAAATGGAAAACCCGTGGGTTCCAGAGACTTTGTCGCGCGGTGTGTCATTCTTTCACCACTGTTTTCTGGCGTCCGGCTGCCCACTCTCGGTCGTCGCCACCCCTATCGAACGGTCTATGGCCGGTTAGACGTAGGCACCTACCGTTTTGGTTCGAACGGAGAGGACGGCCGTTTCTTGCTATACTGGGATGTTTTCCGGGGCAAATCGCTCCCGTTCTGAAGGATCCGCCATGGCGAAGCAATGCGAAGTCTGCGGGAAGAAGCCGGTCGTCGGCCGGACGCTCAGTCACGCTCATAACGTTCGGGCCCGAAGGTTCGAACCGAACCTGCAGACGGTGTCCGCAATGGTCAACGGCGGCCACCGGAGGCTGCGGGTGTGCACCCGCTGCATCCGGTCCAACAAGGTCACCAAAGTCGCCTAGAGGCGCCCATGGGGTCGCTACGGGCCGTCACCACCGAGCTCGCGCCGGGTGCGATCGGGCCCTACAGCCAGGGCGTCCGTGCCGGCGACTTCCTCTTCCTCTCGGGCCAGATCCCGCTTGACCCCGCCACGGGCCAGATCATCCCGGGCGGCATCACCGAACAGACGCACCAGGTGCTCAAGAACCTGGGCGCTGTGCTCGCCGCCGGCGGCGCCGGCTATGAGCACGTCACCAAGACGACGGTCTATCTGCAGGACATGGCCGACTTCGCGGCCATGAACGAGGTCTACGGCACGTACTTCAGCGCGCCGGCGCCCGCCCGCGCCACCATCCAGGCCGCCGCCCTGCCGCGCGGCGTCAAAGTCGAAATCGACGTCGTGGCGTATCTCGGCGACTGACGATTCCAGGCTAACTAACAACTAACAACTAGCAACTAACAAGTGTGGTGGTCGCCTGTGGCGACGACGTCGTTAGGGTTCGAACTCAAGACGGGCCCTACCTGTTAGTTGCAAGTTGTTAGTTGTTAGTTGTTAGTTACAGCGCCACCGTCAGCGTCAGCGTCTAGTCCTCTCCACCGCCAGCACGCCTTCCACGCTTTTCAGTGACTTGACGACCTTGTCCAGGTGTTTCAGGTCGTTGATCTCGACCGTCATCCGAATCGATCCGCGCTGGCCGTCGTCGACCGTGGCCTCGACGTCGCGGATGTTCGTGTTGATGTCGGAGATGCGCGAGCTGACGTCGGCGAGAATGCCGCGGCGGTCGGCGACGCTGATCCGCAGGCGGACGGAATAGGGCGACGCGTCGGCCGTCTTGTCCCATTCCACGTCGATGCGGCGTTCCGGGTCGTATAACAGGTTCACGACGTTGGGACAGACGGCCGCGTGGACCGAGACGCCCTTGCCGCGCGTGATGTAGCCGACGATTTTTTCGCCGCGAATCGGATTGCAGCAGCGCGCGCGGAACACCATCAGGTCGTCCATGCCGCGGACCTTGATCTTGCTGTCGCCGCCGGATCCCAGCATCCGCTTGACCACGGACGCGAGCGCGCCGTCGGGCGCCTTTTCGTGCAGCGCGTCCTGGCCGACGATGCGCGAGAGGACGGCGCGGGCGGTCACCTTGCCGTAGCCGACCATCGCGAACAAGTCGTCGGCCCGCTGCGCGCCGTACTCGTTGGCGATGGCGCCCAGCGCGGCGTCGGTGACCCGCGCGCGATCGACGCCGAAGCGGCGGACTTCCTTGTCGAACAGCCGCCGGCCCAGCTCCAGGCTGCGCGTCTTCTCTTCGGCGTGGATGAAGTGCCGGATCTTGCTGCGCGCGCGCGAGGTCGTCACGAAGTTGAGCCAGTCGCGGCTGGGCTTGTGCCCCGGCTGGGTCAGGATTTCGATGATGTCGCCGTTGGCGAGCTTGTTGCGCAGCGGCACCATGCGGCCGTTGACGCGCGCGCCGACGCACTGGTGCCCGACATCGGTGTGGATCGAGTACGCGAAATCGACCGGCGTGGAGCCCCGCGGCAGCGAGCGCACCTCGCCCTTCGGCGTGAAGATGTAGACCTCCTCCGGGTACAGCTCCACGCGCAGGTTGTGCATGAACTCCTGCGGGTCGCGCACTTCCTGCTGCCATTCGAGCAGCTGCCGCAGCCACTGGAAGTACTGCTCGTCGCGATCGGCGCCCAGGCGGCCTTCCTTGTATTTCCAGTGCGCCGCGATGCCCTCCTCGGCGACGCGGTGCATCTCGTCCGTCCGAATCTGCACCTCAAACGGGAGCCCGCGCTCGCTGACGACCGACGTGTGGAGCGACTGATAGCCGTTCGGCCGGGACATCGCGATGAAGTCCTTGAACCGGCCGGGCACCGGCGACCACATCTGGTGGATGATGCCGAGCACGGCGTAGCAGTCCTTCAGGCCGGGCGTGATGACGCGCAGCGCGAGAAAGTCGTAGACCTGCTCGAGCGGCACGTGCTGGCGCTGCAGCTTGAGATGGATCGACCAGAGGCGCTTGATGCGGCCCTCGATCACGATCACCGGAATCTGCGCCTCCTCGAGTTTCTTGGCCAGCCGCCCGCGCAGCTCGTCAAGCAGCCCCTCGGTCGCGCGCCGCCGGCTCTCGACCTGCAGCCGGAGCGCCTGGTACGCGGCCGGCTCGAGGTGCCGGAACGCCAGCTCCTCCAGCTCGTTTTTGATCTTGCTCATCCCGAGCCGGTGCGCGATCGGGGCGTAGATGTCGCGTGTCTCCTGGGCGATGCGCACGCGCCGCTCCTCCGCCAGGTGATGCAGCGTCCGCATGTTGTGCAGCCGGTCCGCCAGTTTGACCAGGATCACGCGGATGTCGTCGACCATGGCCAGGAGCATCTTGCGGAAGCTCTCGGCCTGCCGCTCCTCGCTCGACGCGAATTGGAGCGTGGACAGCTTGGTGACGCCCTCGACGACGTGCGCCACCTGCTCGCCAAACAGCTCCCGGACCTTCTCAATCGTGTTCGGGGTGTCCTCGACGATGTCGTGGAGCAGGCCGGCCGCGATGGCGACGACGTCGAGCCGCATATCGGCCAGCAAATCCGCCACTTCGAGCGGATGCACCAGGTACGGCTCGCCGGATCGGCGAACCTGTCCCTTGTGCTCGTAGGCCGAGAACACATAGGCCTTCCGGAGCAGTTCGGTGTCAGCCTCCGGGTTGGCGGCGCGCACCTTTTCGAGGAGGTCTTCGAACCGGATCATGGGTGCCGGTGTCTAACCGGAAAAGGGACGAAAACGGCGGGTTCGCGGTCGCCGACCGTTTTCATGATACCGGAAACCTCGGCTATACTTGCGCGGCTCGGAAGGCTTCGGCAGGCCGCCGTGACGCACCAGCCGAACGCGAGCGGCGCGCACCGGTGAGCCGTCAATCGACGCGGCGAGCACAGGCGAGCCGTTAGAATCGAAGAGAGGATCCACATGCAGGTTCGATTTTCCCGGCTGGCCGTTCCCATCCTGGCGCTCATCGTGACCCTGGCCGCCGGCTGCGGCAAGTACTCGATCAGCAACATCCGGTCAGCCAAGGCGTTCCAGGACGCCAACGCGATGTACCAGCGTTCCGACTGGGCCGGGGCCGCGGAACGGTACGAGGACTCCATCCGGTTCAACCCGGAGCTGGGCTTCGCCTACTTCTTCCTGGGGCACAGCCACGAACAGCAGTTCAAGCCGACCAAAAAGGACGACCCGGCCAACATGGACCACCTCCGGAAGGCCGCGGAGAACTACCGGTTGGCCGTCGACAAGCTGAAAGACGCCAAGGACCCGAAGGAACAGCAGGTCCGCCGCTATGCGTTCGAATACCTGATCGCGGTCTACGGCTCCGACAAGCTCAATGACTTCACCAAGGCCGAGCCGATTGCGCGCGAACTGATCGCGTTCGACCCGACCGACGCCGGCCCGTACCGCATCCTGGCCAAGCTCTACGAGGACCAGGGCCGCAACGACGACGCGGAGCGGGAACTGCTCAAGGCCATCGACGTGAAGCCGACCGATCCGCTCGGCTACCAGACGCTGGCGGGCTTCTACCAGAAGCTCGGCGACTTCGACAAGACGATCAACGCGTGGACCAAACGCGCGGAAGTCGAGCCGAAGAACCCGGAAGCCTGGCACACGATCGGCGCCTACTATCAGGCCAAGGTCTTCAGCGACAAGCGCCTGTCCAACAAGGTCGCCCTGGACCTCACGCTCAAGGGCATCGAGGCCGAAGACAAGGCCCTGGCGCTCTCGCCGGACTACTACGAGGCCGTCACCTACAAGAACATCCTGCTCCGCCAGCAGGCGCTCTACGAGAAGGATCAAGCCAAGGTCAGGGCCCTGATTGCCGAAGCCGACGTGCTGCTCAAGCGCGGCACGGAACTGCGCGACAAGCAGGCCGGCGAGGTCGCGAAGGGCAAGGGGAAAGACGGGAAGTAGCCTGACAACTAACAACTAACAACTAACAACTAGCAACTAGCAACTAACAGGTAAGGCGCCCTCAGGGGCGACAAAACAAACAGCCGTCAAGGCCCAAGGGCTTTGACGGCTGTTCGCGTTTGGCGGGGCCGCACGAGGCGAAGCCGCCTGATGCACCCAACCTCTTAGTTGTTAGTTGTCAGTTGCTAGTTGTCAGTTTCCTACTTGCCCTTTTTCGCCGCCGCGCCCGCCACCGCTTCCTGGCGCATGCCATCGGTGACGATGCCGATCTTCTCGACGCCGGCGCCGGCGGCGGCGTCGATGACGGCCATCACTTCGCCGTAGGCCACGCTGGCCGCCCCGATCAGGAACACCGTCTTCTCCTTGCGGTTCGGGTCGTCGAAGATCGTGCGGAACTCGGCCGGCAGATCCGGCACCGCCACTTCCTTCTCGTTGATCGTCACGCGGTGGTCGCCGGTGATCTTGGCCACGATCTGGCCCAGCACTTCGGCGGCTTTCGCGTTGGCGTTGGTCTCGAGCGGCAGGTTGATGTCGACGCCTTTCTGGGTCAGCGGCAGGGCGGCGATGAAGATGACGAGCAGCACGAGCAGCACGTCAATCAGCGGCGTCACGTTCATGTCCGACGACGCCTCCGGCGCCGCGGCCTTGACGACCTTCTCGGCGCCGTGGTGCATGTGGAGGTGCGACATTACTGCGTCCCCTTCTTCTCGGGCAGATTGCCGCCGCGCTTCTCGGTGATGAGCCCCACGGTCTCAATCCCGGCTCCGCGCAGCGCGTCCATCATGCTCATGATGGCGCCGTAGGGCGCCTCACGATCGCCCTTCAGGTAGACCGTCTTGTCCTTGGCGGTCTCCATCAGCGACTGCAGGCGCGAGACGGCGTCCTGCTGCGTCGGCATCGGCTTGCCGTTCACATACAGGTTGCTGAGCTTGTCGACGTGCACGACCGTCTGGTCGGCCGTGTCCGGCTTGTCGGACGCGTAATCGGCCTCAGGCATGGCCACGTCGACGCCCTTCTGGAGCATCGGCGCGACCAGGATCACGATGATGAGCAACACCAGCATGACGTCGACGAGCGGCGTCACGTTGATGTCGGACTTGACGCCACCTTTGGCGCCGCCGACATCCATTGACATAAGAAAAACTCCTTACAAACGTCCTTCGAACGCCTGCCCGCCGTCGCCGTGAGGCGAAGGCGGGCCCGAACTTCGAAGCTTACGCGGCAGTCTTCTTGATGAAGTAGTCCACGAGTTCCGACGACGAGTTGTCCATCTCGACGTTGAAGTACTCGAGGCGGCCGGTGAAGTAGTTGTAGAGCCACACGGCCGGAATCGCGACGACGAGACCGAGCGCAGTCTCGATCAGCGCTTCAGAAATACCCGACGACACCGCGCCGAGGCCCGCGGAGCCCTGCGCGCCGATGCCGGCGAACGCGTTGATGACGCCGACGACCGTGCCGAGCAGCCCGACGAACGGCGCCGTCGCGCCGATCGTGGCGAGCGACGGAATGCCCTTCTTCAGGTCGTTCGAGGTCAGGGCGCTGGCGCGCTGGATGGCGCGGCGCACCGTGTCCACGATGTCATCGCGCGTCAGCGTGCCGCCGGTGTCCTGCTGGAACTGGTATTCCTGCAAGCCGGACAGGACGACCTTGGCCAGATGGCTGTACTGATAGGTCTTGGCCTGCGACACCGCGAGCGCGTCCTTGAGGCGGCCATCCTTCAGGTGCTTGGCCACCTGCGGCGCGTACAGCTTCGACTGCTTGCGCGCCTGGTAGAACGTGTAGAAGCGCTCAATCGACACGCCAAACGACCACATCGACATAACCACGAGAACCACTGCGACGATTCTCGCGACTGTCCCCATCTGGGACAGAATGTGCATCAGATCCAGCTCACCGTTCATTACCTGCCTCCGGAAAACAAGCCGAGTTGCGCGTTACCCAATATCGTTCGGTCTTCCCACGGATTACTTGAGGACGAAATTCACCACGACCGTCAACAGCACTTCCACCGGCTGATCGTTGAGCATCGTCGGGGTGTACTTCCACTTCCGGACGGCTTCCATCGCGGAGTCGTTGAACATGGCATTGCCGCGGAGCACGCGCACATCCTTGACGCTGCCGTCGCGGCCAATCGTCGCTTCGAGGATGACCGTGCCCTCAATCTTCGCCTGTTTCGCGATCGGCGGATAGACCGGGTCGGGCTTGACGATGGTCTTCGGTTCCTTGATGTTCCCGCCGACACGCACCGGCGCCGAGGGCGGCGGGGGCGGGGGCGGCGCGCCGAAACTGTTGATCATCCCGCCGGGGGTGCCACCCGGAATCCCGCCGGGCACACCGCCCGTGACGCCCTGTGCCGTGAAACTCGGCGGCGGCGCGGGAGGCTCGGGCTTGGTTTCCTTGGGCGGCTCGATTGGCGCCGCCATCGGCTTGACGTCCGTCACAGGCGTCGGCGGCGTCGGGGCCGCAGGCGGCGGTGGCGGGGGTGGGGGTGGTGGTGGCGGAGGCGGCAGCGCCGCGAAGGCCAGCACGGACTGCGGCGTCGGAATCGCGTCAGACGCGAGCAGCGGGATCACGATCAGGGCCAGCAGGGCCGTGCTGTGCGCCAGAATCGAGAACGGGACCGTGTACCACTGCTTGGTCCCCAGCTTGACCGTCGGGTTGGCGACCTCGCCGAACATGTCTTTCGGCACTATGTGCCTCCTTCCTGTCTAACCTTGCTCACAGCGGCCCTGATTCCCGGAGGCACGAAGTCCGGGATTATAGTCAGAGCCAAAAAAGGGTGTCAACGAACGCCCCTATCCGGTTAGACACCGCGTGCGCCAAAATCGGTCCGTGCGGGCCGTCGCGCTAGCTGCGCGACGACTCCCGCGAGCCGCCGATGCGCATGCCGTAGAACGACCGCCACACGAAGAACACCGACACCAGGAAGAACACCGCCGCCAGGGCGTGGGTCAACCCCGCCCCCTGCTGCCGCGTCACACTCACCGCCAGCTCGACCGCGAGCAAGCCGAACAACGTCGTGAACTTGATGACCGGGTTCATCGCCACCGACGACGTGTCCTTGAACGGGTCACCCACCGTGTCGCCGACGACCGTCGCGTCATGCAGCGGCGTGCCTTTCTGCTTCAGCTCGACCTCGACGATCTTCTTCGCATTGTCCCACGCGCCGCCCGCGTTGGCCATGAAGATGGCCTGGAACAGCCCGAAGAGGGCGATCGAGATCAAATATCCGATGAAGAAGTAGGGCTCGACGAACGCGAACGCCAGGGTCCCGAAAAACACGCTGAGGAAGATGTTGAACATCCCCTTCTGGGCGTACTGGGTGCAGATGGCCACGACCTTCTTGGAGTCGGAGACCGAGGCCTTGGTGGAGCCCTCGAGCTTGATGTTGGCCTTGATGAACTCGACCGCGCGGTACGCGCCCGTCGTGACGGCCTGCGTCGAGGCGCCCGTGAACCAGTAGATCATCGCGCCGCCCGTGATCAGGCCGAGCAGGAACGGCGGATGGATAATCGACAGGTACTGCAGGTATTCGGGCTTGAGGCCCTGGGTCAGCATCACGATGATCGCGAAAATCATCGTCGTGGCGCCCACCACCGCCGTGCCAATCAGCACCGGCTTCGCGGTCGCCTTGAACGTGTTGCCGGCGCCGTCGTTCTCCTCGAGGTTGTGCTTGGCGCGCGCGAAGTCCACGTCGAAGCCGAAGTTCTTCTTCAGATCCTCTTTGATCCCGGGGATCTGTTCGATCGTCGACAGCTCGTACACCGACTGCGCGTTGTCCGTGACCGGGCCGTAGGAGTCCACCGCGATCGTCACCGGGCCCATGCCGAGGAACCCGAACGCGACGAGGCCGAACGCGAAGACGGCGGGCGCGATCATGCCGACTTCCGCGAGGCCATACCCGCTGATCCAGTAGGCGATCCCCATCAGCGACATGATGGCCAGGCCGATCCAGTAGGCGCTGAAGTTGCCCGCCACGAGGCCGGACAGGATGTTCAGCGAGGCGCCGCCTTCCCGTGACGACGTCACGACTTCCCGGACGTGGCTGGATTCGGTCGACGTAAAGACCTTGACCAGCTCGGGGATGATCGCGCCGGCGAGCGTGCCGCACGTGATGATGCTCGACAGCTTCCACCACAGCGTGGTGTCGCCCGCGAGGTTGGGAATCAGCAGATACGACGCAGCATACGTGAACGCCACCGAGACGACGGACGTGAGCCACACCAGGCGCGTCAGCGGCGCCTCGTAGTTCATCTTGTCGGCGTTCTGATACTGGCTCTTGGCCAGCATCTCGTTGATCCAGTACGACCCCGCCGAGGCCACCACCATCACGATACGCATCATGAAGATCCAGACCAGCAGCTGAATCTGCACCGTGGTGTCGCTGATCGCCAGCAGAATGAAGGAGATGAGCGCAACGCCCGTCACGCCGTAGGTTTCGAAGCCGTCGGCAGACGGCCCGACCGAGTCGCCGGCGTTGTCACCCACGCAGTCGGCGATGACGCCCGGGTTGCGCGCGTCGTCTTCCTTGATCTTGAAGACGATCTTCATCAGGTCCGCGCCGATGTCGGCGATCTTCGTGAAGATGCCGCCGGCGATCCGGAGTGCCGCCGCGCCCAGCGATTCGCCAATCGCAAACCCGATGAAGCACGACCCCGCGAAATCGCCTGGAATGAACAGCAGAATCCCCAGCATGATGATCAGCTCGACGCTGATGAGCAACATGCCGATGCTCATGCCCGCCTTGAGCGGAATCGCGTAGCAGGGATAGGGCTTGCCGCGCAGACTGGCGAACGCCGTCCGGCTGTTCGCATAGGTGTTCACACGGATGCCGAACCACGCGACGCCGTAGCTGCCCGCGATGCCGACGAGGCTGAAGAGCAGGATGATGCCGACCTTCAGGGCGGGCATGCCGTGGACCTCGGCGCCGGTGACCGGGTCAATCGACGTGGCCAGCGCGCCGAAGTAATACGTCACGATGGCCCCGATGAAGACCCACAGAATCATCAGGAACTTGCCCTGCTGAATCAGATAGGTCTTGCAGGTCTCGTAGATGAGCTCGGAGATCTCGCGCATCGACGAGTGCACCGCCATGTTCTTCAGCTGGTTGTTGATGACCAGTCCGAAGACCATGCCGAGCGCCGAGATCAGGACGCCGACCATCAGCAGCGAGTGACCGTCAACGCCCTGGAAACTCACAGTGGACAAGTCCGGCAAGACGAGGTTGGCCTCGCCGCCCGCGTGCTCAGTCGCCTGCGGGGCCGGCGCCTGCGCCTGCGCCCATGCCGGCGCGGCCATGACCCCCATCGTCAGGGCCAACACACACGCCACCAGCCATCTCCGAGTCGCTCGTGCCTTCATCGCTGTCTGTGCTCCATTAATTAATTGCTCGCGGGGCCCCACCCCCGCTCGCTCCTCGCGGCTCCCGCCGCTCGGCCGCTCAGCGCCCTCGCGACGCTCGGGGCTTCGCGGTCTTTCAATTCGTGCTCGCGGGGCCCCACCCCCACGCGCGGCTCGCGGCTCCCGCCGCTCGCCCGCTCAGCGCCGCTCCTACGTCGCGGGCTTCGCGGTCTTTCAATTCGTGCGCGTGGGGCCCCACCCCCACGCGCGGCTCGGCTCCCGCCGCTCGCCCGCTCAGCGCCGCTCCTACGTCGCGGGCTTCGCGGTCTTGCCTTAGTGGGCCCAGGGCCCGAAAGTAAACGCCCTAGTCTACGTTGTCTCTGGGCGAGACGCGCATCTTCTCCGGCAGGCCCGTGCCGCCCGTCAAGAACACGCGAATCCCCTGCTCGACCGTCAGGGACGGGTACGACACCCGATCGGCCGGACAAATCACGATGTCGCCCAGATACAGGTGGTTGGTCGGGACGTAGACCGACAAGAACCTCTCGGGCCCCTTGCCGCGGTCCACAGTGAATTCCTTGGTTAGAAAGCCCAGGACCGCGCCTTTCGTGGAATCTTCGATCAGCACCATTCGCTTGAACCCGACCTCGTTGTCGGGCGAAAACGCGGACAAGAGCTGCTTGACGGGTGCGTACACCGTGCGGAACAGGGGCACGTGCAGCAGCCATTCCTCGCTCCGCTTGAGCAGGCGCTGCCCCAGGACGTTCGTGGTCAAGGCACCAATCGCCAGGACGGCCAGCGCGGTCACGATCAGGCCGAGACCGGGCCAGGGCTCGCCGAACAGTCGAGAGCCCAGCCCACTGGTCAGGCGGTCCGCCAGCCGGATCACCCAGACAATGGCGACCACGCTCACCACGAGCGGGACGGTGACGAAAAACCCGGCGATGAAATTGCGGCGCAACCAGGCCAGCATCAGAGCGCGTTCAGGGAAAGGGCCACGAGGATCGCCACCCCCGCGACGATGCGGTACCAGGCAAACGGCGCGAAGCCCGCGCGGCCGACGAATCGCAGGAACGGCCGCACGACCAGCAGCGCGGCCAGGAAGGCCATGACGAAGCCGACGGCAATCTCCGCCGACCGGTCTGGCGTCAGCTGGTGCCGCACCTCCCACAAATCATGCGCGAAGGCCCCGGCCATGGTCGGCATGGCCAGGAAGAACGAGAACTCCGCGGCCGCGGGCCGATCGAGCCGGAGCAGCAGGCCGCCGATGATCGTCGCGCCCGAACGCGAGACGCCCGGCACGAGCGCGACCGCCTGGCAGGCGCCAATCGCCACGGCGCGGCCGATCGGCGTCCGATCCGCCTGATGCACGACGGGCCCGGGCCGGTAGCGCTCGACCACCAGCATGATGACGCCGCCAAGGATGAACGCGATGGCAATGACCCGCAGGCTTTCGTGCAGGACCGATTTCACATAGTCGCCGAAGAGCAGACCGGCGGCGACCGCGGGCAGAAACGCCAGAAACAGCATGAGCGCGAACCGCCGCGCATCCGGATCGGACGGCAGCCCGCGGACGACGCCGGCGATCTTGGCGCGGTACAGCCACATGACCGCGAGAATCGACCCGAACTGGATCGTGATCGTGAACACGCTGCCCGGATCGGCAAAGCCGAGCAGCCGCTCGGCCACGAGCAGGTGGGCCGTGGACGACACCGGCAGGAACTCCGTGAGCCCCTGAACCGCGCCGAGCAACGCGGCGATCAGCAGGTGCACGGGTCAGGCGCGCTTGGCACGCGCGGCGGTCGCAGCCGCAGCCGGACCCGACGGCATCTTCGGGCTGAGCAGAATCGCGATCGACGACGCGATGAACACCGTCGAATAGGTGCCCGTGATGATGCCGACGAGCAGCGTGAACGCCAGACCGCGAAGCACGTCGCCGCCGAGGACGTAGAGCGAGATCACCGCCAGGCACGTGACGCCGGACGTGATGATCGTCCGGGACAAGGTCTGGTTGACGCTGCGGTTGACGACGTCCTCGAGCGATTCGCGCTTGGCCGTGCGCTGGTTCTCGCGCACACGGTCGAAGATCACGATCGTGTCGTTGAACGAATAGCCGGTCACCGTCAGCAGCGCGGCCACCACGTTGAGCGAGAGGTCGTAGCCGAACCACGCCAGGAACGCCAGCGTGAGCAGCACGTCGTGCAGGGTCGCGGCGAGCGCGCCGATGGCGAACGTGAAGCGGAACCGGAACCAGATGTACGCGGTGATGCCGGCCAGCGACGCGAGGGTCGCCCAGAAGCCCTTGTTGCGCAGGTCCTCGCCCATCACGGGGCCGACGATTTCCTTGGCCTCCAGGATGAAGCTGCCGACATTGGCGGTATGCAGCGCCGCTTCCACGGCTTTCGCTTCGGTCTCGATGTCGTGCGCTTCCTCGCTCTGCCGGATCATCGGCAGGCGGACCAGGATCCGGTGCTCGGCCGGGGCCCCGGTCGTCTGGACGATGGCGTCACCGAAACTCGGCAGGGCTTTGCGGATGGTCTCCTCGTCGACGGCGTCGTCGAACTTCAGCGTCAGCATGGTGCCGCCGGAGAAATCGACGCCGAGCGGCAGCCCGCCTCGGGCAATCGTGACAATGCCCGCGCCGATGACGATCGCCGAAAGCGCCAGCGCGTGCCAGCGCCACTTGACGAAGTTGTAATTGGGATTGTGAAAAATTCGCATACGGGTCTCGGTTGTCCGGGTCAGATACTGAGCTGCTGCTGCGACCCGGAGGGCCGTCGCGAGAGCATGAACTCAAACAAGGTGCGCGAGACGAAGACGGCGGTAAACACGTTGCTGGCCAGGCCGAAGGCCAGCGTCGTCGCGAACCCGCGGATCGGGCCCGTTCCGAACTGGAACAGGAACGCGGCGGCGATGAGCGACGACACGTGGGTGTCGATAATCGTCGTGAACACGCGATCGAAACCCAGGGCGATCGCCTGGCGCGGGGGTTTCTTGGCGTCCAGTTCCTCGCGTATGCGCTCGAAGATCAGGACGTTCGAGTCGACGCCCATGCCGATGGTGAGGACGAAGCCCGCGATGCCCGGCAGCGTCATGACCGCGTTGAAATACGCGATGAAGCCGAGCAGGATGACGAGGTTGAGCGCCACGGACACGAAGGCGTTGATGCCCGCCAGCTTGTAGTAGACGAGCATGAACATCGTGACGAGCACGAGGCCGACGACCGACGCGAGGACGCCGGCGCGGATGGAATCCTGGCCGAGTGTCGGCCCGACCTCCGACTGGCCCTGCGGCGTCAGCGGCGCCGGCAGCGCGCCCGAGCGCAACACGAGCGAGAGGTCCTGCGCTTCCTGCTGCGTGAAGCTGCCGGTAATGCGCGCCTCGGGCTGTGAGATGCGCGACTCGATGCGCGGCGCCGACTGCACGATGTTGTCGAGGATGATGGCGAGCTGCCGGCCGACGTTGTCACCGGTCACGCGCGTGAACTTCGCCACGCCGTCGCTGTTCAGCGTGAACTTCACGGCCGGCAGGTTGTTCTCGTCGAGCGTCGCCGACGCGTTGCGCAGGTCTCGGCCGGTGACCGCCGCAATCTTCCGCACCAGATAGAACGTCTTGCCGCCGTCGCCCTTGACGCCCGAGGCCCCGGGATGGACCTCCATGTCGTCGGGCACCTTGCCGCCATGCGACGCCAGCAGCGCCACCTCGTCACCCGCCTCGCCCTCGACCAGCTTGATCTCGAGCTGCGCGGTGCTGCGGATGATGCTCTTGGCCTGGGCCATGTTCTTCAGGCCCGGGAGCTGGATGATGATCTGGTCGCCCTTGCTGCCGTAGGGCGCGACCAGGGGCTCCGATACGCCCAGCTCGTTGATGCGGCGTTCGATCGTCTGAATCGCCTGCGCCACGGCCTCTGATCGGCGATTCACGACGATGTTCGGCTTCATCGTGAAGACGTAGCTGCCGGCGGTGTCGCCGGCGTCGCGGCCGAACGAGCCGGTCGTCTGCTCGGCCAGCGTCCGGAACTGCTGGTCGTTTGCCGGCTGAACGCCCGTCACCTCGAACGACGTCAGGCTCGTGACCTTGACCGCCTGCACGGTGACGGCACCGGTCTTGAGCGCATCGGCGAGCTGTTCGGAGGTCGTGTCCGTCTCGATTTTGAGCGCGGCATCGGTCTCGACCCGGTAGATCAACTCGAGGCCGCCCTGCAGGTCGAGCCCGAGCTTGACCTTCTGCTTCGGCGGCACGAACGACCACACGGCGAGGACGGTCACGATGGCCGTCACGAGGAATTTCCAGCGAAGGTTCTTGTACATGAATTACATCCCGCCGGCGCTCTCGCGCTGGACCACCGGTTCCGCACCCTGATAGCCGCCGATCGAGCCCCGCGCCACCGTGACGCGAACCCGGTCAGCGATCTGCACCTGGACGGTCTGGGCCTGATCGTCCACGCGTGTGACTTCGCCGTAAAGACCGCCGGTCGTAATGACCTTGTCCCCGATCTTGAGCGATGACTGGAACTCGGACACCTTCTTCTGCCGCCGGCGCATGGGCATCAGCACGAGCAAATAGAAGATGAGCAGCATCAGCGCAAACGGGAACAGCTGCACCCAGATGTTTGGAGCGGGTGCGGCAGCCTGCGCGACGAAAAGGGGAAGTTGGGTCAGATCAGCCATGGGTTACTGGTGCGCGCGACGGGTATAGCGGTCGAGGAATGCACGCGTGAAATCTGCGAAGGTTCCGAACTCAATAGCCTTCCTAATCCGGCGCATGGTGTCAAGGTAAAAGTGCAGATTGTGCACCGTATTCAGGGTGCTCCCGGCCATTTCCCCGCTCATGAACAGGTGCCTCAAGTATGCCCGGGAATGCGTCCGGCATGTCGGGCACCCGCACTCGGGATCGGGCGGTCCCAGCTCCCCGGCGTATCGGGCATTCTTGATCGAGATGGGGCCGTCCTGGGTAAACAGCTGCCCGTTGCGGGCATTGCGCGTCGGCAGCACGCAGTCGAACAGGTCGATCCCGCGTGCGACCGCCTCGACCAGATCGTTGGGCATGCCGGCGCCCATAAGGTAGCGCGGCGCGCCGTCCGGCAGGCGTGCCGCCGTCTGGCCCGCCACCTCGTACATCATCTCTGGCGGCTCGCCGACCGACAGGCCGCCGATGGCGTACGCCTCGAACCCGACCGCCAGGGTGCCGGCCACGCTTTCGTCCCGCAAGTCCTGGAACGTGCCGCCCTGGATGATGCCGAATTGCGCCTGCCCGGGCGTTGGACGCGCCACCTCGGGCGCCTCGCCGTTGCCGATCGCGAGAAACCGATCGCGCGCGCGCCGCGCCCAGCGCAACGTGCGCTGCATCGACGCGGCGGCCGCCTCGCGCGTAGCGGGCCACGCCGTGCACTCGTCGAACACCATCGCGACGTCCGACCCGAGGCGCATCTGAATGTCCGTGACCGATTCGGGTGACAGCGCCTGCGCACTGCCGTCGAGGTGCGACTGGAACACGACGCCGTCGTCTGTGACCGTCCGGCGGCCCGCGAGGCTGAAGACCTGAAAGCCGCCCGAGTCGGTCAGGATCGGTTTCTGCCAGCCGGTGAACCCGTGCAGGCCGCCCGCGGCGGCAATGGCCTCGTCGCCCGGGCGAAGGTGCAGGTGGTAGGCATTGGCGAGCATGATCTCGGCGCCGAGCTCATTGAGTTGCGCCATCGTCATGCCTTTGATGGCCCCGCGCGTGCCGACGGGCATGAACGCCGGCGTCTGGACGGCGCCGTGCGGCAGCTGCAGCCGGCCGGCGCGGGCGCGGCCGTCCCGCGCGGTGATCTCGAAGCCGAACGCGACGCTCACAGGCGTTAGCCTATAATGACTGCCGCGCGCGCCCCGACCGCGGCCCACATGAGTGAGCGCGGGGATCAGGAGGCGCCATCACGTCAGGCCCCCTTTTGAAACGTCTTCGCATCGCAGTGCTGTACGGCGGACGATCGGGCGAGCACGAAGTGTCGCTGGCTTCGGCCGCCGCCGTGTGGGCCAATCTCGATCGGGCGAAGTACGAACCCATCGCCGTGCGCATCGAGAAGGACGGGCGCTGGGTGCTGCCGGACCGGGCGCCGTCGGCGGCCAACGCCGCGGAGGTCATCGAACAGTCCCGCAACGAGGCGACGCGCGCGCGCGGGGGCCGTGAAGTGCTGCTGCCGCCCAGACCCGGCGAGCCGTCGATGGTCGCCCTCGATCGGCGTCCGGGTGGCGACGACCAGGGCCCTGCCGCCGCGTTGACCGGGATCGGTGTCGACGTGGTCTTCCCGGTCCTGCACGGACCGCTCGGCGAGGACGGCACGATTCAGGGCCTGCTCGAGCTCGCCAACCTCGCGTACGTCGGGTGCGGCGTCCTCGCGTCGGCCGTCGGCATGGACAAGCTGATCATGAAAACGGTGTTTCGGGCCCAGGGCCTGACGGTGCCGGACTGGATCGGCGTCGATCGCCGCGACTGGGTCTCGAAACCTGACGCGCTGCTCGCCCGCATCAACGCGACGCTGGCCTATCCGCTGTTCGTAAAGCCCGCCAACATGGGCTCGAGCGTCGGGATCTCCAAGGTGTCCGAGCCATCCGCCCTGGCCGCGGCCCTCGACCTGGCGGCCGACTTCGACCGCCGCATTGTCGTCGAGTGCGGCGTCGTCGACGCCCGCGAGATCGAGTGCGCTGTGCTGGGCAACGGCGACCCCGACGCCTCGGTGCCCGGCGAAATCATCCCGGCACGCGAGTTCTACGACTACGAGGCCAAGTACATCGACGCCGGATCGCGCGACGAGATTCCCGCGCGGCTCGACGCGGCGACGGCGGCGGAGATCCGCCGGCAAGCCGTGCTCGCGTTCCAGGCGATTGACGGCGCAGGGCTGGCGCGCGTGGATTTTCTGCTGAGCCGCGCCACCGGCCAGGTGTTCCTCAACGAGATCAACACCATGCCGGGCTTCACCACCATCAGCATGTATTCGAAGTTGTGGGTGAACAGCGGCGTCGACTATCCCTCGCTCGTCGATCGGCTCATCGCGCTTGCGATCGAGCGTCACCACGACAAGCAACAGCTCAAGACAAGCGTGTTCGACTAAGCGCGACCACGTCGACTCATGCGAGTCACGATGGCACGCGCACCTGTCGTCATGCACTTTGTGCTTGACTCTGTGTTGTCGCATCCATAATCTACATCTCGCGTGAGAGTCACTGACTCAGCCCACGTATTGGGGTTGACTGAAACTTCGAAGGTCGAACTTCGAACGTTGATGTTGTCTTCCGCATTCCCACCCATTCACCACTTTAGTTTTGACGACATGTCGGATCGTGTGCGCGCGCGGCGCGACGGGTCCGCAACGAGGCGAGGGCGCTGCGCGCGCGGACTATGCGTGCCGGTTGGCAGCGATCCGGCGGCGCAGTAGGAGCCCCGCGAACGACAAACCACGTGAAGGGAGGGACAAATCACAATGGCCAAGAAAGCAGCCAAGGGCGCGAAGAAAAAGGGCGGAAAGAAACGCTAACGCCGCGCCTGTGAACAAGAAAAGGGAGGCGTCGTTCGCCTCCTTTTTCTTTGTACGCGAAGCCCCGAGGAGGCCGGGGCTCGTTTCCAGATCACTGACGGGGAAACGAGCCCCGGCCTCTTATTGCCCGTCCTCGATCGTGATCTTGACGATGGCGTCGCCGAGGGCGATTCCGTCGAGCACCTCCAGCCCCCGTACAACCCGGCCGAAGAGCGTGTACTTGGCGTCCAGATGCGGTTGCGGCGAGACCGTAATGAAGAACTGACTGCCGCCCGTCTCAGGCCCTGACAGGGCCATCCCCACCGATCCCCGCACGAACGGCTGCATCGTCAACTCATCGCGAATCGTGTAGCCCGGTCCACCTTCGCCGTCGCCGCGGGGGTCACCCGCCTGCACCACGAAGTTCGCGACCACACGGTGCACCTTCAGCCCGTCATAGAACCCGGCGCGCGCCAGTTCGATGAAGGCCAGCGTCGTAAACGGGGTGTTCACGACATCCAGTTCAATCTGAATCGTGCCGGCGGCCGTTTCGACGTAGGCCTGTGGCGAATACTTCGGCCGAAGCAGCCGGTCCGACTCGAAGAGCGCGGGCTCCTGTCGTAACGGCGCCGGACGCGATGCCGCGACGGCAATGCCGCGCGCCTTGAGCACCGCGGCGGCCTTGACGCGGACGGGCCACTCCCGGTCATCGACGGCCTGGCGAAGTGTGGCGACGACGTCGTCCGACGGATAGGCCGCCAGGGCGTCGAGCACGGCGATGCGCGCGCTCGGGTCGGCGTCAGCCGACGATTTTGCATAGGCCGCGACCAGCACGGGAATGGCGCCGGCGGGCTTGCGGTCGAGGATGAGGGACGCCGCGGTGGCGCGCAGGGCGAAGTCCGGCGATGCCAGCGCGTCGAAGAGTCGGCGGTCCAAATCGGGCGCGTCGGTTCTGGCGAGGGCACGCAGAACGGCGGCCTGGACGCGCAGGTCCGTGTCGGACGCCAGTTCGAGCAGCACGGGGCGGCCGCGATCAACCGGCAGTGTGGCCAGCGTCGCTGCCAGACCGGCGCGCACCATCCAGTCCCGATCGCGTTCCGTGCTCGAGAGCGCGAGGAGAAAGCCCTCCGCGTCGATGCGTGCGGCCGCGGCCATCGCCGCGATTCGCACGTACGGCGACCGTGATGCGAAGAGGTCGACCAGCGGTTCGAAGGCCCGGCGGTCGCCCGTCGCACCCAGGCTCGCGATCGCCTCGAGCACCAGGTTGGCGGGCGTCGCGCGCGCGCGAAGGAGCGCGAGGAGTGACGGCACACCGCGCGGGTCGGCCAGCTGGCCAAGGGCGCGGATGGCGACCGCGCGCAGTCGCCGGTCCGCCTCGGCACGCTCGACCAGGGCCAGGGCGGGCGTCACCGCACGCGTATCCTTCAATGCGGCCAATCCACGCAGGGCAAATGCCTGCGTGTAGATGCCTGGAGATGACAGCAGCGCGGCGAGCGGCGCCGCGGCCCGCGCATCGCCGATGCGTTGCAACGCGAACGCCACAGGCCACCATGAAGACACCGGCTGGCCGCCGGCGTCGAGGACGACGCGCGCGAGCGCGTCGTACTGCTTGAGCCTGACGAGCGCGAGGATCGACAGCCGGCACGCTTCGACATCCGCGCCCTTCGCGCTCTCGTCGTCGGGCGCGATGGCGGCGATGAGCGCGGGACAATCCTTCGCCGCCGCGGCGACGGCCGAGGCCGACGCGGCGTTGCCGATCAAGCCGAGCGCCTCCGCCGCGCGTCCTCGTACGGTCGCCACCGGATCCGCGAGCGCGCGCTCGAGCGGCGCGGCGCCTTGCGTATCGCCGATCAGGCCCAGGGCAAATGCGGCGGTTGTTCGGACCGCTTCGTCGGGGTCTGCGAGCGCCGGAATCAACAACGGCAGCATCTCCGCCCCGCCGATCCGCCCGAGCGCCAGTGCCGTGCGGCGGCGCACGCCAGCGTTGGCGTCGCGCATGAGGGCGCCGAGATCGGCGCCGGCGGCGGGATCGGCAAGGACGCGCTGCTGTTCCAGCCGCAGAATCCACCCCGCCTTGCGCTCAATCGGGGTTTCGAGCGGTTGCGCCGGCACGGGCTTCGCGGGCGCCTGACCACCAGAGACGCACGCCATCGCCAACACCACGGCCGCGGCGGCCACGGTTCGTCCCGCCATGTGTCGCAGCGCGTGTCGAGCCGGGCGATTCGTCACGCGCGGAATCTTTCTGTGCGAAATGCGGCGGCGGCGACGCGTTCGGGCACGGGCACGACGCCGATGCCGGGACCGGGGGGAACGGCGATCGTGCCGTCAGGCCGCACATCAATCGGCGGCTCGATGAGATCGGGCACGAAGTAGCGCCGGCTGGCCGCCACGTCACCAGGCAACGTGAAACCGGGTAAGGCCGACAGGTGGAGATTGTGGGCGCGCCCGATGCCGCTTTCGAGCATGCCGCCGTGCCAGACCGGAATGCCACGCGCGCGCGCCAGATCGTGCACGGCGATCGACGCAGCGTGTCCACCCAACCGGCCCGGCTTGATGTTGATGATGCGGCACGCGCCGAGTTCGAGCGCGTCTTCCGCCGCCTCGGGACTATGGATCGATTCGTCGAGGCAGATGGACGTGCGCAGGCGGCGCTGCAGCTGGGCGTGTCGCACCAGGTCATCGTAGCTGAGCGGCTGCTCGATCATCATCAGATTGAAGCGATCGAGGTCCGCCAGCCGGGCCGCGTCGGCCGTCGTATAGGCGGCGTTGGCATCGACCATCAACGGCAGGTCGGGAAACCGCGATCGGACGGCCTCGACGGGCTCCAGGTCCCAGCCGGGCTTGATCTTGATCTTGACGCGTTGATATCCGGCCGCGCGCTCTTCGGCGATCCGGTCGACCAGCGCGGCGGGCGACGGCTGGATGCCGATGGACACACCGGACGCGATCGGCCGCGCGGGCGCGCCGAGCAGCTCACAGAGCGGCCGCTGCGCTATACGCGCCTGCAGGTCCCAGAGCGCCATTTCGAGCGCGGCTTTCGCCATCTGGTGCCCGCGCACGGCGGTCCAGCGCGCCGAGACATCGGCCGCGGCCTCGAGCGTGCGGCCGAGGACCGGTGGGACGAGGTACTGTTCGAGGATGTGCCAGGCCGTCGTGGTGGTTTCCGCGCTGTAGAACGGATCGGCGTCGGCCACGCACTCGCCCCACCCGACCGCGCCCGACGCATCCTCGACATCCACGAGGATCAATTCGCGGGCCAGCATGCGGCCGAAACTCGTTTCGAAGGATCGCACCAGGGGCAGGCGGAGCGCGGACAAGCCCACGGCGGCGATGCGCATGCCGGTATGGTACCTTCTCCCGGCTTGGACTTTCGCTACCTTGCGATCGAAGGGCCGCCGGGCTTGGGCAAGACGGTGCTGGCCGAGCGACTGGCCGCGCGAGTCGACGCGGCCGTCGTGCTCGACGAGCCCGCGAATCCGTTCCTCGCCGACTTCTACGCAGGCCGCAGCGGGGCGGCGTTCCAGGCGCAGTTGTTTTTCACGCTCGCCCGCCATCGCCAACTCCAGCGCATGCGGCAGGGCGATCTGTTCGCGCAGACCACCATCTGCGACTACGTGTTCGAACGCGACCGCATCTACGCCTACACGAACCTCGACGACAACGAGCTGTACATCTATCAGCGCCTGTTCGATCTCGTGTCGCGTGATGTGCCCGTGCCGGACCTGGTGGTGTACCTCCAGGCGCCGGTCGAGCTGCTGACACGGCTGATGCGCGAACACGCCAAGCGGGAGGACGTCGCGGCCCCGCTGCCCGGTGAGGAATACCTCGGCGAGTTGGGCGAGGCCTACAACCACTTTTTCTTTCACTACACGGCGACGCCGCTCCTGGTCGTCGAGACGTCGCACGTCGATCTCGGCTGGGGCGACGAGACCGTGGACGATCTGCTGCGGCAGATTCGGCACATGGGGCGGGGCACGCAGTACTACGTGCCGAGGTAAGGGGGACGTACCTGTTTTCCACAGGTTGCGGGTGTTGAATGCCCGCCCCCGCAACCTGTGGAAAACAGGTACGTCCCCTATAATCTGCCGATGGCCTGGTTCAAAAAGGCGCGCAAGCCGATCAAGGCGACGAGCAAGGAGAGCCGGGTCCCCGAAGGACTGTGGGTCAAGTGCCCGTCGTGCGCCAAGGCGATTTACAACAAGGACCTCGTCGAGAACCTCAAGGTCTGTGACAAGTGCGGCCATCATTTTCGGATGGACTGCCACGAGCGGCTCGCCATGCTGTTCGACGGCGACCAGTACACGGAGTACGACGCGGGCCTCCGATCGATCGACCCGCTGAAGTTCACGGACACCAAGCCCTACCGCGCGCGGCTCGAGAACAGCATCAAGGCGTCGGGGCTCAATGACGCCGTGGTGGTCGGCTCCGGCACGGTGGGCGACGTCCCGGCCGTCATCGCCTCGATGGAATACAGCTTCATCGGCGGCAGCATGGGCGTGGTGGTCGGCGAGAAGATCACGCGCGGCGCCGAGCTCGCGCTGGCCCAGCGCGCGGCGTTCATCATCGTGTCGTGCTCGGGCGGCGCGCGCATGATGGAAGGCGCGCTCTCGCTGATGCAGATGGTCAAGATCAGCGCGGCGCTCGGCCGGCTCGATCGCGCGGGACTGCCCTACTTGTCCATTCTCACGGACCCGACAACCGGCGGCGTCACCGCCAGCTACGCGATGCTGGGTGACCTGAACATCGCCGAGCCGAAAGCGTTGATCGGATTTGCCGGCCCGCGCGTCATCGAACAGACCATCCGCCAGAAGCTGCCCGACGGCTTCCAGCGGAGCGAGTTCCTGCTCGAAAAAGGCTTCCTCGATCTCGTCGTCGACCGGCGCGAGCTGAAGACGGTGATCGTCACATCCCTTCGCGTCATGATGGGCCTGGCCCCGGCGTCATCCGCCACGGCGCCGGCCCCGGCCGGCGACGTCGCAACCGTACCCGCCGAATCGTAAGTTCCGCCGGTGTCCGATCGCGACTGGCTGTTTTCACTCGAACAGATTGGGATCAAGCTCGGTCTCGATCAGATTCGCGCGCTGCTCGCCGCGCTCGGCCATCCCGATCACGCGTATCCGTCACTCGTCATCGCCGGCACGAATGGCAAGGGCTCGGTCACCGCCATGGTGGAGCGCGGCCTGCGCGCGGCCGGCTATCGCACGGGGCGCTACACCTCGCCGCACCTCGTCGCGCTTGAAGAACGCTTCGCGGTCGACGGCGACCCGATCGATGGCGCCGAGCTTGATCGCCTGGCCTCGCGAATCCGCGTCGCGGCCTCCGCGCTCGAACATCCGCCCAGTTTCTTCGAGGCGACCACGGCGCTGGGGCTCGAGGCCTTTCGCGACGCCGGCGTGGACGTCGCCGTGCTCGAAGTGGGACTTGGTGGCCGGCTTGACGCGACGAACGCCGTGGATTCCCTCGCCGTGGCAATCACGGCCGTCGATTTCGATCACGAGGCCTACCTCGGCCACACCCTCCCGGCCATCGCGGCGGAAAAGGCCGGCGTCATCAAGCCGCACGGGCTCGTCGTGCTGGGCGAAAACCCCGATATCGTGCGTGACGTGGTCGCGCACACGGCAACCCTGAGGCAGGCACGCCTCGTCTATGCCCCAGAGGGAGTGACGATGGACGCGGTGATGCAAAACGGCCGGCTCCTGGCCACGATCCGGACGCCCGCGGCGCACTACCAGGCGCTGCGTCTCGGACTCCTCGGCCGGCACCAGGCTGCCAATGCCGTGGTCGCCATCCGTCTGCTCGAAGAACTGCACGCGACGAAGCAGTTGCGGGTCACGCCCGGAGCGATTCGCATCGCCGTCGAAGACGTCGCCTGGCCGGGACGTCTGGAATGGACGACCTGGCGCGGCCGTGCGGTGCTGATCGATGGGGCGCACAACCCCGCCGGCGCGCGTGCGCTGGCGGCGTACCTGCGTGAGGTCGTGCCGCAGCCGGTGCCGTGTGTCGTGGGCGCCATGCGGGACAAGCACGTGGTGGACATGCTGGCCGCCCTCGCGCCGGTCGCGTCGGCATTCGTGTGCACATCTGCGCAGTCGCCGCGCGCGCTGACGCCGGCCGAACTGCTGGCGCACGCACAAGCCGTCGCACCCGGCGTCCACGCGGAAGCCGCGACTTCTCCGGAACACGCGCTCGACATCGCCAGCCGGTTCGGCCAGCCGATGGTCGTGGCCGGATCGTTGTACCTGGCGGGCGAAATCCGTGCGTTGGTGTCGTGATATGGTCGGAAACGCCGCGTGAGCGCGAATCTTTTCCGAGTCCGCTGGCTTCTCCTCGCCACTGCGTGCGTGCTCCTGGGCGGCCCGTCGATCGCGTCAGCTCAGAACCCGAGCCCGCTTCCGGGTTGCCAGACCCCGCCCACCCTGGACAACAAGGGACCACGACTCTACGACCCGGAAACCAAAACATGGTCGTTCGCGGTCGAGGTGCATCTCATCTGCGACGGCATTGAAGTCTTCGCCGATCTACTGACCTGGAACGACAAGACGGTCACCGCCAGCGGCAACCTCCTGGTCACGCAGGAGGAAACCACGCCCACGGGCGAACGCGTGAGCGTCCTGCGCCTGAATGCGGATCGCATGGAGATGGATCGCGAAACGCGGCTGGCGACCTTCTACCACGCGTACGGCATGGCGCGCATCACGAACGAGCCGGGCGACAAGAACATGTTTGGCCGGCAGGAACCCGACATCCTGTTCCAGGCCGAAAAAATTGAACGGCTCGGCCCGAAAAAGTACCGCCTGACGAACGGCGCGTTCACGACGTGCCTGCAACCCAACCCGCGCTGGCGCATGATCGGCGGCAGCGGCATGGTCGTGTTGGGCGATCACGCGACGCTGACGAACGTCCGGTTCATGGTGAAGAGCGTTCCGGTGCTGTACGTGCCCTATCTCTACTACCCGCTGTCCAAGGACGACCGATCGTCGGGCATCCTGATTCCCAGCTACTCGAGCTCAGGAATCAACGGCAACGGCCTCAGCAACGCGTACTTCCAGGTGCTCGGCAAGAGCCAGGATATGACGCTGTTTCACGACTACTACAGCAAGGCCGGACAAAACGCGGCGGCCGAGTACCGGTTTGCGTCCGGGCCAAACGCCGGCGGTCGGGCCTTTTTCAAAGCGTTCTACGAGAAGGAACAGCTCGCCGCGGACGGCGTCACCGTCGAGCGCGTCGCCCATACCTCCTACCAGTTCGATGCCACGACCTCGCAGCCTCTTGGTCATGACTTCTATCTGATCGGGAACTCGACCTACTTCACCGACATCACGGCGCAGCAGCGCTATCAGCAAAGCGTGTATGCCGCGTCGAATCCGCGGCGCAATATCGCCGTGGAAGTCAGTGGCCCGGTCAAACTCGGCCGCGCCGCAAGTCAGGCTCCCACGATGCAGGTGAGAGGGCTCTACCGCCGGGACGAACTGTTCAGCGGCACGCAATCGTCGCTGCAGGGTTCCGCACCCAAAGTCACGATGCAGCTGAGGGACAACGCGCGAATGTCGCCGGACGCCTGCAGACGGCAGGACCCAAGCTTCCTGTGCAAGGTTTACTACAGCGTCACGGGCGAAGGCGCGTATCTGCAATCGCGACCTTTTTCACCGACGGACCAGCCCGCCGTTCAAACGAACGTGCGCCGGTTCGACGCGCTGTCGACCGTGCAAGCGCCGCTGACCAGCAAAGACTATTTGCAAGTCAGCACGCAGGCCTCTTGGCGATTGACCGAGTACCTCGACAGCCGGGATCCGTTGACCGGCGTCGTGGGGCCCAAGGCGCTCACCCGCAGCATTTTCGGGATGAATGCGAGCGTAACGGGACCGACCCTCGAGCGGGTGTTTCTCACGCCGGGCGGCCGACTCGGAGAGGCGTTTCACCACGAGATCGTGCCGCGCGTACAGGTCGACTGGTTATCTACCTTCGACCCGGCTAACCGGATTTTCGTTATCGATCAGCAGGTCGATCAGGTGCCCGCAGGAAGGACCATGGTGTCCTACTCGCTGACGAATACAGTACGCATCAAGCCCCAGGGCGCGGCCGGGACACAGGGCCGCGAGTTCCTGTATGTGGCCATTGCTCAGCGGTACTATTCGGACGCTCAGGCAGCCATTGTGGACCCGGCCAACCCGATTGGCGCCGCCGGCACCCTGAGCCCGGTCCAGATTGCGATCAGGTTCTCACCAACCCCACACGTGTACGGCCAGATGGGCGTGCTCAAGAACACGCTGCAGTGGCCGACACGAGGCGTCCCGCAGGCCAGCACCCAATACGGCGGGTCGGTCTCGATTAATGCGAAAGAGGACCGCCTCATCCTCGCCGGCGGATGGTCCAAGACCAACTACTACACGGCCGCGCAGGGTTTCGTGGACATCGCACCGGTGCACGCCCTCAATGCCACGACGACCGTCAATGCAACAGACAAACGGATGGGGGCGACGTACGGCTTCAATTTCGACGTCATCAACCAGAGATTCCTGCAGCAGCGGGTCCAGGTCTACTACCACGCGCAGTGCTGCGGCTTCGCCCTGGACTACCAGGCCTACTCAACCCTGAGTTCGACGGTCCCGATTGACCACCGGGTGTCGATCACGTTCACGCTGGCCGGCATCGGGTCCTTCTCGCCACCGCTTGGCGCCTTCGGGCGATAATAGGCGCCAACTATGGCTGACTCGATGGTTGACGTTCTTGTAACAGGCGGCGCCGGGTTCATCGGCTCGAACTTCGTCCGATGGGCGCACCGCACGCACCCGGATTGGCGCATCACGACGCTCGACAAACTCACGTACGCGGGCCGGCTCGAGAACCTCGACGAGGTCAAAGACAGCCCGCGCCACCGGTTCGTCAAAGGCGACATCGGCGATGCGGCGATCGCGGCGCCGCTCGTGCAGGCCTCCGACATCGTCGTGCACTTCGCGGCCGAGACCCACGTGGATCGATCCATCCATGATGCGGGCGCCTTCATCCAGACCGACGTGCACGGCACGTTCGTCCTGCTCGAAGCGGCCCGGCAGGCGCCCAAGCTCCGCCGGTTCGTGCAAATCTCGACTGACGAGGTCTACGGCAGCGTCCCGGAGGGCCACAGCCGCGAGACCGACGAATTGCGGCCGCGCAATCCCTACTCGGCCAGCAAGGCCGGCGCCGATCGCCTGGCCTACAGTTACTTCGCCACCTACGGCGTGCCCGTTGTCATCACGCGCGCGTCGAACAACTACGGGCCCAATCAGTTTCCCGAAAAAGTGATCCCGCTGTTCATCACCAACGCGATCGATCACATTCCGCTGCCGCTCTACGGCGACGGCTTGAACGTGCGCGACTGGCTGCACGTGGAAGATCACTGCCGCGGAGTCGACCTGCTGATTGAGCGTGGACAGAACGGCGAGGTCTACAACATCGGCGGCGGCAACGAAGTGAAGAATGTGGATCTGACGCACCGCATCCTGGAACTCGCCGAGCGCCCGCCCACGCTGATCAAACCCGTGGCGGACCGGCTCGGGCACGATCGCCGCTACGCGCTCGACACGGCCAAGCTCCGCGGGCTCGGATGGGCGCCGCGCGCGGACTTCGACGCGGGCCTGCGCGAGACCGTGGCGTGGTACCGCGACAACGAGTCGTGGTGGCGGCCGATCAAGGAACAGGACCCGGCCTTCCGCGCCTTTCATCAGAAACAGTACGGATCCCGCCCGCCCGCCTGACCGGCATGCTCGAAACGACGCTCGTCACGGGCGCGACTGGATTCGCCGGCGGCCACCTGCTCGACCGACTGGCGGATCGGGCGCCGCTGGTCGCGTGGTACCGGCTCGATGGCACGCCGCCTGACCCGCACCGCCACATCGACTGGCGTCCCGTGGACCTGCTCAACCCCGCGGACGTCGCGCGCGGCGTGGCGGAGGCCGCGCCCTCGCAGATTTTCCATCTGGCCGGCGCTTCGCTCGTCACGTCGTCATTCACCAGCGCGGTGCCTCACCTCCGCACCAACGTGCTCGGCACGCACCATCTGATCGAAGCCGTCCGGCGATCCGGCCTGCCCTGTCGCGTCCTCGTGGTCACGTCGTCGCAGGTGTACCAGCCGTCCGACGAGCCACTTGCCGAAAACGCACCGATGCGTCCGTCGACGCCGTACGGGTTGTCGAAGCTGGCCCAGGACCAGCTCGCGGAACGGGCCTTTCGCGATGATGGCCTCGACGTCGTGATCGCGCGGCCGTTCAATCACGCGGGTCCGCGGCAGTCCGCGGACTTTGCGGTGGCCGGCTTCGCGCGCCAGATCGCCCGCATCGAGGCCGGGCTGTCAGCGCCGGAACTCCGCGTCGGCAACCTCGAGGCCCGGCGCGACATGACCGACGTCCGCGACGTCGTCGAGGCCTATGACTTACTGCTGGCGCGAGCGCCGGCCGGACGAGCGTTCAATATTTGTTCGGGACGGGCGTGGAAGGTCGGCGATCTGCTCGACGAACTGTTGCACCTGGCGCGCGTGCCCATCCGTGTGCTGCCCGACGAGGCGCGGATGCGCCCGTCCGACATCCCGGTCATTCAGGGCGACGCGTCACGGATTCGGGCCGAATTCGGGTGGGCGCCGCGGATTCGTGTCGAACAGATGCTGTCGGACACCCTCGAGTGGTGGCGCGGGCAAACGCTCGCCGGCGACTAGGACTGGCGAGCCCGGCTCAGGCCCGTCCCCTCAAATCCATCAACGCCTGCACCCGAGCCGCGGTCGGCGGGTGCGTCGAAAACAGATTCCCGATGCCGCCCCAGAACGGGCTGACGATGAACAGGTGCGCGGTCGCCGGGCTGGTTTCGAGCGGAATCTGGTGCGCGCCGGCGTCGATCTTCTGGAGCGCCGCCGCGAGCCCCATCGGCGACCCTGCCATCGCCGCGCCGCCCCGGTCGGCGGCAAACTCGCGGCTCCGCGAAATGGTCGCCTGAATCAGCATCGCCGCAATCGGCGCGAGGATGATCGTGGCGATGAGCGCGATGGGATTTGCGCCGCGATTGTCGTCCCGGCTGCCGCCGCCGAAGATCATGCCGAAGCGCGCCATCTGCACCAGGAACATGATGGCCGCGGCGAGCGTGGCGGCGACCGTGCTGATCAGCGTGTCGCGGTTCTGGACGTGCGTCAGTTCGTGGGCGATCACGCCCTCGAGTTCGGCCTCGCTCAACATTTCAATCAAGCCCTGCGTGGCGGCCACGGCAGCGTGATCGGGATCGCGACCGGTCGCAAACGCGTTCGGCGAGCCGCTGGCGATCAGATACACCCGCGGCATCGGCAGATTGGCTTTGTCCGCCAGCCGTCGGGTGACGCGGGACAGCACGTGATCCGAATTCACTTCCTGCGCGTTGTGCATGCGCAGCACGATGCGATCGGAGAACCAGTAGGCGATGCCGTTGGTGACGACCGCGATGACAAACGCCATCACCAGGCCGGCCTCGCCGCCGATGGCGCCGCCGACGACCATGAACAACGCCGCGAGAGCCGCAAGCAGTGCTGCCGTCTTCATGCCGTTCATTCCTTAAGTATCGCCCAGGCGCGCAATCAGGCCGGCCGCCAGCGCCACGCGCGGCGCCAGATCCTTGATCGTCACATGCTCATGGATCGCATGCGGGCCGTCCCCGAGCGCACCCAGCCCGTCAAGAGTGGGGACGCCAAGCGCCGCGGAGAAGTTCCCGTCCGACGCGCCGCCGGTTGAGCCTTCCGTCAGTACCTCACCGAGGTCCGCCGCGACAGACTGCGCGATCCGGAACAGCCGCTCGACACCGTCCGTCCGTTCCATCGGCGGCCGGTTGATGCCGCCGGTCACCGCCAGCGATACGCGCGGATCGTGCGCGGCCAGCGTGCGCAGCGCGTGCTCAATCGGCGCGGCGTCCTCCAGCCGTGTCACGCGCACGTCAACGACCGCTCGTGCGGATTCCGCGACGACGTTCGCGCGCGTGCCGCCGGCCACGACGCCGACGTTGATCGACAGGCCGCGCGCGGGATTCGCGAGCGCCCGCAGATCAAGCACCTGCCGCGCGATCTCGACGATTGCGCTCGCGCCCGCGTCCGGCTGGGCACCGGCGTGCGAGGAGACCCCGGTGGCGGAGATCGTGAACTGCCCCACGCCCTTGCGCGCGGTCTTCAGGCCCCCGCCCGGTAGTGCGGGCTCGAAGACCAGTACTGCCGCGCTCTCTCGCGCGAGCGTCTCGATTAGCGCGCGAGAGGTCGCGCTGCCCACTTCCTCGTCCGACGTCGCCAGCAGCGTGACTGACGGTGCCCGGCCGGTGGCGGCGCGGACGACGCGCATCGCCGTCATCGCGATGGCCAGGCCCGCCTTCATGTCGAGCACGCCGGGTCCGAACAGCCGGCCGTCGCGCACCTCGAGCGGCTGGCGGAGGATCTGGTCGATCGGCCACACGGTATCGAAATGACCAAGCAGGAGCACGCGAGGCCCGGTGCCCGGCCAGGTGCCGATGACGTGCGTGCCGCGGCGCTCGACGCGGGCGCCGGCATCGGCGAGGTGGCGCGCGACAATCGCCCCGCAGTCCTCGAGCGCCCGCGCGTCGTCACTCGGCGACTCGCAGGCCACCAACTCGCGGATCCGCGCGATGAGTTCGTCCTGTTCGGCCTCAGCGGCCTTCGCGATGGCGTTCACCGCCTTATAATACTGGTGTGAGATCCATCGTTCAGATCTGCGCGACGATGGCGGGCGCCGTCGTGGTCAGCGTCTCGCTCGCGGCGTCTCAGGCCCCGCCGACGCAGACACCTCGGCCCACGCCCAGTCCGTTCCCGGGAGGCGCCTCACAGACGCCGGCCTCAACGCCAACGCCAACGCCGGCGTCAAACCCGTCGAAGCCGCAGGCCGGACCGCTGGACCTTGGGAGCGTCGATCCGCGATTGGCCGGTATTTCCGGGTACCCAGGTGCGGAGTTTCTGGGCGCCTACGACGCGGGCAGCAGTCAGAAACTGTTCGTGTTCGGCACGAACGAGACGTACGACGCGGTGCTGTCGTTCTACAAGACGCAGTTCAAGAAGGCCGGGGAAGAAGTGTCGCGGCAGCCGCGGATTCAGCAATTCGATCTGGGCGCCTTCACGAGCAACACGATGTCGCAGCGGCCGAGCGTGATCGTCAAGGACTACACGCAGCCCGATCCGGCCGGGTACCGGCACGTGTCCGGGACCACCGAGCGGCGCTTCAAGACGTTGATCCAGATCATCCCTGTGGCGAAAGAGGCCGGTCCGCGCTGAGCTCGCGGAATTCCGCGGCCTTCTGATCGAGGCCGGCGTCGACGACGTCTTCCACCGACTGCCCGGCCCGCGCCGCTTCGTCGCGAATCTGCTGCGTGATTTCCATACTGCAGAACTTCGGCCCGCACATCGAACAGAAATGCGCGAGCTTGGCGCCGTCGGCCGGCAGCGACTGGTCGTGGAAGGCGCGCGCGGTCACGGGATCGAGCGCCAGGTTGAACTGATCCTCCCAGCGGAACTCGAATCGCGCCTTTGACAACGCGTCGTCCCACGCCTGCGCGCGCGGATGGCCTTTCGCCAGGTCGGCGGCGTGCGCGGCAATCTTGTAGGCAATCACGCCGGTCTTGACGTCGTTGCGATCGGGCAGGCCGAGGTGCTCTTTCGGCGTGACGTAGCAGAGCATCGCGGTGCCGTACCAGCCGATCATGGCCGCGCCGATCGCGGACGTGATGTGGTCGTAGCCGGGCGCGATGTCGGTGGTCAGCGGCCCGAGCGTGTAGAACGGCGCCTCGTCGCACCAGGCCAGCTGCTTGTCCATGTTTTCGCGAATCAGGTGCATCGGCACGTGGCCGGGTCCCTCGTTCATGACCTGCACGTCGTACTCCCAGGCGATGCGCGTCAGTTCGCCCTGGGTCTGCAGTTCCGCGAACTGGGCCTCGTCGTTGGCGTCGGCGATGGAGCCCGGCCGCAGGCCGTCGCCGAGCGAGAACGAGACGTCGTAGGCGCGCATGATCTCGCAGATCTCGCGGAAGTGCGTATAGGTGAAGTTTTCGCGATGGTGCGCGAGACACCACTTGGCGAGGATCGATCCGCCGCGCGAGACGATGCCCGTGCGCCGGCGGGCGGTCATGGGAATGTAGCGCAGCAGGACGCCGGCGTGCACCGTGAAGTAGTCCACGCCCTGCTCAGCCTGCTCGATGAGGGTGTCGCGATAGATCTCCCACGTCAGGTCTTCGGGCCGGCCGCCCACTTTTTCCAGCGCCTGGTAGATGGGCACCGTCCCGATCGGCACGGCGGCGTTGCGAAGAATCCACTCGCGCGTGGCGTGGATGTCTTTGCCGGTTGACAGATCCATGACGGTGTCGGCGCCCCAGAGCGTCGCCCATCGCAGCTTGTCGACTTCCTCGGCGATCGACGACACGACCGCGGAGTTGCCGATGTTGGCGTTGATCTTCACCAGGAAGTTCCGGCCGATGATCATCGGCTCGAGTTCCGGGTGGTTGATGTTGGCCGGGATGATCGCGCGGCCGCGCGCCACTTCGCTGCGCACGAACTCCGCGGGCAGGCCCTCGCGGATCGCGATGAAGTCCATTTCCGGCGTGACCTCGCCGCGGCGCGCATAGTGGAGTTGCGTCACCGACCGTCCGGACTGCCCGCGATGGACGCCCGTCCGTCCGCTCGCGGCCGTCTCGACGTCACCGCGCGCCACAATCCAGTCGCGACGCAGGGCCGGCAGTCCGCGTTCCAGATCGGCATGGCGCGGACCGCTCGTGTCGTACACCTGTACGGGCGGTTCCCCGGCCGCGAGCGCGATCTCACGAACCGGGACGCGCACCCCTTGCGGCCCCTCGACATAGACCTTCGTCGAGTTCGGGAAGGCGTCGCGGAAATCCGCGTCGGTGAGCGGACGATAGACAGGCTGGGACATCCTGCCGCGAATATAGCAGGTTCGTCCCGCCCCGCCGCCTACTTGAAGGCGTAGCCGACCATGAACTTCGCGGTCGGACTGTGGCCCGCACCGAGCTTGACCTCGACGAACAGGCCGCGCCGATGCTGTACGCCCACCAGAAAGTTGAAGCCGCCTCCGAAATCCCCTTCGCCGTTGTCGACGTGCGACCACACGGCCGCCGGACCGGCGCCCACGTAAATGAACCACGAATGATTGGGGTTGCTGAAGCGCCAGTCGAACTCGAAATTGACCGCCACCAGCGTCATGGAGTCGCCGAACCCGGCCTCGACATTGGGACGGAACGTCAGGTGCTTGATCAACGGCTTCGTTTCGACATGGCCGCCAATCACGAACTGGCCGGGGTCGCCGCTGACCCCCACCCGCACTCCGTACTCGGTCTGCGCCGGCGACTGCGCACGTGCCGTGGACGCCCAAGCCAGACAAACTAACAATAAAGCCGCACAACGGAATCTCTGAGTCATGGGAGTGTGCTCTGCAACATCCGAACCAACTGAATCGAACTGGATAACGGGATAACTGGGTAACGGGGTAACGAAGTGGCCCAATAGTGGCGCATTCCCGCTACCCGTTATCCCGCTACCCAGTTATCCCGTTATCCCGTTATCCAGTTATCCCGTTTCCAGCTAGCCCAGCTTCCTCAGCACAAAGCACTTCAAATAATGCGTCTCGGGCGCCGCCAGCAGGATCGGGTGATCCCGCGCCTGCGACCGCTTCTCGACCAGGGTCACCGCGACCCGGGCGTCGGCCGCCGCCTCCAGCAGGATGGCCTCGAACAACGACTCGTCGACGTTCGAGGAACAGCTGCACGTGACCAGCACGCCGCCGGGCGTCAGCAGCTTCAGCGCCCGCAGGTTGATTTCTTTGTACCCCGCCGCCGCGCGCGGCACGGATGCCTTGTTTTTGGCGAATGCGGGCGGATCGAGCACGATCGTGTCGAATCGCTCGCGGGCGATTTCCAGTTCGCGCAACTCGTCGAACACGTTGACGTCCCGGGCCTCGATATTGGCGAGGCCATTGAGCCGCGCGTTCGCGAGCATCTGGGCCACGGCAGGCGCCGACGAGTCCATGGCCAGGACACTGTCGCACTGCTGCGCCAGCCGCAGCGCAAACCCGCCGTGGTACGCGAACCCGTCCAGGGCACGCCCGCGCGCGTAGCGGCCGGCGGCCGCATGGTTTTCGCGCTGGTCGAGGAACAACCCGGTCTTCTGCCCCTCACGCAGGTTCACGCGGTAGCGAAGCCCGCCTTCGACGACCTCCACCTCGTCCGGCACCTCGCCGAACGTCACCGTCACCTCTTCGGGCAGACCTTCGAGGCGCCTGACCCGCGGGTCGTTGCGGGCCAGCACGCCCGCGGGCGCGAGCAGATCGACCAGGGCCTCGGTAATCATCGGCAGGCGCCGATCCATCCCCTGCGCCAGCGTCTGCACCACGACGATGCGTTCGGCGCCTTCGCCGTAGACGTCCACGATGAGGCCCGGCAGGCGATCGCCTTCGGCGTTGACGAGCCGCCAGGCGGTGGCGTCGATCTCGAGCGTTTTCCGGAACGCCAGCGCCGCACGCAGGCGGTCGTCGAGCCACACGCGCTCGTCGGCGATCGCGTCAGACCCCAGAAACCGCAGGGAGATTTGCGACTCGCTGCTCCAGAGCCCCGTGCCAAGCGGCCGCTTGCGCTCGGATTCGACCCGGACGATGTCGCCTGGCCCGGCCGCCGACGCCGCGATGTCGGATCGGTAGATCCATGGATGGCCCGAACGCAGGCGATCGACGCCCCGGGCCGAGAGTGTGACGACAGGCCGTGTCACGACAGATTCACCATGTTCGCGCGCGCACGCGCCATCGTACACGACGCCCGGGCGCTATACTGACAGGCCATGCGCATCGCGCTCGGCGCCGATCACGCGGGAATTCATCTCAAGCAGGAAATCCGGCAGCTGCTCGACGAGCGCGGCCTCGCGTATTCCGATTTCGGCACGAACGCCACGGACTCGGTCGACTATCCGGACTTTGCCAGGACGGTGGCGACCGAGGTCGCCAGCGGCCACTTCGACTACGGCATCCTGTTCTGCGGGTCGGGCATCGGCATGGCGATCGCCGCCAACAAGATCGCCGGCGTCCGTGCGGCGCCGGTCACCGACGAGGTGTCGGCGCGGCTGAGCCGCGAACACAACAACGCCAATGTGCTCGCGCTCGGCGAGCGCATCACGCCGCCGGACGAAGCCCGGCGCATCGTCAACGCCTTTCTCGACACGCCGTTCGCCGGCGGACGACACCAGCGCCGTGTCGAGAAAATCTCAGCGCTCGAACACTCGGGCGCGGAGCGCTAAAGGAAGCAGCGTCATGTTCATGCACGCACTCGACACGGCCGATCCGCAAATCGCCCAGGCCATCCGCGATGAACGGCGCCGCCAGGACGAGGGCCTCGAACTCATCGCGTCGGAAAACTTCGTCAGTCCGGCCGTGCTCGCCGCCGCCGGCTCGATCATGACCAACAAGTACGCCGAGGGCTATCCCGGCAAGCGGTACTACGGCGGCTGTGAGTTCGTTGACGTGGCCGAGACGCTCGCGATCGAGCGCGCCAAGGCGCTGTTCGGCGCGGAACACGCCAACGTCCAGCCGCACTCGGGCGCGCAGGCCAACATGTCGGTCTACGTCGCGATGCTCAAGCCGGGCGACACGATCCTGGGCATGAACCTCGCCCACGGCGGGCACCTGACGCACGGCCACCCGCTCAACTTCTCGGGCAAGTACTTCACGATCGTCCCGTACGGCGTGCGCAAGGAGGACGAGCGGCTCGATTACGACGAACTGGAACGACTGGCCCGCGAGCATCGTCCGAAGATGATCGTCGTCGGCGCGAGCGCCTACGCCCGGCAATTCGACTTCCCGCGCGTCCGGACGGTTGCCGACGAAGTCGGCGCCCTCGTGATGACCGACATGGCGCATATCGCCGGTCTGGTTGCGGCCGGTGTGCACCCGAACCCGGTGCCGTACTCCGATTTCGTCACGAGCACGACCCACAAGACGTTGCGCGGGCCCCGCGGCGGCCTGGTGCTCTGCAAGGCCCAGTACGCGAAAGATCTCGATCGGGCGGTGTTTCCAGGCGTGCAGGGCGGCCCGCTGATGCACGTCATCGCGGCGAAGGCGGTGTGCTTCAAGGAAGCGCTCACACCGGAGTTCAAGGTCTATCAGCAGCAGATCGTCAAGAACGCCGCTCGCATGGCCGCGGGCCTCGCGGCGGCCGGATTCCGTATCGTCAGTGGCGGCACGGACAATCATCTGTTGCTGGTGGATGTCTTCTCCCGCGGGCTGACCGGCAAAGCCGCCGAAGCGGCGCTCGGACGCGCGCACATGACCGTCAACAAGAACGCGATCCCGTTCGATCAGAATCCGCCCATGACGGCCAGCGGCATCCGCATCGGCACGCCCGCCGTAACCACTCGCGGCATGGGCGAAGCGGAAATGGATCAGATCGCCGCGCTCGTCGCCCGAGTCCTACAGGAACCTGATTCAGCGGAAGTCGCCGCGCGCGTCACGGATGAGGTGCTCGCGCTGTGCCGCCGGTTCCCGCTCTACCCCGCCGAGCCGCGCCACGAGGCCGGCGTCCCAGGCCTGATGCCGGCGTGACCCTGGCCGATCGTGTCCGCGCGGCATTGGCCGACGACGGGCCGCTGGCCAGCGCCATCGGCGGCTTCGAAGCCAGGCCTGGACAGCGGCAACTGGCAGGCCACGTGGCCGATGCCTTCGAACACGGCCGTACGCTGATTGCCGAAGCCGGCACCGGCACTGGCAAGACCCTCGCGTACCTGCTGCCGGCGGTGCTGGGCGGCAAGCGTGTCCTGATCTCGACCGGCACGCGCACGCTGCAGGATCAGATCTTCTACAAGGACGTTCCCGCTCTGGCCGAGGCGCTCGGTACGCCGATCAAAGCGGCGTACATGAAGGGCCGGACGAATTACCTCTGCCTGCACCGGTTCGGACGTCTCCAGGAAGCCGAGGCCGGCCTGGATGCGGGCGACCGGCGCTGGCTGCGGGCGATTGCGGACTGGGCGCCCGAAACGCAGACCGGCGACCGCGCCGAAATCGAAGACATGCCGGACGACCTGCCCCTCTGGCAGGAAGTGACGGCGACCGCCGAACAGTGCCTCGGGCGCGACTGCCCGCAACATCTCGAGTGCTTCGTCACGCGCATGAAAGAACGCGCGGCGGAGAGCGAACTCGTCATCGTCAATCACCACCTGCTCTGCGCCGACGCGTCGGTGCGCCAGGGCGGATTCGGTGAGGTGATTCCGGAATGCGACCTCGCCGTGATCGACGAAGCGCATCAGCTCGAGGACGTCGTCACGATGTACTTCGGCGTCGTCGTCAGCACCCACCGCGTCGATGAGTTCGTGCGCGATGCGTCGGCGGCTGCCGGGGCGATACCCGGCCAGCAGGCGATGGCGGCCGTGGCGCTGGCCACGGCCGTGTCGGACGTGCAGCACGCGTGCCGGCGGCTGTTCGACGCCGCACGCGGCGTACTGCGCGGGGAATCGGCTGGCGACCGCATGACGATGTCGGCGGCGGCACTCGAGCGGATCGGCGAACAGGGCGCGTTGGTTCGGTCCGCGCTGCATCGGCTGAAGTCGTTGCTGGGCGGGTCCGGCGGCAATGAGGACGCCTCGTCGCTGGCCACACGCGCGCAGGCTCTCGCGGATGACATCAACGTCGTGCTGACGCCGGATCCGGCCTACGTCAATTACGTCGAAGCGCGCGGCCGGGGCATTTCGCTGCGCGCCGCGCCGATCGAGGTGTCGCGCATCGTCAAGACCGTGATCGTGGGCGACCGGGCCGCGACCGTACTGACGTCGGCGACGCTGGCGGTCGAGGGCCAGTTCGCGTACGTCAAGACGCGGCTGGGCCTCGAGGACGCAGAGGCGATCCAGTTGCCATCGGAGTTCGACTTCACGCGCCAGGCCATCTTGTACCTCCCGTCGGAGATGCCGGACCCGCGCTCGCAGGAGTTCAATCGCGCCGCCGCGCGGATCATCGCGGAATTGCTCGAGCGCACGCGCGGGCGGGCGTTCGCGTTGTTCACGTCCTATGCCGCGATGCGCGAGGTCCACGCGATCATCGCGCCGCGCGTCGGCTGGCCGCTATTCGTCCAGGGCACGGCCCCACGAACGTCGCTGTTGCGGGATTTCCGTAACACTCCGAACGCTGTTCTGCTGGCGACCGCGAGTTTTTGGCAGGGCGTGGACGTCGCGGGCGAAGCGCTGAGCTGCGTGATCATCGACCGGCTGCCGTTCGCGTCGCCCGCCGATCCGCTGGTGTCCGCGCGAATCAAGGTGATTGCCGATCGGGGCGGACAACCGTTCCACGAGTACCAAGTGCCGCTGGCGACGCTGACCCTGCTCCAGGGCCTGGGCCGGCTGATTCGCACCAAGACCGACCGCGGCGTGCTGGCGATTCTCGATCCGCGCCTCACACGCATGCCGTACGGCCGGCGCTTCCTCGGCTCGCTCCCGCCCGCACCCATCACGGATGACCTGGAAGTCGTCGAACGATTCCTTGCGGAGGAGTAGCGCACCTCACAATTCGTCGTGGGTCAGTTTGGAGGATTGCTGTCCGGCCTCCACGGACCTGACGCGAGAAAACTGCGCCTGCGCCCCGCGTTCGGATTCTCAGTGCGACGTGGGGACCCCCATCCCCACGTTTGACACCGCGGGCTCCGACGCAGTTTTCGAGACTCCGCTGTCGCGTCAGTCCGAGTCGGCCGGACAGCAATCCTCCAAACTGACCCACTCCCTCACGACCGCGTCGCGCACCTCTGACCTGGCGTGACACACCGTCGGGTACACTGACGCAGTTATGCCGGTCTCCGAGGCACCAACTGCGTTGCGACCGCCGCTGAAGTGGGCGGGCGGTAAGCGCTGGCAGGTGCCTCATCTGATTCCCCTGTGGTCGCCGCACAGTCACCGACGACTCGTAGAGCCGTTCTGCGGCGGCCTGTCCGTCGCCTTGGGCCTATCGCCCGAGCGCGCCCTTCTGAATGACGCGAATGCGCACCTGATCAGTTTCTATCAATGGTTGCAACGCGGACTGACGCTGGACCTGAAATTGGCGAACAACGAGCGCGTGTTTTACGCGCACAGGAAGCGGTTCAATGCACTGCTCGCCAGCGGTGAACACGAGACGGCCGAGGCCGCCGGCCTGTTCTACTACCTGAACCGCACCGGGTACAACGGCTTATGCCGTTTCAACAGCCGTGGGGAATTTAACGTGCCATTCGGCCGGTACAAGACGATTGGCTACATGTCGGATTTCAACGGGTATCGGCACGTGTTGGGGAATTGGAAGTTCGTGAGCGGCGACTTCGAGCACATCGCGATCGATCGCGGTGACTTCATCTATGCCGATCCGCCGTACGACATGACGTTTGCACATTACTCCACGGGTGGTTTCTCGTGGGACGATCAAGTGCGCGTGGCCGAGTGGCTATCGAAGCACCGCGGGCCCGTCGTGCTCGTGAACCAGGCTACACAGCGAATTGACCGTCTGTATCGAAAACTCGGCTTTACGATCGCCGAGCTCATGGCGCCTCGGCGAATCAGTTGTACGGGCGATCGAGCGCCGGCCCGCGAAGTGATCGCGACACGAAATCTATGACCGCGCGAAGCACGACAACCGGCGCCGTGATGGAGGCCATGATCCTGCCCGCGCTCCAACGCGGTGGATACATCTGTCACCAGCAATCCGTGGTCGGCACTCGTTGTGGCGGCGGTATCCACAAGGTCGACGCCGTCGCTGAAAAGGACGGGCACTCCACGCTGGTGTCCCTGAAATGGCAGCAGACGGGCGGCACTGCCGAACAAAAAGTCCCATTTGAAGTGATGTGTCTCGCCGATGCGGTTCGAACGAACCGTGCCGTTCGCGCATATCTGGTGCTCGGGGGCGACGGCTGGACCCTGCGGGACTACTACACCTCGGGCGCGATGTCTCTCCACCTGATTCATGCAGCCCTGGTGCGAGTCGTCACACTGGAGGCCTTCGTTCGCCTCGCCAACAACGGCCAGTTGTAGAGACGTCCGGCGTCCTCTTTGGGGGCAGCTCGTGCGAATGGGGCGCCAAGCGGCGCCGAGGGTCGCCACGCGCAACCTCGACAGGGTAAAATCGTTCTAGGTTTCAGGAGGCTGTTTATGACGCGCCGATGGGTTCAGGTTGTGGTGGCGATGGGAATAGCGCTGTTTGGCGCCGCGTGGGCCGCGCCCGCGCAGGCACAGAACGGCACGATGACCGGCCGGGTCGTGGACTCCGATCGCCGGACGACCAGCCGGGATGGCAAGCCGCTCGCCGGCAAGCAAAGCCTGGTCGACTTCCAGATCGGCCTGTCCGAGGCGGTGGTCACGCTGCTGTTCAAGGGCGAGCCGGCCAAGAAATACGACATCATCACCGACGCCTTTGGCGAGTGGTACAAGTCGGGCCTCCCGCCCGGCACGTACGACATCACCGTCCGGAGGGAATGGCGGGATCCCGACGCGAGCCGGGTGCCCAACAACAAACCGATCGTGTTCCTCGCGTCGTCGCCAGGCGTCGTCCTCAAACCGGGCGAAAAGCTCAAGGTGCCCGACATGGGCGCGCTGACCGAAGAAGCACTGGCCGCCGGTCGCCGCCCGCCGACAGCCACCGCGACCGCCGCGCCCGGCGTGTCGAATGCGCAAATCGACGCCGAAAACAAGCGGAACGCGGAGTTGAACGTCCTGCTCAAGGACGCCAACAGCTTGTTCAACTCGGGCAAGTTCGAGGAATCGGTCGTCAAGTTTCTGGCGGTGGCGGAGAAACTCGAAGGCAGCGACCAGAGCTGCGCGCGCTGCTACGTCAAGGCGGGCGAGGCGCAGGTCAAACTCAAGAACACGACCGAAGCCGAGAAGCTGTTCGTGAAGGCGACCGAGATCGACCCGAATATCGCGGACGCCTACAGCCAGTTGGCCTCGCTCTACAACGGGCTGGGCAGGCTCGACGACGCCGCGAAGATGAGCGCCAAGGCCACCGAGTTGACGGCCAACTCAGCGACCGGGGGCGATCCGACCGCGCTCTACAATCAAGGCGTCATCCTGTGGAACGCCGGCAAAGCCGTGGAGGCCCGCGACTCGTTCGCCAAGGCCGTCAAGGCGGATCCGAGGAACGCGAAGGCCCAGTACTACCTGGGGCTGACGACGTTCAGCGCCGCCGCGGGCGGGGACGGCAAGATGACGGACGCGCGTGTCCCGCTGACGGAGTACCTGAAGCTCGAGCCGACCGGCGAGTTCGCCGAAACGGCGAAGGCGCTCCTGGCCAACATTAAATGAGCGATGCCGCCCTCGGCGGACATCGCGTTCAAGCGATGCTGCCGCCTTCGGCGGACATCGCGATCATGTAATGCTGCCGACCGCGGCGGATATCGCGTCGAATCTCGACGCCGTTCGCCGTCGGATCGCTGCTGCGGCTACCCGGGCTGGGCGTGACGCCTCGAGCGTCACGCTCCTCGCCGTGTCCAAGACCTTCGAGGCGCCGGTCGTGCGGCTCGCCGCCGACGCCGGACAGCGCCAGTTCGGCGAGAACCGCGTCCAGGAAGGTCTCGAGAAGTCCGCCGCGCTCGCCGATCTCAACCTCGAGTGGCATCTGATTGGCCACCTGCAGTCCAACAAAGCACGCAAGGCGGCCGGCACGTTCGCGTGGATTCACTCGATCGACAGCCTCGAGTTGTTGAAGAAGGTGGATGAGGCGGCGGTCGACGCCGGCAAGCGGCCGCATGTGCTCGTCCAGGTCGACCTCGCGCACGAGACGACCAAATTCGGCGCAGACGAAGCGCGCGTCACCGAACTGGTGCATGCCGCGCAGGAGGCCCGCGCGGTCGGACTGCGGGGGCTGATGATCATCCCGCCGATCCCTGACGATCCGGAACAGTCGCGTCCCTGGTTCCGGCAACTGCGGGATTTGCGCGACCGTTTGATCGCGGCCGGACTGCCCGCGGCGTCCCTTCGCGATCTGTCGATGGGCATGAGCCAGGATTTCGAGATCGCCATCGAAGAGGGCGCCACCATCGTCCGTGTCGGCACTTCCCTGTTCGGCCACCGATGAGCGACCTGCCACTCGCCTCGACTGCCGATGGCGGCATTCGCGTGCCGGTCCGCGTCATGCCGCGATCGCCTCGTACGGTGATTGATGGCGTCCGCGACGGCCGGCTGGTCATTCGCGTGACGGCGCCGCCGGTCGACGACGCGGCCAACGACGCGGTCGTGGGCGCGCTGGCCTCGGCGCTGGGCCTGCCCCGCCACGCCATCACGATTGCTGCCGGCGCAACCGCGCGGAACAAGACGATCGAGATCATGGGCGTCACGGCGAGCCAGGTTCGCGCGCTCGGGAACACGCCTCGCCCGGCGTAACTTCCAAGTATCATTTCCCTCGTGATTTCGTTGCTCATCGAGCATCTCGATGCGTTGTGGGCCGTGCCGGGTCCCGCGCCGCGCGCCGGCCCTCGGCAAGGCGCGCACGCCCCGATTACTGACGCGGCGATCGCGTGCGAGGGCGCCACGATCGTCGCGGCCGGGACGACCACCCAGGTACGATCGATGGTGCGCGTGGGCGAGGACACGCAGGTGATCGATGGCCGCGGCCGTTCGCTCGTGCCGGGGTTCGTCGATGGCCACACGCACGTGGTCTTTGCCGGCGATCGACGTGAGGAGTTGCGGCAACGCCTGGCCGGCGCGGCCTACGCGGACATCGCGGCCGCAGGGGGAGGCATCCTGTCCACCGTGCGCGCTACGCGCGCGGCCAGTGCGGCCGAACTCGCGGCCCAGACCAGCGTGCGGCTCGGCGAGATGCTGGCGGCCGGCACGACGACGTGCGAAGCCAAGAGTGGCTACGGCCTCGACACCGCCTCGGAAGTACGGATGCTCGAGGTCATCAGCGCGCTGAATGGCACGCAACCCGTCGAGATGGCCGCTACGTTCATGGGTGCGCACGAAGTGCCGCCCGAGTATCGGGGCCGTCAGGCGGAGTACGTGCGTGTGGTGATTGACGACATGATTCCCGCGGCCGCTTCGCTGGCCGAGTGGTGCGACGTCTTCTGCGACCGCGGGTTTTTCACGCCGGAGGAGTCGATCGCCATCCTCGAGGCGGGCCAGGCCGTGGGCATGAAGCCGAGGCTGCACGCCGACGAACTGGCGGCCAGCGGTGGACCGGCCGTCGCCGCCCGCACCGGAGCCCGATCCGCCGATCATCTCGTGCAAGTCACGCCGGACGGTATCGCCGATCTCCGGCGGGCCGGCACGGTCGCGACGCTGCTGCCCATCGCAGCGTTTTATCTGAAGCTGGGTCGGTTCGCGCCGGCCCGCGACCTGATTACCGCCGGCGTTCCCGTGGCCCTGGCGACGGACGTCAATCCCGGCGGCGGCTTCTCGCCGTCGATGCCGTTCGCCATGGCGCTCGCCTGTTTCGGCATGGGGTTGACGTTCGAGGAAGCGCTCGCGGCTGCGACGATCAACGGCGCCTACTCGCTCGACCGCCACGATCGCGTCGGCAGCCTCGAGGCCGGCAAACAGTTCGATGCGGTGATGGTGGACGGGCCGGCCGTCAACCTCCTGCGCGTGAACGCTTCGCCGATTTCACATGTCTTCAAGAAGGGAAACCTCGTCCATGTTCGCCAGTAAGACGGTCCAGGATCTGCTCGATGCGTTCAGTTCGCCCACGCCGACGCCGGGCGGTGGATCGGCCGCGGCGCTGGCCGGGGCGGTCAGCGCGTCGCTGCTGGCGATGGTCGCCGCCATGCCCAAGACGAAACACGGCACGCCTGAGGATCGCGCGGCGCTCGACGGCGTGCACCCGTCGATCATGGCCTTGCGCGGCCAGATGGTCGGCCTGATCGATCGCGATGCCGCCTCGTACGATGGCGTCGTGGCCGCCTATCGGTTGCCGAAGGGCACTGACGAGGAGAAGGCGGCCCGGAAGTCGGCGATTGCGGCGGCGATGCGGCACGCCACCGACGTGCCGCTCGAGACCGCTCGCGCCGCCACCTCACTCATCACCCACGGCTGCGTCGTCGCCGACCACGGCAATCCGAACGCCGCCAGCGACGCCGGTGTGGCGCTGCAGCTGGCGATGACGGCGGCATCGGGCGCGCTGATGAATGTGGAAACGAACCTGTCAGGACTCGCGGACGCCGACTATGTGAATGCGGTGCGGTCGGACGTCAGGGCGCTGCAATTACAGGGCGCGAAGGGCCTGGCGGGGGCGTTCGCGGCGTTGGGGTTGCAACTAACAACTAACAACTAACAACTAACAGGTGAGGTGGACCGCTCGACCCGGTCTCATCCTCATCCCTCACTTGTTAGTTGTTAGTTGCTAGTTGTTAGTTTCTTCCAGCCCTATCTGACTCTGTTCAGCAACCGCTTCCACTGCACGTCGCCGATTGAGTCGCCGACGGAGAAATAGATAAAGAGCGCCTGGCCCTTGACGTAGCTGGCGGGCATGAAGCCCCAGTAGCGGCTGTCCTCGGAATTGTCGCGGTTGTCGCCCATCATGAAGTACTGATCGGCGGGCACGGTCACCGGGCCGTACTCCTCGCGGAGTTCGTCGCTCCGCTTGTCGGACTCCGGCGACAGCGGCGCCATGAAGTGGGCGTACGGTTCGGCGATGTCCTTCCCGTTGATGTAGATCTTCTTCCGCCGCAGCTCGAGCTGGTCGCCCGGCAGGCCGATCACCCGCTTGATGAAGTCCCGCGTCGGATCTTTGGGAAACTTGAAGACGATGACGTCGCCGCGCCGGACGTCACGGTGCGGCAGAATCGCGCGCTCGAAGCCGGTCGCGGTCGGCGCGAAGACCATCTTATTAACGATCAGGTGATCGCCCACCAGGAGGTTCGGCTCCATCGACCCTGTAGGAATCTTGAACGCCTGGAACACGAACGTGCGCACGAACAGCGCGAGCGCGACCGCGATGACCAGCGATTCGAAGTACTCACGGAACACGGATTTCTTCATGCGGGTCAACGTGCCGGGTCTGAAGACCCGGCCTCCTATTTATCGTCCTCGCCCAGCTTCAAGACCGCCAGGAACGCTTCCTGCGGGATCTCGACGCGGCCGACGCGCTTCATGCGCTTCTTGCCTTCCTTCTGTTTCTCGAGCAGTTTACGCTTTCGCGAGATGTCGCCGCCATAGCACTTGGCGAGCACGTTCTTGCGCAGCGCGCTGACGGTCTCGCGCGCGACGATGCGGCTGCCGATGGCGGCCTGGATGGCCACCTCGAACATCTGGCGCGGAATGAGCTGGCGCATCTTGGCCGCCAGCGCCCGCCCGCGCGGATAGGCGTTGTCCTCGTGCACGATCATCGAGAGGGCGTCCACGGGTTCGGTATTCACCAGGATGTCGAGCTTGACCAGCGGCGACGCCCAGAAACCCGTGACGTGATAGTCGAGCGACGCGTACCCGCGCGAAATCGTCTTCAGGCGGTCGTAGAAGTCGAGCACGACTTCATTGAACGGCATCTCGTAGGTGATGAGCACGCGGTCCTTGGCCACGTAGTCCAGGCCCTTCTGGATGCCGCGCTTGCTCTGGCAGAGCTCGAGGATGCCGCCGACGTGATCCGACGGCGTCAGAATCATCGCCGTGATGATCGGCTCTTCGATTTTCGAAATGCGTCCGGTCTCCGGCAGCTTGGCGGGGCTGTCGATCTCCTGCACCACGCCATCGGTCGTCGTCACGCGGTACAACACGCCCGGGGCGGTCGTGATCAGATCCTGATCGAACTCGCGCTCGAGGCGCTCCTGCACGATCTCCATGTGCAGCAGCCCGAGAAAGCCGCAGCGGAAGCCGAAGCCGAGCGCGGCCGACGTCTCGGGTTCAAAGAAGAACGAGGCGTCGTTCAGCCGCAGCTTTTCGAGTGCTTCGCGCAGCTCGCCGTATTTGGAGCCTTCCACCGGATACAGGCCGGCGAAGACCATCGGCTTGAGTTCCTTGAAGCCGGGGAACGGCGTCGCGGTCTGACGTCCGGTTTCGGTGATGGTGTCGCCGATCTTCGCGTCGGCGACGTTCTTGATGTTGGCCACCATGAAGCCGGCTTCGCCCACGCCCAGCGATTCGACCGGCACGGGCTTGGGACCGAACACGCCGAGCTGCTCGATCTGCAGATCCTGGCCGGTCTGCATCAGCCGGATTTTCATGCCCGGTTTCATGACGCCGTCGATGACGCGCGTGAGGATGACGACGCCGCGGTAGGCGTCGTACCACGAATCGAAAATCAGGGCCTTGAGCGGCGCGTCCACCTCGCCGGCCGGCGGCGGCAGGCGATGCACGATGGCCTCGAGGATTTCCCGGATGCCGGTCCCCTCTTTCGCGCTCGCCAGGATGGCGCCGGTGTCGTCGAGCCCGATGATCTCGCGGATCTGCCGGCGCGCTTCGTCCGGCTGGGCGCCCGGCAGGTCGATCTTGTTGATGACGGGAATGATCTCGAGGTTGTTGTCGGTCGCCAGATAGGCGTTGGCGAGCGTCTGCGCTTCCACGCCCTGCGACGCATCAACCAGCAGCAGCGCGCCCTCGCAGGCGGCCAGCGACCGCGTGACTTCGTAGGAAAAATCCACGTGCCCGGGCGTGTCGATGAGATTGAGCACGTAGGTCTGTCCATCGAGCGCCGTGTAGTTCAAGCGGACGGCGTGCGCCTTGATCGTGATGCCGCGCTCGCGCTCGAGATCCATCGAGTCGAGGACCTGCGCCTCCATCTCGCGCGCCTGCAGCGCCCCGGTGAACTCGAGAAACCGGTCCGCCAGCGTCGACTTGCCATGGTCGATGTGGGCGATGATGGAAAAATTTCGAATGAAGCGTGGGTCCATCTCAGGTACGACGGACTAGCGCTGTTCCATCGGCATAAACGTCTGCGGATACTTCGGTCCGATGTAATCCGTGCGTGGGCGGATCAGGCGGTTGTTGGCGTATTGCTCGAGGACGTGAGCGGTCCAGCCGGAGACGCGGCTGACGGCAAAAATCGGCGTGTACAGATCGACCGGGATGCCCATCGCGTAGAACATCGACGCCGAATAGAAATCGACGTTCGGGTACAGTTTCTTTTCCGTCCGCACCAGCTGCTCGATGCGCTGCGACATCTCGAACCACTGCGGCTGACCGGACTTCTCGCCCAGTTGCTTCGCGAACCGCCGCAGGTGCGTCGCGCGCGGGTCTTCGGTCCTGTAGACGCGGTGGCCGAAGCCGGAGATCTTCTCTTTGCGATCCAGCCGCGCGCGCACGTAGGCCTCGGCGCGCTCCGGGCCGGCGTCCTTGCCGATGTCGAGCAGCATCTTCATGACTTCGGCGTTGGCGCCGCCGTGCAACGGGCCCTTGAGCGTCGCGATCGCGGCCACGATCGTGGAGTGCAGGTCCGTCAGCGTCGCCGCGGCGACGCGGGCGGCGAACGTGGACGCGTTCAGCTCGTGGTCCGCGTGCAGGACCAGCGAGACGTCGAACGCGCGCGCCGCCAGAGCCGAGGGCCGCTGCCCGGTCAGCATGTACAGGAAGTTGGCGGCGTGTCCGAGCGCCGGATCGGGATCGATCGGGCCGCCGCCGGCCGCCAGCCGCCCCCACGTCGCCACGAGCGATCCCATCTGGCCCGTAATCCGCACCGCGCGGCGGTAGTTCGCCTGCGGCGATCGATCGCCGGCGCCCGCATCGTAGTGCCCGAGGATCGAGGTGAGTGTCCGCAGGGCGTCCATGCCGTCGACGTTCGGCAGCGACCGCATCGCACGCAGGACCGGCTCGGGCAGCACCCGTGCGGCCGCCAGTTGCGTCTGCAGGTCTCCCAGCTCGGCGCGCGCCGGCAGCCGCCCGTGCCACAGGAGGAAGCACACTTCCTCGAACGACGCGCCGCGATCGGCGTCCGCCAGGTCGTGAATGTCGTAGCCCTGATACGCGAGGACGCCCTTGTCGCCGTCCAGATAACAGATCGCGGACTCGCCGGCGACCACGTCCTCGAGGCCGGCCTTAGGTTTGCTGTCGACGGACATCCGTTACTTTCCGCTGGCGATCTGGGGAGCCTTCACGAGCAGGTCATCGCCGCCGGTCTGCTGGAAGATGGACATCAGTCCGGTGTAGAGGAAGCCCACCTGGAACAGCACCAGGAACGGCAGCGTGCCGTAGATGCCATGTTGCAGCGCGTAGAGGACCGTGAAGGTGAAATACAGGCCGAGCGCGACTTCGATGAACGGCTGAATCGACAGGGACTGGTGGTATTTCTTGTGCTGCCACTCGTCGCGCGAGCGTTCGATGCCGTACTTGGGCGTACGGGCAAACTCGCTCGTGTGCCCCATCATCGCCTCGATGACCGCCTTCGTGTTGTTGACGGCCAGGCCGATGCCGACGGCCAGCACCATGGGCAGCACGCGCGCCCGCGACCGCCAGTCGCGATACGTCTCGCGCTGGGAAATCAGGTAGAAATTGAACACCGACGCCGTCGCGGCCAGGAACAACGGCACGTCGATCAGCAGCATCTCGGTCCAGCCCATCGTGTAGCGCACGACCATCGCCGGGAACATCAGGATCGACAGCACCACCATCAGCAGGTAGTTGAAGTTCGCGGTCAGGTGGAAGAACGCCTCGGTCTTCACCTTGAGCGGCAGATCCGACTGCAGGATGTACGGCAGCACCTTCCGGCAGGTCTGAATCGACCCCTTGGCCCAGCGGTGCTGCTGCGACTTGAACGCATTCATTTCGACCGGCACTTCGGCCGGGGTCACCAGTGTCGGCAGGAACAGGAACTTCCAGCCCCGCAGCTGCGCGCGATAGCTCAGGTCCAGATCTTCGGTCAGCGTGTCGTGCTGCCAGCCGCCGGCGTCGCCGATGGCCTCGCGGCGCCACACGCCGGACGTGCCGTTGAAATTGAAGAACAGGCCGGCGCGGTTGCGGCCGCCGTGCTCGAGCACGAAGTGCCCGTCGAGCAGAATCGCCTGCACCCGCGTGAGCAGCGAGTAGCTGTCGTTCAGGTGCCCCCAGCGCGCCTGAACAACCGCCAGGCGCTCATCGACCGTGAAATACGGGATGGTGCGGTGCAGGAAGTCCGAAGGCGGCACGAAGTCCGCGTCGAAAATCGCGATGTAGTGGCCCTTCGCGACGCGCAGCCCGGCGTCGAGCGCCCCCGCCTTGTATCCCGTCCGATCCGATCGGTGCAGGTACACGATGTTGAACCCGCGCATCGCATGCCGCTCGACGGCCCCCTGCGCGATGCCGCACGTCTCGTCCGTGGAGTCGTCGAGCACCTGGATCTCGAGCTTCTCGCGCGGGTACTCGATCGCGCACACCGCGTCGATCAGCCGATCGACGACGTACATTTCGTTGTAGATCGGCAGCTGGATCGTCACCATCGGCCATTCGGCGACTGGCGGCGGCGGCCCGGGCGCCTTGTCCTTGTTCTTCATGTACTCGTACACGAGGTAGTACCGGTGCCATCCGTAGATGCCCAGGATACTGAGAACAAAGAAGTAGGCGACGAGAATCAGGGTCTCGGGTGCCGTCATACGAGGGAGGGGCCGCAGGTTGGTGGCACGACCGCCAATTGTACGAACCCGTTCACGATCGAGTCAACCGAAACGCCGGAAAACGGTCGCGAATCGTCGATACTCGCCCCGGCTTCACCCAGCCCATCGTGGCCCTCGACCCCGGTTCAGGTCTTCCTGGCCCACGACACCCACCTCGATCGTCCGCGAGGCGGGTCAAACGGCTGACACCTACTGCGCGTTCACGGGCAATCACCGGGGAACCGTCACGATCCACCAGAGCGCGGATCAGGCCTTGATGGCCCGATCGGTCTCAGCGAGCCCCCGATCGATGATCGCAAAGCCCTCGCGGAGCTCATCCTCCGTGATGCACAGCGGCGGGTTCGTGAAGAAGTTGTGCCAGCGGAAGAACGTGTAGAGGCCGTGCTCGCGGAAGTATTTCGCGAGCGCGGCCATCTCCGGTGACGTCGATCCAAACGGCGCCATCGGCTCACGCGTCTCGCGGTTCTTGATTAGTTCCACGATCCCGAACAGCCCGATCGAGCGCACGGCCCCGACACAGGGGTGTTTCGCCTGCATCTCCGCCAGCAGTTCCGCCATCAGCCGCCCGCGCGCTTTTGCCCGCGCGATCAAATCGTCCTCTTCGTAGACGGCCAGCGTCGCCAGCGCCGCGGCGCAGGCCAGCGGGTGGCTGTTGTACGTGAGACCTGACGCGAACACGCGATCCTTGAACTGGTCGGCCAGGCGCCGGCGCATGCCGACGGCGCCCATCGGCACGTACGCGCTCGTCAGGCCCTTCGCCATCGTCATGATGTCCGGCACGACGTTCCAGTGATTGACGGCGAACCACTCGCCCGTCCGGCCGAAGCCGGACATGACCTCGTCGCAGATCATCATGATGCCGTGCCGATCGCACAGCGCGCGCACACCGGCAAGGAACCCGTCCGGCGGCACGAGCACCCCGTTGGTGCCGACGACCGGCTCCATGATGAAGCCGGCAATCGTTGAGGGGCCTTCGAGCTGAATGACCTCGTCGAGATACGCGAGCGCGCGTTCCGCCGTGTCCCATCCGCGTTCGATGCCATGGTACGGATTCAGCACGTGCACGACGCCGGGGAGTGACGGCTCGGTCCAGCGCCGCGGATCACCCGTGGCCGAGATCGCGCCGGCGGTGCCGCCGTGGTACGAGCGATAGAACGCCAGGATCTTCAGGCGGCCGGTCACCCACCGCGCGAGCTTCATCGCATTCTCGTTGGCCTCGGCGCCGCCATTCGTAAAGAAGAACGCGTCGATGTCGCCGGGGCAAATCTCCGCCAGCTTCGCGCCAAGCCGCGCGCGCACCTCGGTCGCCATGAAGGGACTGGCGTACGGCAGGACGGCCACCTGCTCCTGAATCGCGCGAACGACGCGCGGATCGCCGTGACCGATGTTCACGCACATCAACTGGCTGTTGAAATCGAGGTAGCGCGTGCCGTCGGGCGACCAGAAGTACACGCCTTTCGCGCGCGCGACGGGTATGGGATTGACGGCGCCCTGCGCGGACCACTCGAAGAGCGTGTGGCGCTTCGCGAGGTCCACAATTTGCTCAGAGGTCATCGCATTCGATTCCGTCGTCAGCGGCATGGCAACATCCTTCTTCACTCAGAGGTTTCGTCCTCGGATCTCTCACTCAGCTGTTCGTTGTTCGACGCGTCATCGTGTGGCGCCAGGCCGAATTCGCGGCAGCGCGCCCGATTGTCAGTCCAAGCGAAGGGCGCGCAAGCGTGCCGCTGAGGCCAGGCGCCACACGATGACGCGTCGAACAACGGACCGCGTCACACCCATCGGCTCATCGTCACTTTCTGGTCGGTATAGAACGCGAACGCGTCGCGGCCGTGGACCTTGAGGTCGCCGAAGAAACTGTCGCGCGCGCCGCCGAACGGGAAATAGGCCATGGGCGCGGCCACGCCGATGTTCACGCCGACCATTGATGCGGTCGCGCGATGCGCGAACTCGCGCGCGGCGCGGCCACTGGCCGTGAAAATCGACGTCGCGTTCGCGTTCGGGTGCGCATCCATAATGCGGAACGCCTCATCCAGGTCGCGCACCGGGCAGACGGTGGCGACGGGGCCGAAGATCTCTTCACGGCCGATCCGCGTGTCCGGCGAGACGCGATCGAAGACCGTCGGCCCGACGAAGTAGCCGTCACGCGGCAAGGCGCGCGTGCGGCCGTCGAGCGCAAGCGTCGCGCCTTCCGCCACACCGAGCGCGACGTATTCCTCGACGCGGTCCCGATGCCTGGCGCTGATCACCGGGCCCATCTGGACGCCTGGATCGAGCCCGTCGCCGACCCGCAGCGACCGCGCCGCCTCGACGAGCCGATCGCGCGCCGGGGCGTGCGCCGCGCCGACCGGCAGCAGCACGCTGCCCGCGAGACAGCGCTCGCCCGCGCACCCGTAGAACGATTCGGCGATCGTGGGGATCGCGCGATCCAAATCGGCGTCGGGGAGCACGACGATGAAGTTCTTGGCGCCGCCGAGGGCCTGCACGCGCTTCCCGGCTGCCGTCGCGCGCTGGTAGACAGCGCGCGCCACGCGCGTGGACCCGACGAACGACACCGCGCGGATGTCCGGGTGATCGCAGATCGCTTCGGCGACTTCCTGCCCGCCGTGCACCAGATTCACGACGCCCGGCGGCAGATCGCAGCGCTCGAGCAATTCGAAGATGCGCTGTTGCGACAGGGGGACCTGTTCCGACGGCTTCAGGACAAAGGTATTGCCGCAGGCGACCGCAAACGGCAGGAACCACAGCGGCACCATGGCGGGAAAGTTGAACGGGGCGATCGCGGCGGTCACGCCGAGGGGCTGCCGCATCACCTGGCAGTCGAGGTCGGGCGCGACGTTCTCGAGCCCGTATCCCATCAGCATCGAGGGCGCGCCGCAGGCCACCTCGACGCATTCGATGCCGCGTCGCACGCTGCCCCGCGCCTCGTCCAGGGTCTTGCCATGCTCCGTGGTCACGAGCCGCGCCAGTTCCTCGAGATGCTCGTCGAGCAGGTGCCTGAACCGGAACATCGCGCGGGCGCGAACCACCGGCGGCGTCTCGCTCCAGCCGGGAAACGCCGCGGCCGCGGCCCGAACGGCGGCGTCAAGGTCCGCACGCGACGACAACGGCGCGCGGGCAATGACCGTGCCCCTGGCCGGGTTGTGGACGTCGATGGTGCCCGCGCCCTTAGCCGGTGTCCAGCGGCCGCCGATGAAGTTCTGGAGGACGAGCACGCTGGAATTGTAGAAGAGGCCGGGGCTCATTTTTCGATCCGTCGAGTGCGAAAAATGAGCCCCGGCCTCCTTGTTACAATCTGCCCATGTCCAGGCTCCTCGCCATTCTGACTCTGTCGCTCACGGCTGTCGCCCTCCCCGCCGCCCAGCGCGGCAATCCGGTGCCGCAAGCCACCGAACGCGACTTCGTCATCCAGGACTTCACGTTCACCGACGGGACGACGTTGCCGCAACTGCGGATTCACTACGCGACCTTGGGCACGCCCCGGAAAGAGGCCGACGGCAAAGTTCACAACGCGGTCATCGTCATGCACGGCACGACCGGCGCGGGAACCGCGTTCCTGTCGACGTCGTTCGCGGGCGAGTTGTTCGGGCCGGGCAAGATGCTTGACGCCGCGACGCACTACATCATTCTGCCGGACGGCATCGGCACGGGGAAATCGTCGAAGCCGTCCGACGGCCTGCGCGCGTCGTTTCCGAAGTACGGCTACGAGGACATGGTCACGGCGCAATACCGGCTGGTGACGGAAGGCCTCGGCGTCAATCACCTGCTGCTGGTGATGGGCACGTCGATGGGCTGCATGCACTCGTGGATGTGGGGCGAGCGGTATCCGGACATGATGGACGGACTCGTACCGCTGGCGTGCGTGCCCACGCAGATCGCCGGACGCAACCGCATGATGCGGCAGATGATGGCCGAGGCCATCCGCAAAGACCCCGCATGGATGAACGGGAACTACACGACGCCGCCGGTACAGGGGCTCCGCGCCGCGGCGTCGCTCATGTTCATGATGCAGAGCGTCCCACTCCAGCAGCAGAAGCAGTACCCCACGCGCGACGCCGCCGAGCAGGCCGCCAATCAAACGATCGAACAGCGGCTGAAGACCATCGACGCGAATGACTTCCTGTACCAGTTCGAGGCGTCGCGCGATTACGACCCGAGCGGCAAACTCGAGGCGATCACGGCGCCGGTGCTCGCGATCAATTCGGCCGACGACCAGGTCAACCCGCCGGAACTCGGGTTGATGGAAAAACTGATGCCGCGCGTGAAGCACGGCAAGTACATCCTGATTCCGATCAGCGACCAGACGCGCGGCCACGGGACGCACTCGATGCCGTCGATCTGGGGACCGTACCTGGCGGAGTTCTTGAAGATGATCGAGAAGAAGCCGGGGCTCCAGTAACCACGGCCGAAACACGCGAGCCCCGGCCGGCCGCCTGCCTCGCCAATTGCCGTACAAGAAAAATGCCTGGGCCAGCTCCAAGCCGGCCCAGGCAGTCGGAAATCGCCGCGACTACTTCCGCGCGAAGAGTTTGCGACCCGCGAGGCCCGCGAGCGCGATGCCCAGCAGGCTCAAAGTCGCCGGCTCAGGTACAGCCGCTGTCGTCGGAGTCGTGCTGAGGTCATTGCTCAACCGGACGTTGTCGTAGTCCGCCTGCGTACCCGTGGGATTCAACACGACCGTGATGTTCTGGCCGTTGTCGCCGGCCACGGCCGTGTAGATGAGGGTGAACAGGCTGAAAGTCCCCTGCACCGGAACCGCTCCGGTCGCCAGATGCGTGACGCCGTTGATGAGCAGACCGGCGGCCCCGAGGTTGCCGCAGCCGCTGAAGGTCGCGCAGTCGGCTCGCAGGCCGATGTCGACCAGCAGCGTATAGGTCACGCCGGCCGTTGCCGTGCCGACGACCTGAGAAATCTGACTGTAGTTCGAGTAGGCCAGGGTGAGGCCGTCCGGAACATAGTTGAAATACGCGGTGTTGCCCGAAGCCGACCCCGGTCGGAACTGGCCGCTCGTACTGCCGACTTGGGTATTGGTCCAGTCCGGAATGAAGTCTTCGCTGTAGGAACATCCCGTTCCGCAGCCGGTCAGCGGCAGGCCGCCCGCGCCCAACGTCTCGAACGACGCATTGTTAACGTTGATTGTCGACCCGTTGGCCAGACCACTGACGCCGAGCGTCAGCGCGCAAGCCATAGCAAGTGTTCCGAGCAGTCTCTTCATGTGTGTCCTAGTCCTCTGACGTTCAAATCGCTGGGCGAAAAAAAACAAAGCAGTTTGTGTGAGCGGACGAAGCAATAGGCATACCGATTCCAGAGCGACTCGGAATCTGCACCCGTCGGCCGGGGCTAAGCATCAATGCAAGAACGTCTTCGTGGCTTATTTGATACAAGGACGGCGATTGGCGGCGGGATGAAAAGTCCGCTCAACCGATGACAAAGGTCTTCCAATCGGACCGCGGCCCAAACTAGCTATCGCTCTTCCGCCGCCGCCACTCGGGCCAGGATCGCGTGCATTTGCCGCACGCCTTCCGTCAAAGAAGCCGGGCCCGGCTGCAGGATCACCGTGGACTTGATTTCGTAGATGTGCCCGTTCGCAACCGCCGGCACGGCCGCCCAACCATCGCGTGCGGCGATGCGGCTGGTGTTCACTTTTTTCCCGCACCACGACGCCAGAATCACGTCCGGCGCGGCCGCGCGGACCCGCGCGGCGTCGACGATGCGGTCTTTCGCCAGCGCGGCGTGAGCCAAGTCCGGAAAGATCGGGTCGCCGCCGGCAACCGCGACCAGTTCCTCCACCCACCGGATGCCCGAAATCAGCGGGTCATCCCATTCCTCGAAGAACGTTTTCGGCCGGCGCGGAAAGCTCGACGCTGACGCCCGGATGTCCGCGAGACCCCGTTCCAGGTCTGACGCAAGCGCCTCGGCGCGATCGGTCAGTCCGACGAAACCGCCCAGCATGCGGATCATCCGCAGGATGTCCGCGATTGTGCGCTGATTGAAGGTCACGACCGTGAACCCGCGACGGATGAGCTCAGCGGCGATGTCCGCCTGCAGATCCGAGAACGCCAGAATCAGATCGGGCTCGAGCGCGGCGATCTTCTCGAAACGGGCCGAAATGAACGCGGACACCCGGGGCTTCTGGCGCGCTTCCGGCGGCCGCGCCGTGTAGCCGGACACGCCCACGACCCGGTCGCCAGCGCCCAGCAGATACAGCGTTTCCGTGGTTTCTTCCGTCAAACAGACGATGCGTTGCGGGTAGGCGGCCACGGTTTCCCTGATCCTATCCGGCACGCGTGGGCGAGGGGTCTGGTCTCGCCGGCAGAACATTGGCGCCAGTAAGTCCCGACCCCTCCCCGTGTCATAATTAAGGATTGCGCCAGCTACCCGGCGCGTCTCCATGCAACCTGCTGCCCTTCGGGCTCTCGAGTTCGACCGCATCCGCGAAGCGCTGGCGCGCGAAGCCTCGACGGCGCTTGGCCGCGAGCGCGCCCTGGCGCTCGTCCCGGCGACATCATTCGCCGAGGTGCGGCAGCGCCTGGATCTGACGCTCGAGGCCGTGGCATTCGAAGCCGCGTCCCGCAGCCTCGCGCTCGATGGTCCGGATGAACTGGTCGAAATCCTCGGCGCGCTCGATATCGCCGATCAGCCGCTGCCGCCGCTCCATCTGCTCGGTCTCGCGCGGTTCGTCGCGTCCGTGGGCGCCGTCGTCGATCGCGTGCGCGAAGCCCGGGCCGCCGGCCTCGTGGCCATGGTCGCCGGTGCGCGCTCGTTCATCGCGGAAACCGATGCGGTGCGCCGCGCCATTCAGCCGTCGGGCGACGTGTCCGATGACGCCAGCCCTGCGCTGCGCGAGATCCGCGACACGCTGCGCCGCCAGCGCGCGAAGCTGCGCTCGACGCTCGAGAGCCTGACGCACGCGCGCGAGTCGGCGAAATACCTCCAGGACCAGATCATCACCGACCGCAACGGCCGGTACGTCGTCGTCGTGCGGTCGGAGCATCGTGAGGCGATCGCCGGCATCGTGCATGGGTCCTCGGCCAGCGGGGCGAGCGTGTACCTCGAGCCAATGTCGACGGTGCCGCTCAACAACGACATCGTCGCGCTGGCCGAACGGGAGCGCGAGGAGATCCACCGGATCCTGCTGGCCCTGACGGATGCGTTTCGCACGCGCGCCGACGATCTCGAGGGACTGCTGCAGGCGGCTGCCGACCTGGACGAACTGCACGCAAAGTCCCGCTTCGCCGGCCGCGTGGACGGCATCGCGCCCGAACTGACCCATGACGGCCACCTGGAATTCAAGGGCGCGAGACATCCGCTCCTGATTCCGTCCGTGCGTGATTTGCTCGATGACGGGCGAGGCCCGGGACCGCAGGTCGTCATTCCGTCCGACCTGCTGATTTCGCCGCCGGGACGCGCGCTGATTATTTCCGGGCCCAACACGGGCGGCAAGACCGTGGCGCTCAAAGCGTTCGGATTGCTCGCGGTGATGGCGCAGGCGGGCCTGCTCATTCCGGCAGACGCGGGCAGCCGGCTCACCCCGTTCCGTACCGTCTTCGCGGACATCGGCGACGAGCAGTCGATCGCCGCCAGCCTGAGCACGTTCTCGGGGCACGTCGCCAATCTCGTAGCGATGAGCCGCGAGCTCGAGCTGCCCGCCTTGCTCCTGCTCGACGAAGTCGGCGGCGGCACGGATCCGGTCGAGGGCGGCGCGCTCGGCGCCGCGGTCATCGACTACTTCCGCAAGCGCGGGGCGATGATCGTCGCCACGACGCATGACGACGTACTGAAGTCGTACGGCGCGACGACAGAGGGCGTGTCGGTGGCGGCCTTTGGATTCAACGCCGAGACATTCGTGCCCACGTACACGCTGCGCTACGGCGCGCCCGGCCGCAGCCTGGCGCTCGAGGTCGCGCGGCGGCTGGGCATGCCGGCGTCCGTCGTGGCCGACGCGGAGAGCCGCCGATCCGGCCGCGAGTCGCTGCTCGCGGCGCATCTGGCGCGCGTTGATCGCGAACTCGCCGCGGTCGAGGACGAAAAGCGCGGCCTGCGCGAAGATCGCGACGCGCTGGCCGGCCAGCGCCATGCGCTGCTCGAACGCGAAGGACGCCTCGCCGAACGCGAAGCGGTGCTGAAGAAACGCCTCGACGACAAGCTCGCCGAGCGGCTGCGCGAGGCGCGATCGGAAGTCGACGCCGTCGTCACGCGCCTCCGGACGAAGGCCGATGCGCTGGCCGAGCAAGCCGAGCGGCGCGCGCAGGGTCGCGCGCCAGTGTTGTCGACCGGCGAGGTCGGATCGCTGCGCGCCGAGGCGCGCGCCGCGCTCGGCGAGATCGAAACCGCCATCGGCTCGTCACCCGCTGACGCCGACGCGCCGGGTTTCACGGAACCGCCGGCGCCAGGTCAAACGGTGTGGCTGTCGGCGTTCGGCGCCGAGGGCATTGTGCGCGGCTGGTCCGGCAAAGACGTGGATGTCGAGGTTCGCGGCAAGCGGATGCGCGTGCCCTTGTCGGGACTGAAGAAGAGGTCGGGGCTCGTTTCCGCACCATCTGACAGGAAACGAGCCCCGACCTCCTCGGCATCCTTGACCGTCGCGACGCGTGAAATCGTCCTCGTCGGCTCGACGATCGACGACGCGCTGACTCGCATCGAAAAGTTTCTGGACGATGCCCTGCTCAATGACGAGCGCCGGTTGCGCGTCGTGCATGGGCACGGCACCGGCCGCCTGCGCGATGCGCTGCGCACGTTCTTTCGTAAGCATCCGCTCGTCGCGACAGCCTCCCCTGCCGCGGACAACGAGGGCGGTGACGGCGCGACGATTGTCGAGTTGAAGGACTGAAGGCCCATGGCGCTGTTCCCACAGTCCTTTCTCGACGACCTGAAAGCGCAGACGAACATCGTCTCGCTCATCGGGGACGTGGTGCCGCTCAAGAAGGCCGGCGCCACCTGGAAAGGCCTGTGCCCGTTCCATCAGGAACGAACGCCGTCCTTTAACGTCAATGGAGAGAAGGGGTTTTTCAAGTGCTTCGGCTGCGGCGCCGGGGGCGACGCCGTGAAGTTCGTTGAGCTCTCTCAGAAGGTGTCCTTCCCGGAGGCCATTCGCTATCTGGCTCAGCGGGCAGGGATGTCGGTTCCAGAGACGCAGGGCGGCCCGGATGAGCGCGCGGCGGCGGCGAATCGGGAGGCCCTGACCAAGCTGCACGAGGACGCTGCGGCGTTCTACAAGGAGCAACTCGCCTCGCCGGCCGGCGCGCGGGCCCGGCGGGAACTCGAATCACGCGGCCTGACGGCGGAGACCATCCAGACGTTCGGCTATGGGTATGCACCAGCCGCCGGTCGCGATACACTGCGAGCCCGGTTTGCGGACCGAAAAGTCCCGGTACCACTACAGATTCAAAGCGGGCTCGTGGTCGAGCGGGAGCAGGGCGTGCTCGTCGACCGGTTCAGAAATCGCCTGATGATTCCGATTGCCAGGGATTCTGGCGCAATTGTGGCGTTTGGGGGCCGGGCGCTCGACGAAGGGCAGGTGCCCAAATACTTGAATTCGCCCGAAACACCGCTCTACACCAAGGGCCGGACCCTCTACGGTCTGGACGTGACGAAAGGGGCCGTCAGGAAGCACAATTATTGTGTGCTGGTCGAAGGGTACTTCGACCTGGCGCAGGTGTGGCAGGCGGGAATCCAACCAGTCGTGGCCTCGTGCGGGACGGCGCTCACCAGCTCGCAGGCCAGGGTTCTGAAACGTTTCACGTCCAAGGTCGTCCTCAGTTTCGATCCGGATGCCGCCGGCCAGGGTGCGGCGACCCGGTCGTCGGAACTGCTCGTCGCTGAGGGGTTTCAGGTGAATGTCGCGTTGCTGCCTGAAGGGACGGATCCGGACACGTTCGTCCGCCGGGAAGGCGGCCAGGCGTACGTCGGACGTCTGACGGGATCGCAGCCATACCTGGAGTTTCTGCTCGATCGCGCGGTGACGCGGTACGACGTGCAGCGGCCGGAGGGACGCCGCGCGTTCCTGAACGACATGCTGGCGGTGGCGGCGACGATTCCGGATGCAGCCGAGCGCGATCAGTTCGCGGATCGGCTGGCGCACAAGGCGCGCGTCACCGAAGGCGTGATGCGCGACGAGATCAAGAAGGCGGCCGCGCACAAAGTGCGCGAAGCGCCCGCGATTGCCGCGCCCGTCACGGCGAAGCTGCGGCCGGCCGAGTTGGGATTGTTGTGGACGCTGGTCCACCGGCCGGTGGAAGGCCTGTCGGCGATCGGCCAGCTCGACGACGCGGATCTGGAGGGGCTCGCGTCGGGATCGGTGTTGAAGCTGGCGGCGAGCCTGAGCGATGTGCCGCCGGACTTTCTGCCGGGTCTGCTGCGCGAGCGGTTGAGTGACGATGAGCGGCAGATGATCGAGCGCGCGTCGGCGGCGGCCATGCCGCCGGCCGCGGCCAGTGATTGCGTGAACGCCGTGCGCCGCTTGCGCATCGAACGCGATCGCGAGGCCGTGCAGGATGAGATTGACCGCCTCGAAGCGAAACCCAGCGCGTCCAACGACACGCTGGCCACGCTGTGGGCGAAGAAGAAAGAGATTCTCAGGCGCCTCGAGGAACTGGGCGCGTGACAGATCACGGATGGAGCGCGGGGACTTCAGTCCCCGCGGAGCAAGTGGGAGCGTAAATGTCCATTGAAGAAAAGTACGACGAAATTCGTCAGTTGATCGCGGTCGGCAAGGAGAAAGGCTATCTCCTGTACGACGAGATCAACGAGCTCCTGCCGAGCGACATCACGTCGGGCGAGGAACTGGACGACCTGTTCAGCACGTTCGGCAGCGCCGGCATCGAGGTCGTCGATTCCGAAAAGACCTATCGGGACGAGAAGCTGCAGGGCGAGGCCGAAGAGGGCGACCTCGACCTGACGCCCGGCGCGCTCGACAAGACGAACGATCCCGTTCGCATGTACCTGCGCGAGATGGGCACGGTGCCGCTCCTCACGCGTGAGGGCGAAGTCGCGATTGCCAAGCGCATCGAGGTCGGCAAGCTGGCCGTCATCAAGTCGATTTCGCGCACGCCCAAGGTCACGCAGGAAGTGGTCGAGATGGGCGAAGGCCTGCGCCGCGGCGAGCGCACGGTCCGCGAGCTCGTCGTCTTCAACGAAGAGGAAATCACGGACGAGAAGATCCTCGCCCGCCAGCGGGAAGTCCTCAAGCAGATCGACCGGGTCAAGCTCGCCGTCGAGAACCTGCACAAGCTGCAGGAGAAGTACGGCGAGGTCCAGAAGACCGACAAGCGGAAGTACCGCCGCGCCCGGTGGCGCACCGGCCGCGCGAAGATCGAATTGTCGCGCGCGATCCGCCGGATCGAGTTCACCGAGATGGTCAAGCGCCGCCTGATCGAAGGCATCAAGCAGGCGGTCGAGGACATTCAGGCGAAGCAGCGCGAGGTCCGGCTGATCGACCAGCGCCTCGATCCGAAGGCCAAGAAGAAGCTGCGCGAGGAGGAGAAGAAAATCCTGCTCAAGCACCGCGAGGAGTTCAAGAAAGAAATCCGCGACATGGCGAAGAAGCTCGAGCAGCCGGTCGAGGAGCTGACGGGCACCCTGCGGACGATTCTCGAGGGCGAGGCCCAGGCCGAGCAGGCGAAGAAGGAACTGGTCGAAGCGAACCTCCGCCTCGTCGTGTCGATCGCCAAGAAATACACGAACCGCGGACTGCAGTTTCTCGATCTGATTCAGGAAGGCAACATCGGCCTGATGAAGGCGGTCGACAAGTTCGAGTACCGGCGCGGCTACAAGTTCTCGACGTATGCCACGTGGTGGATCCGCCAGGCGATCACGCGCGCGATCGCCGACCAGGCGCGGACGATCCGCATCCCGGTGCACATGATCGAAACGATCAACAAGCTGATCCGCACGTCGCGGGCGCTGGTGCAGGAACTCGGCCGCGAACCCACGTCGGAGGAGATCGCGCAGCGCATGGACATCCCGGTGTCCAAGGTGCGCAAGGTCCTCAAGATCGCGCAGGAGCCCATCTCACTCGAGACGCCGATTGGCGAGGAGGAGGATTCGCATCTTGGCGACTTCATCCCCGACACGAACGTCGTGTCGCCGTCGGATGCGGTCATCAACCTGAACCTCAAGGAACAGACCGACAGCGTGCTGAAGACGCTGACGCCGCGCGAGGAACGCGTCATCAAGATGCGCTTCGGCGTCGGCGAAGGCTCGGAGCACACGCTCGAGGAAGTCGGCCAGAGCTTCGCGGTGACCCGCGAGCGCATCCGGCAGATCGAGGCCAAGGCGCTTCGCAAGCTGAGGCATCCGAGCCGGTCGCGCCGGCTGAAGCCGTTTCTCGAAGGGCGGTAGACAACGCCCTCGGCTAAAGTCATCCTGATCCACGGCAACGGCGGCAGCACAGCCGGCGATATCTGGCTGCCTTCTGTCGAGCGGGAGCTGACGTCCTGTGGCCTCCCGGTGATCAACCGGACGTTTCCCGACAACGTCAAGGCACGGGCTCACCACTGGCTCCCCTTCATCGACGAACTGGGTGCCGACGAGGACACGATTCTCATCGGCCACTCGTCGGGCGCCGTGGCGGCCATGCGGTACGCGGAGACGCACCGGCTGCGTGGGTCGGTGCTGGTGAGCGTGTGTCACACGGATCTGGGCGACGCGGGAGAAGCCGCGAGCGGCTACTACCGCACACCGTGGGACTGGGCACGGATTCGCGAGCACCAGCGCTGGATCGGCATCTTCCATTCGACCGACGATCCGCATATTCCGGCGGCCGAGGCGCGGTTTGTCGCGGCGCAATTACGGGGCAGCTACTTCGAGTACACCGACCGCGGGCACTTCGTGGACGCTCGGGAGTTCCCGGAACTTGTCTCGTTTGTCCGGCGACAAGAGCTCAGGTGACGCCTCCGCAGCTGTTTTCCTCCTCCGCGGATGTTGTCGGCTCCAGAGCGGACTTATGTCCGCGTCAAATGCGACTCCGGCCCTGATTGGTCAACCGGACCGATCCGGCAACTGTTTTAGATACAGTCAGTTGCCCATCTGATACCGCAGGTCACCAGTCAGGCATCGGTATTGCTAGCTGACTGCCGACCCTCACTTTTTGGAGATCCACATGAAACTGGTCCGATCCCTGTCTCTCTGCGCACTGGTCGTCGCTGGCGTTGCCCGCCCGGCGATGGCAACTCCGGTGACCCTGCAAAATCCGACGTCGACCTTCAATCAGACCAATTGCACGGGCTCGTGGACCGTGGCCCAGTCGATTGACGGCATCATGTCCGGCGACAACGGATGGGCGATCGCCCGGTCGCCCGAGTGCATCGTGACCAATGCGGAAACCGCCTGGTACGAAACGGCGGTCAATCAGGGGCCGGCGACGTTCACGTTCACCTTGACCCAGGCCCTCGGCAACTTCCACACCCTCGGCGACTTCAGTCTGTCCTACACGACCGACGCGCGCGTGGGCGGCTTCAGCGACGCGGGGGTCACGTGGGTTCCCCTGAGCCTGACGTCAGCCATCGCGACGAACGGGGCGACCCTGACGATTACCGGCAACGAAGTGGAGGCGAGCGGGACCAATCCGCTGACGAGCGTGTACACGATCGTCACGGCGTTCACCAACGTCACCGGCATCACCGGTTTCCGCCTCGCCACGCTGCTGGATTCGGACTTCTTCGGCGACGGCCCCGGCCGCCAGCCCACCAACGGCAACTTCGTGTTGACCGAACTGGAAATCAGCGCGGAGGGCCCGACGGCAGGCCAGCTGGCCGCCGTGCCGGAACCGGGTACGCTCGCGCTGTTCGGGATCGGGCTCGCCGGTCTCGCGCTGGCGCGACGCCGCCGGTCCTAACTCCGCAAAGCCTTCACACTGGGCGCCGGGTCCCGAGATCCGGCGCCCTTCGTTTTTTGGGGGACGTCGCGTCTCCCACCTACTTGGCCACGTTCCACTCGAGCGCTATCCAGGCGACCTTCGCATACCCCGGCACCCCTTCCGCGCGTAGTGTGAATCCGCTCCCCTGCCTGGCATAGACCGGCGGCCGTCCGGTGTGCGAATCGATAGGCAGAGTCGCCAAGTACCTGGGCACCAGTGCCGGCAGATCGTCCGGATAGGCGCCGCGATCCAGCCTGAACCGCCGCAGCGCGACCGCCAGTTCCGCCGCGCTCAATTCGGTCATGACGAGATTGATGGAGTTGGCGCGCCAGGTGCTGCCGCCGGCGAACTTGTCCGTGAGCCGATCGACCAGTGCCCAGCGCTGGGGCGCCGGATACTCGGGGAGCCGCGGGTGGGGCCGTGGCCTGGACAGCACGTCGAGCAACTGCTCCATGTACTCCAGGTAGCGCAGGCGGGCCTGCCGCACGAACGGCCGGCCGATTCGGGCGGCCGGTCCGAGCAACCGCGACGGCCACGAGGGCCAGGTCATCGGATAGATCCACGATGCCGTGTTGGGATCGATGTCGCCATTCTCCATGCGCGCGAACATCGCGTTGATGCCTTTGAGGTCTGTCAGGGTGCCGACGAACATCGGGTCCGGCGTCCGGTTCTCGGCCAGCCGCGCCGCCAACTCCTCGAGAGCCGCGCGAGACGGCTCTGACCGGGTGACGATTTCGCGCACCGCCTCGATGTGCCGTCGTGCCAGATCATTAATTCGCAGGTGCTGAACAAAGGAATCCACCTCCTGACGAAGCGACGCCGACATCGTCAGGCCGGTGACCACCATCCTCGTCGCGTCGTCGGCCCGGCCTGCATCGAGATCGAGAAGCGCAGTCAGATACAGGGCGTCCGAAAGGATTCGGACCGACTGATACGGCATTGTCTCCAGGAATCTTTGAGGGTCGATCTCCCAGTTCGACCGTTGACGAAACCGCACATCGCCCGCCAGGCGGATGGCGTCGCGGTTCGCCTCGGCAAACGCGCGAAGGTTCGCCGGCACGGAACCCGGTGCGCGGAATTCCATGTAGTGATAGACGCGATCAGTCAGCGGAACTGTGAGGGCTGCCGCGGCCCTGAGGACCCGCGCCTGATTCTCTTCGGCCGGCACGGCGGGGACCACCAGCGTGCTCAGGTCCAGACTGCCGTACTTCGCTTCGAGACGCGCCACTTCGGCTTCGACGCGATGACCTTCCACCACGTCCAGCGCTGCGCAGGAACCGGCGACCAGGACGACGCTCACGACCGCCGCGACGCCGAGGCGACGCCAGCCGCGTCCGGCATGCGCGGTGGCTTCCCCGGGCACGCGCGACTTCGCCCGCGCACTCGCATCAGTGGCCACGCGGGCCGCCCACCCGACCGGCCCTTCCCCGAGCGGCGCGCCGGACAGCACACGCGCACGCAAGTCCGCCGATGGCTCCGGCCAGTGCATTCGGCGCACGCGATCTTCGACGTCTGTCACTCTCATATGCGGCCTCCGGCTGGCCGTCCCAGGTGTCTGCGCATGCGCGCGATGCCGAGCCGACAGCGCGCTGCCGCGGTGAATAGCGACACGCCCGTGGCCCGGCCAATCTCGCGAAACGACAGGCCTTCGACGAGGTGCAGCACGATCGCTTCGCGTTGGGGCGTCGCGAGAGCATCCAGCGCGCGGGCGATGTCGATCGCGTCGGCCAGCGCCGGTGTCGGCGCATGGGGCACCACCGTCACGTGCGCGACGACGCGTTCGCCGGCGATCGCCCGTCTCTGGCCGTCAAGCCACGTCGTGTGCAGCGTCCGATGCAGATAGCTCGCGGGCGTCGTCACCGCACGCAAATCGGCACGCGTCGTCGCCAACTTCAGAAATGTCGCCTGCACCAGATCTTCTGCATCGGCCTGCCGGCGAGACAGCGCCATGGCGTGACGAAACAGCGAGGCGGCATGCCGGTCGTACAACTCCGCCAGCGCCGTTGGCGTGCCGGCGGCCAGTTCGCCGAGCAATTCCCGATCGCGATCGTCATCCTGCTCCCTCGGGCGCGTGCGTGGCACTCCTGAGGTAGAGACGAACGGCCGGAGTGGATTTGTCATCAGGACGGGTAATATTCCTTCATGCGTCGTCGGCCCTGGATCGGTATCACGATCGTGCTTCTGTTGGGTGCCGCGGTAACCCTGCCGGCACAGGCGCCGGCTGCGCGACCGACACTCGAGCGGCTCTCCGACACCGAGTTCTGGACGCTGGTCACCGAGGCGTCCGAACTGGGCGGGGCGTTCCACTCCGACAACTTCACCTCCAACGAACCGAACTTCCCGACGGTCGCCGCCCGGCTGGCCTCATCCGGTCCGCATGGCGGCGCCTACCTTGGCGTCGGGCCGGAGCAGAACTTCCATTACATCGCCGCGATGCGGCCGGCCATTGCGATCCTGTTCGATATCCGGCGGCAGGCGGTCATGCAACACCTGCTGTACAAAGCGCTATTCGAGCTGTCGGATACGCGCGATGCATTCATCGCACGACTGTTCTCGGTACCCGTGCCGGGCGGCATCAGCCGCCGCGCGTCGCCCGAGGCGCTGTGGCAGAAGTTCGCGATGACGCCGGGCGAGGACCGCGCGCGCTTGACCGCCAACATCGCCGACGTCGAACGACTCCTGACGGACACACACGGATTCCGGCTGACCGACGACGACCGCCAGTCGCTGGAGTACGTGTATGAGGCGTTTTTCAGGTTTGGTCCGGCGATCGACTACTCGGGCGGCGTCAAGGGCCTGACGACGGCCAACACGAACTTTGCGAAACTGGCCGCGGCGGTGGACGCCGACGGCGTGCCGCGCGGCTTCCTCGGGACAGACGAGCTCTATCAGGCGGTTCGATCGCTCGAGATGCGCAACCTGATCGTTCCGGTGCAGGCCGACTTCGGCGGACCGAAGGCCATCCGTGCGGTCGGCGATTTCCTGCGCACGCGCGGCCTGCGCGTGAGTGCGTTCTACATCTCCAACGTGGAGCAGTACCTGTATAACCCGCGGAGCCCCACCGCGCCCGGCGGGCAGGAGACCAATGGCGGCTGGCGCGCCTTCTACGACAACCTCGCGACCCTGCCGGCCGATGCCGCGACCGTACTGCTGCGTGTGCCGGTCGGTCCTGCGTTGGTGAATGGCGCACCGATGATGGTGCGTCGCACGCTGCCTGATGGCACGGTCACGACCGAGCGGCGCGAGAACGTCCCGTTCTGTCCTCTGGGTGCGTTCCTCGAGGCGGTCCGCGCGGGCAAAGTCACCACGCAGGGCCAGGCGACTTCGTGCGGAAAGTGATGTGCGCGGCCGGTCGCACTTCTGACTTCTAACTTCTGACTTCTGACTTTCTCTGAAACCACCGCGTCCGCGTGAACGGCTCGGACGCCTCACCGCGTTCCAGCCAATCGATCGCCCTCATCACGCCAGCGACGCCGACGAACATGAGGGCGAGGTCGAGAAGTGCCGACATCACGCGCACCGTGGATCCTCGGCTCCCGAACAGGGTCGGCTGGGCGTCGAAGGCGAACACCAGCGCGAAGAACACGATCAGCACGCCAACCGGCATCGCGGCCAATCGGAAGAACCGAATCCACGATGCGCGCGTCCAGTACGGCTTGCGGCGCTGGTAGCCGGTCCAGATCTTGGAACCGAACCAGGCCAGGAAATACGCCGACCAGACATAGAACAAAATGGCAGCCGCAAGCGAATCAGGCCACCGGCGATCGACCCAGATCTTCGCCAGCATCAGGGCCGCGGCTCCCGCAGGCGCGATCTGGTCATAACGCCGGTGTTTGACGTTGGCGGTTGAAATCATGCCCTGCGAAAAGGATATGCCATCATCCTCCCTATGTTTCAAGTCCCCCTTGTCACGGGCACGGTGCTCACAATCGCAGCCGCAGGGCTGCTGACGCTGTCGGCGCCGTCGCAGGCCGTCCAACCCGCGCGGCCGCCCGGCAGCGCCGGACATGCGCTCGTGTACCACGAAGGGCTGCAGTCCGTCGTGCTCGTGAACGCCGGCCTTGGCGGCATGACCGATCCGCCAGCGACCACCCCGACGCGTCTCTGGCGCTGGAACGGCACCGACTGGTCGGTACTCGATGCGGCAGGCCCGCCACGACCCCATCGGACAACGGACGCTGCTGTTCGGCGGATCGAGCCCGGACCAGCGGGCCGATCGCGGTGATACATGGGCCTGGACGGGTGCCGGATGGACGCAAGCGGCCGCGCCGACGGCGCCGCGCACGCACGCGGAACTCGGCCTCACCGGCACGGGCGTGATTCTCGCGGGCGGTATGGAAACCGGCGCGATGATGCAATTGGTTGATGGCGCGTGGAAACCGGCGGCGGTTGCGGGCGGACCGGGACTGCGCTACTTGCCGGCCATGGCCTATGACCCGCGACGGGGCGTGACGGTGTTGTTTGGCGGAGGCGATCCGGCGACGGACCGCCTCCTGGATGACACGTGGGAACTGAGCGCAACGGGCTGGCGGAAGATCCGCTAGCGCGCTACGCCTTCTTCGCGCGCCGACGCAGACCGACCACGCCGAGCGCCAGGCCGCTGCCCAGCAGTACCAGCGAAGCCGGCTCAGGCGTCGGGAAAAGGAACGTGCCCGGGGTGCCGCATGATCCGGCGCTGCCCAGGCAGCTGTCCAGTTCGATTGAGCCGTCGCCGGTCTGGAACTTCGCGGCGATTGGCGAGAACGTCACGCCGGCGGAAAACGGCCCGTTGACGTGAATCGACATGGCGCCGGCCTGACTCTCGCCCTGGCCCAGGCCCGTTCCGCCACCACCCGAGCAGTTGTTACCGGAGAAACCGCACACCTCGACCGACTGGAACCCGGGAAAGTTCGAAAAGCCCCAGCCGAAGACCGCGCCATTGACCGCGTTCGAGAACGAGGACCCATCCGGATTCAAGGCGAATCCGAAACTCACGAGCCGCGCGTTGAGGTCTGGAGAAACCGGCATCGTGTTTTTCACTTCGTCAACGGTCAGATCGAAACCCGACGTGGTCCAGTTCGCAATGGTGAATCGCGCGGAGCCGGCAAGGTCGGGATTCGTCGGCGTGTAGAGCCAGAACACCGAGAACGTGGTGTTGCCATTTACAAGGATGGACGTCGCGCGCGCAGGAGCAGCCAACAATAACAACCCCGCCACTGCAGCCAAACCGACTTTAATGATTCTGGACATGCTGAACTCCACACTGAACGCAGCCCGGCCTTCCCTACACTCAAACCTGTAAGGCCTACAGAACGTCGCACGTCTGTTTAAGCGAGATGCGTACCGCCGGAGTCAGCGCAAAGTGTTCGGTGTTTTTTCCGTGCCGCCGGGCAGAGGTCTACCCGGCCAGGAACTAATTTCCCGAAGAGGCGTGAAGTTCGGCAATTTGGGACCGCACGATCTGATCCAAGGCAAAAACAAGCCCCGGAAGTCATTCCAGCCGGAGACTCCGCGGCCTGCGCGTGTCAGCGCGTCAATATCGTGATCGCCCGTTCGATGGCCATGTCCTTATCAGTGGCCCGGGCCGCCGGCGTCAGACTCCTCGCATCTAGCGCCCGGCGGCCTGACCGACGACGACGTGGCCATCGATGATGGTCATGACGATCTTGCCGTCGAGCAGCCGATGCGGGTTGGATTCGCCGACCTGCAGCGGATCGATGTCCATGACGGTGAGGTTCGCCGCAAAGCCCGCGGCGATGATCCCGGCTTCCTGTTCGCGGAACTCCGCATACGCGGCCCAGGTCGTCCATCCACGCAGCGCTTCTTCGATCGTCAGCCGTTGATCGGGGCGCCAGCCGCCGGTGGGCAGGCCTTTTCGATCCGTCCGTGTAACGGCAGAGTGCAGGCCATAGAAGATGCTGTGATCCGTCGCGGGCAAATCAGAGTTCAAAGCCAGGCGCGCGCCGGCGCGTCGGAGCGAACGCCAGGCGTAGGCGCCGTTGAGGCGTTGCGAGCCGATGCGTGCCTCGGCCCAGGCCATGTCCTCGACCGCATGCGATGGCTGCATTGAGGCAATGACGCCGATGGTGGCGAACCGTGGAATGTCCACGGCGGAGACGACCTGCGCGTGCTCGATGCGCGGCCGGGTTTCGCGCGCACTGGGGGACGTGCGCATGGCGGCGGCCAGCACGTCGAGCGTCTCGCGAGTGGCCCGATCGCCAATCGCATGGACGACGGGCTGAAAACCCTGGGTCATCATGGTCGCCAGGCGCTCGCGATCGAACCCGTACGCCGATCCGCCGACGCCGGCATAATCGGGACGATCGCTGTAGGGCTCGAGAAAGAACGCGCCACGCGACCCCATCGCACCGTCGTAAAACGCCTTCACGGATCGAATGGCGAGCCGCCGGAGGCCGTGCTGCGGACCGCGCGGTCGCCAGGCATCCAAGAGCGCGGGGTCGCGGGCGGCGAGCATGACGTTGACCGGCATGCTCAGCGCATTGCTGCCATCGAGATCTTCGAACGCCGCCAGCAGCGTCGCATCCGCGCCGGCTTCGTCCACGGCGGTGTAGCCGGCCTCCGCCATGGCCTTGAGCGCCTTGACGATGCGACCGGCCAGTTCGGCCCGCGTCGCCGGCGGAAGGGTGTGGGTCAGGAGCGTCTGGGCGTTGTTGAGCAGGACGCCGGTGGGATTGCCCGCCGCGTCCTTCTTGATTTCGCCGCCCGCCGGCGCCACCGTCGCCGAGGTAATGCCCGCGCGTTCGAACGCAAGCCGGTTGCCCCACGCGGCGAACGTGTGTAGGCCGTGTAGGACCACCGGATGGTCGGGCACGCGCGCCGACAACAGCCGCATGTCTGGAAGGTGGCTCGTCCAGGCGCCCTCGTCCCAGCCCCACCCGACGATCCACGCGCCCTTGGGCACCGTGGCCGCGCGTGCAGCCACGCGCGCCACCGCCTCGGCCTCCGTCGTGACCCCGACCAAATCGACGCGTTCGAGGGCCGCGCCAAAATTCGCCAGGTGGACGTGCGAATCGATCAACCCCGGAATGACGGTCGCGCCGTGGAGATCGATGACGCGCGTCTGGTCGGTCTGGCGGGCCAGCACATCCTCTGCGCTGCCGACAACCAGGATCCGTCCATTCGCGATCGCAATCGCTTCCGCATCCGGCCGCCATCCCCGCGCATCGTGCGGCGCATCACGCGCCGGAATGCCCTCGACGCTCGGATCGGGCCAGGACATCGTGTACACGCGCACGCCGGTCAGAATCAGATCCGCTTTTTGTGGCTCCCAGGGGGCACACGCGGCCAAGCCGATGGCCAGCCCGAGGACGAACAGATGTTTCATGCGCGCCATTGTATTCGGCTCGTGGCCGGGGTGGAGAATTCGACACAGAATCGTCATGATGGCGCCGGCTGTTGCACCTCCGGCTTGAGGCGCGCGTAGATAGATCGGGCCGGTCAGGCTGTCGTATCCTCACCTTCACACATGACACGGTTTGTGGTGCTGTTCGTCGGCGCGCTTTGGGCGTTCTCGCCTGCAACGCCGACCGCCATTCAAGACCCGCTGACGCTCGTCATCACGCGGAACGGCGACCCGCCGACCGGCGTGACGGTTTTGGTCCTGCTGAATGGTGAGAAGCGTAAAGACGACGGCGCAAGCCTGAAGGCCGTCGCCGGCAAGCATCCGAAAGGGACGAACGTCGACGTCTATCGATGGGTCTGCGAAGACGGCAAGATCCAACTCATCATCGCGCCGGCCGGCGAGGCCCTTGGCGTCGAGGACAAGGACTGCCTCAAGACCAAGGAACCGCCACCAGGCAACCCGTGCCGCTGCGGATGGATCGGCGGGTTCAAACTCGGCGACGTGACGACGATCGACGCGGAAGCCGGCCGCGTCAAATAACGCGCTATTTGTCCGGCAGCTCGCCGTAGAACTTCCAGCTGATGTCCATGTCGCGCGTGAGCTTCATCTTCGTCACGGCCAGACGAAGGATCGCGATCGGCATGCTGCCCTGCCGCATGATTTCGTCGTGGAACTGGCGGTTGGTCATCACCTTCGAATCGACCAGTTCCTTGCGCAGGCCGCGCAGCTGGAGCCCGCCCAGCAGATAGGCAGCCTGATAGAGCGGCTGGTTGGCGTACTGCGGGGATTCGAACGACCGGCGCACTTCCGCTTCCGCGTTCGCGCGCTCGTGGCCGACCTTGTTCACGAGAAAGTCGACGGATTCCTGCGGCGACCACAGGCCCATGTGGAAGTTGAGCGAAAACATGATGCGCGCGCAGCGGTGCATCCGCCAGAAGAGGGCGCCGACGCGCTGTTCCGGCGTCTTGTCGAAGCCGAGGTCGTACAGCGTCAGTTCCCAGTAGAGCGGCCAGCCTTCGCCAAAGAACGGCCCGCCGCCGCCCAGGTTGGCGCGATAGCCCTGATACCGCGACCCCAGATATCCGACGAGATTATGGCCGGGGATCATTTCGTGAAACGCCGTCGCGTGCGAGAAGCCCGGATTGTTGCCGCGCATGCTTTCCATGCGCGCCTGGTACGCCATCGTGTCCGTGGGGTACGACACCAGGATGCGGTCGCCGCCCAGGAAGAACGGCGATGTCAGCTGCTCCTGCGGCGACATCATCGTCATGTGCAGCGACTCGGCGGCGACGGACGGGACCGTGATCAAGTCATTGGCGCGAAGATAATCGACCGCCTCGTTGAGCAAGCCCATGATCATGCGGGGCTGGCCGCCGGGCGGCACGTAGGTTTCCTTGGTGTGCTCGATCGCCTTCTTCCAGTCGTCGCCGAAGCCCAGCTCGCGCGACGCCTTCTTCATCTCCGCCTCGCACCAGGCGAATTCGCGGTTGGCCAGCGCGATCAACTGCTCAGGCGTGTACACGATCATCGCGTCCCGCAGGTCCTGGATCAGGCCCTCGCGGCCGCGCGGCGTGCCGCGTAGATCAAGGTTGTCCGCCTTGCGCGGCGGCCCGGGCGGAATCACGACACCGACGCGCGAGAGGCGCAGTTCCGCCAGGTGTTTGATGGTCAGGTAGTCGACCTGCGCGTTGCGCGTCAGCGCGTCGAAGTCGAGTGTTTTCAGCGCGGTCAGCCAGTCGCGCCACACCTGCGGATCAGGCGCCGCAGCGCCACCGCCACCCCCACGGCCGCCGCGCCCGCCGCCGCTGCCCATGAAGCGGGCGACGATGTCGCGCATCTCGTCCTGCGGGAGGCTCAGGAGTTCGTTGAGGTCCGGCACCGAGCTGTACTTCGGCGCCGCAGCCGGCGCCACCGGCGGCACGGCGGCCGGCACGGCCCCAGCCTGGACGTCGGCGGCCGCGACCTTCTCGCGCAGGAACTTCGCGTACTCCTGATAGGCGGCGGTGAGCTCTTTGTACGGCACGCCCATCCACCACGTGAACAGCGGGTCGTACCCGTTGTAGAACCCGAACCATTCCGACGTCAGCGCGCGCAGATTGTCGGTGGCATCCGCACCGCGCAGAGCCGTGGCCTTGTCGAGGCGCAGCGCGTTCGCGCCACTGCCAGCGATACCGGCGTCGAGGCGGACCCGCAGGTCCGTCATGTCCTGGATTACGGTCGTCACGGTCGCGGCCGCGCGTTGCGCGTTGACGTCGTCAACGCGGAGGCGGGCTTCGATGAGCGGCACCATCTTCGACGCGAACGGCACCGCCGGCATCACCTGCGCCATCGTCTGGGCGTCCGCCTCGATCTGCATGATGTTCGTCAGCACGGTGGTCTTGAGCGTGTCCAGATCAGTCCTGGCCGTCGGCGTCAACTTCGACACGTCGAGTTTGCCGAGCGCCGCCTGCCAGTCCATGTCGAAACGCTTGAGGCGCGCGAGTCGGTTCGGCGAGATCGGGATGATCTCCGGCACCGCCGCAGGCGCGCCAGCCGCGCCGCCGCCTCCACGACCACCGCCAGCCGCGCTCGCGCCACCTCCGCCACCGCCACACCGGCTGCCGCGCGTGGCGCCATTGGCGTAGTTGCAGGAGATGATGGTCCGATCCAACTCATAGCGCGTCACGACGAGCCGCATTTCGCTCAACCGCGGCGCCAGCAACGGCTTCAGATCCGCAGGTACGGTCGCCGCAGTCTGCGCGGGCGCCTGGACGCCCGTCGCCATCGGCACCACCAACGCGCGCCCCGCAACCAGCCCAACCGGAACCATCAGCGCAACCAAGGTCACGCCTACGATCCAACTCGTTCGTCGCGCTGCCTTCACCGACATCCCTTTCACTTACCTTTGCCCTCTGCCCTTTGCCCTCTGCCCTCCCACCGCGTCAGCGGTGGGTATGTGGGCCCCCCAGGATTCGAACCTGGGACCAACCGGTTATGAGCCGGCAGCTCTAACCGCTGAGCTAGGGGCCCGCAGGGGAAACGCAGCGATCCTAGCACTCCTGTTAAGCTTCGCCGGACCCGTGTCCGCAGGCTCCCGTGACTCTGCCGATGTTGGCGCGCCGGCCCGGCGGCGCATCCTTGCGCTCGATGTGCTGCGCGGGTTCGCCGTGGGCGGCATTCTCGTCGCCAACGTCGAAGTCTTCTTCGGCCTCATGTTCATGCCGGCCGCACAGGCCGCCGCGCTGCCGACATTCCAGGCCGATCGCATCGCGATGTTTCTCGAGCACGTCCTGATCGAAGGCAAGTTCTATTCGATCTTCTCGCTGCTCTTCGGCATCGGCTTTGGCCTGCAACTCGCCCGCGCCGGCGAGGCGGCCGTGCCGCTGTTTCGGCGCCGGCTGCGGATTCTTCTCGCCATCGGTGCGGTGCACGCGTTCCTGATTTGGGCGGGCGACATCCTGATGCTCTACGCGCTCCTCGGATTGCTGATGCCGTGGTTCGCGCGCAAGTCCGATCGCTCGTTGCTCCGATGGACGGCCGGCCTGCTCGCGACACCGACGATCCTCTACATCGTCACGCTTGGCATCTGGTACGTCGCGGCGGGAACGCCGGCCGCTCCGCCCCCGGGCGATGGACCGGGTATTCCACCAGACATCCTCGAGCGACTCCTGGCCATGGGCACCGGGGGCTTCGCGGACGCGTTCATCGGCAATCTGCTCTTCGTGGTCGGCCGATGGGCGGATCTCTTTGTGTCGATGCGCTTCCCCAAGGTTCTGGGCATGTTCGTACTCGGGCTCTGGGCCGTCAGGCACGGCATCGTCTCTGAGCCTGGTGCCCATCGCGATCTGCTCGTGCGCTGGCGACGACTGGGCCTGCTGATCGGATTGCCGGCCAACCTGCTCGCGGCGTGGGCCTTCCTCCACTGGCCGTATATGCCGCCATCGGCCGGCGCCCTGATGGGCGTCGCCGGCCAGGCCATCGGGTTTCCGATGCTCGCGATTGGCTATGCGTGCACGGTCGCCTTGTGGGTCATCGACGGACGACAGCTGATTCTGCGGATGGCGCCCGTGGGCAAGATGGCGCTCTCCAACTACCTGATGCATTCGATCGTGTGCGTCACGCTGTCGTACGGATTCGGCCTCGGCTTGTGGATGCGCGTGGGCGCGCTCGCGGTCACTGGCATTGCCCTCGCGATCGTGCTCGTCCAGATTCCGATTTCGACGTGGTGGCTGGGCCATTACCGGTACGGGCCGGCGGAATGGATCTGGCGGCGGCTCACCTATCGGCAGCCGCTGCCCCTGCGAACTTCGGACGTCGACGTTCGCACGTCGAAGTTGCTCTAGAATTCCCCCCGGAGGCTGTCATGCGTCGCATTGTCTGGATTCTGCCGCTGGTGTTCCTGGTCACCGCCGTCTCGGCCCAGAACCCGCCACCCACCACGACGCCCCAGGCGCCTGCCGCGCCGGCTGGGGGGCGTCAGGGCGGGCGTGGCCCGGCACAGCCCCCGCGGATGCCGCCGTCCGAGTGGTTCTCCAAGCAGACGCCCAAGAACCTCGTTGAATTCGAAATGATGACGTGGCCCGAGGTGTACCGCGCGATTCACGAACAGGGAAAAACGACGGCCCTGTTCCACACGGGCGGCACGGAACACCGGGGTCCGCAGAACGTCAACGGTGGCCACACGCTGATGGCGAAGGAGATGGTCAAGCAAATCGCCTTGCGGCTGGGCAACGCCATCGCGATGCCCGTCCTGCCCTACACACCGAACAATGCGAGCGGCCAGCAGACGGGGACGATCGGCCTGACACCGGAGATCCTCAGCACCATTCTCGAGCGGCTCGCGGAACAGGCCATCACCACGGGGTTCAAGAACATCATCCTGATGGGCGATCATGGCGGCGGACAGCCAGCCGCGTATCGTGACACCGCGAAGAAGCTCGAGGACAAGTACGCCGCGCTGGCCAAGGCCGAAAACCGCGCGCAGAACGTGCACGTCTACTTCTGCGACGAGGTGTACGCGAAAGCACAGAACGATTTCGACGAGTACCTCAAGTCGATCAACATGCCCGTCAGCACGCACGCCGGCATTCCCGACACGTCGTCGATGATGTACCTCGGCAAGGGCAAGGACTGGGTGCGCACGGACCTGATGCCCTACGCCGTGGAGGTCGGACTCGACGCGCGGAACGCGGCAACAGCCGGCGGCGGCCGGGCGGCGCAACCACCGGCCGATCCCAATGTCCCAAGGCCGGTGGGCAGTGGCGTCTCGGGCGATGGGCGCAAGTCGAGCGTGGACCTCGGCAAGAAGGCCATCGACATCAAGATCGATTACGCCGTGCGGCAGATCCAGGGGTTCATCGCGGCGCAGGGGAAGTAAGCGCGAACGAGCCCAAGAACCTCGCCCAGTCCTGACATAAACGTGACAAATGGGCGCGGCCGGTCCTGCTAGGCTTCAGCCTCCGGAGGACCGTCATGACACGTCGAATCGTGCGAAGTGCTCTCGTCGGCGCCGTGGCGCTTGGCGCCATGACGGTCACGGCCGCGACCGCGCCTCGCCAGGCGCCGCCCACACAGACCGCGCCGGTGGCCACCGGCGTCATCGTCGGGTCCGTTGTGGACGGCGACAACGGTGCGCCGATCGCCGGCGCTATCGTGCGCATCCTCGGGCAAGCCACGCCCGGCGCAGGCCGCCCTGGAATGGCGAACACCATCATCGCCACCGGCGGCGACGGCCGGTTCCTCTTTCGTAATTTGCCCAAGGGCCGGTACGTGTTCGTTGTTCAGAAGCCCGGGTACATCACGGGCTTCCTCGGCCAGCGGTCTCCAACGTCCGAGGGCATTCAACAATTGGACCTGGACGAGGGCCAGCGCACGAAAGACGTCTCGATCTCGCTGTGGAAGTTTGCGTCGCTGAGCGGCACGGTGGTGGATGAGGCCGGGGAGCCCCTCGTCGGCGCCACGGTGAAGGCGTGTCGACGGATCGTCCTGGCGGGCAGGGTGAAACTCGATTTCCAGTCACCGGTCGGGGCGGCGTTGACGGACGACCGCGGCATCTACCGACAGACCGAGCTTTTGCCTGGCGACTATGTCGTCGTCGTGGCGTCGTCGTCCATCACCGTTCCGGCGGCCGTGCAGGATTCCTACAACCAGGCGCTGCGAGACGGCAACAACATCCTTCAGGCTCGAGAAGTCGATGCGACGTCCGCGGTCGTACCGTCGACGTCCGGCGCGCGCGTCGGCGATTACGTCGTCAGCTTCGGGCGCGCGGAGACGGGCACCAGCGGCGTCTTCCGCCGTCCTGGGCCAGGCGAGTTGCCGCTTACGCCTGATGGGCGCCAGATGGTCTACCGCTCGACCTTTTATCCAAACGCGGCCCGCAGCACGGAGGCCGCCGTCGTCACACTCAAGACCGGCGAGGACCGAACCGGCATTGACGTGCAGTTGCGGCCGGTCGTCGGCACCCACATTTCGGGGCGACTGATGGGGCCGGACGGTCCACAAGCGCTCTTTGGGCTCAGGTTGATGGCCGAGGGGCAAGACGAACTCAACATCGACAGCGGCCTGATGAACCCCGCCACGATTACGAACGCCCGCGGCGAGTTCGTGTTCCTGGGCGTTCCCGCGGGTCAATACACGCTCAGGGCCATACGACAGCCGCCACGCGCCGCACGCGGACCGGGCACGCCGCCTGGGCCATTACCCATTCCGACGGAATCCACCCTGTGGGCCAGCGTTCCGCTGCGCGTCCCAGATCAGGGACTCGACGGCGTGGAGGTCATGCTGTCGCGGGGCCTTCGTGTCTCTGGACGCGTCGAATTCGAGGGAACGGCGGCCAAGCCCGCGCCCGAGCGGTTGCCTCAGATCACCATCGACCTCGACACCTCCGACGCGCGCAGCAGCTTTCGAGCTGTCTACGGAGTGCTCGGCCAGAACACGCCGGTGCTCGGGCGCGTGGAGACCGATGGTCAGTTCACCACGTTCGGTGTGCCGGCCCAGAAGTACATCCTCACCGTGGCCAACCTGCCCCAGGGATGGACGTTGAAGTCGGCCATGCTCAATGGACGGGACATTTCGTACACGCCGCTGGAGATTGTCGACAGCTCCATCGACGGTGTGGTCGTTGCGCTGACCGATCGCCCGTCGAAGCTTTCGGGCGTGGTGCGATCCGCGGACGGACAAGTGGACGCGACCGCCGACGTGCTCGTCTTTCCCACCGACAAATCCGGCTGGATCGACGGTGGTATCAGTCCTCGTCGTGTCCAACTGATTCGCGTCGGGCGAAACGGATCCTATTCCTTTTCGGGTCTGCCCCCCGGCGAGTACTTCGTGGCCGCGATTCCCGATGAGCGCGCGGCCAACGCCACGGATACCAAGGTGCTCGAAGGATTCACGGCCGGCGCCACGCGTGTTCGAGTCGCCGACGGCGCGGCCGTGGTTCAGGATCTGCAGACGCTCCGCGTGAAGTAGGAAGGATGCGCATGACTCTCACGTGGCAGGCAGTCGCGATCGTTTCGGCAGCCGGATTCTCGTTTGCGGCGTCGGCGCAACGGCCCGCCGCGCCAGTCGCCGGCACCGTGCCGTCGGCGGCAATCCGCGGAACCGTGAAGCTGGACGGGACTGACGGCCAGCCCGTGCGCCGGGCCTCCATCCACCTGCAGAACATCGAGTCGACCGGTATCGCGGACGCGTCGGAACGCATTGCCGTCACGAACGACGCGGGCGCGTTCGCCTTCAGCGCCCTGCCCGCTGGCCGCTATGTGGTGTGGGCGACGAAGAACGCCTATGTTCCAGCCTGGTACGGCTCCCGGCACCCGGGCGAGTCGATCGGCGCGACGTCACTGGTCTTGAAAGCCGGCCAGTCGATCGCGGACGTGAACATGACGATGGCCAAAGGCGCCGTGATCACGGGGACGGTGCGGGATGAGCTGGGCGAACCGGCCGCGGGCGCTCGCGTCTCGGTGCTGCAATCCCGCCCGGATTTTCAGTCCGGCCTTCGAACGTTCGTACCGGCAGGGTCCGGCAACACCTTCCGCGCGATCGAGCCGCCCGTCACCGACAATCGAGGCGTGTTCAGAATCTACGGGCTTGCGGCCGGCACGTACGTCGTCATGGCGGACGTGAACCCAAATATGGCCGTGGCCCGCCGACAGAACAGCGAGGCCGAGTGGCGGTGGCTCGAGGCACCGGCCGGCTCGTCGCCCCCGACCGGCGCGCCCGCGGCTGTCGCGTCGCCGGAGCCGAGTCGCCCACGAACGTTTGCGCCCGTGTACTTTCCGGGCACGCCCGTGCAGGCCCAGGCCACCCCAATCACCGTGGCGCCCGGCGAAGAGCGATCGGGCGTCGACCTTCGCCTGCAACTCGTGGCGACGTCGGATCTGGAGGCCTCGGTGCAAATTCCCGATGGCGTCAAACCGACGGACGTGCAGGTCATGTTCGTGCAGAACGCCGAAGACGGAAGCCGGATCGCGGGACAGCGGCGACCGGACGCCCAAGGCCGGTTCAGCTTTACGAATCTCGCGCCTGGCTCCTATTCCCTGATCGCGCGGCCCGCGCCAGGTGTCGCCGGATCGTTCTTTGGACGCACGGACCTGGTGCTCGCGGGTACCGACCAGACGGTCGCGATCGGTATCGCGCAAGGTCCGCGCATGAGTGGGCAGGTCGTCTTCGACGGCGCCCGTCCTGCGCCGGCAAATCTCGCGGGGATTCAGGTGACCTTGACGCCGGCCCAGGCGGGAGCAGTCGCGGCGCTCGGCACCCAGACGGCCATGACCGACGCCAAAGGCGCGTTTGCCTTCAACGTCGTTCTGCCCGGTTCGTATCGTGTGCGCGCGTCGACGACCGCGGCCAGCCAGGGTGGGGCGTGGGCGCTGCGGTCAGCCACCGTCAACAGCCGCGACGTGATCGACGCCCCGATCGAGATCAGCCCTGGCGACACCCTCGACGCGACGCTGACGTTTACGGATCGGCTGGCCGAGGTGAGCGGTTCGTTGACGGACGCATCCGGCAGGGCTGCGCCTGATTTCGTCGTGATCGTGTTCACAGCGGACGCTCAGATGTGGGGACCGGGCTCCCGCCGCATCGCGGCCATGCGGCCGGGCCTCGACGGTCATTTTCGATTTGCCAATCTGCCCGCGGGCAAGTACCTGATGGCCGCGGTCACCGACGTCGATCAATTTCAGTGGTTCGACGCGGCGTTTCTCGGCGAGATCAGGACCGCCGCCCTGTCGATCACGCTGACGGACGGGGCCGCCACCGTGCAGAATCTCCGCGTCGCGTCGCGGTGAGGCCAGCGCGGCGAGCGTTGAGCTTCGGCCTCTATTGTAGAGGCCAGACGCGCCGCGAGATGTCATGGAAGTGTCTGTATGATTGGCCACCTCCATGACCGGTGAACCCGGCCCACGCCCCGATTCGTCCGCAAACGCGCGCGTGCGCGAGGTCGAAGCCCGCAGCGCGGGCTTGCGAAAGGAACTCGGACTCGCGACTCTCGTTTTGACCCAGATCATGTACGTCGTCGGGTCCGGCTGGGTCGGAACCGCGGCCAAGCTCGGCGAATCGCACACCGTTTTCTGGCTGGCGGCGATCGTGCTCTTCTACCTGCCCCAGGCCGCAGTCGTGGTTTATCTCAATCGCCTCATGCCGCTCGAAGGCGGCCTCTACCAGTGGGCGACGGTCGGGCTTGGCAAATTTCTGGGCTTCCTGACCGCGTGGAACCTGTGGGCGTATGCGATTCTCATCATGGCGACGTTCGGCGTGATGATCGCCACGAACCTGTCGTACCTGATCGCGCCGATGGGCGCCACGTTCGTGCACGCCCCGTGGTACACCGCCGCCGTCAGCGCCGCCTGCGTCGTCGGCCTGACGGTCGTCTCGCTGTTCGGCGTGCGCGTCAGCAAGTGGCTCCAGGGGATCGGCGGCACCGCGCAGATCCTGACGTACACCGCGCTGATTCTCGTGCCCTTCATCGCCGTGAGCCGCGGCACGGCGGCCGAGTATCACCCGGTGACCGTCGCCGCGCCGGCGCTGACGCTGTTCAGCCTGAACATTTTCGGCAAGATGGCCATGGGTGCGCTCTCGGGCTTCGAGTACGTCGCGATTCTCGCGGGCGAGTGCCGGAACCCCGCGCGGTCCATCGGACGCGCGACGATCGCGGCGGCGCCCATCATTGCGCTCATGTTCATCCTCGGCACCGGTAGCGTGCTGGGGCTGGTGCCGCAGGATCAGATCGATCTCGTGAGCCCGATCCCTCAGACGCTCAGCATCGGCTTTGCCGGCCTGGGCATGGTCCGGTTCATCGTCCCCGTGCTAATCACGCTGCTGCTGCTTCGACAGATCGGCAACGTGGCGCTCATCTTCGCGGGTAACACGCGGCTGCCCATGGTGGCCGGCTGGGACGGGCTGCTGCCCGCGTGGTTCTCACGCCTGCACCCGACGCTCCGCACGCCGCACAACTCGATCCTTTTCGTTGGCGCGCTCACGCTGGTGATGGCCATGGCCGGCCAGATTGGGGTAAACGCGCAGGAGGCGTTTCAGCTGCTCGAGAATGCCGGCGGCATTTTCTACGCGTTCACGTATCTGGCGATGTTCGCCATTCCATTGTTCGGCGCCCACCGGCTGTCCGAGCGCCCGCCGGTGTGGCTCCGCGCGGCCGCGGCCTGCGGGTTTGCCGTCACGCTGCTCTACGCGGTCCTGTCGGTCTTTCCGATCATCGACGTCGACAGCTGGACGATCTTCGCAGTCAAGATCATCTCGGTGCTGGTGGTCGCTAACTTGATCGGCGTGGGGATTTATTTTTTCGCACGACGAAAGAGGCCGGGGCTCGTTTCCTGATGCCTCAGGAGGAAACGAGCCCCGGCCTCGTTTTCCGTAGCCAATTGACCAGCCGGCCAACGGCATCCGCCCCTCGGGGCCGGAACTCGACGACGCTGAAACCGACGACGTCGAAGGAGGCCGTTAGGTCCTGAATGGTCTCGCCGACCGCGCTCATCGAAACGCCGCCGGGCGTCTGCATCAGCGAATCCGGAAATTCGGCGGGATCGAAAACGTCAAGATCCAGGTGGATGTAGACCTTGCGAAAACCGCGGGCGCGAATCCGGCCTGACACGCGGTCCGGCACCAGCAGGTCGGCGGACCTCAGCCAGGCAATCGGCGCATCGCTGACGAACGCGGCTTCGTCGCGGTCCAGATCGCGCGCGCCCGCCAGCACGATCTGTTCGGGCGCGAGCCGCCGCGGCATCAGATCGACCAGCGACGCTGGCCCGGCGCCGAGCAAAGTCCGCAACACCATGCCGTGAAAGTGGCTGCTCGGCGAACTCTCCGGCGTGTTCAGGTCCGCATGCGCATCGAGCCAGACCACCGCCAGGTCGCCGTGGTATCGCGCATTCAGATAAGACACGGGCGCCAGTTCGACGCCGCACGTTCCGCCGACGACGAAGAGCCGCGATGGCTGGCGATGGTGCAGCAGGTCGAGCGTCTGCCTGGCGCGCGGCGCGATCGATGACAGGCCAGTGACGCCATCCAGCGCCGTCAATACTTCGGCCGTGGGCGCCTCGACTTCGAGGAATGTGGCCGGTGACAGCCCTTCCGCCAACGCCCGCGCGCCCGTTGACAGCACCGGGTCGGTGCCCGATCCCTGCCACTCGGGCAGCAGAAGCGACAGCATCACGTCATCATTCTCGCAGAATGGCGCACACCTTCCGGTCGAGCCGCCCACTCGCCCTGCGTCAGGCGCAGGCGAATCTGCACGCGCGGTTCGGGCCACTTCGCCTGCGATTCGGGTGCACGCGCCTCCTCCACAAAGCCCAGTTTCTCCAGGACCCGCAGCGACGCCACGTTCAACGCACCGCAGACCGCGATGACCGTGGCGAGGTGGAGGGTCTCGAACGCAAGATCAAGGACCGTGCTGGCGGCCATCGTCGCGCGGCCGCCGCCCCAATACTGACGCCCGAGCGCATAACCCAGCTCGCCCACGCTGGCAGCCGCGTTCACGCCTTTGAGCAGCGCGATGCCCGAAGGCCGGCCGTCGGGTTCGATGATCGCGAAGACATACTTCGTGCCCTCTTCACGCAACCGGATCGCCTCGGCGATGTACCTCGTCATTTCGCCCGGTGGATAGGGCGACGGAAACGTGAGGTGCTCGACGACGGCCGGGTCCTCAAAGAGAACCTGTAAGGCGTGGGCATGCACCAGGGTGACGGACTCGAGTGTGATCATCTGCCTGCGCCGCCCTGTTGTAGCATGCGCCCATGCTGACACTTCTGCGCCCGCGCGTCGTCCGACTGCTGATCGGCCTGGCTGTCGCGATCGCTCTGTCGCCGCTCGCCGGCCTCGCGCACCCCAGCACCCTGGCACCCTTGCACCCCGGCACCTTTGCACCGTCCCCAGGCCCGACCTTCGAAATCCGCTTCAGCCCAGACGCCCGCAAGGACGCCGTCACCGGCCGCGTCTACGTCGCGCTCAGCAAGACCAATACGCGATCCCCCATCGATCAAACCAGTCCGACGGGCGTGCCGCTGTTTGGCGTGAACGTCGAGAATCTGGCACCAGGCCAGGCCGCGGTGATCGACGCGAACACGCTCGGGTTTCCCCTGCAGAGCCTGCGTGACATCCCCGCGGGTGATTACTGGGCGCAGGCATTCGTGAACGTGTACACGAAGTTTGTGCGCGCCGACGGACACACGGTGTGGCTGCACATGGACCAGTGGGAGGGACAGAACTGGAAACGATCGCCCGGGAACATCGCCGGCACACCGGTGCAGATCCATTTCGATCCGGCATCCACGACGCCCATCGCGCTCGTCGCCGACAAGGTGTTGCCGCCGATCGCGATTGCGGCGGACACCGACACCGTGAAACGCATCAGGATTCAGAGTCAGATTCTGACGAAGTGGTGGGGCCACCCGATTTTCCTCGGCGCCATCGTGCAACTGCCGGCAGGTTACGACACGCACCCTGACGTGAAATACCCGATTGTGTACAACCAGGGACACTTTCCCAGCGGCGGCGGAGGCGGTGGTGCCCAGGCCGGCCGTGGCGGGGCTCCTGCCGCGACGCCAACAGCGCCCACGCCGCGTCTGATCACGGTGCAACTCCAGCATCCGTCGCCGTACTACGACGACTCGTACGGCGTGAACTCGGAGAACAACGGCCCGTACGGCGACGCGATCATGCGGGAACTGATTCCCGAGATCGAATCGAAGTTCCGCGTGATCCGCGAGCCCTGGGCACGCATGCTGACCGGCGGATCGACCGGTGGCTGGATCGCGGTCGCTCATCAAGTCTTCTATCCCGACTTCTACGGCGGCACGTTCGCGTCGTGTCCGGACGCGATCGATTTCCGCTACCACCAGATCGTCAACATCTACGCCGACGCTAACGCGTACTAGGTGGACAAAGGCTGGTTGAAGGTGGACCGCCCCGGCCAGCGAAGCCCGGACGGCAACGTGACCTACGCGATGAAGGATGAAAACTGGTTCGAACTGGTGCAGGGCGACCACTCACGCTCGGGCGGGCAATGGGACATCTGGGAAGCCACCTACGGGCCCGTCGGCGCGGACGGGTACCCGCAGCCGATCTGGAACAAGAAGACCGGCGAGATCGACAAGAAGGTCGCGGAGTACTGGAAGCAGCACTACGACCTCCGTCACATCGTCGAGACCAACTGGACGACGCTGGGGTTGAAGATTGCGAACAAGCTCAACATCTATGTGGGCGACGCGGACAGCTATTACCTGAACATGGGCGTCCATATGTTCGACGACTTCATCCGCAAGGCGGACGACCCGAAATGGACGGGCGAAATCCTGTTCCAGCCGATGGCGCCGCACTGCTGGGGTCCACGCGGCGCGGACATGACGCAGAAACTCGTCGCGCACATCGAGAAATACGCGCCGAGGGGCGCGGACCTGAAGAGCTGGAAGTACTAGATCACGGCCGGCGACGCGTCATTTCATTCGCCTCGCCGTCTTGTACCGCGCGTGCCAATACGGATCGTCCAGCCGTGAAATCGTCACGCCACGGCTCCCGGAGGCCTGCGCGAACTCGCCTTGGCCCAGGTACACCCCGACGTGCCGGCTCCGGAACTGCGGTCCCATGGCCTGCGTGCGGAAAAAAACGAGATCGCCGGCCTGAAGGCGGTTGCGTGCGACGGCGGTCCCGACGGTTTCCTGCGCCTCAACCGTGCGCGGCAGATCGACGTGGTACACCTCGGCATAGAGCACGCGCGAGAAGGCGGAACAATCGATGCCTGACTTGCCGGCGCCGCCGAGCTTGTACGGGGTGCCGTGCCACCGCTCCTCGAGGTCGCGCAACCGCTGCTCCGTCTCGCCTCTGACGGCGGTGGCGGCCGTCACGTTCGTCGTCGTCCGCGCCGACGTGCTGGATTTTGATCCGGACACCGGCTCAATCCGGCGGGCGGATTGATACGCGGTCTTCCAGCGCCCTTCACCGAGCTTGAGAATCTCCACGGTCGCGCCCCTCACCGACGCGACGAATTCGCCATCGCCGATGTAGACCCCAGCGTGTAACTCCTTCTTGAAATGCGTCAGCGGATCCGCATCGTAGAGGACGAGATCGCCGGGCTCGAGCTTTTTCCGATCGATGGCGGCACCCATGGTCCGCCATCGCGCCGGATCCCCGGCGAGATCGGCCTCGTACGCCGCGCCGTACACCTCGCGCACGAACTCCGCATTGCCGATGCCCTGGAACGTCGTCCCGTGATTCCGATAGGGTGTGCCCGCCCAGGCCCGGGCCACCTCGCGCAGCAGGGCCTCACGATGGGCGCGTGCGTCGCCGTCTTGCTCCTGCGGCGCCACCACCGCTCGCACGTCGGCCCGCGGGCCCGGCAGCACGATCGCGATGAGGCTGAATGCGAGCCCTCGGGCCAGCCGATGCATGCAGGGGTTTTCGGAGGGAACGCCGGATTGCGCCAGTGGCGACCGGCGGATGGCTGTCCATTGATACACTTGGCGTCGTGTCACCGGCCCTGACTGCTCTGAAGACGCTGCAAGCACTCGATTCGGCGGCCGAGTCCGCACGGAAACGCATCGCCGAGCTGCCCGCGGCCGAACAGGCCATTTCCGCCCATCTGGCGGCCTCCAAGGCGGCCGGCGATGCCGTCAAGGCGCGCCTGCAGCAGAACGCCGAGGCACGGCGCGCGCTGGAAAAAGACATCGCGGCTGTCGATACCCGGCTGGCCCGATTCGATGATCACAAGGCGGCCGTCAAGACCAACCACGAATACACCGCGCTGCTTCACGAAATCTCCACAGCCAAAACCGAGAAGGACGCCATCGAGGAACGGCTCTTGATCCTGATGGACGAAAGCGACGGCATTGCCCGCGAGCTGAAGGCGTCGGATGCGGCGCTCAAGGAAGAGCAGGGCAAGAGCCAGTCGGCGCTTGCCGCGCTTGGGCAGGAACGGCAGACGCTCGACGCAGAGCTGGCGAGGCTCGCAGGCGAGCGGTCCGGCGCCACCGCCGGCGCGGATGCGCGAGCGCTGGCCCTGTACGAACAATTGATCAAGGGCCGGCGAGGCGTGGCGATTGCGCGAATGGAAGGCGACCTGTGCAGCGCCTGTCACGTGCGGCAGCGACCGCACATGGCCCAGCAGGTGCGGCGCAACGACTCGATCGTGCAGTGCGAAAGCTGCCAGCGGATTCTCTACTTCGTCCTGCCGGTCGCCGAGTCCGGCGCGCCGGCGCCGCGAGCCTGACCCCGTTCGGCCTCGCGCATGACCACCACGCCGACTCCCCTGACCTTGACCGTGCACGTAGACGGCGGCGCGCGCGGCAACCCTGGCCCGGCTGGCTGGGGCGCCATCGTGCGCGATACGTCGGGTGAGGTCGTGGCCGAACTGTTCGGAGCCCTGCCCCACGCGACGAACAACGTAGCCGAGTACAGCGGCCTGGTCGCTGCGCTCGACTGGTGCGCCGAACATGAGGCCGGAACCGTGCACATCAAGGCCGACTCACTGCTGATGGTGCAGCAGATGCGCGGGGTGTATAAGGTGAAGAACGAAGGCCTCAAGCCCCTGCACGCGCGAGCGCGCCTGCTCGCCCATCAGATCGGCAAGGTCACGTTCGAGCACGTGCGCCGCGAACTGAACAAGGACGCGGACCGCCTGGCGAACCTGGCGATGGACGAGGTTGAGGGAAGTAACAAGTAGCAAGTCGTAACTAACAACTAACAACTAGCAACTAGCAACTAACAGGTATGTCCGACGATCGAAAGTATCGCCAGCGCGGCTACCAGGACTCGGGCCCTCGTGAACGGGCGCCGCAGGGGCCGAAGAGGCCCATCGAGCCGCGGGATCCCCGCATGCCGCGCGACCCGCGCGTGCCCAACATGCCGGGGTTTCGCGAGGTCTTTCGCTGCACGAAGTGCGGCAACATCGAAAGTCTCGACGTCGCGCCCGACACGGTCTGCAGCAAGTGCGGCACGGACATGCATACGTGCGCGCAGTGCACCTCATTCGACGGCGGCTCGCCGCTCGAGTGCATGCAGCCGATCCCCGCGCGCGTGAGCCCGAAAGACACGCGCAATCAGTGCACGGTCTATTCGCCGCGCATCAAAGTGGAGCGCGAGACGGGATCCACCATCGCCCCGAACAACGCCAAGAAGGCGTTCGACGATCTGTTCAAGTTCTAGTTCGGCGACCGAGGCACGTCCACGATCGTCGCCGTCTTGATGTAATCGAGGGCCGGCAACGACCTTGCCAGGAACACGTTGCCTTCCGCCAGGAACTTCTTCGGGTCCGGGCCCTCTCCATATCGACTGAACACGCGATCCACCATCACCATGCCGGTGGTCACTTGTCCGAATGGCGCAAAGCCCAGCGAATCGAGTTTCTTCGTATTGTCCCCGAAGCTGATGAACACCTGCGTGGAGCTCGTGCCGGACGCCGCCGCCAGGGCAAACGCAATCCGGCCGCGCGTGTTGGGCATTTTGCCGCGATCGGCGGAGAGCGGAGTCTTGCCCCACGCGGCCTGGACGGCCGGATCGCCGTGGATGCCGAACTGCGTGCCGACGTCCTTCACGACTCGGAAGAACCGGCACTCGTTGTAGAAGCCGGCTTTGACGAGATTGTAGAAACGATCCGCGCTGTTCGGCGCCCAGCTGCGCGTGACGAGGATCGTGAAGGCGCCGGCCGAGGCGTCGAAGCGGACCTGAAACGTGGCCGGGGCCGTCTGCGTGAACCCGGCGGGGTTCGTCAGATCGCGTGTCGGCTCCGGCGCCTGCTGGCCGCTCGTAAACGCCGTGACAACACCGACGGTGACGACGACGGCGATCGAGGCAACGGTGCGGACAGCTTTCATCATGTGCTGACTATACTCCTCCGGTCAGTCGCCCGTGGTCAGTTTCTCCGTGCCACCAGCACCGCGGCAGCCAAATCTCCGGTGACATTGAGCACCGTCGCGAACAAGTCTGGAATCGCATCGACCGCGATCAGAATCCCGACACCCGCCGGTGGCAGCCCAAGCGAGAGAAAGAGCGGCGTCAGCATCAGAAACGCCCCGCGCGGGACGCCGGGCGCCGCAAACGCCAGGAACACGGCGGCGAAGGCAATCGTGAGGTACGCCGTGGGTCCGAGATCGACGTGGTAGTACCAGGCGACAAAGAGTGAGCCGAACGTCCAGGAGACCGGCGCCGCGAACTTGAACGTCGAAATCGCCAGCGGCAGCACGAATCCGGTGACGTCCTTGGGCAGTTTCAGGTCGTCCTCGGCACCCCGCACGAGCGCGGGCAAGGAGGCGATCGACGAGCTGGACGAAAACGCGATCAACTGCGCGGGCAGCGCCGCTCTGGCAAACTCACGCATCGGCAGCCGCGCAAAGACGGCCAACGCGGGATAGAGGAGCACGGTGAAGACCACGCAGCCGATCGAGTACGCGGCGATGTAGAACCCGACAGCCCCGGCAAGCCCGGCGCCGCCGTGAGCGCCGAGCGGCAACATCAAGGCGAAGACACCGATGGGCGCGAGCCAGATCACCCAGCCCACCAACACCAGCAGCGCGTCGCCCAGCGCGCGAAAGAATCGCAGCAGCGTGTCACGGCCGTCCGCCGGCGCATGCGCAATCGCCAGCGCCAGCAGCAGCGTGAACAGAATCAGCGGGAGCATCGCGCCGTTCGCCGCCGCGGCGACGGGATTCGTGGGGATGAGCGACAGCAACCAGTTCGAAAAGCCGACGACCGGCGCCCCGGCCGACAACGAACTGGCGGCCTCCGCCGCACCCGGCGGCAGTTCGGGCCGGACCGTGACCAGGTTCGACAGCCAGGAGAACGTCGCGATGCCGAGCGGCAACGCCAGGATCGCGGCGCCCACGAGCATCGCGAAAAACACCAGCAGCGTGCGCGCGCCCATCCGGCCAATCGCGCCGGTCTGCGCGGCCGATGCGACGCCCGTAATCACGAGAGAAATGACCAGGGGGATCACCGTCATCCGAATCGCATTCACCCAGAGCTGGCCGATCGGTGCGACGGCGTCGGCCGCGCTCATCAACGTCGGGTTGTGCGAGGCCGCAATGGCCAAGCCGCCGGCCAGGCCCACACCAAGACCGATCAGGACGCGGGAACCTTCACTCATGGCTGGGAAGTCTATAGGAACGCCGGCCGTCGCTCGCTCCGGTCCGGACGATGCTATCGTCGTCGTCCGCGGCGGATTGGGAGGATACCGGTGTGCCGTCGGTTGAACTGCGAGTCACGCACCTGGAAGCGCAGGTTAAGAAGATGGATCACGGCCTGAAGGAACATTTCACGGAGTTCCGCGCGTTTGTCGTGGAAACACTCGGCGGAGTGGAACAGCGCCTGGGGGCCAGAATCGATCGCATCGATGTCAAAGTCGACTGCCTGGAGGTGAAGGTCGGTGCTCTCGAAGCGAAGATCAGCGATCTGGATCAGAGGGTCAGCGTGCTCGAAGCGAAGATCGGTGATCTCGGTGAGAGGGTTGGTGGTCTCGAAGCCAAGATCGACCTGCTCCTCAGTCGAGTCCCTTCCCGCAAGCGAGTCGTCAAGAGGAAAACGTAGGCAGGCTGGCTCCCGCTACATCATGAGATCGCCGCCGTTGACGTCAAGCGACGCGCCGGTGATGTAGCCGGCCTGTTCGGACGCGGCGAAGCAGATCACATCCGCAACTTCCAGGGCCGTCCCGAGCCGTGGCACCGGATAGCCTTTGGCCAGTCGCTCGAGCACCTCCGGCGCCGCACTCTCCCGCGTCAGTTCGGTGTCGATCATCCCCGGGCACACGGCGTTGACCGTGATGCCATAGACGCCCAGTTCCTTGGCCGCCGCGCGGGTCAGGCCGAGCAATCCCGTTTTCGACGTCGTGTAATGCGCGCCGCCCAGCGTGCTGACCATCCGCCCGGCCGTTGACGAGATATTGACGATGCGCCCGTAGCCCTGCGCTTTCATGGTTGGCAGCACCGCCTGCATCAGCAGGAACGGCGCCGTCAGGTTCACCTCGAGCGCCTGCCGCCACTCTTCCACGCGGATCCGCTCGAACCGCGTCGTCAGCGGCAGCGCCGCATTGTTCACGAGAATGTCGACGCGGCCGAACAGGTCGAGTGTCTGTCTGATGATCGACCCGGGCCCGTCGGGTGCCGCGACGTCGGCGGGGACCGGCCGGGCCCGCTCACCGACTTCACGCGCCACCGCTTCGGCACGCGCGGCGTCCCGGACGTTGACGGCCACGCTGGCCCCGCGCTCGTGCAGGCGCATCGCCACGGCACGACCGAGTCCGCGCGCCGCACCGGTCACGATTGCGACGCGGCCGGCAAAGTCCTGGGCAGCGGTCCCGTTCACGGCCGCGAGTATATGCCGGTCGACGTTGGCGATCCCGGTCGCGTGAGCCTGATGGCCGCCGCCATCCGTCCGGTGCCGGCGCCTTCGGCGCGGTGCGAATAGCACACGTCGAGGTGCATCGCCGTACACAGGCCGGCGACATCGATCGCCGCCTCGGGGACGCCGGCGCGGCGCAGTTGATCGCGATTGGCTCGCCAGAGATCGAGGCGCCAGTGATCGGAACCGTCGGCCTCGAACCAGGCCTTGGCGCCTGCAGGCTCGGCAAACGCCGCTCGCACGCGCGCGTCGACCTGGTAGCAGCACGGGCCGATGCTCGGACCAATGGCCGCGATGAGATCCGTCGCGGGGACTCCCGTCCGGCCAATCCACTCGACGGTGCGCGCGGCAATGCCGGCGGCCGTCCCCCGCCAGCCGGCGTGCACGGCGGCCACCACGCGTCGGCCGCGGTCCGCGATGAGAATGGGAACGCAGTCAGCCACGCGAACGCAGACCGCGCGCGCGGGATCGTCCGTGACAATCGCGTCAGCTTCGGGCGGATCCAGGGACGAGCCGATCGGCGTCGTGGCATAGATGACGGCGCCGTGCACCTGTCGCACCCGAACCACCTGGGTACCCGTGCAACCCAGCGCAGCTCCCAGCCGGTCGAAATCGTCCGGCAGCCTGTCGCCCCGAAACTCGAGTTGACGCGCCGTAAAAAGGTGATCGGCGAAGCCTTGCAACCGTGTGCACACCAGGGCCCGGCCCGCCGGGCCATCGGTCCACGCGAATCCCGGCGCGACCGGCGTTGTCATCTCGCGCGCTTCCATCCGCTCCCTCGTCAACCGCAGGCGCCATCGGCCAGATCACGGCGCGCGGACCGTCATCGCCGCGGCAACGCGAAGTGCCATCGTACCCGCACTTTCACCCGTACGTGGCTGCCCACGCCCCGCCCTGGCCGCGCCGTTGCAATGTGTCCTATCGCCGGCAAGGCCGGCGGAGACACACCATGACGATCAAGTTCACACGCAATGACAAGGGGTCGCCCGCGGGATTGGTCGCGGACGCAGAACTGCACTTCTCCGGCGGGCCGCTTGACGGCCTGAAACTCGTGGGGTTCGCGGTCTGGGAGCGCAAGACGGGCGGCCGCAACATGACCGTGCCGGCCCGGCAGTACTCGGTCAACGGCGAGCGCCGCAGCTACGCGTTGCTGCGCCCGATCGCCGATCAGGCCTGTCAGGACCGCCTCCGCGATCTGATCCTCGAGGCCTACAAGGAACACGAAGCCGAACTGGCTGCGGCCATGTAGGGTGCGCGGACTGGGCCTGCAGCGCCTTGGCGAAGGTGGCTGCCCGTGGCGCTACTGGCGCTTCGCAGGCAAGGTCCATTCCGCCCGAAGGCTCTTGTCGAGCTCCTGGCGAAAGAAACTCGTCTTCATGCCGCCGTCGATGATCTGCCACGGCAGGAAGTCGTCGCCGCTGCGGTCGCGGTAGAGATAGGCGCCGGCGTCCAGACCCGTCTCGGCCACGGCCGCGCGCCAGTTGTGGCCGTTCTGTTCGGCCCGCTCGATCACGTCCGCGACGCGCCGGTCGCCGAGTGAGAGCAGGCCCTGGTAGAAGGAATGCCGCTCCGACTTGATGTTGAAGTAGACGTTGTCCGTCTCGCCGACCAGACCACGGAGGCGTTCGATCGTCCGGTCAATGACGCGCGCGTCGGTCATTGGCATCCACTGGTACGTGGTGCCGGGCTTGGGGATCAACGGGTTGACGGACGCCACGATGCGGCCCACGCCTCCCCGGGACCGGGCGGCGTCCAGCATGCGGTCGCGCATCTGGAGCGTGAGCTCCCGGATCGCGACGAGGTCTTCATCGGTCTCGGTCGGGAGGCCGATCATGTAGTAGAGCTTCAGGTTCTCGAAACCGGTCCGGAAGATCAGATCGGTTTTGTCGAGAATCTGCTCGTTCGTGACGGTCTTGTTGATGACTCGTCGGAGGCGATCGGACCCCGTCTCGGGCGCGATCGTGATCGACCGCTCACCGCTTTGGCGGAGGAGGGCCACGATCGTCTCCGTCAAGTCATCGAGGCGCAACGACGCGGGACTGATGCTGTAGCCCATCTCGATCAGGCTGGCCAGAATGCGCTCGATTTCCGGGTGATCGCAGAGCGCGATCGACACAAGACCCACCCGGTTGGCGTGCGGGCGCGCGGCACGGGCGATGTCGAGAATCCGCTCGGCGCTGAAGGGCCGCACGGGCAGATAGTTGTAGCCCGCCCAGCAGAACCGGCAGAGATTCGCGCACCCGCGGACGACCTCGATCAGCAGGCGCGATCCGAACTCCGTGTCGGGCGTGAAGATCGTCGTGGCCGGCGGATCCAGGCGCTCGTCGGCCTTGACCGAGGCCTTGTGCACGACAGCCGGCGCGTCAGTGCCGGGTTTGGGAGTGATGGCCGCCACACGCCCGGGCCCGGCGTAGGTGACGTCGTAGAAACTGGGGATGTAAAAACCGCGGCGCCGGGCGAGGTCGCCCAGCAGCCGCTGGCGGTCGACGCTCCCCTCCTGCGCGAACGCGTCGACCAGATCCGGCGCCAGAAGTTCCGCCTCGCCGGCGGCAATAACGTCGGCGAACAGCGCCAGCGGCTCCGGGTTGACGAACGTCACGGCGCCGCCGATGACGATCAGCGGGTCGCGGGCATGGCGACGGTCGGCGCGGGGTTCGAGTCCGGCCAGCCGGAGCATGGTCAGGACGTTCGGGTAATCCCACTCGAACGAGACAGAGAACGCGAAGACGTCGAATTCGCGGACCGGCGTCTGCGACTCGATCGTCACCAGGGGCTCGCGGCTCGTGAGCAAGTCCGCGATCTCCTGCTTGGCCGGCAGAAAGACACGCTCGCACACGACACGGTCGTCGGCATTGAACAGCTGGTAGACCGTCTGCAGCCCCAGGTTCGACATCCCGACCCAATACGTGTTCGGGAACGCCAGCGCGATGCGCAACCGGCCGCCGTGCGGCTTGCGCGCGAACCCGACTTCGCGCGACAGCACATCGCGCGCGCGGGAACGGCCATCGGACGCGACGTTCCGATCGGCGCGACCGCCGAATCTGGCGGGTGGTTTTCGGGTGGGCACAGTGGGTTTCAGACGCCAGGTCGCGAGCGGCGGGTTACACGTCGCCGGACACGCAGACCGTGGATATGGACATTGTACTGGCGCGGGACGTGACCGGGTTGGAACCCGGGGGTTCCCATGCTCGCTGGAGCCCGGGGCCTTCAGCCCCCTGGAATCCCGGAATCTACAGCGTTATTCGGCACGTTATGGTGAGCCGCCAGGCCGAATCTGCGGCAGCGCGCCCGAGGGTTAACTCACGCGGAGGGCGCGCGAGCATGCCGCTGAGGCCAGGCGGCACTCCATAACGTGCCGAATAACGGATCCCTACCCTTCGTGCCGGCGCAGGAACGCCGGCACATCCAGCGGCGACGACTCATCGTCTCCCATCGCCGGCGCGTCGGCGTCGGAGACGGATTTGAAGGCGATGTTGGGCAGGTCGAGCACCGGCCGACGGAAGACGCGGCTGGCCGCCGCAGCGGGCGCGCGATCGGCCGCCGGGACCCGGACGCTCGCGTAGGCGCTCATGTCAGTGGGCGTGTCTCTGGTCGACTGCGCCACCGGGCCGAGGCCGACACGCGTGTGGTCGAATCCCGTCGCGATGACGGTGATCTTGACCTGGCCTTCCATCTTCGGGTCGACGACGGCTCCGAAGATGATGTTGGCGTCTTCGTGCGCGGCGCTGTAGATGATGTCGGAGGCCTCGCTGACTTCGGCCAGCGTCAGGTCCGGGCCGCCGGTGATGTTGATGATGACCCCGCGCGCACCCTGAACGGACGCGTCCTCGAGCAGCGGGCTGGAGATGGCGGCGGTCGCGGCCAGCTTGGCGCGGTTCTCGCCGCTGGCGACTCCGGTCCCCATGATGGCCATCCCCATGCGCAGCATGATCGTCCGGACGTCCGCGAAGTCGAGATTGATGAGACCGGGGACCAGGATGAGATCCGAAATGCCCTGGATCGCCTGGCGCAACACGTCGTCCGCGGTCGAGAACGCTTCGGACATGCTGGTGGTCTTGGCGACCGTTGCGAGCAGGCGCTCGTTGGGGATCATGATCATCGTGTCGACCATCTCCGCCAAATCGTGCACGCCGGCTTCGGCCTGCAACGCGCGCTTGCGGCCCTCGAACTTGAAGGGCTTGGTGACGACGGCGATGGTCAGCGCGCCGAGCTGATTGGCGAGACTGGCGATGACCGGGGCCGCGCCCGTGCCCGTGCCGCCGCCGAGACCCGTGGTGACGAACACGAGGTCGGCGCCGGTGAGCGCCTCGAGGATCCGCTCGGTGTCCTCGAGCGCCGCGGCCTTGCCGACGTTGGGATCGGCGCCGGCGCCAAGGCCCTTCGTCAATTGGCGGCCGATTTGAATCTTGGTCGGCGCGGCATTGGCGGCCAGCGCCTGTTCGTCGGTGTTGGCGACGATGAACTCGACCGACCCGAAGCCCGCCTTGACCATGCGGTTGACGGCATTGCCGCCTCCGCCGCCCACGCCGATCACCTTGATCCTGGCACCGGCGCGCAACGTCTCCTCATCGAGCAGGAGCCGCAGTTTGTCCTGGGGGTTGAGTGATCGTGCGTCCATGAATCTCCTTTACTCGGGTCGTGTTCGTGCGTCGTGCGGCGGTCAGAAAAATTCTTTGAACAGTGTCCGGATTCTACCCGTAATGCGGCCCAACGTACCAGCCCCCGCGCGCGGCGGCTCCATCTGCAAGTGGCGATGTGTGTACGCGCACAGCCCGACGGACGTCGCGAACGCCGGGTTGTTGACGTGATCGGCGAGCCCGCCGACGCCCTCGGGCGCCGCGCGGCGCACCGGCAAGTCGAAAATCTGTTCGGCGATCTCCGCCATTCCCTCGAGCAGCGCGGCGCCGCCGGTAATCACGATGCCGGAGTTGAGCGACTTCTCGTAGCCGGCGCGCCGAATCTCGTCCCAGAGCAAATGACAGATTTCTTCGGCCCTCGGCTGCAGGATTTCCGAAAGCACCCGGCGCGGCATCGTGCGGGCGCGCCGGCCCGCGATGCTCGCCACCTCCATCGCGTCGTGCTCGGCCACGAGCGCCGTCAGCGCGCAGCCCGATCGCCGCTTGAGCTTCTCGGCGTCGGGAATCGGCATCCGCAGCCCGACGGCGATGTCATTGGTGAAGTGGTCGCCGCCGACCGCAATCACGCCCGTGTGCCACAGGCTGCCCCGCTCGAACACCGCGAAATCCGTCGTCCCGCCCCCGATGTCCACGAGCGCGACGCCGAGCTCCTTCTCGTCGGGCGTCAGCACCGAATCGCTCGCGGCGAGCTGCTCGAGCACGGTGTCCACTACCTCGACGCCGGCGCGATTGACGCACGCGATCATGTTCTGCATCGACGACGAGCTGCCGGTCACGACGTGGACGTTGACCTCGAGCCGGCCGCCGGTCATCCCGACGGGGACGGCGATGCCGTCCTGGTCGTCGACCACGAAGTCCTGGGGCAGCACGTGAAAAATCTCCCGGCCGCCCGGCAGGGCCACGGCGCGCGCCGCGTCGATCGCGCGCTTGACGTCCTCGCGGGTGATCTCGCGATTCCGGCCGGCGACCGCGACGACGCCGCGGCTGTTGAACGCCTTGACGTGCGCGCCTGACAACGCGAGATACACGCTGTCGATTTCGATGCCGGCCGTCAGCTCGGCTTCGTCGATTGCCTTCTTGATGGCTTCGGCGGCCGAGTCGACGTTGTTGACGACCCCGCGCCGGATGCCCTTCGAATCGGCCAGTCCGATGCCGATGATGTCGAGATTCCCGTCGTCCATGACCTCGCCGACGATCGCGGCGATCTTCGACGTCCCCACGTCCAGGCCGACCAGGTATCGCTCTCTCCGTGACATGCTTGCTCCAGACTACTCAACTTCGGGCTGCGAACGACGCGTGCGTGCTCATTTCACCCAGATCCGATCGCCAAAACGAAGATCGTAGTACTCCACGACCTGCCGCTGCTCCCGCAATCGGGGGGCGGTTTCCTCGTACCGCTCGATCCGCTGCAGGAAGTCGCGATCGCCGAGCCGCAATTCAGCCGGTTCGCCATCGATCAGCACGATGGCGTTCCGCGGATCCGACACATCCAGCTGCGACATCCGCCGGAACAGTTCCGGCCTTGCCGACACCTCGTGAAAGACGCGCTGCACCAGGCGGATGCGATCCGGATCGGTGGCCGGCCCCCCGGCGGCATCGGTCATCAGGCCGTCCACGACGGGCAGATCGAAATCACGATACCGCGGACCGTAGCTATCGATGATGACGCCATCGGCGCCCACCAGATACAACTGGCCGCGCAGGCGGGCGACCGCCAGCGGGGTCCGCTCGATGATGCGGACGTGAACGGTCGACGGCAGCACCCGCCAGAGTTCCGCGCTCTCGACCCATGGCGACTCGAGCAGCCGCACGCGATACTGCTCGAGGTCGACGCGCAGAATGCTCTGCCCGCGCATCCCGTCGAGACGGCTGTCGATTTCCTCCATCGACACGCGCGCGTTCCCGCGCACGCTGACGTGATCCACGCGCAGCACGGCGGCGCCGAGCAGGGTGTGGCCGAGGAACACCACCAGGAGCAGCGCCAGAAGACCAGCGCCGCCGATCCACGCGGCGCGGCCGAGCAGCGCCCGCCAGCTTCGACGGCGCCCCTGCCCGATATCGGACCGCCGGAACCGCTTGTCGGCCGGCACCGGGATCCCGGCCGCGGCCGGCGGCAGCCCCCGTCGGATCCCCGAATCCGGTCTGCTCATGACGCCACCTCGTTGAGCGCCTGCAGGATGCGATCGCCCACCGCGGCAATCGAGCCGGCGCCCAGCGTCAGGACGAGGTCACCGTCCCGGACCAGATCGCGAACGTGTTGGGGTACGTCGGCGATCGACGGAACGACGTACAGGCTGCGCACGTCTTTTCGCACCGCGGTGGCGAGCGCGTCGATCGTGACGCCCGGGATCGGCGCCTCGCCGGCTGGGTAGATGTCGGTGAGCACGACGACGTCGGCGAGCGACAGCGCGGGCCCGAATTCGTTCAGCAGGTCCCGCGTGCGCGAATAGCGATGCGGCTGGAAGACGGCCACGATGCGCGACGGCGAGCCGGAGCGGGCGGCGCGCAGCACGGCCGCGATCTCGGTCGGGTGATGCCCGTAATCGTCGACCACGGTGACGCCGGCGGCCGATCCGCGACGCTCGTATCGCCGTTCCGCGCCGCTGAACCCGGCCAGCGCCCCGGCGATTCGCGCGAACGGGACGCCGAGGTCCAGCCCGACCGCAACCGCCGCCAGTGCGTTTTGCAGGTTGTGGACGCCCGGCACGTTCAGCGCGATCTCGCCGTCGCCGGTCCCGCCCGGGACTCCCGCAATCGAATACCGGACGCGACAGCGCGACGACCGGCCGTCGGACGCCGGCTCCAGCCCCTGCACGGCCGCTCCATCCGAGAAGCCGTATGTGATCTTCCGCCGTTCGAGCCGCGGCAGCAGGTCACGAACGGGCGCATCATCCAGACACGCCACGACGGCGCCATAGAACGGCACGCGGCCCGCAAAATCCGCGAACGCGTCCACCAGGCGGTCGAACGAGCCGTACGCGTCCAGGTGCTCGTGATCGATGTTCGTAATGACCGCGATGGACGGCGACAGTTTCAAGAACGACCGATCGCTTTCGTCGGCCTCGGCCACCATGTACTCGCCGCGGCCGAGCCGGGCGTTGCTGCCGAACGCGCTCAGGCGTCCGCCAATGACCGCCGTCGGGTCGAGGCCCGCGCGCTCGAGGATCAGCGCAATCATCGACGTCGTCGTGGTCTTGCCGTGCGCGCCCGCGATGGCGATGCCGAAACGCAGGCGCATGAGTTCGGCGAGCATCTCGGCGCGTGGAATCACGGGCACGTGCCGGCGCCGGGCTTCGGCCAGTTCGGGATTGCCGCCGGCGATGGCGGACGACACGACGACGACGTCCGCGTCGCCGACATTCGCCGCTTCGTGTCCGATCGCTACACGCACACCCAGCCTCGCCAGCCGATCCGCCACATCAGATCGGCGCACATCCGACCCGCTCACGTCGTACCCGAGATTCAACAGCAGCTCGGCGATCCCGCTCATCCCGATGCCGCCGATGCCGACGAAATGCACGCGCCGTGTGCGGCCCAGCCACGTCATCACGCCGCCCGTCGTTGCGGCCGGCCGGCCAGCTCGAGGAGCCGATCGACGATGCGCGCCGCCGCGTCGGGCCGCGCGAACGTCCGCATCGCGTCGGCCATCCGGTCGCGCCGTGCGCGGTCACCGACGAGGTCGGCCGCCGCATCCGCCAGCCGATCCGGCGACAGGTTTTTCTCTTCGATCATCGCGGCCGCCCCGGCATCCACCAGCACCTCGGCGTTGCGGCGCTGATGGTCGTCGGTCGCGGCCGGAAACGGCACGAGCAGGGCCGGCCGTCCCGCCGCCGCCAGTTCCGCCAGCGTCGTCGCCCCCGCGCGCGAAATCACGAGGTCGGCGCCGAACATTTCCTGAGCCATGGCATCGAAAAACGCCTCGGCCCTCGCCGGAATACCGGCGCGCGCGTACTCCTGGCGCACCACCGCGAGATCGCGTGGACCCGTCTGGTGCACCAGCGCCAACGCCGGCTCGCGCTCCAGCAGTCGCGCCGCCGCCGCGGTCATCGCGACGTTGATCGCGTGGGCGCCCTGCGACCCGCCAAGGACCAGGAGGGTGTTCTCTGTCGACGGCCGGCCGCCGTTCGTACTTCGAAAGAACTCTTCCCGCACCGGGTTGCCGCTGACGAATCCACGGTTGCCGAAGAACGGCAGCGTCTGCTCGTACGTGACCGCGGCGGCGCGCACCCAGGGTGCGAGCAGGCGATTGGTCATCCCCGGCATCGCGTTCTGTTCGAGCACCAGTGTCGGCACGCGGCGAATCGCGGCCGCCAGCACGACGGGTCCGGAACTGAAGCCGCCCACGCCCATCACCACGTCCGGCCGGCGGCGCGCGATGACGCGCCAGGCCTCGGCAAATCCGACGGGCACGAGCGCCGCGCCGCGCGCACGCGCCGTCCATGACTTGCCCTTGATCCCCGCGCTGCGAATCAGATCCAGCTCCAATCCCTCGAGCGGAATCACGCGCGCCTCGAGGCCGCGCGCCGTCCCCACAAACGAGACACGCGCGCCGGGCACGCGCCGCAGCAGCTCGCGCGCCACTGCGATGCCGGGATACAGATGCCCGCCCGTCCCGCCGCCGGCAATCACCAGCGTCATCAGGGTGTGTCCACCGACGCAGCGGCGGTCGGCGACCGCTGCTGCGAAATATTGAGCAGAATCCCCATCGCCACCAGACTGATGACCAGCGACGTGCCTCCGGCGCTGACGAGCGGCAGCGGAAGGCCCTTTGTGGGCGCCAGGCCCGTCACGACTGTCATGTTGAGCAAGGCCTGCATCGCCACCATCATCGAGAGACCGATGCCGAGGAGCGTCCCGAACCGATCGGGCGCCAGCAACGACGCGCGCAGGCCGCGCCACGCGATCACGGCGAAGCAGATCAGCAGCGCCGTGGTCCCGATGAGGCCCAGTTCCTCGCCGATCACCGCGAGGATGAAATCGTTGTTGGCCTCCGGCAGGAAAAAGCGCTTCTGCAGGCTGCCGCCCAGCCCGAGGCCGAACAGGCCGCCCGACCCCAGGGCGATCTTCGACTGCAGCAACTGCCAGCCCTCTTTCAACTGGCTCGCGCCGTCGGGATGGAGAAACGCGAGGACGCGGTTCACCCGGAACGGATGCGTCACGATGTAATAGGTGACCGCGGGCAGCATCAGCAGGAAGAACCCGAACAGATACCGCCAGTTCAGGCCCGCGACGAACACCATCGCCATGACGGCCATCACGACGACGACGGACGTGCCCAGGTCTGGTTCCTCGACGATTAGGAACGCGAGCACGCCGGTGACAATCGCGACCGGCAGCAGCGAGTACTTCACATCATCAATGCGATGCATCCGGCGCTCGAGGACCGCGGCGGCAAAAATGACCGCCGTGATCTTCGCGAACTCCGACGGCTGCACGCTCAGCCCGAAGAAGCCGATCCAGCGGTGGGCGCCGTTCCGGTCGTGGAAGAGAAACACCGCCATCAGGCCGATGATGGAAACGCCCACGGCGGTCCAGATCAAGGATGGGCGCTGCAGATGGTGGTAGTTGGTCCGCATCGCCGCGAACATTCCGATCAGCCCGAGCGAGGCGAACCCGATCTGCCGCACGAGCACTTTCGACATGGACTCCGTCGCCGCCGAAGCGCTGACGACCATGACGATGCTCGTGCAGACCAGGATCAGGGCTGCCCAGAACAGGATTTTGTCGGACCGCAGTGTTCGTGCCATCGCCTGTCGTCTCCAATCCCCGCCGCGCGGGGACCACGTCTGAATCTGTAAGCGCTCAACAGTCACCAGCCGGACCGGGCGAGGACACCGGCCTCACAGACCGTTACGGTCTATGTTCCCAGCGGCCGGCCCCGCGCCGCCGCATCCGATCTGGCGACTGTTCAGCGCTTAGTTGTTCGCTTCCCCGCTTCCAGTTCTCCCACCGCGGCACGAAACTGTTCGCCGCGATCGACGTAGTCACGAAACATGTCGAAACTCGAACACGCCGGCGCGAGCACGACGACGCCCCCGGGCCGGGCCATCTCGAACGCGGCGGAGACGGCGTCCCTCATCGAGGCCGCGCGGCGCACCGGGACGAGGGCGCCGAGCGCGGTCTCGATGAGCGGCGCCGCTTCGCCAATCGCCACGATGGCGGTGGCGTGCGCACCGACGGCGTCGCGCAGGTCGGCGAAGTCGCCGCCCTTGAACTTTCCGCCCATGATCGCGACCACGCCGGTCGGAAAGCTCTCAATCGATCGGCGCGCCGACGCGATGTTGGTGGCCTTCGAGTCGTTGACGAACGCCACACCCGCAATGTCCGCGACGTGCTCGAGCGCGTGCGGCAGTCCCGAAAACCGCTCGACGGCGCGCCGCATCGCCGCGGCCGGCACGCCAGCCACGCAACCGACCGCGGTGGCCGCCAGCACGTCGCCCAGCAGGTGGCGCCCGGGCAGCCGCACGGCCGACAGCGGCACCAGCGCGGCGGTCTTGCCGTTGTCGCGCCGGACGATGTCTCCGCCCTTGACCGTGACGCCGTTGCTCACGTCGGCGTCGAGTGCGAAATCGAATCGACGGGCGCGGCCATCACGCGCCAGTGCCATCGACGGCGCATCATCGGCGTTCACCACCGCCCAGTCCTCAGGCGTCTGGTTCGCAAACACGCGCGCCTTCGCCGCGGCGTAGGCCTCGAACGTCGGATGCCGATCGAGATGATCCGGCGAAAGGTTGAGCAGCACCGCAATCCACGGGTGGAAACGGTCCGTCGTCTCGAGCTGAAAGCTGCTGACTTCGACGACGTGCAGCGTGTGCGGATGCGAGCTGGCGACCTGCGTCGACAGCGGCTGCCCGAGGTTGCCGCCGGCGGTCGAGTCCATCCCGGCCTCCTCGAGCATCCGTGCCGTCAGCGTCGTCGTCGTCGATTTCCCCTTGGTGCCAGTAATGGCGATCATCCGGCCCTGGAGCCACCGCGACGAGAGTTCGATCTCGCCAACCACCGGAACACCCGCCCTGCGCGCGGCCTCGACGGCTTCCTGATCGGCCGGCACGCCCGGGCTGAGGACGATGAGATCCGCGCCGGCGAACACATCCGTCCGGTGCGGACCGATATCCACGACCACGCCACGGCGGCGCAGCGGCTCGGCGCCCTCCGGCTCGTACACATCGCTCAGCGTGACGCGCGCGCCACGGGACAACAGCAAGTCCGCCGCAGCCAGTCCGCTTCGGCCCCCTCCCGCGACGACGACGTGTTGTCCCTGTACCGTGAAGCTCATCGTTACCTCAGCTTCAGGGTGGTCAGGCTGAACAGCGCGCACAGGATCGCGACGATGAGAAATCTCGTGATGACCTTGGGTTCGTGCCAGCCGATCAGTTCGAAGTGATGATGGAGCGGCGCCATCCGGAAGATGCGCTTGCCGGTGAGCTTGAACGAGCCCACCTGGAGAATCACCGACAGCCCCTCGATCACGAACACGCCGCCGACGATCGGGAGCAGCAGTTCCTGCTTGGTCAGCAGTGCGACGGTGCCCAGTGCGCCGCCCAGACCGAGCGACCCGACGTCGCCCATGAACACGTCGGCCGGGTGGGCATTCCACCAGAGGAACCCCAGGCTCGCGCCGACGAGCGATCCGCAGAAAATCGTCAGGTCGCCCGTTGAGTCGATGTGCGGCAGTAGGAGGAATCCCGAGATTCCGGCGTGACTGGTCACATACGCGAGCGCGGTAAACGTCGCCGCCGACACGGCGAACGTGCTGATCGCCAGACCGTCGAGCCCATCGGTCAGGTTCACCGTGTTGGTCGAGGCCACGAGCACCAGCACCGCAAACGGCACGTAGAACCACCCCAAATCCGGGTGGAGCTGCTTGAAGAACGGGAAGTACAGCCGCGTGTCGTAGAGCTTCGGGTCGTCCTGCGCCATGACGACGAGCGCCACGCCCACGGCCAGCGCCACGATAATCTGCGACGCGAACTTGTAGCGCGCGAACAGGCCGTGATGACTGTGGCGCGTGACCTTCAGATAGTCGTCCGCGAATCCGATGGCGCCGAACGCCGCGGTTGCGCCGACGGCAATCCACACGTACGGATTGCGAAGGTTCGCCCACAGCAGCGTGGGAATGAAGACCGCCGCCAGAATCAGCAGCCCGCCCATCGTCGGCGTCCCGGCCTTGGGCTTGTGGCTGCTCGGGCCGTCGCTGCGCACGACTTGCCCGACCTGAAAATCGCGGAGGCGGCGAATCAACCATGGCCCCAGCAGCACGCTGATCGCGAACGCGGTCAGGCTCGCGACCGCGGTACGGAACGTGATGTACCGGACGACGTTGATGTCGAAGTAGCCCGAGAGCAGGTGGAAGAACATCAGCGCGGGCCTTCCGCCAGGGCGTCGACCACGAGATCCATGCGCGTGCCGCGCGAGCCCTTGACGAGCACGAGATCGCCCGCACCGACGAGCGCGGCGATGGTGTGAGCGGCCGACGCGGCCTCGGGAAATCGCCGCGTGCGGTTTTCCGGCATGCCGGCCGCCACGGCACCCGAGACGAGCCCGTCCGCGGCGGGGCCGCCAACCGAGACGAGCAGGTCGACGCCGGACAGGGCGGCCTGCCGGCCGCACGCCGCATGCAGGTCGTACGCGGACTGGCCGAGTTCGAGCATCTCGCCGAGAATGGCGATACGCCGGCCTGGCGTGTCCGTCACGGAGAGGGCCTGGAGCATGGCCGACATCGCCGCCGGACTCGCGTTATACGAATCGTCGATGACGCGGACACCGCGGGCCAGGCGGACCTCGGACCCGCGATGGGCAATGGCGCGCGCGGCGGAGACGCGCGCGGCAAGATCCGCGGGCGCGACCCCGAATTCGAGGCCGACGGCGACCGCGGCGAGCACATTCATCAAGTGCGCACGGCCGGGCAAGTGGACGTCGAACGTCAGCACAGCGCCGGCGGTCTGAATGGCGACGGTGGTGCCGTCAAATCCACGATCGGTGACGTGGGTGGCCCGGACGGTTGCGGCCGGGTCGAACCCGAACGTCACCAGCCGGCCCGGAAAGTTCTGCGTGTGCGCCATCAACAGCGCGTCGTCGGCGTTGACGACGGCGACGGTCAGGGCATTCGCGCCCTCGAGGACTTCCGCCTTCGCGCGCGCGACCATGTCGCGCGAGCCGAAGTGGCCGATATGCGCGTCGCCGACGTTGGTCCAGACGCGTACGTCAGGCTCGGCGAGGCCCACGAGCGTGCGGATTTCGCCGGCGTGATTCATACCGAGCTCGACCACGGCGACGTCCGGTCCGCTGGCCAGTGCCGTCAACGACAACGGCAGGCCGATGTGGTTGTTGAGATTGCCGCGATTGCGGGACACGCGGTACTTCGCGGCCAGCACGTCGGCGATCAGTTCCTTCGTCGAGGTTTTGCCAGCGCTGCCGGTGATCGCGACGACGCGTGCGCCTGAGCGGCGGCGGACGTCCCGGCCGAGTTGCTGCAGGGCCGTGACGGTGTCATCGACCAGAACGATCGCGCCCGCGGCGGGTCCGGCCGGCGGCGCCGACACCAGCGCGCCAGCCGCCCCCCGATTCAGAGCCTCGGCGACAAAGGCATGGCCGTCGACGCGCTCGCCGCGAATGGCGACGAACAACGCCCCGCGTTCGATGGTCCGGGTATCGATCGAGACCGAGGTAAAGGCTGTGCTGGCCTGGCCAGCCACGAGACGGCCGGCAGTGGCCTGTGCCACGAGCTCCGCGGTGAACGCGACCGTCGCCACAGCGCCCGTCACACTCTCGACCCGCGGCGGCGGTCGGCGAGCGCCGCCTGCGCGATCTCCACGTCGTCGAAGGGAATCGTGCGCGTGCCGATGACCTGATACTTCTCGTGGCCTTTGCCGGCGATGATGACCAAGTCGCCGGCCCCGGCTGCGCGGATGGCCTGTTCGATCGCCGCCCGCCGGTCGGGATTGACCACCAGCGGCGTTTCCGGCCGTTTGGGCGCGCTCGGATCGACGGGCGGCACGATGCCGCGCTTGATCTCGTCGATGATGCGCAGCGGATCTTCCGAGCGCGGGTTGTCCGACGTCAGCACGACCAGATCGCTCAGGCGCGCCGCGACCGTGCCCATGAGCGGCCGTTTCGTGCGATCGCGATCGCCACCGCAGCCGAACACCGTGACGAGCTTGCCCGCCGCGAGCGGCCGCGCCGTCTCGAGCAGATTCTTCAGCGCGTCGTCCGTGTGCGCGTAATCGACGACGACGCGGACGTCGTCGGTCGTGCCGGACACGACTTGAAACCGCCCGGGCACTCCGTCGAGCCGCGCGAGGCCGGTTTCGATGGTGCGGTGCGGCACGCCGAGTGCCGCCGTCGCCGCGACCACTCCGAGGATGTTGTACACGTTCGGGCGGCCGACCAGCGGTGAGCGCATCGACAGCGGACCCGATGGCGTCTCGATCTGGAACGCGAGGCCTTCGAGCGTCGACTGAATTCCCACGGCGCGGACGTCGGCCGCGCCCTGAATGCCGTACGTGACGACGCGCGGCAGGCTGGCAGCCAGCTGCCGTCCCCAGGGATCGTCGATGTTGACGATGGCCGGTGCGCCAGCCGGCAGCATCTCGAAGAGCCGGCGCTTGGCGGCGAAGTACTGATTCATGTCGACATGAAAGTCGAGATGATCGCGGGTGAGATTCGTGAAAATGGCCGCGGCGAACCGGAGTCCCGACACGCGTTGGAGCACGAGCGCGTGGGAGGACACCTCCATCGCGCAGGCCTTGCAGCCGCGATCGGCCATCTCGCGCAACAGGCGCTGCACGTCGGACGCTTCCGGCGTCGTGTGCGAGGCGTCACGTTCGTCGGAGGGATCGGGCCCGACCCGTACCGTCACCGTGCCCATACGGCCGCACGTCAGTCCCGCCGCGTCGAACACCGCGGCGAGCAGGTAGGTCGACGTCGTCTTGCCGTTCGTGCCGGTGACGCCGACAACGGTCAGCGCCTCGCTGGGGTGTCCGTAGAAAATTCCGGCCAGTTCCGCGAGCGCCAGGCGCGCGTCAGGCGTCCGGATCCACGGCGTCGTGATGCCGGGCGGCGGCGGCGTTTCGGCGACAATCGCGACCGCGCCGCGTCGCTCGGCCTCGCCGGCAAACGCCGCGCCGTCCGCCCGCTGGCCGCGCACGGCGACGAAGACGACGCCGGGCGCCACGGCCCGGGAATCGTGCGTGACGCCGGTCACCTCGCGGTCCTGACGACGTGCGTCTTCCACCCGCGCGCGCGCGTCGGGCGCCAGGACGTGCGCCGCCGAGACCAGGGTGCCGAGCGTCACCGATCGCCTCCGGCCCGGAGGATCGTGCGCCGCAACTGGATGGCGCCGCGGCCGGACTCTGCCAGGAACTCCCCGGGCGCAGGCGTCTGCGTGACGACGACGCCATCGCCGTCGCTCGTCATGGTCAGCCCGAGCGCGGTCGTGATCCGCAGTGCCTCACGTAGCGTCAGCCCACGCACGTCGGGCATCACGGGGCGGCCCCCCACACGTGTGACGACCGGAGTGGACTCGGGTCTGGGCGGCGCCTGCAGGAGCGGCCGGTCGGACGCGACGATAATGGGCGCCGTCGGGTTGATGGTCGGCGCGACCCCGGCGTATTCGAGCGCCGCCTCGGCGATGCGCCGGAAGATCGGCGCGGCCACGCGCCCGCCGTACTTCGGACCCTTCGTCGGCGAATCGACGACGACCAGAATGGTGAAGACCGGCTTGCGCGACGGGACGAACCCGACGAACGACACGTTGTAGTCGGTATCGGAGTAGCCGCCACGCTCGGCCTTTTGAGCGGTCCCTGTTTTGCCCGCGACCTGGTATCGCGACAGCCGCGCCTCGTGCCCAGTACCGGCCTTGGCCGTCACGACCCCCTCCATGACGCTCGTCATCGTCGCCGCCGTGTCGGGATCGATGACCCGCCGCAACACTTTGGGCGCAACCTCTTCGCGAACGCCGTCGTGAATCCACGCGCGGACGATATGCGGCTCCATGAGCAGCCCGCCGTTGGCGACGACACTGGCGGCGTTCGCCATCTGAATCGGTGTGACGCCAACCTGATGGCCCATGGACATCGAGGCGATGGCGCTGTCGGTGAGTTTCGCCAGAGGCGTCACAATGCCGGCGTTTTCACCCGCGATATCCGACGCCAGGCGCTGCCCGAAGCCGAATCGCTTGACGTACTGCATCAGCCGTTCGGGGCCGACACGCAGGCCGATCTTGATCGCGCCGACGTTGCTCGATTCGACAATGACGTCCTCGAAGGACAGGACGCCGTGGTTACGGCCTTTGTCCTCTCCGATGACCCGGCTGCCGAAGCTGATCTTGCCCGGGTTCGTGTCGATCAGATCCGTGGTGGCGTAGAGGTGCTCGTTCAACGCCGCGGACGCGGTGACGATCTTGAAGGTCGATCCCGGCTCGTACAGGTTCTGCACCGCGCGGTTGCGCCGCTCCTCGTCCGAGAATTGTGACGGCAGGTTGGGGTTGAACGACGGGTAACTGGCCTCGGCGAGAATCTCGCCGGTCATCGGGTCCTGAATGATCGCGGCCCCGCCCTGCGCGCCGCTCGCCAGGACGGCGGCCGCCAGCTCGCGCTCGACGATCTGCTGCAGGCGCGTATCGATCGTCAGTTCCATCGACGCGCCCGGCACCGGCATCCGCTCGACGCGCGTGAACATCTTGTCGTTGGTGCGGCCGTCGACCAGCGCCAGCATCCGGCCTTTGACGCCACTGATGCGGGTGTCGTAGCGCGACTCGATACCGGCGCCGCCCTGGCCGTCGGCCTTGACGAATCCGACGACGTGCGCGGCCACGGTCATCTTCGGGTAGTAGCGGACGCTGCGATGTTCCAGCCAGACGGCATGTGGCGCGGGCAGCGACGTGATGGCGGTTTCTTTCTTGTTCTTGACCGCCTCAGCGCGCGCCCGCAGGAGCGCGCCCACGCCCAGAGCCGCATCCGGCGTCAGGTCGCGCGCGGTCCGGATGATCAGTTCCTTCATCTTCTTGCGGCTGAACTTCTCGGTAATCTCGGCCAGATCCCGCGCGGAACAATCGCCGAATGCCCGGCACAGCTCGGCGGCTTCACGGCTGGCGTCCTTGACGATCGACGGATTCGCCAGGACGTCGAACGACTCCACCGAATAGGCCAGCAACTGGCCATTGCGATCGCGGACGTCCCCGCGGACCGAGTCGACCTCCTTGATGTCCTGGTGCTGCCGATCGGCCGCCAGCGCGTACGTCTGGTGATCGACGATCTGGATGATGAACAGCCGCACTTCGAGGCCGACCACCCAGAGGCCGAGCACGGCCAGCATCACCAGGAGCCGGGCCTTGATTACGCCACGCCACTCGATCTCGAACCGCGGATCGGGCCGGTCCGTCTCCGCGAGCGGATCGGTCACGGCCGTGCGGCCGACGAGGACGCGCGCCCACCACTGTTTGGTCATGGGATCCCCGTTCAGCGAGCGGACGCGACAATCGCCCGGTGCGCCTTCGGACTGGCCGGGACGCGTTCAATCACGACGATGTCGTGCTCGGTGGGCTCGACCATCTTCAGCTCGCCCATCGCGCGCTGCTGGACTTCCTGCGGGCGGAGCTGCACTTCCATCTCCAGCCGCAATTGGCGCTGCACCTCGACTTCCCGCGCGACGTCGTCGCGCAGGTCCTCGACGCGGTAGCCGGTCGTGAGATAGCTCGTCGTCGGGGCGACGACGAAAATCAGCACGGCGACCGCCAGGGCGGCCCCGCCGAGCATGCGCAGGAACTCACGCTTCTGCTCGCGGTCGACCTCGCGGACGACCGGATTGTTTCGCACGTCCTGTTTGATGGCGTATTCGAGGTCGATACTCATGCCGCCCGCTCCACTGCGCGAAGCCTGGCGCTTCGCGATCTGGGATTCGCCGCGATCTCGGCGTCGCCCGGGATCGTCGGCCGCCTCGTCACCAGTCGGACGGCCCCGGTTGCATCGAGCCGCCGCATGGTGTGTTTCACAATCCGATCCTCGAGCGAGTGGAACGCGATGATCGCGAGCCGCCCGCCCGGCTCGAGCGCGGCCGCGGCGCGTTCGATGAACGCCTCCAGCCCCTCGAGCTCGTCATTCACCCAAATCCGCAGCGCCTGGAACGTCCGGGTCGCCGGATCGATCCGCTGCCACCCGCCCCGCACGCCGCGCCGGACCGCCGCGGCCAGCGCCAGGGTCGAGTCGAGTTCGCCGCGGTCGCGGGCGGCGACAATCGCCCGCGCCACCTGACGCGAGCGCCGTTCTTCTCCCAACGTCCAAATCACGTCCGCCAGCGTGCGCTCGTCGACCGACGCGAGCCGATCGGCCAGCGATGTCCCGCGCGACCGGTCCATCCGCATGTCGAGCGGCCCGGCCGCCCGAAAACTGAACCCCCGCGCCGCGTCGTCGAGCTGCATCGACGACACGCCCAGATCCGCCAGCACCCCCGACACGGCCGTCAGCCCCCGTGTGTGCAACACCGACGCCAGCTCGCGGTAGTCGGCGTGCACGAACTCGACCCGGTCGCCCGCGTCGGCCAGCCGGGCGCGGGTGTAATTCAGCGCGCCCTCGTCCCGATCGACGGCAATTACCCGGCCGGCGCCGGCGGCGAGCAACGCCGCCGTATGCCCGCCCAAACCGGTCGTGCAATCCACGTACACCCTGTCCGGCCGCGGCGCGAGGATTGACACGACCTCGTCGACGAGGACCGGCACATGGCGCGGTTCAGATCCCGTGCTCCGCGAGTGCTCGGGCGTCGTCATCGGTAAACGGCTCGCGCTGCAGCTTGCTCAGGAATCGATCGTGGTTCCAGACTTCGAGGTACTCGGCCTGGCCCAACACATCGACGTCGCCCGCCATCCCCGCGGCGTCGCGCAGGCGCGGCGGAATCAACACGCGCCCCTGCACATCGAACTCGCCCACCTGCCCGTAGTAATTGACGCGATCGAGGAACTTGGCCCGTGCCGGATGGGTGCTGGGCATCCGGGCGAGCCGCTGTTCGACGGCCAGCCACACGGGCATCGGGTAGATCCGCACACAGTCGCCGCTCAGGCTTGTGAGATACAGGCCCGCGGCGCCGTGCTGATCTTCGACCAGGGCTCTGAAGGCGTTCGGAATCTTCAGGCGGCCTTTGTCGTCGATCTTTGCTGAGTAGCTCCCCCGAAGCACGCGTTTACTCCACTTTGTTCCAGTAAATTCCACGCGATAGTAGAGGTACCGTTGGGGGCTGTCAACCGCAAATTACAGAGGATAGGTGACTTACGCTTAATTTTCGCCAGCAAAAATCAAGCGAAAGACCTGCGTGGTAGCATGCGGAGTTTCGTCATGTTGCGCGCAGGCCTCATTGGACTCCCCAGTTCCGGCAAGACCACCCTCTTCGAGCTGCTGACCAGCGTGCATGAGGCGCCGCGGACTCATGGGAAGGCCGAGGCCAACGTCGGCGTCTCGCGCGTGCCGGACGATCGACTCGATCAGCTCACCGCGATGTTCCAGCCGAAGAAACGCGTGCCGGCGACGGTGGAGTTTGCCGACATGGCCGCCGGCCGCGCCGACGCGAAATCACTCGTCGATGTCGTCGCGTACCGCAACGCCGACGCGTTGCTGCACGTCGTCCGCGCCTTTCGCGACGCCTCGGTGCCGCATCCGCAAACGACGATCGATCCGGCGCGCGACGCGCGTATCGTCGAAGACGAGTTGCTGCTCGCGGACCTGGGATCAATCGAACGCCGGCTCGAACGGCTCGAAAAAGATCTGAAGAAAACGCCTTCGCCGGAACTCAAGGCCGAGCAGGAATTGCTCGTGCGCGGGCGGGCCATGCTCGAAAGCGGCCGCGCGCTGCGCATGCTCGACCTGTCGCCGGCCGATACGAAGCGGCTTCGCGGCTTCCAGTTTCTGTCGGCCAAGCCGCTGCTGCTGGTCATCAATCTCGATGAAGCCGATCTGGCGCACGCCGCCGACGCCGCGTCGCACACCGGGCTCGCGGCGTTTCTCGCGGAGAGCGGCGCGGCGTCGGTGGGCATCTGCGCGAAGATTGAACTCGAGATCGCCCAACTCGATCCGGCGGATGCGCAGTCGTTCCTGGCCGATCTGGGCCTGCAGGCATCCGGCCTCAACCGCGTGATCCGCGCCGCGTACGACCTGCTCGGCTACATGTCGTTTTTCACGGTCGGCGAGGACGAATGCCGCGCCTGGTCCATTCCCCGCCACACGCGCGCGCAGGAGGCCGCCGGCACCATCCACTCCGACATCCAGCGCGGCTTCATCCGCGCGGAAGTGGTGCCGTGGGACACGCTCATCGCGCGCGGATCGCTCGCGGCATGCCGCGATCGCGGCGAGTTGCGGCTCGAAGGCAAGGACTACGTCGTCCTCGACGGCGACACGATCAATTTCCGTCATGCCACGTGATAGCATCGCGGACGCTTCCCGCTTGCATGCCTAAAACCGTCGTCGTCTGCGAAGCGCAGGTGCCGTTCATCCGCGGCGGCGCCGAGGCACTGTCGCAGGAACTCGTGCGCGAGTTTCGCGAGCGCGGCTTCGAGACCGAGCTCATCAGCCTGCCGTTCAAGTGGTATCCGCAGGAGGAAGTGCTCACGCACGCGGCGATGTGGCGTCTGGCCGATCTCAGCGAGAGCACGGGCCGCCCCATCGATCTGCTCGTCGCGACGAAATTTCCCAGTTACTTCGCGCGCCATCCGCACAAGGTCGTCTGGCTCGTGCACCAGCATCGGGCGGCGTACGAGCTGGTGGACACGCCGTACAGCGATTTCGGCCACCACGAGTTCGACGTCGCGCTGCGCGATCGCACCATCGCGCTCGACAACCAGATGCTCGGCGAGTGCCGGGCGCTGTATACGATTTCCGCCAACATCTCGAAACGCCTCAAGCGCTTCAACGGGCTCGACTCCATCCCGCTGTACCATCCGCCGCGGTTGGCCTCCCGCCTCAAAGCCGGCAATGCCGGCGACTATGTCCTCTCGGTCGGCCGGCTGGAGACCGTCAAACGCGTCGATCTGGCGATTCGGGCGATGCAGCACCTGCCGCCGGGCCTGTCGCTGGCCATTGCGGGCACCGGCACCCACGGCGCCGCCCTCAAGACGCTGGCCGACTCACTCGGTCTCACGAGCCGCGTCCGGTTTCTCGGTGAGGTCTCCAACGACGAGATCATCGAGCTGTACGCCGGCGCGCTGGCCGTGGTGTTCCCGCCGTTCGACGAGGACTATGGCTACGTGACGCTCGAGGCGTTTCTCGCGCACAAGCCCGTGGTGACCACCACCGACGCCGGCGGCCCCAACGAATTCGTGACCGACGGCGCCAACGGCTGGGTGACGGCCCCCGATCCGCGGGCCCTGGCGGACGCCATCCGTTCCCTCGACGCCGATCGGCGCAAGAGCGCGCGCATGGGTGATGAGGGTTACGATCTGGCGCGCGGCATCACCTGGTCCGGGGTCATCGACCGGCTGACGAGCGCGTGAACGCGATGACCAAGCTGATCATCCAGATCCCCTGCCTGAACGAGGCCGCCATGCTGCCGGCGACACTGGCCGATTTGCCGCGGACGCTGCCGGGCATCGACGTCATCGAATACCTGGTGATTGACGACGGCTCCGCGGACGGCACGGCGGACGTCGCGCGCGCGCACGGCGTGCATCACGTGATCCGCTTCAACCGGCATCGCGGCCTGGCCGCGGCCTTCTCCGCCGGCATCGACGCGGCCCTCCGGCAGGGCGCCGACTTCATCGTCAATACCGACGCGGACAACCAGTATCCCGGCGGCGAGATCGCGCGGCTGATCGAGCCGCTGCAGACCGGCCTGTACGACGTCGTGATCGGCGACCGCAACATCCGCGAGCTGTCGCACATGTCCTGGTACAAGAAGCTGCTGCAGCGGGCCGGCAGCTGGGCCGTGCGGCGCGTCTCGAACACGGCCGTGCCGGATACGACCAGCGGCTTTCGCGCCTACACGCGCGAAGCGGCCCTGCGCATGACCATCGTGTCCGAGTTTTCGTACACGCTCGAGTCCATCATTCAGGCGGGCAAGCGCCGCATGGCGATTGCGCACGTCGAGATTGTCAGCAACGCCCGCACCCGGCCGTCGCGCCTGTTCGACAGCCTGTACGGCTACGTGAAGCGATCGACGGCGACCATCGTCCGGATCTACACGATGTACGAGCCGCTGAAGGTCTTCACCTACATCGGCGCGTCGTTCTTCATCGTCGGCCTCGCACTGGCCCTGCGCGTCGTCTACTACTATTTCGAGGGCGAGGCGTTCCGCCACGTCGCCGCGGCGGTCGCGTCCGCGATGCTGCTCATCGTCGGTTTTCAGATCGTGCTCATCGGCCTCGTCGCCGACGCCATCTCGAGCGGCCGCAAGCTGACGGAAGACGTTCTCTACCGCCTGCGCAAGATGGAACTCGACGACGCCGCTGCGCGCGCTCGGGACGACGCACGGAGAGCCCGCTGATGGCGGCACCCGAAACCGTCTCCGTGCTCATCCCCGCGTGCAACGAGCGCGCATCGATCGCGCAGGTCGTCACGGACCTGCGCGCGGCCGCCCCGTGGCGGGACATCATCGTGATCGACGACGGATCGACGGACGGCACGGGCGAGGCCGCCGCGGGCGCAGGCGCGCGGGTCGTGCGGCATCCCTACAACAAGGGCAACGGCGCGGCCGTCAAGAGCGGTATTCGGGCGGCGACCGGCGAGTACATTCTCATCATCGACGGCGACGGACAGCACAAGCCATCGGATGCGCTGGCGCTGATTGCGCCGCTCGGCGACTACGATCTGGTCGTCGGCGCCCGGTCCGCCACGACACAGGCCGGCGCGCGGCGCCGGATCGGCAACGCCGTGCTCAACCGGCTGGCGAGTTTTCTCACCGAGCGCGAGATTCCCGATCTCACGTCAGGCTTCCGCGCAGCGCGCCGCGAGTACCTGTTGGAATTCCTGCACCTGCTGCCAAACGGATTCTCGACGCCGACCACGACGACACTGTCGTTCCTGCGCGCCGGTTACAACGTGACATTCCACGCCATCGAAGCCCGGCAGCGCGTGGGCGATTCGAAGATCCGCCTGACGCGCGACGGCCCGAAGTTCCTGCTGATCATGCTGCGCGTGATGACGATCTTCAGTCCGCTGCGCGTGTTCCTCCCGATCGCCCTGGCGTCGTTCGTCCTCGGCGTCGCCTACGGAATCTGGAACGTGATCCTGCACAATCGCATCCCCAACGGGTCGGTGCTGTTGCTCATGCTGTCGGTGGTCGTGCTGCTCATCGGCCTGGTGTCGGAGCAGATCTCGGCCCTGCGCTTTGATGGCCGCAAGTAGCTTCCCGCGATCGTTCGTCCTGGCCGCAGCCGCAATCGGGCTCCTGACGCGGCTGGCCTTCGGCCTCGGCTACTGGGTGAACGAAAGCCTCAATCGCGACGAAGTCGAGTACCTGTCGCTCGCGCGCAACCTCGCCGCGGGCCACGGCTACGGCTACGACGAATACGTGAAGAACGGCCCGGTCGAGCCGTTCGGCCGCGCGCCGGGCTATCCGGCTTTTCTCGCGCTCGTCGGCGGCGGCGCGCGCTACGCCGGGACCGTCCCGGCGTCGGTGAAAGTCGCGCAGGCCGTCGTGGGCGCGCTGGGCGTGTTCCTCATCGGTGTCGCCGCGCATCGCATGGGCGGCACGCGCCCGGCGATGGCCGCCGCGGCGATCGCGGCGGTGTATCCGCCGCTGGTCTGGGTCTCGGCCTACGCCTATAGCGAGGCGGTGTTCTGGACGATGGGCCTTGGCGTCGCGATCCTGCTGAGCCGCACATTCGAAGCGCCGCGCAGCGTCACCCGGAAGTGGGCGCTCGCGTCCGGTGTCGTCGTCGGCGTGGCGATCCTGGTGCGCGCCGCGACGTTGCTGTACGTGCCGCTCGTCGGCGTCTGGCTGCTGTGGAAGCGCCAATGGTCCGCGGTCCCGGCATTCGTCGCCGGGCTCGCGTTGGTGCTCACGCCGTGGACGATCCGGAACGTTCAGCACTACGGCCGCTTCGTGCTGGTGGCCTCGGACGGAGGCGTCACGTTCTGGACCGGCAACAACGCGCTGGCGACCGGCGAAGGCGACATGGCCGCGAATCCCCGGCTGAAACTCGCCAATCAGGATCTGAAAGCCAGACATCCGGGCCTGAACGAAGAACAGATGGAACCGGTGTACTACCAGGAAGCGTTCGACTGGATTCGCGCCCACCCGGCGGACTGGGTCGGCTTGATGTTCAAGAAGCTGTTCTACCTGGTCGTTCCGATTGGCCCGTCCTACGCGCAGGCGCACGGCGCCCGCTACTATGCCGCGAGCGTCTTGTCCGTCGGCCTGCTCGTGCCACTGGCGGCCATCGGGCTCTGGCGGCTACGCGGCCGCCGTGAGCGGCTGGCGGGCATGTGGCTGCTGGCTGCGGCCGCCGTGGCCACGTGCCTCGTGTTCTTTCCACAAGAACGTTTCCGGATTCCCGTGATCGATCCCGCCTTGATCTTGTGCGCGAGCGGCGTCTGGCTGCCGGGCCGATGGGCGGCGGAACGGCGGACGGCCGCCAGGACTGCGGCCTGACGTGGCGCACGTCGTCGTGATGGTCACGTCGTCCTATCCCCGATTTCCAGGCGACGGGATCGGGAGCTTCGTCGAGCCGATTGCCAAAGGCGTCGCCGCGCGCGGGCACGAAGTGCATCTGGTCGCGCCGTGGGACCCGGCGATCCGCCGGCCCGCCGAAGAAGACGGCGTGCGGTTTCATTTCTACAAATACGCGCCGGTGCGATCGCTGAACGTGTTCGGGTACGCCGGCGGATTGCGCGCGGACACGACGCTGCGCGGCGCGGCGTGGATGGCGGCGCCGTTCGCGATGGCGGCCGGCTGGTGGGCCGCCAATCGTGTGGCCAGAACGCATCATGCGACCGTCATGCACGGCCACTGGGTGATTCCAGGCGGCGTCGTCGCGGCGTACGCCAGACCGTCGGTGCCGCTCGTCGTGAGCCTGCACGGGTCGGATGTGTTCGTCGCCGAACGCAACTGGATCGCCCGGCAGGCGGCGCGCGCCGCGTTTCGGCGCGCCGGGTGGATCACGGCGTGCAGCGACGACCTGCGCACCCGTGCGATTGCGATCGGCGCGAAGGCCGATCGCATCGAGACCGTGCCCTACGGCGTCGATGCCGTGCGTTTCCGCCCGGATCCGGACGCGCGTCGTACCATCCGCCAGGAACTTGGCATCGGCGAGGCGCCGCTCGTCGTCTCGGCCGGACGGCTGGTGAGCAAGAAGGGATTCGCCTACCTGATCGATGCGGCGCACCTGCTGCGCGACGTCTCCGGCCTCACGGTCGCCATCGCAGGAGATGGCGATCTGCGCGATGACCTGACGGCACGGGCCGCGTCGTCCGGCGGACGCGTCCGGATGATCGGCAATCGATCGCAGGACGACATCGCCCGACTCTGCGCCGCGGCAGACGTGATCGCCGTCCCGTCGATTCGCGACGACGCAGGCAACGTCGATGGCTTGCCGAACTTTGCGCTCGAGGCGCTCGCGTCCGGCACGCCGGTGGTGGCGTCACGGGCCGGCGGACTCCCGCAGGCGATCGACGACGGCCGGACAGGGCGGCTGGTGGCGGAGCGGGACGCGGCGGCGCTGGCGTCGGCGATCCGCGCGCTGCTCGAACGCCCGGATGATGGCCACAGATTCGGCGCCGCCGCACGCGCCGAAGTGATCAACAGATTCGGCTGGGCCGAAGCGGCCGCGCGCTTTGAATCCGCCTATGCGCGCGCCCACCGGTGATCGCGGCATTCCGTGCTAGCGTGTCTGCCGATGCGTCACCTGAGGATGCGCGCCAGAAATCGGGACCGCGCATGACCCTTCGCGTCCCGTTCGTTTCACTCGTGCCGGGCCCCGACGCGGACGCCATCCGCCGTGCCGTCGCGCGCGTGGTTGATCGCGGCTGGTTCATCCTGGGCCCGGAAGTCGAGGCCTTCGAACACGAATTCGCCGCGGCCTCCGGCGCGGCGCATGCCGTCGGTGTCGGCAACGGTACGGACGCGCTGGCGCTCGCGCTGCGCGCGATGGGCATCGGCCCTGGCGATGAAGTGATTACGTCACCGCTGTCGGCGGCCTTCTCGGCGCTCGCGATCATGATGGCCGGCGCCACTCCGGTGTTCGCGGACGTCGATCCGAACCGGCTGACGCTCGACCCGTCCGCGGCGGCCGCCGCCGTGACGCCGCGCACCGCCGCGATCATGCCGGTGCACCTCTACGGACAGCCGGCGGACATGGTGGCCCTTGGCGATCTCGCGCGCCGCCGGAACCTGGCGATCCTCGAGGACGCGTGTCAGGCGCACTTTGCGTCCTGCGCCGGCCGGCCGGTCGGCGCGTTCGGCGCGGCCGCGGCCTTCAGTTTCTATCCCACCAAGAATCTCGGCGCCCTGGGCGACGGCGGCGCCGTCATCACGAACGATACCGCCGTTGCGGACAGGCTCAGACGGCTGCGGAACGGCGGCCAGGAGCGGAAGTACCAGCACGTCGAATTCGGCGTGAACAGCCGGCTCGACGACCTGCAGGCGGCGATTCTGCGCGCGCGCCTGCCGTTCATGACGGCGTGGACGGCACGCCGCCGCGCGCTGGGCGCGATCTACCGGCGCGAACTCGCACCGGCGGCCGTGACCGTGCCGCCCGAATGTGATCCCGGGCACGTTTACCATCTGTTTCCGATCCTGTCGCCGTCGCGCGACGCGCTCATGGCGCATCTCGAACGCGCCGGCGTCGGCACGCTCGTCCACTATCCGACCGCGCTTTCGGAACAGCCCGCGTTCGCCGCGTACGCGGCCGATTGCCCGGTCGCCGTTCGCGTGGCGGACCAGGTCTGCTCGCTGCCCCTGCATCCGCACCTCAGCGACGCGGATGCGCGGACCGTGGCGGAGGCCGTGCGCGCGTTCGCGCCGGGCCGGTAACACGAGGACGCGCGCCTGATGTCCCTCGCGTGGACGCTCCTCGGCGCGGCTCTCGTCGGCTACCTGCCGGGCGCCGTGCTCTATCGCCTGCCGGTGCTCCAACGCGCGCGCCGCGCGGCCCTGCCCGCCGAAGAACGGGTGTTCTGGCAGGTGCTCATTAGTGTCGCCTGGTCGCTGCTGTTCGTCCTCGCGACGGCCGCGGCCGGCGTGTATCAGTACGAGCGGCTGCTCGCGGTCAATGCCGCGATCACGATCGCCATCGTCGCCGGCTTCCGCGCGCGATTGCGCTGGCACGGGTCCGCGGCCAAGGTCACGATCGCCGTCCTGGTGCCGATTGCGCTGGCCGCGCTCGGCGTGTGGCGCTTCGGTCCCGGTTCTGAATACATCCTCGGCGGCAAGGATCCCGGCGTGTACGTGAATGAAGGGGTCGCGATTGCCCACAGCGGCGCGTTGTTCCGGCAGGATGCGACGGTGAGCGGCGTCCCCGCGGCCGCGCGCGACCTCTTCTTTCCCAACGAAGGGAACGACGACTACTACGGCCATCGCTTCATGGGGGTCTACATCAATGACCCAGCGAGCGGTGGCGTCATCACGCAGTTCCCGCAATTGTTTCCAGCCTCCGTCGCGCTCGCCTTTCAACTCGCGGGCACGGTCGGCGCCGCCAAAGCGGTGGTCGCCTGGGCCGTGCTGGGCCTGCTGGCCGTGTATTTTTCCGGCGCGCGGCTCATCGGGCGGCTGGCGTCTTTCTTCGCCGTCCTGCTGCTGGCGCTGAATCTCGTGGAAGTCTGGTTCGGCCGCTATCCGAACGCGGAAATGCTGATGCAGACGCTGCTGTTCGGCGGCCTGTTGTCGCTGGCGCGCGCGCATCAGGACGAAGATCCGTTTTTCGGATGGGTCGCCGGATTGCTGCTCGGGCTCCTGATTTTTCTGCGCTTCGACAGCTTCATGGCAATCGCGGCGATGGCCGCCGCGCTGGCCCTGGCCTGGGCGGTGCGAGGCCAGCGGATCCGGCTCTCGACGGTGGTTCCCGTGACGATCGCCGCCGCGGCCGGACTCGCCTACTACGTGTGGCCGATGCGCGCGTATTTTTACGTCTACAAGGCCAACCTTCCGTCGATCGGCATGGGCATCGCGGCGATCGTGGCGGCCGCCGGCGTGACGCTGATCGTCCGGCGCCTTCGTCCGCGGATCGGCGACACGCTGGCGCGGTATCTGCCGCTCGCGCTGGGCATCGCGCTCGTCCTGCTCGCGGCCTACGCGCTGTTCCTGCGCCAGCCGGCCGGGAAGCTCGCCGAACATGACGCCGCCGCCCTCCGCACATTCCGCGACGCCTACGTGTACTGGCCGGCGCTCCTGGCCGCGCTGGCCGGGTGCATCATGGTCACGCGCCGGGAGTTCTGGCGCGATCCCGCGTTCTTCGTCGTGTTTGCGGCCTTCTCCGTGTTCTTTTTCTACAAGATTCGCGTCGTGCCCGAGCAACTGTGGATGGCGCGCCGCTTCGTCCCGATGCTGCTGCCCGGCATGCTGCTGCTGGCATCCGGCGCCCTGTTCGGATCCTCCACGCCGGAACATCGCCGCACCATGCGTCGCGGAATCGGCGCAGCGATGGCGTTGTCGTTTGTCGGCTGGCAGTTTGCCGCGGCCGCCAGGCCTGTGGCGGCGCACGTGGAATACCGCGGCGCGATCAAGGCCATCGCGCAATTGGCCGGCCGGTTCACGACGCGCGATCTGATCCTCGTCGAAAGCCGCAACGCGGACAGCGACCTGCATGTGCTGGCGGTGCCGCTCGTCGACATCTATCGCCTCAACGTCCTCGTGCTCTTTTCACCGGTGCCCGATCGCGGACAGCTCGAGGCGTTCCTGACGGATGCGGCCGCGAAATACGATCGGGTGTTCGTGCTGGCGTCGGGCGGAACGGATCTGCTGTCGAAGCAGATCGCCGCGGCACCCGTCGCGTTCGTCCCCATGGGCCTGCCCGAGTACGAGACGACCGGCTGGGAGCAGTTTCCGCGCGGTCCCCGACAGAAGGATCTGGGCTACTCGCTCTATCAGCTGACGCTGGCGCCAACGCCGCCGCGCCCGTTCGTCCTCGACGTCGGCTACTTCGATGACCTGCAGACGCTCCGCTTCTACGCGCGCGAAGTCACAGAGGGACGATCGATTCGCTGGACGCAGGCCCAATCGTTCATCGCGGCCAACGGCTTGACCGGGCAGGAGCGCGAGATCGAACTGGTCCTGCACGATGGCGGCCGGCCTGCGGGCGCGACGCCGGCGACGATTCAGGTGTTCTTCAACGGCACGTCGCTCGGCACCGTGAACGTCTCATTTGGTTTCAAGAGTTATCGCCTGGCGATTCCTGCGGACGCCATGCGGGGTGTCGCCGACGCCGACGCGCCTGCCCAGATTCGCTTGCTGTCGAGCACCTGGGCGCCCAGTGACTTCACGCCCGGCGGCGACACGCGGCAACTGGGCGTCATGATCGATCGGGTCGAAATACACTGAGGGCATGCCGGGCCTGCAAATCCACGCGACGCGGGAGCGGGCGCTGGTCACCGCGGCGGATGCGATGCTCCGGCCGCTGGCCTGGGTCCGCCGCCCGGCGCCGATGCGGCCGGTCCGGCGTGTGTTGCTGCTGCGGCTGGAGCGGATCGGCGATCTGCTCATGACGCGCGAGGCGATCGCGCTCGCCCGCGCCGCCTGGCCGGACGCGCAGATCGACCTGGCCGTGGGGTCGTGGAACGCGCCGCTGGCCAGGCTCATACCGGGCATTGCCACCGTGCACACGCTGGACGTGCCGTGGCTCGCCCGCGAGGGTCAGGGCCAGGGCTGGCCCGAACTCATGCGCCGGGCACGGGCCTGGAAGCCGCTCGGCTACGACGTGGTCCTGAACTTCGAGCCGGACATCCGCAGCAATGCCCTCGCCTGGCTCACGGGCGCGCCGCACCGGATCGGCTATTGGACCGGTGGTGGCGGCGCCTTCCTGACGCACGCGGCCGCGTTCGAAGCGACGGCGCACGTGGGCGTCAATGCGGAACGCCTGGTGCGCGCCGCGGCGGACGCCACCGGCACGGAGACGAATGCCGCGCGGCCGGGACCGGCGCACCTCCAGCTACCGGATGCCGCGCGTGACCGCGCGCGCACGCTCGTGAGCGCGCTGCGGCGGCCGATCGTCGGCATCCACGTCAGCGGCGGCCGCGAGTCGAAACAATGGCATCTCGATCGCTTCGCCGACGTCGCGCGCCAACTCGTGCGCGATCATGGCGCGTCGATTGTCCTGACGGGATCCGAAGCCGATCGCGCGATGGTGGCCCACGTCACGACCGCCTTGGGCGACGTCCCGGTCGTCAACGCCGCAGGCGCGCTGACGCTCGTCGAACTGGCCGGGCTGCTCGCCGCGCTCGACGTGTTCGTGACGAGTGACACCGGGCCGATGCACCTGGCCTCGGCCGTGGGCACGCCGGTTGTCGCCCTGTTCGGGCCCGCCGATCCGCGCCGGTACGGACCGCGCGCGGCACGCGAGCGCATCTTGCGCGTCGACCTGCCGTGCAGCCCGTGCGGCCAGGTGCGCCTGCCGCCGGTTCGCTGCCGCGGCCATGTCCCCGACTGCATGGACGGCATCCAGGTGGCCGCCGTGGTGGCGGCCGCCGCCGAACTCCTCGAACAGCTGGCGCAGCCGCAGCCGACGCGCATCGGCGTCCACTAGATGCCGGTCATCGTCACCTGCCGCACCGCACAGGGCCGCGACGTCACCGCGCCGCTCGATTCGTTTCTCACGCCCACCACCCGCGAGCAGGTTCGCTTCGACGCGAACGGCTGGATCAAACGCCTGCGTCTCGTCTCGTATGGCGGCGTCTCGATGCGGCAGCGGTTCCGGTACCGGCATGACTCGCTGTGGTGGTTCACCGAGCTCTATCTCCACAAGATGCGGCAACTTGATGCCGCGGTGGCCACGGTGCTGGCACTCGAGGCGGCCCGCGAGGCGCATCAACCGACACGGATCACGCTGGCCTCGGCCCCCGCGGCCGTGCGAGAAGCGGCCGTAGCATTCGGCCACCGGCATGGCCTCGCCGTCGATTTCACCGGTTCGCCAGCGGCGCCGCGGAACCTGAGATGGCCGAGCTACGCCATCGGCCTCAACGCCAGGCTCTCGAGGATTCGCCCGTCATCGTTGCCGATCGATCGCCACCCGGCGGTCGCCGCCTTCGTGCACACGGCGTTCTGGCGCGACCCGCTGCCGGCGTCCGTGTCATCGGAACGGACGAAGACGCAGGAGAGCTATGTCGGTGCCGTCCTCGATGCCGTCGCGGCCGGCGGTCGCGAGGGCGACCTGTTCTGTGTCGGCGTGGGCCCGCGCCGGAATTTCCGGACGCGGCGGTGGTGGGACCCGGTGACGGGCTTCGGGCAGACGTCGCGATCGATCACCCCGGTTGAACGGCTCGCGCCCTATCGCGCACTGCGGGACAGCGTCCGGTTGTGGCGCGGTCGTCGCGCGCTGGCGCGCGACCTCACGGCCGGCGACTCGATCCGCGCGGCGGCGGCCTATCGCGGCTGCGATCTCTGGCCGGTGCTGCGCCGCGAACTCGAGGCCACTGCGTGGATGCAATGGCCATGGTCCGCGCGCGCCATGGACGAAGCCGGCGCGGCGCTCGACGCGCTCCAACCGGGAACAGTCGTCACCTACGCGGAGGCGGGCGGCTGGGGCCGCGCGCTCGTGTTGGAGGCGCGCCGGCGACGGATTACCTCCGCCGGCCTCCAGCACGGATTCATCTACCGCCACTGGCTCAACTACCTGCATGAGCCGGATGAAATGACGGCCGTTGACGGGGACGGCGGCTGCCCGATTCCGGATCGCACGCTGGTCTTCGACCGGTACGCCGAGATGCACCTCCGCGATGCGGGCTGCTTCCCGCCGGATCGCGTGCATGTCACCGGCAACGCCCGACTCGACGACCTGGTCTCGGCGGTCACGGCCCGGCGGCCGGCGCGGGACGACATCCGCCGCGGTCTTGGCGTCTCGGCCGATCAGCCGCTCGCCGTGCTCACGGCCAAGTTCACCGAGATCCGCGACTCGCTCGGCGATCTGATCGACGCGGTGGCCGGACTGCCGGACATGCGCCTCGTGATCAAACCGCACCCGGCGGAGCATCCGTCGGACTATGACGATGCCGTCAGCCGCGCCGCGAATGCGTCGGTGGCGCCGGGCATCGATCTGGCGAGCGCCCTGGTCGCCGCCGATACCGTGGTCACCATGAATTCGACCGTCGCCCTCGATGGACTCGTGCTCGGGCTGCCGGCGCTCGTGATCGGCCTGCCGAACAATCTAAGTCCGTTTGTGGACGCCGGCGCGATGGCGGGCGCCGACGGCGTGGCGCCGATTCGCGAGGCGCTGCGCGCACTCCTGTATGATCGAGAGGCTCGGCAGGCTCGAGTCGTGCGCGGCGCGGCGTTCGCGCGGCAGTACGGCCTCGAATCCGACGGGCACGCGGCCGGCCGCGCGGCCGCGGAGATTCTGGCGCTGGCCGGTCATCCGTCGGGCCGGCGCCACGACAGCGCGGACCCATCCCTATGAGAGCACTGCTGACCGGCGGAGCCGGCTTCGTCGGATCGCATCTGGCCGACGCCCTGCTGGGCCTTGGCGACCACGTCACGGTCATCGACGACCTGTCCACGGGATCGATGGACAACATCGCGCATCTCAAGGGCCGTCCGGGCTTCGAGTACGTGATCGACACGATCATGAACGAGTCGCTGACGGCCGAGTTGATCGATCGCGCCGACGTCGTGTTTCATCTGGCCGCGGCCGTCGGGGTGAAACTGATCGTCGAGGCGCCGGTCCGCACGATCGAGACGAACGTGCATGGCACCGAAGTCGTGCTGAAGCACGGCGCCAAAAAGGGCAAGCTCACCGTCATCTTCTCGACGTCCGAGGTCTACGGCAAGAGCGTGTCCGTGCCGTTCCGCGAAGACGCGGATCTGGTGATGGGGCCGACCTCCAAGCATCGCTGGGCCTATGCGTGCAGCAAGGCCATCGACGAGTTCCTGGCGCTCGCCTACTACAAGGAACGCAGCCTGCCCGTCATCGTCGCGCGGCTGTTCAACACGGTCGGCCCGCGGCAGACCGGACGCTACGGCATGGTGATCCCGACCTTCGTCAGGCAGGCGCTGGCGGGAGAGCCGATCACCGTGCACGGGGACGGGACCCAGACGCGGTCGTTCACCTACGTCGGCGACGTGGTCAGTGGCCTGATCGCGCTGGCGCACGAGCCGCGCGCGGTGGGCCAGGTGTTCAACATCGGCAATCCTGAAGAGATTTCGATGCTCGACCTCGCGAAACGGGTGCGGGCAGCCGCCGGCAGCTCGTCGGAGATTGTCCTGATTCCCTACGATCAGGCCTATGAGGCCGGTTTCGAGGACATGCCGCGTCGCGTGCCGGACATTTCGAAGATCCGGGCGCTGGTCGGCTACGCGCCGACGCTGGAGCTCGATGAGATTCTGGTGCGCGTGATCGAAGAACAGCGCGGCTTGCTCACCGCTGGTCATCGACGATAATCAAGGTTTGTGTCACTGACCCGACGGGCCAGACAATCGGCCGAGCGGCTTCTCGTCGCCAACGCCAAACCCGTGCGCCGGCTGCTGCTGCGCACCGGGCGGGACCGCGCGCCGCATTGGCCCGACATTGTCCAGATCGAGAGCACGAATCTCTGTAACGCGAAGTGCGTCTTCTGCCCGCGCGACGAGATGCATCGCCGCCAGGGCGTGATGGACTTCGACCTGTTCCGGAAGGTCGTGGACGAGTGCGCCGCGCTGGGCATCACCCATGTGCGCGTCCACAACTACGGTGAGCCGTTCCTCGATCGGGAACTCGTCGAAAAGGTGCGGTACGCCAAGCAGAAGGGCATCGCCGAGGTCGGCATGATCAGCAATGGATCGCTGATCACGGAAGACATCGCGCGCGGCATGATCGACGCCGGACTCGACGCCATCAACATCAGCGTCGACGCCGCCGGCAAGGAAGTCTTCGAATCGACCCGCGTGCACCTGAGCTACGACGACGTGACGACCAACATCCGGACGCTGGCGCGGCTGCGCCGCGAGTCCGGCAAGACGCATCCGAAGCTGATCCTCTCGTTCGTCCGGCAGCACAATTCGGCCGACGAGGCCGCGTTCATCGCCGAGTGGACGCCCATCGCCGACAAGATCCACATTACCGACCTGCACAACTGGGCCGGGACCCTCAACGACAAGACCGAGGTCAACTACCCCTGCTACCGGCTCTGGCTGACGTTCACGGTGCTGTGGGACGGCCGGGTCTCGATGTGCTGCGCCGATTTCGACGGCCGGCACATCTTCGGCGACCTGCGGTCCCAGACCATCGCGGAGGTGTGGAATTCCCCGGTCTACCGGGCCGCCCGCCGCCAGCATCTGGAGTCGGGTGGCCCCGGAATCTGCCGATCCTGCGATTTACCGAAGAAAGACTCGCCTCTCTGGATCAAGAAACTTCTGTGACGCCCGAGCGTCTGAACCTGATGGGTGTAACCTGTCAGGAAGCACCTCAAATTGTTAGTTGCTAGTTGTCACTTGTTAGTTAGCCGATAAATCCAGGGTGAGGTTCACCATGCGCCCCCTTCTCATCGGTTTCATGCTGGTCATTGGACTCGCGCCCCAGCTCCCGGGCATGGCCCAGGAGCCGGCCCCCGTCGCGCCGGTGGCGCCAACGGTCAAGCTCACGTTCGAGCCTGGCGGCCTCGTCAGCCTCTCGGTGACCAACGCCTCAGTGCGCGACATCCTCACGGAGTGGACCCGCAGAGGCGGCACGATGTTCAACGGGGCCGAGCGGCTGCCCGCCGCGCCGGTCAATCTCCAGTACGACCATCGGCCGGAAATCGAGGTCATGAACTCGCTGCTCCGGGGCGCAGCCGGCGTGGTGATGGCGCCGCGCGATCAGGTCTCGGCCGCCGGCGTCTCGGGCCTCGGCATCGTGTTCATCACCGCGACGAGTTCGCCGACCGCGGGCGGCTATAGCGCCCCGGCGTACACCGCACCGCAGCCACAGTTCAGCACGCAGGGCTCGCCGGACCAGGAAATCGCGCCGATCTCGCCCGGCCGAGGCGCCGAACCGCCGCAGCCGTCCGCGCCGCCGCCGCCTCGTCCAGCCGGCGTAAGCCCGGTGGCCGTGCAGGTCGTGCCCGTGACCTCGGTGCCCGTGGCCGGCGCGACGCCGACACCCACGCCCACGCCGACGCCCACGGGCTCCGGACGCGGTGGCCGCTAACGTACAATCCGGGCGATGAGCCCGACGTCATCCGTCTCACGGACGGGTGAGTACGCCGAGCGCGGCGACTATCACCGCGAACTGTCCAAAACCTGGGAGTTCTACCCGACCTATCTCGCGAAGATGACGATGGTGCGCGGCTACCTGTCCGCGCTGCCGCCGGCCACGCGCGTCCTCGACGCGGGCTGCGGCGAGGGCGTCCTGGTTGACGAATTCCGATCGCGCCTCGCGATCACCGGCGTCGACGCGAACTACGCCTCCGAGACGGTCACGAAAGGATCGCTCGATCGACTGCCCTTCGCAACGGCGTCGTTCGATCGCGCGCTGTGCCTCGACGTGCTCGAACACCTGACATTTCCCGAACAGCTACCCGCGCTCGTCGAGTTGTTCCGGGTGGTGCGGCCCGGCGGCGAGCTGCTCGTGTCGATTCCGAACCTCGCGCATCTGCAATCGCGCGTGCATTTTCTGTTGCGCGGCAGGCTGATTCACACGGCGAGTCTGGCCAAGCACCCGGGCGATCGTCCGGCGGCTGAGTTCATCGAACTGGCCGAACGCGCCGGATTCCGCCTGCGATCGCGCCGGGGCATCTTCCCCACCGTGCCGATCCTCACGCGCTGGATTCGGCGATCGCCGGAGCGGCTCGCGTGGCTGCACCGGATGCTGACACGGCTGATTCCGGTGCCGGGCTGGTGTTTCCTCAACATGCTGCGGTTCGAGCGGCCCTGATTCCGCCGATCCCGTCGGCCCGCTGAGCGCGGGCGGCAACCGCCGACTACCCCCTGTTTTTCTGTTTGGCCCAGTAGCGGCGCATGCCGTCGCTCAGCTTCTTGCGGGCGGCTGGCGACAGGCGGCGGCGCGGCGGCGCGAGGCGTTCCTGGCCGCTGGACTGCAGATCCGGAAACTCCTCGAGAATGGCGGCGCGCTCCTGCTCGATCTCGGCCAGCCGCGCCTGAGCGCCCAGTCGTGCCCACTCGCGGGTGCGATCACTCGCTGACGACATGACGCCGGAAGGTTAACCTTGCGCGCGACGCCGCGCAAGGCGCTAGCGCCGGCGGCGGGCTGGCGACGACGAGGCGCTCGGGCGGAGGCGCCCCGGCTGGGCCTGCAATTCAGGAAACAACGCGAGGAGCGAGGCCCGCTCGCGGCTGAGGCGCCGCAGGCGCAGCCGCGCCGAATCCCGGCGCGAGCTGACAGGCGAATTCAGCCGTTTGCCGGGCATGAGGATCGCAGCCTTGACCGTCCGGGGCTCGTCATACTGCCAAAGACACCGGTGACGGCCGTTCCGTTCACCGCGCCCACTCCCGCCCTCGTTCGCCGGCAAGACACCCTGTAGGACGCAGCAACCCCACCGCTGGTTGGACGTGTCATCTGGTTCACGCCTGTCGGCTCCTGGCGTGTAAACGAACGGCCCCCCTCAAGTGTTTACACATATGAATACATACAAAAACCAATGTTCATACATACGACGTCATATATGTGCACATGGGCCGCCTTCTGAAGTGCGCCGGGCCGGCGATCATCCTCGCCGCCGTGGTGCTCATCCCGTTCTTCGGGAAGGCGTTCACCATCGACGACACGCTCTTTCTGCGTCAGGCCCAGCAGATCACCGCCGACCCCTGGCATCCGACCGCCTTCGACATTGTCTGGACCGAAAAACCTGCCCCGCTGCGCATGTCCGAGATCATGGTCAGCGGCCCGACGATGGCGTACCTGCTGGTGCCGACGATCTGGGCCCACGGCGCCGAGTGGGTGGCGCATGCCACGCAGCTGCTGCTACTGATCGCGGCGATCGTCGGCACGGCCGCGCTTGGCCTCAGACTGGGCCTGAGCGACCGCGACACGACGATCGCCACGCTCATCCTGGCGGCGACACCCGCTTCGCTCGCCATGGCCAGCAGCGCGATGCCGGACGTCGCGGCCATGGCCTTCGGCGTGGTCGGCCTCGAGCGCCTGCTCGCCTGGCGGGACACGCGCCGCTGGCCGGCGGGCCTCGCGGCCACGCTGTCCCTCGTTTGCGGCGCCTTGGCCCGATCTCACGTATTGCTGCTGCTCCCGATTGGGGCGCTGGTGATGGTGTGGGCGCCGGGCGCGGCCCGTCAGACAAGAAAGAGTTCCTGGCCAGCGGAGGGGTCAATGGCACCTGTTAAGGGCGGTCATTGGCCACTTCGAATCTGGATGCCGCTGGCGCTGGTCCCCTGGGCAGTAGCTGCGGCGTCGCTTCTGCTCCGGGATCCCGACGGCGCCGCGTCCGTGATTGGCGCCACCGTGCGCTACTCAGGCACCGGACCTTGGCGCCCTTCGCCGCGCTGCTGGTGGCGCGAGCCGTGGGACGTCGCGCCCCGGTCGTGGCGTGGCGGACCGTCGGGATCACGGTCGCCGCGGGTCTCGCGCTTGGCGTGCTGATCATCCGCGCCGACGCAGCCTTCGCAGATCTTGGTCGGCGCGCGGCGGACGAGTTGATCGCGACGCGGACCGCCCGCGGCCAGACCGTCTGGTTCGCCGGACACTGGGGGTTCCGGCGCGGCGCGCTCAGCGCGGACGCCATCGCAGGCGTGCACCCGTCCGCACCGGCCATTCCCTGTACAATGTTTAGCGAATGAAATTCGTTCCCCGGCTGCGGGAAGCGGTTGCGCAGCGTGCGCGCCGGGTTCCCGCCCTTACGGGTCTCCTGGCTCGTTATCGCAAGCACCGCTACGAAGGGCGCATCGAAGATTTCCTCCAGAAAAAAGATGGCCATGCGGGCCGCCTGCCGTCCGGCGTCGTCTACGAGGCGACGATGCGCTGCAACCTGACGTGCGAGTTCTGCTACGTCGGCGATCTGCTGAACATCGAGGGCGAGTGGCGGCAGGAAATGCCGATCGAGATGCTGACGCGGGCGTTTCCGGATCAGGACGGGCTGCAGGTCAGCCTGACCGGCGGCGAGATCTTCATGCGCAAGGACATCCTGAGCGTCATGGAGGTCTTTCATCAGAAGGGCTACGTCTGCGGCTACCTGACGACGAACGGCACCATCATCAATCCGGAGCGGGCGTCGGCCCTGGCGGAGCTGGCGAGCCGCGGCTTCATCAAGCACATCAGCGTGTCGATCGACGGGCCCGGAGAAATGCACGACAAGGCGCGCGGCGTGAAGGGCACGTTCGAGCGGACGGCCGCCGGCCTGCGCAATCTGCAGGAGGCCGCCCGGGCGCGTCACGCGCCGCTCCGCGTCAGCATCAACACGACCGTCGCGCACGAAACGCTCGACGCGCTCGATGAGATGGTCGACGTGGCCGAACAATTGGGGGTGGATGCGATCGGCTTGAACCACCTCATGTTCAGCACGCCGGAAGAAGTGGCCGAAACCGTCCGGCTGACCGGCGCATCGGGGCCGGAAGCCATTTCGACGTTCGTCACGGCTGACCCCGGTGTGGACGGCGCGCGCGTGCTGGCGCAGGTCACGCGCCTGGCCGCGAAATGCCGCGAGCGGAAAATCCGGTTCGACATGCGCCCGAAGGTCCGCCCGTCGATCATTCACAACTACTACACCCCGGGCGCGCCGCTCGATGGACGCTGCCTCTACCCGTTTCTGTACGCGCGCGTGTCGTTCAGCGGCAAGGCGTATTTCTGTCCATTCATTCGCGTCGAGGTCGGCGACCTGACCACGCAAACGCTCGAAGAGGTCTGGACCAGCCCGCGGTACGTCGCGCTCCGCAAGCGGCTGCTCGAGGAACAACTCTTCCCCGTCTGCCGCCGCTGCTGTAAGGTTGAACTCTCAGCCGAGCCCGCGGGCGCCGCCGAGGCGATTCCCGCCGATCCGGAGCTGGCCGCGCTTGGCGCGAACTAGACCACCGCGAAGCCCGCGGCATCGCCGCGGCGCTGAGCGGGCGAGCGGCGGGAGCCGCGAGCCGCGCGTGGGGGTGGGGCCCCGCGCGCAACTAATAAACAGATGACACTAGGTACCCGCACCCTCCTCGTGAACCCGCCGCTCATCGGGGGGATTGCCTTTACGCGCCAGGGCCGGTGCCAGGAGCGCGAAGAAGTTCTGGGCACCACCAAGCCGCCCTACACGCTGGCGCTGGTCGCGGCGATGCTGCGCGAGCGCGGACATGACGTGCGGTTGGCCGATCTGACCGCCACGGCCCAGAGCGTCGAGCAGTTGATCGCACGGCTCGACGGCGAGGGCTTCGCGCCCACGCTGATCGTTTTCCCCAGCACGACGCCGACGCTCGACGCGGACGTGATCGAGATGGCGAAGCTGAAGGCGCGCTACGGCGTGCCGCTCGTCTCGTTCGGCCCCAACGTTTCGTGCACGCCGCACGAGTCCATGGAACGGGCGCCGGTCGTCGACGGCATGTTCGTCGGCGAGCCGGAGGACGGGCTCCTGGCCCTGGCGTCGCGGCCGTCGATGCACGACCTCGGCACCATTCCGAGCCTCACCTTCCGGCGTGACGGCCAGATCGTCCCGCACCAGACGCACGGATCGTTCACCGGGTTCCTCACCGCCCCGTACCCGGCGTGGGATCTGCTCGATCTGTCCAAGTACACCTTGCCCCTCGTGAACCAGTCGTACGTCATCGTCGAGACCTCGCGCGGGTGCCCGTATTCGTGCGATTTCTGCGTAGCGCCGATTCACCAGGGGCACAAGTTCCGCGAGAAAAGCGCCAAGGCGCTCGTCGACGAGATGGAACGGGGATACCGCGACTTCGGACTCCGGTTCTTCTATCTCTGGGGCGACACGGTCACGCTGAACGTCAAGACGTTCAGTGCGTTCTGCGAGGAGCTCATCGCGCGAAAACTGCCGGTGCAGTGGTTCGGAAACGCGCGCGCGGACAACCTGACCGATCCGGCGTTCGTCAAACGGCTGCGGCAGGCCGGCTGCTGGATGCTGGCGCTCGGCATCGAGACGGAGTCCGAGGAAACGCGCAAAGACATGATGAAGAAACTCGAGGGCCAGAAAATTCGCGCGGCCCTCGCCAACATGCGCGCCGCCGGCATCAGGTCGTTCGCGTTCTTCATCCTGGGCTACCCCGGCGATACCCGCGATTCGCTCGAGCGCACCGTGAAGTACGCGATCAACCTGGATCCGGATTTTGCGAATTTCTATCCCGCCGTGCCGTACCCGGGCACGGATCTCTACGCCAAGGCCAAGCGCGAGGGCTGGCTCGCCAGCGAGGACTGGTCGCGCATGGAGTACTCGTACTACCAGCTGCGCGGCAACGGTCTGGACGAAGCGGTGGTCTTCGCCGCCATCAACAATGCGAAGCGGCGCTTCTACCTGCGGCCAGGCTACGTCGCACGCCATGCGGGCGACATCCTGCGGCTGGCCTCCACGAAGTGGAACCTGGCGTGGCACGTGGGCGCGCGCGTGCTCTTCGGCACGCCGGTGACGCACGCGGCGACGGCGGAAAGTCAGAAGTCAGAAGTGAAAAGTCAGAAGTTGGAAGTTCGAAGCTAGGGCGCCTGAGGCCCGGCCCACCGCACGATTTACGTAGGCAAACGCGCGCCCTCCGTCCCCGGATCACAGAACGGACCGGGATCTGACCGGACGGCTGGATTCTGGACTTTTCGCTCCCCACACCGGATTCCCTTGACGCCGGCACAGCTAGGGGTATCATCTCGCCTGGGTTTGGACCTCCAAGACACTGTGGCAGCGGGGAACGGCTTCCCGGCGGGTCCGCGTGTCTGACGGGAGGCGATTTGGAGGTCCCACTGCGCGCAGCACTGCTCGACGACGAACGCGGCGCGGAAAATATCGAGTACCTCCTGATTTTTTCAGGCGTCGTCATTCCGCTGATCGTCGCCTCGCGCCTGATGTGGGCCGTGCTGCTGTATTTTTTCACGCTCCATTCCGTCGTGGTGGATTCGCCTTTGTTCTGAACCGTTCTGTCTGCCTGAGGAGGCCTTGATGGTTGACCTGTCATCTGTGCGCGCGCGCGGGCTCGAGTTCCGGGAAGCGGTTCGACGACTGCACGGGAATGAAACCGGCGCGGAAGAAGGCATGAACAAGTTGCTGATCTTCGCCATGGTCGCGCTGCCGCTGCTGGCGTTGCTCATTTTTTTCGGCAACGAGATCCTCACCTTTGCGACGGACATGTGGGACAAGGTCTTCGGCGCAGGTGCGGTGGGTAGCGGAAGCTAGCCCCGAAGCACGACGAGGCCTGGTGCAGTCGCTGCTTGACCCGATCGTGTTCGCCATGTTGGGCATTTCGGCCATCACTGATCTCAGAACGGGCCGCATTCTCAACACGGTCACGTACCCGGCGATTCTGTTGGGTCTCCTGATGGCGGCCACGGGGTCCAGCTCGGGGATGGCGTCATCCCTGCTCGGTGGCGCCATCGGCGGCGGTCTTCTGTACATTTTTTTTACCGTGGGGTGGATGGGTGGCGGTGACGTCAAGCTCATGACGGCGGTTGGCACGCTCAAGGGATTCCCCTTCATCCTGAACGCGTTGTTTTACTCGGTCTTCATCGGCGGCATCGCGGCGGCGTTGGTCTTGATCTGGCGCGGTCAACTCGGCGCCGCCATGGGCGATCTGGTTCAGGCAGGACAACGCGCGGCGACGCCACGCCTCGCGGCCGGCACGATTCAACCCCGAGGCGGTACGTTTCCGTTTGGCGTCGCGATCGCCCTCGGCACGACTGCGGCTGTCGCCATCGAGTGGGCCAGGTAGGCCCGCGCGATGCAGGCTGCGGCGTATTCGCTGCTCCGGCCCGACCTCCTGGCCCGGATCGCGCCGTTGGTGCTGGGGCTGGCGGCCGTGTCCGCCGTCTGCTACTACTCGCTCCGCATCTTGTTTCGTCGAACGGTGCTCGTTCGCAGGCTGCGCGGTTTTCGGCTCGGCACGCGCGGAACCTCGGAACTGGAATTCACGCTCGCGCTGCCCATCTTTCTGGTGTCCATCCTGACCGTCATTCAGCTCACGCTGATGATCGACGCCAATCTGATGGTCGACTACGCGGCATTCACCGCCGCGCGCAGCGCCATCGTGTGGATTCCCCACGATGCCGGGGCCGAAGGCCCGGGCATCGTGAGCGAGTCGGACACATCGGTCAAGCGACAACGCATTGCGCGGGCGGCGTTGATCGGGTGCCTGCCCATTTCGCCGCGCCTGAGTGACATTCCTGGCTTCTTCTTTTCCCCGGGAAACCCGGCGCCGATTGATCCGGCGACCCTCGGGCGGTACTACGCGGACGGCGTCGAGACCACGCGGCCCGGGCACGACATCAGCTATTTCCGACTGGCGCTCGATGTCCTCGACCGATGGCCGTACGCGTCCGAGTACACGGAGGTGGAACTACTCGGCATGGGCGGCGAGCCCGCCACCTCATTTCCGACGGAGGGAACGGTCACCGTCCGCGTGACCCACCGGTTCCTCATGCAGGTGCCGATGGCCGGCGCCCTGCTGGGCGCGGCGTTCGGCGGGCGTTTCGGCTACATCGGTCCGTACTACATTCCGATCTCGTCCACCTACACGCTCATGCTGGCGCACTCATGACGGAGCGATTTCAGTTCAATCTGAATCGCCCGCGCCTGGGTGTGCACGCCGACGAGGGTGGCCAGATTTCCGCCCTGGCGGTGATGGCCGCCGCGGCATTCGCCTGCCTGATGGTCCTGGTCGTCAACGTCGGCACGGCGACGAGCGAGAAGATCGAACTGCAGAACGCCGCCGATGCGACAGCACTGAGTGGAGCAGCCTGGATCGCTCGCGGCATGAACGTCGTGTCGATGAACAACGTCACCCAGTCCCAACTGCTGGCGATCGTTCTCATTATTCCAGCATTGGACAAGGCGTCCGACGCCGCGCAAGTCACACTCGAGATCGAGGCGGCCATTGCGTGCGCGTTTTCCTTCACCGGCATCGGTGCCGCCTTTTGTTTTGCCATCGAGCTCGAACTGGACGTGATGACCGGCGTCATCAAACCCGCGATCACAGCCATCCAAGGACTGGGGGGCAGGAACGGCGCGCTGTGGTCGGCGATGCAGATCCTGAGCACCATCAGCGGCGCGGTCCAGAAGACATTCACGGTCATGGCCGAAGCCGAAGCGATCCGAATGGCGATGGAAAACGGTGCCACCGCCGGCTTCTTGATTCCGGCGAAGCTGTCACTCGTACTGCCTCTTCATGCCGGACGATTGAACCCTGACCTCTGTGACCCGACACGGTACGGCAGCCACAGCGAGATGGGCAATCGGGAGTACACGCCGTTCTTCCACTGGCCAGTGAACCAAGGTCCGTTTGAGGTGTACTCGCACAATGGATGGCTGCAAGGATTCATGTTTTTCCCCGTGCCGACGTCGTTTTTCAACGCGTGGTTCTCAGTATTTCGTGAGGCTGAGTATTTCGAACTCTGCGGCGCACCTGGAGAACAACGAACCACCACTCTGCCGGCGAAGGACCTCGCGACCTGTCGAGCTGGAGGGGGCACCGCGCTCTGGGTGGTCACGAACTACGAGAGCATTCTTTTTCCCACGCCACACCCGGATTTTGCAGTCCCGCCGTACCGGGAACCGGATCTGGCGGGACCGGCCTCCCAATTTCGACTGGAGAAGGACTGCTCGTGGACACCGCCCGGCGCGCAGATTGGCACAGACAAGTACCGGCTCAGGTCTCGGACGGTCATACCGGTCGGTACCGACAGCGACGGCAACACCATCTACAACTACAGCTACGACGTGATTGAGTATGGCTTCGTGCGCGGCATGATCCGAAAAACAATGGACGGAGGTGCCGGTGGCGCGAACGAAGGAAGCAGCGACGACCCGGCCCCGTACCTCCTCGGCACGGACACTGAACCGACTCCCGACGCGGCTCGTCAATTGCTGCACTACGTCAGCGTCGCATTTCGATCGCGGGACGTCGCCGTCGCGCCGGACCACTTCCTGCCAGCGCTCGGATCCAGACGCGTGACCTATGCGCAGGCGCGCGTCTACAATCCGACCGCGTTCGACATGTTCACACAGGATTGGCGCGTCACGCTCGAGCCAGCCCTGATGCTGGAAGACGGCACGATGTTTGGCGGATTGGCCCAAGCAGGAGGGGCCGGCGCCATGGCCAGCGATGCCATGAGCGATGCGCTGGGAAAAGCGAAAGGCTTCTTCAGCGGCGTCTTTGCCGATTTGCTGGCGGCGTTAAACAATCACTAGCCATGGCAGGTCTCCGGTCGTTCAGCCGTCCCACCGCCAACGCCGCGCCGCTGGTCGATCGCCACGAGGATGGGGCCGCGATGCTCGAGTTCGTCCTGGCGCTGCCCTTCATCTGGATCATCCTGATGTTGACGATTAATTTTGGCCACGGATTCCTCGAGCGTCATCGCAGCATTGTCGCGGCTCGCGAACTGGCCCTGCGTCACAGCCAGGAGGTCGCCGATGGAACGGAGAACATGGCGGCGCTCATCGCTCGACTCGAACAAGACACCCTGGAGTTACGGGGCTTGAAAGCCATCATGAGCGGCCCTGACGACGGCGGATGCTCGGGCGAGGGTGGAGCTCGTGACGCGCGCCGCGTGTCTGAGTCCTTCAATGAAGGCGGGAGCTCGTCCGCCGGCAAAAAGATCAGCGACTTTCTCGGGAGGCTCTCGATGACACAGGTCTACAGCCTCCAGGCGGAAGGACCTGAAGTGGGCGGGCTCCTGCCTGCGGCGACGCATTCGGCGTGCTTTGCCATTGACGGCCACACGTGGACCTATCACGAAACCGGCGGCGCTGCGGGGCTGCTGAAAAGCCTCGTGACGGGTGTCCTGGGCAACCTTTTCTAGAGAGACGGACACGAATTGTGCTGCGACCGACACAGATGCTCCAGCGGTTAGCAGCCACCAGCGTGCTTGTGGGCGGAGCCGTAGCGTTTGTGGTGTTTGTGAGTCTACCGACACTGCGGCTGCAGGCAGACGTGATCGGACCGCTGATGAACGCCGCGCGATTCGTGCCACCCCCACCCGGCACCGACGCCGTCCGCACCGGACGGTCCTTCGTGAACGGTCAGCCGTTTCAGTACGCAATCGGTCACGCGTCACTCGGGGTCGACCGGGTGCTTGAACACTACGAGCAGAAATTGGGGCCTGTGTCAGGCCAACCCATGTCGCGCGCGGTGCGGGTCCAGGGCCGGAGCGGGGGCGTTGTCGTCGGCGCCGCCCTTGGCCCGGTGGCGATGCCGAACGGATTGCTGAGCCGCCCGCAGTTCGCCGAGGCGCCGGTGCGCCTGAACGACATCGCGCGGATTCATGTGGTCACCGTCTATTCGGAGACGCCCGGTGCAGTCTTTCTCGACTTCATGGCTGGCGACAGCGTACGTCTCGATTCACTGCTGCCCGTGCACGGATCAGACGCACCCGGCGCCGATCCGCAGGGCATTGCGCGCCCACCCGGCCTGCAGCGACTGTTGACCATCGAGCACGGCGAGGGAATGGCGTGGAGCCGCACCTTGATCTACCGAGCGCCAGACGGCGAGCGGGCCACGGCGATGTTTCGATCGGCCTTTACCGCTGCCGGGTGGAGCGAGAATCCGGCGCCGGAACTGGGGCCGGTCCGGCATCTCACAAATGGATCGTTGGAGAGTTTTGTCGGCGGTTCGGGATTTGGCGCGAACGCCGTGGTTCTCGTCGTGACCAGGCTCGCTGAGGGACAAAAGAGGTAATCATGAAACCGCGGACGATTCTCATTATCGCTGGCGTGTTGGGAGTGTTGGCCGTCGTGCTGTTGCAGGTCGAAAGCTGGCGGACCCGCGGCGGCACGAAATACGTGTTTCGCGCCACGAAGGCCGTCCAGCCTCCGGCGATGTTACGGGGTGCGGTGGAACGCGTGGCCGTGCCCGCCACCACCTACGACACCATGGTCGCGCAGGTGCCGAGCATCGATCTCGAAACCTGGGTGACCGGCACACCGACGATTCGGCCCATTCGCTCCGGCGAAACCATCACGTTTGACATGTTGCAGAAGTCGGCCGATTCGGGCCTGCAGATTACCGCCGGCATGCGTGCCGTCGGGATCGAGATTCAGGCGGCGCAGGCGGTGGGGTACGTCATTCGGCCAGGCGACTATGTCGACATGATTGGCACGATACCGGAGCCGACGTCCGGCTTGATCAAGACCAAGCAGTTGCTACAAGCCAGAAAGGTGCTGGCCGTGGGTCAGCAGTCACGTCTCGAGGACTCGGCGTTCTTGCAGAACAAAACGTACTCCACGGTCACGCTGGAGGTGACGCCTCTGGAAGCGGAACAAATCGACGGGTGGCGCGGCATCGTGCAGAACGGTTTCTCGCTGGCGCTTCGCGGACGCGGTGATTTGGCCATCGTCAATACCGACGAAGTGTCGGTGTACCAGGCGAGCAAGGCCGGAAAGAAATAATGCCGGTCTTTCAGGTCATCGTGCAGACGGACAGCGGCGAGGTCGCGTTCGACCTCCCGCCGCGGTCCGTCACCCGGATCGGACGCGATCCGGAGTGCGAGATCTGCCTGCCAAGCCCGTTCGTGTCGCACGTGCATGCGTCCCTGGCGCTCGAGGGCGGCCGGCTCAAGCTGAAGGCGGAAGGCCTCAATCCGACCATCGTCAATGAGCGTGAGGTGCTCCCGCACGAACCGGTGGATCTGCGCGCCGGCGACACCATCGTGATCCAGGGCTGGCTCCTCCGCGTCCGCACCTCCGATACGCCGCAGGTCGCCAGCGACGCCGAACACCGCGCCAGGTTCGTCGCGCTGGTGGCGGGGCTGCACGAATCCGTGATCAATCATCTCGATCCACGCGTCTTCCGGCTCGATAGCATCAAGACCGAACAGGGACGTCAGTCAGCGATGCGGGTGCTGAACGAAGAAATCGACGCCGTGAACGTCGCGGACTTCAAGCTGGCCGTGACGTTTGGCGCCCGTGAGGCCCTCCGCACCTCCCTGCTCTCGTCAATCCTTGGTCAGACAAGTGGGGCCGATCTCGGGGTCTTTGGCGGAGAGGACTCCTACGCGAAACGCGAGACCACCCGGATCTGGCTGGTCTCGAAACTTGGCGACGCCCTCGGCCTCAAACTCGACGGCAGCGACGCCCGGGAGGGGCTCCGCAAGCTGCGCGAAGGCTTCGACCGCGCCTTTCTCGGCGCGCGCGGCCACATCACGGACGACCTCGCACAACACCTGCTCCTGTGGCTAGCCAGAAAGGACGTCTGCGATCTGATCTTCGGCCTTGGGCCGTTGACCGACCTCGTGCGGATGCCGGACGTCAGCGAAATCATGGTGGTGTCCCGGGATCTGATCTACATCGAGCAGGGCGGCACGCTCGAGGAAACCGGACGGACGTTCGTCAGTGACCGCGTCAGTGAACAGATCCTCGAGCGCATCCTCGGTCCGCTGAATCGCCGCGTGGACCGCAGTTCGCCGATGGTTGACGCCCGGCTGCTGGACGGATCGCGCGTGAATGCCATCATTCCGCCACTGGCGCTCAAGGGGCCGTGCATCACGATCCGGCGGTTTTCGCAGGACCCGCTCACGATCGATGACCTGGTCGGTTTCGGTGCCATCTCGGCGCAGGTCGCGACGTTCCTGCGGGCATGCGTCAAGGGGCGCAAGAACATCATTATTTCTGGCGGCACGGGGTCGGGCAAGACGACGTTGCTGAACGCGCTTTCGGGATGGATTCCCAGTCACGAACGTATCGTCACGATTGAGGACACCGCCGAACTGCGGCTCCAGCAACGGCATGTCGTCACGCTCGAGGCCAGGCCGGCCAACATCGAGCAAAAGGGCGAAGTCACCATTCGTGATCTCGTCCGCAATGCGCTCCGCATGCGACCCGATCGCATCATCGTCGGCGAGTGCCGGGGCAAGGAAGCGTTCGACATGCTCCAGGCCATGAACACGGGCCACGATGGATCGATGACCACCGGTCACGCGAATTCCCCTTCCGACATGCTCCAGCGGCTGGAGTCGATGGTCCTCGAGAGCGCCCAGCTGCCCCTTCAGGCGATTCGCCGCCAGGTGGCCTCAGCCATCGACATCGTGATTCAGCAGTCCCGCCACGAGGGCCGCCGTCGCGTGCTGCAAGTGTCGGAGCTGGTCGGGTTGGACGACTCGACCGGCGAGGCGATCGTCGAAGACATTTTCGTTCACCGCTCCGACATCGGCCTCCAATTCACCGGCTACCTGCCGACGTTCGCCGACGACCTGGTGAACGCCGGCCTGCTGAACCCGCTGGACATGTTCAAGGAGACCTAGCCGTGCGCACTGTCGCGTTGCTGTTGCTGATCGTCGCCGGCCTCCTCCTGCTGAGAGCTGGCATGTACCTGGTACTGCCCCGGCTGCGGACGCGCATGCGTGAGACGGAGTTGGCCTATGCCGAGCGCTTGAAGGACCTGTTCCAACCGATGTCCTCGGCCCGCACGATCACGATGGCCCAATACGTCGGGTCGGCCATCGCGGGGCTGCTGGTCTTGGTCGCCACCCACAACGTCGTGTTCGCACTGGTCACGCCGCCCGTCTGTTTCGTCATCCCGAAATTCATTTTCGATCGCCTGCGGACCAGCCGCCGCAAGCGATTCGAGCGACAGCTGCCGGATGCCTTGCGCGTGATGGCTGACGCCGCCCGGGCCGGCCTGAGTTTGCCCCAGATGATCCGCCTCGTGGCGACGCAGGGACAGAAACCGATCGCCGAGGAGTTCGGCCTCGTGGTTCATGCCATGGATCTGGGCGACTCCGTCGAGGACGCGCTGAAGCGCGTGGGCAGCCGGCTGGCGATCCCCAACTTCGACCTCATGACGATCGCCGTGGTCGTCAACCGCGACCGCGGTGGCGACGTGGTCTCGCTCTTCGCCCGGTTGGCGGATTCGATCCGCGCGCTGTCTGAGGCGGAGGAAAAAATCGAAACCGAAACCGCCTCGATCCGATTGTCGGCCAAAATCATGCTCGGCACGATCCCGGTGTTTACTCTGGCGTTGCTCGTCATCGACCCGACTGCCGTCGCCGCGCTGTTCACGACGACGGCCGGCGCCATCGTCCTGGTGATCGTGTTTCTCCTGGCCACCACGGGCTATCAGATGATCCAGCGCCTCGCCAATCCGGAGATCTGAAACATGACCCCGATGACCAACGAGAGCATTGTTCACGCGTTTGCGCTGTTCGCGACGTTCGCCGCGGTGTCGTGCGGGACGTACGGGTGCCTGCTTGTCCTCGCGAGGATGGAGATGCTGCCCCTGGTTCCCAGGCAAGGCCGATCCCGGATGGGAGAGGCGTCACATCGTCTGGGAGCCCTGGCCGCGCGGAAGGGGTGGTTCCGGTCGCTGGCCGGATCCGTGCAGAAGGACCTGATTCGCGCGCGCATGGTCGACGTCAAACCCGACGATTTCATCGGCCGGTGCCTGCTCTATGCCGTGCTGGCCTTTGCCGGCCTCTGGGCGCTGACCATCGCCGCCGGCGGTTCGATCGTAAACATCATTCCCGCGGCCATCGGCGGCTTCATGGCATTTCGCATCCTCGGGATGCAGTTGCGGTCGCGCGCGACGCGGCGCATTGGCGAACTCACGAAGCGCATGCCGTACGCGCTCCAACTCATCGTGCTGGCCACGGAAGCCGGCGGCAGCTTCGAGGAATCGCTCGGTATCCTGGTCCGGGAAGATCCGAATGCCCCGTTGCACGAAGAATTCGATCAGGTGCTGCGCGACATTCACCTCGGACTGACCCGCAACGAGGCGCTGCGCGCCATGGCGGCACGCGTCACCAGCGACGACATGGACGCGCTCGTCACGGCGCTGGACGTCGCCGAGGACCTCGGGACGCCCATTGCCACCACCCTGAAGAAGCAGGCCGAAGCCCTCCGGGTGAGCCGCATTACCCGGGCCGAACGCGTTGCCCGGGAAGCCGGCCCCAAGATGGCGCTGCCCAACACGCTCATCATGATGGCCAATGTGCTCCTGATTCTCGCGCCCTTCCTGCCGAAGCTGTCACTGAATTTCTAACAGGCGGATCCCATCCATGCCGTCCACGAAGCTGAAACTGGTCGTCGAGAAAGGCCCCACGGCCGGCACGGAACTGACGCTGAGCGACGGCTCGGTCAGCGTGGGACGTTCACCCCGCTCGGGCCTGGTGCTCAAGGGCGATGACTTCGTCTCCACGGAGCACGCGACGATCGCCGCGCTCGGCGACGTGTGGTCGATTCACAATCTCAGCCCGAATGGCACGCTGGTGAATGGCCGCCCGGTCACGGACTCGCCGCTCGTCAACGGGGACAAGATCTCGGTTGGCTTGCAGCACTTGATCACGGTGCGCACCATTCCGGTGGCGCGGCCGGCTGTCCCTGTCCCGACGCCCTCGTCCCCGTCCCCACAGTCTCCGGCCGGAGCGGCAATCGCGCCGCCAGTCCGGAGCGGGCCAAAACTGCCGATGTGGCTCATGGTCTATTTCGGATTCATGATGGTGGCCCTCGTCGCGCTGGTGATCGTCAAGACCACGAGTGCCGGCACCGTCGGATTCGCCGATGTGCGGGCGCGTGAGCAGCAGCACGCGGCCAAGCACGACCTGCCCGTCGAACAGACCAGCCGCGTGTTGTGGCTGCTCGAAACGGCGACGGTTCACGAGCGCCGGGGGGACGCCCGATCGGCCTATGAAGCGTACCGGGAGGTCCTCGGCGCGCGCACACCGATTGACCCACAGTCACCCGCCTACCGGTATGCGGCCGCGCGGATCGCGGCCTTGGGGCCAAAGTGAACGCCACAGATACGTCAGTTCCGAAAGAGCCCTCGCTGCAGGAGCGCAGTCTGCGCTTCCTGCTCGCCCCTATCGTCCCGTTTCTCGATGATCCCTCGATTTCCGAGATCATGATCAACGGCCACCGCGAAGTCCGAATCGAGCGCGCTGGACATATCGTCTCCACCGAGGCCTACTTTGCGTCCGCCGAGCACCTGGCGGCGGCCGTGCGCAACATCGCCCAGTACGTCGGGAAACGCATCACCGGCGAGACATCCCGCTTCGACGCCCGCTTGCCCGATGGCTCGCGCGTCCACGTCGTGCTGCCACCCGCCAGCCGGCAGGGGGTGTGTGTCAGCATCCGCAAGTTCCAGCAATCGCGCATGACGTTCGACGCGCTCGTGGCCATGGGCGCGTTGACTGAGGAGACGCGGGAATTCATCGAACTGTGCGTACTGACGCAGCGGAACATGATCATCGCCGGTGGCACGGGCACCGGCAAGACCAGCCTGCTCAATGTCCTGTCCGGATTGATTCAGGCCGATCACCGCATTCTGGTGATCGAAGACACGACGGAACTCGTGCTCCGCCAGGACCACGTGCTGTACTTCGAAACCAAGCCCCCGGACCGCCAGGGCCGTGGCGCGGTCACGATCAGAGATCTCTTTCACTCGTCGCTGCGAATGCGGCCGGACCGGATCGTCGTTGGCGAGTGCCGCGGGGGCGAGGCCCTGGATCTGATCCAGGCGATGACGTCGGGCCACGGCGGATCGATGACGACGTTGCATGCGAATTCGCCGGCCGACGCGCTGAACCGCCTGGAGACCATGGCCCTGATGTCCGGGATCGAGATGCCGCTGGTCGCCCTGCGCAGCCAGGTGGCGTCCGCGATCGACGTGGTAGTGCAACTCGGCCGGTTTCACGACGGCTCGAGGCGCGTCCTGGAACTCGCCGAGGTCCGTGGACTGGACGAGGCCGGGCGGTACCGCGTGAATAGCCTCTATTCGTTCCGGTTCCGCGGCAAATCGCCGGCCGGGGGCGTGATCGGCGAACTGGAACGCACGGGAAACCGACCCAGTTTCGGCTCAGAAGTCGAGAAAAGCGGCTATGCTGACCGCGTCCAACTGACGGCCAGCCTGTTCCAGCTTGAGGAGCGATAGACTCGCCATCCTGAGGAGCGTCACGTCATGACTCGCACACACGTCCGTCCGTTTGTTCGGGCAATTCCTGCGGTGTTCCTCGCCCTGGCTACAACCGTCGCGGCCGACCAGGCCGCGGGCACGGGCACGCCGGCTGGTCCCGCGCCCGCGCAAAGTACACCGGCGCCCAAACCGCTGACGAACGCCGACATCATTACGATGTTCAAGAAGGCGTTGCCGGATTCGACCATCATCGCGGCCATGCGCGCGAATCCCATCGCCTTCGACGTGTCCATGGACGGGCTGATCGCCATGAAGGACGCCGGCGTCAGCGCCAGAGTGATGGATGCCATGGTCGCCGCCGTTGAACGGCAAAATGCCGCCGCGGCACGAACGGCGAGAGCCTCACCGACGCCAGTCGTCAAACGCCCAGCGGGTCCCACACCGGTCATACCGGCCTCGAACTCTCAACCGTCAGTCTCGCTGATCGACGGTGACGCCAGACGTCCGCTGCCCTCAGACCGGACGAAAATGATGCAGGCCAAGCAGAAGCCGACGTCTCTGAAATCGATGGCGAAGGACAATGCGATCGATCAGGCTCTCCGTGCGGGCTTGGCCCAGGCGTCACAGGCGATTGGCGGCGGTATCGCAGGAAGCATGGTCGGGCAGACCGGTGGAACCGTGGCGCGTGGGGCGATCGAGAACAAGTCGAAGACCGTCGGCTACGTCTGGGCGTTGCCGGGCGTCTCGTCGCCCACCATCCTGCCATCGACTGCGCCTTCGTTCGAACTGAGTCTGGGCAAGGTCCTGGGGGTCAACCCGGAGGATTACATGCCGGTGATCATTATCTTGACGCCCACCGCGAAAGACTGGCGGCTGGTCGGCGCGACCGAGGGCAAGGAGAGCGCGTCTGCCACCGCGTCATTGGATTGGCCGCTTTACTCCGGATTCGTCGAGGACCGTGTGGCGTCTGACGTCACGAAACTCGACAACGGCGGCTGGCGCATCGCACCGACGCGGGCGCTGGTGCCGGGCGAGTATGCAGTGGTGTTCCGGCCCGTCTCGAATACGAAGAAATTCCGCGGGATAGACGTCGCCAGGAACCAGGGCGACGGCCTGATGTTCAACTCGGTGTGGCCGTTTTCGATTCGATAACGACGCGCGTTATCTGATCCGACGCTGCAGATCGGCGAGTTTTTCCTCGGCCAGCGGCTTGATCTCCGGGCCATCGCTGGTCAGCAGCGCATCGGACGAAGCCATGGCCATCCGGAAGGCCGCCGCGGCCTCCGTGGGCCTCCCGAGCCCGTCGTAGCAGACACCGAAGAGAAACTGAACCGTGCCGGCAGACACGCCGGGCCCGTCGGCGAGGCGAACCTTCGAGAGATGGTCCACGGCTTCGGCCAAGGCGCCGACCCGCATCAACGCCACCGCCAGATTCATCCGAGCGACGTATTCTTCCGTCCGGCCGCTGTACTTGATTGTCGCCTCCCGAAACTCCAGGACGAGCTTGTTGGGCAGGAGGGACTGATCGTACAGCCCGATGACTTCGGGCAAGGCCAGGACCGGCAATTCCACGGTCTGAACGGCGCCATCCCTGCTGGCCACGTCGAGCCTCAACCGGTCGCCGGCCTTGCGGGTGGAGACAAAGCGAAGGAATGCCGAGCCATCGGCGATCTTGTTGCCGTCCACGGCCCGAATGATGTCGCCCTTCTGAAGCGTGGGAGCGGTCACGGAGTCCCGCCAAATCTGCTTCACGACGACGGCCCCGCCGGCATTGAGCACATCGGCGACTTGAATGCCCGCCGAGACTCGCATGAGCGGCGGTGTCGTGTTGAGCCTGGCTACGAGCTGGTTCACCGAAGCCTTATCGTCGATGTTCAAGGCGACCGTGTCCGGCTGGGCTCCGCCGGCCGCCAGGATCGTCACCAACACGTTCCAGGGGCTCTGCTTGGACGGCACGGTGATCTGCGCGACGCCTTGCGCGCCCAGCCGGCTCGACAAACTGGCAGACAACGTCCTGCGATCGGTCTCTTTGACGTTGAGCGCCGGCGGGAGGGGCCTGCCGGCGGCGTCAAACGACAACCAGTCAGGGTCGAGGTGCTCGCGAACCAGCTCCCGCTGCACCAGGTCCTGCGCCGGCGCGAAGACCGACACCGCCGAGGATGAACTCAGCGCGTTTTCCAGATCGCGCCGCAGATCCGATCGAAACCCGTCTGGCAGGCCCACCGCGGTCAGGATCGCCAGCGCGGGCTTCGGCTCGGCGGTGATGAGGATCGGACGCCCGGCCTCCGGCGTGACGCGTTCGGAATAGTGGCCGCGGTCGCTTCGGAATTCCACAGTGATCGGCGCGGCCTTCGGACACAGCACGCCCGTGTACGGCACCGTCCCGACGTCCTCGCCGTCGATGACCACGCGGCCGTCTGGCCCTTTCACGGTGATCGGCGCGCCCGTCGAAGCCAGTTTAACGACCGGCTTCACGAAGAAGTTGTCGGGCTTGGGCACGCCGACGGCCATTTTGGTCCGTGGTTCGGTCTTGAAGCAGCTCTTTCGATACTCGACGTTCTTGTCGCCGGAGCTCACGTTTTCGACGAGCAGGAACCCCACAGAACTGGCGAGCGATCCCATCGCATTGAGATCGTCTCGTGCCGCCTCCGCCCAGTCGGATGGCAGCGTGCCGGTCCGGGTCGTGCCGGCCAACACGTCATTGATCCACACCTCCACGTCGGCCGGCAGGGTCAGAAACATGAGGGTGGAAAAGATTCGGTCGAGATTCCGGGTGAATTCGAGAGGGGGCGCGTTCCCCCTGATCGTGATGGTCTCGCTGACCTCTTGATAGCCGGGCTTGACCACCGACACCGTATGCGGTCCTGCCGCGAGATCGATCGGGCTCTTGGACAGATCCACAATCACGCCATCGACCTTCACCTCGGCGCCGGCCGGCGTGATCTGAAGGCTGAGCTTTCCGTAGAGTTCGGCGCGCAGCGTCTTGAACGCGGTGTCGACATTGGGATTCACCGCACCCAAATCGTAGGAGGGCTTGAGCGCCAGCAGAGCCTTCAGGTCCTCCTTCATGCTGTCAAGTTGACGCATCGCATAGCGCGCCCGGGCCCTGAGCGCATAGGCCTCGAGGAGTTGACCCTGCTGCATCGGGTCAAGACTGGGCTTTGCCAACAGCACGCTGATGACGCTGGTGCAGTAGGCATCGGCCGTCGAGAAGTCGTTCAACCCGTACGCCTTGCTGGCCGACGCCAGCGAGTCCGCCACAGGCGCCTGCACCGCGTACGCGCCAACGAATGCGGAACTGGCGATGCCTGAGAGAAGCCAGCAGACGAGGAGGGCTGGGATCACACGCCTCAGGCGCGGATCTCGAGCCCTATTGGAAGACAAGTACGGCATGCGCATCCTCGTCGAAAATGTACAGGCGGCCGGCCCGATCCACCGCAAACGCGGACGGTTTGCGAAACGCGCCTGGCGCTTTTGCGGCCACCGTAAACGTCCGCCTGAAACGTCTCTGCGGATCAAAGACGAGGACCGCCGCCTGGCCACGATCGAGCACGTAGAGATTGTCCAGGGAATCAAACGCGAGATCCACAGGCGACGCCAGTTCGTACTGTCCGGTTCGTCGTTCCACCGTGGCTCGCAGATCCCCTTCCCTCGAGAACACCTTGATGTTCTTGGTGTCTTGATCGAGCACAGCGATCTCATCGAGGCCGTTGATGGCGATGCGCGGGCCCGACGCGAGCACGAGCCGGCCAAGCGACGCACCCGCGGGGTCGAACCGGTGGACCTCCTTCGTCCGGTCATCCCCCACTAGCCAGTCACCGCGCCACGTGGCGGCCAGCGCCGTAATCTGGGCGGGACGTGGTGGCGCTGGTGGTTGCGCCAGGTTCAATTGCAACGGCGCCGCCGCGCTCGCGCCCTCGATCGTCAGCAGATCCGCCCGGCCAATGGCCAGCGAACCATTAGCGGCCCGACCGATCGCCCCCGGCGCCCCGTTGTAGGTGACCGTCCGGACCGCCGAACCGTCCGGGCCAAAGATGGCCAGCGCATCACGATCCGCAACCATGATTTGTCCGGCGGCGTCGACGACGATCCCGGCCACATCACGGAACGGGCGCGCGGTGCCACCCAGTACTTGTCCCGTGAATGCATACAGCGGCTGGGTTGGAGCTTTGATGTTCAGGCGATACAGGATCGTCGCCTCGTTCAGCGCCTGGACGGCCTCCTTGGTGCCGACGAAATCGGTCCTGACGCGCTGGAGGGCCTGCATGGCCAGATCGTTCGTCTCGCCAAAACGCGCGTAGCACTTGGCGATCCCCAACAACGCCTTCGCGTTCCACTCCGAAGCGGGATATCGCAGCGCCACGTCGCGATAGCGCGAGATGGCCTGATCGGGATCGTTCGAGAGCCGGCTCGCCTCACCCGAATAGAACAACGCCGCGGGCAGGGCGGCGCTGCCGGGGAATACGGCCGGACTCACGCGCGCGAAGTCCTTGAGGGCGGCCAGCAGGCTGTTCGGCGAGCGCTCAACGAGCCCCGCCCGTCCGCGCAGGACAAACCCAAATCCCGCGCTCGGCGCTTCGGCGTATTTCGCGATGATCTCCTCGGCCGCGATCCGCGCCTCTTTGAGCAGCGGCGGAGTTTGAGCCAGATCGATCTCCCCGATTCGAAGCCAGGCCTGGGCCTTGGTCTCCTCGACCGGGCAGCCCGTGGCCACCAGATTGAAGTCCTTGAGGGCCTCGGCATAGTTGCCCTGACGGAGGTTCTGCTCTCCGTTGTCATACAGCCGGCAGAGAGTCGCGCTTCCCGAGGGTTGGACTTGCAGGGTCGGGGCACCCATCACGGCGGCCACCGCCGCAAACCGAACCGCGAACATCAACCTCATCTGAGTGTCACCTGCTGCCGTTCTCCCGCACTGACCACAACTTTGACGGATGGAGCCTGGCTGGTGCCCGGGCACTTCAACTGAACATCGTGCCTGCCCGCCGCCACGCGATCCTGGGTGAAAGGCGGGTTGTCGAGTTCCCGGCCGTCAAGAACCACCCGGCACGTCTCGCGCGAACTCCCGAAACTGATACTCCCGAGTCCTGGCGCCGGCACCGACTTCATGCCAGCGTCGACCCTCAGCGGCCAATCCAGGAACACCTCCGGCGCCTTGAGTTGTAGCGTCCGCCCGACCACGACGTCCGTCAAATCGTGTCGTGTGCTCGCTGCGGACTTCAACCGGCCTCCGTCCCAGACCGCGAAGGGATAACCTCCGGTGATCACCAGTTTGATCGTCGTCGCACTCACAGGCTTGAAGTCGTAGACGATGCTGCCACGTTCGATGTCTGCGGCACTGATGGTCACGGTCACGGGCTCGTACCCCTTCAGGGTGAGTCCGACCGTTGATGGCGGCTTCGTCCCAAGCTTAATCTCTGCCGGCGTCACGAGGTCCGTGGCCACGCCGTCGATCGTGACCTTGGCGTCGCGCGGACTCGAGACTACCCGCAGGATTGCCTGAGCGGCGGTCGGCGGTGATTGGTTGGACCCGGTGGTACCCCCGAAGAGCCCGAGCATCCACCCGCCCAACACCAGCAACACCGCACACCCCACCGCCACACCGATTTGCAGCAGGTGGCGGGATGACGAGACGTGGGACGCGGACGCGATGGACGAATCGTCCACTTGGTACGTCCGCGGATCCCCGGCCGGAGGGGTGACGTCAACGGTCGTCGTGCCGAACCGCATGTTGAGCTCTTCCGGATCGGGAGCAAACGACATCCGGATCAGCTGCAATTCGGTTCCGAACTCACCGGCGGTCTGGAACCGCCGGTCGGGATTCTTCTCCAACCCCTTTCTGACCGCGGCCACCAGTTCTGGCGGGAGGCCGGTGGTCATCGTTTCAATCGGGGGTGGATCCTCCCGAACGATCTTCATCATCGTCGCCGTCGGCGACTCGCAATCAAACGGTTTCCGGCTCGCCAGCAGTTCGTACAGCACGATGCTCGCGGAGAACACGTCAGACCGTCCGGTGACTTCACGCGCCTCGATTTGTTCCGGCGACATGTACGACGCACTGCCCATGACTTCGCCGCGCAACGTGCTAATCGACGACAAGAGCTTGGCGATGCCGAAATCAACGAGTTTGACGCTGCCGTCCTCAAGCAACCAGACGTTCGCCGGCTTCACGTCGCGATGGACCACCCCGTTTTCATGCGCAAACTGGAGGCCTTCACACAGCTGCGTCATGATGTCGAGCTTCTGTGCGAGCGACAACGCGGGCTTGCTCTGGATGCGCGCCTTGAGGCTGCGGCCGCGCAGGAACTCCATCACGATGTACGGGACGCCGTCCTGCTCCGCGAACTCAAACACCGTCACGATATTGCGATGCTGCAGCCGTGCCGCCGCCTTCGCTTCGCGGAAGAAGCGGGCGCGAGCCTCCTCGCCGCCCTCGGCCGAGAAGTCGGCCGTCATCACCTTGATGGCCACTTCGCGATCGAGCAGGGAATCGACACCGCGATAGATCACACCCATGGCGCCACGGTCCACTTGCTCGAGGACCTTGTAGCGCCCGAAGAACCTATCGGGTGATGCCAACAGGCGCCTCGGCCGGAGCTGACGTCAGAATTTTCACGGTGTCACGCATCTTGATGCAGGTGTCGAGGTACTTCCCAAACAGGGCCGTCGGCGCAAAGCACGTCATCCGGATGACGGCCGCGCCGCGAATGAACGAATACTGCCGCAACGACTCCGGACCGGCTTTGCCCGTGCGTTCGAAATCGATCAGCACCACCCCGTCCTTGAACTCAGACACCCGTCCCACGACCGATCGGGCGTCTGGCTGGCGCCTTTTCAAATCCTCGACCTCGAGATCCCGGTACAGCGAGTCGATGAGGTGCTGGATAGGCACGTTGAGGGCGTGGCGCTCGACGGCCACGAAGGCCTCTCGTCGCCGTTGCGAGAACGTCACGACCACTTCACCGGCGCCTGCCGTGACCTCCCAATCCTTGGGATAGTCGATGGAGAATCGGCCTGCCGTGTCGCGGTACGTGGTGAATGGCCCCTGCGCCCGCATCGGCGCGGGCACGCCGGAGAGCGAGATGAGAGTCAGACACGTAACGGCGCCACGCCACACCATGCCATTACCTCTTGATCTGATCCAGGCGCTCTTTGGCGATCTTGCGCAGGGGATCGTCGTCCGGTAGATCAGACCAGGCTTTCTCAAACGCCTTGGCCGCCTCGGACCAGCGTCCGTAGGCCTGGTAGTGTTCGGCCATGTGAAATGACTTGGTCCCTTCATCCTTCATCCGAATCTTCAGCTTCCGGATGGCTTCGGCGCCCGCCGGCGACGCCTCGAGTTGTTGGGCCTGCTGGTAGTACTGCAGCGCCGGCCGGAACGCCCCGCTGGCTTCCTGCTTTGCACCATCCTCCATGGCCTGCGCGGCCACTCGGCGTTGCGCGATGGCAAATCTGCTGCTGACATCCTGATAGCCGGGCTCGTCACGTTGGAGATCCGCGAGGAGCGTGAGCGCCTCGGTCCAGGTTCCGGCATCCATCGCGGCGCGCGCCCGATCGTACCGGGCGGCGACACTCCGATCGCGCGCATTCCAGTCGGACTCGGTTTCATTGGGCCGACGGGCGACGAGAGGCGTGGGGGCCGTCAAGACCGAAATGGCCGTCGGTTTCTTTTTGGGTTCCCCGCTCGCGAACGGTGAAGGATTCACAGGCGCGGCCTTGAGATCGCCTCGTCCGGACCGGGCGGCCGGCGCGAGTGGCGGATCGGACTGAACCGGACGAGGAGCCTGCCCGGATCCCTGTTCGGAAACATCAACCGGCGCGGCCGCCGGCGGATCCTGGACGACTCCCTGGTCCGGATTTTTCGGCGGGGCCGCGACGTTTGAGGCACTGCGAGCCTTGATGCCCCAGAACACAATCGCGATGGTCGCGATGACTCCGACCGCCACGATCCAGACGTGGCTCCTGCGGGGTCGCACCGGATTCGGATCTGGCAGCGAGACGACGACGGGTTCGGGCTCCGATTTCCGGATCACCGGATCGGGCATCACCGGCTTTGGCGCCGGAGGATTCGGCAGGAAGACGGTCGCCTCCGGGTCCACCACCTTGGCTGTCTGGGTCGTTTCCCTGAACTGCAGCGTGTAGGTGCCGAGCGTCACCTGCACGTCCGGCGCCAGTGCCACTCGCGGCTTGCGCTTCCCATTCACCAGAAGCCCGTTTTGACTGTCGAGATCGATCAGGACGTAGCGCCCGTCTTCCCAGCGCAGTTCGGCATGTGCGCGCGACACGGCTTTGCCCTGGTCTGCCAGCACGAGATCGTTCTGTGGATCCCGGCCGATTCGCAACGTCTGGCGCGTCAGGGTCACCTCGCGCTCGACGCGGTCGGCATGCACGATGATGAGTCTGGGTCCGGTTTCTACCGCGGCCTGCGGCTTGTAATCATCGGCCCGCGCCACCACGGCCAACGGCTTTGCCGCGACCGGGACAGGCTTGGGTGCGGGCTTGGGGGCCCTGATCAACGGCTCCAGCGCCGTCAGCGCGGCGTCCGAAGAACCGTACCTCATCTCGAGGTCCTTCGACATGAGCCGGGCGATAAAGTGGGAGACCGGCAGCGGGATGTCCGCCCGCAGCGCGTGGAGGGGCTTGGCCTCCAGGCTGGGGTTTTCCAGCCAGGTCAGCCAGCGTCCTGGGCTCGCCGCGATCGGCGCCAGGTCTGGAAACGCCGAGTTGAGACCGTCAACTCCGAGGAGCGCTTCATAGCCGAGCATGCCCACCGAATAGAGATCTGATCGGAATTCGCGGCGCACCTGCTGCGCCACGGTTTCCGGCGCAATGTACAGGACCGAGGACGCCAACAGTGTGGGATTGGTCTCCCTCTCGATGATCGACAGGCCGCCGTCGGTGAGTTTCCAATGCCCGGCAGCGTCCTGAAGGATGTTGGCCGGCTTGAGGTCACCGTGGATGACACCACCGCCATGCAGGGATCGCAGGCCATCCAGCACGTCCCGTAGAACGGCCAGAACGGCCGGCAACTCAAACGGTCCGGATTTCATCCGTCGATCGAAACCCAAGGTCAAGAGTTCCATCTCGATCAGGGGCTGATCGTCGATGATTTCGTACGAGTAAACGCCCGCGACGTGATCAGACTGGATCGCGGCGAGCAGTTCAGCTTCGCGCAAGAACCGCTGTGCGGCGGGACTGCCGGCGACGACGCTGCCGTTCAGCTGCTTGATCGCCACGTCGCGGCCTAATTCCTCGTGCCGGGCCCGGTACACCGTGCCCCGCACGCCTCGGCCGATCGTCGCGATAATGTCGAATCGGCCGATTCTCATGGCAGCGGGTTGGCATAGTCTAACCAACCGGCCGCCAATTCTACCGCCTTACTGTCGGGGACGCCGGCCCAGGTTCGGCACTCGATTGGCCCATGTTTTCAGCACCGATTTGGCCTTGGATGCCATTTCTGAAACTCGATCCGGGCTGTCTGGCGGCGGGGCTTCTGCCGCTTCGACGATGAGTTCCTGCGTGTCATTGGTGTCCGGGGGCGCAAACGACAGAACTGTCTCCGCCCGTTCCAGGACCTCTTGAGCTTCTCCGCTGACCGGATCGAGGTCGAGCGCCCGTTTCGCATCGTGGACAGCCCGCTCGAACTCGCCGCTTCGCAGTGCCTCTTCCGCACCGGTCAGAATGACCTGGACGTCGTGTTCCCGCGCACGGGCGGCCGCCAGTCGCCGGCGCATGACGTCCGCCGCCTCGGCAAGGCGCAACGATTCCGAGGCAACGCGGGCGGCGTCGGGATGGCCCGGATCGAGACTCAGCGCGGCTTGGGCGTCTTTCGTCGCCTCAGCGAATTCGCCCGCCGCCAAATGTCGAATCGCCCGACTGACAACTGGCCGAGCCCGCTGCCGGCGATCCGCGGCATCCGCTTCCTCGTGCAGTTGCGCCTGCACGTGGCGGTGGATGCGCAGGGCCGTCGGTTGGGCCGCGTCAATCACCAATGCCCGCTCGGCCGCCTGCTTCGCGCCAATTCGATCGCCTCCTTCGAGCAGGAGCTCGGCGTCTCGTACGTGCGCCATCAGCTCGGCCTGGCGGGCGGCGGACGCCGACGCGCGGTGCGCCTCCACGCGGAGCTGTACAAGTTCGGCGGCCAGGACGGACAGGTGGGGATGCTGGCGCACGGCCGCCTCGAGCTGATCGATCGCCTCACCCCACGCGCCTGTCGCATAGGTGGTTCGGACGCGCGCCATGATCTCGGCGGCGAGACGTGCGCTGTCGAGCTGCCGCTCCAGCAAATCGCCCGGCGCGGTATCCGACTCGACGGCACGCAGGTCTCGCAGCAGACCCGCGGCGCGCTCAAATTCCCCGGCGCCCGTCGCCGATTCGATGTGCGTGACCAGCATTTCAATGCGGTGCTTCCGTTCGCTCACCTGCGCTTCGAGACGCCTCAGTTGACTCTTCATCGGATCGAGAACCGCCGAGAGATCCGTCTGAATGGCCTGGATTCGGCTTCGCCTGATCGGAATCATCACGGGCGTGGAGCCTGGGTCCGCCGGGACGAGGTAGGGATACTTCGCCGAGAGGGACGCGCGCTGCTCGGCCACCGCCAGATTCGGCTCGGCACCGAGTTGCTGGGAAAGGGACTGGATGCCATCCGCAACGCGGCACATGTCGGCGAACTGCGCCCGAATGGCCGAACCCATCTCGCGCGTCTCGGTATCGAAGTTGCGCTTGAAACGGATGAGGTCGGCGGCCAGATCCGCACAGCGCTGATACCGAAAGTCCGGGTCTTTTTTCAACGCACGAAAGATAATCCGCGCGAGCGGCGCCGGGGCTTCGTCCGGGGGGATCGGCGCCGGGTCCTCGCGCATCACACGGAGCATGACGCCGGCGAGATCCGGGCCTTCAAAGGGTTTTCGACCTGTCAGCAAAAAATAGAACACGGCCGCGGCGGAAAACAAATCGGAGCGCTCGTCAATTTCGACGCCACGTGCCTGCTCGGGGGACATATAGTCCGGCGTGCCGACGACGAGGCCGGTGCGCGTCATGGTGGAGCTGGCGAGCCTCGCGATGCCGAAGTCGAGAATCTTCAGGCTGCCATCCCCGAGTACAAAGAGGTTGCTCGGCTTGACGTCCCGGTGGATGACGCCGGCGGCGTGGGCTTTCGACAGGCCCTCGCACCCTTGAATCATCAGGTCCAGCTTCGCCTCCAGTCCCTGCAGTTGCGGTTCGTGCACGGCCTTGCTGAGCGTGTTTCCCTTGAGCAGTTCCATGACGATGAAGGGACGGTCGACTTCCTCGCCCAACTCGAGAACTCGTACGACGTTGCGGTGAACGAGCTGGCTGAGAATCTTGCCTTCGCGCAGGAAGCGACGCCGCGCGTCGGGATCGGATTCGAGGCCGGCGTGGATGATCTTGATCGCGACGTCCCGACTCTGCTCCTCGTCGTGGGCGCGGTAGACTGCGCCCATCGCACCCCGGCCAATACGGCCGATGACGCGATAGCGGCCGATGGTCTTCAGGGGATCGTCTGGCGGACCTCCGTTCACAGCCACGCCCCCGGCGCATCGCCCTGCGAGACAGATGGGGCTGTCATCGCCGTCGCCACGTCTTTCCGCCGTCAGGACTTGTCCAATCTCCCGCCGGTGAAACGATCCAGGGAGTCCGGCTTGCGCTGAGGGAGAGACACGTCGCGTTCCGCAGGAGTGGCTCCTGCGCCTTCCTCGACCATGTCCGTCCCCAGTCGAGCGACTCGAAGTAGCTCGCGGAGTCCTGATTCCAGCAGACGGCCGCAAGTCCCAGCGGCGGCGCGCCGCCGGCGACGAGTGGGCAGCCGTATGTTTCGCGGACAAAGAGGACCCGCGTCCACGTCTTGCCGCGGTCGACACTCTGAAAGACGCCGCCACTCGTGCCGACCACCACGTTCGAATCGTTCCATTCGGCGACACTTGATCCGACGATGTGTTCTTTCAGCCCCCAAAACCCCCAACGCGCAAAAACAGGACCGCCGCGAGCATACAGACCACTCATCGTGCCGGCATACTGGGTACCGAACTGACGCCCGCCGATGCTGGTGACCTCGACAGGAATCTTGTCGCGCGCCGATTCGAGTGCCGATCGCAGTTCGGCCGGGACATCACAGTCGGCAGCGTTGGTGTACGGGAGTCCGCGCGAGGTCGTCGGTCCGGATGGCGGGCGTGAGGGCCCGGAGCCGTTCAGATCGCCTTGTGCTGTGGGACCCGCGACGGGGGCGGGCGCGGTCGCGGCGGGGGCGGGAGCGGCGTTGAACACAAAGCCACCCACGACGTTCGAAGAAGTCCAGGGCACCTGGCGGTTGCCAGAAGCCGCGGCGACGCGATCGCGCACGCGGGCGAACACGGCATCGAGACCGAGGCCGGGCTGCCGGAGTGCTTCGATCAGCGCCCCGGTGAAAAGTCCGTTCGAGCCGACTGGATTGTCAGCGGCGGTCTGGCCTGGCCCAGTCGCATAGGCGATGTAGCTTCCTTTGCCGCTCGCCATGATCGCCAGTCCTTCTGAGAGCCGGCGAGCGGTGGCATACGGATTGTTTCGACACGCGTCCAGGATGACGATCGCCAACCGCACGCCGCGGCCAGATATCCGGTCGTGGATCAAATTGGCGGAATAGCCCTGGTATTTTGCTTCGATACCGTCGCGGGCGGCGAAATCGATCGGAATGAGATAGTTCTCGCCGTCGACCTGCAGGCCGTGGCCGGCGTAGAAGAACAGGGCGACGTCACCGTCCTTGAGCGAGGTCACGAAGTTGTTGACCTCCTGGTCGAACTGGGCGCGCCGAAGGTTGATAGCCTCGGTGACCGAGAAGCCCACGCCACGCAGCGTGCTCGCCAGACCACGCGCGTCATTCGCCGCGTTGGCCAGCGGCCTTGCCGGCGCCACATACGCGTCATTGCCCACCACGAGAGCCACTCGCCGAGGAGTGGCGACACCAGGGGCGGCCTGGCGCCCGCCTTGTCCGTGGGCCGCCAGACCCGCCATCGCGACGACGATGGCGACGGTCACGGCGATGCGGTGTGATGCCGTCACAGGCGCGTTCCGTCTAGTTGAGTGGTGCGAACCGCCACGGTGGCAACAGATCGACCACGAATGCCACGCCGCCAGCGGCGTCAAGCTCGGCGATGACGGCGTCGGAAATATCGTTCGCCGGTTGCGACCAGGCGATCGAGTCATTATCCCCTCGGGCGAACACAAACGACGCGCCGCGACGTCCACGAATGCGTTCGACCACGGGAAGGACGACAGCCTGAAAACTCTCCAGTAACTTCTGATTCAGCGCATCCTGTTCGGCTTTTGTGCCGCCGCGCTGGGCCAGGGCAACCATCTGGTCATGGCCTTTTTGCCCAAGTTTCGACCCCGCTACGACGCGCTGCAAGTCGACCGTGAGCAGGAGTCTCGACTCGGCGATGCGCGGCGCCAGACTCGTGAGTGGCCGTTTGGCTTGAGCCGCGTCCAGGCCTGCTGTGACGGCCGCGGTAATATCCAGAGCGGCGTCGGCCGCCGCAATGTTGCTGTTGTCTCCGAGCGCGAGTACCAAATCGATGTCGCCGCGTTTAGCGAGATCTGCGATGAGAGGCAGGGCGGCGTCCTGAAACCCTGCGAGGAGCTTCGTGTTCAGGGCGTCGACCTCGGCCTGTCCGCGGTCTCGGGCCGTGGTCCACTCAGTGGGGCTCACCGTTCGGTTGTTCTTGGTGAGGGCGTCAAGGCGATTCTGCACCGATTGGCTGAGGGCCAACATCTGGCTCTTCCCGGCCTTGCCGAGAACAGAATCGGTGACCACTTTTTGAAGATCCACAAAGGCGATGCGAGAGACGGCGCGTGCGGTGGGCGACGAATCGAGCGATGCCAGGATGATCGCGTCGGAGGCGTACGCGATGTTCGAATCGTCGCCCGTGTGGAGTATCACTGTCGCACCGAAGCGGCCGGCGGCGAAGTCCAGTGCGCTTTGGGCAGGCACGTCTTTCGCGGTCAGCACGAACACGCGAGCCGAATTCGATGCCGCCGCCGGGGGCGCGGCTGCGTTCGTCGCAGCCGGCGGCCGCCGCAACTCCGCGGCCCGGCTCTCGGCAAACGACCGGAACTGGCTCGACGGATAGCGGCGCACGAAGTCGTCGAACACCGCGGGATCGGCGCTCGCCTTGACGACATCCCACAGCGCCAGCTCAGCACGCAACGCCGTATCGCTGGACAGCGGCGCGACCGTGTTGATGTCCGTTTTTGGCGCCCCTGCAACCGGCTGCAGCACGACATCACGCAACAGTTGATCGTAGACAGCCGGAAACTGCCGGCCGCCGGACTGATCGAACACCCGCTGGCGAATCTGATAGAACATTTCGCGGATCGACAGGCCAGGCGTGCGCAGCAGCCGCACGAGTTCGCCCGTGAACAAGCCATTCGCGCCGGACGGATTGTCACTCGCGGTCTGGTTCGCACCGGTCGCGTACGCAACCAGACTGCCCTGCGCTTCGATCGGCGCGAGGCCGCCCGATGCGGCCCGCTTGCCGCCATACGGGTTCGTCCGGCACGCGTCGAGCACGAGCACCGACACGCGCGCTCGACCCAGGGCCTGCTGGACCTCGCTCGCGCGAATCGCATTGACGCGAATGGCAATATCTGAGGTGTCGCTGCCAAAGTCGACGGGGATCAGGAAGTTCTCACCCTCCACCTGCACGCCATGACCCGCAAAAAAAAAGAAGGCGACGTCCTCGGCTCGGAGGCCACCAGCAAACACACTGAGGGCCTGTCCGAACGCGCTTCGGTTCGCGTCGGCGACCTGCGTGACCGTAAAACCCAGCTCCCGAAGGGCGCTCGTCACGGCAGTCGCATCGTTTCGAGCGTTCCGCAACGGGGAGCCCGGATAGGTGTCGTTGCCGATCACAAGCGCCATCCTCCTGCCGGGCTGGGTTCCGGAATCAGGCAGCCGGCGGTCCTGGGCGGCCGGCGCAACCACCATCGCCACGGCCAACATCGTGGCCCAACACAATCTGGTCATATGTCACCTGCCTCTTGCGGAGACATCAGGGTCGCCGAATCTCAACGCGGCGGTTGCGTGCGTAGCAGGCTTCCGTGTTGTCCGTGCAGAGCAGCCGCTTCGTGCCGTATCCGACCATGCTCAAGCGCGACGCCGGAATGCGGAATGTCGAGATGAGTGCCTGGGCGACGGCGTCTGCCCGGCGGCGCGAGAGTTCGAGATTGTGGGGCTCGGCTCCTCGCTGGTCGGCATGGCCGCCGATTTCGGCCACAACAGGTCCGGCCGCGAGAACGCCCAGATTACGCGTAGCGCCGAGGACGTCGAACAACGCATAGGCCATCTCGCGCAGTTGCGCCCGCGCGCCAGGCAACAACTCGGCACTGTCGTACGAGAAGGGCAACACGCGTTCGTCGAACGTGACCGCGGCGGCCACGACTCCGGGGCTTCTGGATCCCTCGAGCGCACCGGTGATGTTCCGCGAACCCACGAGGTTCTTCGGATCGTCCCGCGTCAATTCCGCCACCGCCGCCTGACTGGGCGTATCCGACGGATCGAGCTCCAGTCCCTTGCGATACCAGTACAACGCATCGGTCGTATTCCCCGACTTGCGATAGGCATCGGCCAGACCAAAGATGGGCAGCGCCTGCGACGCCGGCGCGACGCCGGCCGCACGATACGCCGCCACCGCGCGCTTGTACGCGTCGATGGCTTCCGGATACCGGCCCAGGCGCTCGAAGGTGTCCGCCGCGTTGTTCGACGCTTCAGGATGCGTCGGGCATGCCGCCAGCGCCTCCTGATAGATCGTCAGCAGACGAGGGAGCGCCGCCGCCGACGGCGTCGTCTGACGCGCCTGGGCGACCATCGTGTCCGCACGTTGACAGCCGGCAGACTGCGCCTGTTGTGCCTGCGGCGCCGCCGCCCAGACTGCGAGCAGGCCAACCACTCCGATCGATACGAGCGTACGCATCGCTATCTCCCACCTGATGTAACGCACCGAAACCCGAGATCCGGAGCCGTGACCGTGGAGGCCAGCCGCTGTCGCGAGTCCAGCTGAAGAAACCGGGGGTCGTCCTGCCACCCACCACCGCGAACGATCTTGTCACCACGCTCGCCGGACGCGGTCCACTCCCACACGTTGCCTGCCGCGTCGAACAGGCCGTAGGCATTTCGATGAGCAGGCTGACCGACAGACTGAGTCCCTGCGCCGCCCGCATTCGCCCGGGCCGGATCGAAATCCGGGCCCCACCAGTAGGCGGCTGAGCTCCCCGCGCGGGCGGCGAATTCCCACTCAGCTTCGGTCGGGAGTCTGCCACCGCGCCCCTGGCAGAACGCCAAGGCTGCGTCCCAGGTGACGTACGTGATCGGATGCGACGCGTGCGCGGCAGGCGGCGCGCCATCGACCCAGTCCTTCAAGTAATCCCCGTCGTGCGCCATGGGCGGCACGTTCTCCTTACGCCAGCGGGCATTGGTGCGAATAAATGTCGCAAAGGCGGCCGCTGTGACTTCATTCGCATCCATCAGCAGGCCGGCTGGAATGCTGACGGTGCCGGAGGCAAGCGCCACGTCTCCTCCCGGTAGCGTGACGGACGCCGATGAATCACCGGAGCCTGACGGATCGGGCTGAACGGTTGCTGTTGTTGTCGGCGTCGTCGTGACCGGCGGCGTTGGCGTCGTCGCTTCTGCCGGTGTAGCCGACGAGGGCGCCGGCGCGTTCTGGCTCGTCGGCGAAGTCTGGGGGCGCCGCAGGAATGCACCCAGCCAGGTCGCCCCGATCGCCAGCACGACAAACCCCACCCCGAACGCGGCGTACCGCCAACCGCTGCCCCGCCTCGACACCGGAGTCGGCGGCGTCACGGGCACGGGCGGGTGAGCGGGCGTGTCGGCGCGGGGAGCGGGGCCGCTGTTCGGCACGACGATGCGCGCGCGACCGCCGGCACGCACGTCGTTCGGTGCCGGCCTCGCATCGAGAGTCGCCAACGCCTCCAGGGCGACCTCGGCCGACTCCGTCCGAAGGTCCGGATCTTTGATCATCAGCCGGGCGACGAATTGCGAGACGGCGATCGGCACGTCTGGCCGCACTTGATGCAGCGGTGGCGCTTCGCGCGACAGATCACGCAACCAGTTCAGCCATCGGCCGGGGTTGGCCTCGATCGGCGCCAGGTCAGGAAACGCCCGCGCAAGCCCCTCGGACCCCAACACCGCTTCATACAGCATCATGCCGGCCGAATAGAGATCCGACTTCACATTCCAGGACGGTCGATCGGAGACCGATTCTGGAGCCACATAGCGGATCGTCGCGGCGTGCAGCGTCGGGGCCGCAGATCCTTCAAAAATCGACAGGCCGAAGTCGCCGAGCTTGAGCGTCCCGTCGGCGTCCTGCAACACGTTGCCAGGTTTGATATCGCGGTGAATGATGTCCTGGGCGTGAAGGGCCTTGAGCCCGAGGAGTACCTGGCGGATCACGTCCAGCGCCTGCTCGGTGCCGAGCGGACCAGCCTCGAGGACCGTCTGGAGACTGCCGGGGAGGCACTCCATCTCGAGGTACCCCCGCCCGTCGATCGCGTGAAATCCGTACAGCGTGACGACGTGATTCGAGCGAATCGCCGCCATCATCTGCGCTTCACGTTTGAAGCGCTCGAACGCCTGGTCGCCCTGGCGCTCGACGCGCGCCAACTGCTTGAGCGCAACGACGCGGCCCAGACCAACGTGGCGGGCGCGGTACACAACACCGGAGGTGCCGGCGCCGATCGTGTCGAGGATTTCGAACGCTCCGATTTGCATGGCGTCTACAGGGATGGGGTGCCGAGCTACTCGCCCGGGCCCAGAGTCCCGAGCTTCTGCTTGATGTCGTTCCAGACCTTCGAGTGCGGAACCACAGCAGCCAGCGCTTTGTTCAACGCGGCCGCCGCGAGGGCCTTCTGGCCGCGCCGCTCGTACAGCTCGGCCAGGCGTTGCTCGATGCTGGCGCGGACCAGCCCGCGGTCTTGGAGATCCATCTCCTCGGCGGCTTTCAGATTTCGCTCAGCCTCAGCAAGGTTCCCAGACTTCAGGAACGACCAGCCCAGGGCTTCGAGCAGAGTACTCGTTGGCGCGCCCTGGGCCCGCCCACTCGCCTTCTGGAGCAAGTCATGGACGACTGAAAGCTTGAAGTCATGCTCCAGGAGGTAGAGTGCAACTCCCGTCTCATAGTTGGGCGCGAGGTCGGCGATTGCGGCCTGCAACTCCCGATCGGCCTCGGCATCCTTCCCAATCGCGTGCAGGACCCAGCTCAGGCGCAAGTGGCCGTACGGTGAAGAAGGCGGCAGGGCGGCGGCGTATGCCCGGGCCACCGCTTCAGCTTCGCTCTTGTCTCCAAGCCGCGTGTACAGCTCGGCCTGAAGGGCGCAACTGATGGTGGATGTCCCAACGAGGAAGAGTTGGCGTCGGGCATCGCCCTTGTCGCCCACGTCGATCAAATACTCTGCGAACCTGCAACGCCAAGCTGCTTCCGTCTGCGGGCTGTACCCCGCGGCACCGCCAAGCTTCAAGGCCTCCTCAAAGTCGCCTCTGGCTTCCGACTGCAACCCGAGCGCCACAGCCAAGGAAAAGTGCCGGCTTGGGTTGGAGGGATCGATCTTGACGATCTTTCGGTACTCGGCCTCGCTGCTCTGCCACTTGTAGCGGCGAGCGAAGTAGGCAGCCAACTCCAGATGCGCGGTCACGTCGGCGTCAGATCTGTTTGCGGCGTCCACGAAGGCGGCCTCGGCCTCGGCGTATCTCTTCTCTCTCTCCAGAGAAACGCCGAGCGAAACAACTCCGCCTCGTCCACCGCCTCGTCCTCCGAGGCCGGGGGGCGGCGTATCGCCCGCTCGTCCGCCGCTGGTCGGGACAACTCCGCTTCGTCCGCCACCGGCAGAGACGTCACCACCCCGCCCGCCGCCGGCCCCAGCCGCGGCGCCGCCCCTTCCAGCACGCCCGCCGCCGGCAGATCCTGCCGCGGCAGCTTCGGCGCGACGCCGGTCTTCCGCGTCGCGCAGCTCCTTGACCCGCGCCTCGGCAACCGCGCGGAACGTCGTGCTCGGATATTGACGCAGGAAATCCTCGAGCAGTGCCGGATCGGATGTCGATTTCACCGCGTCCCACAGCGCCAATTCAAAGTTCGCGCCGCTGGCTGGCGGCTGGATCGCGGTCGGCTGCACGGCTGGCGGCTGGCTCGACGGCGCGGAGCCAGGCCGAAGAACGAGATCGCTCAGCAACTGGTCGTAGACGGCGGGAAACTGATTCCCGCCCGACAGGTCGAAGACCTTTCGGCGAACCTGATAAAAGACTTCCCGAATCGACAGACCGGGCGTCAGGAGCAGGCGCACGAGTTCGCCCGTGAACAGTCCGTTCGCGCCGGAACTGTTGTCGCTGGCGACCTGGTTGGCGCCCGTGGCGTACGCGACCAGACTTCCCTTGGCTTCGATCGGCGCCAGTCCGCCCGTGCCGGCTCGCGCCCCCGCGAAGGGATTGACTCGGCACGCGTCCAGGACGATCACGGACACGCGTGCACGCCGAAGCACCTGCTGCACCTCGCTCGCGCGGATGCCGGTCATCCGGATGGCCACTTCTGAGGCGTTCGTCGGGTAGTCGACGGGAATCAGGTAGTTCTCGCCTTCCACCTGCGCACCGTGTCCGGCGTAGTAAAAGAACGCGATATCGTCGGCCCGGAGATCAGCCGCAAACCGGGTCAGCGCCTCTGTGAGCACCGTGCGGCCGGCGTCCTGCACGGTCGTGACCGCAAACCCGAGTTCACGAAGCGCCCCGCCCACGACCGTGGCGTCGTTGCGCGCGTTCTTGAGCCGCGCCGCGGGATAGGCATCGTTACCGATTGTCAGCGCCACGCGGCGGCCGGCTTGGCTGGATGTCTCCGGCAAACGCCGGTCCTGCGCGCGAGGCGTCCCCAGCGCCGCGCCGACAACACCCAAGATCAAGATGATGATGAACCTGGTCACCCTCATGCCACGGCCCTCGATGCTCTGGACTGCAGAGGCGCAGTCTACTCGCCCGGGCCCAGAGTCCCGAGCTTCTGCTTGATGTCGTTCCAGACTTTCGAGTGCGGCACCACAGCCGACAGCGCCTTGGTCAAGGCGGCCACAGCAAGGCCCTTCTGGCCGCGTCGCTCATACAGCTCCGCCAGGCGCTGCTCGATGCTGGCACGCACCAGCCCGCGGTCTTGGAGGTCCAGTTCTTCGGCGGCCTTCAGATTCCGTTCGGCCTCGTCGAGGTTTCCAGACTTCAGGTATGACCAGCCCAGGGCTTCGAGCCAAAGACTTGATTGCGTGCCCGGCGTGCGGCCGATCAGTTTCTGCAGCAAGCTATGGGCGACTGACGTCTTGAAATCATGCTGCAGAAGATAGTTGGCGAATCCATACTCGTAGTCCGGAGAAAGGTCGGCAATCACGCTCTGGAACTCCCGATCCGCCTCGGCATCTTTGCCGATCGCGTGCAGCACCCAACTGAGGCGCAAGCGGCCGTACGGCGGCGGACTCGCGACAGGCACGTACGCTCGCGCCGCCGCCTCGGCTTGGCGGTCGTCCCCGAGCCGCGTGTACAGCTCGGAGTGAAGGACGCAGAAGGCGGGATATCCGCCAACCGCGGTGAGTTGCGGACGCGCGTCGTCCTTGCGGCCGACATCAATCAAATACTCGGCGAATCGGCAACGCCTTGAAGTCTCGGTCTGCGCGGAGGCCACAGTGCTGCCGGTGCCGAGCCTCAAAGCCTCTTCGAACTCACTCCGCGCTTCCGACTGTAGTCCGAGGGCCAGAGCCATGGAATAGTGCAAATTTGGATTGGACGGGTCCGCCTTGACGGCCTTCCGGTATTCGGCCTCACTGGCCTGCCACTTGTACCGGCGAGCGAAATAGGCGGCCAGATTCTGGTGCGCGGCCGCATTGGCGTCGAATTCATTTGCCGCCGCCGAGTACGACGTCTCGGCGTCGGAGTACCGCTTCTGACGCTCCAGGAAAGACCCCAGCAAACCATAGGCACCCACGGCACCTGCGGGATCAATCGCGGGTGCGGCACCGCCGCTCCGGCCACCGGCAGCCACGGGTTGCTTTTGGAGTCTGAGCGCCGACCGCAATTCCGCTTCGGCCTCGGTCAGTTTCCGCTGGTTCTCGAGGACAGACGCGAGTTCACTGTGCCACGCGGCCTGTGTCGAATCCATCGCGATCGCCCGCCGATATTCCGTCTCGCTCTCGGTATTGCGACCACCGAGGCGGCTGAGAATGTACGCCACGTCGCGACGCCACCACGCATTGGTGGGTTCCAATTCGGTCATCCGCCGCCAGGGTTCTTCGGCGTCGGCCCACTTTCCCAGCCGCCAATAGGCATCAGCGAGTCCATAAACAATGTCGCGGTCGTCCGGTTTGCGGAGTCGCGCGACCTTGTAGGCCTCGGCTGAATCCGCCCAGAGGCTCGCAGCCGCCAGACGCTTCCCTGCCGCGGCAGCGCCTTCAGTGCCGTACTTGGCCTCTGCGCGACGAAGGTCCTCCGCGCCGCGCATTTCCTTGATCTTGCCTTCGGCGACGGGACGAAACTGTGTGTTCGGATACCGACGCAGGAAATCATCGAGCAGAGCCGGATCCGAAGTCGACCTGACCGCGTCCCACAGCGCCAATTCGGCTTGCAGCGAAACGTTCGCGGCGGTTGGCGGCGGCACGATCGCGATCGGCTGCACGGCCGGCGGCTGACTCGGCGATGCGGAGCCGGGCCGCAGAACGAAATCGCTCAACAATTGATCGTAGACGGCGGGAAACTGATTCCCTCCCGACAGGTCGAACACCTTTTGGCGGACCTGATAGAACACTTCCCGAATGGACAAACCAGGCGTCCGCAGCAGGCGCACCAGTTCGCCCGTAAACAATCCGTTGGCTCCGGAACTGTTGTCGCTCGCCACCTGGTTGGCGCCCGTGGCATACGCCACCAGGCTTCCCTTGGCTTCAATCGGAGCGAGTCCGCCCGCGCCTGATCGCGCTCCGGCAAACGGATTGACACGGCACGCGTCCAGGACCAGCACGGACACGCGGGCACGACGAAGGGCTTGCTGCACCTCACTGGCGCGAATGCCGTTCATCCGAACGGCCACCTCCGAGGCGTCCATCCCGGAATCGATCGGAATCAGATAGTTCTCGCCTTCGACCTGCACGCCGTGTCCGGCGTAATAAAAGAACGCCACGTCGTCGGCGCGGAGATCAGCCGAAAACCGAGTCACCGCCTGCGTGAGCGCCATCCGGCCAGCGTCTTCCACCGTCGTCACGATGAACCCCAGCTCGCGAAGCGCTCCCGCCACAACCGTGGCGTCGTTGCGAGCATTCTTGAGCCGCGCGGCCGGGTAGGCATCGTTGCCGATGGTCAGTGCAACGCGCCGGGCGGGTTGGCTGGATGCGTCCGGTAGCCGCCGATCCTGTGCACCAAGCGTGACCAGCCCCGTACCCACGACCATCAAGACGATGACGAATCTGGTCACCCTCATGCCCCGCCCCCGCTATTTGGATTGCAGGGGCGTAGTGTTGCCGATGGCCTCGAGACAGTCAACCCGCGGCTGGGGGTCAAAACCGACCTCGGCTTGCTCTCAAATCAGGGGGGAAAATGGCCGATCGCGGCGATCAGAATGCGCCGGCGCCTGCCATTTCAACGCGTGGCGGGCGCGACCAAGGCGGCGACGTCTTCCGGCGTCAGTTGCCGGTACTCCCGCTTCGGTCGTCCGAACTTCGACCACCGCAACAAATAGAGGTCCTTGAGCTGCACCAGATAGCCCGCGGCCTCGCGCGTGCTCATCTTGCTTTCGCCCAATTCCCGATCGTCGAACCGGTACGGCAGCTCGACGAGTGTCGTCGGCCAGGCGCGGACGATGAGCTCTAGGCAAATCTTGAACCCGCCGGCTTTGATCGTGACGCGCTGCGCGATCGTGCGGCGAATCAGAAAGAAGCCTGAGGCCGCGTCGCGAATCGGCGACAGCGGCCGCGCGAGCAGGCAGGCCACGCGCGACAGCAGCCGGCGTTTGAAGGGCCAGTTCGGCGTGCTGCCGCCGCGCACGTAGCGGCTGGCGACCAGCACATCGGCGCCGGTTTTTCGAAACGCCGCGAACATCACCGGCACCAGCGCCGGCGGATGACTGAAGTCCGCGTCCATGACGCCGACGATGTCCGCCCCGGCGGCCCCGAAGCCGGCGACGACCGCAGTGCCGAGCCCCAGCTTGCCGGCCCGATGCACGACCCTCACCCGGTACGATCGCGCCAACTCGTCGGCCAGCGCGCCGGTGCCATCCGGCGAGTTGTCGTCGACCACGACCAGTTCGAGCGCCAGTCCGGCCGCCCCGGCGGCGGCAAACAGCTGCGTCACCAGTTCGGCCAGTCGGTCGCGCTCGTTATAGGTGGGAATGACGACCGTCAGATCGGCCGGCGAAGGCGACGTCACCCCGGAACTATAATTCAAGCCACATGTCGCAGCGCCGCTTTCTGGCCATCGCGCTGCTGATCATCGCCTTCGGTGGCGCGTTGCGCATGATGTGGCTGCGCGCCGATCCGCCGACGACATCGGTCGGCATCGTCTGGCATGACGAGGGCGCGTGGACGCACAACGCCCGTAATCGCGCGCTCTGGGGCACGTGGACCACCGACCAGTGGAATCCGGTCTACATCGCGCCGGTGTTTACCGCGTTCGAGTACGCCGCGTTCCGCACATGGGGTGTCGGCACGTGGCAGGCCCGCACGATCCCGGCAGGGTCCGGTTTGATCGCCATCACGGCGATCATGATCGGGCTGGCGGCGGCGACGGGCAATCGCCGCGTGGCGCTGGTCGGCGGCGCGCTGCTGGCCACCGAATACACCTGGGTCATGTGGAATCGAGCGGCGCTCATGGAATCGACCATGACGATGTTCATGGTTGTGGCGTGGGCGGCGTATGCATTGGCGTCAAAGCGTCCGGTCTGGGGATTACTCGCCGGCGCTGCGACCGCACTCGCCTGGTTCACCAAAGCGTCCGCCGCCTTCTTTGCCGCGGCGATTGTGCTGGACGCGGCACTGACGCTGATCGCGCGAGCTGCGCCTGCGGCCGATCCAGGCGAGGCCGGCCGACAGCGTCGCGCAGCGATGTGGACGCTGGCCGGCGGCGCGTTGGTCGGCGGCGCGATTGCGGTCGCGTTCGTCTGGCCGCACTGGACGGAGTACTGGTTCTACAACGTGCAGATGAGCGTCGAGCGGAAGCCGACGTACGACCTCCGCAGCCTGATCCAGCGCGCGTCATGGCTGACGGTCGTCCAGGACATCTTCACCCGGGCCTGGCCGCTGCTGGCGGCGGCCGCGCTGGCCATGGCCAGCGTGTGTGCCCGGATCCGCCACGCGCGACCGGCCGAACGGCTCCTTCTCTGGTGGGTGTTGATCGGCTTGCTGGAATTGGTCGTACACGATTCCGGCAACCAGCGCCGCTATGTGATGTTCATTCCGGCGATTGTCGCGCTGGCGTCCATGGCGTTGGCATCCGGCAAAGCCTGGATTTCGTCGCCAGGCGCGGCCGCAGCGCCCTGGCGTTCCCGGGTGGCGTTCGCGCCCATCGCGCTGGCGCTCGGCTACGTCGTCATCGGCACCGCACTGCAGCCACTGCTGGTCGTGGACCGCGCCGCGCCGAACCCGTATCACATGGCGGTCACCGTCGCGACGGCACTGGCCGTGCTCGGCACGCTGTCGCTGA